>JGI12316J15310_10000010_pt6 | contig 458300 bp, 420 predicted proteins | sample MarCyaLeptolynsp_FD_15310 | JGI IMG/M metagenome (IMG submission 15310) | reverse complement strand
CATCGGTTGCGAGCGATGGCAGCGAGCGAGGGAGCGTCAGCAGTTTCGGAGCCTCGCTGAAGGAGGATGCCACTGGTTTCGTTCCCCCAACATTCGTTATCCTCGATAGCCGAGGCCACGGAAGAGACAAGGCCTATCCCCGCCTCCGCATTGTCATGGCATCGGTTGCGAGCGATGGCAGCGAGCGAGGGAGCGTCAGCAGTTTCAGAGCCTCGCTCAAGGACAATGCCGCTGGTTCCATTCGCCCAACATTGGTTGTCCGCGATGGCCGAAGCCTCGGAGGAAGAGAGGACGATCCCCGCCTGGGCATTCTCATGGCATCGGTTGCGGGCGATGGTTGCAAGCGAGGGGGCGTCAGCAGTTTCAGGGGCTCGCTGAAGGAGGATGCCACTCTTTCCGTTCTCCCAACATTCGTTGTCCTCTATGGTCGAGGCCTCGGAGGAAAAGAGGAGGATCCCCACCTCCGTATTTTCATGGCATCGGTTGCGGGCGATGGCGGCGAGCGAGGGGGCGTCAGCAGTTTCGGAACCTCGCTCAAGGACGATGCCGCTAGTTCCGTTCCCCCAGCATTCGTTATCCTCGATGGTCGAGGCCTCGGAGGAGAAGAGGAGTATCCCCGCCTGCGTATTGTCGTGGCATCGGTTGCGGGCGATGGCGGCGAGCGAGGGGGCCTCTGCGCTTTCAGAACCTCGCTGAAGGAGGATGCCACTGCTTCCGTTCCCCCAACACTCGTTGTCCTCGATGGCCGAGGCCTCGGAAGAGACGAGGCCAATCCCCGCCTGCGTATTGCCGTGGCATCGGTTGCGAGCGATGGCGGCGCGCGAGGGAGCATCGGCGCTTTCAGAGTCTCGCTGTAGGGCGATGCCGATGCCCCCGTTCCCCCAACACTCGTTGTCCTCGATAGCCGAGGCCTCCGAGGAGAAGAGGACGATCCCCGCCTGTGCATTGTCGTGGCATCGGTTGCGAGCGATGGCGGCGCGCGAGGGAGCATCGGCGCTTTCAGAGTCTCGCTGAAGGACGATGCCACTCTTCCCGTTCCCCCAACATTCGTTGTCCTCTATGGTCGAGGCCTCCGAGGAGAAGAGGACGATCCCCACCTGCGTATTGTCGTGGCATCGGTTGCGGGTGATGGCCGCGAGCGAGGGAGCGTCGGCGCTTTTAGAGTCTCGCTGAAGGACGATGCCACCGCCCCCGTTCCCCCAACACTCGTTGTCCTCGATGGTCGAGGCTTCGGAGGAGACAAGGACGATCCCCGCCTGCGTATTGTCGTGGCATCGGTTGCGGGTGATGGCAGCGAGCGAGGGAGCGTCGGCGCTTTTAGAGTCTCGCTGAAGGACGATGCCACCGCCCCCGTTCCCCCAGCATTCGTTGTCTTCGATGGCCGAGGCCTTGGAGGAGAAGAGAAGGATCCCCGCCTGCGTATTGTCATGGCATCGGTTGCGGGCGATGGCGGCCTGAGAGCCTTCTTGAAGGACGATGCCACTGGCTCCGTTCCCCCGGCATTCGTTGTCCTCGATGGCCGAGGCCTCGGAGGAAAGAAAATTGACCCCGCACACTCTATTGTCGTGAAGGAAGCAGCTTTGGATGCTTCCTGTTGAGTTTTTGAGGAGAATTCCACTACCGTCAACGGCAGAGACCTCACAGGTCTCGATGGCAATATCGTTCGAATCTTCGCAGCGAATGCCTTGATGGAAATCCTCGCTGCCAAAGACTGACACGCTGCGGATCGATGCTGATACGGAACTCTTGATCAGAATGAGTGCAGGCTTTTGGGCATCACTGTCCGTGTCCTGAGACGGACTTGACCCTTGCACGGTGCGAATGCGCAGGCCCGAAAGGGCGACATCCCGCGCATTAGCTACCTCAATCGCGATGTTGCGGTGCGGCACTTCTAGCACTACCTCACCGTCGCCTTCCAGGGTCACACCACTGGGAACCTGCAGTGTTGTGTCGGCGACATGAACACCTACAGACAGCCGTACGATGTCGCCCGGCATCGCTGCCGCAAGAGCGCGTGCGATCTCCTTGGATCCACTCTCCGGTCTACAAACGTGGATTGTCATACGTCGTCCGTATGCGTGCCAAAGCTGCTCCTTGCAAAACTATGGTTGGGCAGCTTGATGCGTCAATTACCGTATTTCGAACGTGCTGTCCCCGCCATGTCCCCAAGTTGAAGAACACTCGGTTTTTGGCTTAGGCCGAGGAGCGTCAGAAGTTAGTGTGTTTGGGTCGGCTGCTCAGCATGCGCTTGCTGGCTATGGCATTGGTATTAGCTTCGCGCCAAACGCCTCTTTCTGCCGTGCTAATGGCTCAGACAAGCACAGGCCACAAGCGAGCTTGGCATCCCAGTGGCGTCAATCTCTACGCTTGATAGCTTGACCGTATCACCAGATACACTCTTCGCACCCGGGTTCGTTCTTGACGCCTGGGCGGTCTGTCAGCGTGCTTCCATCTAGCTCAGGAAGGCCCTACCCCTCCAGCGCGGTGCAGCGGATGAGCAGGCGGCGCTGACCCGTGAAGTCGTTGATCGGGTAGTGCAGCGTGAAGCGGTTGTCCCACATGACCACCTGCCCCGCTCGCCAGGAGATGCGGCAGGTGAATTCCGGCCGGCTCTGGTGCTGATCGAGGAAATCGATCAGCGGTCGGCTCTCCTCCTCGGTCATGCCTTCGAAGCGGGTGGCAAACATACGGTTGACGTAGAGCCCTTCCGCCTCCGTCTCCGGGTGGCGGCGCACAACGGGATGAACCGCCGTCTCCACCGGATGGTCGGGCCGACCGGGTCCGTCATAGCTGTGCACGGCCTTGAGGCTGCGCAGCAGGTCCTGCATCTTCGGCGAGAGCGCGGCGAATGCGGCAACTGTGCTGGCAAAGCCCGTATCCCCACCGACCGGCGGCACAATCAAGGCATGCAAGACCGAGAGGTAGCCGGCGGGTTGGCGAAAGGTGACGTCGGCGTGCCAGTCACTGCCGCCGAACAGGCGCTTGCCATCCGGCTCCTTGCGCATTTCCAGCACCTCGGGCACGCCAATGACGCGCAGAACGCCTTCCCCGGCATGATGCAGGAAGAGCGGCCCGAACTGCGCGGTGAAATCCCGCAAGGCTTCGGCGGAGAGCTCCTGCTCCGGCACGACGACCACGAGATGACGGGCCAGCGCCTCACGCACTGCCATCAAGTCATGCTCTGCCATGTCCCCGCCCAAGGTCACGCCCCGCACAACCGCCCCGACATGAGGTGTGATCGGTTCGACCGAAACCGTTTGGCCGCTCTGCGCGATGCTGCCCTGCTGCATCCCTGCTCCTCCTTGTCTCACGCGCGCTGGTAGACGACGTCTCCGTCGAGCAGAGTCATGTCGACCTGCGTTTCCAGGAGCGCCTCCGGCTCGACGGCGAAGATGTCACGGTCGAGTACGGCCACGTCGGCGAGCTGGCCAGCCGTCAGCCGCCCCTTCTCTTTCTCCGAGAAGCTGCCGTGTGCGCCATACTCTGTCATGGCGGCCAGAGCCTCTTCCATGCTGAGGCGCTCGTCCCGGCCCAGCACGCGGCCGCGGTCCGTCTTGCGGGTTACCATGCAATAGAGGTTCTTCATGGGGTCGAAATCGGACACCGGCGTATCGGTGGAGGCCACCGGCTTCAAACCGGCATCTCGCCAGCTCCGCATGGGATAGGCTCCGGCTGGGCGTTCCTCACCCAGCACCTCGACGTAGAGCTCGCCGAACTCGTAGACGAAGATCGGCTGCGGTGCCGGGATCATGCCGAGCCGCGCCATGTCGGCGATCTGATCGGGGCGGGTGAAGCCGCAGTGCTCGATCCGGTGACGATGGTTGGTGCGCGGCGCGCCGGCGAGCGCCCGCTTGACGGCGGTTACGCTCTGATCGATGGCGGCGTCGCCGATGGCATGGATGGCGAGCTGATAACCCTTGCGGTGATAGGTTTCCGCCCAATGGTTCAGCTCCTCGTCGCTGTAGACGAAGAGCCCGCGATTGTCGCAAGCGCAGGTGTAGGGCAGCGTCATGGCCGCCGTCTTGCCGCCGGCGCTGCCATCGGCGAATAGCTTCACCGGGCCGATCTTGAGACGCTCGTCGCCCTGCCCGGTCATCAGGCGCTCGGCTTCGGCTTGCCGCTCAATGCCGTTAGGCCCGCCGGTCAAGGCGAGATAAGTGCGAACCTTGAGCCGCCCGCTGTCTGCCGCGGCACGATAGGCCAAGTAGTCGTCGAAGTGCTGGCGCAGACCCAGCCCCGCATCGGTCACGCTGGTGATCCCGCGGGCGATGAAGAGATCTCCGGCCAACTCAAGGGCATGCACCATCCGCTCACGACTGAGCGGCGGCAAAGCGTTCTTGATCAGCTCCTGCGCCGTTTCCATCAGAAGGCCATTGGGGTGTCCCGCTTCGTCGCGTCCCAATTCGCCACCTTTGGGGTCGGGGGTATCGGGCTCGACCCCGGCCAAGGCCAGCGCTCTGCTGTTCGCGACCCCCATGTGGCCGCAGGTGCGGGTGATGTAGACGGGGTTGTCGGGTGCCACCCGGTCCAGCTCAGCCGCCGTGGGGTGACGCGCCGGTGTGAGATGGAAGTGGTCGTAGCGCCGCCCCAGGATCCACTCGCCTGGCGGTGTCTCCCTGGCTTTAGCGCCAATCCGATCAAGCAGTTGCTCCATGGTCGAAAGCTGGGTCGGATGCAGGTTGACCTCGCTCTGCTCCAACCCGAAGAGCAGCATATGCTGATGGCCGTCGTTGATGCCGGGGATGGCTGAACGACCGGCAAGATCGATGCGTCGGGTCTCGTGGCCGGCCAAGGCTTCGATCTCGGATGCCTTGCCCACGGCCAGCACCCGGTTGCCCCGAATGGCGAGCGCTTCAGCCAAAGGCTCCCCTAAGCCAAGGAAAATCCGCCCGCCAGTTAAGATACAATCTGCTTTCATGTCCTCACTCATCTTTCATGGGCTCCGCGTCGCCACTGCCGCTATGGGCATAGCGCGGCAAGCCGTCGGCCAACTTGACCCAGGGCAACATCTCGGCGCAGTGAACATGACCCCGCGGCTCGATTAGGCTCGGGGCATTCAGGCCGGCGGCATAGAAGTGGATTTCATTGGGAAAGCGGTCCGCCTCGTACGCGATGGGCGTCCCGCAACGGTCGCAGAAGTACCGCCGAACTCCGGGCGAGGACTTATAGACCTTCGGTTTTGTGCCCGTGAAACGGTAGGCGAAATTGGGTACCCCGACGAAGGTGGTGAAGGGGGATGCGGTGTTGCGTCGACAGCTCTCGCAATGACAGTGGGCGCACCAATTCTCTGGCCCCTCGTATTCGTAGGTCACCGCGCCACAGAGGCAACGGCCCGTCTTGCTGCTCATGGCTGCTCTCCCGCCGTTGGGCTGCGCTCAGTCTACCGCGCGGTGCACCGACTGTCCGCCCGATAGAGATGCATAGCCCAACGTCACGCAGCGGGTAGCAGACCTCAATCCAGCTTCCGCGCGAAGAACCAGGACTCGCACAACGGCTTGAAGCCGATCTTAGCATAGGCCCGGTTGGAGGCCGGATTGCGCAGGTCGGCATAGAGGCAAGCCGTATCCCGGCCTTCGGCAAAGACGCGCTCCACCACCGCTGCCGTGACAGCGCCGGCGTAGCCGCGTCCCCTGTATTCCGGTGGTGTATAGACAGCGGCGATGGCGCCCACCCGCCGGGTCCGCCTTACGATGCCGGCAAGAGAGACCGGTTCTCCATTGACCACCCAGAAAAGGTAATCCCCACTACCGGCACGCTGCATCAGCTTCTGCCGCGCCGGCGGGGCTTCTTCCGGGATGGCCTCTCCGTAGAAGGCCCGCAGCCAGTCGGCCAAGAGCTTGGCGTTCGCCGCAGTGACCTCCCGCGCCTGACCCTCGACATCGGGATAGCACGGCAACCTTTGCAGGAGCAGAATACGCTGCGGCATCGGCGCCTCGAAGGTGACGCCGAGCGCTTCGGCCCTCGCCACAAACCACTTGGCGGTCAGATCCGGCCCCAGCACGGCGATGTAACGCAGCGCATGGGTCTCCTCAGCCAAGGCACGGCACTGCGCTTCGGACAGGTCACCCAGCACGATGGCCCCGTCCGGCATCTTGATCGCGCAGGCGCCGGATCCGCCCAAGGACCAAAAGCGTAGCCCCGGCGCCTTGCCTTTCATGGCTCGGGCCAAGATCGCCAGCATCAGATTGTGCTTAGCCTCCTCAGCCTCCAGCGCCGGCCGGTGATAGTCGCAGAACTCAGTGAGCGTCATCGAGCACATCGGAGAGGAAACTCTTTGCCACGGGAAGAGGAGGCTGTGGCAGCGGTCATCATATTGCTGCGAGATCAGTCTGGAGTGAGAAGCGCGACACAGAAGACTCTAGGCTTTCACGGGCTTAGCGCTTACTTCTGCTGCTGGTCCAGGGTAGAGAGGATGCATGAGCGATACGGCAACGGTCAGGACGCTTGGCAGCACGCCACGTCTTTGGGCCGAGTTCATCCTGATCTTCCTCGCACTGCCCTTGGTCATGGCCTTTGCCATGTCGCCGGACATCATGTGGTCCGCGCTGACCGGCGTCACCGTCGGTAGCGTCCTTCTGCTGTTCTTCACGCCTGGCTTCCGCTGGCGCTCCCTGATCGAAGGGCGCCTGGTTGCTGATTGGCGCTTCGCGCTTCTGTTCGTCCTGGGCACCTCGGCAATCGCGGGCGCGCTGGTGCTTTGGCTGGCGCCCTGGCGCCTTCTGTCGCTGCCACTCAACGCCACCGATCTCTGGATCAGGGTCATGATCCTATATCCCTTCCTGTCGGCCCTGCCGCAAGAGATCGTCTATCGCGTGCTGTTCTTCGAGCGCTATGGCCACCTCTTCCCAAACGTCCGCGTTGCGATCCTGATCAATGCGTTCTGCTTCGGCTTGGCGCATCTCTTTTTCATGAACTGGCCCGCACTCATTCTCACCACCATCGGCGGCTTGATCTTCGCCTGGGCCTATGCCCAGAAGCGCTCCTTCGGCTTTGCTTGCCTGCTGCATGCCTTAGGCGGACAGATCATCTTCACTTCGGGCCTCGGCATCTACTTCTACCACGGCGCGGCATGAGGGATCGGCGATGAGCCAGGACTACAAGATCTTCGGCTATTGCGAGCGCGGGCTCGATCCGTCCTTCCTGGCGGAACCGGTCAACGCCGTCACCAACGCCGCCTTTATCATCGCCGGACTGATAGCGCTCCGCATGCTTTGGCGCCTGCCGCCGGAGCGCCGGCACCTGGCGCAATGGCTGCTCGGTCTGCTGGTGATTTCCATCGGCATTGGCAGCTTCCTTTTTCATACCTTTGCCACCCGCTGGGCCGCCTTGGCAGACGTTATTCCCATCGCCCTCTTCATGCTGCTCTACATGGGTGTCGCCTGCGTCTACTTCCTACGCTGCGGCTTTTGGATGACGGCCCTGCTGCTGGGCCTTTTCGTCGCCATGCTGTCCAGCGCCGGTGGACTTTGCCCAGCCGCCGGCATCTGCCTCAACGGCACGGAGTCATATCTGCCGGCGCTCGTGGCCTTGCTCGCCGTGGGCGCTTGGCTGGCGGTCAAACGCGAACCAGCAGCCGGCTCCGTCCTGGCTGCGGGCGCCGTCTTCGCCGTCTCCATGACCCTGCGTACCGTCGACCGCAGCCTGTGTGACGTCTTCACCTTCGATGGCTATGTGCTGGGCAGCCACTTTCTGTGGCACATCCTGAACGCGGTGACCCTGTTCATTCTGACTCGCGCCGCGATCAAATACCGGCCGGAGACGCTGAAGCTCGCGACCGCATAGAAGCGCCTGAAGCCTCAGGGGGCTCGAAGAGCGCGACATTCTACGCAAATCGTGAGTTCTCATTGCCCGGGCGCAATCCTAAGTCTTAAGGGTACGCCCGCCGACTGCGCGGCGGCAGGAGGATAGGATGCCCGATCTTTTCGAGAACCCAATCGGCCTGGACGGATTCGAGTTCGTCGAGTTTGCCGCCCCCGACCCGAGTCAGTTGGAGCAGGTCTTCACCGGCCTCGGATTCCTGCCGGTGGCCGACCATCGCTCCAAGCAGGTGACGCTTTGGCGCCAAAACGGCATCAACTTCATCGTCAATCGCGAGCCCAAGAGCCTCGCCCACTATTTCGCTGAGGAGCATGGCGCCTCGGCCTGCGGCATGGCCTTCCGGGTCCGCGATGCCCACCACGCCTACAGCCGCTTGCTGGAGCTTGGCGCCCAGCCGGTCGATGTTCCGACCGGGCCCATGGAGCTGCGCTTGCCGGCGATCAAGGGCATTGGCGGCGCGCCAATCTATCTGATCGACCGCTTCGAGGACGGTTCCAGCATCTACGACATCGATTTTCGCTTTCGCGATGGCGTCGCTCGCCGGCCGGAGGGCTGCGGCCTGATGGAGATCGATCACCTGACCCACAACGTCTACAAGGGCCGCATGGACTACTGGGCCGGCTTTTACGAGCGGCTCTTCAACTTCCGCGAAGTGCGCTACTTCGACATCAAGGGCGAGTATACCGGTCTGCACTCGCGCGCCATGTCGGCGCCGGACGGGCGTATCCGCATCCCGCTCAACGAGGAAGCCTCCAAGGGCACCGGCCAGATCGAAGAGTTCCTGCTGAGCTACAACGGCGAAGGCATCCAGCACATCGCGCTGTCCACCCCTGACATCTACGACAGCGTCGACCAGCTGCGCGCCCAGGGCGTGCCCTTCATGACGGCGCCGCCGGACGCCTACTACGAGATGCTGGAGGAGCGACTAGCCGGCCACGGCGAGCCGATCGATGAGCTGCGCCGCCGCGGGCTGCTGATCGACGGCACCACCGCGGACGGGGAGCCCCGCATCCTGCTGCAAATCTTCACCCAGACGCTGCTCGGCCCGGTCTTCTTCGAGATCATCCAGCGCAAGAAGGACGAGGGCTTCGGCGAGGGCAACTTCAAGGCGCTCTTCGAGTCCATCGAACGGGACCAGGTCGCCCGCGGATTTCTCGAGCCCACAAGCTGAGCGAGGCCATCATGGCGTTGAAAGGCATTCATCACGTCGCCTACCGCTGCAAGGACGCCAAGGAGACGGTGGCTTGGTACGGCAAGTACCTCGATATGGATTTCGTGCTCGCCATCGCCGAGAACGAAGTGCCGTCGACCAAGGAGCCCGACCCCTACATGCACATTTTTCTCGACGCAGGCGGGGGCAATATCCTGGCCTTCTTCGAGCTACCGACCAAGTCGGAGATGGGCCGCGACCCCAACACGCCGGCCTGGGTGCAGCACCTGGCGCTGAAGGCCGAGAGCATGGAAAGCATGCTGGCGACCAAGGCGCGGCTCGAAGCCGATGGCCACGAGGTTATCGGTCCAGTGGACCATACCCTCTTCCAGTCGATCTACGTCTTCGACCCCAACGGGCATCGCATCGAGCTGGCGGTCGACACCGGCACGCCGGAGATGGAACGTCGTCTGGACGAGGTGAAGTGGGACATGCTGAACGAGTGGGCCGAGACCAGGCGCGCGCCGGACCACGCCCGCTGGATGCATGATGGTTCTTTGAAGAAGCAAGACGCTTAGAGAGCATGAAGCTGGCCAGCCTGAAGCAGGGGCGTGACGGACGGCTGGTCGTCGTCAGTCGGGACCTGGCCCGGGCCGTGCCGGCCAGCGGCGTCGCACCAACCCTGCAGACCGCGCTGGATGACTGGAATGATACGGCCCCGCGCCTGGAAGAGCTGGCTGCGAACCTGGAAGCCGGCACAGCCGACGGCAGCTTCGCCTTCGATGCGACCCGCTGCGCCGCTCCCCTGCCCCGCGCCTATCAGTGGGCCGACGGCTCGGCCTACGTCAACCACGTGGCCCTGGTGCGCAAGGCGCGCGGCGCCGAGCTGCCGGAGAGTTTCTGGCACGACCCACTGATCTACCAGGGCGGCTCCGACGGCTTTCTCGGCGCCTGCGATCCGATCCCGCTTGCCGACGAGACCTGGGGCCTGGATTTCGAGGCCGAGATCGCGGTGATTACTGGGGACGTCCCGCAAGGCGCCAATGACACAGAGGCCGCCGCCGCCATCCGCTTGATCATGCTGGCCAACGACCTGAGCCTAAGAAACCTCATCCCCGATGAGCTGGCCAAGGGCTTCGGATTCTTCCAATCGAAGCCCGCCTCCGCCTTCTCACCGGTGGCGGTGACCCCGGATGAGTTAGGCGACGCGTGGGACGGACGCAAAGTGTCGCGGCCGCTGCTCTCGCACCTCAACGGCACGCTCTTCGGCAGGCCGGAAGCTGGCGAGGACATGACCTTCGACTTCCCACAACTCATCGTCCACGCCGCCAAGACCCGCGTGCTGGCAGCCGGCAGCATCGTCGGCTCGGGCACCATCTCCAATCGGGACCCGGAGGGCGGGCCTGGCCGGCCGGTGGCCGATGGCGGCCTCGGCTATTCCTGCATTGCCGAGCAGCGGGTGATCGAAGCCTTGACCCACGGCGAAGCCCAGACTCGATTTCTTGCTGTGGGCGACAGGGTAACAATCGAGATGCTGGACAGCGACGACCACACTATTTTTGGCGCGATTAACCAAGAGATCGCAAGAATCGGGCGAAAAAGCCCGTAAACCTCGAAGTTTTCCAAAATCTCAACGGGCATGAGGCGAGACTTGGCTCGACGTGTCGGAGTCCAGCTTGGCGCGGCGCGTCCATCTTGGGGGATGGGGATTATGAAGGGCATTGTTTTCACCGAGTTCCTCGGCATGGTCGACGACACCTTCGGGCCGGTCGTGACCGACAGCGTTGTGAGTGATGTGGATCCACCGTCCGGCGGCGTCTACATGACCCTCGGCACCTACTCCTGCGAGGAGCTGATCGCTCTGCTGCGCACGCTGGAGCAGCGGGTCGGCATGACCATGCCGGCACTGCTTAGAACCTATGGACGCCACCTCTTCGGGCGCTTCGTAGTTCATCACCCGGAGCTCATCCAGCGCTACTACGACAGCTTTTCGATGCTCGAGCGCCTGGATGACACGATTCACAAGGAAGTGCGCAGGCACTATCCCGACTCTGAGCTGCCACGCTTCACCTGCCAGCGCGAAAGCCCTGACCACATGATCATGGTCTACAGCTCGCTTCGACCCCTGGCCGATCTTGCACAGGGCATGATGGAAGGCTGTGGGCAGCACTTCGGCGAAGTCCTGGCCATCGAGCGTACGGACCACCAGGACGACAAGCTGAACGTCAGCACCTTCCGCATCCGGCGGCTGCCCATGTAGCCCAGAGGCGGCTTGACGCCACGGCCGACCGCCGTGGCGCCAGATCATACCTCCCTTCGTGCAACGGGGTGGCGTCAGTTGGTTCGCAGCCAGGCTTCCTGCACGCCGTTGCGGCGATGGGTCTCGCGATAAGCGATGGGGCCTTCGTCCGGCGCATACCACGTAGTGCGAGTGCGGCGGGGATCCTTGCACTCAACCACGAAGGCCGGCGTGGCTGCCTTGCCGGGCCGCAGCACGGAGACTGCGTCGATCACCTCGCAGCGCGTTTCCCGGGTGTAGGTCCTGCCGGTGTTGGATACTGCCTTGCGCTCATAGCGGCCCACGCTACCGATCTGAATCGGATAGAGCGGGTCGAGCTCGCGCACCTGCGCACTCGCGGTGCTCCAGTTGAGAGAGTCGCCACAGTTGGCCCAGCTGTCCGAGGGTGCGAACCAATTCGGCGCGCTGGTCCAGACGCAGCCGTCGCTTTCCCGTACCCGCACACCGTTGTGATAGCGGCTGACCGCGTAGGTATTACGCTCTCCATCCACCAGGCTGGTGACCGTCATGCTGCCGACCTTATCGAGAGAGGGTTGCATCACCGGCCGAGGCGGTTGGTCGAGCCGCTCCACCTCCGGATAGGTCGAGTCGAAGAATGAGGCGACGGATGGAAGCGAGGGGATGTCGAATCCATCCGTCGCGCAGGCGCCAAGCGGCAGGGTGAGCAGCAACAAGGCAAAGCGGTTCATGTCTTGGGTCTCCTTAGGTCCAAATTGAGCTCGGTTGCGCCGCCGGAACGCGGCCTGTTCAGGTAGAGAACGCTGCTTGCCAGGATTTATTCCGACGAACTCGGATGGGACGGCGGAGTTTGGAAATTCGCCTGTCGCGTTCGCGCGGGACGTGCTGGAAACCGTTAGCAATCCTAGCGGGATTGCAGCAGGTCGATGCCAGCGAGGTCGCCATGACATCGGAAGATCTGAAGGCTGCGGCGGTGCACTATGCGCGCGACGGCTTTCTCTCCCCGGTCGACATCATCAGCGCGGAACAGGCGGCCGCGCACCGGGCCCGCCTGGAAGAGGCGGAGGCCGAAGTCGGACCATTGCACTACAAGACCAAGGTCCACACCATCCTGCGGTCCCCGTTGGAGCTGGCTACGGCGCCACGGGTGCTCGATCTGGTAGAGGCGATGATCGGGCCGGATATCCTGCTTTACAACGTGACTTACATCGTCAAGGAGCCTGGCAGCGGCGCCCACGTCAGCTGGCACCAGGACCTGACCTACTGGGGCTTCGACGGCGATGCTCAGGTCTCCATGTGGCTTGCCCTGACCCCAGCCACAGCAGAGAGCGGCTGCATGCGCATGGTCCCAGGCAGCCATCGCCAGGGCCGGCTACGGCACGAAACCACCGAGGATGCCAGCAACGTCCTTTTCCAGGGGCAGACCGTGGCGAGCGTCCCGGAGGAACAGGCCGTGCTGTGCGATCTGGCTCCAGGCCAGGCGTCCTTCCATCACGGCTGGACTCTCCATGCCTCCATGTCGAACAACGGCCGGGAACGTCGCATCGGCCTGAATGTCCAGTACATCGCGCCGGCCATGCGCCAGACTAAGCATGCTGGAGACAGCGCTATGCTTGTCCGCGGTCAGGACCGCTACCAGCACTTCGCCCCCGACCTTCCGGCGATAGACGACTTGGAACCGGCTGCCCTCGCTCACCAGCAAAAGTTGGAACGCCAGTATCAGGAGATCGCCGGTAACGCCTAGAGCGCTCTGCGACCGAGGCCTATCTAGTCGGCGCGTTTGCTCTGACCCTCATCACTCTTTGCCTCCGCGCTTGCTCTTGGGACTGGCTCGGCCCCGGGGATGTTGTCGGGACGGCGGAGATCCAGCAGCTTCAGCGCCATGGCCAAGAGGCCGATGCCGATCGGCAGGATCAGTGTCTCCCAAGAGAGATTGCGCAGGTCCAGAAGGACGATCTCAAGAAACTTCACGAACAGGATGATGATGATGAGCTCGGCGAGCGTGTTCTTCAGGTGGCCGATACTCTGCACATTGAACCAAAAGGGGCGATGGAGTACCGGGCGCGCGGTGTGCCGAATGAAAAGATTGTAGACGCCGAAGGAGAAGATCATCGTCACCAGGGCGAAGAGAAAGGCGTCGATGGACTGAACCAACAGCTTCTGGGTCAGATCGGACTTGGTCGTGGTGTCGGAGCCAATCACTCCGAGATCGAGGTCGAAGAGAAAGAGCAAGATGGCCTGTGCCGTCTTTGTCGCGCCGAGCACGAACATCAAGATGGAGCCGGCAAAGGAGCAGACCACGGCAATGACGCTGACATAGCGCAGCTGGTAAAGAATCTTAAAGAGGAGGCTCTGCCTGTCCCGCTCCAAATGAACCATAACGCCCGCGCTCCCTTACTCTCCGCCGACCCTAATAAAACACTGCATATAGTGCGGCAATCGGCCGGTTCAGCATCCCGGCTCCCCTCATTTGATCCAATCCATCTCTTCTATACTCGAAGCGCCATTAACGACCGTTCGGCATTGACCTAGCGCAATGCGGCCGAACCGCTGCCGGCGCACTCATGCGGACAACTCTGTCAGTGGGGACAAGGAGCATGTGGAAAGCAGTTTGTCTTGCCTTGGCCGTCGCCATGGCAGCCTCTGGGACAAGTCTTGCCGAGGATCTGCCGGGCGACCAGACGCTCGGCCGGCAACTGGCTGAAAACGTCTGCAGCGCCTGCCACAAGGTCGAAAAAGGCATGGACGAGCCGGGTCGCGACGGGGCCCCAAGCTTTCAGACCATCGCCGATAACCCCACCATGACACCGCTGGCGATACGCTTCATCCTGCAGAGCACGGAGAAGCAGAACATGCCGAATCTCATCCTCACGGCAGACGAGACCGACGACGTCATCGCCTACATCCGCGGCTTGCACGACGGGCGCTGACCCGTCTCGCATCCGTCAAATCAAGATACCTGGCGTTGTTCGGCCAAGCGCTCCACCGACGCCTGCTCCGGACCGAAGACCCTGGCAAAGATCGCATCGACGTTCTTGGTGTGATAGCCCATATCGAAGGCCGCCTCGAGGTCGCTTTCCGGCACGCGGCAGTCCGGATCCTGCTTGAGCGCGGTCAGGAAATCGGCCCCCTCCTCCCAGACCTTCATGGCGTTGCGCTGGACGATGCGATAGGCGTCCTCACGGCTGACCCCGGCTTGGGTCAACGCCAGCAGCACGCGCTGGGAGTGCACCAAGCCACCGAGTTGCTCGAGGTTCTTGGTCATGGCTTCGGGATAAACCAGCAGCTTCTCGATCACGCCGGCCAGGCGGTTGAGCGCGAAATCGAGAGTCACGGTGGCGTCGGGCGCCAGCATGCGCTCGACCGAGGAGTGCGAGATGTCGCGCTCGTGCCAGAGCGCCACGTTCTCCAAGGCTGGAATGACGGTCGCGCGCACCACGCGGGCGAGGCCGGTGAGGTTCTCAGTCAGCACCGGGTTGCGCTTGTGGGGCATGGCCGAAGAGCCCTTCTGCCCAGGCGCGAAGTACTCCTCTGCCTCCCGCACCTCGGTGCGCTGCAGATGGCGAATCTCGACAGCCAGGTTCTCGACCGAGCTGGCGATCAGCGCCAACGCCGCAAAGAAAGCAGCGTGACGGTCGCGCGGGATGACCTGAGTGGAGACCGGCTCCGGCGTGAGGCCAAGCTTCTCGGCAACATGACGCTCAACGGCCGGGTCGATGTTGGCGAAGGTGCCGACTGCGCCGGAGATGGCGCAGGTGGCGATCTCCTCCCGCGCCGCGACCAGGCGCGCGCGGGCGCGGGCGAAGGCCGCGTAGTGTCCGGCGAGCTTGAGTCCGAAGGTGGTCGGCTCCGCATGGATGCCGTGGCTGCGACCCAGGCAAAGCGTGTCCTTGTGCTCATATGCCCGTGCCTTGAGCGCGGCCAGCAGCCGGTCGAGGTCGGCGAGCAGCAGATCGGCCGCTTGCGTGAGCTGCAGCGCCAGGCAGGTATCCAACACGTCCGAGGAGGTCATGCCCTGGTGGACGAAGCGCGCCTCCTCGCCGACCTGCTCAGCTAGCTCGGTCAGGAAAGCGATGACGTCATGCTTGGTCTCCCGCTCGATCTCGTCGATGCGGGCGATGCGCGCTTCCGTGTAGGGCCTGTCACCCCGTTCCCAAACGGCCGCAGCCGCCTCGGTGGGAATGACGCCAAGCTCGGCCAGGGCGTCACAGGCATGCGCCTCGATCAGGAACCACAGGCGAAACTTGTTCTCTGGCGCCCAGATCTTGACCATCTCCGGGCGGGAATAACGTGGAATCATAGCTCGCTTTCTAACGTCAGGCGTATCTGTGACTTGAGAAGCCCGGCGCGGCGGCGCGCGACTCGAGGCCGGGCTAGTCGGCGAGCAGCAAGGTATCCTCAGGCGCCCAAGAACACCAGACGCGCTCGCCCACAGTGACCATCGGCTGGGTGCTGCGCCCTTCGTTCTGGATCGAGACGGCGATGCTATGCCCCGCCTGGTCAGTGAGGAAGACTGAGGAGGTCTCGCCGTAGTAGGCCACCTGCTGTACCTGGCCCTCGAAGCCCAGGCGTTCCGGCGAGGGCCGCTCTCGCTCTAGGCGCAGCTTCTCCGGCCGCACGGCGAGCGCCAGATCCGCGTGCCCGGCCTCGACTACGCCCATACCTTGCGGCAGGCGCACCTCGCCCAGGCCCTGTACATGCAGAACGAGAGAACCGTTGTCGCGGGACGCCACCTTGGCCTCGAAGAGGTTCACCTTGCCGATGAAGTCGGCGACGAAGCGGTTGGCCGGGTTCTCGTAGAGGTCCGCCGGCGAGGCAAGCTGGCGCACCGAGCCGCGCTCCATCACGGCAATGCGGTTGGCCATGGAGAGCGCCTCGCTCTGGTCATGGGTGACGATGATAAAGGTGATGCCGACCGACTCCTGCAGGCGGACAAGCTCCAACTGCATCGCCTCGCGCAGTTTGGCATCGAGGGCCGAGAGCGGCTCGTCGAGCAGCAGCACCTTGGGACGCTTGACCAAAGCTCGGGCCAGCGCCACGCGCTGGCGCTGGCCGCCGGAGAGCTGGTCGGGCTTGCGCGCGCCATAGCCGCCAAGATGCACCAGCTCCAAGGCCTCCTCGACCCGCCCGGCGATCTCCGACTGCGGAACGCCGGTCACCTTCAGGCCGTAGGCCACGTTCTTCGCCACGGTCATGTGCGGGAAGACGGCGTAGGACTGGAAGACCATGTTGATCGGCCGCTTGTTGGGCGAGACGTGAGACATGTCCTGCCCATCGATCAGGATGCGGCCGTCCGTCGGGCTTTCGAAGCCGGCAATCATACGCAGTAAGGTGGTTTTGCCGCAGCCCGAGGGACCGAGCAGGGCAAAAAACTCGCCCGGCGCGATCTCGAGTGAGACTCTGTCGACGGCGGTCACCGCTCCAGCGAAGCGCTTGGTCACGGTCTCGATGGCGATCACCGGCTGGCCGGCGCGCCGGCCTTGGAAGTCGGTCACTGTCTCGTTTCCTTCTTCTCCCGGTTCTGTAGCCAGATGGCCAAGGCCGTCAGCACCAGGGTGATGAGAATGAGCACGGTGGAGGCCGCGTTGACCTCCGGCGTCACCGAAAAGCGCACCATGGAATAGACCTTAACCGGGAAGGTCACGGTGTCGGGGCCAGAGGTGAAGAAGGTAATGACGAAGTCGTCAAGCGACAGGGTGAAGGCCAAAAGACCACCCGCCACCAAGCCGGGCCGCATATGGGGGATGAGGATATCGCGAAACACCTGCCACTCGGTGGCCCCAAGGTCCTTCGCGCTCTCCTCAAGCTCGCGATTGAAGTTGGCGAGGCGGGCCCGCACCACCATGGCGACGAAGGGGAAGGAGAAGGCTATGTGCGCGATGGTGATATTGCCGAGGTTCCAGGGATAGCCCCAGTCCGACGGCACGGAGATGCCGCTTCGGGCGAAGAAAACCATCATCGCCACGCCCATGCAGATCTCCGGAATGACGATTGGCAGGGCCACGGCGCCCTCGAAGCCGGCCTTGAGCGGAAAGCGGAAGCGCCACAGCATGACGGCGGTAAGCGCGCCAAGGACGACGCTGACCAAGGTGCAGACGAAGGCGATGGTGAGCGAGTTGGCGAAGGCCTCCATCAGGCTGTCGTTGTTGAAGGCCTTCACGTAGTAGTCGGTGGTGAAGCCGCGCCAGATTACGTTGCCGCCGCGCCGGCTGTCGTTGAAGGAGAAGATGACCAGCACGACGATGGGGGCGTAGAGGAAAACGAGGGTGACGAAGAAAAGGACGCGCAGGTGCAGTCGCCTGGCGTACTCCAGCGGACCGATCGGCTCCCTGTTGTTGCGCCGGAACATCAGAAGGCCTCCGCGTCTTCGCGCCCACGCCGCCCGGCGAGCAGCGAACGCGCCGCCAAGGCGAAGAAGGTGGCGTAGAGCAGAATGAAGGAGAGCGCTGCGCCGAAAGGCCAGTCGTTGGCGCTCTTGAACTGCCGTTCGATGACGTTGGCGATCATGTCGACCTGCCCGCGCCCTAGGAGATCGGGTGTCAGGAAGGAGCCAAGGGTGGGGATGAAGGTGATGATGATCGCCGAAACGATACCCGAGGACGCCAAGGGGATGATCACCGAAAAGAAGGTGCGCAGTTGACCCGCGCCAAGGTCCAAGCTGGCCTCGATGTAGGAGCGGTCCATACGCTCAAGGGCGGCATAGAGCGGTAGCACCGTGAAGGGCAGCGCGACATAAACCAGCCCGAAGATCACCCCGAAGTTGTTGCCCAGCAGAGTCAGCGGCGTGAAGCGCTCGCCCAGCAGGTTGAGCTGGCCCAAGCCGATGATGGTGAGAAAGCCGTCACCCATCTCCCAGAGCCAACCCAGCGCCTCGTTGATGCGCCCGCGGCTGCCCAAGATGTTAAGCAGCGCGTAGGTGCGGATGAGCAGGTTGGTCCAGAACGGCAGGATGATAAGCAGCAGAAGCCAGGACTTCCACTTCGGCGAAGACGTCGTGATGACCAACGCGATGGGAAAACCGACCACGAGACAGACCAACGTGGCCACACCGGCCAGCCAAAGCGAGCGCACGAAGAGGGTGAAAATCTCCGGCTCCCCGGCCCGGCGATAGTTCTCCAGGGTCCAGGTCGTCTCGATGGTGACGAGATCGATGTTCTCGCCAAAGCTGTAGAGCCAGACGATGCCGAGCGGCACCAGGAAGAAGAGCACCAGCCAGAAAGCCGGCGGCAATGCTATCGCAGCAAAGACCAGCGGGTTGCGCCGCCAGCTCTCCAAGGCCCCCGCGCCCCCGCTAGCGCAGGTCGGTGTCTACCGGTTGGATACGGCCCACCTTTACGCGGCCTTCACGCGTGTCCAGGCCTCGTCCAGCAGGCGAGTCACCTTCTGGCCAGGATAGATCGCGGTCTCGGAACGGGCGATCACGTCCGGGGGCGGAAAGATGGCCGGATTGTCGGTGTAGTCCTTGTCCATCAAGGACTTGGCCGCCTTGTTCGGCGTGGCGTAGTAGATGAATGCGGCGATGTCGGCGCCCACGGCCGGATCAAGGATGAAGTTGATCAGCTTGTGAGCGTTCTCCGGGTGCGGCGCGCCGGTGGGGATGCAGAGGGTATCTTCCCACAAGAGGCCACCTTCCTTCGGGACCACGTAGCCGATGTCATCGTCCTCCTCCATCGCCTGGAGGATGTCGCCGTTCCACTCCATGGCGAGATCGACCTCACCGGCCAGCAGCAGATCCTGGCCGTTGTCTGGCGCGAAGGCTTTGATGTAGGGCTTCTGCTTGATCAGCATTTCCTCGGCCTGCTTGATGATGGCCGGGTCGGTGGTGTTCAGAGAGTGGCCCAGATACTTCATGGCAATCTGGAGGACCGTACCGCCGTCGCCCAGCAGGGCGATTCGCCCGGCGTACTTGTCGGAGTCGTAGAGCCACTTCCAGCTGTCTGGCACGCTGTCCACGGCGGACTTGCGATAGCCGATGCCGATGGTGCCCCACATGTAGGACAGGCTGTACTTGCGGCCCGGATCGAAGGCCGGGTCCATGAAGACCGGGTCGATGTTGGCGATGTTCGGGATCTTGGAATGATCCAGCGGCTCCAGCATGTTCGACTGGATCATGCGCTCGACATAGTCGTTGGTCGGCACGATCAGGTCATAGCCGGGATTGCCGGTCTTCAGCTTGGCAAAGAGCTCGTCATTGTCGGCAAAGAGGTCGTACTGCACCTCGACGCCGGTCGCCTCGGTGAAGTCCTCCAGCGTCGTCTCGCCGATGTAGGTGTCCCAGTTGTAAAAGTTCACCTTGGCATCCTCGGCCGACATGGCGAACTTGCCGGAGAGGGTAACGCCAACGGCAGCCGCGCCGCTGGCGGCAAGGAATTTACGGCGAGAAAGAGGAGCTTTGCGAAGCGCTTTCATGGTCGTGCAGTTCCCTGTTTCGTGACGATGCCATTTCTTTTGTGGGATGGGCACCTTCGTTCGGTTGAATCAAGCCGCCACCATTCGGCTTTGTCAATCGAGCGGAGCCACCTAAGCCTGACTATGGCGATAGAAAAATCGCGGGCTGCCTCGCAGCATCGTTTTCTCGACAAGCTTGGCCCCGAGGCGCTCGGCAACCTTCTGGGACGCAAGGTTTTCCGGATGCACGAAGCTCATCAGCGCTGGCAAGCCCAGCGTTTCATTCGCCCAACGCTTGGCTTCCGCCGCCGCTTCCGTGGCATAGCCCTTGCCCGTATGCCCGGGAAACAGCGACCAGCAGAGCTCCGGTTCGGCAATGTCAGGCGGGTACCAAAGCCCCGCGAAACCGGCAGCCGCGTCGCTGTCCTTCTCGGCCACGAGAAAGACACCGAAGCCACGCAGGGCCCATTGGCCCGGAGCAGCGCAAAAATCCTCCCAAGCCTTCTCTTTGCTCACCGGCCCGCCGACATAGCGCTGTAGCTCAGCGTCGGTGCGTAGCGCGGCGTAGGCCTCGAAATCCCTCTCGTCCCAGTAACGGAGGCGCAGTCGATCGGTTTCAAGGGTAGGAATGCTGTAGCTCGAGCTCATGACGCCAGTGGTGGCATGGGGCCGAGCCCCGCTTCAAGCCTGAGCGCGCTCCGCGCGGCGCATGGCTGACCCAAGCTCAGCCTTGCCCAGGACGCTGCAGCGCAGCCCAAGGCTAACTATGGCGATAGAAAAGCTGTGGGGCGCCGCGCAGTGTCGTGCGCTCGACGAACTTGGCCCCGATGCGCTCCGCCACCTTCTGCGAAGCCAGGTTTTCCGGATGCACGAAACTCATCAGCGGCGGCAGGCCAAGCTCTTCATTGGCCCAGCGCTTGGCTTCCGCCGCCGCTTCAGTGGCATAGCCTTTGCCCATATATCCGGGAAACAGAGACCAGCAGAGCTCCGGCTCGGCGAGGTCCGGCGGATACCACAGGCCAGCGAAACCGGCGGCCGCGTCGCCCTCTTTCTCCGCCACGAGAAAAACGCCGAAGCCGCGCAAGGCCCATTGCCCGGGCTCAGCGCAAAAATCCTCCCAAGCCTTTTCCTTGCTGACCGGCCCGTCGACGTAGCGCTGCAGCTCGGCATCGGTGCGCAGCGCGGCGTAGGCCTCGAAGTCCTTTACGTCCCAGTGGCGCAGTCGCAGCCGTTCGGTTTCGAGGGTAGGAATGCTGTAGCTTGGGCTCATGACTCCAGTGGTCGCACAAGGCCCAAGCGCGCTTCAAGCCTGCGCGCGATCCCCTCAACGCGCAGCTGCCCCAAACTTAGCCTTTCCCATGACGCAGCACGCGTCCCGGGTTCGCGGTGCAACGAACGCCGTCCAGAATCACGGCCTCTCCGTTGACGAAAACGTGGGCGATGCCATCCGGGTAGCGGCGCGGCTCCCGCACCGTGCAATGGCTGGTGATGGCAGCCGGATCGAAGACGGTGATATCGGCATTGAAGCCGGGCTGAAGCACACCTCGGTCTTTCAGGCCGATGCGTTCAGCCGGCAAAGACGTCAGCTTGCGAATGGCCTCTGCGAGCGACAACACGCTCTCGTCGCGTACGTAGACACCGAGAAAGCGAGCCGTCCAGCCATAGCCGCTAAGCGAGCCGATCTGCTCGGCCAACGCCCCATCGGGCGCCAGCGCCAAAGTATCGGAGATCACCGCGCAGCCCGGTTGCTCGAGACACATGCGAATGTCGGAATCCGAGAAGCTACGCGAGGTCCAGAGCAAGTTGTGCAGGCCTTCGCCTTCCTCCAACAGCAAGTCGAGCAGCGCGTCATAGGGGTTGCGGTGCCGGTCGCGACCGATCTCTGCGAAGCTGGCGCCCACCAGGTGCGGATTGGCATCGGAGCGCAGCAGCACAATCTCTTCCCAGCGCCCGGCCGAGACCAGGCGCCACATGGGGTTGGGGTTGCTTTTGAGAGCGCTACGCAATGCTGGATCTGCCAGACGGTCCAGCAGCTTCGGGGCGCCCCCTTCCTGCGCCCACTGAGGCAGAATGGCCGAGACACGGGTGTGCGACCAATCGTGCGGAATGACGTCGAAGGCGATGTCGACGCCCTGGCGCTGCGCCGCCTCGATCATCTCCAGGGTGTGCGTCATGGCGTAGGCAGGCGCGCCGAACTTCGGCTGGATATGGGAGATCTGAAGACGCGCACCGGCGCTGCGCGCGGTGGAGATGGCTTCGGCGAAACCGAGATCGTAGTAGAGATCGCGGTTGCGCACATGGGTGGCATAGAGCCCCCCCTCTCTCGCAGCGACCTGACAGAGCGGCACGATCTGCTCGACCGAGGAGAGACTGCCCGGCCAGTACTCCAGGCCGGTGGACATACCGAGCGCGCCCTGGTCGAAGGCCTGCTCGACGAGGCGCTGCATGCTCTCCAGTTCTTCCGGCTGCGGTGGACGCAGGGCATCGCCCAAGACCGCCCGGTGGATTGCCCCCTGCCCCACGAAAGCGGCGACGTTGACGCCGAGCGGCGTGGCGTCCAGTCGGGCGAGATACTCGCCGAAGCTACGCCAGCCAAGATGCACGCAGCCGGAGAGATAGCCGACGCCAGAAGCTTGAATGTCCTTGTCACAGGTGACCGGCGCACAGCTGAAGCCGCATTGCCCCACGACTTCCGTCGTCACCCCCTGGTGCACCTGGCTCTGGGCTCGGCCATCGACCAGCAAGGTAAAATCAGAGTGCGTGTGCAGGTCGATGAAGCCGGGAGAAACGGCAAGGCCAGCCACATTGATGCGTTGCGAGGCCGAAGCCTCGCTCAGATCGCCGATCTTTCGCACCAATCCGCTAGCAAGTCCCACGTCTGCCCTGACCGGCGCTGTTCCGCGCCCGTCGTAGACCGTCCCGCCCTCCAGCACGTAATCCAGCACTTCTGCGCTCTCCTTTTCGCTGGCGCACCTAATAGGAGCTTTCGCCGTAGACCAAGTTGGGCAGGAACAGCGTCGCCTCCGGGACGAAGATCATGAACAGCAGGCCGATGATGTAGGCGAAGATGAAGGGCACGGCGCCGACCGAAACCTCCTCGATGGATATGCCCGTGATGCGCGCGGCCACGTTGAGGTTGGCGCCGAGCGGCGGCGTCAGGAAGCCGATCTCGCAGGTCATCACGGTGAAGACGCCGAAGAGCACCGGGTCGATGCCGAGGCTCGTCACCAGCGGCAGGAAGACGGCGGTGAAGAGGATGATCTGCGCCAGGGATTCCATGAAGGTGCCGATGATGATGTAGAAGACACCGATCAGCAGCATCACGGCGATGGGGTCGGTGGTGATGGCAGTGATCGTCGTCTCGACCTGGGCCGGCACGTCGAAGAAGGCGGAGAGCTGACCGAAGGCCAAGGTCGGGGTCAGCAGGATGAGCAGGCCGCCGATCAAGGCGGTAAAGCGCAGGCTCTCGAGGATCTTCACGAGGGTCAGTTCGCGATAGATGAAGAGGCCGACTAAGAGCGCATAGAACACCGCGACTCCGGCCGCTTCCGTCGGCGTGAAGGCACCGCCGTAAATCCCACCCAGGATGACCAAGGGCGCGCCAAGCGACCACTTGCCTTCCCACACCGCGGTGCGGAAGGCGCGGGCATTGAAGACCGTGCCGCTGCCGCCGAAGCCCTTCCGGCTGGCGATGATGTAGGCGACAGTCAGCAACACCAAGGCGACGAAGATCCCGGGCACGAAGCCGGCGAGGAAGAGTCGGGGGATCGAGGTTTCAGATACCAGGCCATAGATGATCAGCAGGTTGCTCGGCGGGATGACACTGCCAAGCGCCCCGCCCGAGGCGGCGACGGCCGCGGCAAAGCGCGCCGAATAGCCTTCGCGCCGCATGGCCGGAATGGTGACGCTGCCGATGGCCGCAGTGGTTGCAGGCCCAGAGCCGGACAGAGCGGCGAAGAGCAGGCAGGCAACCACGGTCACCAAGCCCAAACTGCCGCGATAGGCGCCGACCAGGCTGCGTGCCACATCGATCAGCCGGGTCGCCATACCGCCTACCTCCATCAGCCGTCCGGCCAGGACGAACAGCGGAATGGTGAGCAGTGGGAAGGGCTGCAGCGAGGTGAAGGCCGTCTGCGACATCAGGGTGTAGGGGATGTCGATCAGGAACAGCGCCACGATGGTAGCGAGCCCGACAGCGGCGAAGAGTGGAACGCCAATGACCGTCAGGACGACGAAGACAATGATGACGATGCCGATATCGCTCATGACGATCAGACGTCCCCGACCGCTTCCTGGAACTCTTTCGGCATGCCCGGGAGGCCGCGCGCGCCGTTGCGCCACCAGAGCAGGTATATCTGCGCAAGACGCAGGGTCATGAGGCTGTAGCCGATGACGATGATGGTTTGCGGCCAGAACTGATCGATATCGAGCGCCGGTGCGATGGCGGTCTGGGTCCAGAGCAAGGTGAGATACTCGACCCCGAAGCGAATCATCAGAAGGTTGAAAGCGAGCCAGAGAAAGTCAGCGATCAGAATGGTTGGCAGACCGAGCGTCTTGGGCAGCGCCACCACGCCGATCAGAATGCGAATGTGAAAGCGCTCCCGAACGCCGAGCGCGGCCCCCATGTAGACCGCCCAGGCCATGGCGAACCCGGACAGCTCCTCGGTCCAGGTCAGCGCCATGCCAAAACCGTAGCGCAGCACGACCTGCAGGAAGACGCAGACCGCGACCAGCGTTAGGCAAGCACTGGCGATGGCCTCCTCGAAATGCCGGTCCAGAAAACCTGCGACGTTTCTCAAGGCGTTCGGCAAGACTCGACCCTTTCACGGCCTCGCATCGGCGGGCCGTCCTGAGGTGAAACCACGGGGTGGGCGATTACCAAGAGTGCCGTAAGGGCGCGGCCAGCCGACCACTGGCCGACCGCGCCCCGACAGGGACCGCTCTACTGAGCGGCGGCTTGGATCTTGGTGAGGATCTCCTTGAAGCGCGGCTCCGCATCGGCAGCGAACTGCGCCTGCACCTGCTGCGCCGCTTCAATGAAGGCAGCCCGATCCGGTGTAGTCATTGCCATACCGCCCTCGCCACTGAGCCACTTCCGCACCTCGTCGGTCCGCTTGCCGACGATCACGGACTGATACTCACCGGCTTCCTGGGCGGCGCGCATCACCGCGGCTTTTTGGTCATCGCTCAGCTTCTTCATGAAGCGGTCGCTGGCGAAGACCGGCGAAACGCTGGTGAAGTGCTCCAGAATGACAAGGTGCCCGGCGAACTCGTAGAACTTCATGTCCTTGATCACCGTGGTGCCGTTGTCGCCTCCATCGATGGTCCGTGTCTGCAAGGCCGTCGGCGTCTCGGACCAAGCCAGCGGCACCGGCTCGGCGCCAAAGGCACGGAAGGTCTCGATCATCACTCTGTTGTTGGGCACTCGAAGCTTCAGCCCTTCCAGGTCGTCCATGCCGTTGATCGCCCGCTTCGAATTGAAGAGATCACGATAGGCCGGCGCGCCGAAGGTGAGGAGATGCACGCCCGTGTCCTCTTGGATCATGCGGCGGATCTCATCCCCCACCGGACCGGCAGCGACTTTGGCCAAGTGCTCCCGATCTTGGAAGATGTACGGCAGTACAAAGACGTTCATCAGCGGCCAGTGCGGCGAGACGTTGTTTTGGGTGATGAAGTAGCCATCCACCGTGCCGAGCTGCAGCGCCTTGAAGGCATCGTCCTCGTTGCCGACCTGCGCGCAGCAGCGCAGCTTCACCTCGACCGTCCCGTTCGAATACTCTTCGGCCAGTTCTTTGAATTTCTGAGCCAGAACGCCGTAGTCGGACTCGAGCGGCGTCGCCCAGCCAAGATTCATAACCACCTTGTCATCGGCCTGCGCCGATGCAGTCACGGCAAGCGCGGCGGCTGCCAGCGGCGCCAACAGCGCCTTCTTCCACGAAAAGCTCTTCATGTATGCCTCCCACTCCGGACACTCGAACATCAGCAAAGCAAAGCCGGTGCCTTCTCCCATCCACCCTGCCTTTTGGTCGTTTTGGGATGGCTGGAGGGCAGCTCTTGCTCGCCGGACTTGAGGCTAGACCAGCCTTCACACGAATAATAATATCAAAGGAGTGCTTTTTGATGCCTGATTGTTATCATTTGCCATGCATCGAACCTGCGACCTGCGCTACATGCGCTATTTCATTGCCGTGGCTGAAGAGCTGAACTTCCGCCGAGCGGCCGAGCGCCTGCATGTGGCACAACCGGCCATCAGCCGGGCGATCCGTGAACTCGAGAGCGATCTCGACACGCGCCTGTTGGAGCGGACCAACAGACGGGTCGAGCTCACCGATGCTGGGCAGGTGTTCCTGGAGGGTTGCCACCGCCTGGCCGGCGATATCGAAGCGCTGATCGACGATACGGTACGCGCCCGCGACGGGGAGATCGGGCATGTGCGCATCGGCTACACCGACTTCGCCATCAATGGTGCGCTGCCGGCGGTCCTGCAGGACTTCCGCGCTCGCTTCCCGGAAGTCTCGGTCGACTTGGTGCACATGGTGACGGCCACGCAGCTCGACGCCTTGCGGCGCAGCGAGATCGATGTCGGGTTCGTAACGGGTCCCATGGCCGAGCCAGGCCTCGAGCACCTCGTGGTGCAGAATGAGCGGCTGGTCGTCGTCTTGCCTGAGACGCACCCTTTGACGCGGCTACCCGCCGTGCCGCTCGGGAAGCTGGCGGGAGAGCCCTTCGTCACCGGTCAGGCCGCTCATTGGCAGCACTTTCTCAGCCATATGGTGCGCATCTGTCATGCTGCCGGCTTCGAGCCGCGCGTCGTACAGGAAGCCTACAACAGCGAAGGCATTTTCGGATTGGTCGCAGCCAACATGGGCATCTCCCTCCATGTCGAAGGGGCCCACAACCATATTCGGCGCGGTGTCGCCATCCGCCCCTTGAGCGACTGCGATCATCGGGTGCCGACCGAGGCAGTCTGGCGGTCCGACAAGCCCTCCGCCGCGCGCGAGCGTTTTATCGAGACTGTCGCCGGCTGGCCTGCCATGCAGGAAGAGAGGAACACACATCCAGCGGCAGGGCTTGCGACCCATGGCAGCTGCGATGACCATGGCGGGCAGCGCAATCAGGGGGCGGACGAAAGCGGATGACGGAGCTTCTGACACGCAAGCGCTTTGCCAGACCCGTTGTCCAGGCGACTGTTGCCGACGACTGGCGCGGCCGGGGCTACTCCTGCGGTCTTTTCGTCGACCCGCCCGGGCGGCAATGGCTCGACTTCGTGCACGACTGCAACGAGCTGGTGACCGTGGTCGAGGGCCGTCTTGAGATGCACGTTGGTGACGAGCGCTTCATGATGGAACCGGGTGACGAGGTCTTCATCCCGAAGGGCGCCCTGCACTCTGTGATCAACGCCTCGGACGGTGTCTCCAAGTGGCTCTATGGCTACGATTGAGCAAGCGGGGGAGAGAGTCACATGGCAAACCTGAACGAGGTCGATTGGTCAAAGCTTCCAGCGCCGGAGAACGACGGCGCGGCGGACCATCTACTGGGCAGCGCCCTGCCCTCCCTCAGCTTGAAAGCGACGGACGGCCGCAGCATTGACCTCTCCGCCCTAGCGGGCACGACGGTGGTCTACATCTATCCCATGACCGGCCGGCCCGATACGCCGCTGCCAGAGGGTTGGGACATGATCCCCGGTGCGCGGGGCTGCACGCCGCAATCCTGCGCCTTCCGCGATCACCACGCCGAACTTCAGGAGCTGGGCGTGGCGCAGCTCTTCGGCCTTTCGACTCAGGACAGCGCCTACCAGCAGGAAGCGGCCGAGCGCCTGCACCTGCCCTTTCCGCTGCTCTCTGACGAAGCACTGCGCTTCGCCGAGGCACTGAAGCTGCCGACCTTCGAAGCCGCCGGACAGCAACTCTTGAAGCGCCTGACATTGATCGCCGACAACGGACGCATCACCAAGGTCTTCTATCCAGTCTTCCCGCCCGACCGCAGCGCCGACGACGTGATTGCCTGGCTGCAAGACCAGCGCAAAGACGGTTAGGTCAACGCCGCCCTCACCCGATCGGGCGTGAAGGGCATGTGACGGAGGCGGCGTCCCGTCAGGCTGTAGAAGCCGTTGGCCACCGCGGCGGCCACCATGGGCGTGCCGACCTCGCCAACGCCAGTCGGCGGGCCGTCGCTCTCTTGCAGGTGAAGCGCGATCTCTGGCACCTCATTGGCGCGCATGATCTCGTAGTCGTAGTAGTTGTTCTGCTCGACCTCGCCGTCGACGATGGTAATGCGCTCCTTGAGCGCGCTGCCGAGGCCGAAGACGATGCCGCCCTCGATCTGCGCCAGGGCATTGTCCGGAGCGATGATCAGGCCGGCATCCACCGCCGCCCAGAAGCGCGAAACAGAGAGTTCGCCGCTCTGCTCGTCGAGCTGCACCTGGGCGATACCCGCAGCCATGGACGCGCCGTAGCCGGCGAAAGACAGACCGAGCCCAGAGCCGGGTTGCCGCCCGGTCCAGCCGGACATGTCGGCCACCGTCTCCAAGAGTTGCCGTCCGCGCGGGTTGTGCTCCAGGAGCTTGAGGCGGAAGTCGAGCGGATCGCTGCCGGCAGCCTCGGCTAGTTCGTCCATGAAAGCCTCGGCGGCGAAGCTGGTGTAGCTGGCGCCGATGGCTCGCCAAGGCGCCAAACGCGCGCCGCGCTCGGTGATGACATGCTCGGCGAGCATGTGATCGAGCTTGTAGAAACCGCTTTCGGATCCGCGCATGGAGATAATGTCGCTCGGGTCCACCTGCTCCCAGCGCAGAGGGTTGAAGTAGGCGATGACCGAGGGGGTTGCGACCCGGTGGTGCCAGCCGGCGAGCCTGCCTTCGGAGGTCAGACCCGCCCGCAGCCGCTGTGCCGCCGCCGGCCGAAACCAGCCGTGCTTGACGTCATCTTCGCGAGTCCAAACCACCTTGACCGGCCTGCCGAGCGCCTTGGAGGTGAGGAGGGCATCGCGCACGTACTCCTGCCGCAGGGCCGTGCGGCGCCCGAAGCTGCCGCCCATGGTCATCATGTTGAGACGCACGCGATCCGGCGTGGTGCCCAGCACCTCGGTCACCGTGTGCATAGTCCAGCTCTGCGTCTGCGTGCCGGCCCAGACTTCAGCCCCCTTGCCGTCGGGATCGACCGCCGCCACCGCAGCCATAGGCTCGAGCTGGGCGTGATAGGCGTAGTCCGAGAGGTAATCGGCCTCCAGCACACGCTCGGCTTGATCGATCGCAGTGGCAGCGTCGCCGCCCGCCCTCCACTGAGTCGCCTCATGGCCGGTATCGCGGGCGGCCTCGGCGTAGGTGGCGAGATCAGCCGCGCTGTCGAAGCGGCGCGCCGGCGCCGTCTCGCTCCAGTCAACGTCGAGCCGGTCGCGACCGGCGAAGGCCGCTTCCAGGCTCTCTGCAACAACGGCAACACCATCCGGCAGCGTCACAGTGTCGACGACTCCCGGCACCGATTTCGTCTCGCTGTCATCGATGCGCGTCGCTGTTTCGTCCTCGACCGGTGCGCGCAGCACGGCGGCGTAAAGCATGCCCTGAATGCGCACGTCGATGGCGTAGGTCTCACTGCCCGTGCTCTTTGCCGGGATGTCGAGCCGCGGGACATTCTGGCCGATCAGCCGGTATTCGCTGCGCGGCTTCAAATCCTCTTCCGCAACGGAAGGCACCTGGACACCGTCATGCGGTAGTGCGGCGATCTCGCCATAGCTGAGACGCCGGCCGCTCGCCGCATGCACCACGGCGCTCGGCTCGGTGGTCAGGCTCGCAAGCGGAACGGCCCAATGCTCGGCGACGATCTGCATCAGCATCCGCCGGGCCTGGGCCCCCGCCTTGCGTAGGCTATCAAAGTAGCCATACACACCGGTGCTGCCCGCCGTGTAGAGGATGTTGCCGAAAATCGGATTGCCGAAGCTGCGGTCGTCGCGATTGAGCTGCTCGACACGGACATCGTCCCAATCGGCATCGAGCTCCTCGGCCAGGATGAGCGGCAGGGCCGTCGAGCTGCCTTGGCCCATCTCGGTCGAAGGGAAGACGATGGCGATCGTGCCATCCGAAGCGATGCTCAGCCACGCGCTGGGTTTCAGCGCACCTTGGCCTGAGCTGACCGTGGCCTGGGCGACCTCGGCAAGGCCGCCGGCCCCAATGACGAAGGTCAATCCTGCGGCACCGGCCAGTACGGCACGGCGCGACAGCTCGGGAGTTGGGACTTTGGCTTTCGTCGGCTGTGCCATGCTAGGCCTCCTGCGCAGCGCGCTCGACCGCGCGCACAATACGGTTGTAGGTGCCGCAGCGGCAGAGATTGGCGCTCATGGTCTCGCGGATCTCCTCTCGGCTCGGGCTCGGGTTCTCGGCCAACAAGGCGGCCGCGCGCATGATCTGCCCCGACTGGCAATAGCCGCACTGAGGAACCTGCTCGGCCACCCAGGCGCGCTGCAAGGGATGGTTCCCATCGGGCGAAAGGCCTTCGATGGTGGTGACCTCCGAACCTTCCACGTCGGACAGAGCCATGAGGCAGGCGTAAACGGGCTCTCCATCCACATGCACCGTGCAGGCGCCACACATGCCCGCGCCGCAGCCGAACTTCGTGCCGGTCAACGCGAAGTGTTCGCGCAGAACCCAGAGCAGCGTCGTCTCCGGTGCAGCCCTGCTCACGACCGCTTCCCCGTTTACTCTGAATGCCGTCATTGCCATCTCCCGATCTACGGTTCGCTGGGCCAGACGACGCTTCGTCCTGCCACAGATCCGCCAAAGCGATGGCCTTCAAGGTAGGCGGCAGGTGAGGCACTATCTTTCGCGTATCGGTCAATCAGTTCGGAAGATCGGTCATGTACGACCTAACACGAGACCCGGCAGACGATGCCGCCAATCCCATCGTCGGCATAGAGTGGGACAACCCGGCGCCGCGCCGAGTGGAACGGCACAGCCACCGGCGGGGTCAGCTGATCTATCCGGAACGCGGTTCCGTCACCGTGGAGGCGGAGGACGCGCACTTCGTGGTGCCGCCGCACCGTGCCGTCTGGGTTCCGCCGGAGATACCGCACGCGGCGGCCTATCATGGCGAGATCGCCTTCCGCGGACTCTTCATCGCACCGGAACTCTGCGCGGCGCTGCCGGCCCGCTGCACAGTGGTGCAAGTCGATCCGCTGACCCGCGAGCTTATCCGCAAGGCCGCACGCATTCCTTGGGATTATGCAGCCGAGGGGCGCGAGGCGCGGCTGATGCAGGTGCTGCTTGACCAACTCGTCACCCTGCCCGTCACGCCGCTGCGCCTACCGGAAGGCCGCGACGCCCGGGTGCGGCGCGTCATGACGGCACTCCACGCCAATCCGGCCGACGAGCGCCCACTCGCCGAATGGGCCTCCTTCGTGCATGTCAGCGAACGCACCCTGGCCCGACGCTTTCAAGCCGATACAGGCCTGTCGTTCACGGGCTGGCGGCAACAGCTTCGCCTGACATCCGCGCTGCAGCGCCTGGCTGCCGGGGAACCCGTGACCAGCGTGGCGCTGGCTCTCGGCTACCGCACGCCAAGCAGCTTCACCACCATGTTCAAGAAAGCCCTGGGCGTGCCGCCAAGCGCCTACTTCGCGGAAACCGGCGAGGAGCCGCGAAGCCGAGACGGCGCTTAGCTCTCCACCGTCTTGCGATAGAGATGCCAGGTGGCATGCCCGAGCACCGGCATGACGACAATCAGGCCGAGGAACACCGGCAAGGAGCCGAGCACCAGGCCACCGGCGACAATCAAGCCCCACAGCGCCATGGGAAGGGGGTTCGCGGCAACGGCACGCAGCGAGGTGGTTACTGCGCCGACGAGACCGACATCCCGGTCAAGCAGCAACGGGAAGGAAATCACGCTGATCGCCAGCACGGCCGTGGCAAAGACGGCGCCGACGGCAATGCCCACCAGGGCCATGGTCCAGCCCCTTGCGGTTGTGAAGACCTCGCCGACAAAGCCGCTGAAGGAAGCCGGCGGTTCCGGCCCCAGGGTCACGGCATAGATCAGCTGCGCGACGGCCAGCCAAATGAAGAAGATCACGAGCAATATCAGCGCCAAGGTGAACACGGCACCGAAAGACGGAGAGCGCACGACGCGAAAGGCATCGGCCCAGCCCGCCTTGAGGCCCTGCTCGCGCCGACGGCTCATCTCGTAGAGCCCCACAGCCGCCGCTGGCCCGATCAGCGCAAAGCCCGAGATCACGGGAAAGAGCAGTGGCAGCATGTTGAAATCCATGGCGACGCGCGCCAGCACCAAGCCGCCGATGGGGAAGACGATGCAGATGAAGATCACGTCGCTGCGGCAGGCCGCGAAGTCGGCCAGCCCGCTCGACAAAGCCTCTTTCAGATCGTCGACTGAGATCTTTCGAACGGCCGGCAGTCTGGCTTTGCCAACTTCGGCGTCGCCGAGCAGGGAGTGTCCTACGGCCTCGGCATGCCGCTCAGCATACCGGAATTGATCTGCCACCCACTCCACTGGATTTCGTATGGTCGCCATCTGCCGTCCTCGCGATTTGCGTTCTGCAAACGCGTGGCCCACGCATGGCCTGACAGCTTCCCGCCCGCCGGCCATAGGAGAGGCCGCGCATTTCGGTATGGAAACCATACCACATGACAAAGCGGCATCCCATCATTTCTCTGTAAAAAGAATGTGCTCAGCAGATGGCGACCTTTGTGGTGCCTAGAAGGTGAAGAGCCTGGTATTGGGGGCTAACATGGCGGCGGCGATGGCAGGCGGCTTGGCGACGCCAACGCCGTTGACCAGATCGCCGGGAGCTTTGTCCCGGTTAGGCAGATAGAGCGCGCAGACCTCGACGGTCACGCCTTGCGCCGCAAGACCGATCATCATCTCCTGCGGCGTGACGTTGCGTGGCTTGAGCGCCTGCTGCGGCGCATCGACCAGTGCAATGTCGCCACCCGGCCCGCAGAGCAGGACCCGGACCTCGGCACCGGCCTCCAGCGACTGGCGGGAGAGGACCATTGCCATCCCCTGCACCTCAGGTTCGGCGGATGTGATCACGACCAGCAGATTCTGCTGAGCGGCTGTCGCCGCAGCAGCCGGCAGGAACAGCAGCGCCAGAATCGCTGCGAAGCCGGCAAAGGAAGTACGAAGGGAACGGCGGGTCATGTCTGTCATCTCCTGTTTCCGGTAGCGATTGGTTCGTGCTCAGTCGACCCGCATGGTGACCATCGGGCGCGCTGCGTCCTTGGTCCAAGCATGCAGCGAGCCGTCATAGAGTTGCGCGCTCTCGTTGCCGAGCACCTCTGCAAGCAGGAACCAGACGCCTGAAGCCACATGGCCGCTGTTGCAGTAGGTGATGAGGGGCTTGGCCGGGTCGATACCCAGCGCGAGCGCGGCTTGCTGAAGGTCTTCAGCGGCGCGCAGCACACCCGGCCCCTTGCCGGGCGTCAGCAGGCTGAAGGGCATGTGCTTGGCGCCCGGAATGTGGCCCGGAGCGTAAACGTAGGTGCGCTGCTCGAGGCCGAGATAAAAGGCGAGTGGCCGGCTGTCGACCAGCTGCGCGGACTGCTCAGCCAAGGCGGCTTCGACCTCCTCTGTCGTGGCCAAGAGCGCATCGCGCCTGTCGGTGACTTCAAAGGTGCCGGCCCTCACTGGGCTCGGCTCCTTGGAAAGCTCCCGGCCAGTCGCCTTCCACTGCGCCGTGCCGCCGTCGAGAACGGCAACGCGGTCATGACCATAGTACTTGAGCTGCCAGTAGAGCCGGGCGCCGAAAGAGAACTGCAGAGCATCCTTGCCGCCGTGGGCGATGATCACCGTGCTGTCGTTGTCGACCCCGTGGGCCTGCATGAGCTGCTCGAAACGCGGCTCATCCAGCAGCATCCTCTCATAGACCACACCGTCTTCGGTCAGGTCGGCACGCACTTGCTTCCAGTCGACTAGGATGGCGCCGGGAATGTGCCCCTCCTCACTGTAGAGCTTCGTATTCTTGCGCACGTCGAGCAGCACGACGTCCTCTTGGTTGAATTCCAGCCAGTCGACCGAGACCAAGGGACCAGGCAGATCGGGCGCCTGCGCGATGCTCACCGCCGGCGCGGCGCAGAACGCCACGATCGTTGCCGCAACCAAAGCCAACGTGCGCATGATCGTCACTCCTTGTTCAACACCGGCGAACAGCCGCAGCCCATAGTCGAGCGCCAAGTCCACGGCAGCAACGCCGTCGGTCATCGCTTGGCCCCTTTAACTTACATCCACGATAAATCTTTTCTGGATATCGCGACAAAAAGCACTATCGTCGATATTACTTTTTGTCGCATGCCCCGTTCAGGCAGGAGATCTCTCGACTTTGAAGCTCACTCAGTACTCGAACTATGCGTTACGCTCGCTGCAGTTCGCGGCGCTGCGCAGCCCGGATCTCTGCCGTGTGGATGACGTCGCCGCCGCGCACGGCATCAGCCGGGCACACATCATGAAGGTGGTCCACGAGATGGGACAGGCCGGCTTTCTGGAAACGGTGCGCGGCCGCGGCGGCGGCTTCCGCCTGGCGCGTAAGCCCGAAACGATTACCGTCGGCGAGGTGCTGCGAGTGACTGAAGGCCCTTTCGAGTTGGTCGAGTGCTTCAATGCGGCGACCAACCGCTGCCCACTGATCGGCATCTGCCGCCTATCCCGCGCCATCGGCGAGGCCATGGCGGCCTTCATTGCGGTGCTGGACGATGTGACCATCGCCGATATCGCGGCCAACAAGAAGAGTCTGCTAACGCGCCTAGAAGCAGCTACAGCCGAAGCTCTGCCTAAACCTGGTTAGGACACGTCCCAACCCTCTCCTGCGCACCCACGTAGTCGGGAATGTTGCTCTCGAGGTTCAGTCGAGCACTCAAAACGCCAAACACCATTTGATGCAACCGGCCAACTGCATCTGTTTGACTTCGGATAAAGTCCGCTGGCGGGGTTTCCTCCACCATCTGAACAAGTTCTTGCTGTGTAAGGCCCTCATACGCTGAAGAGATTGCCGTGACGGCATCAGCGAAAGACACAGAGCGTCCATCCCTCACTTTTTCCACGACTTTCCTTTGTATGCTCTCAAGCGCATTAGCGATGGTGCGTGGTCCGGCCTCGTATGCACCTTTGGCAGCTTCCGCCTGGCTTCTCATGGTCCTAGCGTTCTGCAACTCGCTCTGAAGACTCGTCTTATTCGCCTGAATGATAGCCCTGCTTGTTTCGCTTATGCTGCCTCCAACCTCGTATTCGCCATTCGCAAGCATCACATCGATCCTCAGGATCAGAGCTTCGGCTTTGCCTATCTTGCCGACGAGATTAATTGCAGCGATATCGAGGCCCGCTGCCGTTTGCCTGAGAGGCTCGCCTGCTCCCAGCACGCAGGTCACGGCACTCTGACCACGCAAATAGATCTCGGGCAGATCATCGGGCACCAAGAAGAAGCGGAAGGCGCTGTAGGTGCCGGCGCCAAGGGCAACACCCTTCAGATAGCCCGACCCGGCGTCATAGAGCAGCAAGCCAGCAGCCACAGCCGCCGCGCCCAAAATCGGTAAGGCGGACAAGTCGGAGATGTTGGCGGACTCGTTGTAGTGGCCCTTGTACTGTCTCAGCATATTGTTGGCAGCACCATCCAACAAAGCCGCCGACTTTTCTGCGGGAGACGTGACGCCATTGTCGATGGTTATGTCTTGGAGGGTGGGTTGCAGAGACGAACAGCCAGCCCCAAGAAGAGCAACGCTGATCAGGGTCGCGCCCAAGAGCGATCGACGCAGGTTTCGTGCCTCAGATCCAAGAACACCTGTCGCTCCGATTTTCATGCGCCCCCTCTCCGATCGAACAAAGAGGCACAAACAACACCTCCCATCCGACCACAAAACCGACCACAAATCTCAGAAAACAATTATGAATTGTACAACCTGGAAAATCACATGGAAGAGAGATTTATCCACAGATAGAGTCCGACGGCTTGAGGCTGCCGAGGGGAAGCCTGAAGCACCCTACGCGCAGCCGGGCCAGCCTAGCGTTGGTTATCTGTGGCCGCTGGCGCCGGATATAACTTGAGGTGGGGGTAGACGTGACGCGCGATCTGGGCTGGGTTTCCGAGCTACCCCCCCGAGGCCCGCCGCCGCTCCTGCGCCGCCTGCGGGTCGACCAGGAAGGAGAGCGCGACATAGCGGGTGCCCTGGGTGACGGGAACAGCCTCGTGCAGCAGGCTGCAGGAGAAAACGACCGCCCCGCCCGGCGGCGTGACGTACAGCGCGCCACCGTACTCTGGAAAACGCAGGCCGCCGCCCTCGTAGTCATCGTTGAGGTTGAGGGTCAGCGCAAAGGCCCGGTGCCGGGTGCCGGGCGTCGTATTGTCCCGGTGCGGCCGGAAGTAGTCGCCGCGCCCGGCCTGATAGGAACCGACGATAAAACGCTCCAGGTAGGGGCTTCGATAGCGGAAAGCGCGCCAAAGCTCAGGACCGATCCGATCCTGCACCCGTTGCCCCAGAAGCTGCGTCATCTCAGGGCCGGGATAATGGTCGAGGCGTTTCTTGACGCCATGATCGACATCGGCCTCGGCAGCATCGAGGATCGAGCCTGCCCCATCCTTGGCCTGGCGCACCCCACCCTCCCGATGGTCGCGCGCCCAGTCGTCAATCAAGCGGCGACAGAGCGCCGGCTCCAGCACGTCGCGCACGGTCAGCACAGGCGCCTGAAAGCTGGTTGTCTGATGTGAGAGGTCCAGCACCTCACGCTGGAGCAGATCGACGGCCCAGGCCGCACAGTCGGCGAGACTCTCTTGCCGCGCCATGATCCGCTGCTCGCGGTCCAGGAGGAGCACCGCTTCTTTCCCCGCTTCGCGCAGCGCTGCGCTGACCTGGCCTTCCGGATCGAAGAACCACACAGCATCAGTGCTGTCCTTCTGCGCGTCCTGAACGGGACCGCGCTCGATCACCAGCAGCGTCGGCGGATGCTGGAGTCCATCAGCAGCCGCATGGCTCAGGGACTCAAGGATCGCGAACACCTGCGGCCGCGTTTCGGGATTGGAGAGCAGCAGCACGGCCGGTGGACCGGTGAAGCAGTCATGAAAGCTGCGTGCGAGCCTTGGCCCGATGGGCAGCACGAAGTCGGGCATGCGGTCGCCCGCTTCGAGCTTGCGTTGGGAAGCAGCGGCCTGCGCCGGTCCAGCAACTCTAGGGCCTGTTACTTTCACGTAGAAGCTCCTCTGCCGCCCACTATGGCCGTACCCCGGCAGTGCCACAAGCGGAGCGGCAGGTCCGGGCTGCTGCCTCGGTATCGGGCTGTTTTTCGCCACATTGCGCTGGTGCCTTGCACCGTCATGCTACGGAAAGCTCAACTGAAACAGATGACATCCTTCCTACCCTCCCGGATTGCCTTGGGTCTCATGGCTGCTCCGCTTTTTCTGGCTGCCTGCGGAACCTCCATCGCCGAGACATGCAAGGCACGCGGTCTCGAGACAGGAACGCCGGAATACCGCCAATGCCTCGCAGAAGAACGTGCGGAGCTACGGCAACGGCTCGGCGGAATCGGCGGCGGCCCGCCTGGCGGCGGCGGTCCCTAGAGCAAGCCCAGCGAGCGAAAGCTGCTGTGGCCCTCGCGGCCGATGATGACGTGATCGTGTACGACGATGCCGAGCTTGCTGGCCGCCTCGGCAATCTCCCGCGTCATGGCGATATCGCCTTGCGAGGGGGTCGGGTCGCCGCTCGGATGGTTGTGCACCAGGATGAGTGCGGAAGCATGTAGCTCGAGCGCACGCTTGACGACCTCGCGCGGATAGACCGGCGTATGGTCGATGGTGCCCGTCTGCTGCACTTCGTCTGCGATCAGACGGTTCTTGCGGTCGAGGAAAAGCAGGTGGAAGTGCTCGATGGACTCGTGGGCCAAACGCGTCCGGCAATAGGCGAGCAGTTGATCCGACGAAGACAGCACGTCGTCGCTGCGGGCGAGCTCCTGCTGCGACATCCTGAGCGCCGCCTCCCGCACGGCCTTGATGAGGGCAGCGCAGGCCGGGCCGCTTCCGGCAACAGCGGCCAGCTCCTTGGGAGAGGCGCCGAAAACCGCCGCCAAGCTGCCGAAACGCTTGATCAAGGCCTTGGCGAGCGGCTTGGTGTCGCCGCGCGGCTTGGCGCCGAAAAGCAGCAGCTCGAGAACTTCGTGGTCTGCCAGGGAGTCGCCGCCACGCTCGAGAAGGCGCGCGCGGAGCCGCTCACGATGGCCAAGGTAGTGGGGCTTCTCTTCCGCCGCCACGCGACTGACCGCCGGCTCAGCCCTCGTACGGCGGCAGATGCCAGCCCTTCGGCGAGGCGGTGAAGATCTCGTGCCCGTCGGCGGTGACGCCGATCGAGTGCTCGAACTGAGCTGACAGCGAGCGGTCCCTGGTCACGGCCGTCCAACCGTCTTCCAGGATCTTCACTTCGTAGCGGCCCGCGTTGATCATCGGTTCGACGGTGAAGAACATGCCTTCCGCCAAGGTCAAACCCTGACCTGGCTGGCCGTAGTGCAGGATACTCGGCGCATCGTGGAACACGCGACCCAACCCGTGGCCACAGAAGTCGCGCACCACCGAGAAGCGCTGACCCTCTGCATAGCTTTGAATAGCATGCCCGATGTCGCCGAGGGTGGCCCCTGGGCGCACCACTGAGATGCCGCGCATCATGGCTTCATAGGTGACCTCGACCAAGCGCCGGGCCTTCACCGGCGGCTTGCCGATATAGAACATCCGGCTCGTGTCGCCATGCCAGCCGTCAAGGATGACCGTGACGTCGAGGTTCATGACGTCGCCATCGCGCAGCTTGCGGTCATCGCTCGGGATGCCATGGCAGACCACATGGTTGATCGAGGTGCAGACGGATTTGGGGAAGCCGCGGTAGTTGAGCGGCGCCGGCGTTGCACTGTGATCGACAATGAACTCGTGACAGAGCCGGTCAATCTCTCCGGTCGTGACGCCGGTCTTTATGAAGGGAGTGACGTAATCCAGGCATTCGGCGGCCAAACGGCCGGCACGGCGCATACCATCGAAGCCGCTGGCATCGTGAATGACGATGCGGCGTTCGGCGGAAGCTGCGCGGGCGGTCGAGTCTCTTTGCATGGCGGCCGGTCGTTTCTGGCGTAGAAGTCTCAAATCTTGGTTAGCAAGATCGCCTGTTGCGGAGCGCTCTTCAAGACCTGGATGGCTCCTCTAGCGATAGCGCATGCCGCAGTTGAATGCCTTCCGGCGTCAGATGGCAATCGTAGCACAGCGCCTCGACACCCGCCGCCCTGGCCTGGCGAAAGGCCTCGACGTAGCCCGGGTCGATGTCCTCAGCCAAGGCAAAACGCCGGCAGTCCATGCGCTGGACGAGGTAGAACATCACCGCCCTCGCGCCTTGGGAAACCATATCCGCCATTTCGACCAAGTGCTTGGCGCCGCGCGCCGTCACCGCATCGGGAAACTCAGCCAGATCGCCGTTGCGGCGCAAATGCACGTTTTTCACCTCGACGTAGCACGGCGGCCGTCCCTCGCCTTCGAGTAAAAGATCGATCCGGCTGTTGCGGCCATAGCGCACTTCGGGGGTGACGCGGGCATAGCCGGTCAGCTCCCGCACGGCGCCGGCTTCAATGCCCTCTCGTGCGATACGGTTGGGCCACGCCGTGTTGATACCGACCAGCCCACCGTCGGCTTCTACCAGTTCCCAGCTCCAACGCAGCTTGCGAGCCGGGTTTGCCGCAGGCGACAGCCAGACGGGGGCTTCAGGCTCCAACAAGCCCAGCATGCGCCCTGGATTGGCGCAATGCACCGTGACCTCCCGCCCATCATCCAGACGAACATCGGCGAGAAAGCGCTTGTAACGGCGCAAGAGCCGCCCGGTCTCGAGGGGCTGGGGAAACATCATCGTCTTAAGATCGCTTTGAGTTTGGCACGCTTTAGATGAACGGTGGGACGCATTGCAGCGTTCGACGTCGTTGCCAGAGCTGCGCAGCGGTGACAAGGCTGTGGCGGCCATACTTCATCACTATGGTACAACTTGCCAATTGTGTTCATAGCGCTCAGGTTCTCGCCATGTCCAAGCTCAGCCAACTCCTCCCGCTCTGCCTTGTTGCGGTTCTCGCGGTTGCCCTTAGTGCTTGCGAGTCACGCCACCGCAACCATCAACCCAACGCGCCCTCGCCGCCGGCCTCTTCGGTTCCGCTTCAGCCGCCCCTCCTATCGGTGCCGGCACAGTCCCTGCAGTGGGACAAGCCGGGCGTCAGCGACGTCCAACGCCAATCGGATATCGAGAGCTGCTACGCCTACGCGCGCGCGACGATCGAGCATGACATCCGCATCGACAGCGACCGCACGGCCGGACTGTTGGATAACGACCAGGGCCTGGGCGATATCGAGCTACGCCAACGCATGCGCCAATTCAGTCAGGAAAACCAGCGCGTTCGCCTCATGAACAGCTGCATGGAGAACAAGGGCTACCAGGCGGGTAGTTAGTGTAGTGCTGGACAGCGAGATGGCGGAAGCGAGCAGGGAAAGCGACCGAGCGCAAGATCAAGAGGTGATCACGGCCGCTATGTTGGTGATCGGCAACGAGATTCTCTCGGGCCGCACGCAGGATGCCAATATCAATTACCTCGCCAAGACCATGACCGAGATCGGCGTGCGCCTGAGCGAGGCACGCGTCGTACCCGATCAAGAAGCGATCGTGGTCGAAGCGGTCAACGATCTACGCCGCCGCTACGCCTACCTCTTCACGAGCGGCGGCATCGGACCGACCCACGATGACATCACGGTCGACTGCATTGCCAAGGCCTTTGGGGTTGCGGTTATCGAACATCCAGAGGCGCGCCGTATCCTCGAGGATTTCTATGGTGAGCAATTGACGGAAGCGCGTCTGCGCATGGCGCGAGCCCCCGAGGGCGCCAGCTTGGTGATCAACCCCGTCAGCGGCGCCCCGGGAATACGGATAGAGAACGTCTACATCTTCGCCGGGGTGCCTCGAATCTTCCGCGGCATGGTCGACGGCATAGCGGGGGAGCTGCGCACCGGCGCGAAGCTGCTCTCTCAAACCATCGTCGTACAGAGTCCGGAAAGCGTGCTGGCCGGCCTGCTGCTGGAAACGCAGTCCAACCATCCGGACGTGGAAATCGGCAGCTATCCCTTCCAGCGGCCAGGCGGATTCGGCGTGTCGGTCGTGCTGCGCTCGATCGACGCCAACCGCCTATCGCAATGCCGCACGACCCTAGTGGCTGCCTTACGGCAAACCGGCCACGTTTTCGAGGATTCTACGCCGACCGGGGCTGACCATCAGCGCAAGGCCTGATCGGCGTGTTTAGCGCCGAAGAAACCGGCTGATGCAAGTGAGGCCGGCAATGCCGGACAGATAAAGCCATATGGCGGCCGGCAAGGGAATCGGCTGTACCTGATACTGAATCTCGAATTTGTAGCTCGCGTTCTCGGCCGTCGTTTCCGCCAGAATATCAAAGAAATAGATACCATCTTGCAGCAGCGCCGTTCCGAAAACGAGGTTAGGGCTGATGAAGTTGCTGCCCGCGACCAAGCTGTTGACCAAGGTTGCCGTATCGAGCGTGACCTGCGTCACGTCCATGGTCGCAGGGATCGTATCTCCACCTGCTCCGCCGCCGCTCGGGCCATTCAGTCGGAAAAGGGAAGCAGAAAACGCGCTTGTCTGACCGCTTGAGCCGATGCTGAACCCAGGTTCGGACATAAAGCTCACCTGCGTCCGATCGTCGAGCGAGAAGAAGCGGCGATCGCCGAACGGCCCACTCGACTGAGCCAAGGTAAAGTTGGAGGTGTAGTATCCTGCCACGACCCCGCCGACATCGATGGCACCTCCGATCGGTGTCAGGAAGCCCGGCAACAACACGCTGCCGGGGTCGACTGGCTCTGGCAGGGGGGCTGCTGTGCCCCCCGCGATCACGGCGTTGCCGATTGCCAGCTGTGTCGGCGTTACAGGCCCGCCACCAATCGCTGCTTGGCCCAAGGACACATCGGTGATCGCCACGGCCGACGCCGCGCTGGGAAGCGCCGCCAGTGCCGCTGCCGCAAGGGCTGCGCCAAAAAGAAGTTGTCTGCTGATCATACTCAGCTACCCCAAAATCCGAAGCTGCTAAACCCGTCGGCATCACGCTCGATGCACCCCTGCGCTCACGGGTATGGTCGGGCATGTATCAAATTCGTCTTTAAGCAAGCAAGTAGTTTTAGGTTAATAAAACCTTAAGAACACCATGCTTCGCGCGCACTGTTTCTGGAAAAAATTCCTTCTTTATCAAGCGGGTAAATGCCAATACGGCTGCAACGCTCGGGTCAGCGTACAGCCGGCCACTATTTGCCACATCTCGACAGCCAAGGCGTTATGTTAAGAAATTCGGTAAAAATTCCAAAGATACGGCTATAAACCTGCTGAATACAGCAAATGTTACTACAAATTATGGTGGTTTTGATTTGCCGGCTTGCGCGCACGATGATCATTTGAAGCTGCGGAGCAAGATGCCGCGCAGGCTAACGTGCCCCCTCTGTCAGCAACGCAAGTGGTCGCAAATTTGACCGAGTCCCGCGACACAAAGCTGAGGCACAGTAGCTGCTGAAGCGCGACACAGTATTGCTATCACGGGCGCAATTGCCTCCAGCAACGAAGCTGCCCTATGTCTGAGCCAGAGCTAGTTTTGGTAGTATAAGGTGCGGAGCATCTGCCGCGACAGTGCGCAGCACGACCACGACGCTAACCTTGGGTGAGACCGAGCGATGACAACGGCGGAAATGCGCAATTCTCCTGCATCGATCAACCCGGTGCCCTTGGTTATAGCGCTCCTACTCGTCGTGGTGATGGGCTTTCTGTTCCGGGAAGGGCTGGCCATCATGGTCGGCAAATGGAACACGGCCGAGTACGGACATGGCTATGTCATACCGATCATAGCGTTCCTGCTCATCTACAAACGGCTCGACACCCTGAAGGACATACCGCTGCGGGGCAGCTGGCTGGGGACCGGCTTGACGCTGCTGGGCGTCTTGATCGCCTGCATCGGTGAATTGAGCACAATCTTCTATGTCATCCAGTACGGCTTCGTCGTCGCATTGATCGGCGCCATCGTGTCGATTATCGGCACCCGAGCCGCGCTGCGTATTTGGGTGCCATTGGCCTACCTCTGCTTCATGGTGCCCCTGCCTCAGTTCCTTTACTTCAACCTTTCCCACGAAATGCAGTTCATTTCGTCGGAGCTGGGCGTGTTCTTCGTCCGGCTGTTCGGTATTTCCGTCTATCTAGAAGGCAACATCATCGATCTCGGGATCTACAAGCTGCAGGTGGTCGAGGCCTGCAACGGCCTGCGCTACCTGTTCCCGCTAATGAGCTTCGGCTTTCTATTCGCCTATCTCTACCAAGGCCCCTTCTGGCACAAAGCGGTGATCTTCATCTCCACGGTGCCGATCACCATCCTGATGAATTCCTTCCGCATAGGCGTCATCGGGCTGCTGGTCGAAAACTACGGCATCGAGCACGCCGAGGGCTTCCTGCATGCGTTCGAAGGCTGGGTCATCTTCATGGCATGCGTCGTTATCCTCTTCATCCTGGCATGGGCCCTGCAGCGCCTGTCCGGCGCCCGCCGCCCGCTGGCGCAGAGCCTCGATCTGGAGCCGCCCCGCTGGGAAAGCGGCCCGGAAACGCTGCGTCGTCTCGAGCTGTCCAAGCCGCTGATCGCCAGTGCTGTTGTTCTGGTTGCGAGTTCATGGGCAGTGACCGAGCTCGCCAATCGCAACGACACCGTCCCGTCGCGCCTCACCTTTGCCGCTTTCCCTGTTGCAACGGAAGGGTGGGTCGGCCAGCGAAGCGCACTTGACCGCGAGGTCTTGGATACTCTTAGCCTGACCGACTATCTGCTAGCGGACTTCACGCACCCGGACGAGAATGCACCGGTCAACTATTACATCTCCTATTACGACTCACAACGTAAAGGAGAAGCCGTGCACTCACCCCGCGCCTGCATCCCCGGCGACGGCTGGCGTATCGAATCCCACACGCAAAGATCTGTCGAGGGCGTACGCGCCGATGGACACGCCATCACGGTGAACGAAGTGCTGATCAGCCGGGGCAACACGCGCCAGCTGGTTTACTATTGGTTCGATCAGCGCGGACGCCAGTTGGTCAATCAGTGGCAGGTGAAGTGGTACCTGCTGCTGGATGGCATTGCGACGCAGCGCACCGACGGCGCCATGCTGCGGTTGGTGACACCGGTGCGGCAGAACGAGAGTGCTGAAGCGGCGAGCCAGCGGCTGCAGCGCTTCATGCGCGTAATCGTGCCCCGTAGCCAGTCCTTCCTGCCTGCCACACCTGTTTGAGGCGCCTCCGCGTCCTTCGGCAGGAGTCCACGCAGCAAAAACAATCCTGGCCAATCATCAGTTCAGGGACGCGCTTGTCGCTCCCGCTGGCGACACGTCGCCGCGGGGTCAGCGCGCGCGAGGGCGCAGTCCCCGACGCTGTGACCAGCAATAACCGTTGGCTCTGAACTGTCTCGACCAAAGCGCGCAGCCAAACGCTGAAGTGTTTGTTTCAAGCCGCGCGCGGGTTTGACGGCCAATAGCTGCAGAACTCAGGCGTTCTTTGCACTAATATTAGTTGCTAATATAAAAATACGCCAAGTACGCCGATGGTATTTCTTGCAGCGGCTGTATTCCCCACTATTCTAGCGAGCGCCAAGCAGGCTGCAGAACAACATCGAAGCGTGAATAACTTGCCGGCAGCCACGTTGTAACGCTGGCGACACGAGGGGTCGGGAGCTGGATTTGCGGACAAAGGAGCGTAGGACCTGCACGGTTGACGATTTCAACGGTGCATTGCGGCGAAGTGCCATCGGAAGTTCCTCGGAGCGATTCCTGTCCAACGAATGACTGACCAGACGCAATCGCGCCAGCGGGCCGCTTACGCTGCGGGGGAGCTGATCGAGATGGTCACCCGCGCCTTCATTCGCTCGGCCCAACGCTCAGGACTGACGAGGACTCAGTGGAGCGCCCTGCGCTATTTCTCCCAGGCTGCGGCAGAGGCCCGGTCGATCGGCGCCTTCGCACGTTATCATCAGGTTACGCCGTCAAGCGCATCTCAGTCGATCGGCCACCTGCGGCAATCCGGCTATGTCAGCTACGAAACCGGTAACGATGCGCGCACCAGCCTGGTAGTGCTGACGGAGCGTGGACGCGCGCGCTTGGCGGATGATCCCTTGCTGAGGATCGTCGAACGGTTGGAACACTTGCCGCAGGATCAGTTCGAGCTGATTGTCGACGGCCTTGTCGAACTCGTGAAGCTGACGGAAGAGAGAGAGTAGAGCTCATCCCGGCAAAGAACGGGCCTCGTCCGTCTGCTTCAAATCGGCTCCAACGCTTCCATCAGCGTTTCGTCGCTGAAAGGCTGGTAGAGCACGGCATCGGCGCCAAGAGCCTGCGCCGCCTTCAACCCCATGATCGCGGGATAACCGGTTTCCTCACCCGACATGGCGACTATCCGCAAGCTCCGCCGTTCTCGCCGCATCGACCGAACGATCTCTACACCGGACAGTTCCGGCACGACGATATTGATCACCAGCGCTTCGAACCGCCCTTCCGCCAACAGGCTCTCTACGCTTTCGCAGTGTCTGGCCAAGACTGCTTGATGCCCGGCACGGCGCAAGGCTTGGTCAAGACGTGTCAATGTGTCTTCATGATTGTCGACAACAAGGACCTTCATTGCAGCCCTCCACAGCCCCAAATCCCCTTACTACGATCGGCGAAACAACGCGCCCCGTTTCGCCAAGCCTCTGGCTCGGAGTCAGATGATTACCCGACTCGCCGCACAGTTCGCTGAGCGAAACCGTCGTTCGTCAGTGAAGAAGGCAACTAAGAAACTAGGGAATTCCAACGTTGGAAAGTATTATTTTTCCAAAAATGTCTCTTTAAAGGTGTGATTGAGATAATTCACGGCGATATTGTGATGTATTAACTTTGTAAGTGCTGCGTGCAACACAAGTCCCGTCACCTCGTCCCAGTGCGACCGGCCGTGGCAAAAAACGTCCGGACAGCAAAGGTGCGTCAGCCGTTCCTCTCGCTGGACGCTGATTCGCGGCGCTTCACTGCGGCGAGGCTGTTGCGTGCCTGCTCCTCGAATGCCGTGACAACCCGTGTCTTTCGCTCACCCCGCATGGCTATCAAGCCGAGCTTCAACGGACGGAGAGTGCCTTTGATCGGTACATATACGAGCGGCCTGCCGTCCGGAGCACGGTCGCTCATCGGCGGCACATTGAGAATGCTATAGCCAAAGCCGTTGGCAACCATCGTCTGCACCATCGGCAGATGCCCAACACGCTCGGCAACCAACGGCCGTAAGCCGTGCTGCTGAAAGAGTGACATGAAGTAGTCGCGGCTGAGTGGCAGGTCGAGAAGGATAAGGGGCTCCGGAGCGAGCGACTGCAAGGCAACCGACCTGCGTTTGGCCAGGGGATGGCCAGCAGCCAAAAGCGCGTGCGGCGGCCACTCTGCCAAGGGCGAGAAGGAAATGTCTTGCGGAACATCGAGATCGTACGTCAGGGCCACGTCGATTTCCGCCCGCCGCAGCAGACCGAAGAGGTCGAGCTGATGAGCCTCCACCTGCCGCACCGATACGGTCGGATGCTCATCCTCAAAGCGTTTGCGCAGCGCCGGTAGAACGAAAGGCGCAAGAGTGACCAGGCAGCCGATCGTGATCGGCCCCCGGACCTGCTCGGCGATGTCGCTGGCAATGCCGTGCAAGGAGCCGGCGTCGTCCAGCAACGCCTTGACGGCACGGAAAAAACGCTGTCCGCCGGGCGTCAGCGAAAGGCCCTGTGCGTGCTGGCGAACGAAAAGCTGGATGCCAAACTCTTCTTCCAGCTGGGAGATCGCCGCGGAGATGGACGACGCCGAAACGCTAATGCGCTCTGCCGCAGCAGCAATCGAACCCGCTTCGCCCACGGCCGCGAAGTACTCCAACTGTCGAAGAGTAAACCGCAATGGCATAGCCGGTCAGCCTAAGGTCCTGCGCCCAAGGTCCGCTGCTTGCGCTGCCGAATGGTGCCTGATCATTCGTCGCCTGGAACGCCATAAGACGGCGCGCTGGCCGGATCGCGCGCGCGCATCACATAGTCTTCGAGCTGCGGCTGGTAGAGCGCCCAAAGCTGCCGCAGCTCTGCGATGGGACAATCATCCGTCCAATCGACGCGCAAGTCTGCCACCGGCCAGGCGACCTCCCGAACCAAGAGCATGCCGGCCGAGTGAATGGGCCCCTCTTCCCCACCCGCATCGACCGCGGCTTGCATGGCGGCAAGCAGCCGATCGCCCAGCGGCCCGCCGCCGGCCAAGAAGCTATCGACGATAACGCGCGGGATGCTCTCATCGGCCAAGAGGTTCCCGCCGCTTGCCACCCCCTCGGCGGCAGCATCCGCAGAGGTGCCGAGCGCGCGCGGGCCGGAGTAGACGCAAGCAGCTCCTTGAGCATCCACGGCCAAAAGTTGGCGATAGACCATGTTGGTTTCGCTGCGACGCAAAATGGCGATTGCCTCTTCGGCCGACGCACCGGCCGCCATAAGGTCCAGCGCTCTGGTGCCCAAGGTCGGATCGGTGATGTTCTGGCTGGCGACGGCTCCGACTGTCGCTCGTGCGAAAGCGCAGCGCGCCGCTACCGCAGGTGAAGAGGAGGAAACAGCAACGCCGAACATGCCGGTCTCGCCGCAACGGGCAACGATGGAGAAGGTCATCCGTCAGAACTCCGAAAGGTGGTCATCACGGGTCAGTCTGCGGCGGCGAAGACATCGCGGCAGAGCTGAGCGAAATGCTGCGCCAGAGGGGAGAGCTCGCTGTCAGCTCGATAAGCCAACACCACAGGACTGGACATGGCGTCGACGGCCAGCGGCCGGGCAACCAAAGCACGGCCGTCGTACGTCATAGCCGTAGCAGGTTTGGTGGCCAGCAACGCGTACCCGAGACCATGTCCGACGAGGCCGCGCACCATTTCGAATGACGTGGAGCGAAAAGCCACCTTCGGCTCGACACCGGCATTTCGCATGATCGAAAGATAGTACTCTCGGCTGGGCGCCGCGTTGAGCAGAACCATTGGCTCGTCCGCCAGGTCATGCGGTGTTAGCTCGGACCTGTGGGCCAGGGCATGGCCTTCTGCCAGCAGCACATAAGGTGTGAGCTCCGTCAGTCGATCTCGTCGCAGACCTTCCGCGAGATCGAGATCGTAGACCAACGCCAGCTCGCACTCGCGGGTCAGAAGACTCTCTTGTATTCGCCTTTGATCTCCTTCCACCAGCCGAAGGTCCAGGGCCCCATGATCGCCTTGCAGGCGGGAAATCAGCTGAGGAAGGATGTAGGGTCCGACGGCGTGAAGACATCCGATCGAGAGGGTACCGACGGCGCTCTCCGCTTTTGCTTTCGCCGTCGGCGCCGCTTCAATGCGTGAGGCGACACCATAAGCTCGATTGGCATAGATGAGAGGGGAGCCGCTTTCAGCGACAAAGATGTCCTCGACCTGGCCATAGAAGACATAGTGGGTGCCGACCCGGTCGTGGTGCACCAGCCGGCAGTCGAAGGCCACGAGCGGATCGACCACGCGTGGCGCACCGGTTGTCTGAACACTCCACTCGGCACAGTCGAACTTGTCGTCGAACTCGCCTTTGAAGCGACCGGCAAAGGTATCGGAGATATAGGACTGGTCGTCGCGCAACACGTTGACGCAAAAGACGCCGTTCCTACGAATCGCCTCGGCTGCTTGACTCCGCTGATGCACGCAGACCAGAAGCGTCGGCTTCGCCGTGTCCGCGGAAACCGAGGACATGGCGGAAACCGTGACTCCGGCCCGGCCCGCCACGCCGTCGGTGGTCACAACGTTCACCGTGCAAGCGGCGTTGCTCATGCCACCGAGGAACTGCTGGCGAAGCATAGGATCGACCGACGCCGTCATCCCCTTTCCTTCTCCCGACAGCTCAACCGAGGTCAAGGCCGTTGTACCGGCCCTGCCTTAAAGTTGACGGCAATGAGCTGACGGCAAGCCCGCCCTTTCGGCAATCCCTTGCCATGCCTTGGCAAGGCTCAGAGTCAGCTGGCCACGTGGCAATCTGGCAAGATGCTTGGAAAATAGGGCGAACGCCCGCCGCTGGCGCGTCCTCTACTGATCGAGCAGAGGCGCCAGAATTTCCTTGGCCTCTTCTAAGCCGCGGCGGCAAAAGTCTTCGCGACCGAGCAGCGAGAAGGTGCGTGCGCCGACCAGGCGAGACCGCGCGAGCAGCACATCCGGCGCATCATAGTCGTGAACCCACAGTGTCTCTCGCGGGCCGGCACCAGTGACATCGATCTGTCCCGTCACCCGGCGAGCCATCTGCGCCTCGGGCGTCTGGATCTCGGCGAAAAGCTCAGCATCGGTTTCCCTGGTTCGGTCGATGCTGATGCTGGGTATGGCATCGAGATCAGTGAAGAACTCAGGCGAGATTACTTCGATGCCGAGGCGGTCGCCAATTTCTTCCACCTCACGCGCGCATTCCTGCGCCACCGCCGGCGCGGCTGTCAGGGAGACGGCAATGAAGGCGACCCACGCGAAGCTTCGATGCAGCACAACGCTTTCCTTCTTCCGTTGCACGGCCCGCCAAGGGCCGCACAAAGCCAACGCCAGCACACTAGATCAGCATATTAGAAAGGACCCTAACGATGTGCAAAGCCAAAGCGCCCGGCCCAATTGCTGTTGGCAACGCTTCGCTTCATTCAGAAAGATAATCGCGCCACCTCTCAACTGCCTCGCGGCCTTTCTGCTGCAACAGCTGTGCGGCAATGCGCTCGATTCGCTGGGTGCGGGCTGCGCCAAAGCCATCGAGCAAGCTAACAACATCGCGCCTAACCCGTTCGTTCATACCATCTCGTGGCCCCGCGAGGAGCACCGTATCAGACCAGAGAATTCGCCACGACGAGGAGACCATGGGGAGATCCGCACCGCTGTGCCGAGACGATTCATGCAGCAGAACGTCCGCACGGACGATGACGACACAGTAAGTCTCAGAGATCTCGTGGCCGCTGAGTTCGAGCGCGACCAGCAAGTCAGGATCCGTGCCTTCGTCATCACCAACTGGACGAACATTGCGCCGAATGAGGGCCTGCTCGGCGGCAGCCCGCGCATCGGCAGGGCTTAACCAGCAACGCTCGTGGACAGCGTCCCGGAACGCATGACGCACACGTACACTCTTCGCCTTGGCAGCCGCGACCCAGCCCAGATCTTCCGCTTCGATCTCCACCGCAAGAGGGTCAGCCGCTGTGGGCGTGTGCCAGATCGCTGGACCGATCAACGCCGCGCCAAGCAATAGCGTGCAGCTAATCCGCAGCGAGGTAATCGAAGGCCGAGAGCGCATGGCTGCGCACGATATGCAAAAACTCCTCGATCTCAACATGCTCGTCGCCGGTTCCCATGTTGCGCGGGAAGGGCCCATAGACCAGCGCTGGGATGCCCCGGTAGCGCCAGAGCCGTGCATCGGTGCCACCAAGTGAGACGATTGGCTCGGGCACGTAGCCTTTCAGCGCTTTCACGTTGGCACGCAAGATGTGCAGCATGTCATTGTCCGGATCGCACCAGCTTGGTGCACTGAAGTTGATCTCTTCGAAGCTGGCCTCCGGGTAGCGGTCGGCGATCTCGATGACCTTGTCGAGCACGCGCTGCTTTTCGAGGCCGATGGGAAAGCGGATGTCGGCCTCGAAGCTGCATTCGCTAGGGATCATATTGACCTTCATACCACCTTCGATCGTACCGATGTTGACCGTCACCTTCTGCACGATTGCGGCGGCACCGGCGCCTTGCGCCTTGTCGGTCACGGCAGCGTTGCGTTCCAGCACCGGGCCCACGTTGCCGGGCGCAGGCGTGTCTAGCTCGGTCAGCTCTTCCAGATCGCCAATCAGTTTGGCGGCGAGCTTGGTGGCGCTTGCTGTCAGGTGCGTATAGGCGCCGTGTGCTCCCTTGGTCTGAATGGTGAAGCGCAGCCACAGCGGCCCCTTTTCGCCGAAGCGGATGGTATAGGGACTTGAGGGCTCACCATTGAGCAGGCAGTCGCCGTGCACCTCCGGATGATGCTCCATGAGATAGCGTGCCCCGTAAGGCCCAAAGGTCTCCTCGTCCGACACCGCCGTGAGAGTGAGACGGCCCTTCAGCCTTTCGCGCAGACGATGCAGATAGAGGTAGGTGAAGATCGAGGCCGTGGTGCCGCACTTCATATCGGCGGCCCCGCGTCCCCAGATCTTGCCGTCGGCCACTGCTCCGCTCCAGGGGCCGCCGTGGCTCCAGGTCTCGTGCTCACCGGCGGGGAAGACATCGATATGTCCGTTGAGGACGAGGTGCCGTCCGCCATCCGCGTTCGCCGCCTCGCCATCGAAGGACGCGACGACGTTGGGATACTCGGGATGCGGATCGATGATACGGTAGTCCAAGTCTTCGCCGTCCAACAGCGCGCGGATATGGGCCACCGCTTCGCGGGTGTCGCCCGGCGGATTGGGGCTCTTGGCCCGAACGAACTCGGAGAAGAACTCGATCAGCCGCGCCTCATCCGCTGCGATCCAATCGAGCAATTGCTGCCTCGCCTCCGACCTGTCCATATGAATGCCTCCCTCGTTGCTGCCCTTTATGGTCGTGTTCCATTTGTTAAGCGCCCGCACCCGAAAGAGGATTCATTTTTCAGCATAGCTGAAGCTCCGGCGCTAAAAGTTTACACTGCCCAAAAATCCTGCCTATCATTACGTCACTAATGAATCGAATTACAGGGAGACGAACAAACATGGGCATCCGTGATTCATTTGGCTGGGCGCTTGGCGCTGCAGCCGCCGGTGCGATTGCGGTCGCATCGCCCGCCTTGGCCGACGATAGCGTGACTTTCGCTTCCTGGGGCGGCTCGCTGCAGGAAGCGCAGCGCAAGGCGCTGATGAACCCGGCCGAGGAAGCGCTCGGCATCACCATCCGGGAAGACACGACCAACGGCATTGCCGACGTGCGCGCGCAGGTTCTGGCGAATGCCGTGAAGTGGGACATTACCGAGCAAGGCTCCAACACCTGCGTCATCTTGAAGAGCGAGGGCCGCATCGAGCCGCTCGACTACAGCGTCATCGACACCACCGGCGTCAATCCGGCCGTCGTAGACAGCCACTGGATCGGCGTCCTCTACTATTCGACGGTCATCGGCTGGAACACCGACAAGTTCGGCGAAGACGGACCGCAAACCTGGGCTGACTTCTGGGATGTCGAGAAGTTCCCCGGAGCCCGCGCCATGTACGCCAAGCCTTATTACAATCTGGAAGCGGCTCTGATGGCCGACGGCGTCCCGATGGACCAGGTCTATGACGTGCTGGAGACCGAAGAAGGTTTGGATCGCGCTTTCGCCAAGCTGGAAGAGATCAAGCCGCACGTGGCGGTCTGGTGGCGTTCCGGTGCGCAGTCCGCACAGCTGATCAAGGACGGTGAAGTCGACATGATCAGCATCTGGAATGGCCGTATATCTTCGGCCATCGATGACGGTGCGGCAGCCGCCCTCACCTTCAATCAGGGCGTTATGGACTTCGACTGCCTCGTGGTGCCCAAAGGTGCTCCGAACAAGCAACTGGCCATGAAGGTCATCAACGAGTTCCTCAAGGCGGATAACCAGGCGAACCTCCCGCAGTACATCACCTATGGCCCGACCAATGAGGCGGCCTTCGACACCGGCAAGATCTCGCCGGAGGTCGCGGCAGCGGTGAACTCCTCACCGCAGAACGCCAAGGACCAGCTGGTACTGAAGTCGGACTTCTACATCGGCAAGATCGACGAGCTGCAAGAGCGCTTCGACGAGATAATCCAGGAGTAAAGACTGCAGATTTCCCTGCGGCTTATACCGGGACGGTGCCTCTGACATCGTCCCGGTGTATCCTGAATGGACCTGACGTCGCCGAGCGCCACCCCAGAGCTTGGGGGCATGCCACGCTGATGCGTGAATGACGGTGACGGAATCCGCAGACACGCAAGCCGGTAAAGCGAATGTCCGAGACGCAACTCTCTCTACCCATATCTGTTCGCGGCATCACCAAGTCCTACGGCCGCTTCAAGGCTCTGGACGATGTCAGCCTTGAGGTGGCGAGCGGGGAATTCATCACTCTGCTCGGGCCGTCGGGCTCCGGCAAGACGACGCTCCTGATGGTGCTGGCCGGCTTCTCCCGACCAGACTGCGGCAGCGTTCGCTTCGGCGAAGAAGAGGTCATCCGCACGCCGCCGCACAAGCGCGGGGTCGGCATGGTGTTCCAGAACTATGCCCTCTTCCCGCACATGAACGTCTTCAACAACGTTGCCTATCCCTTGAAGCTGCGCGGCGTCGGCAGCGCCGACATCGCACAACGGGTCGAACGCGCGCTCAACCTAGTACAGCTTGGCGCCTTCATGGAGCGGCGCGTCGATCAGCTTTCCGGTGGACAGCGCCAACGGGTTGCACTGGCGCGGGCGATCGTCTTCGAGCCCCGGATCCTCTTGATGGATGAGCCACTCTCCGCGCTCGACAAGAAGCTGCGCGAGCAGATGCAGATCGAGATCAAGCATCTGCATGAGCAACTCGGCATGACCACCGTCTATGTTACGCACGACCAGCGCGAAGCGCTGACCATGTCGGACCGGGTCGCGGTGATCAACGACGGCAGATTTATGCAGCTCGACGCGCCCAAGCAGCTCTACGAGCGCCCGCGCAGCCACTTCGTCGCCGACTTTATCGGCGAGTCCTCCTTCCTGCCTGTCGAGGTGGAGAGTAACGAGGCGCGGCTCAACGGAACACCCTTGCGCCTGGCGGAGCAGCCAAACGCCGGCGGACAACAGCTTCTGGTGGTGCGGCCCGAGAAGCTCGAGGTTCTCACCAACGGCAGCGGCGGCGATCTCAACTGCCTGACCGGCACGGTCAAGGAGCTGGTGTACCAGGGGGAGAGCTTCATCTTCTATGTGTCGCTGGACGGTGGCGCCGAGATCGCGGTGCGCAGCCCCAGCCGGCGAGAAGCTCTGGCCGTGGTGCCGGAGCGTGGCCAGCCGATCCGCCTCGGCCTTCACCCCGACGACACCATTCTGGTGCCGGCGCAGTCATGACGGCGATCCCTCGCGAGACGTCGGTCCCGGTATCCGCCGGCAACAATGCGGACGGCCTGGCCGAGGACGCGCGCCGCGAGCGCTGGCAGATGTTCGGCCTTTGCTCGCCGGCACTGCTACTTGTCGGACTGGTCGTCTTCATCCCCGTGGGCTGGCTGTTTTGGTTGTCGTTCTTCGATGCCCAAGGTGCCCTGACGTTCGAGAACTACGAGCGCATGTGGGGCAGCCGCTCCTACATCCGCACCTTCCAGACCACCTTCGAGATCAGCTTCATCGTCACCGGTGCCTGCGTGCTGATGGGCTATCCGCTGGCCTACATGCTCTCGCAGCTGCCCCAGCGCGCCGCCGGCATCTGCATGATCTTCGTCATCCTGCCGTTCTGGACCTCGCTCCTGGTACGGACCTACGCCTGGCTCGTGCTGTTGCAGCGCCAAGGCCTGATCAATACCTGGATGATCGATCTCGGCATCATCGATGAGCCGCTGCGCCTGGTGCACAACTTCACCGGCACGGTGATCGGCATGGTGCACATTCTCTTGCCCTTCCTGGTGCTGCCGCTCTTCGCGGCCATGAAGTCGATCGACCGCGACTATCTGAAGGCCGCGGCCAATCTCGGCGCCAGTCCAACCCGCGCCTTCTGGCAGGTCTTCTTTCCGCTGTCCCTGCCGGGGCTCTTCGCCGGTGTCGTGCTTGTCTTCGTGCTCTGCCTCGGCTTTTACGTCACCCCGGCTCTGCTCGGCGGCGGCAAGACCATCATGTGGGCCATGCGCATCGAGACCAGCGTCAATCTCTACGCCAACTGGGGTGCTGCCAGCGCCCTTGGCGTGGTGCTGCTGATCGTGACCCTCGGCCTGCTCTATATCCTCAACAAAGCCTTCCGACTCGACAAAATCATGGCAGGGCCACGCTGATGCTTCACCGGCCCGCCTCCGAAACCCAGATCACGCACCTGCAACGGCTATGGCTCTACCTTTGGTGCGGCCTGGTCATGCTGTTCCTGATCCTTCCTTCGCTGATCGTCGTCCCCATGTCGTTCTCGGACTCGATCTATCTCGAGTTCCCGCCGCGCAACTGGTCGCTGCGCTGGTACGAGAACTACTTCGGCTCGTTGGAATGGCGGGAGGCGACATACGTCTCCTTGAAGGCGGCTTTCTTCACCGTGCTGGTGGCCACGCCGATGGGCACGGCCGCCGCCTATGGCCTGCACGTCAGCGGCATGCGTTTCGCCACCTTGATCCGCATCGCATTGGTCATGCCGTTGATGACACCGATCATCCTCATCGCGATCGGCGTCTTCTATCTCTTCGCCAAGATGCACCTGAACTATACGCTGCTTGGCCTGATCATCGCCCATTCCACGCTGGCCATCCCCTTCGTGCTGGTAACGGTCTCTTCCGGCCTGCAGACCTATGACATGAACCAGGAGATGGTGGCCCGATCGCTCGGCGCCTCGCGCTTGCGTGCCTTCTTCACCGTCACCCTCCCGCAGATCCGCTTCTCGGTGATCTCCGGCGCGCTCTTCGCCTTTATCACCTCGCTCGACGAGGTGATCGTCGCCATGTTCATCTCCGGCGGTGAGAACGCCACCCTGAACCGGCGCATGTTCAATGCCCTGCGCGATCAGATCGATCCGACCATCGCGGCAATCTCAACCTGCCTGATCCTGGTCTCCATCGTGCTCTTGATGATCGCTCAGTTCTTCGGCACTCAGCGGGCACGGCGTCCCAATCCCTGACGCTCAAACGCAGACGATGTATTCCTGAGGCAAGGCTGAAAGCACCTCGGCGCCGGTCTCGTGAATCAGCAGAGTATGACCGATCGACATGGCCAGATTCTTCTCGGCATCGATCAAAATGGCGTGCAAAAACAGCACCATGCCCGGTTTTATCTCCAGTGGATTGCCGCTGTAGAGCATGGGCGGCACGTCCATCCAGGTCGGGCGATAGGTGGCGCCCAGGGAATAGCCGCATGCCGCCATGCGGGCATGGCCGTAGCCGTTGGCGTCAAAGACGCGGCGATGCGCATCGTCGATCTGACCCATTGGCCGACCGGGCTTAGCCGCCTCGGTCATCGCGGCAATGGCTTCCTTGGTGACCTCGAACATTCGCCGCTGATCGTCTTTGGGCTTGCCGATAGCCACGGTGCGCATCAGGCAGGTGCAATAACGGCGATAGCAGGCACCGAACTCCAAGGTTAGCTGGTCCACCGCGTCGAGGGTGCGGAACCCGGTTGCCGCACGGATGAGGAGCGCCCGATCGCCGGAGCCCAGCACCGGCCCCGAGGCCGCAAGATCGCCGCCGCCTCTAAGGATTGGAACGTCGCCAGCCGCTGCGATGTCACCCTCGAAGACGCCAGGACCGGCTGTCTCGACCATCGCAGTAAGGGAGGCATCGGCCAACTCGGCAGCGCGGCGGACATAGGCAATTTCGGCTGGGGACTTCACCAGGCGCAGGGAGCGGATGGTCAGTGAGGCGTCGACCAACTCGCACCAGCCGGACAGCGCGCGCTCAACCTTCACGTAGTTGGCCGGCGTCAGGCCGTGAGTCGCCAGCTCGATGCCGACCCGGGCACCCTCCAGCCCCTGCTCCGCCAAGATCGCCTTCACGTCTTCGGCAGGGTTCGCACCTTCGGCGTCGAACCAGATTCGGATATCCTCAATGACCGAGGTCCGCCGCGCCTGTTCCAGGTCCGGCTTGCGCGTCAGCAGGGTTATCGGCGTGTCGTCGGCAGTGAGCACTGCGCACTGAAAGAACACCCAACCGCCGGTGTCGAAGCCAGTGAGGTAGTAGTGACTCTCCTGCGCGAAGATCAGGATGGCGGCGAGATCCTCTTCCTTCAGCTTGGCCCGCGCCGCCGCGATACGCTGCGCGAACTCTTCGCGCTCGAAATGCAGTGCCATTAGGACTCCCCCCCGATCGATTCTCTCGCCATTCGGTATGATAGTCGCAACAGAAGAGATAGCCGCCCTCCGCCTGCGCAGGCCCGCCCCCCGCTTCCTGCGCTTCACGGTTTCCGCGGCAAAGTTTAGCCTTGTGCGTTCACGCGGCGGAAAGATTGGCGGAACTGGAAACCGGCATGGTGGCAACGACAGTGCAGCACTTCGAGAAGCTCTTCACACCGCTCACCATTCGAAACGTCGAGATCCGCAACCGCATCCTCTCCACCGGGCATCAAACCCTCTTGGCGCATGACGGCATGATCGGCCCGGACCTCATCGCCTATCATGAGGCGCGCGCGAGAGGCGGCGTTGGGCTGATCGTCACCGAGGCGGCGCGCTTCCACGAAAGTGCCATGAACGACCGCCCGGAGCTGTTGGCCCACAGCGATGCCTGCATCGACGGCTACGCTAAGCTGGCCGAAGCGGTGCATCGCCACGGCACCAAGATCTTTGCGCAGCTCTCCCACGCCGGACGCTGCAGCAACCGCATGCAGGGTGGGCTGCGCAGCCCGGTCTTCGCCCCCTCCTCCGTGCCCGATCAGCGCTTCCACACCATGCCGCGCGCCATGCCGACCGTGATGGTGGAGGAGATCGTCGCCGCCTGCGGCGCGGCGGCCAGCCGCTTCGCACAAGCCGGACTGGATGGCGTCGAGTTGTCGGTCAGTCACGGCCTGCTCTTCGCTCAGTTCCTCAACCCTGAAACCAACCTGCGCAGCGACCGCTACGGCGGCAGCTTCGAGAACCGCCTGCGCCCCTTGGCCGAAGCGCTTGCTGCGGCGCGGGCAGCCATGGGGGAAGAGCGCGTTGTCGGCATCCGCATTTCGGTGGAAGAGGTCGAGCACGGCGGGCTCGAACAGACGCAGGTGGCAGACGTCGTCTCCGCCCTGAAGGATCTTGGGCTGATCGACTACGTCAGCACCACCATCGGCTCCATGGCCGGACTCGGCGGCTCAGTCCATGTGGTACCGCCCATGGAGTTGGAGCAAGGCTACGTCGCCCCCAAGGCCCAGGCCCTGCGCGACGCCGTTGGCCTACCTGTCTTCGTCGCCGGCCGCATCAACCAGCCGCAGATTGCCGAACAGATTCTGGCCAAAGGCATGGCCGATGTCTGCGGCATGACCCGCGCCATGATCGCCGACGAGGCCATGCCGGCCAAGGCGCGTAACGGAAAGCTCGACGACATCCGCGCCTGCATCGGCTGCAATCAGGCTTGCATCGGTCACTTCCACAACGGCTTCTCCATCTCCTGCATTCAGCATCCGGTCTCCGGCCGCGAGCGGCACTACGGCGACATAGAGAAAGCTCCCCAAGCCAAACACATTCTCATCGCAGGCGGCGGACCGGCAGGGATGAAGGCCGCGGTGACCGCGACCCGGCGCGGCCATCGGGTACAGCTCTTCGAGAAAGGCCCCCGCCTGGGCGGCCAAGCCTTGCTGGCTCAATTGCTGCCGGGGCGAGCCGAGTTCGGCGGGCTGATCACCAACCTGGAAAGTGAGCTGGCGCGGCTCGGTATCGAAGCCCGCACCAATGCAGCGGTCGACCGCGTCTTGATCGAGCGCGAAGCACCCGATGCGGTCATCCTGGCCACTGGCGCTCTGCCCTACTGGCCACCCATCGAGGGCCAAGACGACGCGCACATCCTCGACGCCTGGCAGGTCCTGAACGGACAGGCCAACACGGGCAGCCGCGTACTGGTCGCCGATTGGCGTTGCGACTGGGTCGGCATGGGCCTGGCAGAAAAGCTGGCTCTGGAAGGCTGCCACGTGCGTCTTGCCGTCAACGGCCTGCACGCCGGTCAGGAGATCCAGCCCTACCTGCGCGACCATTGGGCCGGGAAGCTTCACAAGCTCGGTATCGAAGTCATCCCATACGCCCGCCTCTACGGTGCCGATAGCGACACGGCCTATCTGCTGCACAGCGTCACCGGCGAGGCTATCCTCTGCGAGGAGGTCGATACCATCGTCCTTGCACAAGGTGGCACGCCCAGCACAGAGCTGGAAGACGCACTCGAAGGTCTCGACATCGAGCTGCACTTGGCCGGCGACTGCCTGTCGCCGCGGTCGGCCGAAGAGGCTGTGTATGAGGGCATGCAGGCTGGCTTAGCCGTATAGCAACGCAACTAACGTATCGAGTCATCCGAACTCCGACGCTGCGACACTCTGACCATCTTGCCGCTGGGCGTGCGGCAGCTAACTCCGAGATGTTGCAAGCACAACGTCCCTTTCCCAGTTCTGACTTTAGGGCGGTCCATCGGGCCGCTCTTTTTCTTTGCTCCGATGGAAAGAACCGCGTTTCGCGAGCCCGATCCCGCGCCGCGGCAGACCCATTTCACGCAGAATCCACAGCAGTGCCAAAGTCCCACAACAGCGTGCTGCTACTCTTTCGCCAATCGTCGAATAGGGAGTGACGCTCATGCAGGAAAACGCCAACGAGCGGCTCATCGCAAAAGCCGTCGAGGTCTTCGAAGACAGCAAACAAGCCGAACTCTGGCTGAAGTCACCTAACCCACTGTTGCGGGGGCAAACACCGCTGGAGGCGCTCGATACGCTCGAAGGGGCAGCTAGGGTCAAGCGGCAGCTCAACTGGTTCGCAGGCAGGCGGCTCCGCCGCGGCTAAACGCCAATTGCTCGTCTGAGGAGCCAGGGTCTTCCACGCGGTCTATGACAGAGTGACTTGCCATATAACCGCAATGTAAGGCCGCTTGGCTCCTACGTGGTCAACTCACGCAGTTAGACGGCGGTTCCCGGTTCTTACTACCAGGAACCGCCTTTCTTTTTGTGCGGCAGTCGTCCAGCACGCTCGGCCGACGCCGGAAAGACAGCCCTGACGAGCGGCAGCGAGAGAGAGACGCTGCAAGAAGCCTGATTGCCTAAAAACCCGCAAAACAATTGTTAATTGAATTAAACACAATTTAAGGCGGCCGAAGCGACGAGTAATTGCTGCTATCACAGGCTAAATCGGCAATTCCACTCTCTTCCCAGGGCCGAACCTCCCTCAGATTGCTGCCAGGCAGCGCGGGCAATCAATAGATGAGGGAATTAGTCACCATGGAACACTTTAAACTAGAAAAGACACCTGTACTGGAAACCACCACCGAGCTCGTTAGGGAGGCTGGAAGAGCCAGCATCTCCGAGCCGAAGAAATCAAACCTTCTTGCCTGGGCCATCGCCTGTCAGGTCTTGGCCGAAGCGCCCGACCCAGACTTGCGGGCGATGCAGTACCTTGCCGCCAGGGTGGCCAAGAGCCATCCCTGGCTGACATCGGCGCGAAAGCTGACGCTGATCCTAGCCGCTAAGTAGCGGCTCTTTCCAACCCGGTTGCCCGCCTGCCGGTCAAACGGGACAGCCCCAGCCAAACGCCCTTGCCGTGCTGTCAGTGACCGTCCTCGTACTTGAAGGAGACCTTCACCTTGGCACGGTAGGTAGACACCTTTCCGTCGGCGATCTGCATGTCGAGCTCCGCTACCTCGGCAATGCGCAGCTCACGTAGGTGCTCACCGGCACGCTCAACCGCTGCAGCCGCGGCCTTTTCCCAGGACTCGGTGCTGGTTCCGACAAGCTCGATCACCTTGTAGACGCTCTCTCCCATGTCCTCGCTCCTATTCCGGATTCCCAGTGCGGGAATGGTAGTCTAGGGCGATAGTGAGCAAGAGGCCAAGCGGGCGGTCTTCGGCAGCGCCTTCGGCACCCTTCCGACCCTTTCTCAAGATCCCGGCGCCGGCGACCCGTCGGTGGCGTAGAAGACTCAAAAACGTTACGCCGCCGCCAACCACGCTGAGGCTATTTTTCCTAGCGTCATTGACCCGACTTGAAACCGTGCTCATCGCGCAGCAGGAGGGCCGCTCGTTTGGCATCGTTGCTTACTCTGCCTAGCGCCGCTCCCTCCTATTGCCCCTACTGCCGGAACCAACCCGTCGGATAGAAAACACACCTGCGATATGTTATGCTAGGGGCCTATTTGGGGGCCAATCTCGAAAGGAATCAGCTCGATGACCGACGTTTCCGCACGCGTGGGTGAAGGGAAGCATCCGCACAGCACGACTCAGAACGGCGAGACCGCAAGAGATTACCCGCGCGAGGCGACCTTACATCAGCTGATTGCCACACAAGCTGTCCGGACACCCGATGCCACTGCGGTCATCTGCGAGGATGGTCAACTCAGCTACGCGGAGCTGGATCGACGCGCAAACCAACTTGCCCATCATCTGCTTGCGCTCGGGCTCAAGACCGGGGAACCGGTGGCGCTTGCCGTCGATCGTTCGCTGTCGATGATGATCGGCCTCCTGGGCATCATGAAGGCCGGCGGCGCCTATATTCCCGTTGACCCGGCTTTTCCCGCTGATCGCATCACCTACATGCTGGAAGATTCGGACAGCAAGCTCCTGCTGACCCAGGAGAGTCTTCTGGACACTCTACCCGCGGGCGCGACCCAGGTCGTCTGCCTAGACCGGGAGTGGCCGGACATCTCCTCCCAGTCCGAGGCACCTGTTGCGGCCACGGCAGCAGCGGAGGACCTAGCCTACATCATCTACACCTCGGGCTCGACCGGACGCCCGAAAGGCGTTGAGATTCAGCACCGCGCCCTGGTGAACTTTCTCTGGAGCCTGCGCGAGGAGCCTGGCCTGGGGCAGGACGACCGCTTGCTGGCGGTCACCACCCTGTCCTTCGATATCGCCGGCCTGGAACTCTACCTGCCTCTGGTGGTCGGTGCCTGCGTTGTCGTTGCGAGCCGACAGCAAACGGGCGACGGGCGGCTTTTGGCCGAGGCGATTGAAAAGCACGGTATCACCGTGATGCAGGCGACGCCGGCGACCTGGCGGCTGCTGCTGGAAGCCGGCTGGAGCGGCTCGTCAGGCCTGCGCATCTTCTGCGGCGGCGAGACTCTTCCGCGGGAACTGGCCGAACAGCTGCTGCCGCGCTGCGCCGAGCTATGGAACCTCTATGGTCCGACCGAAGCCACCATCTGGTCGACCCTGCAACGCGTCGAAAGCGGAACCGGCTCCGTCCCCATCGGCCACCCGATAGCCAACACGGAAGTTCAGATCCTGGACGAGCAGAACCGTCCCGTCACAGGGGATGAGCCAGGCGAGCTCCTCATCGGCGGCGACGGCTTGGCACGCGGATACTTCAAGCGGCCCGAGCTTACAGCCGAGCGCTTTATTGCCCATCCACTCGACCCGGAGTCCGGCAAGCGCCTCTATCGCACGGGCGATCTCGCCCGCTACCGCCCCGACGGCACGATCGACCACCTCGGCCGGCTCGATTTTCAGGTCAAAGTGCGCGGCTTCCGTATCGAGCTCGGCGAGATCGAGGCCAATCTCGATCGCCATCCGACCGTCAAGCACGCCGTGGTCATGGCCCGGGAAGACAGCCCCGGCGACAAGCAGCTGGTCGCCTACGCCATCCCGCAAGCGGGCGAGCAGCCGACCGCCCGGGCGCTCCGGACGGCACTGGCCGAGAGCCTGCCGGACTACATGATCCCGGGCACCTATGTCTTTCTCGAGAGCTTCCCCCTTACGCCGAACGGCAAGGTCGACCGCAACGCCCTTCCGGCGCCAACGCCGGACCGTCCCGACCTCGATGAGGAGTATGTCGCCCCGCGCAACGAGGCGGAGACGCGCCTAGCCGAACTCTGGGCCGAGGTCCTGCGGATCGAGAAGATCGGCGTTCACGACAACTTCTTCGAGCTCGGCGGCGACTCCCTCAAAGTGGCTCAGATTGCGACCCGCGTGCGCGACGCCTTTGGCGTCGATATGCCGTTGCGTCTGCTGTTTGAGAAGCCAAGCGTGGCAGGGCTGCTTCCGGCCATCGAGGAACTGCCGCCCGCCGCCGAGGGGCTGGAAGAACTGCCGATCACGGAGGTCAGACGGGGCGATATGATCCCGCCGTCCTTCGCCCAGCAGCGGGTTTGGTTCCTTCACCAGGTCAACCCGCAGAACCTGGCCTACAACTTCCAAGCCACCATCCGATTCCAGGGAACCTTCGACTTCGACGTTCTGGAACGCACGCTCGGCGAGATCTTGCGCCGCCACGAGAGCTATCGGACCAGCTTCCCGACGGTCGACGGCGTACCGGTGCAGATCGTCCACCCGGCCGAGCCCTTCAAGCTGCCGTTCATCGACCTGACGAAGTTGCCGGAGGAGGAACGCGAGGCCGCGGCGCAGGAATGGTACGATACCGAATTCCAACTGCGCTTCGATCTCGGCAAGCTGCCCTTGGTGCGCTGGACGCTGCAGCGCTTCGGCGAGAACGACCACAGACTGGTGCATATGGAGCACCACCTGGTCCACGACGGCTGGTCCTTCAACGTGTTCCTGCACGAGCTCGTCGAGCTCTACAAAGCCTATGCCGCCGGCAAGGAATCGCCTCTGCCCGAGCTACCGGTGCAGTTTGCCGAGTTCGCCACCTGGCAGCGGGACTGGATGCAGGGCGCCGTCTCGGACCACCAGCTGGCCTATTGGAAGAAGCAGTTCGCGACCATACCGCCGGTCCTGCAGCTGCCCTACAAAGGCGCGCGGCCGGCCAGCCAGACCTTCCGGGGCACCTCTCTGCGGCCCGATATTCCAGTAGAGCTTTGCAATGACCTCAGGGCCCTAAGTCGCCAGGAGGGCAGCACCTTCTTCATGACCATGTTGGCCGGTTTCTTTGCCCTCTTGCACCGCTATAGCGGCGAGGACGATGTGGCCGTCGGAACCTTCTTCGCGAACCGCCGCGCGAAGGAGTCGGAAGCCCTCATCGGCATGATCCTGAACAACGTGGTGATCCGAGCTGCCCTCGATCGCGATCCCACGGTGCGGGAGTTCATGGCCCAGATTCGTGACCGGGTGCTGGAAGGAGCCAACTACCAGGACGTGCCCTTCGACCGCGTCGTCGAGAGCGTGCACCCGAAGCGGGACATGAGCTACAATCCGCTGTTCCAGGTCATGTTCAGCTTCCATGACGAGCCGATGCCCGAGGAGACCCTGGAGGACCTCGACGTGTCGGTAAAGCCCGTGATCAGCAACGGCTCGTCGAAGTTCGACCTCGGTGTCATCGGTATCCCGCATTCCGCCCAGAAGCTGGGCTTACCGCAAGGCTGCGACCGCGACGGCCTGACGATGATCTGGGAACACAACACCGATCTCTTCGAGACCGAGACGATCGCCCGCATGATCGAGCACTACAAGGTGCTGCTCGCCGCCATGGTCGCCAATCCCGACCAGCGCATCTCCGAGCTGCCCTTGAGCACCGCCGCCGAACAGCAGGCCATGCTGGTCGACTGGAACGCGACCGAGGCCGGATACTCGGTCGACGCCTGCCTGCCCGACCTGGTGAGCGCCCGGGCAGCGGTCCATCCCGATACCGTGGCCGTCGTCTTCGAGGGCGAGGAGATGAGCTACGCCACCCTCGACCAGCGCTCCAACCAGCTGGCCAACCACCTGCGCAGCAAGGGCGTCGGCCCGAACCGCCTGGTCGGGCTCTGCGTCGAACGCTCTGCCGAGATGTTGGTCGCCCTGCTGGGAGTCTTGAAGGCCGGCGGTGCCTATGTGCCGATCGACCCGACCTTCCCGAGCGAGCGGCAGGCCTTCATGCTCACCGATGCCAAGATCTCGGTTCTGGTGACCGAGAAAGAGCATTGCGAGCGCTTGCCGATCGACGACGTGACCGTGGTTCGTCTCGACCGCGACGCAGCAGCGTTGGCCGCCGAGTCGAGCGAAGCGCCCCAGGATGTCGGCCTTTCGCCGGAAGACCTAGCCTACGTGATCTACACCTCCGGCTCGACGGGTCTTCCGAAGGGCGTGCGGGTGCCGCACCGGGCTGTGGTCAACTTCCTCAAGACCATGGCCGAGCGGCCGGGTCTGAGCGCCTCAGACCGGCTCTTCGCCGTTACGACACTCTCGTTCGATATTGCGGGTCTGGAGCTTTTCCTGCCGCTCACCCGCGGCGTGCGCGTCATCGTCGCCAGCCGAGCCGTTGCCACCAACGGCGAGGAGCTGGCCCGGCAGCTGGAAGAAACCGGCGCGACGATTATGCAGGCGACGCCCACAACCTGGCAGATGCTGATCGACAGCGGCTGGACCGGCGGCCCCCGCTTTACGGCGCTCTGCGGAGGCGAGGCGCTGCCGCGCGCTCTGGCGGAGCAGATCCTTCCCAGGGTCGGGGCCTTATGGAACATGTACGGGCCGACCGAGACGACGATCTGGTCCACCGTGCATCGGGTTGAGAGCGGCAGCGGCACGGTGCCGATCGGAACGCCCATCGGCAACACCCAGGTCTATCTTCTCGACGGCTACGACAATGCCGTTCCCGTGGGCGCAATCGGCGAGCTTTGCATCGGCGGCCAGGGTGTCACCCTCGGCTACCTCGACCGCCCTGAGCTGACGGCCGAGCGCTTCATCGACAACCCCATCCCTGGCAGCCCGGCGGGCAAGATCTATCGCACCGGTGACCTCGCGCGCTTCCGTGCTGACGGTACCTTGGAATGTCTGGGACGCACCGATCATCAGATCAAGATGCGCGGCTTCCGCATCGAGCTGGGCGAGATCGAGAACTTGCTGGAGATGCAGGACGATGTTCGTCAGGCCGTGGTCGTTTTGCGCGAGGACGTACCCGGCGACCAGCGCCTGGTGGCTTACGTTGTGCGCGCAGAAGGCAGCCAAGCGAGCGCCAAGGATCTGCTGACAAGGCTGCGCGAGAAGCTGCCCGACTACATGGTGCCGAGCCTCTGCGAGTTCCTGGAAGGCCTGCCGCTGACGCCCAACGGCAAGATCGACCGGAAGGCCTTGCCCGCGCCACAGGGCGCCCGTCTGGAGAGCCTGTCGAGCTACGTGGCACCGCGCAGCGAGACGGAAAAGAAGCTGCAGGCGATCTGGGAGCGGATCATCGGTGTCTCTCCGCTCGGCGTCGAAGACGACTTCTTCGAGATCGGCGGCCACTCGCTGCTTGCCGTGCGCCTGGTCGCGGCAATCGAGACGGAGACCGGCAAGCGCATTTCCCTGGCCGCTTTGCTGCAGGGGCGGACCATCGCGTCGGTCGCCCGGCTGATCGGCGACGAGCAGCCGGACAGCGGCGAGTCCGCCTTCCTCACCCTGCAAGCCAACGGAAAGCTGCCGCCGCTGTTCGCGGCAGGTAGCCATCCACGCTATCACGAGGTGGCACGGCGACTGGGGCAGGAGCGGCCCTTCCATAAACTTGATATCTATGCCTTGCTCAGCCAGTGGCGGGACCAGGGCCGCGGCGCGTCCACGACGATCGAAGAGATCGCCAGCCATTATTTGGACGACATCCGCAAGCATCAGCCGCACGGCCCCTACTATCTGGGTGGCGGCTGCGAGGGCGCCTATGTAGCCTTCGAGCTGGCGCTGCAGCTTCAAAAGCAGGGCGAAGAAGTTGCCTGCCTGGTGATGTGGATCCCGCCGGCGATGCGCGAAGCCTCGGGTTTCGTGCTACAGCGAACCGCGCCCTTCCGGTTCTACAAGCAGCTGAGGCAGTTCGTCAGCGCCGGCTCCTACCGAAACCTAAAGCCGGGCACGGCCGCGCTGATGCTCAACCACGAGTATCTCGACTACAAGATCTTCCGGGCGATCGACGGCTACCGGCCGAGCGATCGCTTCAAGGGCCGCATCACCATCATTCGCACCGAGGCCAGTCCGCCCAGCTCGCGCGATCTGAACAAGCAGTGGTTCGAGTTTACGACGGACGATGGCGACGTCCATGTCTTGCCGGGGCATCACGGAAACTGGCTGGAGGAGCATATCGACAACTTCGTCGACGTCCTCGAGGTGGCGGTGAAATAGCGCTGCGTCATTCGCGGGACAGCGGCGTCATTTGCGCTTGCCCAGGCTCCGGCTGATCGGCCAGATGCCAGCTTTCGGCCTGGCCAATCGGACGATCGATGGCGATGGCAGCTCGGATGCCACGGTCGATCGCGACGTCGGCCAGGGCCCAGCGCTCCGCCTCGCCGGGGCGCCAGGCGGTTGAGTGCAACCGCGCCGGTTTGTCGGGATCCACCGAGACGCAGAAACCGTCCAGGGGAACCGAAAGACCGGCCCCGAACGCTTTGAGAAAAGCCTCCTTGCGGGTCCAGCAAGCAAAGAAGGCCGTGGCGTGGCGTGACGGCCCAATAGCGGAGAGCTCGGCCACCTCCGGGGGTGCGAAGAAGCGCTGGGCAAGACGCTCCAAGTCGTCGCTGTTGCGAACCCACTCGACATCGGCACCCAAAGCGCAGTCCTGCGCGACCGCCAGCAAAGCGAGATCCCGGCTATGCGACAGGTTGAAGGCGAGCGGCGGGCCGGCCTGCGGCACATCCAGCCCCGGCTTTCCCCAGCGCCCGTAGGAGAAGCGGAGGGCCTCCGGCATCTCGCCCATGTAGTGGCCCAAGATCCGGCGTAGCGCCGCACGCCCGACGATGAAGCGCCCGCGGTCGCGGGCATAGTGAAATCGCGCCGCCCGCGCCGCCTCCTCGTCTGACAACAGCTCGGCATCCTGGGCACAGCGCTCGACCGGCCGGTCGAGCGCGATCGTCCAAAGATGGATGTCTTCGCCCAAAGGAGCGACGCCGCCGAAATCCATGCCGCCATCCTTCGCCTAACCAGCTACGCCTTGGCGTCTCGTAACTGTACCGTCCGTGTTTCCTGGCATGCTGCTTGCCAAAGAGAAGGCCTTCTTACGCTCGCACGGCTTCCAGCGATAGCACCCCGATTGAGCCAGAAAGTCGAACGTTCACCTTTTCCGGGTCAAAAGAGCCGAAGAAAAACCCCGCAAGCGCCTGCTCTTGCGGGGTGAATCTTTGGTGAGCCCGGCAGGATTCGAACCTGCGACCCACTGATTAAAAGTCAGTTGCTCTACCAACTGAGCTACGGGCCCACTCGCGCTGCGGAAGATAGGCACGCCCCTGGAGGCGGTCAACCGCGCCGAACTCTACTCCGCGGCCTGGTCCTTTACTGGGCCTCCCTTAGGGGTCGAGTCGGGACCACACAGGGCGCGGGCGCGCTCTTGGCTGAAAGCCTCGCCCAACCGCCCGGCCACAACCGGGTCGACGAAAGAGGAAATGTCGCCGCCCAAGCGCCCGATCTCTTTGACGAAACGCGAAGAGACGAACTGCTGCCGTTCCGAAGCCATGAGGAAGATGGTCTCGATCTTCGGGTCGAGCCGGGCGTTCATGCCGGCCATCTGGAACTCGTACTCGAAGTCGGAAACCGCTCGCAGGCCGCGCACGATGACGCTGGCGCCGACGGACTGACAGAAGTGCATCAGAAGACCGTCGAAGGCCCGCGCCTCTACATGCGTCCCGTTGCTGTCGACACCGTTGAGGACGCTCTTGACCATCTCGACACGCTCGGACGTCTGGAAAAGCGGACCCTTTCCGTCGTTTCGCGCCACCGCGACGATCAAATGATCAACCACCCGGGCGGCCCGGCGAATGATATCCGTGTGCCCCAAGGTGATGGGGTCGAAGGTGCCCGGGTAGACGCCGATGCGCTCACTCATGGCCTATCGTCCGGCTAGGCTCAGCCGGCCTCCTCCTGGTTTCCGCCCGGCCCGTCTCCTGTACCGGGATCATCCTCTCCGCTTTCATCATCTCCGTCGTCGGACGCCCCGTTCTCATCCTCGAGATGGGCGACGGAAACGATGCGATCGTCCTCGCCGACGCGGAACAAGGTGACCCCGCGCGTCGACCGACCGGCGATGCGCACGTCATGGGTCGGCGTGCGAATAAGCTGCCCGCCCTGGGTGATCAGCATCAGCTGATCGTTTTCGCCGACCGGGAAGGCCGCTACCACGCGAGCTTCCGCGCCGCCGGCACGGCCGAGCTCCATGGTGGCAACGCCTTGGCCGCCGCGGCCGGCTATCCGGTACTCGTAGGCCGAGGTGCGCTTGCCGAAGCCGTCCGAGGATACACTGAGGATGAACTCCTCCTTCTCAGCCAGCTCCTCGGCGCGCGCCGGGTCCAGATTGCGTTTCAGAGTGAGAGACTCTTCGGTCAACTGCGACTCATCACGATCGCGCAAGAAATAGGCGTCGCGTTCGTCGGTCTCGACGTCGATGTGGCCTAGGATGGACATGGAGATTACCCGGTCGCCGTCCGCCAGCTTGATGCCGCGCACACCTTGCGAGTCTCGGCCAGCGAAGACTCGCACGTCGGTCACCGGGAAGCGGATGGCCTTGCCCGCGGCACTGGCCAGCAACACGTCATCCTCTTCGCTGCAGACCCGCGCACCGACCAGCTGCGCACCTTCCTCCAGCTTCATGGCGATCTTGCCGTTGGCCTTCACGTTGGTGAAGTCGCTCAGCCGGTTGCGCCGCACCGTGCCCGCCGAGGTGGCGAACATGATAAACATCTGCTCCCAAGCCTCAGTATCCTCGGGCAGCGGCAGCAAGGTGGTGATGCTCTCCCCATCCTCGAGCGGCAGCAGGTTGACGAAGGCCTTGCCCCGCGCCTGCGGTGTGCCGAGCGGCAAGCGGTAGACCTTCATGACATACGCCATGCCGCGGCTGGAGAAGAAGAGCACCGGCGTGTGGGTGTCGCAGACCAGGACGCGGCTGACGAAGTCCTCGTCGCGGGTGGCCATACCCGAGCGCCCCTTGCCGCCACGGCGCTGCGCCCGGTAGGTCGAGAGCGGTACCCGCTTGACGTAGCCGCCGTGGGTCACGGTGACGACCATGTCCTCACGCGGGATGAGGTCCTCGATATCGTGCTCGAACTCGTTCTCTTCGATCGCGGTACGCCGCGGTGTGGCGAAGCGCTCCTTGACGTCCTCCAGTTCTGTACGCAGCACGGCGATGAGCTTTTCGCGGGATGCCAGGATGGCAAGGAAATCGCGGATCTTGGCTGCGATCCCTTCCAGCTCCTCGGCAATCTTCTCGCGCTCAAGGCCGGTCAGGCGCTGCAAGCGCAGATCGAGGATGGCCCGCGCCTGCGCATCAGAGAGGCGGTAGGTCCCGTCATCCGCGATACGGTGGCCAGGCTCGTCGATCAGCTCAATCAGCGGACGCACGCTTTCCGCCTGCCAGTCGCGTGCCTTCAAGGCATCGCGGGCGGCAACAGGGTCCGGAGCCGCTCGGATAAGGGCGATCACCTCGTCGATGTTCGCAACGGCAATGGCCAAGCCGACCAAGACGTGTGCCCGTTCACGTGCCTTGCCCAGCTCGTAGGCGGTGCGCCGGGCGATCACCTCCTCGCGGAAGTCGAGGAAGGCGCTGATCAAGTCCTTCAACGTTTGGACCTGCGGGCGGCCGGCGTTGATCGCCACCATGTTGGCGCCAAAGGAGGTCTGCAGCGGGGTATAGCGGTAGAGCTGATTCAAGACCACATCCGCCATGGCCTCGCGGCGCAGCTCGATGACCACGCGCAAGCCCTGGCGATCGGACTCGTCCCGCAGGTCCGAGATGCCTTCGATGGTCTTTTCGCGCACCACCTCGGCGATACGCTCGATCATCCGCGCCTTGCTGACCTGATAGGGAATCTCCGTGACCACGATGGCTTCGCGGTCCTTACGGATCTCCTCAATGTGGGTCTTGCCGCGCAGAACGATGGAGCCGCGGCCGGTTTGGTAGGCCGCATTGACCCCGGAGCGCCCAAGAATGATGCCGCCGGTCGGGAAGTCAGGCGCCGGCACATGCTCCATAAGCTCGGCGGTGCCGATCATGGGGTCGTCTAGGTAGGCAAAGCAGGCGTCGATGACCTCGCCCAGGTTATGGGGCGGGATGTTCGTCGCCATGCCGACGGCGATGCCGCCGGCCCCGTTGACCAGCAGATTGGGAATGCGCGCCGGCAACACCGTCGGCTCCTGCGCGCTTTCGTCGTAGTTGGGCTGGAAATCGACCGTGTCCTTGTCGATGTCTTCCAGAATGGCATCGCTGGCCGCGCGCTCAAGACGCGCCTCGGTATAGCGCATGGCCGCCGGCGGGTCGTTGTCGATAGAGCCGAAGTTGCCCTGCCCCTCGACCAGCGGCAGTCGCATGGAGAAGTCCTGCGCCATGCGCACCATGGCGTCGTAGATGGCCTCGCCACCGTGAGGATGATACTGACCCATGACGTCGCCCACGATGCGGGCCGACTTGCGGAAGGGGCGGTTCCAGTCGTAGCCGCCTTCCTTCATGGTATGCAGGATGCGCCGATGAACCGGCTTAAGGCCGTCGCGCACGTCGGGCAGCGCTCGCGATACGATCACGCTCATGGCGTAATCGAGGTAAGAGCGCTTCATCTCCTCTTCGATGGAGACGGCGCCTATCCCTCCACCCTCGCCCGAGGGGCTACCTTGCGACGTTGGGCCAGGTGGCTCACGGCCGGGGGGCTGGCCGCCCGAAACGGCCTTCTCGTCACGGTCAATATCGCTCAATCTGACATCCTCACTGGGCACGCGCCCGAATCCGCAGCAATTCTGCTGCGGTCCCAAGCTCGCTGCGCCGCACACTAACAGCTCTCGCAAGTGCGAACAATCACACCCAAGCTTAGTCTTTAGCGAGGAGTCCAGCCAAGGAGAGATAGCGCCGGTCTGTAGCGGCGCAAGATACGCACCCGTCCGAGATCGAGTGCTCGGAGGCGCCGCTCAGATACATCGAACCGTTGGCGGCCCGATAACTGACTGAGAACAATTACGGATTCGGACCGTTTATGCGACTCGCCGGTCAGGGCTCGTCTCTTCATCACCGACCTGAGGGGAAATCCCATGCCCCGGGCCTGTGTCTGACATGCGTCCCTGTCCGATGACGTTAGCAACCAAGTACTTATCCTCTTCGGACAGACGCGTGGAGCAGACGATCTCTGCGATGAAACCGGTCATGCCGATCTGCGTACCGAACAACACGCACATGATACCGAACAGCAGGAGCGGCCGGTCGCCGATGGGCCCTGCGCCGATTAGCCAAAGCATGCTGAGATAGGCCAGTGCCAGGAAGCCGACAGCGGCGATCGGGAGGCCGATGTAGGCAAAGAGGTGGGCAGGGCGCGTACGAAATCGCGTCGTGAGCAGCACGGTCACCAAATCGATCATCCCCTTAAGCAGCCGGCTCAATCCGTACTTCGATTGGCCATGCCGGCGGGGATGGTGCGTAACGGCAAGCTCGGTGACGGCATACCCTAAGGAATGCAGCAAGGCCGGCGTGAAGCGGTGCAGTTCGCCGTAGAGGTTGAGGTTTTCCAGAACGCTGCGCCGGTAGGCCTTGAATCCGCAATTGTAGTCATGCAGCCGCAAGCCAAAGACACGTCCGACCACGGCATTGAAGAGTTTTGACGGCAGCGTCTTGTGCCAAGGATCGTGACGGCGCTTCTTCCAACCGCTAACGACGTCATAACCCTCGTCGATCGCCTGCAAAAATCGAGGAATCTCATCGGGGTCGTCCTGCAGATCAGCATCCATCGTGACGACGATGTCACCTGTCGCAGCCCGAAAACCGGCCGACAGGGCCGCTGCCTTCCCGAAGTTTGTGCGGAAGTTGATCGACCGTACATGCGCGCGCGTTTCGGCAAGCTTCGCCGCTCTCATGGCGCTGAGATCGGTGCTGCCATCATTGACAAGAATGATCTGGTGGCCGCGGCTCAAACGAAGAAAGACAGCGTCGATGCGGTCGCAAAGCGCGTCGAGCGTCTCTTCTTCATTAAAAAATGGAATGACGATAGAAACCGTCGCGGTCATCGTTCGCCTCGCGCTACCTGCTGCAATCCCAGGCTCGCACAGAAGCCTTAAGTCTATCTAAAGCCTTGGCATCTTTACTGAAGTCCACCCGCGGACGAAGCCGCCGCCCTTGACGGAGCCATCCCCGATGAGCGATGCAACCGACCAGCGGCCCTTCGCCGTCATAACCAGCATTGATCGCGTTAACTGGGCGACGGTCGCTCAAATTCTGACCGCCGCGGTGCTCGTGGCTCTGCCGCTTCTGATGCCGCTTGGGATAGGACGAGACTACCCGAACCACCTGGCACGGGTGTTCATCCAGAACAACCTAACAGAGCACACTCTGCTCTCGACCAACTATGTAGTGGAGTTCTTCATCGTCCCCGATCTGGCGATGGACCTTTTTGCGCGCCCGCTGGCTGGACTGATGGACAGCTATCAGATCGGGGCCGTATTCAATGCGATCACACTGCTGCTGCTGTTCTCCGCTGTCGTTGCCCTGCATCGCCGGCTGAGCGGAGGCGTCGATGTTTGGCCTTGTCTTGCGGCCGCAGTGCTGTTCAACGCCGCGCTTCTTTGGGGCTTCATGAACTTCCTGTTCGGCGCCGGCCTCGCTCTTTGGCTCTTCTATGCCTGGGTCAGAACAAGCGAGCGTCAAAGCCTGGTCCGGCTGTTGATCTTCTCGGTCGCTCAGGTCGTGCTCTTCTTCTGCCACCTCATGGGCTTCCTGTTTCTCGGCTACCTTATTCTGGTTTGGGAACTGGCGAGGATGTTCGGCGCACGTGGAGGCATCAGCATAAGTGCGTGCAAAACCTTCGTTCTCAACATGCTGCAGTTCGTCGTTCCGGTGGGTCTGTTCCTGCAGGTCCTGCTTGGACAGGAGGGCGTCGGCAGCAGCGCAACCCGCTATGGCGATCTCTCCGCAAAAGCGGCTGTGTTTCTGTCACCAACTGCCGCCTTGGGACAAATCGCCGGCCCCTTGATCCTGCTCGGCTGTCTCTGCCTCGGGTATTGGTTGCTGCGGAGCGGTCACGCCAAGATCGCGCGCCCAATGATTCCTATCGTCTTGGCGGTTTTCGCGCTAACCATCCTGATGCCGAACATGGTCTTCGGCGTTTGGGGTCTCGACTTCCGCTTTCCTTTCCTGCTGTTGCTGCTCACGATCGCCTCCATCCAAATCACCGCAACCGGCATGACAAGGCGCATCGCCAGTCTTGCCTGCATGGCGCTCACGATCACCGCCCTAGGCGCTGCCGCTCTTGCCTTTCATCGTACGGACCGTATCCACCAAGACATCCGGGATGCGGTGGCCACGATGCAGCCAAGCTCCAACCTTCTGGTTGCCGGTAGCTATCCTCCCTCTTGCCCAAACTGCTTGGACGGTTGGGGAGACTACATCCATGCCGGATCGCTTGCAGCCATCGAAAGCCAGGCCTTCGTGCCTTTGCTGTTTACCGCGACCTCCTTTGTGAAGGCGTCAGAAGCAAAGCGTGCGCTCGACGTGCCATATGGCACGCCCCTTCCGAGACAAGCCCTCGAGCAAGGACTGGGACGTCCGCTTCCTCCAGCCACGGAGAAGCATAACCCCGCTCGGCGCTACTGGTACGACTGGCCGAATCACTTCGACTACGTCCTCTGGCTGCGCGTCGATGACGGCGAGGTGCTCGATCAGTTCGATCAGCTAACCGCGGTTGTCGAGAACGAGGGCTTCGTTCTCTACAGAGTCATCAGGACTTCAAGCGCGGCCGATCGCTCGATCCGGTGAAATAAAGAGGCTTGCACCAATCGCGAAGACGACTTCGCCTAAGGTCGTCACGAGGCGCGACGCAACAGCAAAGGCCAAGACGTCTGCCGTCGGAAGATAAGCCGAGAGGAAGGCAACCAGCACTGCCTCGCGAACGCCCAGACCACCGGGGGCGCCGGGAACGACAAAGCCGGCCAGCCATGCGGCAAGAAATGCCACGGCGAAAAGCGCGATATCCCCGTTCGTCAGCAGCGACATGCTCGATGCCAACCAAAGATGCATGAGCAGACTGATGACGAAGAAGGCTGTTTGCAGGAGCAGCAGGCTGGGCAGAGCGCCCTTGATCTCCTCGATCATGCGACGCAGCGGGCGGCGGCAGGCCACGGCGGCGACGGCCAGCAGGAGCAAAGCGGCAAAGAGCAAGACTCCATCATGCCCAGCTAGCAGGGAACGCCCGCCTGCCATCACCTCCGCCGGCAGCTCGACCATGGGGAGCAGGACGAGCATCATTGTGCCGACCACGGCAACATGGAGAACGATCTCATAGAGCGTCGCCTGCGCCACAGCCCGCTGCGGCCAGCTGCAGCGAACGGCCGCCAGTTGCCGGCCGGCATAGTGAAACACGTTGCCGGGCAGATACTTCGCGAGCGTCGTAAGGGCATAGATGCGCAGAGCTGGGCCGATACAGGAAGCCCCCTCTCCGGCCAGTCTCGCAGCGCAACGTCCCCAGGCATAGCCGAGAATGGCCAGGCTCCCGCCATAGATCGAGGCCGCCAGCAGAACCACCACGACATCCAAACCGGCCAACGCCGCGAGCAGGTGATCGATGCCGCCGGCAAGCACTTCGCGAAGCAAGAATGCCAGAGCCAGCAGCACTAGGCAGAGCGACAGCAGCCTTCCCGCCGAACTGTTGAGGATGCGGCTCAAGACCGAGGCTGGAGCGTTTGAGGGTTGGGCGAGAACAGCAAGGTGCTGTCCGGATAGGGCAGGCAGGCCGTCATGCCGCGCGTCCAACGCTGCGGCAGATGGCAGGCGTCAATGGCGGGCCGGTATCGCTTTCGATCGGCATTGTCGAAAAGAATGATCCCGTCCGGACATATTTTGGAACGAGCCACCTCGAGACACGCGTTGCGGCAGCGCCCGTCGATGACGATGAGATCGAATTGACCGTCCTGTGCGAGAAGGCTTTCGACATAGCAGCTGAAGTCGAGCCCTTCCCACCCCCTGCGTTGCGATAGGCATTCAGGTTCCGCCGCCGTGGTCTGTGGCTCCACCAGCGCGAGGTCTACATTCCCCTTGGACTGGAGCATGCCCTTTATGGCGGCAAACCAAAGGGAGTCATGCTCGACGGACATGAGACGCCCGCATCGGCGCGCCAAGAACAGGGTGCTAGCGCCCGCGCCGTACTCGAACACCCGGCTGCGGGGACGTTGCTGCAGGAACACATCGATGATCGAAGCGGCCTCAAGGGTCCACCAAGGGAGGTCCAGCCGGTTCAACCGTTCAACATCGTAGATGGCGAAAAGACTGTGCAGCCAGCGGTGGACCCGGCCCGCGCGCCGAGCCCGATCGTAGTCGAGTATACCCAGCCGACCGAAGGCAGTGCCAAGGCCTTGCATCGATGTCGCGTATGCGGAGTTCAGCATGGCGGTGGACCTGAAGGCACAACAATGGGCCCCGGCATCCTGTCCCCCAGCGCATAAAGGAATGCTTAAGTCCCAGGAAGTTGTAACCGGGGGCAGTTTCCCAACCGGCGTGACGTGGCCGGCAGAGGACGGAAGCGTCGGGATATGCTATTGTTCATGTCAATTGAAGCGCCTTGTGCGATGATCGTCGGAACGTAGGAGTGGGACGGCGGACGAAGGGGGCGCAATGGCTAGACGAGTATCGCTGTTTGCGCGGGATGCCTCTGGCATTCGCGACAAAGACTTCCTGAAGGCGGCGATGGCCGCCTGTGCCCTGACCATCCTGGCCGATGGAGACAGCGCGCTCTCCGAGCGCTTCGCCATCGATGACTTGCTCGCGCGCATGGAGCGGTTGCGGCTTTATGACCCGCACAAAGCCATCGCCATCCTGGACGACTTCATGGACCGGCTGCGCAAGGACGAGGCAGAGAGCCGCCATATCTTGCTCAACAAAATCGAGCGCCTGGCCAAACAGCGTGAGGCGGCCGAGCTGATTCCGCAGATCGTCACGACCATCGCACTGGCAGACGGCAAGGTCAGCGCCCACGAGTTCGCCACGCTGCGGCATATCTGTGCGCTCCTGCAGGTGGACTCGACGGATTACGAAGAAGCCCTGCTCGCGGCGGTCGATCGTCAGGACGATTGAGGCGGCCTGGCAGTGGCTGCACGCCGCGTAACCGGTTTTTTCTACGGTCTTTTCATGGACGGTTACGTTCTGATGGAGGCGGGCGTGTCAGCCCAAAATCCCCAGAAAGCTCTCGTCAAAGACTTCGGCTTGCGTATCGGACGCCGCGCAACGCTCGTCCCTGAGCCTGGCGCCATCGCCTACGGCATGCTCTACGACCTCACCCATGAAGAGCTTGGCAGATTGTACGGCGCGAGAGGCCTGGAAGACTACCGGCCCGAGGCCGTCATGGCGCACCTACTCGAAGGCGGGAGCCAGCCGGCTCTCTGCTACAACCTCCCGGACGCGCCCGCCGCAAGCGAAACGAACTCGGCCTACGCCGAGCGTCTACGCGAAGCTCTTGAGCGCCTCGGCTTTCCGTTGGACTACATTGCGTCGGTCCGTTGAGTCGCGACGCCGAAGGCAATCGGCTAGAATGGAATATCGTCGTCGAGGTCGCGGCCCGTGTCGCGGCCGCCGCCGAAGCCGCCGCTCGAGCTGCCGCCCTGCGACCCTCCGAAGCCGCCACCCGCATCGTAGGGCTGGCCCTGCGCTTCGCCGTAGCCACCGCCGCCTTCGCTGCGCCCGTCCAGCATGGTCAGCTCACCGCGGTAAGGCCGCAGCACCACCTCGGTGGAATAGCGGTCCTGCCCCTGCTGGTCCTGCCACTTGCGGGTTTCGAGCTGGCCTTCAAGGTAGACCTTGGAGCCCTTCTTTAAGTACTGCTCGCAAACCTTGATCAGCGGCTGGTTGAAGACGACCACCCGGTGCCATTCGGTCTTCTCGCGGCGCTCGCCGGTGTTGCGGTCGCGCCAGCTTTCGGAGGTGGCGACGGAGAGATTGCATACCCTGTCACCGCTTTGCATCGAGCGGACCTCCGGGTCGCGGCCCAGGTTTCCCACCAGAATGACCTTGTTGACGCTGCCGGCCATGGAACTGTCCTCGTATCCTGCTGATCAAATCACTGCGCAATGCATGCGGTTCCAGCCTACACCCCGTGCAACTAACCCATTCGTGGATAAGTTGGTCGAGCGGGGGGTGCAGGCTCGCGCCGAAACTATAGAGCTTCACATAAGCAGCCGGGAAGGGAGTCGCCAAGCCCGGCCGCTGTGGACGGAGCGAAGGCCTCAGGTGTGAAAGTTCGGCTTGCGCTTCGCCAGGAAGGCGGTGACGCCCTCCTGCCCCTCGGCTCCGCCAATGGCCGCGGCGATAGACCGGCTTTCCCGTTCCATCTGAGTTTCCAAGCTGCCTGCGGCGCCTTCGATCAAGAGTCGCTTGGTGGCGCCAAAAGCACTTGTCGGCCCTTCGGCGAGGCCGCGTGCCAGTTCCTCCGCGGACGCCATCACCTCGTCATCCGGCACCACCTTGTTGAGCAAGCCCCACTCGCAAGCCTCGCCCGCATCGAGCACGCGGTTGGTGAGCGCCAGCTCTGTCGCGCGCCTGAGCCCAACCAGACGCGACAAAAAGAAGGTCGAGCTACCGTCGGGCACGAGACCGGCCCTCGTATAGGCCATGGTGAGCTTCGCGCTTTCTCCGGCGACCGCGAGATCGCTGGCACAAACCAAGCTGAAGCCCGCACCAGCAGCAACGCCTTGCACGGCCGCAACGACCGGCGCCGGCATGCGGGCCAACCGGGCCACGGCGGCATGCAAATCGCTGGTCATCTCCCGTAGCAGGCGCGGCGCATCCTCGCCCGCGGACCTCATTGCCGCCAGGTCGCCGCCGGCGCAAAAGAAGCGCCCACCGGCACCGCTCAAGAGAACAGCGCCGACTGCAGGGTGACCGTCGAGCTCCGCAGTCGCCTGCATCAGCTCGCGGGCCATCTCCCGATTCAGCGCATTGGCGGCATCTGGCCTCGACAGGGTCAGGCGGGCCAGGCCGTTTTCGAGTGAAATCTGCAATGTCTCGTATCCCAACGTTGACTCCTTCACAGACAAGCGGTGCGCGGATTGGGACGGTGCCCGATCTTGACGCGCGGCGAAAGTCCCAGTGGGCCTGGGAAGCAGGATGATGGGGTGCTTGGACCGTGCGGTGCTCTATGCTAGTCCCAAAGGAAAGCGACGGTGTCTAGACAGCGTGGGTCGCTGACCGCGCAAGCGGTGGCGAATAAGAGGGGAGCCATGTCGACGACGATGTTCGAACGCTATGGCGGCTTTGCCGCCGTGAGCAAGATCGTTATGACATTCTACGACAAGGTGCTCGATTCCGAAGTACTTGACCCCTACTTCGCAAACGTGGACATGCGGCGGCTGGTCGATCACCAGACCAAATTCATTTCCGCCCTGATGGGTGGCCCGGCAAGCTACACCGATCAAAAACTAGCCGAAGTCCATGCTCACCTCGGCATCGACTCCCGTTCCTTCGACGAGATGGCGCGCCTCCTGCGCGAAGCCCTCGAAGAAAGCGGCATGGAAGACGACGACGTTGCCAGCATTGCCGGCGAAATCACCAAGAGAAAGTCTCTCATTGTCAGCGCAAAAGCCGCCTAAGGCCGCCAACGACAGCATCGCCAGCTCTCTCGACTTCGGGCGCTTCAACGAGCTTCTGCTGCAGTCGACCGGTGTGGGCCTGGCTGCCGTCGATGCGGAAAGCTGCGAGGTGCTGTTTCACAATCAGCGCTTCGAGCAGTGGTTTCCGGCCGTTGAGGATGCAAACTGCACCCTGGAAGCGCTACTGCCCTCGTTCGATTTCGAGAAGGTGGCCGCGCGTGTGGCAGAGGGCCGCCCCTTCACCGGCGAGATACAGATCAAGAGCGGGCGTCGTCCGCTGCAAATTGCCGTGCGCATCGAAAGCTCCATCCGAGGCGACGGCCAGGTGCTGCTGGTGGAATGCCAAAACATCAGCAAGGTCAAAGAGCTCGAGTACATGATCGAGTCCTACTCGCGCATGGTGGAGCGCCAGAACCGCGATCTCTTGAAGGAGAAGGAACGGGTCGAGAAGCTGCTGCTCAACATCATGCCGAAGACCATCTATGAGGAGTGGAAGCAGTTCGGCATCACCACGCCGCAGCGCTACGAAGCCTCCATCCTGATGCTCGACTTCGTGGACTTCACCGAGATGTCCCTGTCGCGCGATCCGCCGGCCCTGATCAGCGAGTTGAACGACATCTTCACCGGCTTCGACCGCATCGTCGAACAGTTCGGCTGCGAACGCCTCAAGACCATCGGCGATGCTTACATCGCGGTCTGCGGCGTTCCCGAACCGACGCCCGAGCATCCGCGGAACATCGCAAATGTGGCCCTGCGCATGATCCGTTATCTCAAGCGGCGGAACGAAGCCCACAGACAGACCTGGCAATGCCGCATCGGCATCAACACGGGCCCAGTGGTCGGCTCGATCGTCGGCATTCAGAAGTACGTCTATGACATCTTCGGCCCAGGCGCGAACCTGGCAGCGCGACTGGAAGCCCTCTCCCGGCCGATGGAGATCACGCTCTGCGAAGACATGGCGCGGCATCTCCGCGAAGAGTTCCAGTTCACCCCGCGAGGAGAGGTCGAGCTCAAGGGCTTCGGACGCAAGCGCATTTTCAGTCTGGAGTCCGGCCCCAGCATGAGCAGCAGCCCGTCTTTCGTGTGATCCACGCGGTCAGTCGCAACAAAGGCAACCGGGCAACACTTGGCGACTCGCCTGGAACAAAATAAGAACTGAACTTGCCAGGCTGTTGCGTCACACAACCTCAGTGGCCTGTGCATAACCAATGGCAGCCAGACTGCCTGGCCCCTCGCTTTCGCCGCAACCCTGACCCATATTGAGCCGGTTCGAAGAGAGGGGATGGACCGAGCGAATGGCGCCGGATGGAATGACGCCCGATGGACCAATGGCGGATGGAGTCATGACGGAAACGGCATCCGCCGAGGAGATTACCGGTCCCCGCATCGAGGTGCGCGGCGCCCGCGAGCATAACCTCCAGAACGTCAACATCGTGCTGCCCCGCGACCAGCTGGTGGTGATCACCGGGCTGTCGGGCTCCGGCAAGTCCTCGCTCGCCTTCGACACCATCTACGCCGAGGGCCAGCGCCGCTATGTCGAGTCTCTTTCGGCCTACGCGCGCCAGTTCCTGGAGCTGATGCAGAAGCCGGACGTGGACTCCATCGAGGGGCTGTCGCCGGCCATCTCCATCGAGCAGAAGACAACCTCCAAGAACCCGCGCTCGACCGTTGGCACGGTCACCGAGATCTACGACTATCTGCGCCTGCTCTTCGCGAGGGTCGGCGTGCCCTATTCGCCGGCCACGGGTCTACCGATCGAAAGCCAGACGGTCAGCCAGATGGTGGACCGGGTGCTGGCGATGGAGGAAGGCACCCGCCTCTACCTGCTCGCCCCCATCGTGCGCGGCCGCAAGGGTGAGTACCGCAAGGAGCTTCTCGAACTCCGCAAAAAGGGTTTCCAGCGGGTCAAAATCGACGGCGAACTCTACGATATCGAGGACGCCCCGGCTCTCGACAAGAAACGTAAGCACGACATTGAAGTCGTGGTCGACCGCATCGTGGTGCGGGAGGGGCTGTCGCAGCGTCTTGCGGACTCCTTCGAGACGGCCCTGGAACTGGCCGACGGGCTGGCCTTCACCGAGGACGCCAAGACCGGCGAGCGCGTGACCTTCTCGGCCCGTTTCGCCTGCCCGGTCTCTGGCTTCACCATCGACGAGATCGAGCCGCGGCTGTTCTCCTTCAACAACCCCTTCGGCGCCTGCCCGTCCTGCGACGGACTCGGGGCCACCAGCTATGTCGACCCGGACCTTGTCGTACCGGACAAGCGCAAGTCCCTGAAAAACAACGCTGTCGCGCCTTGGGCCACGACAGGCAACACCTCGCCCTACTATGTCCAGACGCTCGAAAGCGTTGTGCGCCATTACCGCGCCTCGATGACCGAGCCTTGGGAAGAGCTGCCCAAAGAGGTGCAGGAGGCCATCCTCTTCGGGACCAAGGAGGCGATCACGCTGCGCTACGACGACGGCCTGCGCAGCTACGAGACCAAGAAGGTCTTCGAAGGGGTGATCAACAACCTGGAGCGCCGCTGGCGGGAGACCGATAGCGATTGGATTCGGGAGGAGATTTCCAAGTACCAAACCAGCAAGCCTTGCGAGGCCTGCAACGGCTACCGCCTCAAGCCCGAAGCCCTGGCGGTCAAGATCGGTGGCCGCCATGTGGGTGAAGTCTGCGAGCTCTCGGTCAGCGACGCAAAGGACTGGTTCGACACTATCGAAGAGGACCTGACGCCGCAGCGCCAGGAAATCGCCAGCCGCATCCTAAAGGAGATTCGCGAGCGCCTCGGCTTCCTCAACGATGTCGGGCTCAACTACCTGACCCTGTCGCGCGCCTCGGCAACCCTCTCCGGCGGCGAGAGCCAGCGCATCCGCCTCGCCTCCCAGATCGGCTCCGGCCTCACCGGCGTGCTCTACGTGCTCGATGAGCCTTCCATTGGCCTGCACCAGCGTGACAATGCCCGTCTTCTCGACACCCTGCGGCGCCTGCGTGACCTTGGGAACACCGTCATCGTCGTCGAGCACGACGAGGACGCCATCCGCGCCGCCGACTACGTGGTCGACATGGGCCCCGGCGCCGGCCAGCATGGCGGTACCGTCGTGGCGCTTGGCTCGCCGGCCAAGATCGAGCAGAGCCAGGCCAGCCTCACCGGCCAGTATCTGACTGGCTTCAAGCAGATCGAGGTGCCCAAGAAGCGCCGGCGCGGTCACCGCGGCCAGAAGATCGTGGTCAAGGGCGCGAGCGGCCACAACCTGCACAATGTCGACGCAGCCTTCCCGCTCGGCGCCTTCGTCTGCGTGACCGGCGTGTCCGGCAGCGGGAAGTCGACCCTGGTGATCGAGACCCTCTACAAGGCGCTGGCTCGGCGTCTGCACGGCAGCCGCGACCTGCCCGCTCCTCACAAGGCCATCGAAGGCCTGGAGTTCATCGATAAGATCATCGACATCGATCAGTCGCCAATCGGCCGCACGCCACGCTCCAACCCCGCGACCTACACTGGCGCTTTCACGCCCATCCGGGAGTGGTTCGCCGGGCTGCCGGAAGCCAAGCAGCGCGGTTATCGCCCCGGGCGCTTCTCCTTCAACGTCAAGGGCGGGCGCTGCGAGGCTTGCCAGGGCGACGGCGTCATCAAGATCGAGATGCACTTTCTGCCCGACGTCTACGTCCAGTGCGACACCTGCAAGGGCAAGCGCTACAACCGCGAGACCTTGGAGGTCACCTTCAAGGACCGCTCCATTGCCGACGTGCTCGACATGACGGTCGAAGAAGCGCACCAGTTCTTCAAAGCCGTGCCCGCCATCCGCAACAAGATGGAGACTCTGGAGCGGGTGGGCCTGGGCTACATTCACGTCGGCCAGCAGGCGACCACGCTGTCCGGCGGCGAAGCACAACGCATCAAGCTGGCCAAGGAGCTCTCGCGCCGCTCGACCGGCAAGACGCTCTACATCCTCGACGAGCCGACCACCGGCCTGCACTTTGAGGACGTGCGCAAGCTCCTGGAAGTGCTGCAGGCCCTGGTCGACCAAGGCAACACGGTGCTGGTCATCGAGCATAACTTGGAGGTCATCAAGACTGCCGACTGGATTCTCGATCTTGGCCCCGAAGGCGGCGACGGCGGTGGCCGTATCGTCGCGCAAGGCACCCCTGAAGAGGTGGCGCGCACTGCCGGCAGCTACACGGGAAGCTATCTTGCGCCCTACCTGCCGAACCTCAAAGGACGAGAAAAGAAACGGGCGTAACGCCTATGGCTCCAGACTGTACTACGGCGAAGGTCGAGACCCTTCCGGTAACGCCGGACGACATCCGCGAGGCCTATGCGCGCATTCGGCCCCATGTCCGCCGCACCCCTGTCATGGACATAGCTGGCAGCGAGCTGGACCACGACACCGCCGTTTCCCTGAAGCTGGAGCTTTTCCAGCACGCCGGCTCCTTCAAGCCGCGGGGCGCTTTCAACAACCTGCTGAGTCAGGAGGTGCCGGCAGCTGGCGTGGCAGCAGCCTCGGGTGGCAATCACGGCGCCGCCGTCGCCTACGCTGCCCGACAGCTCGGCCATCCGGCCGACATCTTCGTGCCGGAGATTTCCAGCCCGGCGAAGATCGCCAAAATCCGCACCGCGGGCGCTCGGCTGCATGTCGGCGGCGCCCGGTATGCCGACGCGCTGGCCGCCTGCGAAGCCCATCAGCAGCAAAGCGGCGCCATTGGCATCCATGCCTACGATGCTTTCGAGACCGTAGCTGGCCAAGGCACCTTGGGCCTGGAGTGGGAAGAACAGGTCCCGGAGCTCGACAGCCTCCTGATCGCCGTGGGCGGTAGCGGGCTGATCTCCGGCGTCGCCGCCTGGTTTGCCGGACGAAAAAAGGTGATCGCAGTCGAGCCGAAGGGCTCGCGCGCCCTCAATGCCGCGCTAGAGGCCGGCGGGCCGGTCGACGTCACCGTCGAGTCTGTTGCTGCAGACTCGTTGGGCGCCCGCAGCATCGGCCAACTCAACTTCGAGATCTGCCACGAGCATGTCGCGCAATCTCTACTGGTCGAGGACGGTGCCATCGAGACCGCCATGTCCTGGCTTTGGCATCGCTTGCAAATTGCAACCGAGCCCGGCGGCGCAACGGCTCTGGCAGCGGCGCTCTCAGGTGCTTATCGGCCAGAGCCGGGTGAGCGCGTCGGTGTCCTGATTTGCGGCGGCAACGTTGCGCCGGATGCCTTGGCAGCGCTGCCGAGCCCGTTCCCGGCCTAGCTGCGTCATATCGCCGGACTCGGCAATTACAGCAGAGTCTTGTAGGAAAGCCGGCCAAGGGCCATCTTTTTGCTATGGAAGGCAGTTCAGCCTTGGAGGTCGACAAGCAAGCTCGAATCGTCGTTCAGCCCGTCATCGACTGGCTAATGGCTGATGCGCGCCAGTACCTCCACCGCACCCAGCTTCTATTCGGGCAGTTCTGCGCCGAATTGCTCGGTCTCGGCATCCCGATCGACCGGGCGACGATGCATATCCGACAGCTCCATCCCGAGTTCGAGGCGCGGACCTTGCTATGGACGTCGGACGCAGGCGGCGCCGTCATCCACGATCGAGCTCATGGCATTCGCAACAATGCGCTTTTCCTGGAAAGCCCGGTGAAGACCGTGATCCTGGACGAGCAGACGGTACGCCGTCGCCTGAGCGACCCGAATTGCCCGCTGGACTATCCCATTGTGGCCGACCTGAAGCAGGCCGGCTTCACGGACTACACAATCCGCCCCTTCTTCTTCGCCAAGCAGGAGCGCATGGCGATCAGCTTTGCTACCAAGGCGCCGGAGGGCTTCAGCGATCTCTGCATTGCCATCTTCGATGCCCTCATGCCGGCCTTTGGCGCTTGCGTCGAGCTGACCGAGACCAAACGCACCGGACGTCTGCTGCTCGACACCTATGTGGGCAGCCAGGCCGGCGGACGGGTCTGGTCCGGCGACATTCGCCGCGGCCAAGGCACGGAGATCGAGGCGGCGATCTGGCTCTGCGACCTGCGCAGCTTCTCCTCCCTCAGCAGCGTCCTGCCGAGAGATCACATTATCGATCTTCTGAACCGCTACTTCGACGCCATCTGCGGGCCGGTGGAGCAGGAGGGCGGCGAGATCCTGAAATTCATCGGCGACGCGGCCCTTGCTATTTTTCGCAAGGACACGCCCAAGGCTTCGGTCAACAGTGCCATCGTCGCCGCGGAAGAAGCGCTCAAGTGCCTGGACGTCCTTAACACGGCCCTGCGCGACGAGAGGTGCCCTTCTTGGCCTCTACGCTGCGGCATCTCTGTCCACTACGGCAAGATGATGTACGGCAACATAGGCGCCAACAACCGGCTCGATTTCACGGTCATTGGTTCGGACGTCAACCTCGTGGACCGATTGCAGGATCTGACTCGCGAAATCGACCCGCCGCTGGTGCTGTCGTCCTGCGCCGCTCGCTACACTTGCCGAGACAGCCGCCGGATGGGCGGCTTCCACTTCAAAGGCTTCGCTGAAGAGCAGGAAGCCTATTGCCTGGGCTGCAGCGTCGACGCGATCTGTCCGGACGGAAAACCCGCCGCCAAGGAAGCCGTGAACGCAGGGTAGCTGGTCTTGCAAGCTGCCTGCTCGCGCAGCGCCTCGGACTCCCGCGCCATGCAGGCCACCAACGGCTCCAAGTCCCCGCGCCAAACCTCCAACGGCAAAACGATGGCTGGATGGCCGCTGTCGAGGTACCAGGAGTCGACGCTCCAGATTTCACCGCCGTCGATCTCGGCGACTGTGGCCGAGAAGTGAAACCAGCCCTCGACAACCGGGTCTTTCATGACCGGCGCCGCGACCCGGTGGTGCCGCAGCAAACCCTGATGCTGCAGCAACTCAAGGAACTGCACCATATTGGCAGTCTCGTCGATACAGTCGGTCTGATCGGGCTGGCCATAGCCGACCAGCGTGCCGCCCACGTCGGGGCCAATACCGGTTTGGGCCATGACAGCAAGCTCGTAGTCGGCAGCCGCTTGAGCGATGGCCCGTCGTTCCTCTTCCGCACTGCGGGACAGGTCTCGGAAATGGCCCTTGATCGTCTCCCACTGCGACGCGCTGAGAGCGAAGACATGCCGCTCCTCACACCCGTAATTGGTGCAATATACCAACGCCTCCGGGCCGGGCGCCCGGAGCACCACCTTGTCGATCTGCTCAGCAGCGCGTTGCTCGAATCCCGCCGCACAGGCCGAAAGAAGCGCAAACAACACCAAAAAAACAAAGGATTTACCGATCTGTCGCACGACCCTGACCCCCTCGATCTTGCGACTTCCGCCGTCAGATTGCCGCCAACTAAATCACTATTCTCGCTGTAAATCTAGACTGCATCGCGGGAAAGTAGTGGTCGGAGCTTACCAGGAGATGACCGTACCGAATGTCGTCTCCCTGCTGGATGGACTTGAGATCGACGCCGCGAAGACCGATAGAAGGGACATGACCGAGATATCGAGAAACCATGGCATGACAGCGCTCAAGCCCATTCACGTGGTGGGCGGCGGCCTGGCCGGCAGCGAAGCCGCCTGGCAGATCGCCCGCGCCGGCGTGCCGGTGGTGCTGCATGAGATGCGGCCCATGCGCGAGACGGCGGCGCACAAAACCGGCGGCCTAGCGGAGCTGGTCTGCTCCAACTCCTTCCGCTCCGACGACGCGATGAACAATGCCGTCGGTCTGCTCCACGAAGAGATGCGACGCTGTGGCTCGCTGATCCTGGCCTGCGGCGACCTTCACAAGGTGCCGGCGGGTGGGGCTTTGGCTGTCGATCGGAACGACTTCTCGGACGCCGTTACCGCCGCCTTGGAAGCTCAGCCGCTGGTGACGATTGAACGAACGGAAGTCGCCGGCCTGCCGCCCAAGGATTGGGACAGCGTCATCCTGGCAACCGGCCCCTTGACCTCGCCGGCCTTAACCGACGCCATCCTGGCGCTGACCGGCGAAGAGCAGCTCGCCTTCTTCGACGCCATCGCCCCCATCGTCTACACGGAAAGCGTCGACTTCTCCCGCGCCTGGTACCAGTCCCGCTACGACAAGCCCGGACCCGGCGGCAGCGGCAAGGACTACATCAACTGTCCGCTTGACCAATCGCAGTACGAGGCCTTCATCGACGCTCTGCTCGCGGCCGAGAAGACCGCCTTCAAGGAGTGGGAAGACACCCCCTACTTCGAGGGCTGTCTGCCGATCGAGGTGATGGCCGAGCGCGGCCGCGAGACGCTGCGCTTCGGGCCTATGAAGCCGGTTGGGCTGACCGACCCGAATACGGGCGGCCAGCCTCACGCGGTGGTGCAGTTGCGCCAGGACAACGCGCTGGCCACGCTCTACAACCTGGTCGGTTTCCAGACCAAGCTGAAGTACGGTGAGCAGGCGCGGGTCTTCCGCACCATTCCCGGCCTGGAGAACGCCGAGTTCGCCCGCCTGGGCGGCCTGCACCGCAACACCTTCATCAACTCGCCGCGGCTGCTCGATGCTTCCCTACGCCTCAGGGCCCAACCGCGCCTGCGCTTCGCAGGTCAGATCACCGGCGTCGAGGGCTACGTCGAGTCGGCGGCCATCGGCCTGATTGCCGGGCGCTTTGCCGCGGCGGAGCGGGTCGGCGTCGAGATGGCCCCGCCGCCGGCCACGACCGCGCTGGGTGCGCTTCTCAACCACATCACAGGCGGCGCGGAGGCCGAGACCTTCCAGCCCATGAACATCAACTTCGGCCTCCTGCCGCCAATCCCGAAGGAACCCGGGCGCAAGCGCTTGAAGAAGAGCGAGCGCAAACCAGCCATGGCGCAGCGGGCGCTCGGCGACTTGGCGGTCTGGCTCGGGGACGAAAGAGTCGCGGCTGAGTAGCGGTCAAATGCGGCCGCGCCAGACGGCAGGCAAAAGCCACCAGATCCGGGCCGGCGGCACCTGCTGAAAAACCGGCGCAAACACGTTGTAGTCAGCTCGCTCCAGACGCTGAAGATAGCGTCCGGCAAGGACAGCCGGCAGCAGCGCCGGCAGCGCTTGTGAGGACAGCTTGGCGGCCAGGCCCTTTCCCTCCTCCAGATGCTCGCTGGCCCGCGTGGCCAAGCGCATGGCCACGCCATCAATGGCGTCGGAGCCGCGCAACTCGAAAAGGTCCGGTAGCTTGACCCCGGCAGCGAAGAGGTGGTCCTGCGGCAGGTAGACGCGCTTCTGCGACGCGTGGAAGGGGACCGCCCGCAGCAAGCCTGCCATTCCCCAGGCAATGCCGAGATGGCGGGCAGACTTTCTTGTCAACTCGTCAAGCGGCAAGCCCAGCGCCTGCATTGCCAGGCGCATCAAGCTGGCCGAGGTAGCCTCCAGATAGCTTTCCAGGCTTTGTAGATCGGCCGGCGGGTCCGAGCTCAAGTCGGCCTCCCGCCCTGTGAGCAGCGCTTCGAAGTCGTCGCGCGACAGAGCAACCCTGGCCTCAACTGCCGCCAGCTCTTCCACCACCATGTGCTCGCGCGGTCGGCCGGCAAAGATCTCGCCAATGGCATCCCGCCACCATTGCAGGCGGATCTCGCCCAGCATGGGTTCGCTGACCACCTCCGCCGTGCGCGCCACCTCCTGATTGAAGGCATAGAGGGCGAAGAGACCACGCCGCTCCGCCGCCGATGCGAAAAGCGCGGTGAGGTAACGGTCGCGGTCGTGGCGTTTGACCTCCTCGCGGCAATAGGATTCAGAGCCTTGTTCCGGCATCTGCTTGGCGCTATGTCCCTTGCGTTTCGAGCGTGGCGTCGAGAGCGAGCATGGCACGGTCCCGCCGCTTCTCTTTTCGGCGTCCGGCTCCTATCTAGCTAGGTATCGCCTTTCTCGTAGTCCGGCTCAACCGGGCACGAGTCATCACAAGATACGTCGCAAGGACCAAGAGGAGAGAACCATGGCGTTCACCCTGCCTGACCTGCCCTACGCCCAGGATGCGCTTGAGCCGTACTACTCGGCCAACACCCTCAGCTTCCATCACGGCAAGCATCACAACGCGTACATCAACAAGACCAATGAGCTGATTGCCGGGACTGACTTGGAGGGCAAGAGCGTCGAGGAGGTCATTGCAGCGGCCCACTCGGCCGGCAACAAGGGCTTGTACAATCAGTCTGCACAGATCTGGAACCACACCTTCTTCTGGCACTCCATGAAGCCGGGCGGCGGCGGTGCGCCAAGCGGTGAGCTGGCCAGCATGATCGACGCCTCCTTCGGTTCGCTTGATGAATTCAAGAAGCAGTTCATTGCCTCAGCCACCGGCAACTTCGGCAGCGGCTGGACTTGGCTGGTCAAAGAGGGTGACGGTCTGAAGATCGTCAACACCGACGACGCCGATACCCCACTGGTGAACGCGAACCAGACGCCGCTCTTCACTGTCGATGTGTGGGAGCACGCCTACTATCTCGATTACCAGAACCTGCGGCCGAAGTTCGTCGAGACCTTCCTCGACAGCCTGGTCAACTGGGACTTCGCGGCGGAGAATCTGGCCAAGGCTTAGCCACCGCCAGTACCAAGTGCGTAAAGGGGGCCTGTCGGCCCCCTTTTTCATTTGCCGTCACAGCGTTTGGCCGGAGAACAGCACGATGCCGTAGATGAGCGCCATCACGAGCAGCGACCAGACAACGATTTGAGCACCGCGCTTGTGGCGCTTGATCAGCTTTTCCGTCGAACTGCCAAAGTGCCAGACCAACAAGGCGAGGCCGAAGTAGCGCAGACCGCGCGCCACTGCCATAAGTGCGAGAAAGGAGAGCAACGGATAGGCTACCACGCCGCTCCCGAGCATCGCGATCTGGCTTGGGATGGGCGCGATCCCGATGGTGAGGATGATCCACCCCCCTTGTTCGATGAGCTTCTGGCGGATGACGGCGAACTGCTCGCTATAGCCCATCGCGTGAAGGAACCACTGGCCGACCGACTCGAAGAGAAAGTAGCCGACGGCATAACCGACCAGCGCACCGACCAGGCTACCGAGCGTGGTCACCGTGGCGATGATCCAGATACGTTGCCTATCGGCCAGCATCATCGGCATCATCACCGCCTCGAAGGGGACAGGTATGATGATACTTTCGAGGAAGGAAGCCACACCGATGCCGAACAGGCCGCGCTTAGAGCGCGTGAGCGCCAGCGCTAAGCCGCGTAGCCTCGCCAGCAGCCGCTGCTCCCCGTTCTCAGGCCAGTTCACCATAATGCGAGCACGCTGACGGAAAGGACGGACAGCGTCAGGGTGTCGAAGCCGGTGTTGGTAAAGTCTTGGCGCTCCTGCCGTAGCGTACGTGGGGAGCTACGCATTGCCCTCACAGGGTTCGGCACAATGCTTGCGGGCCAACTTCTCGTCAGTCATTCGGCTGCGATTTCCATACCTTCGGAGTGCATCCACGGCAGAATCGGATTCACGTCAACATTTCACCTACCCGGTAGATGTGAAAGGGAACAGCCGCTTTCAAAGAAAGCCACGCATCAGCGGAACCGATTTCGAAGCGCACGAGACTGTATGCGCTGGATGGCCGGCAGTTGCGTTCGATTCGTGAAGTGGCTGGGATGGCCTTGGTGCTACGCGGCTGCCACACGCCGGGAGCCGTGAATCTCCACGAGCACGGCGTTCCGTTCTAACTCACCGCGATCAGAGCGGCCGCCACGCGGCGGTCCTCGGTGATCAGCACGTTGAAGGTTCGGCAGGCGGCGCCGGTATCCATCGGCTCCGGCATCAGGCCTTGGTCATGCAGGCTGCTCCGGAGCGCGCGCGGTAGAAGTGCGATCTGCGGGCCGCAACCGAGCAGCAACACGTCGATCTCATCTTGCCTACCGACAAGCGGCGCCAAACTGTCCGGCCCGAAAGCGGCGAAATCCCCAACATCCCAGGGCAGCACGGCTTCCGGCAGCACGATGACTGAGCCCTGGTAGCGCTCGCCTGAAACCTGAAAGCCACCTTCACCGTAGCCCTCAATGAGCATACGCCCGGGTGCTACGCGTGGGGTGATCTCCATCGCCGTTAAGCCGCTTTCGCCTCAGCCGGCTCGTCGCTGTCTCCCGTTTCGACCCGACGAACGCCAAGATAGTAAAGTAGGGGCACGGCCAAGGCGATGGAGGAATAGGTGCCGATAAGGACGCCCCAGATCAGGCCGATAACGAAGCCGCGAATGACTTCGCCGCCAAAAATGTAGAGTGCGAAGAGAGCAAGCAAGGTGGTGACCGAGGTCAGAATGGTGCGCGACAGGGTCATGTTGATCGCTTCGTCCAAGACCTCCTCGACCGGGCGCTTTTTGTATTTGCGCAGTGTCTCTCGCACCCGGTCGAACACTACCACCGTGTCATTGATCGAATAGCCGGCAATAGTCAGCACCGCCGCCAGAGTCGCCAAATTGAACTCCAACTGCATAACCGAGTAGAAGCCGATGGTGGCGATGATGTCATGCGCTAGCGCCACCAAAGCGGCCACCGCGAAATGCCACTCGAAGCGGAACCAGATATAGCAGCCGATAGCGGCAAGGGAGAGCAAAGTGGCAAGAATACCGGCTCGGCGTAGCTCTGCCCCGACGGTCGGCCCGACAAACTCCGTTCGGCGATAGTCAACGCCCTCGTCGCCCAGAGCTGCCCGGATGGCCTGAACCGCCTCGTTTTGTGCCTCTTCGCCGCCCTCCTGACGCTGCACGTTGATCAGCACGTCATTGGGTTCGCCGAAAGTCTGCAGGTTGACCTCGCCGAGCCCCAAGCCATCCAGTTCAGAGCGCAGGGATGCAAGATCGGGCTGCTGTTCGAAACGCACCTCCAACAGGATACCGCCGCGGAAATCGATGCCGAAGTTGAGCCCAAGCGTGAAAAAGGACACGATCGAGGCGACTATCAACCCGGCCGAAAGCGTCAGAAAGGCCTTGCGCTTGGCCAGGAAACGGATGCCGAACCCCATCGGCAGGTGACGAATGACGGCCATGCTGCGCTCCTAAACCGGTAGGTTCTGCGGCCGCCTTTGCCGCAGCCAGAGCACCATCAGGAGCCGCGTCACCATCAGTGCCGAGAAGAGAGAGGTGATAAGGCCAATGGACAGCGTGACGGCAAAGCCTTTGATCGGTCCGCTGCCGAAGAAGTAGAGCAGCGCGGCAGCAATGAAGGTGGTCAGATTGGCATCGATAATGGTGCTGAGCGCCTGCTTGTAGCCAGCATCGATGGCCGAGACCGGCCCTCGCCCATTGCGTATCTCCTCACGTATTCGCTCGAAGATCAGCACGTTGGCATCCACCGCCATTCCGATAGTGAGCACAATGCCGGCGATTCCGGGGAGCGTCAGCGTAGCCTGCAATCCGGTCAAAGCCGCTGCCACCAGGATCAAGTTGAACAGCAGAGCGACGCAGGCCATGGCGCCGAACAGGCCATAGATCGTGACCATGAAGCCGACAACCAGCGCCAAGCCCAACACGCTGGCGAACTCGCCCGCTTCGATGGAGTCCTGGCCTAGGCTCGCGCCGACCGAGCGCTCTTCCAGGAAGGTGATGGAGGCCGGCAAAGCGCCGGCGCGCAGGAGGAGTGCAAGTCTTTGCGCCTCCTCGATGGTGAAGCTGCCGCTGATCTCGCCACGCCCGCCCAGAATCGGCTCACGGATAACCGGTGCACTGATCACCTCGTCGTCCAAGACGATGGCGAAGGGCCGGTTGACATTCTGCCGCGTCAGATCGGCAAAGATCTGCCCGCCCCTGGTATCGAAGGCAAAGGTGACCACCGGAAGGCCGCTGATCTGGTTGAAGGACTGCTGCGCATCGGTCAGGCGCTCTCCGCTGAGGCGCACGCGGCGCTCGAGCACGTATGCCGAGGCCGACATCGGGTCATCGGGATCGGCGGCTGGCACGACCTGAAAGCCCGGCGGCACGGCACCGGTACCCGGAACAACGTCGGTGTTGACCATATGGAAGGTCAGCTTGGCCGTTTGACCGATCAGCGACTTCTCCGCCTCGCAATCCTCCGCCCCCGGCACCTGAATGACGACGCGGTCTTCGCCCTGACGCTGCACCACGACGCCGCGGGTTCCTTCCGGGTCCAGACGGCGACGCATAATCTCGACGGTCTGCAGCATGACCGTCTCTTCCGTCTGCCGGATGGCTTGATCGGTCTGTTGCAAGCTCGAGCCGCCGTCGCTGCCGATGGACAGCAGCCAGTCGAGGCCGATCAGGTCGCGCAGACCGTCGCGCACCCGATCTGCGCTGCCGGGGTCGCGCAGGACGAACACGACATCGCCAGCCTCATCCACGCCGAGATTGGTGTAACCGAGGCGCTCCTGACGCAGCTCCGAGCGAACGGCGGCAACCATGTTCTCTCGCTGCTCAGCAAAAACCTCATCGATCGCAACCGAGGTAAGCAGGTAACAGCCGCCCTGAAGGTCAAGGCCAAGGTTCATCTGCTGATTGCTGGGCAACCAGCTTGGCAGCGCCTCGCTCGCGCTCTTCGACAGCAGGTTCGGGAAGGCGTAGAGAATGCCGAGAACGAAGACGAAAACGACGAAAACGACCTGCCAACGAGATATCCGAACCATGCTTTTGCGATCTCCTGCCGGCCAGGCCTAGCGCCGGCGGCGAAACACGGATTTCTTCTCTTCAGCCGTCGAGGCCGCGGCGTCCTCGTCCGCCTCGGCGGCCTCCGGCTCCTCGGCCGGCTCTTCCCTCTTCGCCGTGGTCTTTTCGCCCCTCGGCTGGCTCTTATTCACAACCTCCGAGATGGTGCCGCGCACCACCCGAACCTTGACGTCCTTAGCGATCTCGACCTCGAGTTCGTCGTCGTGCACCTTGGCCACGGTGCCGATAAAGCCGCCGGCCGTTACCACCTTGTCCCCGCGCCTGAGATTGGCAACCATCTCCCGATGCAGCTTCATCTTGCGCTGCTGCGGACGGATCATAAGGAAGTAAAAGATCGCAAATATGGCGATCAGCGGTAGAAAAGTGACCAGCAGGTTGGGCTCTGCGGCCGCGCCGGCCTGTGCGTAGGCGGGAGAAATCAGCATATCCGGTCCTTGAGCAATCGGTTTCGTCTGCGCCTCGGGAAGCCGCGCCGCCACGGGCTTTCCGGGAACGCGCAGCGCGCCGGACTATAGCCCGCCATGTCCGTTTTGCAACGGCGCCTCAAGCCGGCCATTACCATGGCAACATTGACCACGCGGCCGGCTCTGCCTAGCCTCCGCGCCTCCCACCCCAAGGACCCCCAAAGCGGAGGTTCCATGTCAGAGCAGCGCGACCAGGACAATCTTCTGCCGACGCTCGGCCGCATCGCGGCGGCGCTCGAGCGTTTGGCACCAGCCGGCGAGCCTTTCGGGCTGCCGGAAGAAAGTGAGGCCTTTGTCTGGCACGCCGACAGCGCGACCTGCCAGCCGGTTGCCAAGGTCAACCGCATCCCCCTCGGCCTGCTGCAAGGCATCGACCTGCAGATCGACAAACTGCTGGAGAACACCCGGCGATTCGCCCGCGGCCTACCGGCGAACAACGCTCTGCTATGGGGCGCGCGCGGTACCGGCAAGTCCTCTCTCGTAAAGGCCTGCCACGCGGAGATTTCCGCCGAAGATCGCCGCGAGGAACGCCCGCCTGTCGCACTCGTCGAAATCCACCGGGAGGACATTCCCAGCCTGCCGCAGCTGCTCGAGAAGCTGCGCGGCGGCGGGCGGCGCTGTATCCTGTTTTGCGACGATCTGTCGTTCGATCAGGACGACACCAGCTACAAATCCTTGAAGGCTGTGCTTGAAGGTGGGGTCGAAGGCCGGCCGGAGAACGTTATCTTCTACGCGACCTCCAACCGGCGTCATCTGATGGCGCGTGATATGATCGAAAACGAGCGTTCAACCGCCATCAACCCGTCTGAGGCGGTTGAGGAGAAGGTCAGCCTGTCCGACCGTTTCGGCCTTTGGCTCGGCTTCCACAACGCCGACCAAGCGACCTACTTCGCAATGGTGGAAGGCTATGCCGACCACTTCGGGCTCGATCTGCCGAGCGACGAGCTACGCCGTCGCGCAAACGAGTGGTCGGTCACCCGCGGCGCCCGTTCGGGCCGCGTTGCCTGGCAGTTCATCCAAGACTTGGCCGGAGAAATCGGCAAGAGCCTCGACGGCGCAGGCTGATGGCCACGCCATTGGACCAAACCGAATCGGATGTCCGCTCTCAGCCCGATCTATCCCGCGTCGTCGTCATCGGCACCAGTTGCGCCGGCAAGACCACCTTTGCCGAGCGCTTGGCAAAGCAGCTCGGCAGCCGTCACCAGCAGATCGACGCCCTCTATTGGCTGCCCGGCTGGACGGCGCGCCCCTCGGCCGAATTCGCGCGCATCTTGAGCGCGGCAGCGGCCGAAGACCGTTGGGTGATGGACGGCAACTTCGGCAGCTGGCGGGAATACCTCTGGCCCCGTGCCACGGCCGCCGTGTGGCTGAACTACGCTTTTCCCCGCATCATGGGACGTGCCCTGCGCCGCACTACGGTGCGCGCCGTGACAAGGCAGCGGCTCTACTCCGGCAACTACGAAACCGTCACCAAGGCCTTCTTCAGCAGCGATTCAATTCTCGTCTGGATCCTGAAGAAGCACGTCCCCCAGAAGCGAACCTACCGGGCGATCTTCGACGGACAGGACTATCCCAACCTAGCACGCATAGAGTTTGCGGCTCCGCACGAGGCTGAGCGCTTCCTTAACGCTGTCGGTTAGCTCGGCAGCAGCTCGCGCGGGTCGACGGCGCGGCTCCCTTTGCGAATCTCGAAGTGGAGTTGCGGCCGGTCGACGTTGCCACTCCGGCCAACACGGGCAATCACCTGTCCGCGCGACACCCGCTCCCCTTTGGAAACCAGCAGGCTGGAGTTGTGGGCGTAGGCCGTGACCCAGCCGTTTTCATGGCGGATCAGCAAAAGATTGCCAAAGCCCTTCAACTCGTTACCGGCATAGACCACCTCACCTCGCTCCGCCGCCACCACGGGCGCCCCGCGGGGCGCGGCGATGTTGATGCCGTCGTTGTGGCGGCCATCCCCCTGAGCACCGAACTCGGCGATCACTCGGCCCTGAGTCGGCCAGAGAAAGCCGAGGCCATTGGCGGTCGGCGGTACAGGTGGCGGGTCGGGCGGCTGTGTCGGGAGTGCCGCCGGTTGAGGCTGAGCCGTTTGCGGTTGCGGCGGCTGTGGCATGGCGGTCGGCGCCGGCGCTGGCTGGGCGCCGCGCGGGGCAGCGGCCGGAACCATCGCCAACTGGCCGGCTGGTGCCGGCCCGGTCGCCGGTATGGCCAGGGTTTGCCCGACGGAGAGGCTGTACGGCGCCTGCAGGTCATTGACCGCAGCGAGCTGGCTGCGCTCGACGTTGTACTGCCGGGAGAGGCTGTAGAGCGTGTCGCCCGGCTGAACGCGATGCACTCGTTGTGCGGGGAGCTGCAGCTCCTGGCCGGGGCTTAGCCGGTAAGGCGGGGTCAGACCGTTGCGCTGGACGATGCTCTGGACCGGCAGGCCGAAACGCCGAGCGATGCCGTAGAGTGTATCACCCGGCTGCACCCGATAGCGGCCGCCGGGCGGCAAGGCCGCCGTTGCCGGCGCGGGAGCCGGCGGCGTCGCAGCCGGCGTGGAGGTCGGTATCGACGAAGGTGGCGGCCGCACAGCCGTGCCGGCCGCCGGCTCTGGCAGTGGCTGAGGGCTGGGCGCACCGAGCGGCACGCTCTGCACGCTGCTGGGCGAGCGCACCTCGGCCGGATTGAAGACAGGGCCGGCGGCCGCGAGCTCCGGCTTGCGCACGGGCAGCGGCGGCGGGGCGCCCGGCGACTGTGTGATACGCACCCGCTCGGGGTTGGAGCAAGCCGCCAGCAGGAAGAGGCCGGTCAAGGCCACGAGGCAGAGGCGCAAGATCATTCAGACTCCTGCCCTTCGCCCGAGCCTTCGCCATTCGCCTCGCCAGCCACAAGAGGCACAAAGCGCACGGCCGCCAAGCTCTCTTGTTCAACGCCGCTTGCGGTCTTACGCAGCTTCACGAGGTCCTGCGTGCGGCCCTGGCCGCCCACCGGCAGCACCATGATGCCGTCCTCCGCCAATTGCTCCAGCAAGGGCTCAGGCGGGAACACGGCCGCGCAGGTCACGATGATGCGCGGAAAGCTGCGCGGCTCCGGCCAGCCTTTGCTGCCGTCGCCACAGTATGTCGTGATGTTGTGGAGTCGCAATTGCTTGAAACGCTCTTCCGCTTCTTCAAGCAAAGGTCGATGCCGCTCAATTGTGTAGACCCTGCGGCAGACACGCGAGAGAATCGCCGCCTGGTAGCCGGAGCCGGTGCCGATCTCCAGAACCGTCTCCCGCCCCTTGCACTCCAGTGCCTGGGTCATCATTGCAACCACATCCGGCGCGCTCAGGGTCTGTCCCCGGCCGATCGGCAGGGCCATCAGCTCGTAGGCCTGATCCTGAAAGGCCGGCGGCGTGAAGAGCTCACGCGGTATGCTCTCCATAGCCGACAGCACGGCGGTGTCGGTGATGCCGGCACGGCGCAGCTGCATCAGCAGACGTATCTTGCGAGCCTCGATGGTCATTCAGGCGTCACCACGCCAGCGTCATGCAAAGAGCTCCGTCAGCCGCGGCAGGATCTCGCGGTAGGTCAGGTCCTGGTGCAGCGGCGTGACTGACACCCAACCGTCGTCCACCGCGGCGATATCGCTTCCGGGCTCCGCCGACGCGTTCGCCGCCCAGTCCCCAATCCAGACGTAGTCCCGCCCGCCCGGGTCCTTCCCTTCCATCAGACCGGCCGGCCCCAAGCCGCGGCCCTGGCTGGTCACCTTGATGCCTTTGACCTCGGCCGAGGGCGTCGGTGGGAAATTGACGTTGATCAGCAGATCCCGCCGCCAATCCACCTTCTGCAGGCCGACGATCACCTGCGGCGCATACTCGGCGACGGCGGGAAAGGGCATGTCCAACTCGCGACTACCAACCTGGCTGAAGGCAATGGCGTGGCTGCCCAGCATCACCGCCTCCATGGCGGCAGCGACAGTCCCGGAATAGAGCACATCCTCGGCCAGGTTGCCGCCGTGATTCACGCCGGAAAGCACGAGATCGGGCGGCTGGCCATCCAGCACCTTCCGGAACCCGACAACCATGCAGTCGCTCGGCGTGCCGTTGACGGCGAAGCGGCGCTCGCCGAACGCCTGGATGGTCAGGGGCCGCCGGGTGGTCAGCGCGTGGCTCATGGCCGACTGCTCGACCTCTGGCGCCACGGTCCAGACATCGTCGCTCAATGCACATGCCACCTGCTCCAGAGCCTTGAGGCCGGGCGCGTGGATACCATCGTCGTTGGTGACCAGAATACGCTGGCCGTCCAGGGGCTTAGCCATCAGCTTGTGCTTTAGTCATGTGCGGCGATGATCTCCTGCCCGCCCATGTAGGGCCGAACCGCCTCAGGAATGACGATGCTGCCATCGGCCTGTTGGTAGTTCTCCATCACCGCGATCAGCGCACGGCCGACCGCAACGCCGGAGCCGTTCAGGGTGTGCAGGAAGCGGGTGGCCTTCTCGCCTTCTGGGCGGAAGCGCGCCGCCATGCGGCGGGCCTGATAGTCCCAGCAGTTGGAGCAGCTGGAGATCTCCCGATAGGTCTCTTGTCCCGGCAGCCAGACCTCGATGTCGTAGGTCTTGCGCGAGGCTGCGCTCATGTCACCGGAGGAAAGCAGCATCACCCGGTAAGCCAGGCCGAGGCGGTTCAGCACCTCCTCGGCGCAGCTCAGCATGCGCTCCAGCTCCTCCATGGAGCGATCGGGGTGCACGGCAGAGACCAGCTCCACCTTGTCGAACTGATGCTGGCGCAGCATACCGCGCGTGTCGCGCCCGGCCGAGCCAGCCTCGGAGCGGAAGCACGGGGTTAGCGCGGTGAAGCGCTTGGGTAGCTCGCCTTCCTCGACAATCGACTCTCGCACCAGGTTGGTCAGCGGCACCTCCGCCGTGGGAATGAGCCAATAGCCCTCTTCGGTCTTGAAGAGATCCTCGCCGAATTTGGGCAGCTGTCCGGTGCCGTACAGCACATGATCGCGCACCAGATAGGGAGGGCTGACCTCCAGGTAGCCGTGCTCCCGAGTGTGCAGGTCGATCATGAAGTTGGCCAAAGCCCGGCTCAGGCGGGAGATCTCGCCGCGCAGCAACACGAAACGCGAACCGGAGAGCTTGGCCGCCATCTCGAAGTCCATCTGGCCGAGTGCCTCGCCCAACTCGAAATGCTGCTTGGGGACGCCCTCGAGATTGGGAATGGAGCCTCGGTTGCGCACCAGTTCGTTGGCGTTCTCGTCGGGGCCGACCGGCACCTCGGGCAAGGGGATGTTGGGTAGACCGGAGAGCAGCGCTTCAAGCGCCTCGTCGGCCCGGCGCGCCGTCTCCTCGCCGGCCGCCATTTTATTCTTGAGAGCGGCCACCTCGGCCATCAAGGGCTCGGCGTCCTCACCGGCCTTCTTCTTCTGGCCGATCGCCTTGGAGGCTTCGTTCCGCCGGGCCTGCATCTCCTGCAGGGCGGTCTGCGCCTCACGGCGCTGCTGGTCGAGGGAGAGAATCTCCGCGGACTGCGGCGGCAGGCCACGTGCCTCCATGCCCTGATCGAAGGCCTCGGGGTGATCGCGAATCCACTTGATATCGAACATGACGGGAACCGAATCGGGCTGCTTTGGAATGCCCGGCGCTTATAGTGGCTCCCGCCCGCGCCGTCCACGCCGGCAACACTAAACTTGGAGGAGCTTTTTACTCCGCCTCGAGCTCGTCACGGAGCTCCTGCTCTTTCTGAGCACGCTTCTTCTCGACCATGCGCGCCATCCAGATCGAAATCTCGTAGAGCAGGATGATGGGGATGGCGAGGCTGAGCTGGCTCAGCGGGTCGGGCGGCGTGAAAATGGCGGCGACCACGAAGACGCCGACGATGGCGTACTTGCGGGAGCGCGCCATGCCGTCGGCACTGGCGATGCCGGCGCGTGCCAGGAGGGTCATCAGCACCGGCAACTGGAAGCAAAGCCCGAAGGCGAAGATCAGCCGCATGGTGAGCGAGACGTACTCGCTGACCTTGGGCTCCAGCTCGACCGGCAGCACGGTCGAAGAACCGGGCGACTCGAAGCCGATGAAGAAGCTCCAGGCAAAGGGCAGGATGACGTAGTAAACCAGCGCCGCCCCGGTGAAGAAGAGGATGGGCGAGGCGATCAAGAAGGGGGCGAAGGCCGTCTTTTCGTCGCGGTAGAGGCCCGGCGCCACAAACTTCCAAAGCTGCAGCAGGAAGATCGGGCAGGTGATGAAGGCGCTGAAGAAGAAGGCGATCTTGATCTGCGCGAAGAAGGGCTCGATCAAGCTGGTATAGATAATCCGCGGTGTTCTCGTTTCGTCTTCGTAGCGGCTGAGCAGCAGGTCGGACAGCGGCTGCGCGAGGAAGTCGAAGAGCGATTGGGCGAAGTAGAAGCAGATGATGAAGCCAACGATCAGCGCAGCCGCGGCATAGAGCAGGCGCTGCCTCAACTCGATCAGGTGATCGAGCAGCGGCATCTTCTGGAGATCGAAATTCTGCTGCACCATCGCGTGCGGCTCTCTTACCTATCAGCTCGCGCCGGTCTTGCTGGTCGCCGGCTCTTCGACTGGTGGCCTGACCGAATGAGCGGGCGCCGGGTTGGCCGGCTGAACCCGGTGTTCGGCCCGCGCCTGTTCCTGCTCGGGCTCTGCGGCGGGCTGCGTCGCGGCACCGTTGCCGCCGGCTGGCTTGTCAGAGGCCGTGTCAGGCGAGGCCGCCTCGGATGAGCTGCCGACGCTCGTCACCGGCCCGTCCTTGGCGGCGGAGGAGCTTGAGGACGCACTCGTGGAAGACTTGCCGGCATCGCGCGCCTCTGAATCGAGCGCACGGGCTTCTGCCTTGACCTCACCGTCGGGGTCGAGCGTCTCTTCGAAGGAGCGCTCCAGGTTCATGGATTTGGCCGACTGGATGGTCTTTTTGGCCTCGTCCAGCTCGGCTTCCCGCGCCATCTCATCCAGGCTGTGCTGGAAATCGCGGGTCAACATACGCGCCTTGCGGACATAGCGGCCCACCGTCCGCATCATCGTCGGCAGCTCGCGCGGCCCGATGACGAGGAGCAGCAAGAGGGCGATAACCGCCATCTCGGACCAGCCGATATCAAACATGGCGCCGCCTGGCCCCTTGTCTTAACCAACGGCCGCTTTTCGGCCCCGCACCCGCACGGGCGCTCAGCCGTTGGCGGCCTTCTTCTCTTCCTCGGCCGTACGCGTCACGGTCGCGGCGGCAGTGTCTTGTTCCAAGGCCTTGGTGGCCTCGGCTTCGTCGCCTTCCGGATCTTTTTCCTTGTCCTTCAGGCCCTTCTTGAACTGGTTAATGCCGGAGCCGAGGTCCTTCATCAGCTTCGGAATCTTACCGCCGCCGCCGAACAGAACCAGCACGACCGCCAAAACGATCAGCCAGTGCCAAATACTAAACGTGCCCATATGGCAATCACTCCCTAGCGTTCCCGCGCTGTCCGATGGTGCAGCCCCGACTGGCGCCCGGCTTGCCAAGATCCAACGTCCGCGCGCCCCTTACTCGGGGCCTCATCGAGGGGACTATGACAAACTCACACGGCCGGAGCAACGTTGGCTGCTCCGGCTCGTGCTATCTAAGTGGCGTCTCTGGTCGGAAAAACAAAGGCCATGGCCGGATCCAAGGCCACCGTGAAGCTTGTCTCGGAGTCCGGCAGAAAGCGGCCAGGCCGTCGGGCGTGCATGTGATAAGGGCCTGAAGCGCCGTTAACGATGGAAAGATGGACGATGCTGGTGCGCCCCACGAAGCGCGCTGCCTCGACGACCCCGCGGCAGTCGGACTGCCCGGTGACGGAGCCGGGCGGCAACAGCAGAAGTCCTTCCGGGCGGATGTAAACCTCGGCCGAAGAGCCTTCAGCCAAGCCCTTCGCATCCAGGCTGCCCAAGGGCGTCTGCACCTGACCATCCATGACCGTGGCCGGGAAGTGGTTGATATCGCCGAAAAAACTGGCAACGAAGGGATTCGCCGGCTGGAAGTAGAGCTCGGCCGGCGTGCCGCACTGCGCAAGACGCCCCGCTTCCATTAAAGCGATGCGGTCGGCCAGAAACATCGCCTCTTCCGGATCATGGGTCACCACCAGCGCCGCAGCACCGCTGCTCTTGAGCACATGGAGCGTGCTATCGCGCACCTCGTGGCGAAGCTGGGTATCCAGGTTGGAGAAGGGCTCGTCGAGCAGCATGAGTCGTGGACGCACCGCCATGGCCCGGGCCAAGGCGACACGCTGCTGCTGCCCGCCGGACAGCATATGCGGATAGGCCTCGGCCATCGCGCTGAGACCGACCTGGGACAGCACATCGGACACCCTTTGAGCACGCTCACCCCGCTTCAGCGCCGTCAGGCCGAAGGCAATGTTCTCAGCGACGCTTAGATGGGGGAAAAGCGCATAATCCTGGAACACCAAGCCAACGCGGCGATCCTCCGGCGGGCACTCGCGCCCCGGCTCTGCTATCACCTGCTCGTCCATGGCGATCTGCCCCGACTGGACGCTCTCCAACCCAGCGACCAGGCGCAGCACCGTGGTCTTGCCGCAGCCGGACGGGCCCAGCAGGCAGACGATCTCCCCCTCGGCAAGCGAGAGTGAAAAGTCCTGCACCGCCTGGGTCCTACCGTAGCGATGCGACAGATGATCGATGTCCAAGGCCCGCATGGGACAGGGCGAGTCCGCAAAGGTTACAGGGTCGGTCGCCCGACAAAGCTAGTGCGAATGATTTGCAAAAACAATGCTACGCGGCCGCAGAGCTCAAGGCCATCGCCTCAAGCCCCCAATTCCTGCCGTACAATCTCTTCCATCTCTGCCGGGTCAAGAGCTTCTTCCAAAGCCTCTTCGCTTTCTTCCTCGGCCGTCTCCGCGGACTCGCTCTCGCCGTCAACCGGCGGCAACTGGCCAAGCCGGCCGATGCTGACCGCCGGGCGGGCATCAAGCAGGCCGGCCGCCTTCAACTCGTCGAGCCCCGGCAGCGCCTCCAGGCTCTCCAGGCCGAATTGGTCGAGAAAAGCCTCTGAAGTAGCCCAGGTGACTGGGCGGCCCGGCGTACGACGGCGCCCCTTGGGGCGGATCCAGCCGGCCTCCAGCAAGCTGTCCAGCGTGCCCCTGGACATGGCCACGCCGCGGATCTCCTCGATCTCCGCCCGGGTAACCGGCTGGTGATAAGCGATGATGGCCAAGGTCTCGATGGCGGCACGGGACAGCTTCTTTTGGACGTTGGTTTCGATGGTCATGCGTCCGCCGAGATCGGGCGCCGTACGAAAAGCCCAGCTCTTGTCGAGCCGCACCAGATTGACCCCGCGATTGGCGTAGAGCGCCTGAAGCTCCTCCAGCAGCTTCGGGATGTCCGTCCCGTCAGGAAAGTGGCGCGCCAACTGGGCTGGCGTCATTGGCTCGCGTGAGGCGAACAACAACGCCTCCAGCAAACGCAGGTCCTCGAAACGTTCGCTACTCATGATCGCTCCAACTGTCGGTCGCCTCTTCGGCGGCCGCTTCGTCCGGGGCCACACTCGCGGTGGCCGTTGCCTCCCCCCCATCCGCCTTCTCACGAAGGTAGATCGGCCGAAAGTGCCCCTCTTGGCGCAGCTCAGCCTTACCTTCCTTCACCATTTCGAGGCCGGCAAGCAAGGTCGAAGCCAAAGCCGAGCGCCCAGGCAGGCCAGAGCGCAGCTCGGGCGGCAAGAAGGAGGCCAAGGTACGCCAGCCAGGGGCCGCGCCCAGCAGGCTGGTAAGCCGCCGCATGGCATCGTCGACGGAGTAGAGGTTGAGAGGCAGGATACGCAAGCTGTCGCTCTCGGTCGCTCGGCTGCGGCTGCGGCCGTAGGCGGAGAGCAGATCGTAGAGGCTGGCTTGGTAGAGAACGTTGGTGACGCGAGGCACGGCCTCCGGCGCGCCGCGGGCGAAGAAGTCGCGACCAAGGCGCGGCCGCTCCAAAAGACCGACCCCCGCACCCTGCATAGCCTCCAAGCGCTGCAGCTGAAATCGTAAGGCAGCCGCCATCTCGGCACCGGAAGGTTCTTCTTCCCCTTCCGGCTCGGGCAGCAGCATGCGGGACTTGAGGTAGGCGAGCCAGGCCGCCATCACTAGGTAGTCGGCTGCCAGCTCCAGATTCACCCGCCGCGCCGCCTTGACGAAAGCGATGTACTGTTCGGCAAGCTGCAGGATCGAGATCTGGGTGATATCGACCTTCTGATCGCGCGCCAGCTGCAGCAGCAGGTCGATCGGCCCCTCGAAGCCCTCCAGGTCGACCAGAAACACCCCTGCCACCGCGGGGCTGTCGCCTTCGAAGTCGGCCTCTGTCGTCAAACTCCAACTCCTGCCGCCTGCGGCCTTGCCGCCGTTTCGCTCAACAAGGCCGCCAGCTTGTCGATCAGGGCTTGGCGATGCGCCTTGTCGGGCCGGCCACGCCGGGCCTCGGCATCGGTCAGCCGGCGCTGCGCCGCTTCGTCGAGCGGCCGTCCCCCTTCCGCAACGGCGATCATCTCATCGCGCTTGCCATTGCAATGAAGCGCCAGGTCGCATCCGGCGGCAAGCGCCCTGCGCGTGCGCTCTTGCATGCTACCGCCAAGCGCCCCCATGGAAAGGTCATCAGATACCAGGACACCATCGAAGCCGAGTCGGCCACGGATTATCTCATCGATGGCTGTGGGCGAAAGCGTCACCGGTTGGTTCGGATCGCAGGCTGGGAAAACCAAATGTCCCGTCATGCCCCAAGGCGCATCACAGTTCGCAGCGAAGGGCGAGAAATCGCTGGCATCCAGCGTTTCCAAGTCGGCTTCGACCTCGGGCAGGCTCTCGTGGCTGTCGACCCGGGCGCGCCCATGCCCTGGCAAATGCTTGATCACCGGCATGACGCCAGCGGCCAGCAGCGTTTCCCAGTAGGTCCGGCCATCCTTTGCCACCGTCTCGGCGGCAGCGCCGAAAGCACGATCGCCGATAACGCCATGGCCCTCGGGATGCAGCAGGTCGAGACAGGGGGCGCAGTTGACATCGATGCCGACGTCCAGCAGCTCCGTCGCGGTTAAGGCCGCGGCAGCCCGGATGGCCTCCTCCCCCGCTTCGGCCAAGCGCGCCGCTGACGGCACGTCCGACCAATGGGGCGGACGCAGGCGCCGCACCCGTCCGCCTTCCTGGTCGACCAACACCGGCGCCTTGCGGCCAACGCTCTCCCGCATCTCGGCGGTGAGGGAGCGAACCTGCTCAGGTGCGTCGACATTGCGCGCAAAGACGATGAAGCCGTAAGGCTGAACTTCGCGGAAGAAGCCGCGCTCCCAGTCGGTGAGGCGCAAACCCTCGCAGCCGAAGATGACGGCAGCGGGCGTTGTCATCCCAATCGACTCGGCTAGCGCCGCTTGACGATACAGTCCTGACCGGCGGACTTGAGCTGCCCGCAAAGGTCCTGGGCCGTCGTCTTGCTCGGGAAGGGGCCGGTCTGAACGCGGAAGTAGATGCCGCGATCACCGAGGTCGGCCCGCTCGACGTAGAGCGGCATGGTTTCCAAGAGATCCGGATGCTTGGCCTGGGCCTTTGACCAGAAGCCTTTTGCCTCTTCCTCGCTGCGCAGGGAGGCGACCTGGATGACGTAGCTGTTGTCGGGCAGCTCTTGCATGCGCGGCTGTGCCACCTGGATCGGCTTGGCTGCCTTTTGCTCGCCCCCGGCGTTGTTCGAGCCGGTCGGCAAGGCCTCGCGCTTGGTGCCGTTGGCTTGCTTGGCCGGCTGGTCCACCGACTCGGTTTCCACAGCCGGTGTCGTCGCGGCAACTTGCGGCGCCGGCGCGTCCGAACCGGCGGAAGCCAGACCCGCCGGAGCGTCGCCGGACCCTTGGCCGTTCAAATCGATGGTGGGCATCCGCGGCGGCAGCACGATCGGGAACTCACGTACCCTGCGCTGCTTGCCTTCGCCGCTGACCGCGCCGCGCTCCACAGCTGTAGCTGCGGTCTGCTCTTCTGTCTCGGCCGGGGACTGGCTGGCCGGCTTGGCCAGCAGTGACTCCACGGCTCCACCGTCCTCTCCACGCGTGGCGCCAATCTCCCGCGTGACCGTGGCCGGAACGACCCGGTCATCACTTGCTGTAGAGGCGGAATCCTGGCTCGGCATTTCGACCGGCGCCGGCTGCGCGGCTTGGCCGTCGTCAGCATCTGCCGGCGCCTCGGCTGCGCGCTCCTCCTTCGCCACCTGACGATCGGCCGCGTCCGTTGCGCCGTCGGTCATCTGGGCGACCAGATCGCCGATCGGATCGCCGGACTCGGTCGCCGCTTGCTCTTCCGCTTCCGGCAAAGCGACCAGTGGCGCACCATCCCGCTGCGTCTCGGCCTGCTCCGACAGCTCTTCGCCCAACACCTCACCGCGTGGCGCGCGGGCGATCTCCATAGGCTCTTCCGGCGGCGGCAGTATACGCTCGACCTTGTCGTCGGCCGCTTCACCGTTGTTGAGCACGGCATTGTCCTGGAAGGGGATCTGCAGCCCGCCGGGTTCGTCCGGCTGAACCCGTTCCGGCGTCTCGGAAGCGCTGATGATGGGAACTTCACCCTCGGCACCGCCGTCCATGCCGCCGCCATAGCCGTACCAGACGATGGCGCCTGCGCTACCCAGAGCGATCAGGGCAACACTCAAGGGGAGCACGCGTCCGCCCCACGGCGACTGTCCGCGCTTGGCGCGTCTGGCGACGCGGCCGCTATCTTTCGCCCTGTTTCCAGCCGGTCCATCCGATGCGGTCAGGGGCGGCTGATCAGCCGATCTGCCGTCCTGGGACTGCTTGGAGCCTTCGCCACTTGCCATCAGCGCATCTCCTCGATGGGCGTAACACCGATTGTCGCCAAACCCGACCCGATGACGATCAGCACAGCCCGAATCATCGCCAGCCGCGCTGCACTCAAGGCCTCATTGTCGGCTTGCAGGAACCTCAAGGCGGTGTCGTCCTTGCCTCTGGTCCACAAGCCATGAAAGCTCGCTGCCACTTCCTGCAAGTAAAAGGCAATCCGATGTGGCTCATAAGCCTGGGCTGCCGCCTCCACCATACGAGGCCATTCCGCCAGCTTCTTGATCAAAGCGAGTTCGCCTGAGTCGGTCAATAAATTGAGGTCTACGTTCGCAAGGCCTGCATCGTCTTGCGGTATGGTTAAGAATTCCTCAACCGCGTGGCGCTGTACGGAGCAGCCTCTGGCGTGCGCATATTGAACATAGAAGACAGGATTCTCGCGTGACTGCTCGACGACTTTTTCGAGATCGAAGTCGAGCGGCGCATCGTTCTTGCGCGTCAGCATAATGAAGCGAACCACGTCCTTGCCAACCTCGTCGATCACCTCGCGCAGGGTGACAAAGGTGCCGGCCCGTTTAGACATCTTCACCTCCACGCCGCCGCGCTGCAGCTTGACGAGCTGACAAAGCTGGACGTTGAGGCTGGCCTCGCCGTCGGTCAGCGCGGTGACGGCCGCCTGGGTGCGCTTGACCTGGCCGCTGTGGTCGGCGCCCCAGATATTGATTTGGCGGGTGAAGCCACGACGATACTTATCGTAGTGGTTGGCCATATCGCCGGCCAGGTAGGTCCAGCTGCCGTCCGACTTCTTGATCGGCCGGTCGACGTCATCGCCGAAGTCGGTGGAACGGAACAGCGTTAGCTCCACCGGCTCCCAGTCCTCTACCGGCTTGCCCTTGGGCGGCTCCAAAACGCCTTCGTAGACTAGGCCGCGCTCCCGCAGCACGGCGACCGCCTGCTCGACCGCGCCAGCCTCGACCAAGGCGCGCTCCGAGGTGAAAACGTCCTGATCGACGCCCAGCGCGTGCAAATCCTCGCGGATTAAGTCCATCATGCGCTCGATAGCGAAGCTGCGGACCTCGGGCAGCCAGTCTTCCTCCGCTGCGTCGAGCCACTTGGCGCCGTCCCGCTCGGCCAAGGCCCGTCCGACCGCCTTGAGGTACTCGCCCGGATACATGCCGGGCGGGATCTCGCCGATCGCTTCGCCCAACGCTTCGCGGTAGCGCAGGAAGGCAGAGCGCGCCAAGGTATCGACCTGAGCGCCGGCGTCGTTGACGTAATACTCCTTGGTCACGTCATAGCCAGCTTTGGCCAGCAACCCCGCGAGGGCATCACCGATCACCGCACCGCGCGCATGGGCAATGTGCAGCGGCCCGGTCGGGTTGGCAGAGACGTACTCGACATTGACTTTAACGCCGCTGCCCATCTCGCTCTCGCCGTAGGCCTTCCCGGCAAGGAGGATGTCTCTGAGCCGCTCCCGCCAAAAGTCGTCGGCAAGGCGCAGATTGATGAAGCCGGGTCCGGCAATGCCGGCTTCGGTCACCTGCGGCAGCTTGGCGAGCTCGGTCAGCAGCAAAGCAGCCAAGTCACGCGGCTTCATGCCGGCCGGCTTGGCCAAGACCATGGCCGCGTTGGTCGACAAATCGCCGTGAGAGGGGTCACGCGGCGCCTCCACGGTGATCCGATCGGTGTTCAGCCCGGCGGACAGCGTCCCGGCATCGGAGAGCGTGATGACGGAATCGCGGACGCGATCGCGGAAATGGCGAAAGACGTTCATGGCTTTGGACTTAGGAAACCTTGGCGAGTCGGGACGAAAACTATGCGCTGTTTCGAAACTAATTCGGATAGGGGTCGAACAGCTTGCGGTGCAGTTCAAGCGCATAACGGTCGGTCATGCCAGCAATATAGTCGGCCACTCGGCGTGCGCGCACCGCGTCAGGGGCATCGCTCAAGCCGTCCGCCCAGTTTTCCGGCAGGCACTGAGGGTCGCTATCGAAGTAGGCGAAGAGGTCCCGCATGACCTGCTTTGCCTTCTTCGTCATCCGGTTGACCAGATAGTGGCGGTACATTCGGCGAAACATGAAGCGGCGCAAGGAGCCGAGCGGTCCCCGCATTTCCTCGGAAAAGGCAACCAGCGCGGTCGGCATGGCCCGCACGGCCTCTGGCGAGTCCGGCCTATGCTCGGCGAGGCGCTGCCGGGTTTCGGCAAGCAGGTCGGAGACCATACGATCGATCAGGCGCCGCACGGCTTCGTGCACCAGCCGCCCTTGCTCCAACGCGCCATAGCGCTCGATGACCTCCGCGAACACCGCATCGGCCAAGGGCTCACTGCGTAGCGCCTCGATGGTGAGCAACCCAGCGCGCAGGCCATCATCGATATCGTGGTTGGTATAGGCGATGTCGTCTGCCAGGGCGGCGACCTGCGCTTCGGCGCTGGCATAGCTGCCAAGCTCCAGGTCCCAATCCTGACTGAAGGCCGTCAGCGCCGGGCGCGGCTGGGGCAGCGGGCCATTGTGCTTAGCGATGCCTTCCAGGCTTTCCCAGGTCAGGTTGAGCCCATCGAAGCCGGCGTACTTGGCTTCCAGCTCGGTCAGGATACGGAAGGTTTGCTCGTTATGATCGAAGCCGCCGTAGGGCTCCAGCAAGTCCTGCAGCACGGACTCACCAGCATGGCCAAAGGGCGTGTGGCCCAGGTCATGAGCCAACGCCAGCGCCTCGGCCAAATCCTCGTTGAGGCCAAGCTGCCTGGCGATAGAGCGAGCGATCTGCGCCACCTCCAACGAGTGGGTCAGGCGGGTGCGGAAGTAGTCCCCCTCGTGATAGACGAAGACCTGCGTCTTGTACTGCAGCTTGCGGAAGGCCCCGGAATGAACGATGCGGTCCCGATCTCGCTGAAACACCGAGCGGGTGGCGCTTTCGGGCTCCTGGTGCCAGCGCCCGCGGCTCTGCTCGGCCTGGCAGGCATAGGGTGCCAAGAGCGTGTGGCCGGGAGAAGGGTTGTCCATGGCCGGCAACCTAAACGGTGCCGTCCGCAGCGACAACGCGCATCGGGCGGCTTTGAAATCGGCCGGAAATCGCTTACATTGTTGGCAGAACAACGATCGACTTCGTTCGAGGGTACCTGGTTATGACGGCAATGGTCGAAACGGCAGAAGAGTTCTCGGTCAGCGTAAGCGCCGCCAAGCGCATAACGGAGCTTGCCGCGGTCGAAGACAAGCCCGGCAGCATGCTGCGCCTTTCGGTCAATGGTGGGGGCTGTTCCGGCTTTCAGTACAGCTTCGACTTCGATACGGCCGTTAACGATGATGACCATACCTTTCAACGGGATGGCGCCACGGTCGTGATCGACGAGATCTCGCTCGAGCTGCTCAAGGGCAGTCAGATCGATTTCGTCGAAGACCTGATGGGTGCCTATTTTCAGGTGAATAATCCCAACGCCTCTTCCTCCTGCGGCTGCGGCTCCTCCTTTTCGGTTTAGCAAGAGTTTAGAACTGCGCCGCCGGAAAAGGGTCGTGCTGCGGCTTTTGCCGTTCGCCCTTTTCGCCACTCTGATCTTGCCGGCAAACGCCCAGCAGCAGATCGCGCCCGAGCCAAGGCCCGCAGCGCTGCCGAAGCCCGGCTACGTCTGCGATGACGATGCGCCGGGCTGGGAATGCCCGTCGCTGCAGACGCTGCTTAGCGAGACCGAGCCGGGCGGCGTTCTGGAACTGCCGCGCGGTCGTTACCGGCAATGCCTGGTGATCGACCGGCCGATCACGCTGCGTGGGAACGGCTCTCTGTTGTTCGACACGCTCTGCCAGCGCAAGGCTGCCATCGTACAGAAGGCGGGGCCGACCGTGATCGAAGACATCGAATGCACCATTGGCCGCTTCCGGCAAAGCGCAATGGGCTGCTTGCGTCTCGAGAAGGGCAAGAGCGGGGACGTCACCCTGCGCCGGGTACACTTCCGCGACAGCCGCAATGGTGTGATGGGCGGTGACCCGTCGATGCGTGTGGTGATCGAGGATAGCCGCTTCGAGGGCCTGGGCCGCACCCACGGCCTCTACATCTTCGACGCTCAGGAGCTTGTCATCCGCCGCTCCCGCTTCATTGCCGGGCGCAACGAGGGTCACGAGATCAAGACCGAGGCGGCCCGGGTAGTGATCGAGGACAGCCTGCTGGACAACCGAGGTGGCATCGACAGCCGACTGATCGATGCCTATATCGGCGGCGAGCTCATTATCCGCCGCAGCGTGCTGCGCAAGGATAGCAACAGCAGCAATTGGGAGATGATCGGCTATCGCCGCGAGCCGCACCGCGGAAGCCACCCGGTGAACCGTATCCTCATCGAGGCCAGCGCCTTCTTCTGCTCCACCAAGGCCTTGCCGCTCGGCGGCGCGCTGCCGGACTCCATCCGTATCGAACGCACCCGCTTCGTCGGCAACTGTCAGAGCGTTGACCGCTTGCATTAGCGCGCCACAGCCGCAGACTCCCACGAGTCGCGCAAAACGGTGCGCCCAGCCCGAACCCTGCAGGACCTCATGAGCAGCGCAGAGATCACCTCAGAGATCACGATCGCCACCTGGAACGTCAATTCGATCAAGGCGCGACTGGCGCATCTCGTGAAGTGGCTGGACTCCTTCAGGCCTGACGTGGTGGCGCTGCAGGAGCTCAAGACCACCGAGGAGGGCTTTCCCGGCCTCGAGATACAGGCCGCGGGCTATCACTGGGCTATGGCCGGGCAGAAGAGCTACAACGGGGTCGCCTTACTCTCCAGAGAACCCATCGATCTGTTGGAGCAGGCGCTGCCTGGGGATGAGAAGGATGAGCAGGCCCGTTACATAGAAGGCCGTACAATGGGCCTGCGCGTCGGCGCCATCTACCTGCCCAACGGTAACCCGACCGATAGCGAGAAGTTCCCCTACAAGCTGGCTTGGATGGAACGGCTCGAGCATCACGCGAAGAGCTTGTTGGCCAGCGAGGAGCCCGTCCTGCTGTGCGGCGACTACAACGTCATTCCCGAGCCGGAGGACTGCTACGACCCGGCTGCCTGGACCGGCGACGCTCTCTTTCGCCCAGAGAGCCGCGCTGCCCTGCGCCGTCTGATCTACCTCGGCTACACGGACGCATTCCGCGCCTTCCACACGGAACCACACCGCTACAGCTTCTGGGACTATCAGGGCGGTGCTTGGCAGAATGATCTCGGTATCCGCATCGACCACTTGCTGTTGTCACCGCAGGCTGCCGACCGTCTGCGCGACAGCGGCATCGACCGGGAGCCACGCGGCTGGCAGAAGGCCTCCGACCACACGCCGGTTTGGTGCCGCCTCGCCGCGCCACCGCCCAACGCCTGAGCCATGCCGTTCATTCCCCTCGGCGACAGCAACCCGCGTATTCTGCTGCGCTACCCCTGGGTGACCTGGGGCACCATCCTCGCCTGCGTTCTGATCTACGCCGCGCAGATCTCAGACGGACTGCAGCTCAGCGTCTACAACTACGGCTTCATACCCGCGGTGTTCGCCGGCGACGCGCGACTGTCGAGCGAGCTGCTGCAGCTTCCACCGGTGCTGACGCTCTTCACCTCCATGTACCTGCACGGCAGCCTGATGCACCTGCTGGGCAACATGCTCTTCCTCTGGGTCTTCGGCGACAACATCGAAGACTCCATGGGCCACGTCCGCTTTCTGTTCTTCTATTTGCTCTGCGGCGCTGTCGCGGGACTAAGCCATTTTGCCGCCCAGCCTCTGTCGGACATTCCGATGGTCGGTGCCAGCGGCGCTATCTCCGGCGTCCTGGCCGCTTATCTCGTGCTCCACCCCCGCGCACGGATTCTGATTCCGATAGTGTTCATCCCCGTACGCCTACCGGCCTTTCTGCTGCTTGCCGGCTGGTTCGCCTTCCAGGTCTACGCTGTGATCGCCGACTCCGGCTTTGGCAACGTGGCCTGGTGGGCGCACATCGGCGGGTTCGTCGCCGGCCTCATCCTTGTGTTCCCCTTCAAGCGCAACACGGCGGTCCTGTTCGGCGGCAGCCCACCGCCGCAAGGCATTGTCCAACGCCGTGGCTATGGCGCGCACGACTCGCGCGACCGCAACCCGAGGCGCAAGCGGGAAAGCCCCATGCCGAACGCGGGCGAAGCGCCGCGTCGGCCCAAAGGACCTTGGGACAGATCGGGCTAAGCGGCTCCAGCAGCCAAAGGACCTTTCGACAGCGGCCCGTTGGGCATGAGACGAATGCCGCCGCGCAGATTGCGGTAGTCCAGCGCCAGGTGATCGACGGGGTTGGGCCCGGGTGCCGCGACCACCACCACCTCTTCGGCAATGGGCTGGAAATGGGCACGGAAGTGTACCGACGACTTCAGCCCGAGGATGGCGCAGTCGCTTGGCTCCAGACCGAGATGGCGGAACATCTCCTGGTCGCCGGCCTGCACTTTCTTGGAGGCGATCAGCACGTCGACCGCACCGATGCGAAGACGCGCCATGGGGCCCAAGTCCATCCGGGCGCCAAGGTAGAACGGCCCGGTGCAGGTGAAGCGGCCATCGCCCACAGCGGCGACCTTGGCACGCACCTTGAACGGCTCATGTCCCGGCAAGCCCGATTGGCTACCCAGCGCGAAATCACCCTCTGCGCCAACGCCGAGCTGATGGGCGTGCTTGGCTGCCGCCTCATCGTAGAGCAGTGCCAAGGCGGCACCCGCCGCCTCCTGCCGAACCAGCTCGGCCAAGAGCCCAACCGTATCGCCGTTGCCGCCGGCCCCGGGATTGTCCTGGGTGTCGGCCAGAACGATGGGACGGCTGGCGCCGGCAGCCTGACCTTTGGCGTAGGCAACGCCATCCGCTGCGCTCATGATGTCCCCGGCAAAAGCAGCCTCCTGGGCCAGAATCGAGCTGGCCAGACCATCGGCCACCGCATCGACGGCGGCCTGGTCGCTGCCAAAGACGGTGACCGTCGGCCCGGCATGGTGAATGTCCGCCGGCGAGAAACCCGCGTTGAAAGAGACGCTGTCGACACCGTCAATCTCCAGGCTGTCGAGGCCGTCGTAGATTGCCTTCGCCGGCTCGATGAGCGAGCAACCACTGGTCAGCGGGATGAGGAAGGGCAGCTGCCGGAAGGCGCTGGCGAACGCTCGGCCGCCGCGCTCAACCCAAAGATCGAGCAGACGCGCGGCACGCTTGCCGGTTACGGCCTGATCGACGTGCGGATAGGTGCGGTAGGAAACCAGGGCGGTCGCGAGCGCCATCATCTCAGGCGTGACGTTGGCGTGGAGATCGAGACTGACCAGGATCGGAATATCGGGACCGAGCAAATTGCGAACACGGCGCAGCAGCTCGCCCTCCCCGTCTTCATGGCTCTCGGTGACCATGGCGCCGTGCAGATCGAGGTAGACCGCATCCAGGCTGCCCGCATGCTCCAGCCCGTCAAGCATATGGCCTGCGATGGTCTCGAAGGCTTCGTCGGTGACGTAGGATGAGGGCGTCGCGCCGGCCCAAGCCAGCGGCACCGGCGTCCAGCCGCGCTCCCGCGCCGCTTCGACGAAGCCGGCGGCCGGAAGATTGACGCCGTCAATGCTGCCGAACATCGCCTCACCCCGGCTGAGGGGCGGCCAGCCACCGCCCTTGGTGAAATCCTCGAGCTCTGCCTTGGAGGGCGCGAAGGTATTTGTCTCGTGCTGAAATCCACCGACGGCGATGCGCATGCTGCTAAGCCCCTGTTTCGTTGTTCTGCTACGTGCCCCGGCGCAGCATAACCAGCGAGTGCAGCAATACCACACCGAGGATGATGCCCCCGCCCAGGAGCGTGGCGACGGTCGGCACCTCGCCGACGCCGATCCAGACCCAAAAGGGTCCCAAGACCAATTGTAGGCGACCAAGCAGCGCCACCTCGGCTGCCGGAACGCGCCGCACCCCATAGGTGATCAGCACGTATTGAAAGCCGAGTTGGACCACGCCCAGCAGGACCGCCATGACCAAGTCGTTGGCGCTGATGGCCAAGGTCGGCGCGAGAACGGCCGATGCCACCATGGCGACCACGCCGGCCAGGAAAACGGCGGGCAACATGTCCTCGCCCTTCTTGACCCGGAAGCACACCAGCGTAACCGCATAGCCGAGCACCGGTATGAAGGCGAGCAGCAGGCCCAGCATGCTGCCTTCGGCAAGCCCCTCCCCGACCATGACGGCGATGCCGAGAAAGGCGCCGACCATGGCAAGCAGTGTTGTCGGCCCCAAGCGCTCCCGCAGGACGAGCCATGCCAGGGCCGCCGCTACGAAAGGCGAGGTACCGCCGATGAAAACGACGCGCGCCACGCTGGTCTCCATCAGCGCGAGGATGAAGCTCATGAAGGCAATGCCAAGGGCCAATGCCACAACCAGGCCTGGCCAACCGATGGCGCGAAAGGCGTCTGCCGTGCGGCCGCGATAGCGGAAACCAAGGAACACGGCCATGAAGAGCACGAACGCGAGCGAACGATAGAACAGCAGGGTAAAGCCCTCTGCGTCCTCGGTCAGGCGTACGAAGATCCCGGCCAATGAGGTGAAGAAGGACGCAGCGATGACGCTCGCGAGGCCGAGCGCATAGAGCTTTCGCTCGATCCGCTCTCTTTCCTGCAGCTGTGCCTCGGCCGTGGTTGGCTCCATGCCCCCTGCTCATCGCCAGGCGCGCCTCCGTGGCACGCGCAAGGCGCGACCATAGCGGCCGCAACCGCATGCGGCAGGCACAAAGTCCCATGGTTAGCGCAGGGCAGCACTGCCAACGTCGCATGCGGACAGCGCCACGGTGGCCGGTGTGGGGGCTTGGTCTCACCGCCGGACAGTATTAAGTTACGCTTTGCAGTCAGGCTGGGGTGCCGGGCCCGTTCCGGCTGAGAACACACCCACCGAACCTGATCTGGGTCATGCCAGCGCAGGGAGCCGCCGATGAACGAGAAAACCGCACCCACTCTTTCCATCCGACCCAAGGTTGCCATCGTCGGGGCCGGCGTTTGCGGTCTCGGTGTCGCCTGGCGCCTGGCTCAACAGGGCTGCACCGTCACTGTCTTCGAGCGTGGCGATGTTGGCCGCGGCGCCTCCTGGGCGGCGGCCGGCATGCTGGCGGCTAATGTGGAGAGCGAACCAGGCGAAGAAGCGCTGCTCTCGCTGACCTTGGAAGCGCAGCGCCAGTGGCCCGCCTTCGCCACCGAGTTGGAGGCCGCCAGCGGCCGCGAGATCGGCTACCGCGAGGACGGCACCTTGTTCGCCGCCGTGCTGCAGGATGACGTGGAACGCTTGCGCTTCACTTACGACTATCAACGGGGCCTGGGCCTCGATCTCGCGTGGCTCAGCGGGCGCGAAGCGCGCGCCAAGGAGCCCTGCCTCTCGCCGCAGGTGTCTGGCGCGGTGTGGAGCCCGAACGACCACCAGGTCGACAACCGCTTCCTGGCCCTGGCTCTGGCCGAGGCCGCCACTCGTGCCGGCGCCGACATTCGCTGCGGTCAGCGCGTCGAGAAAGTGATAATCGAGCAGGCTCACTGCCAGGGCGTTGAGACGACGAACGGATTTCACGCGGCCGATGCGGTGCTTCTAGCCGCCGGCGCCTGGTCGCGCGACGTTTCCGGCTTGCCGGAGAACCTGGCGCCGCCGGTCCGGCCACTCAAAGGCCAAGCGCTGGCGCTCGGCATGGACGCGCAGGCGCCCCTGCTCAAGTCCGTACTCTGGGGGCCACGCGGTCTCTATGCCGTGCCGCGTGAGGACGGCCGTCTGATCGTTGGTGCGACGGTGGAGGAGAAGGGCTGGGACGACGCGCTGACCGCCGGCGGCCTGATGCATCTCTTGTGGGAGCTTTGGCAGCTCTTGCCGGGAACCGAGGAGCTGCCGATAGAGGAAACCTGGGTCGGTCACCGACCGAGCAGCCGCGATGACGCCCCCATACTCGGGCCTAGCGGCATCTCCGGTCTGCATTTCGCCACCGGCCATCATCGCAACGGCATCCTACTCGCGCCCCTGACGGCGGATTTGGTGGCGGATGGCATCCTGCATGACCGCGCCCCCGAGCGGATTGCGCCCTTCGGCCCCGATCGCTTTGCAGCGTCGCCCTCCCCGGTTGCCAGGACAGCGGCGCAATGACCATCACCCTGCAGCTCAACGGTGATGAGCAGACCGTTGCCGTCGCGACGCTTGGCGAGCTGATGGCGGAGATTTTGGCGGGCAAGCCGACGGGTTTCGTGGCGGTGGCTCGCAACGGCACGGTGGTGCCACGCGCCCAATGGGCCGATACGCCACTCAGCGAGGGCGACGAGCTGGAAGTGGTGCGCCCCGTCCCGGGCGGCTGAGGAAAGACAGGAACGATGAACGCACCCGACAGCGATCTTTTGATCATCGCCGGCACACCGGTCGGCTCCCGCCTGATGGTCGGCAGCTCCGGCTACCCCAATCAGCAGGTGATGCTGGATGCCATCAGGGCGAGCGGTGCCGAAATCGTCACCGTAGCGGTGCGCCGCCTCGACATGGAAGCCGGCGCCGAAAGCCCGCTGAATTTGTTGAGCGGCCAATACCGCATTCTCCCCAACACCGCCGGTTGCTTCACCGCTAAGGACGCAGTCCTCACGGCGCAGCTTGCCCGCGAGGCGCTCGATACCGACTGGCTCAAGCTCGAGGTCATCGGCGACCGCGACAGCCTTTACCCCGATGTGGAAGAGCTGTTGCAAGCCGCCGATGCCTTGGTGCGGGACGGCTTCAAGGTACTGGCCTACAGCAGCGACGACCCGGTCACCTGCCGCAAGTTGGCCGATCTCGGCTGCGTCGCTGTCATGCCGCTCGGCGCTCCCATCGGCTCCGGGATGGGCGTCCTCAACCCCTACAACATTCAGATGATCCGGGCGCAAATCGATCTGCCACTGATCGTCGACGCCGGCATCGGCACCGCCTCCGACGCCGCACTGGCGATGGAGCTCGGCTGCGACGGCGTGCTGCTTGCCACGGCCATCTCCGGAGCACGGGATCCTGTGGCCATGGCTGCCGCCATGCGCCACGGCGTTGCCGGTGGGCGCCTGGCCTTCAAGGCGGGCCGAATCCCTAAGCGCAGCAACGCTCAGGCATCGAGCCCCTTTGCCGGCCGCATTCGCACGTAAGGTCCGTCTTGTGAGCCTGCCCGAGCCGCCGCTCTTGCTGATCACCGACCGCAGCCAGGCGCTCTTGCCGCTGCACGAGATCGTGCGCCAAGCGCTCGAGGCCGGCTGCCGTTGGCTGCTGCTGCGGGAGAAGGACCTGGACAGCGAGACACTCGCCGCCTTCGGCAAGCCCCTGGCCAAAGCCGCGCGTGATGCCGGCGCCAAGTTTCTAGTTTCTGCCGATGTGAACGCAGCGGTTGCGCTCAAGGCCGATGGGGTTCATCTGCCGCGCCGGCGCGCCTTCGCCGATGCAGTTACCGAGGTGCGCAACGCCCTCGGTCCCGACGCCCTGGTCGGTGTGTCGACCCACAATCCTGCCGAGATTCGCGAGGCCAACGAGCTGGCCGTCGACTACATGACCTTGAGCCCGATCTATCCCAGTATCAGCAAGGCCGGTTACGGCTCCGGCCTCGGCGCCGAGACTTTGCGGCAGTACTGCGCGCTCGCGACGAAACCAGTTATTGGCCTCGGCGGCGTGACGCCGGAGCGTCTCGCCGATGCCTTGGCCTGCGGCCTGACCGGGCTTGCCGTGCTCGGTGCGGTGATGCAGTCCGTAGAGCCAGCAAACGAGGTCGCGGCAATGGTCACCGGCATGCAAGCGGCCCACGCCGGCTAGAGGACTCGGCCAGCAGCAGCATAAGAGGGAGCATCGTGACGGCGCTGCGCTTCTCCTGCGCTTATGGTGCTCTCTTCCTCATGATCGGCGTCTTCATGCCGTTCTGGCCGCTTTGGCTTGCCGACCGGGGATTGGGCGCGGAGCAGATCGCCTGGTTGCTCGCCATCGCGTCCTGGGTGCGTATCGCCACCACGCCGGCGCTCTGCCGCGCCTATGACCGCGGTGGCTGGCTCCAACACTTGCCGATCGTTCTGGTGCTGGTCACGACGGCAGGTTACGCGCTCTTCGCCTTCGCGGAGGGCTTCTGGATCTTCCTGCTCATCCAGATCTTCACGGCCATCTCCTTTCAGCCGCTGATGCCCATCATTGACAGCCGCGCCATGGCCGAGGTTAGGGCAAAGCGCCTGGACTACGGCCGCAGCCGCCTTTGGGGCTCGCTCACCTTCATTCTGGCGACCCTTGGCACCGGCTACCTGCTGGAGTGGCAGTCGGTCTCAATCGTACTCTGGCTCCTGCTCTCCGCCCTGTTCCTGACTCTGCTGGCCATCGCCACATTGCCGAAGGCCTCGGCAAGCAAAACGGCTGAACACGCCCCAAGGGGGCACAGCAAGGCCCGCCTCGCCGAGATCTTCGCCCAGCGGCCGCTGGTGGTCTGCCTTGTCGTCGGCGCACTAATCCAAGGCAGTCACGGCATGTACTACGCCCTTGGCAGCCTGCACTGGAAATCAGCCGGTCTATCGAACGAGACCATCGGCTGGCTCTGGAGCCTCGGCGTCATCGCCGAGATCCTGCTCTTCGCCCGCGGCAGCCTGCTCTTGCGCCAGCTCGGTCCCAGCGGTCTGCTGGTCGCCGCGGGGCTCGCCGGCAGCCTGCGCTGGGTGATCCTCGGCACCACCACGGCGCTTCCGCCGGTGCTCTTCGCGCAAACGCTGCACGCCTTCACCTTCGCTGCCACACATCTGGCGCTGATGCATGCCATCTCGATCTACGCCCCACCGCGTCTTGCCAGCACAACGCAGGCGCTCAACACATCGGTCGGCTACGGCGTCGCCATCGGCGGCGCCATGCTGGCAAGCGGTGCGCTCTACGAGCGCTTCGGCAGCGAGACCTATTTCGCCATGGCCGGGCTTTGTCTGCTGGCCCTAGCCGTCTTGGCGTTGTCTCGACGCTGGGCACCCTAATCACAGCAATCCGCTTCTCGCGGCTAGGCCCAGGCGCTATGGTCGTCTCTTCCCAGCGGTCGGAGTGTGGAGCATGTCGCGAACGGAGGCCTTGCAGGCGGAGCTGGCGGGAAACCTGCGGCTGCTCGATCATCCCCTGATCCAACACAAGCTGAGCCTGCTGCGCGATCGTGACACGCCACCCGGACAGTTTCGCCAGCTGCTGCGCGAGATCACCCTGCTGATGGGCTACGAGATCACCAAGGACCTCGGCCTCGGCGAACGCACGGTTGAGACACCGCGCGCCAGCGTGCGGGCGCACAAGGTCACGGAAGAGGTGACTATCGTTTCTATCTTACGCGCTGGGCTCGGCATGTCGGAGAGCCTGCGCGAGCTACTCCCCTTTGCCAAAGAGGGGCACATCGGCGTTTTCCGAGACCCCGACACCAAGAAGCCGAAAGAGTACTTCGTGCGCCTGCCGGACGAGCCCGGCCGTGTGCTGCTGGTCGACCCTATGATGGCGACCGGCGGCTCGGCGGTGCATGCCGTCGACGTTCTCAAGCGCCACGGCGTCGCCGCAGACGACATTCGTATTCTGGCCCTGGTGGTCGCGCCGGAAGGCCTAACCGCCTTCGCCGAAGCCCATCCTGGCGTTAAGGTTTTTGCAGCCGCCTTGGATAGCCATTTGGACGAGAACGCTTTCATTGTGCCGGGCCTGGGTGATGCCGGCGACCGCATCTTCGGCACCGATAACGAGGAATAGCCGGGTCTCCAGGGTCTCGATGGTCGGTCTGGGCGTTAAATAAGACCGATTTAGTCCGACATAGTGCTTGATTTTCCCGGTTAAGCCGATACATGAAATCCTACTGGCTTAGTCAGATATCGAGGCTTTCATGTTTCGGCTCAACCGCCTGACGGACTACGCCGTCGTCGTCATGGCCCAAATGTCGTTCTCGGAAGCGCGGACCAACAGCGCCGCGCACCTTGCAGAGGCAACTGGCATTCCCTTGCCAACCGTGGCCAAGCTGATGAACGCCTTGGCGCGTTCGGATTTGGTCGTGTCCCATCGCGGCGCCGGCGGTGGCTACAGCCTGGCCCGCCCGGCGCATAGCATCACGGTCGCCGACATCATCCAGGCGATCGAAGGGCCGATCTCCATCGCCGCTTGCGTCGAGGGGTCTGTCGATCACTGCGAGTCCGAGAAGCTCTGCCCCATGCGCGGCAATTGGCAGCGGGTCAATGACGCAATCCGCGAGGCACTGCACGGCGTAAGCTTGAGCGAAATGTCGATGTTCGAGCTGCCGCTACCTGCGGGGCAAGGTCTTGGGCAGCCTGTGGATTCGCCCGCAATCGCGGCGGCTTCCGCCGCTATGAACCGTCGTTAGATAAGAGGTTAGCTATGGCAGCGACAGCTGAAACGGTCGAAAAGGTCCAGTCGCTCAGCGAGCGCTACAAGTACGGTTTCGTCACCGACATCGAAACCGATATGGCGCCCAAGGGGTTGAGCGAGGACATCGTCCGCTTCATCTCCGCCAAGAAGAACGAGCCGGAATGGCTGCTCGAATGGCGCCTCAAGGCCTATCGCCATTGGCTTGAGATGCCGGAGCCTAAGTGGGCCAAGGTCGACTTTCCGGAGATCGACTACCAGGACGCCTACTACTATGCGGCGCCCAAGATGAAGGACCAGCCGAAGTCGCTGGACGAGGTCGACCCGAAGCTCTTGGAGACCTACGAGAAACTGGGCATCCCTCTGCGCGAGCAGGAGATCCTCGCCGGCGTCGCGGTCGATGCGGTGTTCGACAGCGTCTCGGTCGCCACCACCTTCAAGCACAAGCTGGAAGAGGTCGGCGTTATCTTCTGCTCGATCTCGGAAGCATTGCAGGAGCATCCGGAGCTGGTGCGCAAGTACCTCGGCACCGTGGTCCCATATGCCGACAATAAGCACGCCTGCCTGAACTCGGCGGTCTTCACCGATGGCTCCTTCGTCTACATCCCACCGGGCGTGCGCTGCCCCATGGAGCTATCCACCTACTTCCGCATCAACGAGCAGAACACCGGCCAGTTCGAGCGCACCCTGATCATCGCCGACGAGGGCTCTTACGTCAGCTACCTGGAAGGCTGCACCGCGCCGATGCGTGACGAGAACCAGCTGCACGCCGCCGTGGTCGAGCTGATCGCCCTCAAGGACGCCGAGATCAAGTACTCGACCGTCCAGAACTGGTACCCCGGCGACGAGGACGGCAAGGGCGGCATCTACAACTTCGTCACCAAGCGGGGCGATTGCCGCGGCGATAACTCCAAGATCTCCTGGACCCAGGTCGAGACGGGCTCGGCGATCACCTGGAAGTACCCGAGTTGCTTGCTGCGCGGCGATAACTCGGTGGGCGAGTTCTATTCCATCGCCATCACCAACAACCGCCAGCAGGCCGACACCGGCACCAAGATGGTGCATCTGGGCCGCAACACGAAGAGCCGCATCATCTCCAAGGGCATCTCTGCCGGCCGCTCGCAGCAGACCTATCGCGGCCTGGTGCGCATGGGTTCCAAGGCCGAGGGTGCGCGCAACTACACGCAGTGCGACTCGCTGCTGATCGGCGAAAGCTGCGGCGCGCACACGGTGCCCTACATCGAAAGCAAGAACCGCAGCGCCCAGGTCGAGCACGAAGCCACGACCTCGCGCATCAGCGAAGATCAGCTTTTCTATTGCCGCCAGCGCGGCATCCCCGAGGAGGACGCCGTCGCCCTGGTGGTCAACGGCTTCTGCCGCGAGGTGCTGCAGCAGCTGCCCATGGAGTTCGCCGTGGAAGCGCAGAAGCTGGTTGGCATCAGCCTGGAAGGCAGCGTGGGCTAACAACGGCCCTCCAAAACGGCCAAGACACGGAAAGACAAGAATGCTCGAAATCAAGAACCTGCATGCCACGGTCGAAGACAAGCCCATCCTCAAGGGGCTCGACCTCACGCTGCGCCCCGGCGAGGTACACGCCATCATGGGCCCGAACGGCGCCGGTAAGTCGACCCTGTCCTACATCCTCTCCGGCCGCGACGGCTATGAGGTGACCGAGGGCGAGGTGCTGTTCGAAGGCAAGGACCTGATGGAGCTGGAGCCCGAGGAGCGGGCCGGCGAAGGGATCTTCCTGGCCTTCCAGTATCCGGTCGAGATCCCCGGCGTGCCGAACTCCACCTTCCTCAAGGAGGCGGTCAACGCAGTGCGCAAGTACCGCGGCGAAGGTGAGATCGACGCGCTCGCCTTCATGAAGGGTCTGCGCGAGACCTGCGCCAAGCTGGGCATCGACAAGGAGTTTCTCAAGCGCTCGGTCAACACCGGCTTCTCTGGCGGCGAGAAGAAGCGCAACGAGATGCTGCAGCTTTCGGTGCTTGCACCCAAGCTCGCCATCCTCGACGAGACCGACTCCGGCCTCGACATCGACGCCCTGCGCACGGTCGCCGATGGCGTCAACGCCATGCGCAGCCCGGATCGGGCCATGCTGATCATCACCCACTATCAGCGGCTGCTCGACTATATCGTGCCCGACCATGTCCACGTGCTGGCCGGTGGACGCATCGCCGCCTCCGGCGGGCCGGAGCTGGCCCACAAGCTGGAAGCCGAGGGCTACGCCGACTTCGCGGAAAAGGATGCCGCGTAATGGCTAAGAGCCTGGTCTCTACTGAACCCTACGCCGCGCAGTTCGAAGCGCTGCAGACCGCTTTGCCCGACGGCCCTCTGGCCGACCGGCGGCTGCAGGCTCTGGCGCGCTTCCGCGAGATCGGCTTTCCGACCACCCGGCAGGAGAGCTGGAAGTACACCGCTCTGCGCAGCTTGGCGGGGCTGACCCCAACTGCCGCAACGGAAGCCCCGAGCCTGGACCGGGCGCCGGCACTGCTGGCCGACACGCCGGCGTATCGCCTCGTTTTCGTCAACGGCCTCTTTCGGGCCGAGTTGAGCGATCTCGGCGCGCTGCCGAAGGGCGCCTTCGTCGCGCCGCTGGCCGAGGTCCTCGACGACGAGACGCTGATCTCCGACGATGAGAGCGGTGCCTTCGCCCTGCTCAACCAAGCCCTGTTCCAGGACGGTGCACTGATCGCCTTGGAGCGTGGGACGGTGCTCGATCAGCCGGTCATCCTCACCTTCGTCTCCATCGACGAGACGGACGGCCGCTCCAGCCACCCGCGCCTTGTCATCCGTCTCGGAGAGAACAGCCAGGCCACGGTAATCGAGCATCACCTGGGCTACGGTGAGGCCCTCGGCCTGTCCAACCTGGTCTCCTCGGTCGATCTCGCCGCCGGCGCCAAACTCGACCATGTGGTCCTGCAGACGGAAGAGACCCAGGTGCAGCACATCGCCAACCGCCGGGTGACGGTGGGTCGCGATGCGACCTACGACAGCTTCGGCGTCACCCTCGGCGCCGGCCTGTCGCGCAACGAGATCGAGGTCAGCCTCGAAGGCACCGGCGCCTCCTGCGCGCTGGACGGCACCTATCTCTTGGCCGGCACCCAGCACGGCGACCTGACCAGCACCATCCACCATCGGGCCGAGCACACCACCAGCCGCGAGACGGTAAAGGGGGCTTTGGCCGGCAAGGCGCGCGGAGTCTTCCAGGGCAAGATCGTGGTCGAGCCAGGCGCTCAGAAGACAGATGGGCGCATGATGAACAAGACGCTGCTGCTCTCCGACAAAGCGGAGATCGACAGCAAGCCGGAGTTGGAGATCTTCGCCGACGACGTGCAGTGCGCCCACGGCGCCACCGCCGGCGAGCTCGATGCCGACGCGCTGTTCTATCTGCGCGCCCGTGGCATTCCGGAAGAGCGGGCCCGCGCCCTTCTCGTCGAGGCTTTCCTGGCCGATGTGATCGAGCTCTGCCCGGTTGAGACCTTGCGCGAGGAACTGCGCGAGCGCGCCGGCCGCTGGCTTTCCACCGTGAGCCAGGAGGAGGCGGCTGCGTGACCCTGCAGGCCGAACCAAGCTTGCAAGTGGACAACGCGCGCACCCGCGTGACCGAGTGGCGCTTTGCGCCTGGGGCCGAGACCGGCTGGCACCGCCACGAGTACGACTACGTGGTGGTGCCTATGCTGTCCGGCAGCCTGAAGATCGAGCAGCCGGACGGCAGTGAAGCCGTCTCGCCGCTCGAGGCCGGCCAGTCCTACTTCCGCCCCGCCGGGGTGGAGCACAACGTGATAAACGCCAACGATTTCGAGTTCGTCTTCGTGGAGATCGAGTTCAAGTAGCCAACCGGCACGCCAACGATGCCGGGAAAGACGACAGAGACCAGCGAGAGGAAGGGTTTTAGAAGCCGATGTTGAAAACGGCGATCGCGCCTGCGGGCGACAACTCCATGGCGGCCTTCGATGTCGAACGGCTGCGCGACGATTTTCCGATCCTGAGCCGGACGGTGAACGGCAAGCCGCTGGTCTATCTCGACAACGGCGCCAGCGCCCAAAAGCCACGCCAGGTGATCGAGGCGATGACAGCCTGCTACGAGGGCTATTACTCCAACGTCCACCGCGGCGTGCACACTTTGAGCCAGGAGTCGACCGAGGCCTTCGAGCAGGGCCGTGAAAAGGTCGCCGGCTTTATCAACGCCGCCAGCAGCGACGAGGTGGTCTTCACCCGCGGCACCACCGAGGCTATTAACCTGGTGGCCGGCACCTTCGGCCCCGCCTTCATGCGGGAAGGCGACGAGGTCATCCTCTCGGTGATGGAGCACCACTCCAACATCATTCCCTGGCAGCTGCTGCGCGATCGCCTCGGCATCGTCATCAAGGTCGTGCCCATCGACGACGCCGGGAACTTCGATCTCGAGGCCTACAAGGGCCTGCTCAGCGAGCGCACCAAGCTGGTGGCCCTGACCCACATCTCCAACGCCCTGGGCACCATCGTGCCGGTGGAAGAGGTCATCCGCCTAGCCCACAGCGTTGGCGCCAAGGTATTGCTCGACGGCGCCCAGGCGGCGCCGCACGCCGGCATCGACATGCAGGCGCTGGGTGTCGACTTCTACGCCTTCTCCGGTCACAAGCTCTACGGCCCGACGGGTATCGGCGTGCTCTACGGACGGCAAGAGATTTTGGCCGAGCTGCCCCCCTACCAGGGCGGCGGCGAGATGATCTCCCGCGTGACCTTCGAGAAGAGCACCTACAAGGCGCCGCCGCACCGATTCGAAGCCGGCACCCCGGCCATTGCCGAGGTCATCGGCCTAGGCGCCGCCGTGGACTACGTCTCCGCCGTCGGGGTAGAGGCCATCCAGGCGCACGAGGACGGCCTCCTCGCCTACGCCACAGAGCTGCTGTCGGACATCGAGGGCCTGACCATCCACGGCCAGGCGCGGGAGAAGGTCTCCATCCTCTCCTTCACCATGGCCGGCTGCCATGCCCACGATATCGGCACCGTGCTCGACCAGTCGGGCATCGCCGTGCGTGCCGGCCATCACTGCGCACAGCCGCTAATGGACCGTCTGGGCGTGCCGGCCACCGCACGCGCAGCCTTCGGCCTCTACAACACACGCGCCGAGGTGGATGCACTCGCCGCAGCCTGCCACAAGGTCAAGGATTTCTTCGGATGAACGCCATGACAGACATGGAAACGAAAGACGACAGCCGCCAAAACGATCAGGAGCCCGACTCCGACATCGTCATGGGCCAACACTACAACCCCTACCTCTGGGCCGGCACCATGAGCGGCGGCGCCGATGAAGGGACTCAGGCCCGTGCCGGCGCCCCCAAGGAGGCCGGCGTGGCGGTAGCCACCGAGGAGGCAGTCATCGAGGCGCTGCGCCGGGTCCACGACCCGGAGATCCCGGTCAACATCTACGACCTCGGCCTGATCTACGAGCACGACATCGACGCCGAGGGCAACGTCGCCATCACCATGACCCTCACCGCCCCCGCCTGCCCGGTAGCCGGCGAGATGCCGGGCCAGGTGGCACAGGAGGTCGCTAAGGTGGAGGGCGTCGGCGAGACGTTGGTGACCCTGACCTGGGAGCCGGCCTGGAACCCCTCCAAAATGAGTGAGGATGCCAAGCTCGCGCTGGGGATTTTCTAACGAAGCCCTGCTATGCAGGATGAGGCTTCTCAGGCGCGCGCAAATCGCCTATATTAAGCTGAGGCTTTAGAAAGAGACCTTCGTCATGACCATGCCCCCGATGCTGACTCTGACCGAACGCGCCGCCGATCGCGTGCGCCAGCTCGTCGATAAAGGCGGCGAAGGCGTCCTCGGCCTGCGCGTGGGCGTCAAGACGCAAGGCTGCTCCGGCATGAGCTACTTCGTCGAGTACGCCAAGGAGCAGAAGAAGTTCGAGGACGTGATCGAGGACAAGGGCGTCAAGCTCTTCATCGACCCCACGGCCGTGATGTTCATCCTCGGCAGCGAGATGGACTATCAGGAAGACAAGTTCCAGACCGGCTTCGTCTTCAGCAATCCCAACGAAAAGAGCCGCTGCGGCTGCGGCGAGAGCTTCATGGTCTAACCGCCTGCGGCGGTTGGACCCTATGCCCTACTCCCTCATTCCCGAAGGCGCCCTGAACGGCAAGCGCGCGGTCATCACCGGCGCCGCGCGTGGTCTTGGGCGAACCCTGGCGTTGGTCTTGAATGACCTAGGCGCCGAGCTGGTGCTGGCCGCCCGCAACAAGACGCGCCTTGCCGAGACCGCCGACGTGTTGGCCGCGCGCAGCGGCCGCAAGCCGGTGCTGCACGGCCTTGACCTTGCCGACCCGCAAGCGGTGATCGGCGTCTGCGATGAGATCCTCTCCGCACACGGCAGCATCGACATCCTGGTCAACAACGGCGCCCTTTGGCTACCCGGCTCCATCGAGGAGACTGGCGTTGCGGAGATCGTCAGCGCCATAAACTCGGCGGTAGCCGGCTCCGTGCTCATGACGAAGGGGCTCCTGCCTGGCTTGGAGCTTTCGCGCGCCGGCGATGTCGTCACCATCGTCTCGGTCTCGGGCCTGCCGCGCGAGCCGCGCCGAGAGGCCTCCGCCGCCTTCCACGCCGCCAAGCACGGCCAGGCCGGCTTCTCCGACCTGCTGCGTCAGGAACTGCGCGGAAAAGGCATCCGGGTGATGGCGCTCTATCCGCCCGACTTCGACGATGTCGCCCCCGGCGATCCGGAATGGGATGCCGCCCCCGCTCGCGGCGCCGGCGAGACCATGACCGCTCGCGAGGTCGCCGAAGGCGTCCTCTTCGCCCTCACCCGCCCCCGCTCCTGCACCGTCGACTCCATCGTCTTCGGGAATACGCGAGAGGGGTAAGCTACAAACAGATAGAATGGGGTTCCCACCTCATCGGCCAAGCGCGAACCTGGCAACATCCTCGATGCGGTTCGCTTCCAAAGCAGCCACCGTCAAGCTGTTGACCGAGCCTGCAATTGAGAGCCCGCTATCGTTCAAGCGATCGCATAGGCTTTTTGCGAATGCCCGGTCCTCAAGCGTTGCGATCGTGATGTGAGGAATGAACTCGAGATCCAGCCTCAACTTCGAATCCAACGGTCCCGTGTACAAGCGGTCATGCAACAGCGAGAGAGCACTGAACCCCTCGTCCGGGACGAGAAAGACGTGGGCGAACGGAGCCTCGTCGTCTGCGCCCAGCATCGCGTAACGACAGTGAAAGGCGATTGGCCCCGCCACCCGCGATATCTCTCTCACGTGCGACTGGTAGTCCTGCTCATTCAGGTCGCAGCAAGAGAAGACCATCGTAAAGTGCGGCTTCACGACATCCCGATATGGCAGATCGTGCTCGTCTCGGATGCGGTCTATGAACGCGCGGTCGGCAGGCGCGAGTGTCGGATAGGCCAAGGTGTAGAGCTTACGGGGCATACGCCTGAACCAAGCCGTTCAGTTCGCCGCGCGAGAGAGAACTTCTTCTGCCCACTGGTTCAGGCCCTTGCCCTCCAATTCGGCCGCCTGTGCCGCCTGCAAACAGTATAACCTTTGTAGGTCAGGGTGTCGGTCATGGCTTCACTCCACCAGCTGAGCACTGCTACCCATGCATGGGTTTACTCGCAGTCGCAACCAACCGCTTCTTCGCCTTCCAGAAGTCGAGGCGCTGGCCCTCGCCGAGGTGGCGGGAGCGTTCTTCGACGATCTCGTAGCCGAGGCCTTCGTAGAAACGCTTGGAGGGCAGCGAGACGCTGAGGACGGATTCGGTGACGCCAGCGGCACGCGCGGCCGCTTCCAGCCGTTCCATCAGCGCCTTACCGAGGCCCGCGCCCTGCCGGTCGGGGTAGACGAAGACGGCGAAGATCTCGCCGTCGAGCAAGCTGCCGGTGGCGACCAACTCGCCCTCCGCCTCGGCGACCAGCACGGTCCCGTGCTGCGCCCGCGCGCAGATTTTGTCCTCGGCGTGAAAGGCCTTGAAGAAGTCCAGCGCCTTTGGCGGATAGACCGGCGCATAGCTGGTGTCGATGGTCTCGCAAATCAGCCGGCGCAGCGGCACGACGTCCGCGTCTTCGAAGGGGCGGATGCGCGCTGCTGGGTTCATGACAGCACGGTCGGCGCAGCGGTGGGCTGACCAACGGCCGTCCGCCCTTGATAGAGCGGCGTATCGTCCAGGCAGTGATGCACCCGCCAGTCGACCGCCTCGGCGCCGATCTCGAACAGGCCGGTCGCTAGGGTGAAACCGGCGTCCTCGCCGCCTGCCCGCTTGCGATAGATCGGCAGGGGGGCGGTCTCCCGGTCCGCCAGCAGGCGGGCCACATCGGGGGTGCACTCGGCGGCGAGCAGGGCCTCGCCCCGCGCCTGACGGCTCAGCGACGAAGGCGCATCCGCCTGATCCAACTCGGCAAAGGCCTCATGCACCAGATGATTGGCATGGCAGTGCGGCCCGTCGATCGGCCGGACCGAGCAGCCGGAGGCCGGCGCCTCGACGGACAGCAGACGGCCGTCGCCGGCCCGGCCCAGGTTGTGGTGAAATCCGCTAGCGCGGTCTTCCCGCTGCAGCAGCGCGACAGCCTGATCGAGGCTCTCGCAGGAGAGGACGGCGCGGGTGATGAGATGGCGGGGGATCCCCTCACGCTGATCGAAGGGGCGAATGTGGTTGATGGTCTGCACCAGGCCATGATCGTTCCAGCCGAAGCTGTGCCCCGGTAGCAGGCCCGGATTGTAAAAGGAGGTGATGGCCGGGCCGTCGTCGGGAACCAGCCGCACCAGGAAGCAGTGGCCGTCCTCCTCCGCCTCGCCGTCTTCGTTATGGCCGATCACGGCTGGCCGGCCGCCAGCGCTGGGCAGCATGAAACTGGTGCAGCCGGCCGCCTCGGACGCCTTGCTCTGATCGCCGCCCCCCGGCACGTCGCCACGGCAGTTCCAGAGGAAGACGCGCTCGAAAGACACGCCGGCCCCCTCGGCGATGCCCTCGATCTCCCGCATGTGGCCGGGAAAGGCACTGCGTCCTGCCCGCTCCAAGGCGGTGATGTAGTCGCTGCCGCCCCAATCGCGCTCCAGCTCGACAAAGCGCGCAATCACCGGAACCACCTCGCGCAAGGCGTGGCCTGCACGCTGGCCCAAGGCCACACCGATGGCGAAGGCATCGCCCTTGGCTTCGAAGGTCGGGATAGCGGTCATGCCCCAGGCTAAGTGGGGCGGCGCAGCCCGGCAACGTGCGGAAACAGCCGAGCAGATCTACACCGAACGCGTGATACCGCCGTCGACGCGGATGTTCTGGCCGGTGATATAGCCGGCGCCGTCCGAGGCTAGGAAAGCAACCACGGCAGCGATCTCGTCGTAGGAGCGGCCGTAGCGGCCCATGGGGATGCGCGCGCGGAACTCTTCCTTCTCCGGCAGGCTGTCGATGAAGCCGGGCAACACGTTGTTCATGCGGACGTTGTCCGCTGCATACTTGTCGGCGAAGAGCTTGGTGAAGGCGGCAAGGCCGGCGCGAAACACGCCGGAGGTCGGGAAGACCGGGTCCGGCTCGAAGGCGGCGAAGGTCGAGATGTTGACGATCGAACCGGACTTCTGCTGCTGCATGATCGGGGTGACCAGCCGAGTCGGGCGCACCGCGTTCAAGAAGTAGACGTCCATGCCAGTGTGCCAGTCCTCGTCGGTCAGCTCGAGCACCGGCGCCCGCGGGCCGTGGCCTGCGCTGTTGACCAGCACATCGACGCGGCCCCAGCGCTGCATAGCACCGTCCACCAGGCGCTCGAGGTCTTGGTTCGACTGGTTCGAGCCCGTCACACCGAAGCCGCCCAGCTCTTCGGCCAAGGCCTCGCCCTTACCCGAGGAAGAGAGGATGGCGACCTTGAAGCCGTCCGCCGCCAGGCGACGCGCCGCATCCGCCCCCATGCCACTGCCACCCGCCGATACAACGGCCACTTTTTCTACTGTCATGTGCTCCTCCCAAAGTTCGGTTCTAGCTCGCAAGAAGCTTGCATAACTTGCTAAGTTAGTACTGCGTCACATGCCGCGCGACAGAGAACCTCTGCTTTTTGCCAATAGAAAAACTATTGTTTGACGAAACCCCACTTCCGCCCCTCAACGCCCTACGCGCCTTCGAGGCCGCGGGCCGGCACCTCAACTTCCGCATCGCCGCCGAGCACCTGGGCGTGAGCCAGGGCGCGGTGGCGCAGCAGGTGCGTGGCCTGGAAGCCCAGCTCGGCCAGCGCCTCTTCGAGCGACGGCACAAGACCCTAGCCTTTACCGATGCCGGCCGCGCCTATCACGAGCAAGTCTCGCGCGCCTTCACACTGCTCAGGTCTGCCACCGCTACGCTCAAGCCAGCACCAGCCAAGGTTACGATCAGCGTGACACCAAGCTTCGCTTCGCGCTGGCTCATTCCCAACTTGGCCGATTTCACCAACGCCCATCCCGATATCGAGCTGCTTATCCTGGCGACCGAGAACATCTCAAGCTTCCACAGCGAAGGTATCGATCTGGCTGTGCGGCAAGGCCGGCCACCCTTCGGCGCCAGCCTGGACGCCGAGCTGCTGTTCCACCAAGAGGTCGTCGCCGTCTGCGCCCCAGCTCTGCTGGCGGGCAAACGGCAGCCGCTCGATGCCGAGGCATTGGCAGGTCTCGTGCTTCTGCATGACGCGCACAATCTCTGGCCGGCCTTTCTGAAGGAGGTCGCCGGCTGGACAGGAGCACCACCCGAACGCGGCCTGCGCTTCAACCAGACATCTCTGAGTATCGATGCAGCCTTGGCTGGCCAAGGTGTCTCCCTTGCCAGCCGCTTTCTCGTCGCGGCCGAGCTCGCGTCTGGGCGGCTGGTGCAGGCATTTCCCGGCGTACTGGCGGGCGAGCGAGACTTCTATCTCCTCACACGCCGGTCCGCGCAGCGCCCCGCCGCCGTCACGGCGGCCTGGCAATGGCTTACTTCGCGGCGCGACGAAAACGAGAAGCAACCAATCTCACTAAATGCATAGGGTTGTTCATCTAAAGCGCGATAAAACATCGCCTCCAGAAGAAGAATAGCACGTAAAATTTGTAGGATTTATATTATTTTTATATCAGAGCGTGCATAGGTCGGCCAACGGCGCCCGATGCGATCGCGGGGGCTCAGGTTGTATCAAAAGAAGGGATGCTCCAATGAGTTCTCAGAATTCCATGAAAGCACAAAGGCTTAGTTTCTTCAAACTGGACAAGGACGCATCCATTGGCTTGACGAAATGCTGGGAGATCATCGAGCCGGTCCTGCCGGAGGCCATGGACGACTTTTACGCGCATGTCACGGCACAACCTGAACTCTCTGCCATCATCGGTAGCCATGAGCGGATACCTCGATTGAAGTCGGCGCAGATGAAGCACTGGGAGGGGTTGTTCAGCGGTCGGTTCGACGAGACCTACTTCGCAAAAACCGTGAACATCGGTGAAGCGCACCAAAGGATAGGACTGAATCCGAGCTTCTACATCGGCGGCTATGCGCTGATGTTCACGAAGATCATCGAGGCCGTCCTGAAGGCCAATCGAAGAAAGCCGGAGAAGGCGAAGGAAGCGCTGACCGCCGCAGCCAAGGCTATCTTTCTCGATATGGATTTGGCGATCTCCGTCTACATCGAGGCGGGCGAGTCCGTCTTGAACCAAGAAATGCAGCAGCTTGCCGACAAGCTCGAGTCGGAGGTCAACACCATCGTGACCGACGTGGTTGAGCGCAGTCAGACCCTGCGTAGCGCCTCGGAGCACCTGAGCAATTCCGCCAACACGGTCAGCGAACGCTCGACCAGCGTCGCATCGGCTTCGGAGGAAGCGACGGTTAACGTTGAAACCGTGGCCTCGGCGACGGAGGAGATGACGGCTTCCGTGGCAGGCATCGGCGGTCAAATCGAACAAGGCAAGACGGCCACCGTCCGGGCCGTAAGGCAGTCGGAGCAGACAAGCGAAGTGGTTGGCGGGCTATCGCAGAGCGCAACGGAGATCGGGGAAATCGTCAAGATGATCTCCGATATTGCGGATCAGACGAACCTCTTGGCCCTCAATGCAACGATCGAGGCCGCACGCGCGGGAGAAGCGGGTAAGGGCTTTGCGGTCGTCGCCGCAGAGGTGAAGAGCCTTGCGAAGCAGACCGCTTCTGCGACCGACGATATTCGCGGTCAGATCGGGCGCATACAGGAAGCGACCGACAATGCCGTAACAGCGATCAGCGAAATCGGCACGGTCATCGGCGACCTCGAGCAGATCTACACAGAGATCGAGAGCACGGTCGGCGAACAATCTTCCGCCACGGAAGAAATCAGCAGAAGCATCCAAGAAGCTGCCACCGGGAACCGCGAAGTTTCCCGCCAGATCACGGAAATCAGCGGCGAAACGAGCTCGCTCGACAACACTGCGAAAGATCTGCGAGGCGTCTCCGACGGCATGGACCAAACGATCGAAACGCTTCAGCAGCGGATTCACGGAATCTTGGGTCAGCTGAGAACCCACAAAGTCTTTGACCGTCGTGAAAATCAGCGCTTTGACGTCTCCCTCGACTGTACGGTCCTCACCGGAACCGAGCAGGTGAACTGTCGCACGCGCAACCTTTCCCTGACTGGCGGGGAGTTGGATAAACCTATCCAGGCCAATAGGGGAGACAAGGTCAAAGTCTCGCTTCCGCAGGCGGGCGTTCGAGATCTCGACGCAGAGGTCGTGCGCGTCACCGACAAATCCACCTCGCTGAACTTTGTGCACGACAACGACTCGACCGACACGCTGAACCTATGGCTGAACCAGAACCACGAGGTGGCCGCTTAAACCATCTGCGCGATAAGAAGAGCCCGAGGCCAAGGCCTCGGGCTTTTCAGTTTAGGAGAGAAAGTGGGGATCAGGCGCTGCCCGAACCCCTACTTTACGGCCTTGACGGCCGCTCCGTTGGCCGAGCGCGCCGTGCGAACGTCGGCGACCATGCTCGGCGCGACCTTTGTGAAACATCTCGAATCGATCGGGTTTATGTAATTAGATCAATTCTAATTGCAAGACATTCGCAATAAGAGATTAGGATTTTGGAACACCGGGAGACCGAGGCGAACCGCCACGCTGACGCGACTTCGCGGGGTCAGCGATAGAATGTTACGAATTCAGTCGCTGGACGGCTTGCCCATCGCCCGCTCCATCACGTCGCAGCCGTCGAGGATATGACACCTCACAAGCTCGACTGCCCGCGCAGTATCACGGGCCCGACAGGCGTCGACCATCGCCCGATGCTCCCGATCGGAAGGGCCGCGATAGTCCAATCCTGCTGCGGCCGCCCGCAGATAACGGTCGGCCGCGCGTCCTAAGGATTCAATATGGGCAAGCAACCGCGGCCGCCCGCAAGGCCGATAGAGCGCCAAGTGAAAGGCCGTGTTGAGCCGGGCGAACTCGCTAACAGGCGCCTGCTCCAGTTCCAAGGCGACGGCTTCGGCCCGGTCGATATCGCGCTCAGTCATGTTCGGAATGGCTTTCTCCACGGCCAACGCCTCGGCCAGCGCCCGCATTTCGAAGATCTCGATCATCTCCTCGACCAAGAGCGGCGCCACGCGCGCGCTATGGTTGGCCGGGATGATCACGAAGCCCTGGTTCTCCAGCTCGCGCAGGGCCTCGCGTACGGGCATGCGGCTGACGCCGAAGCGGGCCGCCAAAGCCTCCTGCCGCAGCTGCGCGTCAGGCGGCAAATGGCCGGCAATGATCTCCGCTCGCAAGACCTCGACGATGCCTTGCACCTGTTGGCCGCGCGCAACTGAAAGAACGCTCTTACCGCTCATGGGCCGCAGCATAGCCGCAAGATGCGATTGACAGCCAGATCATTCTGTATCCAATCTATATTATTGTATCCAATCTTTCGAGGCTAATATGACGCCTTCCCTGGCTCTCTCAGCCATCGTTGCGGTGATCGTCGGCTTCGGCGGATCGGTTGCCGTGGTGCTTGCTGCGGCCGAGGGCGTCGGCGCGACGCCACTGCAGACCGGGTCGTGGGTTGCTGCCCTCTGCGTCTCCATGGCGGTCACCACCGGGGTTCTGAGCGTCAGCCAGCGCTTGCCCATCGTCACGGCCTGGTCAACGCCGGGTGCGGCCTTGATCGCGACCAGCAGCGGCGTCTCCATTGAGCAGGCGGTCGGTGCCTTCCTGCTCTGCGCCCTGCTGATCTTGGCGACGGCACTGATCAAGCCGCTCAGCGCACTCGTCGCGAAGATCCCAGGGTCCGTTGCGGCGGCCGTCTTGGCCGGCGTCGTCTTCCCCTTCGTTGTCTCGGTGTTCGACAGCCTGGTCAGTGCGCCATTGCTGACCGGCAGCATGGCGCTCTGCTTCATCGTCATCCGGCTGTTCTCCGCCGCCTGGGCCGTGATTGGCGCGTTGGCCGTCGGCATTGCCCTCTCCGTCTTCACCGGACAGGTGGCGGCTCTCGCCCCGCTCAGGGTTTCCGAGTTCGTATGGGTCACTCCGGCCTTCGAGCCGGCGGTGCTGATCGGCCTCGGCCTACCGCTCTACCTCGTCACCATGGCTTCGCAGAACCTGCCCGGCTTCGCCGTTCTGCGGGCCGACGGCTACCATGTGCCGAGCCGGCCCATTCTCGGCGTCACCGGCCTTGCCTCTTTCGTCACGGCCTTCGCCGGCGCGCACACCACCAGCCTTGCCGCCATCTCGGCTTCGATCTGCACCGGCCCCGATGCACACCCGGACCCAGACAAGCGCTGGCTAGGCGGCCCGGTCTACGCGCTCTGTTATGCCCTGCTCGCCTTGGGTGCCGCTTCCATCGTCGGCCTTTTCGCCAGCTTTCCGCCGGAGTTGCTCCTGGTCACCGCCGGGCTCGCTTTGGCCGGCCCCTTGACCAACGCGCTGCGAGGCAGCCTAGCCAACGAGAGCGATCACTTCCCGGCCGTCATCACCTTCGTGCTGACGGCCTCCGGCGTTGCCTTCTTCGGCATTGGCTCGGCGTTCTGGGGCCTCTGCGCCGGCCTGCTACTCACATTGCTCGCCCATCTACGCGCACGCATGGCCAAAGCTTAGACCGCCGCGCACTCGTTCAGCGCCTGATCGAAGATCGCAACGGCCTTATCGACCTGCTCGCGGGTCGCCGTCAAAGGCGGCGCGATGCGGAAAACGCTGGCTGCGCCACGTCGCCCGATGTTGAGGCAAGCACCCAGCTCCAGACAGCGCGCGCTCACCGCCATGCCGAAGTCGGAGGCCGGCGCCTTGCTTTGGCGGTCGGTCACCAGCTCGACACCGAGCAGCAGGCCGCGTCCCCGCACGTCGCCGATGGCTGCATGGCGCTGCTGCAGATCGCAGAGCCGGTCCTTGAGATAGGCACCCAATTCTCGGGCCCGGTCAGCCAATCGGTCACGCTGCACGATCTCCACCACCTTGCTGCCGACTGCTGCCGGCAGCGGATCGGCGGCGTGAGTCGTGTAGAACAGGTAGCCTTTGTCGTAGCAGGCCTGCTCGATCTCAGCCGTAGTGACAGTCGCAGACAGCGGCAGCCCCGCCCCCAGCGTCTTCGAGAGATTGAGGATGTCGGGCACGACGCCGTCGCGCTCGAAGGCGAAGTTGTGACCGGTGCGCGCCATGCCGGTTTGCGCCTCGTCGAGGATGAGGAGCATGCCCCGCTCCCGCGCTTTCTCCTTGAGCGCGGCCAGGTAGCCCTCAGGCAGCTCGATGATGCCGCCGGAGCTGAGAATGGGCTCGATGATGACGGCGGCCATTTGACCGGTGCTTTGGCGGTCGATGATCTCCCAGCCGTATTCGAACTCGGCACGCCAGTCGTAGGTCCCGTTGCGATTGAAGGGCGAGCGGTAGGCGTGAGGTGTTGGCAAGGTCAACACACCGGGCAAGGTCGGGCCATGGCCCCGGCGGCCGCCTGAATAGGTCGTGGCGGCCGCACCGCCCGTGACGCCGTGCCAAGAACGGTCGAAAGCCACCACCTCGAAACCGCCGGTGTAGGTCTTGGCGATACGCAAGGCCGCCTCGTTGGACTCGCCGCCGGTGGAAAGCGGCAATACACGGTTGAGCGAGGCAGGCAGCATGGCCGCCAGCGCCTCCGCGAACGCGACCACCGGATCGGAAAGAAACCCGCTATGCAGATGGTCGAGGGTGCCGGCCATCTCCTCCACCACCGAAATGATCTCGGGGTGGCTATGGCCGAGAATGCCGCTCATCTGGCCGGAGGTGAAATCGAGGATCTCTCGCCCCTCCGTGTCGTAGATGTATGAGCCTCCGGCTCTGACGATACGGTGGTCGGCGAAGTCGCCGCCGTATCGGAAGACCTTGCCACGTCCCTTGCCGCTCATCGCCATTGCTCCGCTGCAGTGATTAAGGGACAGACTAGATGGCGCTCCTCGTTGGGCGATGCGGAAAGAATGCAAAGCCCTCATCTTGCAAGACCGCCTCTGCCAAGCGCTCGATCTCGCTGCCCAGTGGCCGGTCCGCTTCCAGCGGCGGGACCAGGGCGCGGACTTGGCCATGCAGAGCTTCCAAGGCAGGCGGCAGGGCGGCGAGGTCGCGGAGCTCAGCCGCCTGGCAAGCCACGATCAGCTCGATAGCGACCAACCTCCGCGCCGCCGCAAGCAGCTTCCACAGGCTCTTCGCCGCGAGCGGCGCGTTGGTCAGGCTGTCTTCGACACCATCGGCATTGAGGCTGGGCCAGATCGCCACGGGCTGGGCCAAGTGAGCAATCTCGGCGACCAGGGCCTCCGCCACCTTCATCAGCGGTGCGAAGCCGTTGGAGTCCGAACCAGGCGTGGCCAGGAAAAGTGGTAGGTCGCTGAAACGCTGCGACAGCAGCTTGGACAGCCGTGCCGCTTGCGCCACGGCGACCTGCAGCAGGGCCCGTGACAAGCTTTCCAGCGCCAGGGTCAGGAGCGGCGTGTGATAACCACCGCCGGAAATCATCTGTCCCTCTTCCAGCAGCACCACCGGATTGTCACTGGAACCGTTGATTTCCTGCTCCGCCGCCTCTCGAGCCCAAGCCAGCGCTGTCAGGGCTGTACCGTGGATCTGCGCCACGTTGCGCAAGGAGAGCGGATCCTGCAGGCGCCTGGACGTACCCGGCTGCAGCAAGGTGCTCCCAGCGAGCAGCTGGTGAAGCTGCACCGCAGCTTCGGCCTGCCCTGCCTGGGGCCGCGCGGCCAGGACTGAAGGATCCAGCGGTGAGAGGTTGGCGCGAAAAGCTTCCAGCGACAGTGCGGTTGCCGCCTGTAGGGCACCGATCAGCCGGGTTGCCTCCGCGACTGCAAGACCGGCCAATCCGGCAGTCATGCCCGAGTTGTTTGCCAGCGCCAGACCATCCTTCGGCCCCAGGACCAACGGCGACAGTCCGGCCGCGCGAAGTACTGCGCCGGCGGGGGCACTCCGCCCTGCAACGTCCTGCATCTCCCCTTCGCCGATCAGCGCCCGGGCCAGACTTGCCATCCAGCACAGATCGCCAGCGCCGATCGAGGCCGTCTCTCCGACCAGCGGTGTCACACGGGCGTTGAGGCAATCGCGCAAACCGTGAGCAATCGATGGCGAGACACCGGACGCACCTCTGAGGAAGCCATTGAGGCGCGCCAGCATGGCAGCGCGAACGGCTTCGGTCGGCAAGGGCGCACCCAGAGCCTGCGCTCGACCGCGGATGGTTTGGTAGGAAAAGGCCCGCAGCGCCTCTTCGGTCAGGCGTTCGCCGGCACGGGCACCCAGCCCGGTGTTGAGACCATAGACCGGCTCGCCGGCAGCCAAGGCCCGCTCCACCACCTGGCGGGCGGCCTTGAGGCGTGCTTCACCGTCTGGGGCAATGGCGACCGGCTGTCCGCCGCTCGCGACGGCCGCTAAGCCCTCTACGGAGAGCCCCTCGCCCGTCAGCAGCAGCGGCGCCGGTTCGGCTTTGTCCATTGCGCCGCCCAAAAAAAACCTGCTCAGGCCGCGACGAGGCCGGACAGCAGGCCGCGATAGGCCGCGAAGTTCGGCACCTCGCGCCCAACAACCTTGCCCATATCGTCCCAGCGGCGCAGGGCCACAGCCTCTTCCCAGCCCGGCTGGGCGCGGAAGGCAGCGACCTCTTCCTCGCTCATGGGGCCGCCCTGCTTCTCCAGGGAGTGAACGGAGGCCGGGGAAAGGCAGCCGAAGTACGCGTCCTCTACGGCGCAGAGATAGCGCTTGGCGTCGACGTGGAGGCGCACCGGCTCTGTCACCTCCGGGCCAAAGTGCCGAGCCAAATAGGCGGCGCCCGAGCGGTTGTGGCGGTGGACGCCGAACTCGTCGTCCTTCTCAAGCTCGATCAGGTGGCCAATGTCGTGCAGCAGAGCGGCTGCAATCAACGACTCTTGCGCACCGGCCGCCTTGGCTTCATTGGCGCACTGCAAGGCATGCTCGATCTGCGAGACACCTTCGCCGTAGTGCTCCTGCCCGTGCTTCTCAAAGATCTCTTCGATTTCCGCGACAACAGAGTTCATGGTCCGGCCTCCGCTTTGCCCGAGTTGGTATCCTGCAACGGCACGCTCACGAAACAGGGATTGGAGTCACGCCGCAGCCAAACGGGTGACTGCCGCCTCCAACTTGCCAACCATGAGCGCCGCTTCCTCGCGCCGCTCGCGATTCTCCTCCACCACCTCGACCGGCGCCTTGGCAATGAACTGCTCATTACCGAGCTTGCGGTCGATCTTGGTGAGCTCCTGTCGCGCTTTCTCAAGCTCGCGCTCCAGCCGGCCGCGCTCCGCCGAAATGTCGATCACGTCAGCCAAGGGCAGCAGGAAGGTCGCTTCACCGAGCAGGATCTGCAGCGTCCCGGCCGCATCGCCGTCACCGCTGTCGCTTTGACGCTTCACACGTGCGAGGCGGGAGATCAACGCGTCGTGGGTTTCCAAGCGCTTGCGGCTGATGGCATCCGCGTCACGAACGGCCAGCGGCACGATAGCAGCAGGCGGCACATTCATCTCAGCCCGCACGGCCCGCACCTCGCTGATCAGGCGAATAACCCAGTCGATCTCCTCAGCCGCCTCGCGGTCCACGATCGTCTCATCGAACTCGGGCAGCTCAGCGGAGATCAACTCGGGCGCATTGGCACCGCGGAAGTGCTCCCAAAGAGCCGAAGTCACGAAGGGCATGAAGGGGTGCAGCAGGCGCAACAGATGATTGAGCGCCCAGCCCGTGGTGCGCCGGACCTCGTCCGCCGCGGCCTCGTCCGGGCCGGTCAGGATGGGCTTCGACAGCTCGATGTACCAGTCGCAGAACTCGGCCCAGGTGAAGTGGTAGAGCTGAGATGCCGCATCGTTGAGGCGGTAGGCGGAGATGGAGGCATCCAAGCCCTTGCGCAGGGAGACCACCTTGCCGACCAGCCAGCGGTTCAAGGTCTGCTCGAGCGCTTCGGGCTTGAGCGCTTCGTCCACCTTGGCCTGGTTCATCAGGCAGAAGCGGGCCGCGTTCCATAGCTTGGTGGTAAAGTTGCGGTAGCCCTCGACACGGTCGGCCGAAAGCTTGATATCGCGCCCGGGCACCGCGAGGGACGCCAGGGTGAAGCGCAGGGCGTCGCTGCCGTAGCTGTCGATCAATTCCAAGGGATCGATGATGTTGCCCTTGGACTTGGACATCTTTTGCCCGTGCTGATCGCGAACCAGGGCGTGGATGTAGACATCGCGGAAGGGCACATCGCCCATGAAGTGCATCCCCATCATCATCATCCGGGCCACCCAGAAGAAGATGATGTCGAAGCCAGTGACCAGCACGGAGCCTGGGTAGTAGCGCTCAAGCTCGTGCTGCACGGCTTCGTCCTTGGACGGCCAGCCCAAGGTGGAGAAGGGCCAGAGCGCCGAGGAAAACCAAGTGTCGAGCACGTCGCCGTCGCGCTCCAAGGTCGTCGGACGACCATAGTGCGCTTCGGCCGCCTTCAGCGCCTCCTCTTCCGTCTCTTCGACGAAGACCTGGCCGTCGGGACCGTACCAAGCCGGAATCTGATGGCCCCACCAGAGCTGACGCGAGATGCACCAGGGCTGGATGTTGCGCATCCACTCGAAGTAGGTGTTCTCCCACTGCTTGGGCACAAAGCGGGTGCGGCCGTCCTCCACCGCTTTGATGCAAGGTTCGGCCAAGGTCTTGGCATCGCAATACCACTGGTCGGTCAGCCAAGGCTCAATGACCACGCCAGAACGGTCGCCGTGCGGCACGCTGTGAGTGTGATCCTCAACCTGGTCCAGTAGGCCCAGCGCCTCGATATCGGCCACAACCTTCTCGCGCGCGGCGAAGCGGTCCATCCCACGGTAGGCGGCCGGCACCTCTTCGTTGAGGCAGGCGTTCTCATCGAAGATGTTGATGAAGGTCAGGTCGTGTCGCCGGCCGACCTCGAAGTCGTTGAAGTCGTGCGCCGGGGTGATCTTCACGGCCCCGCTTCCCGCCTCCGGGTCGGCGTGGAGATCGGCGACGATCGGCATACGGCGTCCAACCAACGGCAGCACGCAGTGGCGGCCGACCAGGTCCTTGTAGCGCTCATCGTCCGGATGCACGGCGACGGCAGTGTCGCCCAGCATGGTCTCTGGCCGCGTGGTCGCCACCACGATGTAGCGCTCCTCTTCCCCCTCGATGGGATAGCGGAAGTGCCAAAGCTTGCCCTTGACCTCCTTCTGCTGCACCTCGAGGTCGGAGATGGCCGTGTGCAGCTTCGGGTCCCAGTTGACCAGCCGCTTGTCGCGATAAATCAGGCCTTCCTTGAAGAGCTGCACGAAGACCTTGCGCACGGCTTCCGACAAGCCGTCGTCCATGGTGAAGCGTTCGCGCGCCCAGTCGGCGGAGGCCCCAAGGCGGCGCAACTGGCGTGTGATGGTGCCGCCTGACTCCTCCTTCCACTGCCAGACACGTTCCACGAAGGCCTCGCGGCCCATGTCCCGGCGATGCAGGTCCTGCTCGGCAAGCTGCCGCTCGACCACCATCTGGGTGGCGATGCCGGCGTGGTCCATGCCCGGTTGCCAGAAGGCATCTTGCCCCGACATACGATGCCAGCGAATCAGCACGTCCTGGATGGTGAAAGTCAGCGCGTGCCCCATGTGCAAGCTGCCCGTCACATTGGGCGGCGGCATCATGATCACGTAGGGGCGTGCGTTGGATTGCGGATCGCAGGCAAAGGCGCCGCTCTCTTCCCAGAAAGCGTAGTAACGCTCTTCCACCTCTTTCGGGTGGTATGTCTTGTCCAGCTCGCTCATCGCCGGAACGGCCTCTCATAAAGATTGGATGCAGTGGGCCGCCGGCCGGTCGCGGCGCCGGCCCCAGGAGATGTTAGGCGGCGTCAGTTATCCTCGGCGCGGCGGACCATGCGGCGGACTTCTTCCTGTACCACCCGCTCGACCAGGGAAGGCAAATTCTCGTCCAGCCAAGCGCTCAGATGAGGCGCCATGGCGTCGCGCACGACCGCCTCCAGGGTTTTCTGGCCGCCAATGATGGTCTGCGGCTCCAATGGGCGATTGTTGGCAACGGCGCGGGGGACCTCCGTCAGGGCGGCCACGGCTGCAGCAGTCGTTGCGGCGGACACCAAGTTGTCGTCGATGGTTTCGGGCATGGCGGCGGGCTCTTCCATCAGTTCCTCATTGCGCTCGTCAATGTCGTCGACCAGATCGATGACCGTGTCTTGCGCCGGCTCCTCTTGATCGGCCGTTTCCAGCTCTTCCGGCATATCCGTCACGTTATCTTCTTCCTGTGTCGGTTCCATTTCGGCTTCCGGCTCCGACTGGGGTTCGGGCTCCAATTCCTGCTCGAATTCGGGCCCCGGCTCGAACTCCTGCTCGACTTCGGGCTCCGGCTCGGGTTCCAACTCCGCCTCTGAGTCGACCTCAGGTTCCGGCTCTACTTCCGCTTCGAACTCGGGTTCCGGCTCACTCTCTTGCCCAGAGTCATCGTCCGCCGGCTCGACCTCTTCACGCGCCTGGTCGATCACCTCGGTCAGGACCAGCACGTCAGCGTCGTCTTCCGCCTGTTCGTCGTCCGCGTCTTCGGCATCCTTGCGAGCCTCGGGCGTTTCGTCCTCGGAGATAATCCGGCGGATTGACGCCAGAATCTCCTCCATCGAGGGTTCTTTCTCGCTTTCAGTCGTGCTCATCGGAGACCTAACAGTCTGCGCCCCAGCAAAAGGGGCATCGATTACCAATCGAATTGGTGCAGTATAGCCGGTCAGGGAGTCAACCGAAAGGACCGAGACGGCCTCTTGGCCCGATAGCCGCAGAGACGCCGAGCCTGCTATTGATCGTCGGCGGGAATGTCCCAGCCGTACCACGCATCGCGGACTTCCAGATAGTCGCGCTCTTCGTCGTAGTATTCGACCGGCAAACCGATGTCGCGCGCACGGAGCCGGCCGATGGCGGCAAGCAAAGCATAGGCGGCCACAACTTCGTCCCGCCGCGCGGTCACCAAATCGATCTCGGAGTCGAGAAGTTCTTGTTCGGCGTCCAGAACGTCCAAGGTCGTCCGCGAGCCCACGGCGTTCTCCTGCCGAACACCTTCCAGGGCAATCTCGTTCGCTTCGACCTGAGCGGTGAAGGAGTCGATCTGTGCTTGCGACGCGACCAGTGCCTCCCATGTCTGGATGGCGAACTGCTCCGAGTCTCGGCGCGCTTCCTCGAGCAGCAACCGGCGCTCGCTAGCCAGTTGCTTGGTTTGGCGGATTTGGCTGGAGACGAAGCCGGCCTGATACAGGGGCACTCTGAGCTCGGCAAACACACTGGCACTTTCCGTGCGCTGCCGGGTAGAGCCTACGTTCTCGGTGCGGCGAACCTGCCCCTCAAGAGAAAGCTCTGGCAGCAATTCGCCGATCGCCTCGCGCACGGCCTCGCGCGCTGAAATCTCCAAAAACTGATTGGTAACGACGCTGGGGTTGTTCTGAACCGCGATGGTAATGGCTTGCTCTAGCGAAGGCGGCAATCCAACGACACTCTCAGGAGCATCGAGCGTGCCCGGCGGGCGACCGATGATCTCCTCGTAAGTCGCACGACTCGTCTTGAGGTCGCTTTCCGCTTCGATACGACCGGATGTCGCGCCGGATAGCCGCGCTTCTGACTGCGCCACATCTGTGCGGGTGATCTCGCCAACCTCGAAACGGTCGCGGCTCGCCTCCAACTGACGCGCCAGAACCTGCTCGTTGTTGATGTTGAGGCGCAAGATCGCTTCATCGCGCCAGACGTCCATATACGACTGTACGGCGTCGAGCAGCAGCTGCTGCTCCGTATCGGCAAGCAACGCGCGTTCGGCCTGGACCTCGGCCTCGGCTTGTCGGGTCGCCGCCACGGTGCGCCCACCGCGATAAAGCGACTGTGACACCGTCAAATCGACTTCATTGGGGTTCAAAGTCTCGAAGCTACCTTCACCGGTGCGCGAGTTCTGCCGGTCTACGCCGACGCTCCCGTTCAAAGTGACCGTCGGTCGCCAATCGGAGAGGGCCTGGGGAACGCCTTCATTCACCGCACGTAGCGACGCTTGCGCAGCGGCTAAGGTCGGGCTGGTGAGATAGGCTGTCGCCAGAGCTTCTTCTAGGCTTTCCGCCAGAGCGAGCGACGGCGCCGCGGCTACGGCCGTCGCGATCAGCCCCGCATTCAGAAACCGGCATACAAAACGCATTGCTTGTCCCCGAGAGACTGTTCCGCCTTGCGGCGAAGCAATAGGACCCGAATCATCCCGCTCTTTAACCACAATTACGTCCCCCGGTAAAAGGCAGATTAACACCTACTTACGACGGACAATTTCATAAAGCGTCCGCGTTCTTGCGCTTGTTGCATAGGACTTGCCTTGCTTCAGAAGACGAAGCTGGGTGGACGGGCGAAACCGGCAAGTGGGCGCACCGATGCATCGAAGAGGCTGCGCTGAGAAACAACCTCACCGTCGCGTCGAAACAGGGTGCCGCGCCCGACACCATCCTCGCCCACCATGACGGTCGCCAGGCGCCCGCCGTCAGCCAGTTGATCGATCAAAGCCTGAGACACGAGTTCGACCGCACCTTCGATGAGAATGAAGTCGTACGGCCCATGCTGTGGTGCTCCAGCTGTCAGATCCCCTTCAAGGACCACAGCATTGGTGATGTCCAAGTCACGCAACAAACGGCTGCCCTTCTGGACGAGGGACGCATCGCTCTCGATCCCGATCACCGTAGCCGCAAGGTTGGCCAAGACCGCACAGGCGTAACCGCTGCCGCACGCGACATCGAGCGCGATGTCGCTTGGCTCGACCAGGGCTTCTTGTATCAGGCGCGCCAGCACCAACGGCTCGAGCATGTGGCGTTGACTGGTGAGCGCCAGATCTTCGTCGATGTAGGCAAAGCCTTGCGCGGCCTCGGGCACGAAGCGCTCCCGCGGCAAGCTTTCGAAAGCCGAGAGAATCCGCTGATCGTTGACCTTATTGGTCCGCAATTGGCCTTCCACCATGTTGTGGCGTGCATGCTGGTAATCGACCATCGAAGTTTTCGACCCCGCTCTTCCTAACGCGACCCGAGCTTACCGCGGTTACCGCTGTCGCGCGGTGGCTGCGTTTATAGTGCGGCCGCCATCAGCAGACAACGCGGCTTCGTCGCCCCTGCCCAGAGTCGCGGTCAAGCGTCCTTGCCCCACTCGCACACCAGGATGAGGCACCCCGTCTCGCTGCGCGAGTTGTGCTGTGTGCCGGGGGCATAGCTCACGCAGTCGCCCGGCTCGAGGCGTGTGCCGTCGCTTTCGACCAGATCCCCTTCCAGGATCATGAAATCTTCCGTCCCCTTGTGCTCATGCGGCACGGTGACCGCGCCTGGCTGCATGCGCATCAAATACGTGCCGTTGCCGCTCTCTCTATTGTAGCTGAGCGGCAGCCAGGTGATATCGTCCTGCAGCGGCCCATCAAGGTCATAGGGCAGAAAGCGGTCCTTTGCGGCGTTGACGACCTGTCGCGGCGGCCTTTGCATCGTTTTCCCCCGGTTATCATGTCCGGCGCGCGGCCAGCAGGTACTCGCGGTTGCCGCGCGGACCCTGCAATGGACTATCGGCCACGCCGAGGATTTCCCAGCCCCGTTCACCCAGCCAGGCCATGGTCTCGTCACAGGCACGTCGCCGCAAGCTCTCGCTGCGGACCACGCCGTGCTTGCCGACACCCGCCTGACCGACCTCGAATTGCGGCTTGACCAAAACCAGCAGCCAGCAGTCGGATGCCGCCAAGGTCAAAGCCGGGTCGAGCACTTTGCGTGCCGAGATGAAGCTGACATCGCAGACGATTGCAGCCACCGGCTCCGTGATCAGGGAGCCGTCCAGATTACGGGCGTTGACGCCCTCCAGGGAAATCACGCGAGGGTCGGCGCTCAAGGCCGGTGCCAGCTGATCATGTCCGACATCGACGGCATAAACGCGGGCCGCGCCTTCCGCCAACAGCACCTCGGTAAAGCCACCCGTGGACGCACCTAGATCGAGGCAGACGCGCCCCTGCGGTGACAGGGCGAAACGTCGCAGGGCTTCGCTCAGCTTGACGCCGCCGCGCGAAACCCACGGGTGGTCGGGTGCCACTAGGTCAAGCTCGGCATCGCCTGGCAGCAGTTCACCGGCTTTGCCGACGACGCGGCCGGCGCAACGCAGCTTCCCCATACGTATGATTGCCTGGGCACGACTGCGGGTCGGCGCCAAGCCGCGCTCTACCGCCAACAGGTCCGCCCGCTGCACGTCTTGCCGCGGGTCTTCCCGCTGGCCCTCGCCCATCAGGCGCGGGCCGGCTGGCTCGCAACCTCGTTGTAGCCGAGCGCCTGCAGGGCCGTTGCCACGATATGCTGGGAGTCCAGGCCGGCCTCGACGATCTGGTCGGCCGGCTTGCCGTGATCGACGAAGAAGTCAGGCAGGTACATGGGACGGACCTTTGCACCGCCGTCGAGCAAACCCTCGCGGGCAAGCTGCTCGAAGCATTGGGTTGCAAAGCCGCCAATGGCCCCCTCTTCCAGGGTGATCAACACTTCGTGCTCGCTGGCCAGCCGACGCAGGAGGTCATGGTCAAGCGGTTTGGCGAAGCGAGCATCGGCAACGGTGGTTGAGAGACCACGCGCACCCAGCTCTTCAGCCGCCTTCAAGGCATCGCCAAGGCGTGAGCCGTACGAGAAGATGGCGACCTTGGTGCCTTCACGCAGTACCCGGCCCTTGCCGATTTCCAGCGGCGTCCCCTTTTCCGGCAGCTCGACGCCAATACCCTCGCCGCGGGCGTAGCGCAGTGCTGAAGGTCGGTCGTCGATGGCCACCTGGGTCGCCACCATGTGCATCAGCTCCGCCTCGTCGGCGGCAGCCATCAGCACAAAGCCTGGCAGGCAACCGAGATAGGCGATGTCGTAGGAGCCTTGGTGGGTGACGCCGTCGGCCCCGACCATGCCGGCCCTGTCGATGGCGAAGCGCACAGGCAAGCGTTGAATGGCGACATCGTGCACCACCTGATCATAGCCACGCTGCAGGAAGGTCGAATAGATCGTCGCGAAAGGCTTATAGCCGGCACAGGCGAGCCCGCCACAGAAGGTGACCGCATGCTGCTCGGCGATACCGACGTCGAAGCAGCGGTCCGGGAAGTGGTCGCCGAACGTGTTGAGGCCGGTGCCGGACGGCATGGCGGCCGTGACCGCTACCACCTTGTCGTCCACCTCGGCTTCCTTGATCAGCGCCTTGGCGAAGACCGAGGTGTAGCTCGGCGCCTTGGGCTCACCCTTGGACTGCTTGCCGGTGATGACGTCGAACTTGGCGACGCCATGATACTTGTCGGCCGCTTGCTCGGCAGGCTCGTAGCCCTTGCCCTTCTGGGTCACCGCATGGATCAGCACCGGGCCGTCGAAGTCGCTTTCGCGCACATTCTTCAGGATGGGCAACAGGTGGTCGAGGTTATGCCCGTCGACCGGCCCAATGTAGTAGAAGCCCATTTCCTCGAAGAGAGTACCGCCGGTCAGCATGCCGCGGGCGAACTCATCGGCCCGGGCCGCCGCCGTCTTGATCGGTCGCGGAAAGTGGCTGGCAACTTCCTTGCCGAGATGTCGCAAGCTTTGGAAGGAGCGGGAAGACAGGAGCTGGGAGAGATAAGCGCTCATGGCGCCGACCGGCGGCGCGATCGACATGTCGTTGTCGTTGAGGATGACGACAAGTCGGCTGTTGCGCGCGCCGGCATTGTTCATCGCCTCATAGGCCATGCCGGCCGACATGGCACCGTCACCGATCACGGCAACAACGTTATTGTCTTTCCCTTCCAGATCGCGCGCTACGGCAAAGCCCAGAGCGGCAGAGATCGAGGTCGAGGAATGTGCCGCACCGAAGGGGTCGTATTCGCTTTCCTTGCGGCTGGTGAAGCCGGAAAGGCCACCGCCTTGGCGTAGCGTGCGAATGCGGTCCCGGCGGCCGGTAAGAATCTTGTGCGGATAGCACTGATGGCTGACATCCCAGATCAGAATGTCGTCGGGGGTATCGAAAGCATAGTGGATGGCCACTGTCAGCTCGACGACGCCGAGACCGGCTCCGAGATGCCCTCCGGTCACGGAGACAGCGTCGATCAATTCCGCCCGCAGTTCATCCGCCAATTGCCTGAGCTCGGTCGGCTTCAACTGGCGTAGATCCGCAGGCGTCGCCACCTTGTCGAGCAGCGGTGTCTCCAGTTTCCTTTTGCTCATCGACTTCTCCCTGTCCCCCGACCGCCCCGCTTCCCAGTCACGGCGGTCAGCCCTTTCGTTCCACAACATAGCGGGCCAACGCCTGCAGCGCCCCCGCCTTCGTACCAAAAGGCGCCATGCGGCCGGCAGCTCGCTCGGCAAGGTCGCTGGCGCGCCGCCTCGCCTCCTGCGCGCCCAGCAGCGAAACGAAAGTCGCCTTGCCAAGCGCCGCGTCCTGTCCGACCGGTTTGCCGAGATCTTCGGCACTGGCCTCCGCGTCAAGCAGATCATCTGCAATCTGAAAAGCCAAGCCTAGATCCCTGCCGTAATGGTCCAATGTAGCAACTATGTCACTGTTCTGCGTTGCAAGTATACCGCCAAAACGAGCTGCCACCCGAATGAGCGCCCCGGTCTTGAGGCTCTCCATGTCAGAGATCTGCGCCAGAGTCATAGGATGACCCTCGCCCAGAATATCCATCATCTGGCCACCCACCATACCTGCCTGGCCCGCCGCCTCGGCCAGCTGGGCCACCAAACGACAGCGGACGGCCGGGTCCCTGTGGGTCGCCTCATCCGCCAATACGGTGAAGGCTTCCGTCAAGAGACCGTCGCCCGCCAGGATAGCCGTAGCCTCGTCGAAGGCCTTGTGGGCAGATGGCCGGCCCCGGCGCAGGTCGCTGTCATCCATTGCCGGCAGATCGTCATGGATCAGGCTGTAACAATGGATCATCTCAAGGGCCGCTGCCGCACGTTCCGCCGCTTCCGCCGGAACGTCGAACAGAGACGCTGTCTCAATCACCAGAAAGGGTCGCAAGCGTTTGCCGCCGCCCAGCGCCGAGTAGCGCATGGCCTCCACCACACGCCCGCGATCACCCTCGGCCGGGGCCAGCAAGGCGTCGAGCCGCGCCTCGACGCGCGCGCCAATGCGCTGCATCTCCGCCTTCAGATCAACGGCCGCAGTATCAATGGTTGTCGGCATATTCAGTCGCTATCGAAAGGCTCGGTCCCGGTTGGGGCACCGTTCGAGCCGATGTTGACCTTTTCGATCTTGGCCTTGGCTTCACGCAGCTTGGCCTCGCAATGGGATTTCAGCAGCGCGCCACGCTCGTAGGCTGCGATGGCCTGGTCGAGCTTGCTTTCACCGCTTTCGAGACTGCCGACCAGCAACTTCAGCTCTTCCAGGGCTTCCTCGAAGGAAAGAACCTTGATGTCGTCGGGTATAGGGTCGGTCTGGGGCATCGCTATGCTATTCACTCTCGTCTGCCTGCGCGTTTGAGGCGTGGCGGCCCGTGCTTAGGGCTCAAGCAGGGCCAGAACATGCTGCGTGGCGCTTTCCGCAAGAGCCTCAAGGTCGTAACCGCCTTCTAGAGTCGAGACAACCCGCCCTTCCGCACAACCCTCCGCCAGCGCGCAGAGCTCACGGGTCGCCCAATGGTAGTCGGCAGCCTCCAGGTTGAGGTTGGCCAGAGGGTCCGCCCGGTGCGCATCGAAGCCGGCCGAAATCAAGATGAGCTCTGGCGCATAGTCGCTGAGCGCCGGCAGCACCTGCTCGGCGAAGGTCTTGCGGAAAGCGGTACTTCCGGCGCCGGGCGGCAGGGTTGCATTGAGGATGTTGCCGGCCCGGCCACGCTCATTGGGCTGTCCGGTGCCCGGGTACAATGGAGACTGGTGTGTGGACGCGAAAAACAGCCCGCCATCATCCCAAAAGGCCGCTTGTGTGCCGTTGCCGTGATGCACATCGAAGTCGACCACGGCGACCCGCTGCATCCCGTGGACGCTGCGCGCTTCTTCTGCGGCGATCGCAACGTTGTTGAAGAGGCAGAAGCCCATGGCGTGCTGGGGTTCAGCATGGTGGCCCGGCGGCCTGACCGCACAGAATGCCCGCTTGGCCTCGCCCGTGGCAACGGCGTCAACCGCGGCACAGGCAGCTCCGGCCGCCCGTAGAGCCGCATTCCAGGAGCCCGGCGAGACCGGCGTGTCGCCATCCAGATAGGCATGCCCTTCCGTCGGGATGGCCCCTTGAACGGCCTCTATGTAGTCCTCCGGGTGCACGCGGGCGATTTGCTCTACGCTGGCCAGGGGCGCCTCGCGCCACTCTGCTCCCGGCAGCTCGATGTCCTTCAGGGCATGGAGGATTGCGGCCAAGCGCTGCGCCCGTTCAGGATGCATCGAACCCGTGTCGTGGGCAAAACAGTCCTTATGCGTATAGAGGATCGCTTTCATCGGCCCTGATCTGAACGCCTCACCGGCTGTTGCGGCGTTGGAGTCTGCGTCGGCGGCTGCCTTCGGGCAAGAGGTCGTTTGACAGCGCGGCGTCGCACGCGCAGACGGTTCCCATAGAACTGACGCCAAGCCATTACGCCATAGGGACTCCGCTATGGAACCCAGAGCTTTGACGCAAGACAGCGGCATCCTTCCTGCCCAAGACATCCGTGAGTTGATTGACGCAGGGCATGTCCGCTCTTCGGCCGGCAGCCTCGACACGTTGGTTCAGCCGGCCAGCCTCGATCTGACGCTCGGGTCTGTCGCCTATCGCGTCCGAGCAAGCTTCCTGCCCGGCAAGGGGGTGCCTGTGGCTGACCGGGTCGCAGCATTGAACATGCACAGTCTCGACCTGACAGGCGACACGGTGCTGGAGGTCGGCTGCGTCTACATCGTGCCTTTATCGGAAAGCTTGGCGCTGCCGAGCGAAGTATGGGGTTTGGCCAACCCGAAGAGTTCGACCGGCCGCCTCAATGTCTTCACCCGCCTGATCGCTGATGGCACCACGGTGTTCGACCGCGTGCCGGCTGGCTACGACGGGCCCCTCTATGCCGAAATCGCGCCTAACGCCTTCAGCATAAAGGTGCGCCAAGGCGACCGTCTCAACCAGCTCCGTTTCAAGCGAGGCTCTCAAGTTCTCTCCGACCCGGCTCATCGGCGATTGGACCAGGAGCATCAGGTCTTCTCGACGCCGGAGGGCGGCGAAGCGGAAGTTCGTGAAGGGCTGGTCTTCACCGTCGATCTTTCGGGCGACAATGCCTCGGGCTTGGCGGGCTTTCGCGCCAAGCGTCACGCCGGCGTCATCGACTTGGCACGCATCGGTGCCTACGACCCGCGCGAGTTTTGGGATCCTCTCGCCCCGACAGAGCGGCGTGACCTCATTCTCGACCCCAACGAATTCTACATTCTGGCTTCACGGGAGTTCGTGCGTATTCCGCCGGATTGTGCAGCCGAAATGGTGCCTTACGATGTCCAGGTCGGTGAGTTCCGGGTCCACTACGCCGGCTTCTTCGACCCCGGATTCGGCTGGGACCCGAACGGCGGACCGGGCACCAAGGCGGTCCTGGAAGTCCGTTCCCACGAGGTACCCTTCTTGCTGGAGCACGGCCAAGCGGTCGGCCGGCTGGTCTATGACCGCTTGGCAGCCATTCCGAATCAGCTCTATGGCAGCGGCATCGGCTCGTCCTATCACGGTCAAAGTCTTACTCTGAGCAAGCATTTTCGGCCTTGGAACGGCTGAAAAGTGCTAAGAAATCCAGCTACGTGACAGCTTTCACAGTCGCGTGGGACGTCAGCCGACAGGATTGACTTGCCTGTTGGAGGGGTCCACATCCGACAGGGTGCCGCAGAGGTCTAGGGCGACCTTAAGGCGCAGGTGACGAGGAGTTCGGACAAAGTGCAGCTCAAGGCGCGCTGGATGAAGATCCTGCCGGGGTTCCTGCTGTTGCTGGCCGCATACGGCGCAGCGGCGCAGGAGGCTGCCGTCGTGCGCGTCGATATGGTGCGCAGTGAGCCACTGTTGCAGACCGCGCCGACCATCGGCCGGCTCGTGCCGGAGCAATCAGGCATGGTCTCGGCCCGCGTCGACGGCCCGATCCAGGAGTATTCAGTCCAAGTCGGTGACCACGTCCGTGCTGGTCAGGCCATCGCCAAGCTCGACCAGGCCCTCTTGCAGGCCCAGCGGGACGCGGCCTACGCCAGCGTGCTGGAGGCCGAAGCGATTCTGGCAACTCAGCGGGAAGAGCTCGCCTTGGCTGAGCAAGAACTGCGGCGCCTGCAGCGGCTGCGCCAATCGGCCGCCTTCAGCCAGGCTCGCTACGATGACCAAGTCCGCCAGGTCGCCATCTCGACCAGCAAATTGGTCGAATCGGAAGGCCGTATCGCCGTTGCCAAGGCGGACCTGCAGCTAGCCGAAACAAACCTTGCCTATGCCGATATCGTTGCCCCCTACGACGGTGTGATCACACAGCGCATGAGCGAAGCTGGCGCCTTCGTGTCCGCCGGTCAGGCCATCGTCGAGATGTTGTCGGACGGCCAACTGGAGATCGAGGTCGACGTCCCCTACCAGCGTATCATCGGCATGATTCCGGGCGCTGAGATAGAGTTCCTGCTCGGCGACGGAACGCGCCATACCGCCTCGGTGCGTGCCGTCATTCCCGATCAGAACCCGCGCACCGAGACCCGGCCGGTACGCTTGATCCCCCTCTTCAACGACATCGAGCGTCCGCTGGCCGCTGGCCAAAGCGTCACCGTCCTGGTTCCGGTCGGTGCACCGCGCGAGGTCCTAACGGTTCACAAGGATGGCATCGTCGTCCAGCCCGGCGGCGCACAGGTCTATGTCGTGGAGGACGGCGCCGTTAGCCCGCGCCTCATCGTTACCGGCGAAGCCGTGGGCAATCGCCTAGAGGTCGTTCGTGGCTTGAAGGAAGGGGACGCGGTGGTAACCCGCGGCAATGAGCGCTTGCGCCCGGGTCAAGCGGTGCGCATCCTCGAAGACGACTCCGAACAGGAGGGCAGCGCTGCCAAGGACGGCGGCGAGCAAGCCGGATGAATCTGATCCGCCTCTGCATCGAGCGACCTATCGCTGTGGTCGCCGCCATGATCATGGTGGTGCTTTTCGGTCTGGTCGCTCTGCAGAACATTCCCATTCAGCTGACGCCCGACGTCAACCGCCCGGTCATCAGCGTAACCACGGTCTGGCCTGGGGCCGCCCCGGCCGAAATTGAGCGGGAGATCACCAACCTGCAGGAGGACAAGCTCCGCGGGTTGGAGAGCTTGGAGGAGATGACCTCGACCTCCGAGACCGGGCAAGCGCGTATCACGCTGGAATTCCAGGTCGGAACCAATATGGATCGGGCGCTGCTGCAGGTTTCCAACCGGCTCGACCAGGTGACCGGTTATCCCGAAGAGGCCGACGAGCCGACCATCGATACCTCGGGCAGCGACGATCAGCCGATCGCCTGGTTCCGCATCTACCACGCTGAAGGCAACGACCGGCCCATCCACGAGTACGGCGACTTCATGGACGACGTCGTCAAAGAAAGGGTCGAGCGCGTGCCGGGCGTCGCCAAGGTCAACGTCTACGGCGGCAGCGAGCGGCGTATCGAGGTCATCGTTGAAGCCGAGCTGATGGCGCGCTTCGGCCTGACCGTGAGCGAGGTCCTGGCAACGCTGCGCGCCGCCAACGCCAGCTTCTCAGCCGGAGATGTGAAAGAGCTCAAGCGCCGCTACGTGGTGCGGACGGAAGGTGAGCTCGATTCGCTGGAGTCGATCCGCGAGGTGGTGCTGCGCTCCTCTCAGGACGAGTCATCGGGCCGCTTCGGCCGTGTCACCATGGGCGACATCGCCACCGTTCAGTACGGCTACTCCGAGCCGACGGCCCGCATCCGCATCAACGGCGAGCCAGCGCTGGCCATGAATGCTATCCGCGAAACCGGCGCCAACGTCATCGCAACCATGGACGGCATTCGCCAGGCAGTCGACGAGCTCAACGACTTCGCCTTGCCGAACGAAGGCCTGAGGATGGTTCAGGTCTACGATGAGACGGTCTACATCAACTCGTCGGTCGACCTGGTGCAGCAGAACATCTGGGTCGGTGGCCTCTTGGCGGCGACCATCCTGATCATCTTCCTACGTTCCTTCCGCGCCACCCTGGTGATCTCGATCGCCATTCCGGTCTCGGTGATCGGCGCCTTCGTCGCCATGGCGGCGCTGGGCCGCTCAATCAACGTGATCTCCTTGGCCGGTCTAGCCTTCGCCATCGGCATGGTCGTCGACGCGGCCATCGTTGTGCTGGAGAACATCTACCGCTTGCGCGAACAGGGCATGAGCCGACGCGAGGCGGCCTATCGGGGCGCATCCGAGGTTTGGGGCGCGGTCTTCGTTTCGGCCCTGACCACGGTCATGGTCTTCATCCCCATCCTGATCATGGAGCTGGAGGTCGGGCAGCTGTTCCGCGATATCGCGGTCGCCATCTCCACCGCGGTCATGCTGTCGCTCGTGGTCTCCATCACCGTCATTCCTGCCCTCTCGAGCCGTTTGCTTGGAGAGGCCGGGCGCAACGAGGGCAGCGAGGCCGCCAAGCGGGTCCGCCTGCCGTTGATCGACGGTTTCGCCCGCGGCTTCGTCGCCGCTGCCATGGGCTGGAGCCGCTTTGTCGTGCGTCGCAAAATCGTCGGGCTGGCCGTCGTGCTGGTCGTCACGGCCACCGCCGCCACCGGCACCTACCTCTTCCTACCCAAGCTTGAGTACCTGCCGGAAGGTAACAAGAATCTGGTTTTTGGCTTTATCATCCTGCCGCCTGGCTACAACCTCGATACTACTTCCGAGGTTGCCGACGGTCTGGAGGGGCGCTTGAGCGACAACTTCGCCTTTCTGACCGGGCCCGAGCGGATCGAGGACGGCCCGCCCAAGATCCAGCGGATTTTCTTCGTCGCCTTCCGTGGCCGCACCATCGCCGGCGTCATTTCGCAGGAGCCGGATAGCGCCGGAGAGTTGGTTCCACTGCTGAGCGACGCCATGCAAGGCGAACCCGGTGCCTTCAGCTTCGCCAACCAGGCCTCGATCTTCGCGCGCGGGCTCTCGGGTGGCCGCCGAATCGATCTGGACATCATGGGGCGCGACCTCGAGGTCGTGATACCCGTCGCCCAAGAGGTCTTCGGCCGCATCTACCAAACCTTCGGTCCGCAGGAGCTTAGCAGCCTGATTCCTGTGCCTGGATTAGAACTCGGCGTGCCTGAAATCCGCGTTCTCCCCGACCGCCTGAAGCTGGCTGATAACGGTGTCTCGGCGCGGGAGCTTGGCGAAACCATCGACGTCTTCAACGACGGCCTGCGAGTCGCCGAGGTCACTGAGAGCACACAGCAGATCGATTTGGTGCTCAAAGGCCCCGACAAGGAGCAGGAACAGACGCAGGACATCGGCCAGATCCCAGTGGTGACCAGCGAAGGGCGTATCTTGCCCGCCAGCTCCTTGAGCGACATTCGCCTCGAGGCCGGGCCCGTCTCGATACGCCATCGCTCTCAGTTGCGTGCGGTCACCCTTGAGCTAACTCCTCATCCCGATTTCCCCTTGGAAGCTGCCGTTGAAAAGCTCCAGGCGGAGGTTATCCAGCCGATGCAGCAGGAAGGCCTTCCGCCAGGCGTGCGTCTTGGGATATCCGGCACTGCCGACAAGCTGGCGCAAACCTGGGATGCCATGGTCTGGGACCTGCTGCTGGCGCTGGTTATCGTCTACCTGGTCATGGCGGTGCTGTTCGAAAGCTTCATCTATCCGCTGATCATCATGCTGGCGGTGCCGATCGCGGGCGCAGGGGGCGTGGCAGGGTTGGCCGCCCTCAATCTCTATGTCTTCCAACCCCTCGACATGCTGACCTTGCTTGGTTTCGTCATCCTGATCGGCATCGTGGTCAACAACGCCATCCTGCTGGTGCATCAGACCTTGCATCACATCAGGACAGAGGACATGGCGCCGAACGATGCCATCCTGGAAGCCACGCGCAACCGCATCCGGCCGATCTTCATGTCGACCCTGACCTCGGTCGTCGGCATGATGCCGCTGGTGCTATTCCCCGGCGCCGGCTCGGAACTCTACCGCGGTCTCGGCTCGGTGGTGGTCGGCGGGCTTTCCATGTCCGCCGTGCTGACCCTGCTGCTCATCCCACCGATGCTTGCGCTGACCGTCGGCATCATGGAGCGCGGCAAAGCACCGCAGCCGGCGGGGGGTCGTGCCATGCCGGTGCCCGGCGAATAGCCGGCGAAACGCCTTGCCCAGCGGCTATCCAGCCTTGCGCAGCTGATAGATGTAGGTCTCGCCCTCCTGGCGGGACACCAGCAGCTCATGCCCGGTGGTTTCGCAGAAGCTTCGGAAGTCCTCGACCGAGCTGGGATCGGTGGCGTGCACCTCCAGCACCGCACCAACAGGCATCGGCTTCAGCGCCTTGCGCGCCTTGAGCACCGGCAGCGGGCACTTGAGCCCCGAGGTGTCGAGCAGCTGATCGGCCAAGACTACCTTCTCCTTCCAAATGCCTCACCAACGAGACAAGCCCACGCGAGCAAAAACGCGCCGCCGCCGAACGGTACCACGGGCCGCAGCGTCAGCATGTCTGCCAGACCCATGAGATAGAGAGAGCCGCTGAAGAGCAAAAGGCCCAGCACGGTGAAACCGGCGGCAAGCTGCGGCAGCCGACTCGCGGGGTGTCCTTCCATCCAAAGCGCAAGGAAAAGCAGCAATAGGCTGTGCGCCATGTGATAGCGCCAAGCCACCTCGATCCAATGGGCTGCCTGAGCCGCTTGCGCGCCGCTTCCTTCGCCCGGCCCGCCGTGCGCGGCATAGGCCCCAAGCCCAACCGCAGCCAGACCCGAAAGGGCTGCAATCCCCAACCAAAGCCGCATTCCTGCCGGTCCCCTTCAATCTTACGCAACTGCCGCCTAGCCAAGCCGCACCGAGCCGACTAACACTTGTCGATTGCTGGTATTGCAGGGACACGTGGGGGGCCACAAGGCCATGCGGCAATGAGGGGCTTAGTGCGAGCTGGCTGCAGCCATCTGGTGGCGGTGCTGACCTTCGCTGTCCTGCTCGAGCTGTCAGCGAGCAATGCGCAGGCGCAAGGCCAAGGTTTGTCCGCCGGCGGAGCACAGGCGGTCCCGACCCGAGGCTACAGCGGCGGTGGCATCACCTTCACGACAGCGCCCGCCAGAAGTTGGCAGACAACGCCCTATACTGCAGCCCCCGTGACCTCCGCAGACGGCACCACCATCATCACATCACACGGGGTCTATGATACTGGCGCCCCGCCAGCCGCTCTGCCGCCTCCACCACCTCCATCCCGAACGCCTTTGCCCCTTGCGGCGTCGCCTCCCCCGGCTCGATCTTCCACGCCTTCAGCTGCCGCAGCCACAGTCGTGGAGGCAGCCCCCGCGGCCGGCGCGCCACGCAGCACCGACGGCGGCTATGGCCAGAGCTTTTTCTCAGAGGCGCGTATCGGCGCCTCACTGCATGACATCGGCGCCTTCAGCGGCAGCGACGAAGGTGGCATCGACGTCGACCTGGAGCTGCTCTTCGGCAGCCCAGCGTTCCTGTCGTACATCGGAGCACCGCGGCCACACATCGGCGGAAAGATCAACACATCGGGCGACACAAGCCTGGGTTACTTCGGCCTGACTTGGGATTGGCTGGCGCAAGGCTGGTTTATCGTCGAGGCGGCCCTTGGCGGTGCCGTTCACACTGGTGACCTGAACGAGGATACCGAGAAGGACCTGGGCTGCCGCCTCCTTTTCCGCGGCGCTGTCGGGGTCGGCGCCCAGTTCGCCGAGCGGCACCGTGTCCTAGTTACCTTTGACAGTGCCAACAACCTGGGAATCTGCAGCGACTTCCAATCACTTGATGGCCTGGGCATTCGCTACGGCTTCTTGTTCTAGGGTACCGCTTCAGCTAGCCAGCCCGGCATGCAACTGTCTGATTTCGATTTTCCGCTTCCACCCGAGCGCATTGCTCAGCACCCCATCGAGCCGCGCGATGCGGCCCGCCTTTTGCACGTGACAGCGCAGGGGTTGCACGACCGCAGTATCCGCGACTTGCCGGCTCTGCTGCGACCCGGCGATCTGATGGTGGTCAACGACACCAAGGTTATTCCGGCCCGCCTGACCGGCCGCCTGCGTCGCCCTGATGCAGCATATGAAAGTGGCGCCAGGATCGAGCTGACCTTGCACATGCGGCTCGACACTCTGGAGGGAAGCTGCCGTTGGCGCGCCTTCGCACGGCCGGCCAAGAAGCTGGACACCGGCAGCGAGATCGTCTTCGGCGAAGGCTTCCATTGCGCGGTGGAGGCCAAACATGAGGCCGGCGAGGTCACGCTCGCCTTTCCCATGGCGGAGGAAGCTTTCGCCGAGGCGCTGGCCGAACACGGCAGCATGCCTTTGCCGCCCTACATCAAACGTGCCGCCCCAGAGGCCAGCGACCGCCAAGACTATCAGACGGTCTTCGCGGAGAAAGAGGGTGCAGTGGCCGCTCCCACAGCCGGGCTCCACTTCACGCCGGCCCTGCTGGCTGCGCTGGCGGAGGCCGGCATCGGCCTTGCCCGCCTCACCCTGCACGTTGGGGCCGGCACTTTCCTGCCGGTAAAGACCGAGGACGTCGCCCGGCATCGCATGCACAGCGAGATTGGCATCATCGAAGAAGAGACGGCCCACCGCATCAATCAGGTTCGGGCCTCCGGAGGACGCATCGTCGCCGTCGGCACCACGCCGCTGCGACTGTTGGAAAGCGCGGCCGAGGACGACGGCCAGGTCATGCCCTTTCGTGGTGAAACCGACCTCTTCATCCTGCCTGGCTACCGCTTCAAGGCCGTCGACCTGCTGGTGACCAACTTCCACCTGCCCAAGTCCACGCTCTTCATGCTGGTCAGCGCCTTTTCCGGCCTCGACCGCATGAAAGCGGCCTACGCCCATGCGATCGATGCAGGCTACCGCTTCTTCTCCTATGGCGATGCCTGTCTGCTGGAGCGGTCGGAGGTCGAAGCGTGACACCGTTCGGCTTTCAGCTGCTGGCCGAGGACGGCTCTGCACGGCGAGGCCGCCTAACGACGGCGCATGGCACGATCGAGACGCCGGCTTTCATGACCGTAGGCACGGCTGGCACGGTCAAGGGCTTGCAGCCCCACGAGGTTGCCGCGACAGGTGCCGAGATCGTCCTCGGCAACACCTATCACCTGATGCTGCGCCCGGGCGCCGAACGCATCGCCCGACTGGGCGGCCTGCATGACTTCATGCGCTGGCCGGGCCCGATCATAACCGACAGCGGCGGCTTCCAGGTGATGTCTCTCTCCCAGCTCCGACGCCTGGATGAGAAGGGCGTCACCTTCCGCTCCCACATCGATGGCAGCTACCACACGCTGACACCGGAGCGGGCCATGGAGATCCAGCATCTGCTGGACAGCGATATCACCATGGCGCTGGACGAATGCACCCCCTACCCCGCCGACCATGCGACGGCCGAGACCTCCATGGAGCTTTCCATGCGCTGGGCCAAGCGCTGCAAGGCCGCCTTCGTCGAGCGGCCAGGCTATGCCCTTTTCGGCATCGTCCAGGGCAGCGTCTATCCAGATCTCAGGGCACGCTCGGTGGCAGCACTGACCGAGATCGGCTTTCCCGGCTACGCTATCGGTGGCCTCGCCGTCGGCGAAGGGCAGGAACAAATGCTGGAAACCCTGGAGGCCACGGCACCGCTGATGCCTCGGGACAAGCCCCGCTACCTCATGGGGGTCGGCAAGCCCGACGATTTGGTGAAGTCGGTGCTTCGCGGCGTCGACATGTTCGACTGCGTGCTGCCAACACGCTCGGGTCGGACCGGGCAGGCCTTCACCAGCCGCGGGGCCGTCAACATTCGCAACGCCCGCCATCAGGACGACCCGCGGCCTCTTGATGAGGAAACTCCGAGCCCAGCCTCGGAGTACAGCCGCGCTTATCTGCACCACCTCTTCCGGGCAAGCGAGATGCTGGGACCGGTCCTGCTGACCCTGCACAATCTCTGCTTCTATCAAGGACTGATGGCGCGCATGCGTCAGGCGGTGGAAGACCAGCAGATGGACGAGATGGCGAAGGCCTTCTTCGCCGAGCAGGCGCGCGGCGACATACCGCCTCTCAGCTAGCTCGCTTTTGCTTCGGTCAAGCGATCCAAGCGGAGCCTGTGGCGCTCGTCGGTCAGGCGCCAGGTGCCGCCGACAACGGCCAGTACCACGCCCAGGCTGGTGGCGCCGGCGATCATAAACATGATCAGGAGCTGATAGCGCACGGCCTCTTGCGGGTCGACGCCGGCCAGGATTTGCCCGGTCATCATGCCCGGCAGCGCGATGACGCCGGTCGCCATCATGGCGTTGATGATCGGCATCATCCCGCTGCGCATGGCCTTGCGAACGATGGGCCGACAGGCCTCCCAGCGGGTACCGCCGAGCAGCAGCCGTGCCTCGACGGCGGCGACGTCGCGCTTCATCGCGCTGGTCAAAGTGTCGAGCCCCAGGCTGACGCCAGTCATGGCATTGCCCAAGATCATGCCGACCATGGGAATGGCGTAGCGCGGATCGTACCAAGGCTCTGGCTGCACGAAGGCGGTTACCGCCAGCACCGTCATCAGCGGGCCGACGAGCAGCATGGTCGAAGCGCCGAGGCCGTAAGACCACCAGCCGGCCAAGCGGTTGGCCTGCCGCTGCCTCACCTCGTAGCCGGCCAAGAGCGCCATGGCGATGATAACCAGAGCTGTCAGCCAGGGCGCGGTGATGGCGAAGATCAGCTTGAGCAGCAGACCGATCAGCAGAAGTTGCGCCGTCATGCGCACCGCAGCCCAAACAATCTGCCTGGCTAGGCCCAGTTGCAGCAGCAACGAAGCGAACGTCGCTGCCAACAACAGGCCGGAAGCCAGCACCAAGTCCAGGATGGAAAGCTGGATGTAGCCGCTCATGAGGCTGCCGCCTGGTGTGTAGGCTCCTCCTGCAGCACACCGTTCTCAGTATGGAAACGGCGCTGCGCCAGACGGTCCGCCTGCACCGGATCATGCGTCACCATTAGGATTGAGACGCCGCGCTCCAGCTCTTCCCGCAGCAGGGCCTCAACCTTCGCTGTCCCCTCGCCGTCCAGACCTGAGGTCGGCTCGTCAAGCAGCAGAACCTTTGGTTCACAGGCAAGCGCCCGCAACAAGGCAAGGCGCTGACGCTCCCCGGTGGAAAGGCGAGCGACCAGCCACTGTCCAGCCGCATCCGGCAAGCCCACCGCAGCTAGCCCGGCCGGCGACAGACGACCGTCCGGGAAATGGGGTGCCACCCGCTCGTCCCACCAGCCGCTTTCCGCCGGCACGTAGGCGACCGCGCGGCGCCAATCCGGCGCAGCGAAGGTCTCCCGCGAGAAGCCGTCCAGGCCCACCTGCCCTTCGTTGGGATCGAGGTCGACGATCGCACGGAGCAGGCGAGACTTACCGGAGCCAGAGGGCCCCATAATGGCGACGCACTCTCCAGCTGCCACGTCCAAGCGCGGCGCCACAACGACCTGCGCGCGCAGGTCGCGCAAGCTCAACCGCATCGGCGGCGGCGTGGACTGTTCTCTGGTCGGCACGAGGTTTCTTCTTTGTTGGGACCTTCCTTTCATAGCCCCCGGACGAGCTTGCTCCAACGGCCACAGTTGCAGAGAGCGTGGTTGCAGCGCGGGCGCCGGACCGCTAGCCATCTCCGACTGCCCCACCAGAGCCAGGAGGCTGCCCATGACCGCCCCGCAATCCCTGCTGCAAATGAGCGGCGCCGATTTGACGCCGGCCAAGCTGTCGGAAGCCGTCCTGGTCATGATCGATTTCCAGAACGAGTACCTGACGGGGGCACTGCCGCTGAGCGGCGTCGAGGACGCGGTCGCCGAGGCGGCCCGCCTGCTGGCACGGGCACGCCGGGAAGACACGCCGATCATCCATATCGCCCATGCCGGTCGCCCAGGCGGAGCCTTCGACCGAAGCCAAGATCGTGGGCAGATCATCGGCGTCGTCACGCCGCTCGAGGGAGAGACGGTAATCGAAAAGCCACGGCCGAACGCCTTCTCCAGCACCACTCTGCAGGAAAGTCTGGAGGCCCTCGGCAAGGAGGAGGTCGTCCTGGCCGGCTTCATGACTCACATGTGCGTCAGCTCGACGGCGCGGGCAGCCTTGGACCTGGGTTATCGCACCACCATCGTCACGGCAGCGACGGCAACCCGCGACCTGCCCGGCCCCGACGGCACACCGGTCGAGGCCTCAGTCCTACAGCGGGCTTCACTGGCCGCCCTAGCTGACCGTTTCGCCATTCTCGCACCCACCACGGACGAGTTGCCCGAGTAGGCGGCTCCGCTTGATCCGGCGTCATCCGGTCGATACCTTTGCCGCGCTCTTCGCACACGCAACATAAAGCCCGTTATGTCCAAGCGCGTCGGCCGCAAGAAGGCCGCCAATCCCGAAACCTGTTTCCAAGGCCTGATCCTGAAGCTGCAGGACTACTGGGCGCGGCAAGGCTGCGTCATCCTGCAGCCCTACGACCTGGAGGTTGGCGCGGGTACCTTTCATCCGGCCACCACTTTGCGCGCGCTCGGCCCCGACCGCATCTGGCGCTGTGCGTACGTACAGCCCTCTCGCAGACCGACCGACGGACGCTATGGCGAGAACCCCAATCGCCTGCAGCACTATTACCAGTACCAGGTGCTGCTGAAGCCTAGCCCACCGGACTCTCAGGACCTCTACCTGGGCTCCTTACGCGCCATCGGCATAGATCCCATGGCTCACGATATTCGCTTCGTCGAAGACGACTGGGAGAGTCCCACCCTTGGCGCCTGGGGCCTAGGCTGGGAGGTCTGGTGCGACGGGATGGAGGTGACCCAGTACACCTACTTCCAGCAGGTCGGCGGCATCGACTGCGACCCCGTGCCCGTCGAGCTGACGTACGGGCTCGAACGCCTCATTATGTACGTTCAGGGTGTCGACAATGTCTACGACCTCGATTGGGACGGTGTCCCGACCGAACAGGGCGGCAAGAGCTATGGCGACGTCTTTTTGCAGGCCGAACGTGAGTTTTCCGCCTTCAACTTCGAGCATGCAGAGACGGAGCGTTTGTTTCGCCAATTCGAGGACGCCGAGGTACAGGGTCAGCAGCTGTTGCAGGCGCGCCTGCCACTGCCCGCCTATGACCAATGCATGAAGGCAAGCCACATCTTCAATCTCTTGGATGCACGCGGCGTGATTTCGGTGACCGAACGTCAGGCCTACATCGCGCGCGTCCGAACGCTTGCTAAAGGCGCCTGCGAAGCTTGGGTCGCGACTTTCGGGGCGAATGGCGATGCCTGAGCTGCTAATCGAACTCTTCTCGGAGGAGATTCCGGCACGCATGCAGGCCCGTGCCAGCGCCGACCTCAAGCGACTGGTGACAACCGGCCTCAACAAGGCCGGTCTCAGCCACGGCGAGGCCCGCGCCTATGCCACGCCGCGCCGCCTAACCGTGGTGGTCGAGGGCTTGCCCGAAAAACAGCAGGATGTGACCGAGGAGAAGAAAGGCCCCAAGGTCGGCGCGCCGGAACAAGCCATCCAAGGCTTCATGAAAGCCAACGGCCTCAGCGACATCGCCGAGGCCGAAACCCGAGAAAGCAACAAAGGCACGTTCTATTTCCTGGCGCGCCATATTGCCGGGCGGTCGAGCAAGGAGGTGCTGCCCGAGGTCATCGAAGAGGCGGTGCGTGCGCTGAGCTGGCCCAACTCAATGCGTTGGGCTGAACATACTTTTCGCTGGGTGCGCCCGCTGCACAGCATCATTGCGGTGTTCGATGGTGAAGCCCTGCCCGGTGGCCTTGATCTTGGCGGTCCTCAGGGCAACGGCAGCTATCTGCACTTCGAGCACTTCACGCAGGGGCATCGCTTCCTGTCCGACAAGATGCTGCACGTGGACTCCTTCGCGGACTACCAGGCCAAGCTGGCGGCAAGCCATGTCATCTTGGACCCGGCCGAGCGGCAGCAGCGTATCCTGGAGCAAGCAGAAGCACTCTGCGCCGACGCCGGACTGGAGCTGCTGCCCGACGACGCACTGCTGACCGAAGTCGCCGGTTTGGTCGAGTGGCCCTGTGTTCTGATGGGCAGCATCGACGAGGTCTACATGACGCTGCCGCCCGAGGTCCTCGCCACCTCTATGCGCAGCCATCAGAAGTACTTTTCCACCCGCGCGCCGGACGGCCGCTTCGGTGACCGCTTCCTGCTGGCCTCGAACATGGACGCACCGGCTGGTTCGGAGCTTGCCACCACGATTATCGCCGGTAACGAACGGGTGCTGCGCGCACGTCTGGCCGACGCTCAGTTCTTCTGGGAGCAGGACAGAAAGCAGCCACTCTCGAGCCGCACGACCGAACTGAAGGACATCGTCTTTCATGCCAAGCTCGGTAGCTTGGACGACAAGGTGGACCGGGTGCAGGCGTTGGCCGTCGCGATCGCCCGCCGTATTGAGGGCGCTGATCTGGACCGAGTGCGCTCCGCGGCGCGCCTCGCCAAAGCCGATCTGGTGACCGGTATGGTCGGTGAGTTCCCTGAGCTGCAGGGCCTGATGGGCCGCTACTACGCCCTCAACGACGGCGAGCACGAAGATGTCGCGGACGCAATCCGCGACCACTACAAGCCGCTGGGACCGAGCGACGCCTGCCCGTCCGCGCCAGTCAGTGTCTGTGTCGCACTGGCCGACAAAATCGACACCCTGGTCGGTTTCTGGGCCATCGACGAAAAGCCGACCGGCTCGAAGGATCCCTTCGCCCTGCGCCGCGCCGCTCTTGGCGTCATCCGCCTGATCGTCGAGAACAAGCTGCGCCTGCCGTTGCTTACCCTCTTCCGCAGCAGTTGGGATAGCTTCGAGGGCATTAGGGCCGATGCACGGCGCGACGAGACTCTGGCCGACCTCATAGCCTTCTTTGCCGACCGCCTAAAGGTCACCCTGCGCGAGCAAGGCGTGCGCCATGACTTGATCACCGCGGTCTTCGCCCTGGGCGGCGAGGACGATCTGGTCCGCCTGCTGGCCCGGGTCGCAGCGCTGGACGGATTCCTGGCCAGCGAGGACGGCGCCAACCTGCTGACCGCTTATCGTCGCGCCGCCAACATCGTCCGCATCGAAGAGAAGAAAGACGGCCGGAGCCACGGCGGCGAAGCTGAGGAGGCGCTGCTTCAAGCCGGCGAGGAGACGGCTTTGCACGCCGCCCTGACCCAAGCCAGCCACGCCGCAGAGGAAACCTTGGCGCGGGAAGACTACGCAGCCGCCATGCACGGCCTGTCGGGCCTGCGCCAGCCGGTTGACGCCTTCTTCGATGAGGTCCTGGTCAACGTGGAGGAGGCAGCCGTGCGGGAGAACCGTTTGCGACTGCTTTCCCAGATCGTCGGCACCCTCGACCGGGTGGCTGACTTCTCCCAGATCGAAGGGGCTTGAGATGAGCGACTTATCACCCGGAACCGATGGTCTGAGCTTTTCGGAGAGCGCCCGAAAGGCGGCCGGTGCCGAGTGGATTGCCGCCTGCAATCATCCCTTCACTGTCGCCTTGGGCGATGCCGCCCTGCCGAAGGAGGCCATGGCAGCCTATCTGCTGCAGGACTACGCCTTCGTGGAGACTCTGGTCTCCATGGTTGGCTACGCCGTCGGTAAGGCCCCAAACATGCCGGCGATGGCCAGACTCTCGACCTTCCTGGCTGCCGTCACCTCTGACGAAAACACCTATTTCCAACGCAGCTTCGAAGCGCTCGGAGTCGCGCCGGCAGACTACACGGCACCGCCGCTGCATCCGGTAACCCGGCAGTTCCTCGAGGCGATGGCGGATGTGGGACGCAACGGCACCTACGGCGAGATCATGGCGACCCTGTTGCCGGCGGAGTGGATCTACCTCACCTGGGGCGAGGCGCAGGCAGCCAAGGCACCAGAGCCCTTCTACTTTGGCGAGTGGATTACCCTACACGCAAACCCGGACTTCCGAGCTTTCGTCATGTGGCTGAAAGACGAGACGGATCGGGCGGCGGCTGAAAGCGATAGGGCTGGCCGGGAAGCCATGTCCAAGCGCTTTGCGGAGATGGTGCGGTTGGAAGTCGCTTTCTTTGATGTATTCTGCTCGCCCTGAACCTCTCGCGGACAATGGCTCGGCACGAAACGGATAGGCGATCATGAGCAAGTGGGTCTACACCTTTGGCGGCGGTGCCCGTGAGGGCCGTGCAGGCATGCGCAACCTATTGGGCGGCAAGGGTGCCAATCTTGCAGAGATGGCAGCCATTGGCTTGCCGGTGCCGCCAGGCTTCACTGTCACCACCGAAGCCTGCACCCGCTTTACCCAGATGGGCGCCTATCCCGAAGACCTGGACGCGCAGATCACCGAAGGCCTGGCCCACGTCGAGAAAGCCACCGGGCACGGTTTCGGCAACCCGGTAGACCCGCTTCTGGTCTCCGTCCGCTCGGGCGCGCGAGTCTCCATGCCGGGCATGATGGACACGGTGCTGAACCTTGGCCTCAACGACGAAACGGTCGAGGGCCTGGCGAAGAAAAGCGGCGACCCGCGCTTCGCCTACGACAGCTATCGCCGCTTCATCCAGATGTTCGGCGACGTCGTGCTGGGCGTCGAGCACTACAGCTTCGAGGAGATCCTGGAGCTGGAGAAGGAAGAGCGCGGCCTTACGCTCGATACCGAACTCACTGCAGAGCATTGGCTCGAGGTCATCGCCCGCTACAAGGCGAAGGTGGAAGAGGCCACCGGACAGCCCTTTCCGCAAGAGCCACGCGCCCAACTCTGGGCAGCCATGGACGCGGTCTTCAAATCCTGGACCAACCAGCGCGCCAAGACCTACCGCAAGCTGCACCATATCCCCGAGTCCTGGGGCACAGCGGTCAATATCCAGGCCATGGTCTTCGGCAACATGGGCGAAGACTGCGCCACCGGTGTTGCCTTCACCCGCAACCCTTCGTCCGGGGAAAACGCCTTCTACGGCGAGTACCTGGTCAATGCCCAGGGCGAGGACGTAGTGGCCGGCATCCGTACGCCGCAGAACATCACCATCAAAGGCAAGCAGGACAACAACTCCGACCTGCCGGCGATGGAGGAGGTCATGCCGGAGGTCTTCGGCCAGCTCATGGAGGTACGCGAGACTCTGGAGCGCCATTACCGCGACATGCAGGATATCGAGTTCACGGTCGAGGCCGGCACGCTCTACATGCTGCAGACTCGAAACGGCAAGCGCACCGCCAAGGCCGCTCTGAAGATCGCCGTCGACATGGTGGACGAGGGGCTGATCGAGCCGCGCGAGGCCGTCAAGCGCATCGAACCCTCCTCCCTCGACCAACTGCTGCACCCCACCCTCGACCCCAACGCCGAGCGCAAGGCTATCGCCCGCGGCCTGCCTGCCTCCCCCGGCGCTGCCTCGGGCAAGATCGTCTTCACGGCCGACGAAGCCGAGACACTGGCCCAAGGCGGCGAGAAGGTACTGCTGTGCCGGGTCGAGACCTCGCCGGAGGATATTCACGGTATGCATGCCGCCCAGGGCATCCTCACCACCCGTGGCGGCATGACCAGCCACGCCGCCGTGGTGGCGCGCGGCATGGGCCGGCCCTGCGTCGCCGGGGCCGCCGAGCTACGCATCGACCACAAGACCGGTGTCATGCGGGTGCGCGACATGGAGCTCAGGGCCGGTGACATCATCACCATCGACGGCACCACCGGTGAGGTGATGCTGGGCCAGGTGCCGACCATCGAAGCGGAGCTCACCGGCGACTTCGGCCGCATCATGGCTTGGGCCGACAGCGAGCGCCGCATGAAGGTACGCACCAACGCCGAAACGCCTGAGGACTGCCGCACGGCCCGGCGCTTCGGCGCCGAGGGCGTCGGGCTTTGCCGTACGGAGCACATGTTCTTCGATGCCGACCGCATCGTCGCCGTACGCGAGATGATCCTGGCCAAAGACGAGGCTGGCCGACGACACGCGCTGGACAAGATTCTGCCCATGCAGCGGCAGGACTTCGTGGAGATCTTCCACATTATGGCCGGCCTACCAGTGACCATCCGCCTGCTCGACCCGCCGCTTCACGAGTTCTTGCCGCGTGAAGAGAAGGAGATGGCGGAGGTCGGTGCCGCCGCAGGCCTGGATGTGGAGCAGGTGCGCACCCGCGTGCTCAAGCTTGAAGAGACGAACCCCATGCTGGGCCACAGGGGCTGCCGCCTCGGCATCACCTACCCCGAGATCTACGAAATGCAGGCGCGGGCCATCTTCGAGGCAGCCGTTGTCGTGCAGCAGGACAAGGGAGAAACGGTCCATCCGGAGGTTATGGTCCCGCTGGTCGCCTGGAAGCGGGAGCTGGAAATTCTGCGTGAGATGATCGAGCGCGTGGCCAGCGAAATTGCCAGCGAGGCTGGCATCACTATCGAATATACGATTGGCACCATGATCGAGCTACCGCGCGCAGCCTTGCAAGCAAAGGAGATTGCCGAGGCAGCCGAGTTCTTCTCCTTCGGCACCAACGATCTGACACAGACGACCTTCGGCCTGAGCCGCGACGACGCCGGCAACTTCCTGCCGGCCTACGAGGCGCACGGCATCGTCGAGCACGATCCCTTCGTCACTCTCGACACATCCGGCGTCGGCGAGTTGCTCGACATCGCCGCAGAGCGCGGGCGGAAGAGCCGCAGCGACATCAAACTCGGCATCTGCGGCGAGCACGGCGGCGACCCGGCAACCATACACTTCTGCGAGGACATTGGACTGGACTACGTCTCCTGCTCGCCCTTTAGGGTGCCGATCGCCCGCCTCGCCGCCGCTCAAGCCTCGGCCAGAGCAGCCAACGGCTCCGACGAGGACGGAGCACTGATCAGCGCTTCGACGGCTTAGCCGGCATCCACTCCGCGCGAACGTCCAGGTCAGCCTCCTCGGGCAACTTGGCCGCCCGCAAGGCTGCAAATGCCTCGGCCGTCAGCAATTGGGCTAGAGCCCAGACCGCCATGGCCCGCACAAGCGGCGAAGCATCGCCGGCCAAGCGCTCAAGCAGCGAGGCGTGCGCCGCATTTCCACTGTTGCCAATAGCGATCAGCACGTTGCGCACGAAACGGTCACGCCCGACGCGCTTGATCGGGCTACCCGAAAAGACCTGGCGAAAGCTGGCATCGTCGAGGGCCGCCAGATCGGCGAGCCGCGGCGCGGTCAATTCAGCGCGCGGCAGGAAGGCAGCCTCCTGAGCGGCCTCCGCGAACTTGTTCCACGGGCAGACGGCTAGGCAGTCGTCGCAGCCGTAGATGCGGTTGCCCATCGCCTGGCGGAATTCCCGTGCGATGTGTCCCTTGTGCTCGATGGTCAGGTAGGAGATGCAGCGCCGAGCATCCAGGCGGTATGGCGCCGGAAAAGCATCCGTCGGACAGATATCGAGGCAGGCACGGCAGGAGCCACAGTGGTCTACCTCGGGCGCATCGGGCGCCAATTCGAGCGTGGTAAAGACCTCCCCCAGGAACAGCCAGGAGCCAAGCTCACGCGACACCAGGTTGGTATGCTTGCCTTGCCAACCGAGGCCAGCCGCCTGGGCCAAGGGCTTCTCCATCACCGGCGCCGTATCGACGAAGACCTTCACCTCGCAGGAGAACCGCTCGACCAGCCAGCGCGCCAAGGCCTTGAGTCGGGACTTGATGACATCGTGGTAATCTCGCCCCTGGGCATAGCAGGAGATGATGCCGCGATCGCTCTCCGCCAACAGCGCCATGGGATCGCCCGCCGGGCCGTAGTTGAGGCCGAGCACGACGACGCTGCGACAATCTGGCCAGAGTACCTGGGGGCTTGCGCGTCGCTCGGCCGTGTCGGCCAGCCAGCCCATGTCTCCCTGGTGGCCGGCGGCGAGAAACTGTGTGAGGCCTTCTTTTGCGGCGAGGCTTGCCTCCGCCGAAGCGAAGCCGGCGGCATCGAAACCCAGCGCCAGCGCCTTGTCGCGGATGAGCGCCCGCGCCTTCGCCGGACTCTCTTCTGTGAGAACCTCAGCCACGGCCACGATAGGGTGCGACACCGATGTCCGGCAGCCACAAACCCTCGGGCGGCGGACCGGATTGATAGAAAACGTCGATCGGAATGCCGCCTCGCGGATACCAGCAGCCGGCAATGCGTAGCCAGATCGGTTCGATGGAATCGATCACCCGCTTGGCGACCATCACCGTACAGTCCTCGTGGAAGGCGCCGTGGTTGCGAAAGGAGCCGAGGAAGAGCTTGAGCGACTTGCTCTCCACCAGCGCCGCATCAGGCGCGAAATCGATCACCAGGTGGGCGAAGTCCGGTTGGCCGGTCACCGGGCAGATGGAGGTAAACTCAGGGCAGGTAAAACGCACGAGATAGAGCGTGCCCGGATGCGGATTGGGCACCGCGTCCAGGATGGCTTCCTCCGGGGATGTCGCCAATGGACTGTCCGCGCCGAGATGGGTCAGCCGAAGATCACGGGTTTCGCTGGTCATAGCTGCCACCCTATCGCAGCATTGGGCGCTTCAAGCGGTTAATAGGGGCACTCGGCTCGACCGCAGTTGGCGGCACCATGCCTGGCCACATAGGCACCGCACACCCGGCAGGGCTCCATGTCCTCCGAGTTCGCCTCGGCCTTCACAGGCTCCCGCGTCGCCGCGCCGGTCGGTTTGGGAGGCTGTGCCGTCCGCTGCAATCGGCCTTCCCCCTTGCGTTGCTTGTCGAGTCGCCCCACCAGCTTGAAGCCATACCATACGGCCGCAATCACGGCAGCGAGAACCAGGAGCTTGGTGAAGGAAGGCAGACCGAACATAAGTCCACTGATAGGAGGCGCTGTTGAAAGGGTCAATACAGCCAGTTGGGGTCGGAAAGGCTGAATTCCAATCGGAAGCGCCTAGCAACGTGCGCCTGGACTGTCGTACGGGGAGATTAAGAAGCGGCAGGGGACCACGCCATCGATGACAGTTCATCGTTAAGGCCGGCCGACTTGCGGTCAGGCTGAACTGCTCAAGCGCGAGCCACTCCCACTCAAGCGGCCGTGCTTGGGCAAGGCATCACCGGTATCCCTGGCAGGGACTCTACGTATCGCGAAAACTGCTTCTACTTGATGAGTTCGGAAGCCTTAACGTCGCCTGATTCGATCTTCTCGCGGAACTGGTCGATCCCGAGGCCGAGCAGGAAGGGCACGAAGAGATCGCGAAACTCCTCGATGGTGTAGGCGCCGAAGTGCATCGTCCAGGCCAGAACGGAGGCAAGCAGCACGGTCACCGTGAACATCGCGAACTTTGCCGAGCCCGGCAGCATGTCTTTCACCCTCGAATACACTCTAAACGCCTGGCCGCCTTCTTCGAGCTTCGCCCAGTTGCCGTCCGTATGTTTCGCTTCCACCTCGATTTTATAGGTCTTTGCAATGTCGAAGGTGATGCTGCAGCGCTTTCCAGTGGATGTCAGTGAGGTACCAAGCACATGCCATCTGTAGTTGAGTTCGCGAGCCGCCGTCGAGCTGTCGTAGGGTTCACCCAAGCAAAGCGTAAACACCGCCAACTCGCCCGTGGCAGGGTTTCCCGGGGCGACTTCTACATTGCCGAAACCATCCTCGACACGTTTGGCGATCTGGTCAGGCAGAAAGCCGGTCGACATGTCCCGGACCATCTTCGATGCCGCTTCGAGGGACGGACCACCGGCGCGTTCGAGAAGAGATAGTAGTTCACGGCGAAGGCGCTCGCGACATTGGTCGGCTGTCTCTCCGGCAAGACTGAGGCTCCCAATGAGCATCTCGCTTTTCGAGATTCGCTCATCGAACTGCAGAACCAGGCGATCGAGCCGGAAAAAGCGGATGTCGAGGTCGGCCAGCTCGGCAGGGGGGACCTTTCCCGCCTGCAAATCAGGCACTTTGGATTGAAGCAGCGTGAGGTCGCTCGACAGCGATCCGAGGTCTGCCGGATCCGGCTGCAATGCGACGATCTTCTGGATCCCTTCCGCGAGACGGGCTTCGATTTTGGGCAGCTCGCCCTCTGTAAGCTCTATCGACTTTGCCGCTGCGATTTCTTTCCGAGCTTCTTCCAGCAGACCATTACTCAAATGCCAACTCGCGAGGCGAAGGTGCTCAAACACCCCGACGATTAGAACCACCGGCAAGCGCCGTTCCCGACGATGATATTCGCGCAGCCATTCGATCTCGGCGGCGACCGGAAGTTTCTCTTCCAAGGCAGCGATGTCGGCCTGCACGGCCTTTCTCTCGTCTTGCGAACTTGTCAGCACGATGTCACCGAGCTTGAGCGCTATTTCGTGGCGCTCATTGGCGAGCCGCAACCGGAGTGCACTGTCTCGAAGCTGTTCCATGCGCTTGAGCGCTCTGCTGAGGCGCAGACGACCGCTGGCTTTGAGAACCAGCATGGGACCAGCATAGTTCAGAAAGACGGACACGGCCGCCCCGAGAACCACCGCCAAAAACGCATAGAGCATCCCCCAGGTTGGGTGCCAGGAGGTGAAGGTCGGCTTGATGGACAGCAGATAGGACGTTCCCAGATCCTCCTCTGTCGGATCGCTCAGCTGGATCAGAGCCGAGTAGTCTCTCGCTTCGAGACTGCCGACGATGGTGCCAACAATGCGACGCGACTGCTCAAGTCCGAAATCAGCCTCCGCTTCTCCAGGCTTCAAGGCAGTGACCGCGTCGGCGCATTGCGATCGCGACGGGTTACCCGGGAAGGCGAAGTCAACCCTCAGGTCCGACGACCCACCGCTCTGGAGGCCTATCCGAACGCACCTGATCTGCCCTCCTTGTGGATTCTTGATAGCAAGCCCGAACTCTCTGTCATCCGGGTCGCTGGGTGCAAAAGTGACCGTATCGCCGCTCACCGAAGTACCTTCCAGCGTGGGCGCGAAGTCGCTTGGCCGGCGAACCACTTTCAGGGTGACCTCGGCGGCAGTTGCGCCCCCCGGATCCGCCACTGCCTCCACGTCTGCCTCGATCACGGCCTGCTGGAACCCAGTGAACCTCAAGCGCACCGCCTTCGAGGCTTCACCCGCCAAGAAGCTCACGCTGGAACTTGGCATGAATTGCCACACGACCGGGTCCGCAGCCTGCGCTTCCTCGCTCCGACGATCTTTCACACGCAGCTGGTATTCCTCCTCGGCAGCCGTTTCTTGCCGACGCAGGATCAGCTCGACCTCCAGCTCAGTCGCCATGGGGTCCAGGTAGACCGATCCAGTCGCTTTGCGCTCGATGACGATGCTTGCCGAGTCTTGACCGGAGGCGCCGGCAGTGCCCCCCGCGCCGGGATTGCCCGAAGAGGCCTGCTGCTGCGAGGAGCCTGCTGCCTCGTCTGCGGCCGATACGGCGCCCGCAGCTGTACAACCGACGAGGACGCCGACGATGATCAAGCCGCGAAGAATGAGCTGTCTCTCACGCATTTGCCTTCTCCTCCGAGCAGACGCCAGCCAGTCTTCGCCTGTTCTTCACTCGCCAAACCCCTGCCGGCTTGGACGCAAGGCCTCCGCGTGAGGCGGCTACGCGCCGCTGGTGGTTTTCTTGTTGCCGGGCGCCGCGCAACAGGCGACAGCGAGGGTGTCGATACGTGTTCTCTCTTCCTTGTCTTTGGGCTTGGCATTGGCGCGGCGATAGTCTCGATAGAGGAACATCAGCTCGGTCCAAAGGCCCGGCAGATCGGTCAGGAGCGTGTCGTTGCGGAAGCACTCATTGTAGTCGATCGCCTCGCCGCCCCTGCCGATCTCGCGCAGCACAGCCTTGGCGATGCGGCCGTAGCCGACGACGCTGGGATGCATCCCATCGAGGCCGCAGAAGCCACCCCACCTGAAGCCTCCGCCCAGATAGCTCTCCAGCATCATGTTGCTAATCGACCTGTTCCCAACCTTGATGACATTGTCATCGCGCAGGCGTTCATGCTTGCGGTTGAGGCGGCTCATCTGGTCCGCTAAATCGATAATCACCGCGCGGTCACCGAGCTTCTGTTTTGCGACCTTCGCCATCTCGGCATTGATCGCTTTGACGAACTCGTCCTGCTGCTTGAGCTCGTCACCGGTCATGGTGCCATAGCCAAAGCCGATGCGGTTCTCGTAGTTGTCGAAGTAGCCATCCGGTCCCGGGAGAATCCCGTCATAGGATATCGATTCCGGTGCCGGCATAAGGTTGGGCGTCTGGCTGGGCAGAACCAAACCGTTGAAGATCATCTTCTCGGTGCCTGGACCGACGGCTTTGAGATGCTCGGCCAATTCTTCGTACTTCGCGGCGATCTCCTTGACTCGCTCGCTGTTCAAAGTCGGCTTACCTTCGAAGCCGGCATTGAACAGCCCTTCGTTGCTGCCGATGTTGACGAGCAGGATGCGTGGCTGACGCGCCTTAACGAGGTCAACTGGCTGGACACCGTGCAATTCTGCCGTATCGCTCGGGTTTAGAGTGAAGCGGGCATTCAGGCCCAAGATCGCGTCGGCGACGGTTCCCTGAGGGATTTCTGCGTTGATCAGCCCCTTCAGGCTTGAGGCATCCTTCTGCTTGAGAGCATCGGCCTGGTGCATCCGAAGCTCCCAGTCGAAAGCGTAGAGATCGGAGATGTCCATCGAGGCAACGGAGATGTTCTCGAATGCAATTCGACCGGATGGCGATTTCGGCCTTTTCGTCCAATAGCGCGCATTGAGCGCCAAGAGCTGATTGATTGCGTCAAGATCAGGAAGCAGTCGGATGAACGCTTCCAATTCAACGATGATTGGCCGCTTCGGATCTGGATAGGCAAAGGTCTTCGCATCGATGCCGAGCGCACGAGCCACCTGGGCGGGCGGAGAAAAGCGGAACAGAGGGGCACTCATGGTCAAGGAGCGCACACCCTGGTACATGCTGTCTCCGATAGCCATCAGCGGCGGGTTCTTGTACTCGCCGGGCAACTGGACAGCCATATCTCAGCCCCTTAACTCGACCGTCTGTGAGCTAGAACCAAACAAACGAGGACGTCGCGCTTATAAGTTGTAAGTCTGAGCTAAGTCGGCGCCACAATCAACATGCCATTTTCGTGAAACCCCGCTTCCGGGACCAAATGGATCTATTGCGCTGCAGACAGGGGCAGGCTTTCGGTTCTGCCGATTCCGGCTATCCGCAAGCCTTCCCGCTATTGCCATCTTGTCTTGGACACCCTCGCGAACCCCGCGTGCTGCACTAGGCACATTGAGTTCTCACTCGTTCGCCTAGGCTTGAGCCGAAGCAAAGGAACGTAGCGGGGAACGCGCCGATCGAAGCAGCTTTGGGTACAGTCTTCTGCGTTCAAATCGAGACACGGAAGCGCTCGGCGCTGAAATGGCACAGCAATGCCATGATAGAACGTCCGGGAACTCAGGCCCTGCGAGCCAACATCGGGGTCAAAAAACAGAAACGGCGGTGACTGTGTGTCACCACCGCTTCCGTTCGAGACTTGCGCCGTCTTGGAAAAAGCCACTGACCAGGCGACCGTTCCGACGCCACCAATGCAAAGTACCCAAGGAAAGATTCACGCTTGCTACCAATAAACCTCGATTGCTATTTCTTGCACCGACTGAGATTCTTCGAAAGCGTCGAGCATCGTTGTCGCTGCTGAATTCTGCATAGACTTTATGCGCAAGCTTGCAATAAGTCAAATACAATCATTTATATTTTTATATAAATTAGAGTAAGTATTTGTACAAATTTGCGAATCATGCCAGATTAACTGTCTTTTTACCAGGCAGATGTTTGTCTTTGAAAGAAAACTGAGGGCCGAGCGACCAAGCCTATTCTGAAGATCATGCGATATCGGCGCCATCCTATGAAAAGCAGCGTGGCCCATGATAGGCCATGTCGGAGGGCACTTCACACTGCAAGTCACCTCCACGCCTCCCCCAACCGGGTGTCATCGGCGCTCTGCCGCCGGCAACAGCAGCTCTCATCTATCCAAGATCAAGCTATGCAAGGTCTGCGAACGCAATGAACGGAAATCGCTCTTCTGCCCCGGCATTAGTGTTTATCGCTGGAAGCGCTCGGTCTGGCACAACGTGGTTGGCCCGGATATTCGACAGCCATCCAAATACATTTTACCTGCATGAGCCGGACTTGGTGATCTATTCGTCCGACTTCCCGGTGGTTCCGAACCTCGAGGAGCTCACAACCAACATCCCAATGGCCGAAGACTTCCTGCAGCGACTTCTCCGCTCTCGTCCGCTTAAAGCCGTTGCCAGTCGCCCCACTTTCGACAAGACCTACCGCAACGGAGTCGCCAAACTGGTCCGCGAGGGGGTGATCGTCGCTCTGCGTGGCGCCGAGCAGTTGGCTGGTCGGAGAGTCGAGGCCGTCCCGGTCCCCGACATGATCACGTCGACCCCGGCCGAGCCCATCAGCTTCGTGCTCAAGTCCGTCAATGCGCTCGCGCGCTTGCCCCTCTACGCGGCAGCGCGACCGGATATGCCGATTATTCATATTCTGCGCCATCCCTGCGGGGTCGCGGCATCCGGCTTGCGTGGCATAAAGAGCGGTAAGATGCGGAAATCAAGGATCTTTAAGGGGGTACTAGCGCTGCCCCCGGCCCAACGCCGAGGCCTCGACGAAGAGACCGTGCAGTCGCTTTCACCTCTGCAAGCAAGGATGTGGTCTTGGGTTATCCTCAACGAGTGGGCCATGGAGCAGAAACCACCAAACTGTAACTGGCACACACTGCGCTACGAAGACCTCTGTGCTGCACCAATTGAGGAGAGCAAGAAACTCTTCGCGGCTTGCGGCCTCTCTTGGCAGAAGCAGACCGAAGATTTCCTGCTACAGGGTATGCAGGCCGGCAATACGGACGAATACTTCAGCGTCATCCGCAACCCCTCCGAACCAATGAACCGCTGGAGGAAGGAGCTATCCGCGCAGGAGATAGAGGAAGTTGCCGCGATCACGTCAGACTCGCTGCCCGGCAAGCTCTACGCCGATACCTTGAACGCGTAAACGGTTAGACCCTCCGCCGTCGACGGCGACGGGCCATCGCCTTATTGCCGGTATCTTGGACTTGCGCAAAGGCCTTGCTGCCGGCCTAGCTAACGCGATCGATGCTGTGTGCCCAGCCCCGCGGTGATGAAGAGCGCCGTCGCTTCGCCCTCGACGTCAACCGTATGCCAAGTACCGGGCGGGTTAATGGCGAACTGGCCGGGCGCCAGCGTGACGGTCGCTTTGGAACCGTCGCTGTGCTCTTGATGAAGGGTCAGGCTCCCATTCATGCAGACGACCACTTCGCTGCCCTCCGGGTGCATTTCCCAGGCATCCCAGGAGTCCTTGAAGGTGTAGAGCGAAACGAGGCGCCCTTCGACGCCGTCATTGCTATGGCGCGCCAGATAAGCCTCGTACCAAGCCATCTCGTTGGTGAAGCTGGGCTCAACCTCTGCCGTGGCGCCGAGGCCGAGATGGATCGGGCGGCTGGCAAGATCGTACGGTCCCATGGGCAACCCCGTGCTATTCTGCTTCGAGGAGGTCGGCATTCAGCATTAACCGATCAAGCCCACTTGCTGACAACTCCTGGGCTGTGAACTTTCTGTGCACCGTTAAGTCGGTCATAGCGAGACGCACCTAAGGCCGCTATCACGGCGCCTTTGTGGACTTCCTTTGCACGCGAGACTGTCCATGCCAAACAGCAACGAGCTTCGCCACATCGAGAACCGTCCGGTGCCGGCCGACTGCCGCGCCAACAGCCGGCTGGAAGTATGGGAGGCCAACGGCAAACGCTTCTTCGTCCTGGCCCAAAAAGGTCGCTTCGCCGACCTCTGCTATGACCACGGACGACTCCTCGCCCGAGAGCTGGAAGACGGCGTTTTTCCCGAAATCCTCGCAACCATCGCCCATGATGTAGACACGGACCGCAATGTGGTGCCAGGCTTCGGCGACCGTGTCCTGGGCGCCTTCTTCAATCGACTGAGCAGCGATGTATTGCGCTCGACAAGCGACGAGTTCCGGCGCGGAGTCGAAGCCCTGGAGCGCGGCTACTTCGCCGGCCTCGATAATGCGCTCTTCGACGGCACCGCGGTCGCCCATGCCTGCGTTGCCATCGACACCGGAAACGTCGCCACCGGCTTCGAGCACATCCGCCAGTTTCGGCGCTTCAGCAGCCGCTATGCCTATTGGCGCAACTATGTGCTGAGCGCCCGAATGATGAATACTTGGGGCCGACCCTACGGCGCCACGGCCACGGACCCGGTCCACGACGACGTTGAGCTGGAAGCCTGGCTCGATGCCGCACCCGGTACCGGCGGGCGCCGTCGTGCCGGTATGGGCTGCACCGGCTTCTGGGCCGGGCCCGAGCTGACAGCGGACGGGTTGGGGTTGCACGCGCGCAACTTCGACGGCGCCTTCTTTTCCTGGAATCGCTATCCTGTCCTCTCACTGATCGACGAGACGCCCACGAACCCGGCCTGGCAACGTTATGCGGCCGTCGGCACCGCCGGACTGATCTATCCGGGCGGCATCAGCGGTATGAACGAGGCTGGCCTAGCGGTGTCGCTGCATCAGATGTCGACCGTCAATTTTACCGTCGGCGACGGCAGCGGCGACTTCGACCTGGCCCCCTACGTGCAACAACGCATTCTGCGCGAAGCCCGCGGTTTAGATGAGGCGGTGGATATCGCTCGGGACCGCAAGCACTTCGCCGCCTGGTCGATCCTGGTGAGCCACGCGCCCTCCGGTCAGGCACTGCGCATCGAGCTGAGCGGCAGCGAAGACGGCAAGGGCGATCATGTCCAACGTGTCGAAGCCGGGCCGCAAGCGGATCGCATGGTTCAAACCAACCATTTCCTTTCGGACGCTCTCAAGGAACAGCACCACTTTTTCGAGGACGCGCACTTTACCAAGACCGTCGGCAAGTGGACCGAGACACGCGCCCGCTTTGCGACCACGGAAGGGAAGCTGGGTCGGGCCATCGACCAAAACGCCCTCGGCACAGAACGTGGGCTCGCAATGCTCGCCGGCCATGCCGACGGCGCCTTAGACGGCGAGCGGCGCAGCTTCGGGCGCACAATTTGCAAGGCCTATAGCCTGATGAGCAGCATCGCCCGAGCCCACCCAGATCGAGCCAACGGCCGCGACGAGCTCTGGTTCACAGTGGGCGAGAGCCTGCCGGGACCGCATTCCACCTTGGCTGGCTTCAGCATCGATTGGGAAAGCCTATCGGCCAGACCGGCGGGCCTGCACAAGGCCGAGACGGTACTGCCTGAATTCTTGTCCGCCATGCAGGCCTATGTCGATGCCTTCGCCGCCTACGAGCGCCCACGCCAACCGGACGGCAGCTACTTTCGGCGCCGGCCGACACCGCGCGAAATGCAGAGCATCCGACAGGTGGCCTTGGCCACGCTGGACCGCGCGGTGTCAACCGCAGAGGACGCGGGCATTCAAGAGCCCGCCTTTCGCTATATTCGCGCCCGCCTCGCCCATGAAGCGGCGCTGGCCCATCCCGACGTTGACCGGCAAGCCCGGCTCGAGGAGGCGGCGCGGGACTGGGCAACCCTGCGCAGCTGGGCAGAGGGCGCCGCCGTCGCCATGACCGATTGGGAGCGGGCGCTGATCTATATGCTCTCCGCCGCGACGGAGATGGCGCGCGAGGACCGCGCTGGGGTTGGCCCTGGCGACCTGCTGCACAAGGGCCGCGGGCTGCTCGAAAAGGTCGCCCACGACGAATTCGCCCCCGACGCGCTGCACCAGGACATCAAAGCGTGGCGCAAGGTGGCAGCGGCCATCGAGTCCGAAGGAGCAGACGCCGAGCTACCCGAGATCGACTTCGTGACGGTCGAATAGAGCCTCCAAACCCTGTGCCACCCGCTTACAGGGTCGGCACATCCATGCGTCTGGTCATGCGCATCTGGAGATCGAATTGCGGTTTGTCCGGACGCCTTATGGAGCCTTCAATCACCCCGTCCTTGATCGCCCCTTCGATGGCCAGCTCGAACTCCTCATTGGCTTCACCGAACATGGTGCGCGGCGGACCGAAGTACTCGACTTTTAGCGTCGCCTCCATCGTCTCGCCAGACTGGCGGTATTGGCCGAAGGAATAGTGACGGTTGCCGCCGCCGAGGATGCGGCCTCGCTCCAAGACCAAAACACCATGGTTCTCCCAGCCGAAAGGGCCATAGACCTCGCTGGTCCAGATACCGTCGATTGCCATGGCGTCTCCCCCCGCCTGCCGTAGAGCCTGTCGGACCTTATACTTAGCAACCGCCCCTAGGATTGCACACAATTAAAGGCTATTATTCAGGCGCCGTTTTAGAAAACATGACAAGCGGCGACTGGTCACGGCGAACATCGCAGAGGGAACCAGGGATGGCAAAGAAGGCGCACTCCAAGGACGCCAAACTGACGGTGTTGGATGCCGCGCCGGCCGAGACGACGCCAGCCACTCACGCTGCCGAAGAGAACGGTGCCGCGCACAAGCTCTCGACCAGGGTCTATGAGGCAGAGTTGGCCAAGCTGCAGATCGAGCTCGTCAAGCTGCAGGAATGGATCAAGGCCAAAGGTCTGAAGGTTGTGGTGATCTTCGAAGGGCGCGATGCCGCCGGCAAAGGCGGCGTCATCAAACGCATCGCCGAGAGCTTGAACCCGCGGGTCTGCCGCATCGTCGCGCTGGGAACCCCGACCGAGCGCGAAAAAACCCAGTGGTACTTCCAGCGCTATGTGCCGAATTTGCCGGCCGCCGGCGAGATGGTCCTGTTCGACCGCTCCTGGTACAATCGTGCTGGCGTCGAGCGAGTCATGGGCTTCTGCACCGAAGACGAGTATCAGGAGTTCCTGCGCAGCTGCCCCGAGTTCGAACGCATGCTGATCCGCTCCGGCATCATCTTGATCAAATACTGGTTCTCAGTCAGCGACGAAGAGCAGGAGCGCCGCTTCCACAACCGCATCGTCGACCCGGTTAAGCGCTGGAAGCTCTCGCCCATGGACCTGGAATCACGCAAGCGCTGGGTCGAGTACTCGAAAGCCAAGGACGTGATGTTCGCCCATACCGACATCAAGCAGGCACCCTGGTACGTGGTGAACGCCGACAGCAAGAAGCGGGCACGGCTCAACTGCATCAAGCACCTCTTGAGCATGATACCTTATCAGGATCTCACGCCGCAGCGCATCGAGCTGCCACCGCGCCAGGACGCGGCGGGCTATGTGCGTCCGCCGATGACCGACCAGACCTTCGTGCCAGAAGAGTACTAAGGCTTAGTGGTGCGCAGCTCGATCAGCCTTCGGTAGGCCGCCAGCCGCTGGCCAATGCCTCTTGCCGGGCGTCCTGCACCAGCGCGAAGGGAGTTAGCGCTTCGCAGCGCAAACGGTGCGCCTGGAGCCTGGGATAGCGCGTGAGGCTCTCAATTTCTGGCACTACCCGCTCCAAGTACTGGAGAGCGACCGCAACGGCGAGATCGGCGCGGCTGAATCGATCTCCGTAGAGCCAACCGTCGCCCGTCCTTTCCTCAAGCCATTTGCAGGCAGAGCGTATCTGTGTCTCTAAGCGCTCGCACCAGATCGGATCGCTGGTCCCAGGCGCCCTTCGGTTCCGCTCGATTCCGCGCTCGTAGACCTTCTCGGCCAGGGTGATGCCGACCACCTCGAGCTTGAGGACGCGGCGCCGTTGAGGCTCTTCCTGCGGAGCCAAACGCTGCTCTGCGAGCGCAATCGAATCCAGATAATCGATGATCGTGCGGCTGTCGAACAGCGTCTCGCCATCATCGAGAACAAGCGAAGGCACCTTGCCGAGCGGATTGACCTCCAGCATGGCTTCAAAATCGCGGAAGACGGAAAGGACGCGGCGCTCAAAGGGCAGTTGAAAGTGGTGCAAGGCGATGGCGACTCGGCGCACAAAGGGCGAGTCATACTGTCCGACGAGTATCACGGGACAACTCCAACGGCTTTCAAATGCACGATAATAGCCGCGTTCCACCCACCGAATGCAGGTGGTCCGGCGCAATCCTGGTCCGCGCGCTGGAGGCAGCTTGAGTTTTCGCCGAGGCCGACCCGCGTCGCGAGCGAGGCTTCAACTCTTCACGGTATGTGCCGTCAACACACGCAACGATGGAGCTAAAGCCCGAGGCGGCTCCAGTGAGCGCGCTCTTCAAGCTTGGAAATCAAGGCATCGGCAATGTCGCCGCCGTCAATCGCCGGAACGTGGAGCGCCGGGGCCCGCCCGCCAAAGCGCAGCAGGCGGCGCCAGCCGCGGTCCGTCTCGATCAGCCGCAGATCAACCTCCTCGCCATAGCGGCGGCGCATCTCGGGGCGCAAGTAGCCGATGCCGTCGATCAAGCCGAGCTCCAGAGCCCGCTTGCCGGTCCAAAACTCGCCGGTGAAAAGCGCCTCCGGCTCGGCCTTGAGGCGGTCGCCGCGGCGGGCCAGGACGAAGGCGTTGAAGGCTTCGTGGATATCGCTCTGCAGTTCCTTTAGCCGCACGATGTCCTCCTCCTTCTCGTCCTCAAAGGGATCGAGAATGGCTTTCTTTTCCCCGGAGGTGTGGACCCGTCGCTCTATTCCCAGGCGCTTGATCAGGGCCGGAAAGCCAAAGCCTGCGGCGATCACGCCGATAGAGCCGACGATGGACGACTCGTCGGCGTAGATTTCATCGGCTGAACAAGCCAGCCAATAGCCACCGGAGGCTGCTGCGTCCTCGCAAAACGCAATCACGGGCAGATCGTTTTCCTCTGCCAACTCGCGAATGCGTGCGGCGATCAGCGCCGACTGCACCGGCGAGCCACCGGGTGAATTGATGATAAGCGCCACGGCCTTGAGGCGCGGCAGCTTGAATAGCGCCTCGATGTTCTCAGCCAAGCCGGCCAAGCTTAGCCCGCGCGAGAACTGGCCTGCACTCCCGATGACCCCCGAGAGTCGCAGAACACCGACCACCGGCCCAGCCTCTTTCACGAAGGGCAGCCAATTGAAGAACTTCCGCCATTTCATGGCGGGCTTGATAGAAGATGTCGGGGCGTCTGCCAATGGCTGCTTACGCGTTGAGAGACAGGGGGGCGCCCTCTTCCAAGGCCGAGAGGGCCTCGGCCGTATAGCCACCGTCGCTATCGTGCAGCACAAGCCCAGGCAGAAGATGGCTGCCGCCCTTGACGCCCTTGCGTGCGGAGAGGATGACGCGCTTTGCCGGACGCCCTGCCTTGGGCCAAAGCGGAAAGATCGTCGCCTCGCCAAAGCCATCGAGTGCGGCCAGGATCTCCGCCAAGACATCGGCACGGTGCACCAGAGTGAGGCGCCCCTTGTGCTTCAGCGCATCCCGTGCGCTCGCCACGGCCGCTGCGAGTCCGGCCTCGGGCCCTAGGTTTGCTGCGGCCTTGATCGGATTGGGCGAGGGCCGGTGGCGGGCTGGGTCGTGATAGGGTGGGTTGATGGCAACTTGGTCGAATTGACCATGCCATCGCTCAGGTAGCTCGGCGTAGTCGCCCTGTTGCACCCGAAAACGATCGGACAAGCCGTTGGCTGCGGCGTTCTCGCTAGCCAGAACCGCCAGCGTAGGTTGCCGCTCGATACCGTCAACGTACAAATCCGGCTGCCGTGCCAGCAAACAGAGGGCGACCGCCCCGACGCCACAGCCGAAATCGAGCACCCGCTCTCCTGGCTTGAGCGGGAGAGCAGCGGCAAGCAGAACGCTGTCCATCGCCACACGGTAGCCGTCGCGTGGCTGCTTTAGAGCAAGCCGTCCGCGCAGCAAGCGATCCTCTGTCACTTCCTGAGGCGCTGAATGGGTGGTCGGCTCTTTGGCCTCGGCAGTGACCACGGTATTCACCACGCCGAAGGTTCGCTCACGCTCTCCCCCGCCGCTTCCAGCAAGCTCTTGGCCGAATCATAGTCGTCGCTACCGACCATCAGGCGGCGCGGAATGGCAATAGCCGAGCCCTCCAGTACCGAAGTGTGACCATCGAGCACCACGCAAGGGATCTGAGAATCAGTCAACAAAGCCTGCAGCCAGGACAGCCGCACGAGATCGTTGGTTCGCAAGAGCTCTTTCATGGCGCGTCACCTGGCCCCGCAGTTCAGTTCCACAATAGATCAAAGGACATTTCGCCGCTGTTCCTTGACCGCCCGCCGCACCAACTTATGCTGCGAGCGAGATAGAAAAGGTGCAAGTCCGGCTTTCGCTAGCAGGATCTAGGGCCGGAACAATGGCATTTCATCCGAAGGGAACGAAAGCGTGACTGCAGCGGCCGAGTTCGGCGCGGCGCAAGAGGTGGACAGAAAGGCCGGCTTGGAACCCCTTACTGCCTACACCCAGGATGACCTGGCACGCGTCAATCGCCTCATCGTCGAGTACATGCAGTCGCCGGTTGCGCTCATTCCGCAACTTGCCGGGCATATTGTCGCCGCTGGGGGCAAACGGCTGCGCCCTATGCTGACCTTGGCTTCGGCACGGCTCTGCGGCTACGAGGGCGAACGCCATATCGGCCTGGCCGCCTGCGTGGAATTCATCCATACAGCCACGCTGCTGCATGACGACGTTGTCGACGACAGCAAGCTGAGACGCGGCCTCGATACGGCCAACGCCCTGTTCGGCAACAAAGCCAGTGTGCTGGTCGGGGACTTTCTGTTCAGCCGCTCATTCCAGCTGATGGTAGCCGACGGCTCGCTCGCGGTGCTGCGCGTGCTCTCCAATGCGTCGGCCACCATAGCCGAGGGCGAAGTGCTGCAGCTCATGACCAGCAACAACACCGCGACGACCGAAGCAGAGTATTTGGAGGTGGTCAGCGGCAAGACGGCAGCGCTCTTCGCCGCTGCTTGCGAGGTCGGCGCCCTGGTGGCCGACCGCCCGGACGATGAGTGCAAGGCGCTCTCCGAGTTTGGCATGTCGTTGGGGATCGCCTTCCAACTGATCGACGACTTGTTGGACTACACGGCTGACGAAACCGTGCTTGGCAAGGCCATCGGCGACGACTTCCGGGAAGGCAAGATCACCCTGCCGATCGTCCTGGCCTTTGAACGGGGTGACGACGTCGAACGGGCCTTTTGGCGGCGTTGTCTGGAGGACATGGAGCAGGATGAGGGCGACCTGCGCCGGGCTGTCGAGTTGATGAAGGCGCACCGGGCGCTGGAAGACACCCGTGCACGGGCCGAAGAGCACGGCCGCCACGCCTTGGAACGCCTTGGAGGATTCCCCGACGGCCCGGCCAAAAGCGCCCTTTCAGACACCTTGATCTTCAACTTGGGCCGCGATGCCTGATTGCTAAAGACGCTGGTCGCGAAGACGGGGCGCTAGAGGCGGCGCGGCCGTCCTTACTCTCGGGAAAAGCTGGTCGGGGAGAGAGGATTCGAACCTCCGGCCCCTACGTCCCGAACGTAGTGCTCTACCAGGCTGAGCTACTCCCCGACAGCGCCGGCCGCGCATTGCCCGGCCGGGCCGCTGGCTTATACGCGCTTCGCCCCACGATTTCAATCGCTCGATAACACAAGCATTTCTTTCTTCTCTTGTGTCCCCACTGACGCCAAGGTAGCTTTCCGCCGACTGCGGGGAAGGGCGAAAAGGCGTTCTGTTCCCGTCAGATCGCAATCAGAAATGGCCGCACATAAAAACATCAGGCGGCGATCCAGAACGGGAGGTCTACAGGAAAATGAAAGTCCGTTCCCTTCTTTTTAGCGCCGCCGCGGTTGCTTTGGCCGGCGCCTTTACCTTTGCCACCATGAACGAAGCAATGGCCGATCGCCTGCGGTGGAAAATGGCCAGCGCTTTCCCAAGCAGCTTGGTTCAGCTCGGTAGCGGCGGCGTCCTTCTGTCAGAGCGGCTCGAGAACATGTCCGGCGGCGAGATCGAGCTGAGGTTCTTCGAGCCGAACGCGCTTGTCCCGCCGCTCGAAATGTTCGACGCCATCTCCGCCGGCTCGCTCGATGCCGCTTGGTCGGTGCCGGGCTACTGGTTCGGCCGCGAGCCATCCCTGGCTCTCTTCTCAGCCGTGCCCTTCGGCCCCCGTGCCGGCGAGTACCTCGCCTGGATGTATCACGGCGGTGGTCATGAGTTGATGGACGAGGTCTATGCCAAGCACAACATCAAGTCCTTGATCTGCGGTGTCATCGCACCGGAGGCCTCAGGCTGGTTCCGCAACGAGATCAACTCGGTCCAAGACCTCGAAGGGCTGAAAATGCGGTTCTTCGGCCTTGGCGCCAAGGTCATGGAGAAGGTTGGCGTCTCGACCCAGCTGTTGGCTGGCGGCGACATCTATCCGGCCCTGGAGCGCGGCTCGATCGACGCCACCGAGTTCTCCATGCCGGCGATCGATCTCGACCTAGGCTTCTACCAAGTGGCCAAGCACTACTACTTCCCGGGCTGGCACCAGCAGTCGACGCTGTTCGAGCTGATGATCAACCTGGACAAGTGGAACGCGCTTGACGATCAGCAGAAGGCGATGATCGAAGCGGCCTGCCACGCCAATGTCGCGGCGATGTTCGCCGAGGGCGAGGCCATCCAGTTCGCGGCCATGCAGGAGCTGCAGGACAAGGGCGTGACACTGCATCGCTGGCCGGAAGACGTGCTCGATACTCTGCGCGGTGCCTGGGGCGAGGTTGCCACCGAGCTGGCCGCGGAGGACGAGAGCTTCAGGAAGTCATGGGACTCCCTGCAGGCCTTCCGCCGCAACTATGCCATCTGGAACGACCTGGGCTACCTGAACTAAGCCGCAGCGAGGCACAGCCTCTTTGTAAGACAGCATAAAGCGGGTCGGAGCCTGCCTCCGCGCGGGCTCCGACCTTGCCGTCTCGTTGCGAGGCTCCTCCAGGTCGATCCAAGCCAGCTCTCCCAATAGGCAGACCCATGCAGACGCTCGCCCGACTCAGCGACGGCCTCGATGTCCTCCTCACCCGCATCGCCAAAGTCGCGGCCTGGGCCGCAGTGGCGTTGATCGCGGTGACGGTCTTCGACGTGGTGACCCGGCGCTTTTTCGTCCTTGGCTCAACCCGGCTGCAAGAGCTGCAGTGGCATTTTCACACTATCCTCTTCATGTTCCTGATCGGCTACGCCTACCTGCGCGATGCTCATGTCCGCATCGACCTCGTGCGAGAGCGGCTTTCGGAACGGGCGCAGTGGTGGATCGAGCTGATCGGCTGCCTCTTGTTTCTCATCCCCTATTCCATGCTGATCGTTTACTTCAGCTACGATTTCTGGGAGCGCTCCTTCCTGGCCAACGAGGGCTCCTCCGCGGCCACCGGCCTGCCCTACCGCTGGATCATCAAGGCAGCCTTACCGCTAGGCTTCACGCTGCTCGGCCTGGCCGGCCTCGCGGTCATCCTGCGTAAGATCGTCGAGCTCTTCGGCCCGCCCGACCTGCGAAACAAGGTCCACGACATCGAAGACGCGGAACGAGTCGACGAGTTCCACCCCGACCTGGACCGGGGGAACAAGTAGATGGAATTTGCCGATTACCTACCGCTTATGATGTTCGCAGCGCTCGCGCTGCTGCTGTTCACCGGTTACCCCGTCGCCTTCATCCTGGGCGGCGTTGGCCTTGCCTTCGGCTTTATCGGCATGGCCTTCGGCGACTTCTATTTCTCCTTTATCCAGTTCTTCAACCTGGTGCCGCGCCTGTGGGGCGAGGGCGGCGGCGGCATCGCCGCGAACCTCATCCTGACCGCCATCCCCATGTTCATCTTCATGGGCACCATGCTGGAGAAGAGTGGCGTCGCCACCGACCTCTTGCGCTGCCTGCAGGTGCTGCTGCGCCGCGTGCCCGGCGGCCTCGCGCTTTCAGTGACCATCCTCGGCACAGTCATGGCCGCGACGACCGGCATCATCGGCGCCTCGGTGGTGATGATGACCCTCCTGGCCCTGCCGGAGATGATGAAGCGCGGCTACAACATGCCACTGGCGACCGGCACCATCGCCTCCTCCGGCACGCTCGGCATCCTCATTCCACCCAGCATCATGCTGGTCATCATGGCGGACCTGCTGGCCCGATCAGTCGGCAACCTCTTTTTCGCAGCCTTCCTCCCCGGCCTGATGCTGGCCGTCTTCTACATGATCTACATCTTCGTGCTTTGCCGCCTGAAGCCGGAACTGGCGCCACCCCTGCCCGAGGACATGGGTCCGGACAGCACGGCCGGATTGGTGAAGATGGTATTGAGGAGCTTCATTCCGCCGGTCTTTCTGGTCTTTCTGGTCCTGGGCTCTATCCTCTTCGGCTGGGCAGCGCCCACCGAGGCCGCCGGCGTCGGCGCCGCCGGCGCAACGCTATTGGCAATCTTCAATCGCAAGCTGACCTGGAGCGTGCTGAAAGACGTGGTCGAGCGCTCGGCGCTGACCAACGCCATGATCTTCGGCATCTTCATCGGCGCCAGCTGCTTCTCCTACGTGTTCCGCAGCTTGGGCGGCGACGATCTTGTGATCGACCTCGTGGAGTCGCTGGGCTTCGGCTCCTGGGGCCTGCTCATCCTCTTGATGGGCATCGTCTTCATTCTCGGTTTCTTCTTCGACTGGCTGGAGATCACGCTGATCGTCCTGCCCGTCTTTGCGCCGATCGTCGCCCTGCTCGATTTCGGCGACCATGTGACCGGCACCGACGTGATCTACTGGTTCGCCATCCTGATGGCCGTCAACCTGCAGACCTCGTTCCTGACACCACCCTTCGGCTTCGCGCTCTTCTATATGAAGGGCGCGGCACCGCCCGGTGTGAACATCAACCAGATCTACAAGGGCATCATCCCCTTCGTGATCCTGCAGCTAATCGGGCTGGGACTGGTTATGGCCTTCCCCGACATCGCACTCTGGCTGCCGCGGGAATTCCTGGATTAGCGACAGAGTAAGCTGGCTGCGCGAAGCGCACCGGTCAGCTCGACCAGGAGTGTAGCGTTCCCATCCGGGCGAACTTGATCCGCCAGCGGTCCGTCCGCGCCTGCAGAACGTAGTGGTACTCCATATCGCCGATCAGCCGTCCTTCGGACGCCATGACCCGATATCTGTTGCTGCAAAAGGCCTCGGCCAGACCAAACGCAGTCTCCCGCAAACGTTCGGTCTCGATCTCCCGCACGCCACTCTCCTTCAACGAAGCGACGAAGTTGCGTTCATAGTTCTCGAGATCCTGCTCGCTGCGCAGGATGTGATCGCCATTGCTATCGACGATGAGACAGGGAAAGTCGAAGAACTCGGCGAAGACCGTCGCATCGCACGCAAGATAAGCGCGTGCATAGCGATCAAAGAACGAGGCGATCGACTGCATGCGAAGAACCGTTCTACGGCCGGAAAACGCACACGATCATGCCTAGAGGATGCAACGCGTCAACCGGCATCCCGGCTGAGCAGATTCGGTCTACGCCGCGAAGGTCTGGAGCTTTTCGCAGAGGTAACTGACATCGGCCTCGGGGAGCACCTCTTCGCCGGCATCGAAGCCCGTCAACATCCGCTCGATGACGCGTTCGACGAAGCGCTGGCGGTCATTGCGGCCGGCGTCGTAGTCGGTCTCCTTCAACACGGCGAGCGCCGCGCGGATGGCCGGCAGGTAGTGCTTGGGCCAGCTCGCCCGCTGGCACACGGCCTCCAGACCGCGGCCGCCGGCATCGTGAATCAGGATGCGGGCATTCTGTAGCGGCACCTTGGCGCGGAGAGCCGTGGCCACCTCGAACAACAGCAAATCCCCCGTGCAAAGCGCCCGCAAGATCAGCGATGGGGTCATGCGACCGCTGTTGAGCAGGTCTTGGGCCAGACGCTCGGTCTCTTCGACCGTGTTATGGCCGATGACCTCCACCGTAGCCCGCTCGCGGATCTGTGAAACCAAGGTGCTGAGGTCGTCGACCGGAAAGTCATGGCGGGTCCGGAGATAGCCTTCCAGCTTTGCCGTGAAGGCAGCGACCAGCTTTTCCTTCACCGTCGCCGGCAAGGCGACCCGACGGCAGAGCGACTCGTCAACCAGAGCACTGCCGTTGTAGTTCACCATCACATGCTCAAACGAGCGTTCGCTGATCTCCGCGCCCTCGTTCGCGACCAGCTTGGCCACGGCCACTTCATTGCCGCACTGAACGATGGCATCCGACACTGCTTCTGAGACGTGGCGCCGCTCGGCGATAGCGGCTTGCTTCGCCGCGCTTTGTGTCTCGACGAGCGCAATCAAATCCTCGTCGTTCAAAACCTCGGTCACAGTCAGGAAGGGCAGTGCAACCTGCTCCACGTCCTGTGCAAGCAGCAGCGCCGTCTCACGTGGTAGGTCGGGCGCCGACATGAGTGACTGCGCCAAGGCCGCACGAACAGCAACTTCGGTATCGCGCGCCAGGCTATCAAAAATATCGCGTGCGATTTGGCTCTCTTCGTCGCTCATAAAGCCAGCGGCGAACGCATCGGCAACCTTGGAAGCCGTTCCGGCCCGAACGTCCGGCCGAGGTTCCCGCAGCAGCCGTTCCACGTCGCGTGCGGAGAGCGTTTGTACCATGGTTACGCTTACCTTCTGTTGCCCGAGTCACTCAGATGCGAAAAAGGGGCGAGCCTGCGGGCAGGCACATGCCTGTATCAAAGAAAGGCTAAACGCACTTGCTTAAGCGGCACTTAACGAAAAATTGTCAAAAACCGTCTGGATCTGCGGGCTTTCGATACCGATAGTATCTGCCATCACACGTAAACCAGAGCCTTACGGATGGCCTTGAGATCACTCCTTGTCCTCGCACTCTGCATCGGCGTGGCCTTGATCGCGGCGCCCCTTGCCCAAGCCGAGGAGCTTTCCGCGCCAGACGCCTACGCCCGCGCCAGCGCTGGCGAGATTACCCTGATTGATGTGAGGAGCCCGAGCGAATGGCGTCAGACGGGCTTGCCGGCCCATGGCGAGGCCGTGACCATCCACGACCCGGGGGGCCTCCCGGCCTTCGTGCGTAAGATCGCCAGCCTGCTCGGCAACGACCCTTCAAGGCCGGTCGCCTTGATCTGCGCCAGCGGCGTACGATCGAGCTACGCTGAGAAGCTCCTCGAGCATGCCGGCTTCACCGCCGTCTACAACGTCACCGAAGGCATGCTGGGTGGCCGAGCCGGGCCCGGCTGGCTGAAGCGCGCCTTGCCCACCGCAGCCGCCGACTGAGCTTCGTCCGAGGCAATACCGAGACGGCCTAGCAGCCATGAGACGGGTGGCGGTTCCCGCTACCGGCCCGCGCTAAGCCAACACGGCCACCAGCGCACTGTCGGACCATCCACAGGTCGGCGGGCTTTACATCGCCAATCTGTGAATATATAATTTCCACAACAATTGCGTGATTTTGGGGGTGACGAATGATCGCAATGTCGGCCTCGCATCGCCTACGGCGTTCGGGGACGGCGGGGGGACGCGTCGATCGCGACGAGCTGGCCATCGGCCAGACGATCGCAAAGCGTTTCGAGACAATCGTCGACCGTGATCCGGCTGCCGTCGCAGTGCGCTCCGGAGGAGTTGAACTCAGCTACCGCGCACTGAACCTTAAGGCCAACGCGCTCGCCCAACGCTTGCTCGGCGAGAGCACAAACAGCGACACGCCGGTCGTGCTGCTGCTCAACCAGGGCATGGCCAACGTTATCGCCGTTCTCGGCGTGCTCAAGGCAGGGCGGTTCTTCCTACCGCTGGACCCGGAACAACCGCCACGGCGGAACCGGCGCATCCTGCAGGAGTCCGGCGCGCGCATCTTGGTCACTCACAGCCAGCGAGTAGAAGAGACCGCTCTTCTGGCAGGCGCCGGCCAGACCGTAATCGAGATCGACAACTTGGCCGGAGAGGACTCGGCGGAGAATCCAAATGTGCCGGTCGACCCGGACTCGATCGCACAGATCGTCTACACCTCCGGCTCGACCGGACAGCCCAAGGGTGTGATCCACAGCCATCGCCAGGTGCTGCACAACGTCCTACGGCATACAAGAGCCTTTCATATCGACACCACGGACCGGCAAACCCTGCTTTACCCCCCGCATGCCTACGCCGGAACCCGCGAGATCTATAACTCCCTGCTGAACGGTGCTCGCCTCTGTCACTATCCGGTCGCAGAACGGGGGGTCACCGGCCTTGCAGCCTGGCTACAAGAGGAAGGCATCAGCCTCTATTGCTCCGTAACCACGGTCTTTCGCCGTTTGCTCGACAGCCTCGAGAGACCGATCGAGCTGCCACGGCTGCGCGTTATCAAGCTCGGCGGAGAGACAACGCTGAAGAAAGACGTCGAACGCCTCTGGCACCTCATCCACGCCGACTGCCTGGTCCATTGCGGTCTTGGGATCTCGGAAACCGGCCTGGCATCCCACTACTTCCTCGATCGAGACAGCAAGATTCCCGGCGCCAAGGTACCTCTCGGATTTCCGAGCCTGGATATTGAGATCCTGCTCTTGGATGACGACCGACAGCCTGTCGCGGCAGGAGAGGTCGGTGAGATCGCCGTCAGAAGCCGCTACATCTCCTCCGGCTATTGGCGCAGGCCCGATTTAACGCAGACGGCATTCATCCCGGAAAGTCCCGATGGGGGCGGGCCAACCTACCTGACCGGAGACAGGGGGTGGATTGGCCCCGATGGCTGCCTGGAGCACCGCGGGCGCAAGAACAGCCAAGTCAAGGTCGGAGGAAACCGGGTCGATCTCTCCGAAATCGAGCAGGCACTGGCATCTTTAGAGGCGGTTGGAGAGGCCGCTGTCCTGCTCGAGAAAGATCGGCAAGACCGCGACCGCCTGACCGCCTACTGGACCGCAGACCAGGCAGCAGGAAAGGGAACCGACCGTGCGGTGGTTGCCGATCTGAGAGACGCCTTGCTGCAGGCGCTGCCCAGGCACGCAATCCCCTCCCGGTTCGTCGAACTGGAGCGCATGCCGCTGACGCCGACCGGGAAGATCGATAAGCGCGCGCTGCCGGCAGCCGAAGAAGCAGTGCGCGCGTCTGACCGCAGCTACGTGGCGCCACGCAGTGTCACCGAAGAGAAAGTGGCGAGGCTCTGGGCCGAGGTGCTAGGCGTCGACAAGATCGGCGTGCACGACAACTTCTTCGATCGCGGCGGAGATTCTCTCGATGCAGCGCGCCTGGTCACAGTGCTGCAGACGGGTTTAGGTCTGCGGATTCCAGCCGTCGCGCTGTTCCAAGGCAGCACCGTCGCCCAGCTCGCACAAATGCACGACTCGGGCGCCACCGCCCTACTCCAGTCCGCGACGGTCGCTATCCGTCGACAGGGCAGCAAGCGGCCGTTCTTTGCTGTCGGCAGCCATCCCCGCTATGCGGAGATAGCACTGCGATTGGGTCCGGACCAACCCTTCTACAGGCTTGACGTCTACGCCCTGCAAAGCGAGCAAATGAAGCGTGGCGAAAGGCTCCATGGCCACATCGAAGACATCGCGGCACGCTTCGTAGAAGACGTCCGGCGCCTCCAGCCAAGCGGCCCCTACGCGCTCGGAGGCGGCTGCGAAGGCTCCATGGTCGCTTTTGAGATCGCCACTCAACTGCAAAGCCAAGGCCAGGAGGTGGAGTGCATTCTGCTTTGGCTGGCGAGGCCGCCAGGATACTCCGCGATGGTCGCCGGTCGCACTGCGCTGTCGCGCGTCACTGGCCAGGCACGCGGCGTAATCGGCCGCATCGGCTGGGGCGATCTACGCCCCAGGAACTTGGCCCAGCTCGTCAGGCACGGCTACATCGAGTACCGGATCTTCCGCGCCGTCGACCGCTATCGCCCTTCCAGGGCCTTCGAGGGCGAGCTGACAATCGCCCGTTTTCACCAAGACCTGCCTGACAACAACCGGGATTCCGGCCAAGACCCGGCCGGAGGGTGGAGCGCACACGCCACCGAGGGCGCAGCAGTGCACCTCGTACCAGGCGATCACGACACCCTCCTTCCACTTCATGCGCAAGAGCTGGGGGACCTAGTGCAATCCAGCCTGCGCATCGCACGCAGGGAGAAACAAGCATGGACAGCCTAGAGCAAAGCAGGCGTTTCAGCGATGTTGTGAACTACATCGACGTCAAGCGAACTGAAATGTGCGAGTCCGTCGGGCTTTTCGAGACCTTGAAGGACGAGTCACTCCCGAAACGGCAGCGCATGCTGTTCGCCCCTTACATGCTGTTCTTCTCCGTCGGCAGTCCCGACATCAAGACGCTGATGATGCGGATCGAGAAGCCGCAAGAAGAACTGAGTCTGGCCGAACGGAAGATCAATGCCTTCATCAACGAAGACAACTTCCACTACAATTTCTACCTGAGAGACCTGGAACGGCTCGGCTACGGCCTCGACAGATTCGGCTCGATCAGCGCCGTGGTGCGCCACGTCTTCGCCGAGGAAGGGATACCGACCCGCCGTCTGGTCTACGGCATCGGCTCCTACATCGACCAGGAAAGCGATCCGCTGATCGGCCTTGCCATCACCGAGATCATCGAGGCTGGCCTGTTCGACCTCTTCACAACGGTCTATCAGCATATCATCAAAGCGGACGCCGACGAGACTTATGCCGACTTCGACTACTTTGGCGATACCCACGTCATGTTGGAGCAGAATCATACCGTCACCAGTTGGTTCGCCCCCGGGCATCCGGAAGACGAGGAGGTGGCCGACCAAGCGGTTTCGCCGGAGACCTTTGCCAAGATTGTCGAAATGGTCGACGACCTCATGGGACGCTTTGCGGAGATGTACCGGGCTTTCGACGAGATCGTGAGAAGCAACCGAGACATTCGGCCGGCCAAGTTCACCGTCGAAGGCTCGCCGCCGATCGATCGGGTCACGCACGGTCACGCCTAAGGAGGGCTACTGTCCTCTCGCCGTATTGCTAGGGCGACGGCAGGACATCGTCGAGCAGCGTTTGGAAGCCGTCCTCAGTCAGCGTGAACAGATTGTGCGCCAGGGAGGCCCTTGTCGCCAAGGCGCTCGCCAGCCTGGTCGGCAATGATACTTCGCTGCCTGTCGCGTTGATCTGCGCCAGCGGCGCACGCTCGAGCTATACCGAGACGCTCCTCGAGCATGCCGGCTTCAACGCCGTCTACAGTGTCTGCGAAGGCATGCTGGGTGGCCGCGCCGGTCCCGGCTGGCTAAAGCGCGTCTTGCCGACCGTCGCCGCGAACTGACGCTTGCAGTTCGGCACCAGCTCCAGACATTGCAGGAAAGTCGTCAGCCACCCGGTACTGTGCGCGCGGCGAGAGCTGCCCCTCTGGAACCACAGCACTGCGACCCTACGTTTTGTCTGTGGTCGTTGTGGGCTGATTGCTTGTCTCGACAAGCCGATCCAGAATGGTCGCAAGTAAAGACAAAGCGGCTCCAGTCCGGTGCGATCAACGCCCAGGCAAACAGAAAGGCGCCGCGCGACAGAGAGGAACGCCACATGATCCCCGGATCATTCGAATATCATCGCCCGGACTCCCTCGGCGAGGCAGTCGCGATCCTGGCCGAGCACGGCGACGAGGCGCGGGTGCTGGCGGGCGGCCATAGCCTCATCCCCATGATGAAACTGCGCCTGGCTGTCCCCAGCCATCTGGTCGACCTGCAGGGGATCGCCGGGCTCGCCGGCGTTCGCGAGAGCGGCGGTGTGCTGGAAGTCGGGGCTATGACGTCCCAAGCCGACCTCCTTGCTTCCGAGACCGTGCAGAGTGCCTGCCCCATTCTGATCGAAGCGGCGAAGCAGATCGCCGACCCGCAGGTGCGCTATTGCGGCACCGTGGGCGGCAATGTCGCCAACGGCGATCCGGGCAACGACATGCCGGGCATCATGATGTGCCTTGATGCCGACTACGTCCTGCAAGGCGCAAGCGGCGAGCGCACCGTCAAGGCCCGCGGCTTCTACCAAGCGGCCTACTTCACCGAGATGGAGGAAGGTGAAATCCTGACCGCCGTGCGCATTCCGCTGCCGGCAGCCGGGCATGGCTATGCCTACGAGAAGCAGAAGCGCAAGATCGGCGACTACGCCACCGCGGCCGCCGCTGTGGTGCTCAATATGTCGGGCGGACAGTGCAGCGCCGCCTCCATCGGGCTCACCAACGTCGCCGACACGCCGCTCTACGCCGAAGCGGCCGCCCAGGCCTTGGTCGGCACAAGCTGCGACAGTGCTGCCATCGATGCCGCCGCTGCCGCTGCCGAAGCCATCACATCACCGGCCAGCGATGGCCGCGGCTCCCCGGAGTTCCGCACCAAGGTCGCCGGCGTCATGGTGCGCCGCGCCGTGCAACGGGCCCTTGCCCGCGCCAGTTAGTTTCGCCAGCGAACCAAGAAGGAGCCAAGAGCCATGGCGAAGATGCCGATCAAGCTGACCGTCAACGGTCAGGCCGTCGAGGGCGAGGCCGAGCCACGCACCTTGCTCATCCACTTCCTGCGTGAGGAGCTGAACCTCACCGGCCCGCATATCGGCTGTGAGACGACTCACTGCGGCGCCTGCACCGTCGACATGGACGGCAAGTCGGTGAAGTCCTGCACCGTCTTCGTGGCGCAGGCCAACGGCAAGGAGGTCACCACCATCGAAGGACTGACCGGTGACGGCGGTGTCATGCATCCGTTGCAGGAAGCCTTCCGCGAGCACCACGGGCTGCAGTGCGGCTTCTGCACGCCGGGCATGATCACCCGGGCCTATCGCTTGCTGCAGGAGAACCCAAATCCGACCGACGAAGAGGTGCGCCTCGGCATATCGGGCAACCTCTGTCGCTGCACCGGATACCAGAACATCGTCAAGGCCGTTCAGGCCGCGGCCAAGGAAATGGCCGGCACCAAGGAGGCTGCAGAATGAGCACCGAAACGGCAACGGCGGCCGAACGCACGGCCAAGCTGGAAGGACTGGGCTGCAAGCGCAAACGCGTCGAGGACGCCCGCTTCACCCAAGGCAAGGGCAACTACGTCGACGACATCAAGCTGCCGGGCATGTTGTTCGGCGACTTCGTGCGCTCGCCCTTCGGCCATGCCCGCATCAAGTCAATCGATAGCGAAGCGGCCCTAGCGGTACCCGGCGTTCTGGCGGTGATCACCGCCGCCGACCTGAAGCCGCTGGAACTGCACTACATGCCGACCCTGGCTGGCGACGTGCAGGCGGTGCTGGCTGAAGAGAAGGTGCTGTTCCAGGGCCAGGAGGTGGCCTTCGTGGTCGCCACCGACCGCTATGCCGCCGCCGACGGCGTCGAGCTGGTCGAAGTCGACTACGAAGAGCTGCCGCCCCTGGTCGACCCCTTCAAGGCGATGGACGACGACGCGCCTCTGCTCCGCGAGGACATCAAGGACAAAACCGAAGGCGCACACGGCCCGCGCAAGCATTACAATCACATCTTCACCTGGGAGGTCGGTGAGGCTGAGGAAACCAGCCAGGCGATCGATCAAGCCGAGGTAGTGGCCAAGGAATTGATCACCTACCCGCGTGTCCACCCCTGCCCGATCGAGACCTGCGGCTGCGTCGCCTCCATGGACAAGGTCAACGGCAAGCTCACGGTCTGGGGCACCTTCCAAGCGCCCCATGCGGTGCGCACCGTGGCCTCGCTGATCTCAAAGATCCCCGAGCACAACATCCGCATCGTCTCGCCCGACATCGGCGGCGGCTTCGGCAACAAGGTCGGTGTCTATCCTGGCTACATCTGCTCGATCGTCGCCTCCATCGTCACTGGAGCGCCGGTCAAGTGGGTGGAAGACAGGATGGAAAACCTCGCCTCCACCGCCTTCGCCCGCGACTATCACATGACGGGCGAGATCGCCGCGACCAAGGACGGCAAGATCACCGGCCTGCGCTGCCACGTGCTGGCAGACCACGGCGCTTTCGATGCCTGCGCCGACCCGACCAAGTTCCCGGCTGGCTTTATGAACATCTGCACCGGCTCATATGACATTCCCGTTGCGCACCTGACGGTCGACGGCGTCTACACCAACAAGGCACCGGGCGGTGTCGCCTATCGCTGCTCCTTCCGGGTCACGGAAGCGGCCTACATGATCGAGCGCATGATCGACATCCTGGCCCAGAAGCTGGAGATGGATCCGGCCGAGCTGCGGCGCATCAATCTGATCAAGAAAGAGCAGTTCCCTTACACCTCGGCGCTGGGCTGGGAGTACGACAGCGGCGACTACCACACCGCACTCGACAAGGCTCTGGAGGCCGTCGACTACAAGGGCCTGCGGGAGGAGCAGAGGCAGAACCGCGAGGCCTTCGCCCGCGGCGAGACCCGCAGCCTGATGGGTATCGGCGTGGCCTTCTTTACCGAGATCGTCGGCGCAGGGCCGGTCAAGAACTGCGACATTCTGGGCCTCGGCATGTTCGACTCCTGCGAGATCCGCATTCACCCGACCGGCAGCGCCATCGCGCGGCTGGGCACCATCTCGCAGGGCCAGGGCCACGCCACCACCTTCGCGCAGATCCTGGCTTCGGAGATCGGCATCCCGGCGTCCGACATCACCATCGAGGAGGGGGATACCGATACGGCGCCTTACGGCCTCGGGACCTACGGCTCGCGCTCGACGCCGGTCGCCGGCGCCGCCGCGGCCATGGCCGGGCGCAAGATCAAGGCGAAGGCCCAGATGATCGCTGCGCACTTGCTGGAAGTGCACGACGACGACGTGGAGTTCGACATCGACTGCTTCCGCGTCAAGGGCGCGCCGGAGCGCTTCAAGACCATGAAGGAGATCTGCTTCGCCGCCTACAACAACGTGCCGCCCAACATGGAACCGGGACTGGAGGCGGTCAGCTACTACGACCCGCCAAACATGACCTATCCCTTCGGTGCCTATGTCTGCGTGGTCGACGTCGATGCGGACACCGGCGTGGTCGACATCCGCCGCTTCTATGCGCTGGACGACTGCGGCACGCGCATCAACCCCATGGTCATCGAAGGGCAGATACACGGCGGCCTGACCGAAGCCCTGGCCATCGCCATGGGTCAGCTCATCCACTACGACGAGATGGGCAACGTAATGGGCGCAAGCCTGATGGACTTCTTCCTGCCCACGGCAGTGGAGACGCCGGTCTGGGAGACGGACTTCACCGAGACCCCCTCGCCGCATCACCCGATCGGCGCCAAGGGGGTCGGCGAGTCGCCCAACGTCGGCGGCGTGCCCGCCTTCTCCAACGCGGTCAACGACGCCTTCGCGCACCTGGGGCTCACCCATACCCAGATGCCGCACGACCACTTCCGCGTCTGGCAGGCCTCCAAGTCCGTCGGGGCGACCGGCTGAGCCGGTGACGGGCGAGAACGAGAACGGTGCCGCGCTAGACCCTAAGGGTCTCGACCCCGCGGGTCTGGCGGATAGGTTAGCGGCCGTCGGCTATCTCGCCGACGAGGCGCTGGCCATGGCGCTCGCTTTGGCCGGACGGCTGCAGCGGCCCTTGCTGCTGGAGGGCAACCCGGGCGTCGGCAAGACCGCCGTCGCCCAGGCCTATGCCGACATGACGGGCGCCCGGCTCATCCGCCTGCAGTGCTATGAGGGCCTCGACGTCAACGCCGCGGTCTATGAGTGGGACTACCGCCGGCAACTGCTTTCTATCCGCCTGCACGAGTCCGAAAAGACCTCGACGGATGCCTTCGCGGCTTCGCTTTTCTCCGATGCCTATCTGCTGCGCCGGCCCTTGCTCGACGCCATCTCCCAGGAGAGCCCGCCGGTACTGCTGATCGACGAGATCGACCGCGCCGACGAGGAGTTCGAGGCCTACTTGCTCGAAGTGCTCTCCGACTTCCAGATCTCCATTCCCGAGCTCGGCACCCTCAAGGCTACATCGCGCCCCACCGTCATCCTCACCTCCAACGGCACCCGCGCGCTGTCGGATGCGTTACGCCGCCGCTGCCTCTACGCCTTCCTCGACTTCCCCGACGAGGACCGCGAGGTCGCCATCGTGCGGGCGCGCCTGCCAGGGCTCGACGAAGATCTCTGCCATCAGGCGGTGCGCTTCATCCATCGCCTGCGCCGCGAGGACCTGGAAAAGACGCCCGGCATCGCCGAGACCCTGGACTGGATCCGCGCGCTCTTCGCCCTCGGCCTAACGGACCTGCACGACAACCCAGCCGCCGTGCAGCAAAGCCTGCTCTGCCTGCTCAAGACCGAGGCCGACATCAAGGCCGTGGCGCCGGAAGTGACGCAGCGGCTGCTCGGCCAAGTCGCCTGACCATGCAGTCTACCGCGCCCGGACCGATTGTGGCGCCGAGCGAGGCAGCGCGGCGCCTGACCGGCTTCGCCGCCCACCTGAGACTCAACGGCTTCGTGGTCGGCGCGGAAGAGACGGCGGACCTAGCCCGCCTCTGCCTTGGAACGGAGCCCCTGTCGCTACCCTCCGCACGCCTCGCCTTCAAGGCTCTGGTCAGCGCCGACAAGGACCAATGGGCCCGCTTCGACGAAGCCTTCGACGCCTACTGGCTTGGCGGCCGCACCCGGGACGGCTTCGCCCCGCCGCCCAAGCGCCGCGACGGCGCGACCATGAAACTACCCTACCTCTGGCAGCAGCATCTTTCGGGGGGTGGGGAAGAGCGCGCGGAGGAAGCGGGCGATCTCAGCGACGACCAAGAGGAGCGCGATGCCGACCAGCGCGCTGCCAAGTCCATCGCGTCGCGGACCGAGCGCCTGGCCCGGCTCGACCTGCGCAAGATCCATGCGCCAGCCCTGCAGGCCGAAGCCGATCAGGTCGCCTACCGGCTCGCCCACGCCATGCGCTACCGTCTCAGTCGCCGGCGCAAGATCGCCAACCGGGGAGACGCTATAGACCTGCGCCGCACCATCCGCCGCAACCTTTCGAAGGGCGGCGAGCCGGTCGAGATCATGATGCGCCACCGGCCCGAACGGCCGGTCAAGCTTGCGGTCTTCCTCGACGTCTCCGGCTCCATGCAGGACTACAGCCGCACCTTCCTCAGCTTCCTGCGCGGTCTCACCGGCTCGGGCATCGAGACCGAGGCCTTCCTCTTCCACACCCGCCTGGCCCACGTGACGCCGGCGCTGAAAACCCGCGACCCGATGCGGGCACTGGCTCAGCTCTCGCTGCTGGCCGAGGGCATGGGCGGCGGTACCCGCATCGCCGAGGCCCTCAGAACCTTCAACCGGCGCTATGCGCAGTCGCTGCTGTCCTCGCGCAGCGTGGCGATTATTATGAGCGACGGCTACGATACCGGTGCGCCCGAAGTGCTGGCGGAAGAGCTGCGCCGCCTCAAGACCCGGGTGCGGCGCCTGGTTTGGCTCAACCCTCTCTTGGCCAGCGAAGGCTACGAACCGGTCGCCCGCGGCATGGCCAGCGCCCTGCCCTTCATCGACGTTTTCGCCCCGGCACACTCGCTGGAGTCCCTGGCAGCGCTGGAGCCGGTGCTCGCTCAGGTTTGATGCACCATCTCTACGTTAGACTTAGCGGTTAGGAGCACCGCCATGGATATGGACACCGCCGACATTCTCGATGCCATGCTGCGCCTGCGCGAGGAGGGCGAGCCCTTCGCCCTGGTCACCGTGGTGCGCACCGAAGACGCCACGGCGGCCAAGGCCGGCGCCAAGGCGCTGATCAAGGCCGACGGATCCATGCTCGGCTGGGTCGGCGGCGGCTGCGCTCAGGGTGCCGTGAAGCGCGCCGCCAGCGCCGCCCTGGCCGATGGCCAAAGCCGCCTCATCCGCGTCGAGCCGGAAGACCTGATGGACAAGACCGAGTCCCTGCCCCAGGGCGTCGAGGGCCACGGTTCGCGCTGCCCCAGCCGCGGCACCATGGAGCTTTTCATCGAGCCCGTGCTGCCCCGCCCCGCCCTGGTGGTGGTCGGCGCCGCCCCCGTCGCAAAGGCCCTCGCTCGCCTGGCCGGCAACTTCGACTACGCCGTGACCGTGGCCTGCGCCGCGAGCGACCGCCCCCGTTCGGGGGAGTCGGCTTTCGGTACGACGGAGCACTTCATCGAGGTCTCCGAGATCGCCGGGGTCTGCAACATCGCCGGCGCCTTCGTCATCGTCGCCACCCAAGGCAAGCGCGACCGCGACGCCCTGCTCACCGCACTCGAGTCCCCGGCCCCCTTCGTCGGATTCGTCGGCAGCCCGCGCAAGGTGGCTGCTCTCAAGAATGTGATGGCCGAGGCCGGCGTGCCCGAGGATCGCCTCCGAGCCCTGCGCGGCCCGGTCGGCCTCGACCTCGGCGCCGTCACCCCCGAGGAAATCGCCCTCACGATCCTGGCCGAAATCCTCCAGGTGCGACGCTCCGAAGCCCTTGCCTCTGAGGCAACTGAAGGCGCTACGCTCTTCTCTCTCGACGGCGCACGGCGGGCGGACTAGCACAAAGCCCTACACCGTCGCGGCGATGGCCTTATCGACTAACCTGCGACAGGCCGCACACATGACCCTCGCAAGGCCATTGCAAAGAGCCGGGCAGACAGGGCACTTTCGTCGATTAAGTGTTTCGGCTCGGCGGGCCGTAGGGGCTTGCCGTTACTAGGGTCACTGCCCAATGGTCTCGCGGACGCCCCGTCGTGAAGCGCGCGACTGGCATGCCTCCATGTCGGTGGCGCTCGGCCTTGGTCTCGGCTTCTTCGTGCTGGCCGCGGTCGTCGGCGTCCTCGCCGTGGGCCTGATCGTCGGCTATCAGAATACCGTCGACCTGCTGCGCCAGAAGGCCGAACTGATCGTCTCCTCCCAGCGCGAGCAAACCCTCCGCTTTCTGGAAGCGGCCGAGGAGCAGGTCGACTTCATCGCCACCCAGATCGCAAATGAGGAGGTTGAGCCCGGACGGTCGAACGACTTCATCAGCCTCTTGATGGGCGCGGTCGCCGCCACGCCGCAGATCATCCGCATTCAGTACATCGACCGCGAAGGCCGGCTCAGCGGCGTGGAGCGTCAGCTTGAGGAGCAGATCCCCATCTTTCAGGCCGTGGGGGATGACACGGACTTGCGGCAATTGATCGAGCAGACCGCCAGCCGCGGGGAGCCCTTCTGGGGCAAACTGCTGTGGCGTCAGGAGTACGCGCAGGCGGTGCTCAACTATCAACGGCCACTGATCCGCGACGGTCAATACGCCGGCATGATCTCCGCTTGGATCTCGACCAACCAGCTCTCCGAATTCCTCTCCAATCTGGAGTCCGAGTTCGGCGCCAACGCCTTCCTGCTCCACGGGCGCGATGAGATGCTGGCGCATCCGCTGATGGCGTTCGGCTACGCCGGCCTCAACCGAGCGACGCCGCTGCCCAAGCAAGCGACCTATGCCGACCCGGTCATCGCCGCCATGTGGACGGAGCACGAGAGCCGCTCCTTCGCGAGCTGGTTTCTCACCGGCCCTGGCGTGCGGCTCGTGGCTTTCGGCGATCTGGAGTATGTGATTCTCTACGACGAGATCTCGGGCTACTCAGAGCAGCCTTGGCTCGTCGCCACCTACTTCGAAGCACACAATATGGCTTCTGAAGCGCAGCGGCTGAGATGGGCGATCATCATCTGCTTTCTGATGGCGGTGCTCTCCGCATCGGTCGCCGCCTATATCGGGCACCGGGTCTCCCAGCCAGCGCGGCGCCTGGCCGAGGGTGCCGTCAAGGTGCACGATCTCGACCTGGCCAATGTAGAGCGCATCCCGCGGAGCTTCTTCAGCGAACTCGACAATGCCGCGCAGTCCTTCAACTTCATGCTGGACGGGCTGCGCTGGTTCGAGCGCTACGTTCCTAAAGGCCTGGTGCGACGCCTGATGAAGACCAATCCCGAGGGGGACATCCAGTCGTCCTTCCGTGAGGTCGCCATCATGTTTGCCGACATCGTCGGCTACACCACCCTCTCCGAGAACCTCTCGGCGACGTCTGCCGCAAAGTTCTTGAACGACCACTTCGCAATAGTGGCGCACTGCGTCGACGAGGAAGACGGAACCGTCGACAAGTTCATCGGCGACAGTGTGATGGCCATCTGGGGCGCCCCGGAGTTCCAGGACGATCTCGCCGACCGCGCCTGCCGCTGCGCCCTTGCCATCCGCCAAGCCCTTCAAGAGGAGAACGCGCGGCGGCGCGCGGAAAACAGCCAAGCGCCCGAGGTGCGCTTGCGTATCGGCGTGCACATCGGCCGTGTCGTGGTCGGAAACATCGGTAGCGTCGGGCGCGTGAACTACACCGTGGTCGGAGACGCCGTGAATGTCGCGCAACGCCTGGAAGAGGCCGGCAAGACTCTGGACGAAGGCGATGATGAAACCACCATTCTGCTCTCGGCCGCCGTCAAGGAAGGCCTGACCGGACCGTTCGATCTCGTCTCACTCGGTCCGCAGAGCCTGCGCGGCCGCGCGGAGCAGGTCGAAGTCTATTGGCTGCGCGGCGATGAACCGGCAACGCAGCCTGTCAACATCACGCCAGCGGCGCGAGCGCGCCCCTGAACTGCCGATATCTGGCGGGACGGTTGCTTGCCAGCGCTCGTTCTGCCTGACAGGCTTCCCACAACACGCGCCTTTGCGGGGAGATGATGCCGCTATGAAGCCCGAGACAAGCATCCCCGTCATTCCCGTTGACGAGCTGCTGGCAGGCCGCGCCCAAGAGCTTGTGATGAAGGGCGCCACGGGATCCGGCTTCCTTACACTCTCAGGCGTCGACGCTCACTTTGGCACCAGTTCCCCGCGGCAAACCATGCTCGGCTTCTTCACGGCCGGGGCCAAGGCTAAGGCGCTCACCCTTCGCCACAAGTACGACCCGAGCAAGACAAGCGTGTATCGCGGCTACTTTCCGGCGGAGCCGGAGAAGAATGCGCTCCTGGAAGGGTTCGACATCGGGCCGGACATCGTGGATGCTGCCCGTGCCGGTGACGGTGCTGACCCGCTCACAGAGCCCACGCCGCGGCCCGACATCGCCGACTGGGATGAGGCGGCCGGCACCTACTACCACGCCATGGAAGAACTCGGCTTTGCCCTGGCCCGCAGCCTCCTCGCCGGTCTCGGCGCCGAGCCCGAACTGGCGGAGCGGCTGTTCACCGGGTCGATCTCCACCTTGCGTCTGTTACGTTACCCACCCTACGCCGCTCAACACCTTCCTGCCGAACGGCGCTTAGCGCAGCCGGACGGCAGCGCCCGCTATGTCATGACCGGAGAGCACACCGACTCCGGCTTCATTACCCTGCTATGGCAAGACGACACCGGGGGCCTACAGGCCAAGGCCCCCGGGGAGAGTTGGCGCGACGTGCCGCCGGCCGAGGGTGGGTTGGTGGTCAATTTCGGCCAGATGCTGGGCGATTGGAGCGGAGGGCGCATCAAGGCGACCCCGCACCGGGTGCTCGGCGGCCTTGCCGAGCGCATCTCCGTGCCCTTCTTCTTCGAGCCCGCGGTCGACGCGGTCATCGCACCGCTGACGCCGGGTCAGGGACAGCCTTTCGTCTACGGCGAATTCCTGTGGGAGCGGATGGTTCGCTTTCCCAACTTTCACGGCGTAGAGCGCAAGCCTGCCGCGTAGAGCGAGCTGGTTTCGCATCGATAAACAGGTTCCAAACCCAGTCAATCGCTCCGACATTCAGATTCGAACCGACGTCATTCAAATCCGCACCATTTTATCTGTTTGGAACGTCTCCAAATCGAAGGTCCGCCCCCGCAATGGGCGCGAAAGTGCAACCGGACCCTTCAACAGGAGACAGCTGTGAGCGGATTTTTCTTCCGAACTTTCTTCGGGGGCCGCCAGTCGGCCACGGAGATCCCAGATGGAAACGATCAACCTCTAACCAGCGCGTTCGATGGGGAGCGCTTTGTTGTCGGTCGGGGCGACTCCTCGACGGTAGACGGAGCGCCCGTGCTCACTATTGAGAACGACGACGTTAGCCTGAGAAACGACGGCCAACTATCGACCTCGGGCAATACGGCCACGGTCGAGATCACCGGTGACAACGCCCGAATCGACAATCGCCGCGACGGCTCCATCGAGGCCGAGGACACGGGTATTCTGGTGAACGGTGACGATGCGCGGATCGACAATGCGGGCGCCATCCAAGGCGACGTCAACGGGGTGCGCGTAGCGTCAGACGGCTCAGGCTCGGCGAGCATTTTGAACCGCGGTGCCATCAGGTCCGACAGCCGGGCCGTGGATATCGACGGTGAAGGCACGCAGCTCTTCAACCGCGGCCTGATCATAGGTACCGGCGACCAACGCAATGGCACGGTCTATGCCGACGACACGGCCGAGGACTACAGCATCGTCAACACGCGTCGCGGCATCATCGATGCCGGCGCCGGCAACGAGGGCGCGGGCATCTCGCTGTCGCTCGATGCCGATGGAGCCGGCGACGTACTGGTGGATAACGCCGGCCGTGTGACCGGACGCGGCGATGCCGGTGCGGGCTCGGCCACGGCAGGCGATGGCATTCGTCTGGAGAGCATCCGCGAAGGCGGCGCTCTGGTAGGCAATCAGGCCCTTTTCGAGGGTATCATTGAGAACAGCGGTCAAGTGACCTCAGAAGGAGCCAACGGCACGGTCGGCGCCTTCCGTTCTGTCAACGGCGTGGACTTTCAAGGCACGTTGGTCAATCAACACCGCGGCCTCTTCGCCGGCGAGCAGAATGGCGTGTACTTCGGGACCGGCGATCACAGCGGCGGTCTCTTCGTTAATCGCGGCTTGGTCACCTCCGACAGCCGCGCCGTCAACATTGACGGAGAAGACCTCTCTGTCGTCAACAGCGGCCTGATCTTGGGCACGGACGACCAGCGCAACGGGACGGTCTATGCTGACGACACGGCCGAAGACTACAGCATCGTCAACACGCGTCGCGGCGCCATCGACGCGGGCTTTGGCAACGAGGGCGCGGGCATCTCGCTGTCGCTCGATGCCGATGGAGCCGGCGATGTGCTGGTGGATAACGCCGGCCGGGTCACAGGGCGCGGCGATGCCAGTGCCGGGTCGGCCACCGCCGGCGATGGCATCCGCTTGGAAGGTATCCGCGAAGGCGGCGCCCTGGTCGGCAACGAAGCGCTCTTCGAAGGCACGATTGGAAACAGCGGTAATGTCACTTCCGAGGGAACCAACGGCACGGTCGGCGCCTTCCGTTCGGTCAACGGTGTCGACTTTCAGGGCACGCTGATCAACGAACGCGGCGGCGTCTTTGCCGGTGGGCAGAATGGTGTCTACTTCGGCACCGGCGATCACAGCGACGGCAGCTTCCTCAACGACGGCTTGGTCACCTCCGACAGCCGCGCGGTGAACATCGATGGCGAAGGCCTTTCGGTGATCAACAGCGGTCGCATCTTGGGTACCGGTGATCAACGCAACGGCACTGTCTATTCAGACGACACGGCAGAGGACTTCAGCATCACCAACTCCCGGCGTGGGACCATCGATGCCGGTGCCGGCAATGAGGGCGCGGGCATCTCGCTGTCGCTCGATGCCGATGGAGCCGGCGACGTGCTGGTCAACAATGACGGACGCGTTGCTGGCCGCGGCGATGCCGCTGCAGGCCTGGCGACTGCCGGTGACGGCATCCGCCTGGAAGGTATCCGCGATGGCAGCGCCCTGGTCGGCAATCAAGCACTCTTCGAAGGTGAGATCAGGAACAGCGGTCGCGTTACCTCCGAGGGAGCCAACGGCACGGTCGGCGCCTTCCGTTCGGTCAACGGTGTCGACTTCCAGGGCGCGCTGATCAACGAGCGCGGCGGCGCCTTCGCCGGCGGGCAGAACGGCGTCTACTTCGGCACCGGCGATCACAGTGACGGCAGCTTCGTCAACGACGGCTTGGTCACCTCCGACAGCCGCGCCGTGAACATCGACGGCGCAGGACTCTCGGTGGTCAACAGCGGCCGCATCTTGGGTACCGGCGATCAGCGCAACGGTACGGTCTACTCCGACTCAACGGCGGAAGACTACAGTCTGCAAAATACCCAGGGTGGTGTGATCGATGCTGGCCGCGGCAATGATGGCTCAGGTATCGCGCTTCAGACCGGGGATGAAGCCGGCGACATCGTCTCCGCTTCAGTAACGAACGACGGTATCGTTCGGGGGCGTGGCGATGCGGAGAGCGCCAACCAGATCGGTCACGGCCTGCGCGTCTTCTCCGGGTCCGGTCTTGAAGGTCAGACCACCTTTCAAGGCAACATCGTCAACAACGGCTTGATCGCCGGGTCAACAGCGTCGGCACTGGCTGCCGGCATCATCATCGAAGACGGGGTCACGCTCGACGGCACGATCATCAACAACGGTCGGGTCGTCGCTGAGGAGGTTGCCATCGACACACGCGAAGCCGGAGCGGTCGCGGTCGAGAACAACGGCCGTCTCGGTGGCGATGTCCTCTTGGGCGATTTCGACGACAGCTTTACCGTTGGGGAAGGGAGCCGTGTCGATGGTTCGGTAGACGGGGGTCAAGGCAACGACACCCTCGATCTATCGAACCTCGACAACGGCGTCGTTGTCGACCTCGACCTCAACTCGGCCGGCGCAGCAGGCACGCCGAGCCAAGAAGGTGCTCTTCTCACGGCAAAGCCGTCGGAAGGCGGACGGGTCGTTCAGCAGTTCGACGACTTCGAGAACGTCGTCGGCACGGACTTCGACGACGTGCTGCTCGGCAACAACGAGGTCAATGTCCTTCGGGGCGGCGACGGAGACGACGCCATTCATTCCTTCGGCGGTGCCGACATCATCGACGGCGGCGAAGGGACCGACACGGCGCTCTTCACAGCCTCGCCAGGCGTGACCGTCGAGCTGGATGACGACGGCAACGCCGTGCTGGCGTCCGGCGAGGAGCTGATCTCGATCGAGAACCTGACCGGCTCGGCGACCGGAAGCGATAACCTGACCGGAAACGCAGGTGAGAATATCCTCTCTGGCCAAGGCGGTAACGACGTCCTCGCCGGCGAGGGTGGCTCGGACACCTTCGTCTTCGAGCAAGGCACCGATCAGGACATCGTCACCGACTTCGAGTCCAGCGACGATCTGCTGGACCTGACCGACTTCGGGTTCGGTTCGGTCGAAGAGGTGCAGGAAGCTGCCGTCGAGGAAATCGTCGACGGGCAAGTCGCCACGACCATCGATCTTGATGGGGGCGCCGGCGGTGATCAGGTCACACTGCTTGGGGTGGCCGTCACCGACCTCAATAGCGGCAACGTGCTGATCGACGACGAAGCATTCGTCTAGCCGGCCGCTCGGCGGCAGGCGGGGTTCGGCTCTACCCGGCCGGACCCCGCCTGTGCGGCTGCATAAGCAAGGCGAGCCAGAACAGGGCGCGAAGACATGCACAGGTCCCCAATCAAGCAAACCTTCAGAAGCTGCCGAGGCACCCTTCTGATGACAGGGTTCTTCAGCTTCTTCATCAATCTTCTGATGCTCTCGGTTCCGCTTTACATGCTGCTGGTCTATGACCGGGTTCTAACCAGTGGCAATCTTTCCACCTTGGTGGCGCTCACGGTGCTGGTGGGCGCTTTGCTCGTCATCATGGGCAGCCTTGAGCTTGTGCGGTCGCGCATCCTGGTTCGAGTGGGGGTTCGCATCGAGCGCCTGCTGAGTGAGCGGGTCTTCGACGCCTTCATGCGCCGTGCTGTTCTTCCTCGTAGTGACAACGCCGCACGCCCCCTGCAGGACCTGAGCACCTTACGGGATTTCTTGTCCGGGCCAGGGCCGTTGGCACTCTTCGATGCGCCTTGGGCACCGATCTATCTGGCAGCGTTGTTTTTGTTCCATCCGTTGCTCGGCTATGTCGCCACGGCCGGCGCCGTTCTGCTCTTCATCGTCGCCTTGATGAATGAGTTGACAACGCGGCGGCTGTTAGCCCAAGCGGGAAGCCTGCTCGCGGAGAGCCAGGCCCTTGCCACGGCGGGGCATCGCAACGCGGAAGTGTTGGGCTCCATGAACATGCTGGGGGGCCTGCGCGAGCATTGGCAGTGGTATCAGCAGCATGCACTCGGTCGCCAACGCGCCGCGAGCGACCGGGCTAGCACCTTCCTGACCTTGTCCAAGACCCTGCGCCTGGCGCTGCAGGCTGCGATCTTGGCGGTGGGCGCCGGCCTAGCCATCAACCTCGAGATTACGGCCGGGACCATGATCGCCGCATCGATCATCATGTCTCGCGGCCTGGCGCCAGTGGAGCAGTCGATCGGCAGTTGGAAGAACTTCGTCGCTGCGCGCAGCGCGTTCCATCGGCTGGACCGTCTCTTTCAGGAGGTGCCTGCTCCCATGCCGCGCACCGAGCTGCCCCGGTGTCGCGGCCACGTGCGGGTGGAACGACTCACCGCCGGACCTCCCGGCGCTCAGAAGCCGGCGCTCTCGAACATCGATTTCGAGCTGCTCCCCGGACAGGCTCTAGGCGTCTTAGGGCCAAGCGCGTCCGGCAAGTCGACTCTGGTCCGGCTGCTGGTCGGAATCTGGCAGCCTCAACGCGGCAATGTGCGGCTCGATGGCGCGCGGTTGGCGCACTGGCATCCGGACCGCCTGGGCTACGAGATCGGCTACCTGCCGCAAGACATCGAGCTGTTCAGCGGCACGATCCGACAGAATATCTGCCGCTTTACCGATGATGCGGACGATGCGAGCGTCGTTGCCGCCGCCTTGCAAGCGGGTGTCCACGAAGTCATTCTACAGATGCCGGACGGCTACGAAACGCAGATCGGCGATGGCGGCGAGCGGCTGTCTGGCGGCCAGCGTCAGCGCATTGCGCTCGCGCGTGCGCTCTTTGGCGACCCTGCCATTGTGATCCTGGACGAACCCAACTCAAATCTGGATGCCGAGGGCGAGGTGGCTTTGGGACAGGCCATTCGTGACCTCAAAGAACAGGGGCGAACGGTCGTGGTTGTCGCGCATCGCCCGAGCGCCATCGCTGCGACCGATAAGATCCTGGTGCTCGACAAAGGGACGCAGCGAGCCTTCGGGGACCGTGACGACATCATCGGTGCGCACACGGTCAGTCTGAAACCGGCGGCCAAGCCGGTCGCCAGCCTCCAGCAAAGGCATGCATCATGAAAGCGCTCGTTATCCAACCGTCCGTACCCCCCATCGAGTCTTACCGGGAGGACAACGCGAAACCTTATGTCGCCCTGGGCTTGATGGTCGTGTTGCTGCTTTTTGGCGGCTTGGTCGCCTGGTCTCTCACGGCTTCGATCGGAGGAGCCGTGATTGCTCCGGGCACCGTCGCGGTCGAATCGAACCGCAAATCGGTCGAGCACTTAGAAGGCGGTATCGTCGGCGCGCTTTTGGTGCGGGAAGGCGATAGGGTAGAGGCAGGTCAGCTCCTGCTTCGCCTGGACGACACCGTCGAAAGAGCCAGCTTGGCAGTGCTCGACGATCAGCTGGTCGAGCTGCGGGCGCGGTCCGCCCGATTGCGCGCCGAGCTGCATAACGAGCGGACGGTCGACTTCGGACCGGCTTTGCGGGCGAGACGGGGCGAGCCCAAAGTCCAGCAGCTTCTCGAGGCAGAGACGGATCTGTTCCAAGCGCGCGAAGCCAGTCGCGAAAGTCGGCGTGAGGTGCTGGAGCAGCGCGTTGCCGGGTTCCAAGACCAGATCGCTGGGCTGGAAAGGCAGCAGGATGCGCGCTCGCGCCAGATCGCGCTGACCGAGCAGGAATTGGTTGGTGTCGAGAAGCTGCATGCAAAAGGTCATGCGCCCTTGACCCGCGTGTTGGAACTGAAGGGACGGTTGCAGCAGTTTGCGGCGCTTCAGGCCGAGCATGCGACGGACATTGCGATAGCCAGCAACTCCATCGGTGAAACGCAGCTGCGCATGAGTGGAGACAACCAAGCGTTCCTGGAAAGCGTGAGCACCGAGCTGCGGGACGTTCAGGCCAACATTCTCAACCTAGCGGAACGCCACAGCGCAGCCCAAGCAAGACTATCCCGGCTCGATATCTCAGCGCCTCAATCCGGCATCGTCCTCGGCCTTACCGCCCATACGATCGGTGGTGTAGTTCGCCCCGGTGAGCCGATCATGGAGATCGTGCCAGCCGACGACGCACTGGTCTTAGAGGCGAGAGTGCAGCCCACGGACGTTGACAAGGTGAGAGCGGGGCTACGTTCCAAGATCCGCCTGTCGGCCTTCGACCAGCAGACCACGCCGGAGGTTAATGGCACCCTTGAGAGTATCTCCGCGGATCGGTTGGAAGATCCGCGTCGCGGTGAGGCCTACTTTCTCGCCCGCATTCGCATCGTGGAGGATGAGACGAGCAAGCTGGACGGTCTGGAGCTCGTTCCGGGCATGCCGGCAGAGGTCTTTATCGAGACCGGCGAAAGACTAGCCATCAGCTATCTACTGAAGCCGCTATTGGACAATGTGACGCGCGCGTTCAAGGACGGATAAGACAGTGCCGCACATCAGTGTAGTCTTGCGCCGGTCAACCGCTCCGCATCCTTGCGGATCTCCTCGGACAGGTAGTCCAAGGTCAGGGCGATGCGAGTCACCAACCTCAGATCACGGTGAACCAGCAGCCATAGATCCAGCGAAAGACCGAACTCCTCGGTCAGCACCCGGCGAAGCCCGGAGGCGGACTCCGCCATATAGAACGGCAATGCCAGCAACCCGCATCCTGCCTGAAGCGCGGCAAACTGAGTCAGGATGTTGTTGCACTGCATAGCTACCAGCCGCCGTCTGAGCAGTCGCCTCAGCTCTCGCGCTTGGGCGAGATTGTCGATCTCACCGGCAGACTCGATGAGCTTGTGACGGGATAAGTCCTCCAGGCTTTGGGGCGTCCCGTGCTCGGCCAAATATCCCTCGGACGCGTAGAGTCCGAAACCCAGCGGGCAGATCCGCTTGCAGATCAAGTCTTCTGAGATAGGCGTGCCGATGCGAAGCACGATGTCGGCCTCACGCCGCATCATGTCCAAAGGCGCCGACCCGACCACAAGATCGATTTCGATGCCTGGATAAAGCCGATTGAAGGCAGGCAGCTTCGGGGCGAGCCAAAAGGTAGCGAGGCCTTCGGCAGCCGAGATGCGCACCCGCCCCGTAGGGCGCGCGCTTTCTCCGGCCGTGTGTCGCTCGATCGCCAAGGTCTGTGCCTCGATCGCCTCGACCTGCTCGACAATGGCTCTGCCTGCGTCGGTGAGCGCGCAGCCGTCTTTGGTGCGGTCGAAGAGCTTTGCGTTGAGCGAGGTTTCCAGCGCTTGGATCTGCCGTCCTACCGTCGGCTGGCTGACGCCGAGCGAACGAGCTGCTGCCGTGAGGCTGGACGTCTTGGCCACCGCCAGGAAATAGCGGTAGAGCCCCCAGTCGACGCAGGGTTGGCTAAGACTACTCATAGCCGGACCTCATAATCCAACAGCGCAATCATTCGGGCGACCGAGCGACACCTATACACGCCACTTTTTGTTCGGCAGCAGCGAAGATGTCGGTTCAATAGGCCACGTTGGTAATCACAAGATGCGCCGGCTCATACACAATTTCGTTGGTAATAGCCGCCATCCACGATCTCCGCACGTCGAGCCAGACCGATCCGAGCAAGAGCGGCCTTTCGGGAAACGAGTTTGCTCTAGCGCCGGAAGATGATCTCTTCGATCTCCGGCCTTATTTCGTAAAGGCCCAGCACAGAGCCCTGCATGCGCACCAGAGCGGCGACGGCATCCAGGGTCGGCGTCGGGATGTCGAGCCGGCGAGCCAGTTCCAGCACCGTCGAGGTCAGCGCGTCGAGTTCCATCGGCCGGCCACGCTCCACATCCTGCCGCGTCGAAGGCTTGTGGCCGATGATTTCGGCCCCGCCGTCGATGCGCTTTTCCACATCGACGGCAAAGCGAGCGCCCACCGCCTCCCCCACTGCCTTGCACTCCACCATGATGCGGCGGACCACGTCACGGCAGGCTTCATTGTTGCCGATCAGGTCCAGACTGGCACCGGTCAGGGCCGAGACCGGATTGAAGGAGCAGTTGCCCCATAGCTTGATCCAGATCTCGTCTCGCATGCGCGCCTTGCGTGGCGCCTTGAGGCCGCCTGCAATCATCAGCTTCGAGAGAGTCTCGACCCGCTCGCTGGCACTGCCGTCCGGCTCACCCAAGGTGAAGCGATTGCCGCTCTTGTGCTCGACCACCCCCGGCTCCGGCACCTCGCAGGCGGGATAGACGACGCAGCCGATGGCCCGCTCCGGCCCGAAGGTCTTCCACTGGATGCCGCCGGGGTCTACGGTTTCAAGCCAGGTATCGTCGAGAACGGTCCCGGTATCCGCCTTGTAGAAGTACCACCAGGGTATGCCGTTGACCGCTGGCACGATGGCCGTGTGGTTGCCCATCAACGGCCGGAAGCGGTCTACGACGGCCGGGACCGAGTGGGCCTTAAGGCCGATGATGACGTAGTCCTGGGGACCGAGGTCAACCGGATCGTCACTGGCCGCGACCTCGAAGGTCTCTCGACTTCCGTCCATGTCGAGGGTGAGACCCTTCTCCCGGATGGCTCCCAGGTGCGGGCCGCGCGCGACCAGTGACACCTCGGCGCCGCCCTTGATCAGGGCGGCTGCCATGTAGCCGCCGATGGCGCCGGCACCGAAGACGCAGATCTTGGTCACGCCGCTTCCCCTAAGCCGAGTTTCTCGGCCAGACCGATGCGCTGCAGCTTGCCGGTGGCTCCCTTGGGAATCTCCTCGAGGAAGATGAAGGTCTTCGGCACCTTGAAGGGAGCCAAGCGGTCCTTGGCGAAGTCCTTCAGTTCCTTCTCTGTGGTCGTCTGCCCCTCGGCCAGCACCACGGCGGCAGCGACCTCCTCACCCAACATTTTGTGAGGCATGGCGAAGGTGACGAACTGCTGCACCGCCGGATGGTCCATGAAGACATCGTCGACTTCGAGTGGAGAGACCTTCTCGCCACCACGGTTGATGATCTCCTTGATGCGGCCGGTGATCTTCAGATAGCCGTCCTCGTCGAGAAAACCCTCGTCGCCGGTGCGGAACCAGCCCTCGGTGAAGCTCTCAGCATTGGCCTTGGGGTTGTTCTCGTAACCAGGGGTGACGTTGGCGCCCTTGATACAGACTTCGCCGACCTTGCCTTGCGGCACGACGCCGCCATCGGCCGTCAGGATCCGGATCTCCGGGCCAGCCGGCAGGCCGACAAAACCTGGCTTCTGGCTGCCCGGCGGCAGGGGATTGGACGCCATCTGGTGGGTCGCCTCGGTCATGCCGTAAGCCTCGATCACCGGGCAGCCGAAGGTCTCTCCCAGCTCGTGGAACACGGCCGGCGGCAGCGATGCCGAGGAAGACCGCACGAAACGGAAGGCGAGCTTTGACACCGCCTCAGGATTCCGCTTGGCGCGCAACAGAATGGCTTGATGCATGGTCGGCACGCCCGAGTACCAGGTCGGCTGCTCGGCCAGCGCCAAGTCGAAGAACTTCAAAGCATTGAAGCCCGGGGTGCAGCAGACGGAAGCCCCGGCCTTCATCGAAGCCAGCACCACGGCGATGAGGCCGTGAATGTGGAACAGCGGCATGATGTTGAGGCAGTGATCGGCCGGCGACAGCTTCAACGTCTCGGCGATGCTGCCGGCCGATGCGAAAAGATTGGCTTGCGTGAGTGGCACCACCTTGGGCCGCGAGGTGGTGCCCGAGGTATGCAGCACCAAGGCCTCATCCTCGGGTGACGGCGGATTGTCTTCGGCTTCTTCGTCCCAAAGGGAAAAGGCACCGGCCGGCGCACCCTCGGTGACACGTATTTCCGCCACCGAGATACCGAGTGTCTCGGCCGCCGTCCGCACCGGATTTTCGCTGCCGGGAGCGACCAGCACCAGCTTTGGCTTCAAGTCCTCGAGATAGAAGGCATACTCGGCCTCTTTGTAAGCCGGGTTGAGGGGCGCTGCCGAAAGGCCCGAGGCAATAGCGAGAAAGGCGCTTGCCATCTCGGGCCCGTTGGGCAGCACGATGGCCACTCGGTCGCCCGCGCCGATGCCGCGCGCGGCGAGCTGGCGGCGTATGGCCGTGCAGTGCGCTCGCAGCGCCCCATAGCTCATGTCCCGTCGTTCCGGCGCGGTCAGGGCAGGCGTCTCCTCGTTGCCACCATTCAGCAGGCTTTTCACGATGGGCTCAGTCGACATGCGCAATGCTCCTCCCTCAATTCCACAGTGATGTAGGCCGTTTGCCGCGAAAGCGAAAGCGATGCGCACACGTCACATCGGGGCACAACCAGATTGCGACCTTTCCCCAGCCGTGAAAAAAATGTGGCCTGGGGGAAACACCGGATTCTCGCGATTTGAGAATATTATTACTTTTTAGTATGATAATAGGAATATCTATTGCTTGAACTAACAGTTTGGAGATATTTCATTGCAGAGTTATGCAGTCCATACCAATCCGACTCTGCAGCGGCTCCGTAATGGTACTAAGCTCATCATGCGCAGGACACGAGGCCTCTGCTGAGACAATCTCTGATAGCGGGCGCTTCTCACGACCGGTAGAGCGACAAGAGAGACTGGAAGGAAGAGGAAGAGCGATGAATTCGAACCAGCGTAAGGTCTTGGCCGGTGTGGCCATCGCCGCGGCGACCATGGCGGCAGCAGGCTACCAACCCGCGCAAGCCTTCGAGCCGACCAAGCCGGTCGAGTTTGTGATCATGGCCGGCAAGGGCGGTGGCGCCGACAAAATGGCACGTCTCATGCAGTCCATCGTTGAGCAGGAGAATCTGTCGCCGCGGCCGCTGGTACCGATCAACAAGCCCGGCGGCTCCGGCGCCGAAGCGCTTGTCCATATGAAAGAGGTTTCGGATCCCAACCACACCATCATGGTCACCCTGAACTCGTTCTTCACCACACCACTGCGTCAGCCCGGCCTCAACGTCGACATCATGACCTTCGCGCCGGTGGGCCGCATGGCTGAGGACACCTTCCTGCTTTGGGTCCATAAGGACGAAGGCATCGGCAGCTTTGACGAATTCCTGAGCGCCGCGAAGGAGCGAGGCCGTGGCTGGGTGATGGGCGGCACCGGCAAGAACTCGGAAGACAACATCATCACCGACTTCCTGAATTCGAACTACGATCTCAAGATCAAGTACGTACCCTACAAGGGCGGCGGCGAGGTGGCCAAGCAGTTGGCCGGGCAGCAGATCACCTCTTCTGTCAACAATCCCTCCGAGGCGCTTGGCTTTTACGAGGCCGGAGAGCTCGTACCGCTGGTCGCCTTCACCGACGAGCGTCTGCCGATGTTCCCCGAGGTGCCCACCCTGAAGGAAGTCGGCGGCGACTTCTCGTATTTCATGCAGCGGGCGGTCGTCGGCGCGCCGGGCATGTCAGACGACGCCCTGGCCTACTACACCGATCTCTTCCAAAAGGCCTATGCCACACCGACCTGGCAGAAGTACAAGTCCGATAAGTCACTGATGGGCGACTTCATGGCGGGCGACGACCTCAAGAGCTATTGGCAAACGCAGCGCGACCGTCATGAGGATATTCTTAGGGCATCTGGAGCGATCAACTAACCGATAAGCGAGCGCCCGGGCGGCCGCCAGACGGTGGCTTAAAACCGGGTCGAACCGTTGGTGATTGGAGTCGCGGGGGAGCGCTGGGCATGCGCAGAGCCGAGATCGTCACGGCCGTCATTCTCGGCCTCCTCTCGATCTATTTCATGTGGAAGAGTGGCGAACCGCCGGCGTGGAACCCGGACGCGGCGCGCTTCGACAACATTTGGTTCATTCCCGATGAGGGGCCCGGAAGCGGCTTCTGGCCGTTCTGGCTGTCGGCCGTCATGCTCGGCTGCTGCATCTGGATCGGCTGGAACTGGTATCGCAAGACGTCGCCGCAGTCGCGCTCCAGGGCGCGCTATCTGAGCGACTACGAAGTACGGGCGCTGGTTTTCGTCTGCGGTGGCCTGCTGGGCTTTCTGCTGCTGATCGATGTGATCGGCTACTACGGTGCGATCTTCGTTTTCCTGTTCTACTATATCCGGATCGTAGGCCGTCATTCATTGGCGACGACCTTGGCCATCTCGACAGCCGTGCCCGTGGTGGCATTCTTCTTCTTCGACGTCGCCATGCGGATCGTCCTGCCGAAGGGCTATCTGGAGCCTGCTTTCGTGCCGCTCTACGACATCTTCCTATAAGCCCTTCCCGCAGCGCCGCATGGAAATTCTCGCCGCACTTATCGATGGGTTCTGGGTTGCGCTGCAGCCGGTCAACCTCGGTCTCGCCTTCATCGGCGTCGTCGTCGGCCTTTTCGTCGGTGCGATGCCGGGGTTGGGCTCGGTCAATGGGGTCGCCATCCTTCTGCCCTTCACCTTCGTCATTCAGCAGATGACGGGCACGGCGACCTCGCCGATGATATTTCTGGCCGCGGTCTATTACGGGGCCATGTACGGCGGCGCGATCTCGTCCATCACGCTTGGAATCCCCGGCGCCTCGACGGCGGTGGCGACGACCTTCGACGGACGGCCCCTCGCCCTGGGCGGCCATGCCGATCGCGCGCTGGTGATTGCTGCGCTGGCATCTTTCGTCGGCGGCACCATCTCCACAATCCTCTTCACTCTGTTCGCGCCACCCCTCGCAACCGTGGCGCTAGAGTTCGGCGATCCGGAAATCTTCGCACTCATGCTGCTTGCCTTCGCAACCTTCATCGGGCTTGGCGGCGAAGACGTTCCCAAAACAATCTTCTCCATTTGCTTTGGTCTGGTGTTGGCGACGGTGGGCTTCGACATCGTCTCCGGCGAGCCGCGACTGGTCTTCTTCGACATCACGGGCTTCAGCCACGGCATTCGATTCCTGGTTCTGGCCATCGGTATCTACGGCATCGGCGAGATGCTCTGGACCATCAACGCCAGCCGCACGGAAGACAAGATGTCGAAGGTCACCATTTCGACCAGCCGCATCATTGACGGCGTTCGGCGCTTTGGACAAACCTGGCGCGGCACGGCGATCGGCTCGACGCTCGGCTTTTTCGTCGGCATCTTGCCGGCAGCAGGTGCGACACCCGCTTCGCTGATGTCCTATGGCGTTGCCAAGATAACAGCAAAGGAACCGAAGTCCTTCGGCAAGGGTAATGCCGACGGCGTCGCGGCACCTGAGTCAGCTAACAACTCGGCCTCGACCGGTGCCATGCTGCCGATGATGACCCTGGGCGTACCGGGCTCGCCGACCACCGCCGTGCTGCTCGCCGGAATGGTGATCTGGGGCCTGCAGCCGGGACCGCTGCTCTTCTCCGAGCAGCCCGACTTCGTCTGGCCGCTGATCGGGTCCTTCTACATTTCAAACTTCGTGGCGGTGCTGGTGAACCTAGCCTTCATCCCGGTCTTCATCTGGATGCTGCGCATGCCCTTCAACATCCTGGCATCGCTGATCTTCGTGCTTTCGGTCGTCGGGACCTACGCCGCCTATCAGAACATGTTCGACGTCTGGCTGATGGTGTTCTTCGGCATCGGCGCCTACTTCCTGCGCAAGCTGGATTATCCCGTCGCGCCGGCGGTGCTGGCCATCGTGCTTGGCCCCATCGCCGAACCGAAGCTCAGGCAGTCGCTGCTGTTCTCGGACGGAGACATCAGCATCTTCTTCACTCGGCCGATCTCCGGCCCAATCATGATCATCGCGATCGTGCTTATCCTCTTCCCGGTCATCCGCTTTCTGCTGCGCCGGCTGCGGCGGCAATCGACGCCTGCCTCCGAGTAAGAGCCGCCTCGCGGTCCACACAGCCTTCAGCTAAAGGCCCTGCTATCCTGCCAAGGCCTTGGCGACCTGCTCCGCCTGACGTTCGATACTAATGTCGACGTAGGAGGTCACTTCCAGCTTGCGATCCTCATAGACGTCTTTCGGCGCATGCTCGCGCTGCCAGTCAGCAATGCAGGCATCACGTTCCCGAACCAGCTGCTCGATCTGCGGTCGGAAGAGCCGCAGTATGGCCGTCACCCAACGATTGGCTGGCCAGGACGGCCGCGCGTGACCGATCTCAAAGCAGCCGAGCATGCGGATGACGTCCTGCGCTACGTACCAGGTCTCTCCGGTCACCCAGCGGTTGACGGTGAAAAGCCGGATTGGAAAGCCCTTGGCATCCATGGCGATGGCGATGAGATGTGACAGAGCATCATTTTCGCTTTCCATCGGCGGCTCGGCTTTAGGGACCGGCGCCGGACGCACACCGAGCGGCATGCCCTTAGGCCGCAAGAAGGTATGGAAGTGGCCATGCTCACCTTCGAAGCGCTCTTCAGGCGGGTGCGCATGGTAGTAGTACTGCGCATGCGACTCGGAGTCGTAGACGTCACCCTTGGGATAGTGGTCCCACTCATAGAAGGTGCCGTTGCCGCGCAGCAGCTCACTGACAACGTTGTCCCCGGTTTTTTCCAGAACGCGATGAACGGCGACCACCTCTTCAGCGGCGGCCCGCATGGCCTTGAGCCGCTCAGCGGAGAGGCTGGAAAAGGCAACCCCTTCGGCAGGCAGGCATTTGGCGACCTGGGTTCTCATGCTCATGGCGTTGAAAGATAGTTCCCCTACATTGCGCGGCCGGATGACAAGCCCGTGACGGCTGCGTGAGCCCCAAAGCAGCCCCAAGTCTCGCGCAACAGTCGAATTCCCACAAGAACATGTTTGATTTGCGCAAGCTCTCTGCGCCTTTCCCGCGGCTGCCCTGACCGCATTGCAAAAGAGCCCGGCGCAACTATCTTGGCGCCCTTGCGAGGCTGATCTGCCCGCAACATCGTCCTATGCCTAGCCTTCCCAGGAAATCCCAATGGACTTGAAAGATCACATTCGAAGCGTGCCCGACTTTCCCAAGCCGGGCATTCTCTTCTACGATATCTCCACGCTGCTGATACATCCCGTCGCCTGGCATACGACGGTCGAACGACTGGCAACCGCCGTCCGCGCCTATGAACCGGATCTCCTGGTCGGTATCGAGTCCCGCGGCTTTCTGACGGCGGCCCCCTTGGCGCTGCACATGGGGTTGGGGTTTGCCATGGTGCGCAAGGCCGGCAAGCTGCCCGGCGAGGTGGCTCGCTACGACTACGATCTCGAGTACGGCACCGACCAGATTGAGATTCAGACGGATGCTATCCAGCCCGGCCAGCGCGTCGCCATCATGGACGACCTGCTTGCCACCGGCGGTACCATGGCGGCAGCCTGTGACCTTATTCGCCAACGCGGCGGCGAGGTGGTCTGCGGTGCCTGCATCATCGAGCTTAACTTCCTCAAGGGCCGAGAGCGCCTCGACGTGCCGGTTGAAACCCTAGTGCAGTACGAGATTGGGTGATGTAGCAGGTGGAAAGCAATTTTCTTCCAATTTCATGCTTTCTATTGGAAAGACAGTAAACACAAAAACCATTCCACAATATTTTATTGCTTGACCCTACGAGCTAAGCAACCGTAGGATCCAAGCGGCTTGAGCGTACGCCTCATGTCCGCAAGACCTTCGATGAGTGAGAAAGACCAGATCGAGCATTTTATTGCTCGCTCCCGCCAGCTGAACGGCAAGGTGGTCCGGGAACGCGGCCCCTGGAACCGCGTTGCCACCGCCGATGCCATACGGCACTTCGCAATCGGTATCGCCGACGACAATCCGTTGTGGAACGACCCGGCCTACGCGGAGAAGACTCGATTTGGAAGGCTGGCCGCCCCCCCGGCCTTCCTAACGTCAGTTCTCTACCCGGTTCTGCACGGAGCGCCCGTCGAGGCGCCGCTGGCAAGCTTGATCGCCGAGTTGCAATACGAATGGTATCGACCGGTGCTGCTGGGCGACGAGATCAGCGCATCAACGCGCCAGCTCGACGTCATCGACAGCGAGATCGACGGTCGGCGCGGGGTGTTTATTCTAGCCGAAACGCTCTACTGCAATGGCCTCGGTGAAGCCGTGGCGCGCGCCAAGAGCACGCTGGTCCGGCTGGCCGTCGACAGTGGCAGACCGCTGCTCGATCGCGAGATTAGCCGTTACGAGCAAGATGAAATTGAGGCGATCGGTGCAGCGCAGCTGTCCGAAGCGCGGACCGGCGCCGCTCTGCCGCAGCCGGATGAGTTGAGGGAAGGCGTCGAGCTCCCGCCTTTGGTCCGCGGCCCTCTCACCGTCGGCGACATGATTTGCTGGCAGGCAGGCATCGGACCGTCCTATCGGCCCGGCTCTCTCGGATACAGCGACGCCGTTAAGGCGCCGCACAGTTCGGTGATCAACCCTGTGACCGGATGGCCGGTAAAGCACTCGCAGCAGCACGAGGACTTCCTGCTGTCCTCCCAGCGCGGCATGCCCGCCCCCTTCGACAACGGCGTCATGCGCTTCGCCTGGATGACGCCGCTGCTAACCAACTGGATGGGGGACAACGGTGAGCTGAGGCGAATGTCGGCCAAGATCGCCGCGCCCAACCTCTATGGCGATACGACTTGGTATCGCGGCCTGGTGCAGAAGGTCGCCGAGAAGTCGGATGGGCGCTTGGCAAGCGTCAGGATTACCGGCACCAACCAGCTGGGCCAGGTAGCGACGACAGGCCGCGCAGAGGTTTGGCTGCCGTACGAAGGAAAGGTTAGCCAGCCGCACAGCCGGGAGCGGTTGCAAGGAACATCGGCTCCCTCCTGGCTAGCTTCGTTCGCGGGCAGCGTGGGCAGGCAGCCGCACGCCATAGCCGTCGAGGATGGAGAGCGGCAGCTCACTTACGAAACCCTTGACGTCCTGTCGACGCGATGGGCGCAACGCTTCCGGGCAAGCGGCGCCGGTCCGGGAACCTACGTCGGCTTATGCCTCGACCGCGGGGTTGGCATGATCGCGGCTATCATCGCGGTCTTGAAGTCCGGTAGCGCCTATCTCCCGATCGACCCCACCTATCCGGACGAGCGCATCGGCTTCATGTTGGAGGATGCCGCGCCCTCACTTGTGGTCGTCGATCGGACGGCACCGAAGGTGGTAAGCAAAAGCGGGGTTCCAATCGTTGACATGAGCCGCGAGACCGCGGCTTCAGAGGAAGAACCGTTTGAGGATGATCTGCCGGCCGTGGCGCCCGGCGATGCTGCATACGTCATGTTCACCTCGGGCACGACCAGGCAGCCGAAAGGCACGGTCCTACCGCACGACAGCCTTGCCGCTTATGTTGAGTCGCTCGTCTTGTCCCTCCCGGTTAGCGCGGACGATATCTATCTCCACACAGGCTCCTTTTCTTTTTCGGCCTCGGTGCGCCAGTGGGCTCTACCGCTTGCCGTCGGCGCCAAGCTTCATGTCGCCAAGGATTTCGACCGCTGGGATCCGGTGTCGTTGTTCGGGTTGATGCAGGCACGCTCGATCACGGTCTGGGATACCGTACCGAGCATCTGGCGCATGTGCATCGACGCCTTGGGGTCTCTCAAAGAGCCGCAGCGCAGCGAGCTGGCGCGGAACAGGCTGCGCCTGATCATGACCACCGGCGAAGCCTTGCCTTGGTCGGTGCCCTTCGCCTGGCGTCGACGCTTCGGCTATTGCGGCGAGATCGTGAATCTCTATTCCCAGACCGAGACCACCGGAACGGTTTGCGCCTACAGCGTCCCGCTGGACGAAATTCCCGAGCACGGAGTGGTGCCTCTGGGCTGGCCGCTCGGGGGACAGTTCGTCATTTTAATGGATGAAGACCTATTTCCCGTCGCCGGAGGCGAGACTGGCGAGATCTGCGTCGGCGGCAATCAGTTGGCGAGCGGCTATCTCAACAAGCCCGAGCTGACCGACGACCGCTTTGTTGCTAATCCGCTCGAGCCGGGCTCGTCAGAGCGCCTGTTTCGAACATACGATCTCGCGCAACGGCGGGCCGACGGCTGCCTTGAGCATCGCGGGCGCCTCGATGATATCGTCAACGTGCGCGGTGTCCGAGTCGAGCCTGCCGAGGTGCAGTGGGCACTGGAGCAACATCCCGATGTCATAAGCGCGGCGGTGCTTGCCCAGAAAAGGGACGGGCTGGAAACGCATCTCGTCGCCTACATCGTTCCTAAAGCCGGTGCGCAGTCCGAATTGCCGACGGAAAAGCTGAGGAACTTCCTCCGCGAGCGGCTGCCCGTTCATGCCGTTCCCTCTGCCTTCATTGCCATCGTTGAGCTTCCTCTGACGCGGAACGGCAAAATCGACCGCGAAAGACTACCCGCCCCGGACAGCGTGACTGTCCCTGAATTGGCAATTGCTGAGATCGCCACCAAGCAGTCGGATAGCTTTTCCGAGGCCCTGGCAAGGATCTGGCAGGAGGTGCTGGAACTGGACGACATCGATGCCGAAGCGGATTTCTTTGACCTTGGCGGCGACTCTCTTCGTGCCGTCGAGTTAGCGACAGTCGTTCGGCAACAGCTCGACATCGAGCTACCTATCAACGAGCTCTACGGAGGCGCTACGAGCCTCGAGCGTTTGACGACCGTCCTGGAACACCATCGTCAGCAATCGACGGAGTTGCCAGAGAAGGCTGGTACGCCAGAACCGCAATGGAGCCGAGTCGAGCGGCCCGATCGTCCGGTCGCAGCCCGACCCACCGCGTTGATCAGCGCTGGCGATGTCATTACGGCGCTCACCTTGCTTGGCCTCGCGCCGGTCGCTTGGCTGTTGCCGCGGCGTGCCTGGGCCCCGATCACCCGAGCCATCAGTCGGATGCACATCATGGTTCGGAAATCGCAAGCCGAGCGGACCGAGTCAGCACTTAGAGAACTCATCGCGTCCACGACAGCGCAAGAGCTCGAGCAAAGCTATCTTGCCGGAGCCTACGAAGAAACTCTTCTAACCCTGCGAGAGTACGTTGGCACCACTTGGCAGACGGCAATCCGGCTCGACGGCGAAGACCGGCTGAGGGCCGCATTGGCGCAGAGCAACGGCGCCATTCTTTGGACCTTTTCCTGCACCTACGGCGGCCTAATGTCGAAGATCGCCCTGCGCAAGGCAGGACTGCCCATCGTCAATATCCGAAGCACTGCCCATCCTTACTCCAACACTCGCATCGGACATTCGCTGCTCAACCCGGTTCGAAATCGTATCGAAGACAGATATCTGAAGGGGAGTATCCCCGTGTTCGAGGAGGGCGAGGCGACCGCCCTAGAGCAGCTTGAAAAGGTGCTCCATCATCGACAGCCAGTCGCAATCGCAGCCAGCGGCACGGGCGAAAATCCCTACAAACAGCCCTTTCTCAGTGGAACTTTGAAGCTAGCACTCGGCGCACCGACACTGGCGGTTATGACGGGTGCTCCTTTGCTGCCGGTTTTCACGGTCCCAAATTCGGCGGGCGGCTTCGATGTCATTATCGAGCCGCCGTTGCCAACACCCGGGGAGGGCAGCCTGCGCGAAAAGGGGGAAGTCCTCGCAAAGTCCTATGCGGCGATCTTGGAGTCCTACGTGCGGCGTCATCCCGCGGTCTGGCGGGGCTGGTTCGCACCGGCGAGCTGGGAACCCACTAGGGCATCAGTCTCCGCGATGACAAGCGAGCCGGTCGCCCCATGAAAGCTCAATGCTAGGCCGCCTTGCCGGCCACGAAAAAAGCGGTTCTGCCGTCCCCGGCCGCCACTTGTGGTCGATGACGAAGCCGGCGGCGGTCAGGCTCTCTTCCAGGTTTTCCACCGTGATGACCTTGACCAGGGGTATCAAGCCGAGAGCCCTACCGAGCGGCGCCACCAGCTTGAACCAGGCCATGCCCTCGCCCAGGCAGACCTTGCTGCTGACGAAGACGCCGCCCGGCTTGAGCAGCCGTTAGACCTTGGCCATGGCAGCCCCCCTGTCGGCTAGCAGATGCAAGATGCTCTTCGCCGCCACCTCACCGCCGCGTCTCGTGACACTCATCCTGCTGACCGGCGTCTCGGTCCTGTCGCTCAACATGTTCCTGCCCTCCCTCACCAACATGGCGGCGGACTTCCAGGCCGTACTTGCTGTCGTTGGCCAGCGCGACCGCTTCCTCGAAGCTATTGACCTTGCAGACCGGCGCGACGGGCCCGAAGCTCTCCTTGTGGAAAATGTCCATGTCCGGCGTGCAGTCGACCAGGACGGTCGGCTAGACGAACCAACCGCGGTTGAATTCGCCCCGGCGGCCGCCGCCGGTCACGGCGCGGGCACCTTGGTCGCGGGCGTTCTTCATGAGCGCCTCGTAGCGGTCCCGCTCCTTGGATGAGACCATCGGCCCCATGTCGACCCTGTCGAGCCCATTGCCGACCCGAATCTTACAGGCTTCCTCGACAAGCTTTTCGACGAAGGCATCGTGTATCTCCTCATGCACATAGAAGCGCTCGGCAGAGACACAGATCTGGCCGCAGTTCATGAAGGCCGAGAAGCTTGCCGCCCGCGCGGTTAGCGCTATCGGCGCCGACGGCATAACGAGAAACGGATCGTTGTCCGAGGTCTCGATCAGTGAACGCTTCATCATGCGCCCGCAGGTCTCGGCGACTGACTGGCCGACGGGAACGCTGCCGTTGAAAACGACAACATCCGTGTCGTCGTGCGCAACCAAGTGCTTGCCGGCCTCTCCATCGCCAGTGACGATCTGAAACAGGCCATCGGGAAGCGGCGCGAAGGCTTCAGCGAAGAGCAATGTGCAAAGACTGGTGTATTCGGATGGCTTGACGATCACCGAGCATCCGGCCGCCAGCGCCCCGCCGGCCTCCCAAGCCAGCAAGACAAGCGGGTAGTCGAAGGGCATGATCGGCGCGGCAACGCCCAAGGGCTGCTTCAAGGTTAGTGGAACTGACCTTCGGTCGCCGGCCCCATGATGCGGCCAACGTCGTTGCGGCCGATCTCCGCGCTGCAGCGGATCGAGTGCACCGACCAGCGGACCTCGTCGATCGCCTCGTTGTAAGGCTTACCCATCTCCCGGGTCAGCGCCTCGGCGAAACGCGCTTCGTTGCGCGCCATGGCAGCGGCTACCTCGTGCAGGTAGTGCGCCCGCTCGAGCGCCGCCCATGGCCGCCCACTTCCGCTGCGCGCTGCGAGAAACCGCAATAGCTTCGTCAATCTGCGCGGCCGGCGTCCGCACGATCTCTCCGATCCGCTGTTCGGTCGCCGGGTCGATAACATCGAGAGACGAGCTTGCCAGGGCGCCGCTCAAGGCTCCGTCGATAAAGACCTTACCGCTGACGCCTGCCAGCGCCGCTGTCACATCACTCATCTCGCTCCCCCACTCCTTCTTCGTTTTCGAGGCATCATGATCTGACCCTCTCGTTCTTCGGGTCGTACCAAGCGCCGAGCCGCGCTTCCGCGGGATAGGCCTCGCAAGCCACTTCGATCTCGAATTCCGCAACATCGAGCAGACTCTTGGTGATGCCGTCCGGATGCTCGACATACCCCATCCCCAGCGAGGCACCGATCCGATGGCCGTAACCGCCCGAGGTGATCGAGCCGACGATCTCTCCGTTCAAGCGAACGGGTTCGTCGTGATAGACGAGCGGGCTGTTCTCGCCGCTGAGCGCGAACTGCACGAGACGCTTGCGGGGGACGCCCTGGTCACGCTGGCGCAGCAGGGCTTCACGGCCGATGAAGCCTCCCGGCTTGTCGAAAGCCACTGCGAAGGAAAGACCGGCTTCGATCGGCGTGTCCTCGACACCGATATCATGGCCCCAGTGCCGATAGCCCTTTTCCATGCGCAACGAGTTGATGGCGAAATAGCCGCCATGGCCTAGACCGTAGTCGGCACCAGCTTCGACGAGCGTGTCGAATACATGTGCCGCAAACTCCGCCGGCATGATGAGCTCCCATCCGAGCTCACCCACAAAGGTGACGCGCGAGGCGCGCACCAAGGCGTAGCCGATCTCAATCTCGCGGCTCGCACCGAAGGGATGCGCGGCGTTCGAGAGATCGGCGCCTGACAACTCCTCCAGCAACGCGCGAGATTTGGGCCCCATCAGTGCCAGCATCGGCAGCGCCGATGTCGCGTCGTAGGCGAAGACCTTTGCCTCCTCCGGCAGCCGCCGGCGCAACCAGGCGAAGTCCTGGACCTGAGAAGAGGCGATGGTCACCACCAAGAACGCGGTCTCGGAGAGGCGTGTCACCGTAACGTCGGCCTCGATGCCCCCCTGCTCGTTGAGCCACTGGGTGTAGACCAGGCGGCCGATAGGACGGTCGATGTCGTTGGCGCAGATCCGCCCCAACGCAGTACAGGCATCGCGGCCTTCGACGATGAACTTGGCGAAGCAGCTGTGATCGAACAGCATTACGTTCTCGACCGTGTTTCGGCATTCGACGCCGACCAGCTCGTGCCAGTTCTGCCGGCCATAGGAGTAGTCGATCTCGGGGCGCATGCCGGCGCGCGCGAAGAAGCCGGGCCGTTCGTAGCCGGCACTCTCTGTCATGCAGGCGCCGGCGGCGACAAGCCGGTCGTGGAAGGGGCTGCGCCGGACAGAGCGGGCGGTGGCGAACTGACGATAGGGCCAGTGCATGTCCATCAGCAGGCCCAAGGTCTCTGTGGTGCGCTCGTAAAGGTAACGGCTGTTGCGCTGAAAGGGCTGCATGCGACGCACGTCGACGTCTGTCAGCTCCATCGGCGGGCGGCCTTCCTTGATCCAGGCGGCCAGAGCTTTTCCGACGCCGCCGGACGAAAGGATGCCGACCGAGTTAAAGCCGCAGGCGCAGAATAGGTTCTCCACCTCGGCGGTTTCACCGAGCAGATACCGGTCATCGGGGGTGAAGCTCTCAGGGCCGTTGAAGAACAGCTGAATCCCCGCTTCTGCGAGTGCGGGAACGCGCTGCGTCGCAAGCTCCAAGATGGGCTCGAAGTGTTCGAAATCCTCAGGCAGCGAGTCGAAGCAGAAATCCTCCGGAATGCCGCGATGGCCCCAGGGCTTGGCCTTAGGCTCGAAACAGCCCAGCAGCAGCTTTCCGGCATCCTCCTTGTAGTAGGCGCATTCATCGGAGACGAAGAGGACTGGCAACTCCCGCTTCAGGCCTTCGATGGGCTCGGTCACGATGTAGAAATGCTCGGCGGCATGCAGCGGGAGGGATACGCCGATGTCAGCGGCCAGAGCGCGGGACCACATGCCGCCGCAGATCACGACTTTGGATGCGCGGACCGGGCCATAAGGAGTCTCGACCCCAAAGGCCTTGCCACCCTCTACCAAGATCCTGGAAACGGGCGTCCCTTCATAGATACGGGCGCCGTTCTGCTTGGCGCCTTTGGCCAGCGCCATGGTCACATCGGCCGGATTGACCTGACCGTCCTTGGGCATCCAGACCCCGCCGACGATGTCGGTCAGAGAGATGCCCTCCCAACGCTCCGCGATCTCGTCCGGCGCCATCACTGTCGCCTCAAGTCCGAAATTGCGCGCCATAGAAACGCCGCGCTTGAGCTCCTCCAAACGCTCGGGGGTCTTGGCGACACGCACGGCGCCGTTCTGCTTGAAGCCGGTCGGCTGGCCGGTTTCCGCCTCCAATGAAGAAAAGAGCTCTCCCGTGTACTGAGCAAGCTCCGTCATGTTGCGCGTTGCGCGCAGCTGGGTCACCAAGCCCGCGGCATGCCATGTGGTCCCGCAGGTCAGCTGCCTGCGCTCGAACAGCGCGACATCGCTGATGCCAAGCTTGGCGAGATGATAGGCGACGGAACAGCCGGCGACCCCGCCTCCGATTATCGCCACCTCAACGGAGGAGGGAAGATTGCCGTGTCCAGCGCCCCGATCGGTCATCTGCACCTCCCATCGCAAAACTGGAATTCTTTGTCTGCATGCTCATTTTAGTGATTTTTTAGTATTAAAAATTCACTTTTGCAACAATGCGTAGCCAGATGCTGGGTGATGCGGAGATTTACCGCTAGCATTGACGGAGACGGTGAAGACAGCCACAAGCTCTATCGCTATGAGCAAGGCGCCTAAGAAACCGAGACGGCTGCTAAGGCCAACCAACCTCGGCGGTCTGGCGGAAGGACAGGACGAGATCGTTAGGATTGACGATCTCGTCAACATCGACAGCCGCGTCGGCGAAGAGATCAAACATCTGCGGAAGGCACGTGACACGACGCTGTCCGAGTTGTCGAAACAGACAGGCCTGTCTTCGGGCTATCTCAGCCAAGTGGAACGCGGCATCTCGAGGCCTTCGGTCAAGGCGCTGCACACCATCAGCCGCGCGCTTGGCGTGACGATAAGCTGGTTCTTCTCACCGGCTCCCGAGGGCGACGATGAGCTGCGCGACTTCGTGGTCCGTGCCGATGCGCGCAGAAAGCTCCATTTCCAAAACGGCATCACGGACGAGCTGCTGTCGCCCAATCTCGGACGGCAGCTCGAGCTGCTGCGCTGCACCTTCCCGCCCGGCTCGAACAGCGGCCCGGAGCCCTACACGCACGAAGGTGAGGAAGCGGGCACGGTCATCTCTGGCCGCCTCGATCTTTGGATCGGCGAAAAGCGGGTGGTGCTGAAGGAGGGCGACAGCTTCGCCTTCTCCAGCGAGATGCCACACCGCTACGAGAACTGTAGCGATGAGGACACGGTCGTGATCTGGGCGATCACGCCACCCTCCTACTGAACGATGCGCCAGCACAAATACAACAATCTTTTGTGGCGACCCGTTAGACATTCTGATTTGTCCAAGAAATCGGCGATCAGTGTACTTTTATTGCCCTTCCACCTTGAACCCAGCGCATAGCTTACGTAAGGTCTCAGTCGCTTGAGGCGTTGGCGCGCCTCCCAACCGAGGGGTGCTTTCTGATGTTCAGGATCGTCGTCGTTAGGAGCGGGCGCATGGAGCGGTAGCGGCCTCCAGACCGTTGCCCCTTGCGCCCCCGGAGCCCTCCCGGGGGCTTTTTTTGTGCCTGATCACCGCTGGACCGCCCGGCAGAAAGGACAGCATGCTCTTCGCCGCCACCACCCCGCCGCGTCTCGTGACGCTCATCCTGCTCACCGGCGTGTCGGTCCTGTCGCTCAACATGTTCCTGCCCTCGCTCACCAACATGGCGGCCGACTTCCAGGTCGACTACGCCCTGATCAGCCTGTCGATCGCCGGCTACTTGGGCGTGACGGCCGTGCTGCAGCTCATCATGGGGCCGCTGTCTGATCGCTTCGGGCGGCGACCCGTGCAGTTGACCGCTGTCGTGATCTTCGCGCTGGCCTCGGCGGTCTGTGCCATCACCGACGACATCTGGACTTTTCTGATCTTCCGCGTCTGCCAAGGGTCGATCATCTCCGGCTGGGTGATTGCGCTTGCCGTCGTACGCGACACGCGGCCGCCGCAGGAGGCGGCCAGCCTGATCGGCTACATCTCCATGGCCATGGCGGTCTCGCCCATGCTGGGGCCGATGCTGGGCGGCCTGCTGGATGCGAGTTTCGGCTGGCGGGCCAGCTTCCTGGTCTACGTCGGGCTCGGCTTCGCTCTCTTCGCGATCTGTTGGGTGGACCTGGGCGAAACCAACACGAATCGCGCGGACACCTTCGCAAAGCAGCTCAAGAGCTATCCCGACCTGCTCGGCTCTCAGCGCTTCTGGGGCTACGCGCTCTGCATGGGCTTTTCCGTCGGCACCTTCTATTGCTTCCTGGCCGGCGCGCCCCTGGTCGCCACCCAACTCTACGGCCTTTCCACGGAGGTGCTGGGCTTCGCCATGGGGAGCATCACTGCCGGCTTCATGTTTGGCAGCTTCCTTTCAGGCCGCTTCGCCAGCCGCCACGCCTTGACCACCATGATGATCGCCGGCCGCCTGGTCGCCTGCGGCGGCCTCGCTGCCGGACTCCTGGTCATCTTAGCTGGGGCCGAACATGTCATCTGGCTGCTCGGCGCGGCCGTCTTCTCCGGTATCGGCAACGGCCTGACCACGCCCAGTGCCAGTGCCGGGGCGCTTTCAGTCCGGGCAGATCTCGCCGGCAGCGCCTCCGGCCTCACAGGCGCCTTGACCGTGGCTTTGGGCGCCGTGTTGACCCCGATCACCGCCCGGCTGGTCGACGGAGAGACCGGTGCTGTGATCCTGCTGTCGATCATGCTGGCCGCTGCTTTCGCGGCACTGCTCGCCGCTCTCTCTGTACGACAGAGCGAGCGGCGGGCGCAGCCGGCCTAATCGGATTATCTCGGCAGTAGGCTGCGTCAACTGATCGTCATCTTCTTCCGCGACAAGCTCCCAAGCTGTGCGACGGGCTCGCCGTGCAAGAATTCCTATGATAGGGCCTTCAGGGTTCGGGCCTGTATTTCACACAACCAGAGCTTAAGCTACGATAAAGCCTCATTTGGATGCCACGAACTGCCGATCATGCGTAAGTACATTCTCCTTTTTGTTTTTTTGCTGATCGTCATTCCAGTCGGCCTGCTGGTAGCCGCCTTGGAGAGCGAGCCCCTCGTGCCCCCGCAGCCCGTCGTCACACCGGAAGACGCGAAACGGGCGCGGGAGTTCGTTCGTGCGTTCTGGGCCCTGACCGAGAGCCCCGACAGAAACCAGACACTCACGGCCAGCGAACAAGACCTCGACAGCACCCTGAAGTTTGCAACCCGTGCCTTTCCTTTCGTCCGCGTCAAGGCGGATGTCGTGCCGTGGGGCGTTCGTTTCTACGGCTCGCTCGAACTCCCCTTCGGCCAATGGTTCAATGTGACGACGGAGGTGGAACCTTCCGGCGATAGGTTCGAAGTGACGGAAGTTCGAATGGGCTCGATCCCGCTTCCGGCGGCAGCCGTCTTGCCGGTCGCTCGGACGGGGCTTAACGTGGTGCTTGGCGACGATCTTGGCCGGGTCGCTGTCGAGAGCATCGGCGGGGTTCGCATAAATGGCGAGACGGTCACATTCCGAGTCGACATGACGCGGGCCGAACGCAGGGCCCTGTTGCTAAGCGCAAAGACAACAGTGCGCAGTGTTGCCGGCGTAGCTCCAGCTGAGCAGGTTGGATACTACTGGCTAGCGCTGGAGCGCGCCGCGGCGCGCGGTCCGGCGAGCAAGTATCACTCATTTGCCGGCTATCTTCAGGAGACCGTATCGCTGGTGGTGGAAGCCCTCAAGCAAAACCCGCAATGGGACGCCGAACGGGAGATGCAGTCCGCCCTTCTAGCCCTGGCGATCTATTGCGGTCATCCACAGCTCCAGAGCTTCATTGGCGAAGCCGTTCCTGACAAGCGCGCATGGCGGCGGACAGCCTGCGCCTCGGCAACGCTTGGTGGGCGCCACGACCTCCGGCAACATTTTGCCGTCTCCGTAGGCTTGAAGACAGCCAGCGAAGCAGGCCTTGCCTTCGCCATCGGTGAGGCCAAGGAACTCCTGGACGCCAATCAGGGCGGCAGCGGCTTCAGTTTCGACGACATCGCTGCCGATCGAGCCGGCATCGAATTCGCCGAGCGCATGCTTGCAGCAAGGCCCGAGGATTGGAGCGTGATCGCTGTTTTCCTGGGCGCCGAGGAGACGGTGTTTCCCAGCATATCCGGCCTTCCGTCCCAGATGTCGGAGGCGGAGTTCGAAAGCCGCTTCGGCGCCGTCGACAGCGCGCAATACAAAGCCATGCTGCGCGAGATCGACAGCCGCATCGCAAGTCTGCCCTTCTTCATAACGTTCTGAGCGCAGACCGTTTACGAAGGACGTCGTGCGATGTTGCGGCGTAACTCAGCCCGCGTCGAGTTCCTTGGGCATCGGGTTCCAATCGAAGTAGGCGCGCACCAGGCCGTGGTCGGAGGCGCCTTCGTCTTCAAACTCTTCCCGGTTCAGATGGTCGTTGTAGACCTCCATCTCGCGAAACGACCAGTGCCGCTTGAGGGAGTGATCGTAGAACTCCTCAGAGACCAGGACATGGTCAAGGCTCTCGCGCTTATGCTTGAAGATGTGGGTGTAGTAGACGTCGCTCATGGAGCGGTACTGCTGCAGGCGCTCCACCGAATAGAGCCCCTTGTCTGAGGTGAAGCCCGCCCGGCTCTTTTCTATGACGCGGTAGGTCGGCTGGTCGGAGATCAGCTCGTTGGTGACCGACATGGTATCGTCGTTGAGGTCGCCGAGCAGCACTGTCGGAGAGATCGCACTATTGTCCTGTGACGTCATCACCTCATTCAGCAGAGCCCTGAGCGCCCCCGCCTCCATCACCCGTCGAATGTGGGAAACCGTCGACCTGGTAATCTTGGCATAGCGCCGGAGCGCCACCGGGCGCGGCTCGGCGAAGCTGAGCCGTGCCGGCCCCTTAGACTTTAAATGCGCGACGTAGACCGAGACGGGCGGCGGCTTCGGCCGCGTGCCCTCCGACTGGATGACGGCGTTGAGTACAGGGCGGGAAAACGCGTTGATGGTGACGGTGATCTCCTCCTCGGCACCGTCGGTCTCACGCAGCTGGTCGAAGCGGAAGTCCTCAGGAAAGTCCGCGATCCAGTCGGCCCCTGGTTTGATTTGGGACCTGCCCTTGCGGTCCTTGCGCACCGCCAGCGCCACCTGCGGACGGCCGATGCCCGGCGCGTCGCGAGCGATGAGATCGTAGTCGTCGGCGAGCTCTGCCTCAGCGAAGGCAGCCTCCAGCGCCTCCTTCGCCCAAAGCTCCTGAAAGCCGATGACCTCGGCGTCGAGCCTGCGGATCTGTGCGGCAGTCCAAGCGATCTTGGCCTCATAGGCCGCGCGCCCCTCCGCGTTGTCCTCGAGGGCCGGCCGGTTTGAGTAGGTGAGGCCGCCCGGCACCTGGAGGTTCAACAGATTGAAGGTGGCGAAGCTGAGATCACGCATATTGTCGCGCGGCATGGCGGAACCCCGTTCGATGGACCCACCTCTGCATACGACAAGTTTTGCCACAGGCCTATGTGGAAAGCGCGGCATGGATCCCTTGGGAGATCAGCCGCTCGCGCCTACTTTGCCTTCGTTGCGACGATGAAGATCGAAAGGCCCTTCTTGCCCGGTTGCCAGCGGTGATCGATCACGAAGCCGGCCTTGGCGATGCTCTCCACCACATCCTCCGCCGTGATGACCTTGACCAGCGGAAAGAAACCGAGGAATCGGCCGATCGGCGCAATGAGCTTGAACCAGGCCATGCGGTCGCCCAGGCAAACCGTGCTGCTGACGAAGACGCCACCCGGCTTGAGCAGCCGATAGACTTTGGCAATGGCGGCCTCCCTGTCTTCCAACAGGTGCAGAATGCTGTGCCCCATGACCACATCGAAGCTGCCCTCGGGCGCCTCGAAGTCCTCGATGGTGGCAACTTGGAAGGTCACGTTTTCCACGCCCGCCGCCTCGGCCTTGCCGCAAGCGATCTCGATCATCTTGGGTGAGATATCGATGGCCAGGATGCGTTTGACATAGGGCGCCTGAATCAAAGCCGTCGAACCGGTGCCGCAGCCGAATTCGAGCACATCCATGTCAGGCCGGAGATACTCGCGAGTGACCTCCAGCTTCTTTTGATAGGCCGCTTCGTCGGCAACCGGTTTCTTGGCATATCCGGCAGCGTGCCGGTCCCAAAACTTGGCGTCTTTGTTCATCTGTTCGTCGGATATCGTTTGAGGGCGGTCGGTATGCACCGCCGGGTCCGCGCTTCACTACCCATACAGCAAACAAAGAGAAATTGCGGAATTCCGTTCCAGCATTATACAGAAACGCATGAATTGGCAGAGCATCGCCTTCGACTGGAACCAAGCGCGGGCCTTCCTCGTCACGGCAGAAGAGGGCACTCTGTCCGCCGCCGCGCGGGCGCTGGGGCTGACGCAGCCGACGCTCGGGCGGCAAGTCGCCGCGCTTGAGAGCAATCTCGGCGTTACCCTCTTCGAGCGTGTCGGGCGCTCACTGTCCTTGACCCAGGCGGGCCTGGAACTGCTGGAACACGTGCGTGCAATGGGCGAAGCAGCGAGCCGCGTCTCGCTTGTAGCGTCGGGCCAATCGCAGAGCATCGAAGGAAAGGTCAGCATCACGGCCACCAACGTGATGGCGACCTATCACCTGCCGCCTGTACTTAAACGACTGCGTGAGATGGCACCGGCCATCGAGATCGAGATCGTCGCCTCCAACGAGGTTCGCGACCTGCAGCGCCGCGAGGCCGACATCGCCATCCGCCATGGCCGGCCGGAGCAACCGGACCTGATTGCCAAGCTGGTTGGCGAGACCTCGGCCCATCTCTATGCGACCAAGGAGTATCTCGAAAAGATCGGTCGGCCCGAGACTCCAAGCGACCTGGTGGGCGCCGACTTCATCGGCTTCGAGCATCCCGAGCGGCTGCTGCCGGCGTTGCAAGGACTTGGCCTGCCAGTCAACCGGGAGAACTTCAAACTCGTCTCCGCAAGCGGCACCGTGATGATCGCGCTGGCCAAGCAGGGTCTCGGCATCGTCCCGCTTATCAGATACGACGCCGATCTCATCCCAGAGCTGGAACCCGTGCTGCCGGAGCTAGCCCCCATTCCCGTGCCCATCTGGCTGGTGACGCACCGGGAGCTGCACAGTAGTCGCCGCATCCGCTTGGTCTTCGACCTCCTCGCCGAAGCCCTTGCCCGGCGATGATGGGGGGCGAAGCGCTCTTCATCGCCGCGGTGCTTGTGGTCGCCGGCCTGGTCAAAGGCGCCGTCGGGCTCGGCCTGCCGCCCATCGCCATGGGCCTGATGGTGATCGTCATGCCGCCGGTCGAGGCCGCCGCCTTGCTGGTCTTGCCATCCTTCCTGACCAACGCCTGGCAGATGCTCAACGGCCCCTACTTTCGCCGCCTGCTGCGGCGCTTCTGGCCGCTCCTGCTCTGCGCCGTCGGCGGCACATTAGTGGGGGCCGATTGGTTGAGCGAGGAGAACACCCGCATCGGCACCTTCATCCTGGGCAGCGTCCTGGCGCTCTATGCCCTCTCCGGCCTGGTCTCGGCACAGCTCTTGATCGGCGCCGCCAAGCAACGCTGGCTCGGCCCGCTCAGCGGGCTCGCGACCGGCCTGGCGACGGCGGCGACGGGCGTCTCCTCCATCCCGGTGGTGCCCTACTTCCAGGCCGTGGGCTTGGAGAAGGACGAGCTGGTTCAGGCCATGGGGCTGTCGTTCACCGTCTCGACCCTGGCGCTCGCCGTCAACCTGGCCTCGGTCGGCGCCCTGACGCCCTCCATCGGGCCGATGGTCGGCCTGGCCGTGGTTGCGGTCTTCGTCGGCATCGTGCTGGGACAGCTGCTGCGCAAGCGCCTCGACGCCAAGACCTTCCGCTTCTGGTTCTTCGTCGCGCTGCTGCTGCTCGGCCTCTATCTCGCCGTCCAGGCGGTGCTTTAGCGCGCCCCTCCCTCCTGCCAGCCCGGTGACAAAGCGGACCCCGGCCTATCTGAGGGACGGCAGGAACAGGCTGATCTGCGGGAAGTAGAGCAGGATCAGCAAGCCCATGATGATGGTGGCGATGAAGGGAACGACCTTCCGCGACACCTGCTCGATGGTCAGCCCCGAGATGCCGCAGGCGACGAAGAGGTTGACCCCGAGCGGCGGGGTCAGAAAGCCGATCTCGCTGGTGACCACCAGCAGAATTCCGAAGTGGATCGGGTCGATACCCAGTTGCACGATCAACGGCAGCAGGATCGGGGTCAGAATGATCACCGTGGAGAGCGTTTCCATGAAAGTGCCCAGCACGATCAGGATCGCGCAGATGATCAGCAGCATGATCGTAGGATCGCTGGTGATGGTGAGCAGCGAGCTGGCGATCTGCTGGGGAATGAGATTGAGCGCCAGGAACTCGCCGAAGAAGATGGCGGTGCCCATGATCAGGATCAGCCCGCCGCAAATCGTGCTGGCTTCGGTCAGCGACTGCCAAAGATCGGATAGGCCGAGCGTCCGCTTGATGACGACGCCGACCAGGATGGCGTAGAGCACGGCAATCACGGAGGCTTCCACCGGCGTGAAGATGCCGCCGTAGATGCCGCCCAAAACGACGAAGGGCGTCGCCAGCGAGAACTTGGCTTTGTAGAGGCTGGCCAGGAAAAGCCGCGTATCGAAGGGCCTGGCCTCGCCACGGTAACCCTTGCAGTGCGAAATGAGATAGGTGGTGCCGATCAACAGGGCGCCCATGAGAATGCCCGGCAACAGGCCAGCGAGAAACAGGTCGCCGATGGAGACGGACGCCAGCACGCCATAGACGATCATGGGATTGCTCGGCGGCAGCAATATGCCGAGCGTCCCGCCCGAAGACGCCACGGCAGCCGCGAAGTCCTTGGGATAGCCATCCTCTTTCATGGCCGGAATGAGCAGCGTGCCGATGGCCGCGACCGTCCCCGGGCCGGAGCCGGAAATGGCCGCGAAGAACATGCAGGACAGGATGGTGACGATGGCGAGACCGCCATAGGCACCGCCGACGACGGCGCGCATCACCTCGATGATGTCGCGGGTGATGCCGGCCCGCGACATGATGGCGCCGGCCAGAACGAAATTCGGAATGGCGAGAAGCGGGAACTTGTCCACCCCGTCGAACAGGCTGTGCGCCAGCGAGGCCAGCGGAATGGGCGAGGACAGCAGCTCGACCAAGGACGGCACGCCCAGGGTGACGAAGATCGGCACACCCAGGACAAGGCAAGCGAGGAAGAGGAGAACGAAGATCATGCCCTGTTCTCCCGGGCCGCTTTCTCCTCGGCGGCCCCTTCACCGGCGATCAGCGGAATGCCGTACTTCCAAGAACGCCATTGACGCTCGACGATCCGGACGATCATGAGCGCGTGGGCGATCGGAATGACCGTGTAGATGTAGGCGAGGGGCAGAAACAGCGATGTCGAGTAGACCGGATAGGCGATGGTGCGCTGGATCAGCAGGATGCCGGCGATCACCACGAAGGCGTTGAAAACGACCCAGACGGCATCGGCGATCAGAAAGACGAGACGGTCATTGAGCGGGAGAAGGCGCGCGAACAGCGTAACCCGAATATGGCTTCCCCGCTGGGCGGCAAGACTGGCCGAGATGTAGACGAACCAGACAAAGGCGAAGCGCGAAACCTCTTCGCTCCACGAAAACCCAATACCCAGGATGTAACGAAAGACGATCTGCGCGCCGAGCACGACGACCAGCAACGCCAGGCTGAGATTGGCGACAACCAGTTCGAGCTTGCCCGCGGCGGACAGCAATCGGCGGCTCATCATTCTGCTCCATCGGGCGGAGGGGCCCGTTCTCCTGGCAAGCGGCAGGGAACGGCGAGCCCTCCACCCGCAGCCCTGGAGCTACTTGAGGCTACCGGTCTCTTTGTAACGCAGGGTCATGTCGACCCACGCCTTGCCGCCGCCGACCAGGCCATAGAGTTCCGGCCAGGCACCGCGCGCTTTCTCCGACCAGACCTCGGGATCCGACAGCTCGCAGAAGGTCACACCGTGCTGCTCCGTCAGCACCTTTCGCACCCGGGCGCTGTTCTCCGCCACGTACTCGGCATGGGAGATGTCCGTTTCTTCCGCAGACTTGGCCAGAATGCGTTGATCTTCCTCAGACAGGCTGTTCATGAAGTCGCTGTTGATGATGACGACCGCCGCCTGCGGCAGATAAGTGGCCTCGGTTATGTATTTTATGTGCTCGTGAAAGCCCATGTTGAGAATGACGTCCGTGGGGCTGTCGAACGCATCCACGACACCGGTCGCAATGGCGCCGAAGGTTTCGCCCCAGGCAATGGGATAGGTCGAAACGCCCCAGGACTCCCACATGGCGGTCATCACCGGGTTTTTGGGCGCTCTAATCTTGAGGTCCTGCAAGTCGTCGATGGAGTCGATGCACTGGTCTTTGGCAAACATGCTGCGGAAAGCGTTGTTGAAGCCGCCGATGATCCGCAAGCTGCCGCTCTCTGCTTGGACGCGCCGGTCGAGCTCGTCGCGGAAGGGCCCAGCACGCAGCAGTCCACTCTCGCCCGTCAGATCTTCAGGGCCACTGTTCAGATAAGGCAGTACCAAAACGTTCAGCGAAGGTGCGAGCTGTGCCACGTTGTTCGACGTGATGCCGCCCATCTGGATGGTGCCGAGCTGCACCTTCTGAGCGATCGCCTGCTCGGTGCCCATGACGCCGCCATCCAAAACCTGGACAACGATTTCGCCGTTGGAGTTCTCCTTCACCCGTTCGGCGAACTGATGGGCGTAGACGCCATAGGTATGATCAGCCGGGCAGCAGTGGGCATAGCGGATGGTGACCCGCTCTGCTGCAGCGTCGACCATACCGGCGAGCATGGCCGGTACCGCCAGGACCATCGCGGCGCCTAAGGCGCCCACATATCTCTTCGACACTGTCTCCTCCTTTATTCTCGTTTGAGCCCCCTTGGGCCATGGTGCAGGCGAAACGCGTTACGCCACCTCCAATTCCTGCATGCTAGGGTGACGCGAACCGCGGCTCCGCCACGCCGCGCACCCCAAGCCCTTCGACCGCGAACAGAGCGCCGGCCTGCGGCTCCGCCGTGATTTGCGCTTCGCTCATGGCAAAGGTCGCGGAGGTTACGAATAGAATGTCGAGATCGGCACCGCCGAAGGCGCACATGGTCGGACAGGCAACCGGCAGCCGGATGCTCCGCATAAGCTCGCCATCCGGCGAGAAGCATGCAACGGCACCCCCCTCGAACAGGGCCCCCCAATAGTTGCCGTCTTCATCGACCGTGGCACCGTCGATGCGGCCGAGATAGGCTCCGGTATCGACGAAGGGCCTCCGGTTGGAAATCTCTCCCGTCTCGGGGTCGAGATCGTAACGGTAAGACCGGTCGACCCGGCTGTCCGAGAAGTAGAGCGCGGTTCCGTCGGGACTGAAGGCGATGCCGTTCGAAACCGTGAAACCGCCGTCCATGCAATGCCATCTCAGCTCCGGCCCGAGCCGGTAGAGCGAGGCATTGGGCGTGGAAAAGCGTCGATTCATCGAGCCGCACCAGAACCGGCCCTGACGATCCACCTTGCCGTCGTTCAGCCTGGTGTCCGGCGAATCGGGCTCGGGATTGCCGATCCAATGGATGGCCGGTATCGGGCCATCCAACTCTACGAAAGCAAAACCTTCGGAGAAGCCGGCGATCAGCCGATGGTCACGGCAAAGCCCGATCGAACCGATGGTGTCGGGAACCTGCCACGACCTCAGATCGCCACCCTCGGCGTCGGATCGCCAGATCCTGCACTGGCAACTGTCGATCCAATAGAGGCGCCGCAGACGATCATCCCAGATCGGACATTCGCCCAGAACGGCAGGCCCCTTCCAAATGGGTTCAATCCGCAAGGGCGCGGGCTGCCAATCCCGTTTGGAATCGATGACATTGTCAGAAGCGCTGCCGCCCACCGAGATTTCCCCTCCCACTTTAGGGAGAGGCTAGTCGGCAGCAAAAAATGTGTATAATGTATTTTATCTCCGTTCCTTTTTTAAAAAATGAATATCACACTTCGTCAACTGCAGTACGTCGTCGCCGCGTCTCAAGAGCGATCGATTCTTGGCGCGGCCAAAGCCTTGAACATCTCGACCTCGTCAATTCTGATGTCGATCGACAAGTTCGAGCAGGAGTTCGGCATCCAGGTGTTCGTTCGCCAGCGGTCCAAGGGACTGGTGACGACGATTGCCGGCGAGCGCGCTATCGCGCGCACCATACGCCTGTTGGATCAGGCCGATGCCTACGAGCGGGACATCAGCGGCACCGATCAGGACCTGTCGGGCGAGCTGCGTGTCGGTTCCTTCACCTCGATATCGCCCAACATTGCGCCACAGGTGATTCGTGAGATGACCGAAGCCTATCCGGAGGTGATCGTTCACCTGTCGGAGGGGGATATTATGTCCATCCAGCGCAGCCTGCGTGACGGTGTCGTGGACATCCTCCTGACCTACGACGCGGGGCTATGGGAGGAATTCGACTACGAGGTGCTGGCAAATGCACCACCGCATGTCGTGCTGGCGGAGAAAGACCCGCTGGCAAAGAAAAAACGCATATCGCTGCACGACATCAAAGACCGCACCTTGCTGCTGCTGAACCTGCCGCAGTCCCGTACCTACATGGCATCGATCTTCGAGCGCGCAGGTGTCAGCCCCACCCGCATTCAAAGACTCGAGTCGTTCGAGATGGTGCGCAGCTCGGCCGCCGCGGGGCTGGGTGTTTCCATTCTCAACATCCGCCCCATGACGGATAACACCTACAGCGGATTGCCCGTGGTCTGCCGCCCGCTCGTGGAAGCGGAACCCAGTCCGAACATCGTGCTCGCAACCCGCCGGGGCGGCCGCATCAGCCGACGGTCACGTGCCTTTGCGGAGCACTGCCGGAGTTTCTTCACGACGGAACAAGCGAAGCGATTGTTCGTGTAGCGATCGCGGCGAACACACCGGCTGCTGCAAGTCAGGCAGTTATTTGGCAAGTGCCGCTGCTGGTCGGCAAGTCGGCTTGTCAGCAGCCTCTATTCTAGTTCTCGCCCCCACCGGTTTGTTGAGTCGCGAAGGCGGCGGCAAAGTCGAGCAGCGCTCGGTCGGAGCCCCGCGGCCCGATAAAGGAGAGGCCGAGCGGGCAGCCGCCGACCTGCGCCAAAGGCAGGGTGACCTGCGGCAAACCGGAGAAGCCCGACGGACAGGTCATGCTGAGCACCCGGGTGCGGTGCTGGAGCTGTGCCTCACCGGCGAGGCCGATCTTGGGCGCAGCATCCGGTGCCGTCGGCAGGCACAGCAGCGTGTCGTCCCGGCAAAGCTCTTCCAGAAGCTCCGTCATGTGCTGGCGCGTTGCCTGCGCATCTGCGTCGTCATCGTCCTTGATGCTGCGCACCCAGTCGAAACGCTCAGCGATCTCCGGTCCGAAGCTTGGGTTCACCTCCTCTATCCAAGCGCTATGCACGCGCCAGATCTCCTGCCCCTGCAAGAGACGGAAATGCCACATCACGGACCCGAAGCCCTCGGCGCCGACGAGATCGATCGCGCCGCGCTCGGCGACCCTTTGGCCGGCCGCCTCGATCAAGGGCGCCACGGCGGCCTGCGCGGCCTCGCTCGCCAAGGCCGTGACATCGGCCATCGCCAGAACGCGCTTGAATTCGAAGCTCTGTGCATCCTCTCCCAGCAGCACCTCGCCGACCGCGGTCAGCACTTCCGGCTCGCGTGCGAACCAGCCGACCGTATCGAAGCTCGGCGCCAGCGGCATGACGCCGGAAATCTCGACGCGGCCATGGGTCGGACGCAGGCCGTAGACCCCGCAGTAGCTGCCGGGGATACGAACCGAGCCGCCTGTGTCGCTGCCAAGCGCAAAATCGCAAGCGCCGCCGGCCACCGCCGACGCCGAGCCGCAGGAGGAGCCGCCGGGGATACGCCCGGGCGCGTTGCTGTTGGTCGGCGTGCCGTAGTGATGGTTCTGGCCGTTCAGGCTGTAGGCCAGCTCGTCGGTGATGGTCTTGCCCACCAGGTTGGCGCCGGCTGCCAATACCTTCTCCACGGCCGGGGCATGAGCCGGCGCCGGCATGTGGGTGCGGGCCCAATCCGGATTGCCGCAGCCCGTGACGTGGCCGGCAATATCGAAAATGTCCTTTGAGCCGAAGCTCAGCCCATTCAACGGCCCCATGCCGCTGGGCGGCAGTGTCAGGCGCGGTCCGGGCAGGAAGGCGCCCAGCGGATCGTTGCCGCTGTCCATTGGACGATCACTCATAACTCCCCCTTCTAACTGGCGCTGGACGCCGCGCGCCTAGGTCGCTGTCTCGTCGACCTCCGGCTCCTCACCGTCCTGCAGCTCCGGCCCGCTTTCACGCTCGGGATGGATGCGCCGGATAATGATGTCGCCGTTGGGCAGCACCTCTGGCGCCTCGTACTGCGGAATGGAATCGATGAAAAGTCCAAGCGCGTCCATCATGCGCGCGATGGCATCCATGGCCATGCGCTCCGCCTCGTCGAGGCTCTGCTGCTGGTCCTGCGCGGCGGCCGGCGTCAAAGCCAAGGCTGCGGACAGGACAACTCCGCATACAACCGCTTTCATCCTGCGCATCTCGCCCTCCTATGCGCTCTGCCGAGCCAAGGCTCTGGCTTTCTTTGTGGCTTATGCCTCGGCAGGCTTTAACTCAAGCTTGCGGATCGCCAGGAAAGTCCTTGTCGACCACACGGTGGCGATCTTGCCCACGCCAGAGTGCGACACCCGCGAAAGTCGCGCAGACCGCCGCAATGAACCCCAACAAGCCGCCCGGATGACCAAGGTCCATGGCCAAACCGGCCAGAACCGGACCACTGAGGCTGCCGAGCTCATATGTCAGAATAAAGGTGGCATTTGCGACGGCGAGTTGCGCCGGCAAGAATCGCTGACCGAGCAGGGCCAGGCCGAGTGCATAGAATGCCAGGAGGCAACCGCCCAAGGGAACCATCAGAATATAGTGGCTGAGGGTATCCCCGGTCGGAAGAGCCAGGATCGCAAGGCAGCAGAGCACAGCCACAAGAGCCAGGAGAATGAGGATCAACCGCCGACCGATCAGGTCGCTCAACATGCCCATGGGATACTGCAGAGCGATGGCCCCCACCAGGAGCCAGGTGAGCAGCTGCAAGGCTTCGCCTTCCGCCATGCCACTGCGCACGCCATACACGGGAAGCAGCGTATAGAGGGCCGACTCGCTGATGCCGCCCATGAGCGCCGTGCCGAAAACGGTGGGCGCCGCCAGCAGGGCGCCGATCAGGCCCATCGCCTGCTTCGCCTTCAAGTTCGGCGCAAGGTGGCCGATGAAAGGCAAAGGGGCTGCTGCTATCAAGATGCCGCTCGCCGCCAACAGGAAAGGTAGCCAGCCCTCCGTTCCGGCAGCCTGCAGCACCAGCGGCCCGACGGCCATGCCGCCGAAGAAAGCCATGCCGTAGAGCGCCATGATTTGGCCGCGCCGCGCTTCGGGGGCCAAGGCGTTTATCCAGGTCTCGCCCAGCAACCACGGCACCGCCATGGCCATGCCGGCGACCAGCCGCAGCAGCGCCCAGAGAATCGGGTGATCAGCAACGGGCATGAGCAGAACGCTGACCAACGAGATGCACAATCCGGATAGCACCATCGGCATGACGCCGAAGCGCGCGACCAGTCGTGGTGCCAGCGGCATGGCGATGACGATGCCGAGCGAAGGCATGGCGGAGACGAAGCCGATGGCCGAGCTGGCCAGCCCACGCTGCTCGAGCAGAAGCGCGGTGAGCGGCACCAGGATACCGAAGGCCATCCCGATGGCGCCCATGTGTAGGATCAGCGTGGCAAGCGCCAACCATCGCGCGGTTGCACCGATGACTGCGGGATTGCTTCGACTTTCGGACATGCTTCCCCCGTGCGGCTTCGCCTAGCATGCCCTCTGAACGGCTGTCCATGGATGGCTTGCAGCAGGCGCTTGAACTTGCACACTGGCAGCCTGAAAAAGGGGCGCGGTGCACTGCCGCTCAGAGTGAATAGGACGGGGTATCGAGGGGCGCTTATGACAGAATTGCCAGAGCTCTTGACCGCACGCGCGCTGAGCAGCCGCTATCGAGCCGGCACACTCAGTCCCGTCGAGGTGACCAAAGGGTGCCTTGCAACCGCGGAAGCGCATAACGAACAGCTCCGCGCGTTCGTCTCCCTGGAGCCGGAAGAGGCTCTGGACGCAGCCCGCGCGGCCGAGGCGCGCTGGCACACCGGCCGCCCTCTCAGCCCCATCGATGGCGTGCCGGCAACAGTCAAGGACGTCCTGGCCATGCGCGGGGCGGCAACCTTGCGCGGTTCACTCACCTGCGATCCCGGCGATTTGGCGCCCGACGACGCCCCGGCCGTCGCGCTGTTGCGCGATGCCGGGGCCGTTCTGATCGGTAAGACCGCAACACCTGAGTTCGGGTGGAAGGGCGTCACCGACAGCCCGCTGACCGGCATCACCCGCAATCCCTGGGATCCATCCAAGACCCCTGGTGGATCCAGCGGTGGCGCAGCCGTTGCTGCAGCGATGGGTATGGGTGCGCTGCACTTCGGCACCGATGGCGGCGGTTCCATCCGCATCCCCGCATCTTTCACTGGCGTCGTCGGCTTCAAGCCGACCTTCGGACGTGTGCCCGCCTTTCCCCTCAGCCCCTTCGGCACGGTCTCTCACATCGGGCCGATGACCCGGAGCGTCGACGACTGCGCTCTGATGTACGCCATCATCGCCTGGCCTGACCCGCGCGATGCCTACTCCCTACCCGCCTGCGGACCCGAGCTGGCGGGAGAGTTGGATCAGGGGGTGAAGGGCCTGCGTTTCGCGCTCAGCACCACGCTCGGTTTCGGTCCGCCCGAGCCGGAGGTCGCCAAGCGCCTGAACGAGGTGGCGCAAGCGCTGGAGCACATGGGCGCGCACATCGAGGAGACGGCGCTAGACCTGACCCAGGCTGAGGAGGTCTTTCGTGTTCACTGGTTCGCCGGAGCCGGCACCGTGCTGCGCGGCATCGAGGACGCGAAGCGGCGAAAGATGGATCAGGCCTTGGTCGAGGTCGGAGAGCAGGGCAATGCTCTCAGCCTGCCCGACTATCTCGACGCGGCGAAGCAACGCGAAGCGCTCACCTCACGGCTCAACGCTCTGCATCAGCGCTACGACTTGCTGCTGACGCCGAGCACGCCGCTCACCGCCTTCGAGGCGGGACTGGAGGTACCGTTGAATGGCAACTGGGGCCAGCACTGGCATCAGTGGACCCCCTTTTCCTATCCCTTCAATCTGACCGGCCAACCCGCAATCAGCCAACCGGCCGGCCGCTCCTCCGACGGCCTGCCGATCGGCGTCCAGATTGTCGGGCCGCGCTATGCCGACGCGATCGTGCTGCGTGCGGCTAAGGCCTTGGAGAAAGCCTTCCCCTTCGAAGCGCCCCCCACCGCCGACGGAGCCGGGAAGGCCGCGAAAGAGACGGCGACCGCATGACGTCTCAGGCCGGACGGGCCCGACAGCATGGCGCAGTCGCCTGCGGCCATCCTCTCGTCGCAAGAGCGGTGCGTGAGATATTGGAGGACGGTGGCAGTGCCTTCGACGCGGCCTTGGCTGGCATGGCCGCGTCTTGCGTCGCTGAGCCGGTGCTGGCGTCCTTGGGCGGAGGTGGCTTTCTGCTGGCGCGCTCGGAGGCGCGCGGCACGGAACTCTACGACTTCTTCGTCGACACGCCGCGCGCAGGGTCCCAAAGCGGGCGACGGCAGCGTGACGAGTTGGACGTGCGTCGGGTCACCGCGGACTTCGGCACCGCCACTCAGGACTTCCACATCGGTGTCGGCACCATCGCAACGCCTGGGGCTCTGCCCGGCCTCTTCGCCATCCACCGCGCGCTCTGCGGCTTGCCGCTCGCACGCCTGCTCGAACCGGCCGTGCGCCTAGCGCGAGAAGGCTTTCCTCTCGCACCCTTTCAGGCCTTCCTCTTCCAGGTTGTCGGGCCCATCGTCCAGGCGACGGCTGAGGTCCGCGCGCTCCACTGCCAGCGTGATGGCAATCTGCTCGGTGCCGGCGCGCTCTTTCGTCAGGAAGCACTGGCCCACTGTTTGGAAGCGCTGGCCGCCGAAGGGGAAGCCCTCTACCGCAACGGTGAGCTTGGCGAGAAACTCTGCCGGCTGTGCCGCGACGAGGGCGGGCTGCTGACACAAGAGGACATTTCCGGCTACCGGGTAATGCGCCGGCGACCATTGAGCCTTCGCTTCGATGGCGCCGAGATCGCCACCAACCCGGCGCCTTCGATCGGCGGCGCACTGATCGCGGATAGCCTGAGGCGGCTCGATGGATGCACGCTCGGTGCTTGGGGCTCACCCGAGCATATGCGCGCCCTGGCGGAAGCGATGATCGCCACCAATACGGCGCGCGCCGAGATCATTGCCGGCCTGATCGCGGAGGGAGAGCCGCTTGACGATCCGGAGCAAGAGCCGTTCGAGACAGCAAGCACGGTCGGTCAACACCCGCCGGCTACACGCGGCACCACTCACATCTCGGTTGCCGATAGCGCCGGCAACCTGGCCGCCGTCAGCTTGTCCAACGGCGAAGGCTGCGGCCGACTGTTGCCGGGAAGCGGAATCATCCTCAACAACATGCTGGGGGAAGAGGACCTGGTCGGCGCGGAACTGGACGACTGGACAGCCGGTGTGCGCCTGGGCTCCATGATGGCACCAAGCCTCGCCCTGCGGGACGACGGCAGTTTGATCGCCCTCGGTTCCGGCGGCTCCAACCGTCTGCGCAGCGCCATTCTTCAAGTCCTGATCAATGCCACCGCCTTCGGCCGCGACTTGCCGACGGCCGTGACAGCGCCACGCCTGCATATGGAGGGGGGCGTCTGCCATCTGGAGCAGGGCTACAATGAAGCAGTCGTCTCGGCGTTGAAGGACATCGCACCTGACGCCTTCCAGCTCTGGCCGGCTGGCAACCTTTTCTTCGGCGGCGTCCATGCCGTGGGCTGCTCGCCAGGGGGCAAATTGGCCGCTGCCGGCGATCCGCGCCGAGCAGGTGTGGCCGAAGTCTTCTAGAATGAGCCGGAACGAGACGAGCGTGCCGGTCGTCTGACCTGCCAGCTAGTCCTGCTTTGGAAGGCAGTAGACCAGGCAGGCGCAGCTAGCATTGCGCGAGACCTGATCGGCGACGCTGCCTTCGATCAGCGCTTCCAGGCGTCCACGCTGATCGTGACCCATGACAATGATGTCGACGTCGTTCTCTTTGGCGACAGCGAGGATCTCGTCGGCCACGTCGCCTGCGCGCACGAAAGTCTTCACGGCCTTGGCGGCGCTGTTTTTGCTGAACGCCTCGGCATGCGCGACGATGTTCTCGGCCACAATTGTAGCAAGCCGGGCCACATAGTCGGCACGTTGGGCTTGTTGACTGATGGCAACCCCAGCCGTGCTATCAAGGGCGGAGTGGTACCAAATGTCATAAGTCTGCCTTTTCAGGATGCCTTCGGCCACCGCCCCTTCGATCAAGGCATCGGAGATCTTGTCTGGCTCCATCACGCAGAGCAGGCCAAGGTTCGCCTCGTAGCTGTCAGCAAGGGCGCAGGCGATCTGCAATGCCGTGCTACTTGCCTTGGTACCATCGACTGCGACCAGAACGCGCTCGACCATCTCGCTATCCTCCCTTTGCTAGCCGCGGCAGCACAGCCCAATCCGGCCATGTCGGCGGAACTATAGCCCGGGTGTCCACATGGAAAATAGGGATTTTTGACAACAACGTCATAGCCAAGCCTTAGGCTCGCTCACTCAGCGCCGAAAGCGCGAGATGAGGAGGCGCAGGGACTACGACCGTTTTGCTTTTTGTCGGAAGAGCGAGGACCAGCCTACGGTTCGTGCGCGGCTGGTCCTCGGATCAAAAGACCCGAACGCGGTCGGAATCTCTAAGCGACCGCGGACTCGGCCTTGTTCTTGCTGATGTAGGCAACCGCACAGTGCTTGGCGCAGTAGGGCTTCCCGGGCGCCGCCGGCGCACCACAGAAACGGAAGCTCGGGTCCGAGGGATCGCCGATCGGCCAAGCGCACAGGTGTCGGCTTTCCTGCGCTTGCTTGCGCTCCAAAGCCGGAGCTAGCGGCGTGATCGCCTCGTCGGTCTCCATTTCCACGACCACGGTGGGCGCCTGCACCGACTCGGCCATGCGGGCCCGCGCCAGGGCGGCATTGCGGCGACGCCGCTTGCTTTCGCCATCGCGCTTGATGGGACTCGGGCGCGATGCCAGCTTCAGGCGGTGCGCCTTGCCAACAACCGCGTTTTTGGAGACGCCAAGAACCTTTCCAATCTCGGAGGCGGACAGGCCGTCCTCCCACAAACTGGTGAGCGTCTGAATTCTCTCCTCTGTCCAACTCATGCTATGGAGCCTCTAGATCTTGTATGTCCCGAATACCATTACACGATATCCTGTAGACCACAGAGAGTCGAGTCGAGTCCGTTAAGGCATTGAAAGGATTCTGGGGAAAAGCCGAAACGGCCGAATGCGCACTCTGTGCAAGTGGTTAAGAACGTGGACTTTGCGGCAATCTTGCGGCGGCCAGATGGCGAGCTCCGGACCTCTCCGTCGAGTGCTCTAGGCCCTTGTCATCCACAGGCAAGCTCGGAATTGGGGCTCGATTTGCCACTAATAGCAGGCTTGTCTTTGCGGCTGTCGCGCACTAAAGCGCAGCGGTCGAAGCAGCCAGCCCGGCATAGGTTTTCGAGACAGCAGCATGATCGACAGCTCCAAGTATCCCTGGCGCGGCATCCTGGTCGGCGTCTTCGCCATGGCCGTGGTGGTCACCGTCTCCAACGTCGTGGTGCAGTACGCCATCAACGACTGGCTGACCTGGGCCGCCTTCACCTATCCCATTGCCTTCCTCGTCACCGACCTGAGCAACCGGTCCCTTGGGCCGGCTGCCGCGCGGATGGTGGTCTATGCCGGCTTCCTGACCGGCGTCGTGCTTTCTCTCGTCTTCGCCGACCCCCGCATCGCAATTGCATCGGGCTCCGCATTCCTGGTGGCGCAACTGCTCGACGTACAGATCTTCGACCGCCTGCGCCGTGCGAGCTGGTGGAAAGCACCGCTGATCTCCTCCGGCATCGCCTCGACGGTAGACACCGCGCTGTTCTTCTCGCTCGCCTTCGCCGGCACCGAAGTGCCTTGGGTGACCCTGGCGCTGGGCGACCTCGTGGTGAAGTTCTTCATGGCCTCCTGTCTGCTGCTGCCCTATCGCCTGCTCATGCGCAGCCTGCCGCGCAGTCAGATCGCGTAAGCCAGTCCATCCGGACATGAGCCGCCGCGGCAAGGACCTGCCGCCCCTCGGCGGCCTGGCAGTCTTCGAGGCGGCGGCCCGGCATCTCTCCTTCCAAGAGGCGGCACGCGACTTCAACGTCACCCCCGGCGCGGTCAGCCGGCAGATCAAGGCGCTGGAGACCGAGCTCGGCTGCGCCCTCTTCCTGCGTGTGCACCGCGGCGTCCGCCTCACCCCGGAGGGCGAGGCTCTAAGCATCGCGGTCGGCGAAGGCTTCGCCCAGATCGCCAAGGCCTGCCGCCGCCTGCGCGAGCGGCAACAACGCCCGAGCGTCACGCTTGGCGCGACCACCGCCGTTGCCGCGCTCTGGCTCATGCCGCGCCTGGGCGCCTTCTGGCGCGAGCATCAGGACATCGTGGTCAATCATGTGATCAGCGACGTAGCGCGGGAGCTGGCCGGACCCGGCATCGACCTGCGCATCCGCTATGGCCACGGCCGCTGGCCCGGCGAAGAGGCTGCGAGATTGTTCGGCGACCGGCTCTATCCCATCTGCGGGCCGGGCTTCGCCAAGCGGATGGCGGGAAAGGCGCTGGACGCGCTCACCCAGCAGCCGCTCATTCAACTGCAAGGCGTCGACCCGGACTGGACCGACTGGGAAGACTGGTTGCATCTCGCCGGGATGCCGCACGGCGCCTTGGACCTGCGGCGCTTCAACAACTACGCCATCGCGCTCCAGGCGGCGCAGGACGACCAAGGCATCGCGCTCGGCTGGCACAGCCTGGTGGTGCCGCTACTCACCGACAACAAACTGGTCCGCCTCTGGGAGATCGAGGTGCCGGCCCCCGGCGCCTACTACGTAACCTGGGACAGCGCCCGCCCCCTCGGCCCCGAAGCGGAGACGCTCAAGGCCTGGCTGATCGAAAGCGCCGCACTCTAGGTTTTTACTTTACTTCAACTCAATCGAAATAGCGCAATTCGGCTATTGCGCCGGACCGTCGTTTCGCGATCTCATCGCAGGTCAGCATTGGCCTCTGGTGCGAAGTGGAGCGCGCGGCATGGAACATCTCGATATCGCTGGACTCAAGCGGGTGGCGCAGAACATCGAAAGCGCCAACGGCCTGCCCAACGCCTTCTATACCTCCGACGAAGCCTTCCAGGCCGAGCGCCAAAAGGTCTTCCGCGAGGGCTGGTTCGGCATCGGCTTCGGCCAGGACGTGCCCAAGCCCGGCGACGCCAAACCCATCGACATCCTCGGCCTGCCGCTGCTCCTGCTGCGTGACAAGGACGGCCAGGTCCGCGTCTTCCAGAACGTCTGCCGTCATCGCGGCATGACCCTGGTGTCTGAGCCGACCAACGTCGGCAGCTTCATCGTCTGCCCCTACCACGCCTGGTGCTACGGCCTGGATGGCGGCCTGCGGGGCACGCCGCACGTGGGCGGGCCCGGCGTCAACCGCCATCCGGCGATCCAGCGCGAGGGGCTCGGCCTTCTGGAGGTCCGCAGCCACACTTGGCTCGACACCGTCTTCGTCAATCCCTCCGGCAACGCGCCGGACTTTGAAGAGCATGCCGCCGCACTCTTCGATCACTGGGTCGAGTTCAAAGACCAGCCGATCTTCCCGGGCGGTGCCGACTCGCAGTTCTCGCTCGAGGTGCAATCCAACTGGAAGCTGCCGGTAGAGAACTACTGCGAAAGCTATCACCTGCCCTGGGTGCACCCGGGCCTCAACAGCTACTCACGCCTCGAGGACCACTATCACATCATGGAGCCGGGCGCCTTCTCCGGCCAGGGCACCTTGGTCTACGACCCCAAACTCGACGAGGGCGGCCGCGCCTTCCCCTCCTTCGCCGGGCTGTCGGCGAAGTGGGACAGCGCCGCCGAGTACATCGCGCTCTATCCCAACGTGCTGATGGGCGTGCACCGAGACCACGTCTACTCCATCATCCTGGAGCCGGTCTCGCCCGAGCGCACCATCGAGCGCATCTCAATCTCCTACGCCAGCGAAGACGCCGCCGGGCCCGAGTTCACCAACCTGCGCGCCCGCAACACGGCGCTCTGGAAGGAGGTCTTCCAGGAGGACGTCTTCGCCGTCGAGGGCATGCAGCGCGGCCGCCACGCGCCGGGCTTCGACGGCGGCCGTTTCTCCCCGGTGATGGACGCACCGACCCACTGCTTCCACCACTGGCTCGCCAGCCGGTTTGTGGGATAGCGGCAAGACCGTCTTTAAGTCCCTTACACGGCGCGTTCACAGCCGCTAATCTCGCTGGCGATGGGTCAGCGGCTACCTCCCTTGAATGCCGTGCGCGTCTTCGAGGCCGCGGCACGGCGCCTCAGCTTTGCCCGCGCGGCGGAGGAGCTCGGCGTCACTCAGAGCGCGGTCAGCAAGCAGATCGCGCTTCTGGAAAGCTACATCGGCGCGCAGCTGTTCGAGCGCTCGGCCACGGGCGTGGCCCTGACCCTGGAGGGGCGCGAGCTCAGGCATTCGATCTCCCCGGCCTTTCAGGCCTTGAGCGAGAGCTTCCTGCGCTTCTCCCGCCGGACGCCGCGGGCCAAGAGCTTTCGCCTCTCGACCCTCGCCTCCTTCGCTGCGCAGTTCATGGTGCCGCGCCTCGACGATTTCGAAACGGCCCTGCCCGACGTTGCACTGGAGATCCTGACCTCGGACCGCTTGCTCGACCTGACGCGGGAGGAGATCGATCTCAGCGTCCGCTACGGCCAAGGCAACTGGGAGGGGCTGATCGCCAAGCCGCTCGACCAGGGCGTCCTGATGCCGGTTGCCTCGCCTACTCTCTTCGCAGACAGCGGCGGGGACGTCGGGCGGCTGATGGCCAGCGCGCCAAGGGTGCAGATCTTCCTGAAGAACGAGTGGCGCGCCTGGCAAGAGGCAGGCCGACCGACCCCGGGCGAGACCGGCTCGCCCTTGATGCTGGAGCACTTCCTGGTCGCGGCACAGGCGGTGCGGATCGGCCGCGGCATCGCGCTGATGCCCGAGCTTTTGGTGCGCGACCTGCTCGCCGCCGGCACCATGACCCAGTTCGACGCGCCGGTGCCTTGGGAGCATGGCTTCTACGCGGTGCACCTGCCCAACGCCGAACGCCAGCCCGTCTTGCGTGACGCACTCGCCTGGTTTCTAGACGCCGTCTGAGCCAATTCGCGCACGCCCTTCATCGCACCGCCACACCTGCGCGTGAGGCCCAAATGAAGCATGACATTACGTTCACCAGACTGCCTACAATCGATCCGCGAGAAATCGCGGCTCACATGTCCGACCCACGCGTCGCGGAACACATGCCGCTTCTGACGTTCGCGTGGGACGAAGCGGCCGTGGCCAAATTCGTCGCCGACAAGGAAGAACGCTGGCGCCGCGATGGGCTGGGCCACTGGGCTATACGTGTGAATGGCGACTACGTTGGCTGGGGCGGTTTTCAGAACGAAGGCGACGAGTGGGATTTCGGTTTGGTGCTGCGGCCGACGGCCTTCGGGCTCGGAGCCCGCATAGCGAAGAAAGCCATCGACTTCGCCTTCGCAGACGAACGCATTCCCTTCGTGACCTTTCTGCTGCCGCCCTCCCGCAAGCACCTCGGTGCGCTCGATAGGCTCGGAGCCCGTTTTCTCGGCGAGGTCGAATACGAAGGGGCGGCATTTCGAAAGTACCGACTGGAGACGGCGTGAGGGCATTGTCCCTGTCGTCATCATCTTGGCGAGTCTGGACCCGCCGCTCCTACCGGCCATCTGAGGCGCGTCCCCTGCGCTTTTCTACCCCTTGAAAATTTCTCACGGGGTACCGGGACGAAGTCTCACTTCCGGAAATCTGCCGGCACGTCATCTTCATCGCTATCGCACAGCCGCGCCCAATTGCCGGGTTCGGCCCAAGGCAAGACCACAAGACCAAGATCACAGGAGCGAAGCGATGTTGGCGCAGCGCCATGACCCTATTCCCGTCGCCCAGCCTTTCCACGGCATCTACGCCCACGGCGTGGAAGCCCCCGCCGGCGCGCGCACGCTTTTCGTCTCCGGCCAGGTCGGCGTGGTCCCCGGCGGTGCCTTGGCGCCCGACTTCGAAGGTCAGTGCCGCCAAGCGCTGACAAACCTGCAAGCTGTCTTGCGGTCTGCCGACATGGGTTTCAGCGACATTGTCCGCATGTCCTTCTTCCTGACCCGCCGCGAGGACATGGGGGAGCTGGTGAAGGTGCGCAAAGATCTGCTCGACGGCGTGCGCCCGGCCATCACCACCGTATTCGTCGCCGGCCTGGTCTCGCCCGACTGGCTGGTCGAGGTCGAGGCGACCGCATGCGCCGCGCCCTAGGGCGTGGCCACGATGCTGCAATCGTTCACTTGGGGAGAGTATCACATGAGCGTTTCCAGAAGTTCCTGCTCCTTGGGGAAATGGATGACCTGCGCGGCCTCGGCTGCCTTCCTAGCCCTTGCCTCCGCCGGGGCTGCGCAGGCCGTGCCTGTCCGGGTCGACTACAGCGCCACTCTGGCACCGAGCGCCGTGAGCGCCGGCGCCGGGGTCGGCACGATCAGCGGCACCCTCGGGGTGTTCAACAACCCAATTGCTGGCGGCCTCGCGCTCCTCAACAACGATGGGACCTTCAGCGTCGACATCGCCGGCTTCGTCGACGGCTTCCCGAACGGGAGCTTTCCGCTGACCAACCTCAACGGCCCGCCTTTCGGCTTGTCGTTTTTGACCGTCGGCCCCACGGCGGCCGACTTCAGCGCAGTCTTCGCCGGGACGCCCGACGTTTCCTTCCTCGGCACCGGCGCCATTCCCTGTCTCATCGGCGGCAGCAACACGAGTTGCTTCGTCCGCATGGTCGCAAGAGCCGGCAACACCGGAGAGGCCTTTGCACTCTACAACGGGCCGGGCGACGCACCGCCCTTCTCCCTGGGACCAATCGAGTTCTCCTTCACGGTCTTGGACGAGCCCACCGATCTCTCGCTGCCGAACGCTTTCCTGCTTTTGGCGAGCGGCCTCGTCGCCTTCGGCGCCCTGCGCATGAAGAGTCTGGGATAGCGCAACCGGCACCACACTCCGACTAGGCTTGCCAGCGTGGTGACTTAGTCACATTCCCTTGGCGGTCCTCGGCGGCTAGTGTCTGCCTCCAAGGATTCGAGAAGGGGAGAGCGGTCATGAGCTGGCAGCCGGCAGCGGAGGCGGACTGCGCGCAGACGGAGAGCTGCGCGCCCGTCGCCGTGGTGATCAAACCCAAGGCAAAGGACATCGGCGGTTTCGAGGTCAGGCGCGCTCTGCCCTCCGTCGAGCGGCGCTCGATCGGCCCCTTCGTCTTCTTCGACCAGATGGGCCCGGCAACCTTTGCGGCGGGAACCGGCATCGACGTGCGGCCGCATCCGCACATCGGCCTCTCCACCCTGACCTGGCTGGTCGAGGGTGAGATCATGCACCGGGACAGCCTAGGCTCGGAGCAGCCCATCCGCCCCGGCGAAGTCAACTGGATGACTGCCGGGCGCGGCATTGTCCATTCCGAGCGCACGCCGCATGACAAGCGCAATGCACCTAATAGCCTCTTCGGCCTGCAGGTCTGGCTCGCCCTGCCGCAAGAGCACGAGGAAACCGAACCGACATTCCAACACTACAAGGGCGACGAGATCCCGCGCATCGAGCAGGACGGTGTGATCATCCAGTTGGTCGCGGGCGAAGCCTGGGGTCAGCGCTCCCCCGTCGAGGTCTTCTCCGAGACGCTCTATGCCGACATTGCCCTGCCCGCCGGAGGGCGCTTCACACTGCCGACCGAAACGCCGGAGCGCGGGCTCTACATCATCCAGGGCGAGGTCAGCCTAGCGGGCGAGACCTTCTCCGCCGGCAGCATGCTGGCGCTCAACCCCGGGCGCGAGGCCGTGGTCGAGGCGGCCCAGCTGGCGCGCGTGGCGCTGATTGGCGGCGCGCCGCTCGATGGCCGGCGGCATCTGTGGTGGAACTTCGTCTCCAGCTCCAAGGAGCGCTTGGAGCAGGCCAAGGCCGACTGGAAGGACGGCCGTTTCCCCGCCGTTCCCGGCGAGACCGAGTTCATCCCCCTGCCGGAGTAGGCCTAAGGCAGGACGCAGGCCTCACCCTCCTGGCGGTAAGGCCGGCTGCACTCCCAATCGTTGCCGGAATAGTCGATATGGGCGTTCTCCGGCACGGCGACCGCAACACAGGCGCTGCCTGACTGGCGAAAGCCACGCTCACACGCCCACCCGGGCCCGAATGAGGTATCGACGAGATAGGCGTTAGCAGGCACCGGGATCGCGGCGCAGGACTCGCCGGCCTTGCGGAAGCCGCGCTTGCAACGCCAGCCGCTACCAAAGGAACCGTCCACGAAATAGGCGTTTTCGGGCACTTCGATGGCGATGCAGGCCTCACCGATCTTGCGAAAACCTCGGTCGCAGTCCCAGCGATCACCGGATACGGTGAGAAAGCCGTTTTCCGGCACTTGCACGACGATGCAGCTCTCGTCGACTCTTCGATAGCCGCGGTCGCACGCCCAGCGGTCGCCCGAGGCCATGAGATAAGCGTTGTCCGGCACGGGGATGGTTGCACACGCTTCATTGGCTTCCCTGAAGCCTCGTTTGCAAACCCAGCCGCGGCCAAAGGTCGTGTTGGTCGCTATGGCATTGGCGGGTACCTCGATGGCGATGCATGCGCCGTCGGCTTCCCGAAAGCCGGGGTCACAGGCCCAGCCGCCGCCAATGCTCCTGGCCTGCGCGTTGTCAGGTACCTGGGCGGCATTGCCTTGTGCCAAGGCAGCGACCGGAGCCAGGGCAATACAAGCCGCGACCAAAGAGCCCGGGGCGAGAATGCTGCGGAGCGCTCGTGCGCGGGGGGAACTTCTGTCGCTCATGGACTGCCCTGTCTTCAACACGTGTTTCTTTGGATGCGAACTTCAGCGCCACATACGCACCCAGTGCGCGATAAGCGAACATATAATCCACCGCTATGCGTGCCTTACCGCGGGTGTGCTGGCATTTCTGTTCTGGAGGACGCCGGTCCGCTCTTGTTAGACGTGGTGGCCTAGCGAGAAATGAGCAATCGATATTATTTTCTCTGCGGAAATTCTTCTTCGGGCCAACCAATATTTTTTTATAAAAACAGGCAGTGTAATTCACCATATTATCGTGAAGTTCTTCTACTTGAAGATCTTTTCTATGTGCGCCTCATCGGCGCCTCTGACTGACCAGTGCCGTCGCAAAAAGCGACGCCCCAGATCCAACGAGCCTACCGGCCATGTCCCAGCCGACGGACCGACCTTGCAAGGCTTTGCTTGCGCTTGCGGCCAAGATGCCCCAACTAATAGTCCAGTGACGCGTCGTGGATTGGATTAGGCGCGTCCTCAGACGCTCGGCTAAGGTGTGATGCCCGCATCGAGCCACCAAGGTCAGGTTGGGCGTTGGCGGCGGGGCTAGACGAACTTTCCCGACAATCTGGAAGCCGGAGGACGCCACGTTGGCGCAGGCCAATTGCGTTCTGCTGGTGCTGTAATCCAAACGACATCTGCAGACACAGCGGGAAAGGACCCCACCTATGCGGACCAACGGAACAGTGAAATTCTTCGATCAGACGCGCGGCTTCGGCTTCATCACGCCGGAAGGCGGCAACAAGGACGTCTTCGTGCATATCACCGCGCTCAGCAAAGCTGGCATAGAGTCCCTCAATGAGGGAGATAAGGTTAGCTTTGACGTCGAGGACGACAGCCGCGGCCGCGGCAAGCAGGCAGCAAACCTACAGATGGCCTAACACCGAGCGCAAGGGCGTGCCGTCCGGCCGATTGTCAGACGGTGCGCCCTTGTGGCCTGACTGCCGAGACTCAAAGAGGAACGTTATCTAGTTTGGAACAAATGATGTTCGGCACCGTGAGGTGCTATGACTGCCGCGTCGGCCGTGGCTGGATCCAGCCCGATGACGGCAGCGGTGAGATTGCCGTCAAGCAGGCGGCGGTCAGCCAAGCGGGCCTCGGCCAGCTTGCCCCCGAGCAACGCCTCGGATTTCGTATTGAGACGGGTCGGAAATCCCGTTTCGCAACCCACCTTTGGGCAACCTGGTCGAACCGTTAGGCCGGTTGGAAGGAGAACCGCCTCCTGGCCATCCCTGGCGAAAGCGAGTTCATCCTCCTGCCGGATTAGTAGCGCTGGCCAATCAAGCAGCGCACGCAAGACGCTACGGCGAGGCTCCAACAGCCTAGTCGGTCAACTCCTCGACCAGGAAGTCGAGGAAGGCGCGCAGCTTGGCCTGGAGATAGCGCCGCGACGGGTAGACGGCATAGATCGTTGTCTCCACCGGCGTCCAATCGTCTAGCACGCTGACCAGACGCCCACCCGCAAGGTCCTTTTCAACATAGATGCGCGGGATGAGGCTGAGCCCGAAACCGGCCACAAGCGCATCACGCACGGCGAGGCTGGAGCTCGCCTTGTAGCGCCCGTCGACGCGGACCTCGACGGCACGCCCATCCTTGCGAAAAGGCCAAAGATTGGCGTGACCGGAGAGGGTGAATTGCACGCAGTCGTGCGCCGCCAAATCCTGAGGCGACTGCGGCACGCCAGCGCGAGCGAAGTAGCCCGGCGCACCGCAGACCACATGGGTCATAGTCATGAGCCGCCGCGCGATGAGGCTCGAGTCCTCCAAGCGGTCGCTGCCACGGATGGCAAGATCGAAGCCCTCTTCGACGATGTCGACCCGCCGGTCCTCCATGCGCAGGTCCAAGCTCAGCTCCGGGTAGCGCGCAAGGAAACCCGGAATGGCTTGAGACAGGCAGGTCAGAGTCACCGTGACCGGAGCGCTGACCCGCAACAGGCCCTTGGGCGCATCCTGCGTCGGTGCGATCGCCGCGTCCGCCCCCTCCAAGTCGTCGAGCACCTGCGCGATGCGTTCATAGTACAGTGCGCCGGCCTCGGTCAGGCTCATGCGACGGGTGGTACGGTTGAACAGCCGCGCCGAGAGATGCGCTTCCAGCTCGCTGACGTTTTTACTGACGGCAGCCGGGGAGAGGCCGAGCTGGCGCGAGACAGCAGCGAAGCTGCCCAACTCCGCCGCGCTGCGGAACACCCTGAGGGCGGTCAAGTGGTCCACAATTATTCACCATGAGTGAATAGTCATGCCACTATATCGCCAATTCTATACCCATCCGCAAGATGACATATTCGCCTCATCGGGCCGGCAAGCGGACCCTCCGATGCCCGAGACAGGAGGCTTACCCCATGACCCAGACGACTGCCATCTCTTCGCCGCAAGACAGCCGCCGAGCACACCTCGGCATGCTGCTTTGGGCCTTGATCGTGGGCAGCTCCTTCCCGGCCGTGGGGCTGATGAGCGAAGGCCTCCCGCCGCTCCTCTTGACAGCGCTGCGCTTCGCTATCGCCGCGATTGCGCTTCTGCCGCTCGTCTGGCGCGGCCCGGAAGGCCTGCCGAGCGCCAAAGGTCTGGCCCTCTATGCTGTCATGGGGCTCTGCCTCGCCGGCTTCTTCGGCGCCATGTTCTGGGCCGCGCATCGCACCACCGCACTTTCCATGGCCGCGCTCTACGTGACGGTGCCGCTCTTGGCCTACGGCCTTGGCCGCGGCTTGGGTGTGGAGCCTCCAGCGTTCCGCCTTCTTCTCATTCTTCTGCTGGGCGCCGCCGGGGCCTTGGGCCTCGCCTGGGCTCAGAACGGCGGCCAGCTTGCCACCATGCAATTGGGCTTCGCCGAAGCCATCTACTTTCTCGGCTGTATCTCCTCGGCGCTCTATCCGGTGCTCAGCAAATGGGGACTCAAGCGCGGCTTGCTGTCTCCGCGAGCTGAGTCCCGCACCTTCTGGAGCCTGCTGATTGGAGGTGCCCTGATCGGGCTCCTGGGGCTCGCCCTGGAAGCGCCCGGCAACCTGGCGCGCCTGACCCTCAGCGACACGCTGGTGCTGCTCTATCTCGCGATCTTCTCAAGCGCCGTGACCTTCTGGCTGATGCAGCGCGCAACTGCGGTGCTCAGCCCCGGTGCGGTGACCGGCTATAGCTACCTCGCCCCTTTCGTCTCCATGCTGCTGCTCTTCACCCAACAGCCGGAGCAGATCGGCTGGCAGTGGTTGCCCGGCGGCCTGATGGTGCTACTGGCCACCGCATTCTTGCTGCGTCCTGATCTTGCGCAGCGCCTCTCTTTTCTTTCACCTCAACGATAAGGAGTTGAACCATGCGCATCACCCTGTTCGGCGCCACCGGTAACGTCGGCCGCAGAGTCGTCGCCGAAGCCCTCTCCCGCGGCCACGAGATCACGGCTGTCACCCGCAACCCAGATAGAGCGCATGCGCTACCTAGCGACATCTCCGTTCGCCGCGGCGACGCGACAAACCCGGACGACGTTGCGACGCTCAGCGCAGGTGAGGACCTTGTGATCGCCGCGACCCGGCCAGCGCCGGGTGCCGAGGAAGAGCTGTTGGCGGCAACCGAAGGATTATTGGCAGGCCTTCGCGGCTCGGACGTGCGCCTCCTCTTGGTCGGCGGCGCCGGCAGCTTGACGGTGCCGGGGACCGACGGCCTGACGCTGGTCGAAACCTCCGACTTCCCGAGCGAGGTCCGCCCCATCGCCCTCGCGGGTTGCGCTCAGCTTGCAGCCTGCCAAGCGGACGAGCAGGTGGACTGGAGCTATCTCAGCCCACCGGCTTCGCTGGAACCCGGCGAACGCACGGGCCAGTACCGCCGTGGCGGCGACGAACTTCTGGCCGACGAAGCTGGCGTCTCCGCGATCTCAATGGAAGACTTCGCCGTCGCCCTGCTGGACGAAGCTGAACAGCCCCAGCATCATCGCAGGCGTTTCACTGTCGCTTACTGATGCACTTTGGAACCATTTCTTTCTCGGCTCAGCGGAATAAAGTTCATACCGCTGCCGCATTAGGGCGCTAACTTTTAGCTGCATTCCCCGCGGCATCTCCGCCGCAAGACCTGAAAGGAAGGGGGCGAGACATGAGGAACTACCGTCTGACAGTTCTGGCGCTAGCGATTGCCGTATGCACGGTTTCGACAAGTGCCGCCGACGCACCGCCCTCACTCGATACGGTCTTCCAGACCCTTGGCTTCTCGCAGAAGGACATCGAGGCAGTCAAAAAGGGGCAGATCGTCTCAGTTGAACCGAAACGCACGCGTGATGACCAGCTGATTGCGGCCGTCGCTGTGCCGATCAAAGCTACTGTCGCAGCCCTGACCGATGGGCTCAAAACCGGTCGCAACATCAGTGTCGATAGTGACGTCCTGAGCCAGGGAAAGATCGACCCGGGCGGCAGCAACCCAATCGCCGCATTCACCTTCAAAGACAGCAAGGAAATCGACAAGCTGCTGAGCAGCGACCGTGCGAAGAATTTTCATCTCTCGAGCGAAGAGCAGGCAATGCTCGAAAAACAACTCGCCGGACTGAACGCGAATCAGTCGGGCAGCACCGAAAAGGCCATGGCCGCCTACCGCGAGGTTCTGGCCGGGCGGTTCGAGGCCTATGCAAAAGGTGGCCTGAATGGTGTGGCACCCTACGTCGATGGCAGCAACACGCTCTCACCCGCGGCCACACTCAAGTCAGCGACGGAACAGGCTAAGTCATTTCTCTCCAAGCATTTCCCAGACTTCTGGGCAGCCTTGGACGGCTTCCCGAAGAACGGCTCACAGGCGATCGCGAGCGACTTCTACTGGGTCGATCGGGAGGTCGAGGGTCGTCCCGCCGCCGTTCTCGTCCACCACCTCTACGAAGCGACTGACGACTATCTTATGGTCAGCCAGCGCCAATACTACGTCGGCCATACTTACGAGTCCTTGCAGATGTTCGGTCTGGCCATGCCGACTGAGAGCGGGTCTGTCATCTTCAGCGTCAATAGCATCTACACCGAGCAGATCACCGGCTTTTTCAGCGGTGTGGCCCAGTCGGTCGGCGAAAAGCGGACGAAAGAGAGCATGATCAAGCACTTCGAGGCCGTGCGTAAGGCGATACAGTGAAGGGATGGATTGGCAGCTCCAACGATGCAGCTGAGCAGGATCCATTGCTGCTCAACATAGGTTAGCTGCTGCAATAAGTCGGTGTGCGCAATCTGCCACGTCGTCTTCGTCTTGAGCGTAGCAGCTTCGTGGTTGGTCTTCCGAGCTGCGAACTCCTAAGCGCGCAAATGCCGCGCGAGGCAGTGGCGGAGCGCCGCTCAACGAAGCTGGGCGACCACAGCATCATCAGCGCAGTTTCGCTGTCCCCTATCGACAGCTGGAGGATTTGCGCGACATGACCGACCTTGCCGCGCAATGCCGCCTAAGGTCGTAGCCTGTTGCCTCCCCGCGCAGAGACTATATCCTCTGTCTATAGCCGCCGGATGAGAGCGGCTTGCAAACAAGGGAGGATAGATATGTTTGGGAACGCCGCCTGGTTGGGGGCAACTGCCGCCGCCGCGCTCCTTTTGGCTGCTGGTTCCGCCAGCGCCAACAACCTCGACAAGCTGCAACAATTCAAGATCACCGGCTCTTCGCTGGACATCGAAACCGTGGACCAGGACACGGACTACGCCGCACAGCTGCGCAAGAACCTGGAAATGATCAACATGCCGCCGGGCTTCAAGATCGACCTCTATGCCGTGGTGCCCGACGCGCGGCACATGGCGATCGGCCGCTCCACCGGCATGGTCTTCGTCGGCACCCGCAAGACGCGGGTCTGGGCCGTCACCGACCGCAACAAAGACCGCGTCGCCGACGAGGTGAAGGTCTTCGCCCCGCCGGTCGACTTCAAGGTGCCCAACGGCGTCTGCTTTTCGCCCGACGGATTCCTCTATGTGGTCGAGCACAACCGCATTCTGAATTTCCCCGCCGCCGAGTTCTTCTACGAGAGCCCGGACGTCGCCGTGATCGTCACGGTCGATCAGGGGCAGCTCATCCCAGTCGAGGAAGAGTCCTTCAACCACGGCGCCCGCGTCTGCCGCATCGGCCCCGACGACAAGCTCTACGTGGCGCTGGGCCAGCCCTTCAACGTGCCGCCCAAAGAGAAGATGGCGCTCTATGACGAGACCGGCATCGGCGGCATCGTCCGCATGAACCGCTGGGACGGCAGCGACCGCGAGGTCTACACCCTGGGCGTCCGCAACTCGGTCGGCATCGACTTCAATCCGGCGAACGGCGAGCTCTGGTGGACCGACAATCAGGTCGACGGCATGGGCGACGACATCCCGCCGGGCGAGATCAACCGCCAGACCGCGGCCGGCCAGCACTTCGGCTTCCCCTACTACGGCGGCGGCTTGGTGCGCACGGCGGAGTATCAGGACGAGACCCCGCCTGCGGACGCCGTTCCCCCGGTCGTCGAGACGGTTGCCCACGCGGCGGACCTTGGCCTGACCTTCTACACCGGGCGGCAGTTCCCAGCGCAGTATCAGGGCGGCATCTTCAGCGCCCAGCACGGTTCCTGGAACCGCACCACGCCGATCGGCGCCCGCGTCATGTTCACGGCCGTGAACGAAGACGGCTCGGTGGGTGAGACCAAGGTCTTCGCCGACGGCTGGCTGCTCGACACCGGCGAGTACATGGGACGGCCGGTGGACGTGGCGCAGCTGCCCGACGGCTCCATCCTGGTGTCCGACGACTTCGCCGGCGCGATCTACCGCATCTCCTATGAGGCGCCGGAGTAAGACGGCGCAAGAGGCGGCAAGCCTGACTCGTTACAGCAACAGGCCGGGGCGCACCCTTCGCGTCCCGGCCGCTTTATTGGATAGCCACCATATTGCTATGAAGACGACCCCTCGTTCCGCGGCCCTCCTGGCCGCCTTCCTCGCAACGCCCCTGCTGGCCGGACCGGCGTTGGCGGGCGACGTCGCCCTCGGCCGCGACAAGGCGGTGTCCTGCGCCGCCTGCCATGGCATCGATGGCGTGGCCAAGCTGCCCCATGTCCCGAACATCGCCGGCGAGAGCACGATCTATCTGGAAAAGCAGCTCAAGGCCTTCCGCTCCGGCGAGCGCCAGGATCCGATGATGTCGATCATCGCAGAAGGCCTGTCGGACCAGGACATCGCCAACGTCTCGGCCTGGTACGCCGCCATCAAGATCGAGGTCACCCTGCCGGAGTAGGAAGCCTCACCGCGGATGCAGCCACTTTGGTAGGAAGCTGTAAGCGTCGGCCTTGAAGGCCTTGTCGAAGGGCACGCCGTGCTTTTCCAGACGCGTCTGAAGCGCACCGCAGTTGAAAGCGTCGAAGGCGTCGGTCGCCCCGCCAATCAGCTCGCAGCCAACGAAGATCTGCGGAATGGTCGGCGCACCCGTCAGCAGGAACAGCGCCTTGCGAATCTCAGTACTGCTGGCCGGTGCCTCAAACGAACCCGAGTCGAGATCGATGGAGCGGAATGGAATGCCCGCCGCGGCGAAGAGCTTCCGAACCGACCAGCAAAACTCACACCACTCCAACGCAAACATGACCACCGGCTGTTGCGGATCGCCAATCGTGTCTTCAACGAAGGCGGTCGCAGCCGGCGCAGCGTCCAGCGGTAGGACGGCGGTGGGCGATACGGTGGCAACATCGAAACGACAGAGCGGCGTCGAGGTTGAAATCGCTTGCTCCGCTTCGGTCATGTCTTCCGGGATGCCATCGAACAGCGGCGTCGAAAGATAGCGCTCCCCGGTGTCAGGAATCATGGCCAGGATTCGAGCGCCCGGTTCGGCTGTCTCGGCGACACGAAGCGCGGCCGCCAGGGTTGCCCCGCCGGTGATGCCGGCGAAAATCCCTTCCTTGGTGGCCAAGTCCTTCGCGCCCTGCATGGCAGCGGCACCCGACACCGGCTCCAAGCGGTCGATCAAGCTGGCCTCGACCACATCGCCGGCGAGCTTGGGAATGAAGTCGGGAGACCAGCCCTGCATGGGATGCGGCCGGAAAGAGGGATGGCTTGCAGCCGCCGAGCCATCGGCCTGGCGCGTCTGTGCGACCCCGCTCGCCAGGATTTGGGAGTTGTCGGGCTCTGCAACGACAATGGTGGTCTGCGGGCTCTCGGCTTTCAACACGCGTGAGACGCCTTTCAAGGTCCCGCCGGTACCGAAGCCCGTCACCCAGTAGTCGAGGCCCAAGCCTGCGAAATCCGTAAGGATCTCCCGCGCCGTGGTGCGCGAGTGAACGTCGGCGTTAGCCTCGTTCTCGAACTGGCGGGTAAGGAACCAGCCGTGGGTGTCAGCCAGCTCGCGCGCCTTGGCGAGCATGCCGGTACCCTTTTCGGACGCCGGCGTCAGCACCACCTTCGCTCCGAGAAAACGCAAGAGCTTGCGGCGCTCGATGCTGAAGTTCTCCGCCATGACAACGACCAGCGGATAGCCCTTCTGAGCGCAGACCATCGCGAGCCCGATGCCGGTATTGCCCGAGCTTCCCTCGACGACTGTCTGGCCCGGCTTGAGCAGCCCCGCCTGCTCCGCCGCCTCGATCACGCCCAGGGCCAGCCGGTCCTTGACCGAGCCCATGGGGTTGAAGGCTTCGAGCTTGGCGTAGAGTTCAACGTGCTTGGGGCCGATGTTGTTCAAGCGAACGATCGGCGTCCGGCCGATGGTGTCGAGCACCGAAGGTCTCGGCCCCGGGGCATTGTTCGCGTTGGCGGCCTGCCGGGCAGTATCGGCTGAAGCTGTGAACGCTTGGGCCATAGCACCACTCCTTTGTCTTCGTTCAAGCTGCGCGGCGGCTGTCGAGATGACCGAGCAGATGATCAGCAAGCTCACCGGCGTCCACGCCAACGCCGGAGATCTGATGGGACCTGCGACGCCGCATGAACGTCAGGCCCATGGCATAGAGCCCTGGCGCGGCGACCACTCCGCCCTGGTGACGCAGACGCCCGCGGGCATCGAAAACAGGCACGTCCAGCCAGGAGAAATCGGGCCGATAGCCGGTCGCCCAGAGGATCGAACGGATGCCCCCGTCGGTCAGACTGCGCTGCAAAACTGGCGAGGACGGCAAACGCGTTGCAGCCGGCCGGTCCGGCGGTGGCAGGGCGCTGTCCAAACCCCGCTCTGCCACCCAGTCATCGACCGCATCGAGCAACCGGTGCATCTTGAGGTCAGCTGCTGCGCAGGCGTTGGCTAGGCCACCTGAGAACAGAGCCTGGCCGTCACGAACATCCGCCAACCGCCCGACCACTTCGACGCCGAGCGCTTGCAAGGCGTTGAGGTCGACCGGCTCCGCCCCGCCGATCAGCTGCGGCGAAGGCGTACGGCGAGCGCGCTCCAAATCGTCGACCTCATCGAAGCGCTCGTCCATCAGGCCGATGGCATCGAGCCACCACTCCACGTCACGGCTGCGGTAGCTGCGCGGCAAGCGGGTGTGCCAGCCGGTGGCCAAAGTTACCGGACGGCCCGAGAGCTGTAGCTCGCGCGCTAACTGCGCGCCCGTCGCCGAAGCACCGACCACCAGCACGCCGCCCTCGGGCAGATCGTCTGGCCGCTTGTACATGGCAGGCGTGGTCTGGAAAACGGCGCTCGACGCAGCAACGGACAGCGCCGGTACGTTGGGCCGAGCGCAGGCGCCGCTCGCCATCACCAAGACCTCGCAGTGGAGCGGCCCCTGGCTGGTGTCGACTCGGTAGCCGCAGTCGGCTTGGCTGACGCGCAGCACCGCCGTCTGGCCTTGCACAGGCACACCGAATCGCCAGGCGTAGGTCTCTAGCTGCATGAGCAGCTTGGAGACCGGCATGAAGCCGTCCGGGTCGGAGCCCCGATAGGGAGCCCCGGGCAAGCCGTTCGACCAGTTTGGCGTGAGCAGGCGAAGGCTCTCCCAACGGTGATTGCGCCAGGCGTTGCCAACAACGCCGCGGTCGAGCACCAGATGATCCACGCCGCGGTCCGACAGCGCACGGCTCATGGCGAGCCCGGCCTGGCCGGCGCCAACGATGATGGCAGTAACAGCTCTCACGAACCTTGCCTCTTATCCTGCTCTCGCACGCCGCTAGGCGACGGTGACGTGCACGTTGGTGGGGTTGGTGATGATGTCGAAGACAGCGGAGCGCTTCTGGGACTGCGCCACCAGCGCAGCCAGCTCCTCAGGCGTCGCATCGGCGTCGATCTCAAAGGAAATGCGGATAGCGCTGAAGCCATTGCGTACGTCCGCATCGATGCCGAGAATGCCGGCCATGTCCATGTCGCCCTCGATGGTGGCCTGCACCGACTTGAGTTGAATCCCGCGGTGCTGCGCCACGGCAGCCACGCCCGCGCTCAGGCAGCTGGCTAGACCTGAGAGCACGAGCTCGACCGGCGTCGCCCCTTTGTCCGTAGCAGCGAACTGCTCGGGATGATCAGCCTCGATGACATGCGGCGCCTTGCGGGCCTGCTCTTCGCCGAGGCCGAAGAAACCTTCCACAGTCGAGCGGTTGTGCGCGCCGTTGATCCAGGTGCAGCGGGCGCGCCAGGTGAATTGCCCGGCCGCGGGCGCCTCAGAGATGGCATCTTTGGCACCAAGCAGGGCTTCGACGTTCACACCGTTGTCGACGGTCTTAGTTTCGGTCTGCACAGTCATCTCATTTCCCTTCTTCTTTTGGAGTGGCAGCAGTGCAACGTGCCGAACGGGCGGCTCCAGCCACCCTGTCCGGCACGGTGACAGGGGTAGTGCCGCCACCGCCGCAAGTCTTGAGGAGAGCCTGGAGATCTTCTGGGGAAGTTCTGATGATCGGGCCCTAGCAAGAGACGGCTTGCACTTCGGCTTTCGGCGCGGCAGATCGCGATGACACCACCTCCCGGTCCGCTATACTTCAGGCATGCAGTACTTCTTCGACTCCTTCGTCTTGGACACGGCCTTAAGAGAACTGTCCGCCGGCGACGAGACAGTGCGCATTGAGCCAAAGGTCTTTGAACTGCTGCTGCACCTCTTGGAGAACCGGCACCGCGCCATCTCGAAGGACGAACTCGTTGCCGCGGTCTGGGATGGCCGCTTCATCTCCGAAGCGGCACTATCCAGCGCTGTCCGCTCGGCCCGCAAGGCGTTGGGCGATGACGGCAAAGCCCAGCGCTACATCAAAACGATGCATGGGCACGGCTTCCGTTTCGTAGCCCCCGTGGTCGAGGCCGGCGCGGGCCAAAGGACAGCCACCGACAGCGGCAATGAGTCGAGCGGACCGCCCGAACAGGACATCCGCTTCTGCCACAGTGCGGACGGTACACGCATTGCCTATGCTCTGGCCGGCGCCGGTTCGCCGTTGGTGAAGGCGGCCAACTGGCTGAACCATCTGGAGTTCGACTGGGAGAGTCCGGTCTGGAAGCATTTCTTCAAGGAGCTGACCGGCCGTCACCGCCTTATCCGCTATGACGCGCGCGGCAATGGACTTTCGTCGTGGGAGGTGTCGGACTTCAGTCTCGACCGGCAGGTGGAGGACTTGGAGGCGGTGGTCGATACTCTCGGCCTCGAGCGCTTCCCGCTTATGGGCTTGTCGCAAGGCTGCGCCAAAGCCATCGCCTACACTGCGCGTCATCCGGAGCGTGTCAGCAAGCTCATCCTGCTGGGCGGCTACGCCCGCGGCTGGCGGCACCGCGCGACGCCCGACACAGTGTCGGTTGGAGAGGCCCGCTGCGCCCTCATCCGCGCCGGCTGGGGCAGCGACAACCAGGCTATCCGGCAGATGTTCACCACCATCTACATGCCCGACGCCCCAGCCGAGAGCCAAACATGGTTCACCGATCTGCAGAAGAAAACCACCTCGCCGCACAATGCGGCGGAGATCCTGCTGGCCCATGGCGACGTGGACGTAAGCGGACTTCTGCCGCACATCCGCACCCCGACCTTGGTCATGAGCGCCCGCAACGACATCGGCGTGCCCTACGCAGAGGGTCAGGAGCTGGCCGCCGGCATTCAAGACGCCCGCTTCGTGACGCTGGACAGCGCCAACCACATCCTGCCGGTGACCGACCCCGCCTGGCCGCGCTGTATCCGTCTGATGCACGATTTCCTGAAGGACTGAGTGACAGACATCCAGGTAAGCGAGCGAAAGAGAACTCCATGGCCAGCGGACGTGTGACCCTATTCGGCGGGAGCGGCTTTCTCGGCCGCCGCATCGCGGCACGGTTGCTGGAGCGCGGGCTCCGCGTCCTGGTTGCCGCGCGCAGTCCGGACAGTGTCCGCGAAGCCCTCGAGTCTACGGAGGGGCTGGAGACGGTCCGGGCGGATGTGCGCGACCAGGCCTCGGTGGTGACGGCGGTCGAGGGCGCGGAAACGGTGATCAACAGCGTCGCGCTCTACGTCGAGCAGGGCGATACGACCTTCCGTGCGATCCATGTCGAAGGTGCGCGCCGCGTGGCGGAGGCCGCACGGCAAGCCGGCGCCACCAGGCTTCTACAAATCTCCGGCATCGGCGCCGGCACGGACGCGCCCTCCAGCTATGTCCGCTGCCGCGCCGAGGGCGAAGCGTCGGTGCGCGAGGCTTTCCCGCAGGCCACCGTCTTCCGCCCCAGCGCCATCTTCGGACCGGACGATGCCTTCCTGAATACCTTCGTCGCCATCGCCCGGCGCTTTCCGGTCATCGCAACCCTCGGCCGAGGGACGGCGCGGGTACAGCCGGTCTTCGTCGGCGACGTGGCCGAAGCCGCCGCCCGCTTTGCCGGCGGCGAAGGCGAAGACGGACAGATCTATGAGCTCGGCGGGCCGGACATCTATAGCTACCGGGATTTCCTGCAGCTGATCGGCCGCCACGTCGGCCGCCGGCCCCTGCTCCTCCCCGTTCCCCTCGCGGTCTGGGAAGGGCTCGCCGCCGCCGCCAAGCTGCTGCCCAACCCGCCGCTGACCGATGCCCAAGTGTTCCTCATGTCACGGGATAATATCGCCTCGCCGGACCTGCCGGGCCTCAAAGAACTCGGCGTCACGCCCACCTCAATCGAGACAGTGCTGAAAAGGGACTTTCGGTAACTGAATTCTACCACTGTCATGCTTGGGCGAGACGCGAAGTGTCGAGTTCCGAGCATCCACTCATCGGTCCGTACGGAACTCGGGCGTGGATCCTCGGGACGCGCCGCTCGGCTCTACGAGCCAGCGCACCGCGCCCAAGGATGACAGTCAGAGCCTAGAGCTGAGGTTCACCGTACACTTCAGAAATTGACCTCAGCGCCGGTAAATGTACTCCGGGTCGCCGCTGTCCGCCTCGGCTTGGGCGGTGGCCAGCATCTCGGCATGGTGGGGCGAGAGGCTGCAGGCCGGGTCGGTGGCGGTCGCATCTCCGGTGAGCGCAAAAGCCTGGCAGCGGCAGCCGCCGAGATCACGCTCACGGTGCTCGCAGGAACGGCAAGGCTCGGCCATCCAGTCGGTGCCGCGGAAGCGGTTGAAGATCTCCGCACCGGCCCAGATCTCGGCCAAGCTCTCCTCTCGGACGGAGGGGAAGTCCAAGCCGGTGATAGTCTCGGCGGCGTGGCAGGGCAGCATGCGGCCGCGCGGCGTCACCGCGAAGTACTGGGAGCCCCAACCGTCCATGCACTTCTTGGGATAGCGGGCGTAGTAGTCCGGCACCACGTAGTCGATGGCCAAACGCCCGCGATGCTCCTTGCGCGCTGCTTCCACCACCTCGGTCGCATGATCGACCTGGGCGCGGCTCGGCATCAGGCTCGCGCGGTTGGTCAGGGCCCAACCATAATACTGCACATGCGCGACCTCCAGCCGGTGGGCGTCAAGCGCGAGAGCGAGATCGACGATCTCCTCGATGCGATCGAGGTTCTGTCGGTGCACGACCACGTTGACGGTGAGGGGCAGGCCGGCGTCCCGCACAAGCTTTGAGACAGCGAGCTTCTTTTCGTGCCCGCCCTTGAAGTTGCCGATCAGGTTGCCGCCGGCGGCGCGGGAGTCTTGAAAGGAGATCTGCACATGGTCGAGGCCGGCCGCCTTCAGCGTGGCGAGCTTGGCTTCGTCGAGCATCACGCCGGAAGTGATGAGGTTGCTGTAGAGCCCAACCGCCTGAGCCGCGGCGATGATCTCGACCAGGTCGGACCGCGCCGTCGGCTCACCGCCGGAGAGATGGATCTGCATGACGCCAAGCGCTGCCGCCTGGCGGATGACGTCGCACCACTCTTCGGTGGTCAGTTCCTCACTGCGGCGCTGCAGGTCCAGCGGATTGGAGCAATAGGGGCACTGCAGGGGACAGCGGTGGGTCAATTCCGCCAGCATGGCGATGGGCGGCCGGAGCGTAGAGACTACGGAGCCGTCCGCCATGTCAGTCGTACTCGAGGAAGCCGCGCTCGGCGAGCAGGGTCAGCACGGCCATGACGTCCTCGGCGATCTCCCCGGGCGAGGCATCGTATTCGGCGGCGAGCGTCTCCGTAATCTCCTTGAGCGAACGCCCCTCGCCGCAACGGTCGAGGATCGCCTTGCCCGTCTCATCCAGAATCAGAATGCGCTCGGGCGCCTGCAGCACCCAGGACTCGCGCACCTCGTCTCGCTGCATGCGCACGAAGGAGGCCAGCTTGGGTCGGCTCTCCTCAGTCAGCAGTGGCGTGTCCTGTTGCACGTCGGACATCTCAGGCCTGCGGCACGAAAGCGTCGGGGGGCGGCAAGCGCGGCTCGACGTAAGCGAAGTAGAGCGCGTCGAGCTGGGACCAGAGCACGTTGGTCTTGAAGACCAGCGCCTGGCAGACGCTCTCCTCCAGCTCCGGCGTGGTCGCGTGGCGCACCACATAGTCGAGGGCGAAGTCGGCATCGCGGGGCGCCTGGGTCATGCGGCCCTTGAAGTAGATCAGCATGTCCTCGTCGACGAAATCGTACTGCGCCAGCATGGAGGTCACCCGCTCACGGATGATGCCGGGCGAGAAAAGCTCGGTGAGTGAGGAGGCGATGGCTTCGATCAGCGGCTTGTCGCGCACGAAATTGACGTAAGCGTCGACGGCGAACTTGGTGGCCGGCAGCACCCCGGCCTCGGAGACCACATAGTCGCGGTCAAGGCCGAGGCCCTGGCAGAGATGCAACCATTTGCGCAGGCCGCCCTCGCCTTCGCGCGTGCCGTCATGGTCGATCACGCGCTGGGACCAGATGCGCCGCAGGTCGGCATCGATCAGCCGCGACATCATCACCGAGTCCTTGATGGGAATGCGGCTCTGATAATAGTAGCGGTTCAGCGCCCAGGCCTGGACCTGCGCCTTGGTCAGCTTGCCGTCGCGCATCAGGGCGTGGAAGGGGTGCTTGTCGTGGTAGCGCTCGGCGCCGATCTGGCGCAGGCGCGCCTCCAGGTCGCTGCCGGTGTTGGGGGCGAGGTCAGTGACGGCCAAGGCTTAGCTCCATCCCATCGAAGGCCACCTCCCAGCCCGCCGCCTCGATCTCGCGGCGCTCGGCGCTGTCGCCGAGCAGGGCCGGATTGGTGTTGTTGATGTGGATGAAGATTTTGCGCTTCGTGTCGACATCTGCAAGGGCCGCCATGGCCCCGTCCGGGCCGCTCATGGAGATATGGCCCATGCGCTGGCCGGTCTTGCTGCCTTCGTTGCGGGCGATCAGCTCGTCGTCGTGCCAGAGCGTGCCGTCGAAAAAGAGCGCGTCGGCGCCGGCGCAGCGGGCCTTGAGCTCCGGCGTGACCGCCGCGCAGTTGGCAATATAGAGCAGGCGCCGGCCCTCGGGGTCGATCATCTCCAAGCCGATGGTGTCGCCCTCTTGCGTGCCGAAACCGGCGCCTTCCTCGGGCTTCTCCAGAAACAGCGCTACCTTGCCCGGTACCGGGAAGGCCTCGACGGTCAAGCCGGCGATCTCGGCCGGCTGTCCCACCGCGAAGGGCTCGCGGCGCACCACGCCGGGGGCCAGCACGTTGAAGATGGGATTGGCCTCAAGGACCGAAAGGATCCGGGGATGGGCATGCAGCGCAAAGGCCGTGCGTTCCCGCAGGTTCAAGAGGCCTGCAATGGCGTCGACATCGGCGTTGGTGAGCACCACAGCGGCGATGGGTGTCGAGCGCAGACCCTCTTGCGGATGCAGGCAAGGGTTCGCTTCGATCTGCTGCCGCAGATCGGGCGAAGCATTCACGATCAACCAGTCGCGCCCGTCGGCGCTAACGGCGATAGAGGCTTGAGTGGCTGGGCGCGCAAAAGAGTCACCTGAGCGCACACGGCGACAGGCAGCGCTATTGCTGTTCCATTGCGGAAAGCCGCCGCCTGCGGCGGCGCCCAGCACGCGAACGTGCACGAAGCTCTAAAAGACGAACCGCCCGAGGCACAGGCCATCGGGCGGAAGCGACGTTAGATCTTGGCGCAGACGTAGAGGTTGATCTCCATGCCGGCGGAGATCTCACGAACAACAGGCCGCTTCCATTTTTTCATTTTCTACTCCTCCCTTGAGCTTAAACTCTGTGTCCTTGAAGCATCAGTTTAGAATGCTTCTCAACTGATGATATGGAACAGGCCTAGGCGCTGTCAATCACTCGCCTGTTCTGCCTTCTCTGATCTCGAAAAATTGTTCGGAGGCCATCCACAGCGCCAAGCCGACTCCCCGGGCCCGCCGAAACTGGCGAAGCCCAGGGAATCAACGGGTTATCGCTCTACTCGGCTGCGTCGCTGCGCGGCACCTCGCTGCCCTCGGCCTCGGAGCGCGGCATATAGAGATCGCCGCCGGCCCGGTAGCGCTCGGCCATGCTCGCCATACCCTCCTTGCGGGCTTCGTCGCGGATATCGTGGGAAATCCGCATGGAACAGAACTTTGGCCCGCACATGGAGCAGAAGTGCGCCACCTTGTGCGCTTCCTTCGGCAGGGTCTGGTCGTGGAAGTCGCGCGCCGTCTCAGGGTCGAGCGCGAGGTTGAACTGATCTTCCCAGCGGAACTCGAAGCGCGCGCGGCTCAGCGCATCATCGCGTGCCTGGGCACCGGGCAGGCCCTTGGCCAAGTCGGCTGCGTGCGCCGCGATCTTGTAGGTGATCACGCCGGTCTTCACGTCGTCCCGGTCGGGCAGCCCCAGATGCTCCTTGGGGGTCACGTAGCAAAGCATGGCACAGCCGAACCAGCCGATCATCGCCGCCCCGATGCCGGAGGTGATGTGGTCGTAGCCGGGCGCGATGTCCGTGGTCAGGGGACCAAGGGTATAGAACGGCGCCTCGTCACAGCAGGCGAGCTGCTTATCCATGTTCTCCTTGATCTTGTGCATGGCCACATGGCCCGGCCCCTCGATCATCACCTGGCAGTCCTTGGCCCAGGCGATCTTGGTTAGCTCGCCCAAGGTCTCCAGCTCGGCGAACTGCGCCTGGTCGTTGGCGTCGGCGATGGAGCCGGGGCGCAAGCCGTCGCCCAAGGAGAAGCTCACGTCATAGGCACGGCAGATGTCGCAGATCTCCTCGAAGTGCTCATAGAGGAAGCTCTCCCGATGGTGGTGCAGGCACCACTTGGCGATGATCGAGCCGCCACGCGAGACGATGCCGGTCACCCGGTCGACGGTCATGGGAATCATGTGCAGGCGCACGCCGGCATGGATGGTGAAGTAGTCGACGCCCTGCTGAGCCTGCTCGATCAGCGTGTCGCGATAGACTTCCCAAGTGAGGTCCTCGGCCACGCCGTTCACCTTCTCCAACGCCTGATAGATCGGCACCGTGCCGATAGGCACCGGCGCATTGCGGATGATCCACTCCCGGGTGTTGTGGATGTTCCGTCCGGTGGAAAGGTCCATCACCGTGTCGGCGCCCCAGCGGATGGACCAGACCATCTTGTCGACCTCTTCGGCCATGGAGGAGGTGACCGCCGAGGTCCCCATGTTGGCGTTGACCTTCACTAGGAAGTTCCGGCCGATGATCATCGGCTCGGACTCGGGATGGTTGATGTTGGCGGGGATGATGGCCCGTCCGGCGGCGACCTCGTCGCGCACGAACTCCGGCGTCACGAACTCAGGGATGTTGGCGCCCCAGTCATTGCCGTCGCGCGGTGCAGACGTAGCCGCCTCGCGCCGCTGGTTCTCGCGGATGGCGATGAACTCCATCTCCGGCGTCACGATGCCGGCGCGAGCGTAGGCGAGCTGGGTGACGGCGCGGCCCTTCTTCGCGCGCAGCACCTGGGGGCGGTGGGGAAAGTCGGGCGTCAGGCGGTCGCCGGTGACGAAACCGTTGTCGGCTGGCTGAACGGCACGCCCCTGGCAGGGCTCCACGTCGCCGCGCCCCAGGATCCAGTCGCGGCGCAGCGGTGCGAGGCCGGCAGCGATATGGATCTTGATGTTCGGGTCCGTGTAAGGGCCGGAGGTGTCATAGACGGTGACCGGCGGCTCCTCGGCGGTGGGGTGCAGGGAGATCTCGCGCATGGGCACGCGGATGTCCGGATGGTGTTGGCCCTCCACGTAGATCTTGCGGGAGGCCGGCAGGCTGCCGGTGGTGGTGGTCGGTGGGGATGTGGTCATACGGTCTCTCCTCGAGCGTTCGCTTCAAGTCGGACCCGGATGTCACTGATGGTAGGGAGAGGGGCTGAGCCCTTTCGGGACGATGCCGGACCCCTTCTGATGCGATGCGGCCCTTCGTCCCGCGCTTCCTACGCCAGTATCAACTGGGTCAGGTTCAAAGGGTCGCTGCGCCGCGCCTCAGCGCTGTCAGCCTCTCAGTCCCCTAGGCGGGACTCCCCTGCGGAGTGGGAATGCTAGAAAGCCCGAGAGAGGTCGTCAATGGGGCTGATCATCGGCCTGCTTCATGGGAGTTGTGCGCCTCCTTCACAATCTGGAGAAAGCGCATCGCCAGGACCGCACGGTCGAAGTGTTCCCGTACATAGGCCTGGCCGGCCTCGCGCCAGCGCGCGCAGAGTGTCGGGTCATCGGCCATCTCGCGCAGGGCCTGGGCCAGCGCCTCTGAGTCTTCCGGCGGGATGGCCTTGCCGCAACCGGCCGCTTCGATGATCGCCGCGCTCTCCCCCCTCACGCCCAGCAGGATGGGCACGCCCATGGCCATGGACTCGAAGATCTTGGAGGGGATGACAGACGTGAAGAGCGGCAGGTCGCGGAGCAGCACCAAGCTGGCATCGCAGATCGACCAGAGCTTTGGCATGTCCTCCTTCGCCATCTGCTCCAGCATGATGACATTCTCGAGGCCTAGGGCGTCGCGCCTCTCGACCAACCGGGCCCGCTCGGCACCGCCGCCGGCCATCACGAAAGCGAAGCGCGCGTCGTCACGCAGTAGCCGCGCGGCCTCCAATAAGCTGTCGAGGCCATGGGCCATGCCGTGGGTCCCGACATAGGCCGCGACGAACTTGCCTTCGACGCCGAGCTGCCGGGCGAAGGCTTCGTCGCGCGGCTGCGGCTTGAAGAGGCTCAGGTCAGCGCCGTTCTTCACCACCTCGGTCTTGCCGACCCCGCCTCGGGCTTCGATGTGCGGCACGAAGGAGTCGGTGACCGAGACGATGCGGGCAGCCTTTGCGTAGGCGAAGCGTTCCAGCCGCTCCAGCGCCGCGATGATGCGTCGATTCTTGATCGCCCCCACTGCCAGAATGGACTCGGGCCAGAGGTCGCGGATCTCCAGCACCCAGGGCGCGCGTTTGACGCGGCTGACCAGATAACCGGCCAGGCCGCAGAAGAACTGCGGCGAGGTGGAGACCACCGCGTCGGCCTTGGGCAGACGCCAGACGAAGAGCAGCACCATGATCAGATAGAGCACATAGTTGGCGGTGCGCTTGACGAAGCCTTCGTTCGCCGTGGCGTAGGTCAGCAGCCGGATCACCTCGATGCCGTCCCGATCTTCCCGCTGCCACAGGCGGTTGCGGTAAGGCGGATAGATGATCCCAGCTGGGTGGTTGGGGAAGCAGGTCACCACCGTGACCTTGTGCCCGGCTGCCGCCCAGACCTTGCAGTGCTCATAGGTGCGGGAGGCCGGGGCGTTGATCTCCGGAGGAAAGTAGTGGGAGAGGAAAAGGATCCTCATCGCGTCATCTCTAGGGCGAGACGGATGTGGCCTTTGCAAGGCCCAGCGCCATAGGCGATGACGACGCGCTTGCAGCGCACGTCTTGGCCCATGTCCGGAGAGCGCCAAGCCTCTTCGACCGAGAGCGTGCCGGAGCTTTCCAGGCGCAGGCGGCAAGCCCCTCGCGCGATGACGAGACCCTCCGCCGTCTCGTCGACGCTGCAGTCTTCGTGCAACAGAAGACGTGCCACCGCCGCCTGCCCGGCCCCGCCAACCACTTCATCCTCGATCAGCAGACCCTCTGCCGTGAGCGTGAAACGGCGGCGGTGGATCGGGCCGCCGTGCAGATGGGCATAGCCAGCGTGTTCGCCCTCCAGAACGAAACCGTCCTCGCGCGGCGCGAAGCGGGTGCATTGGCCGTGGGACCGGCGGCCGACCCGGAAGGGACCCACGAACTCGCACTGGTCGAGATCGTCGAGGGTCAGGGTGTTGTGCGCCTTGGTGGCGCGGGCATAGGCACGGCGTTCGCCGGCCCGGTACTCGTAGACCCCGGCGTCGAGGATCATCCGCTCGCCGCAGGGGCTCCAGACGAAGGAGAGGATGTCGGCATGGGCGTGGGCCATCAGCCCGTCAGGCCCGAGCGGGCCGCAGTCGATGAGGAGAGAGTGGTTGCCGTCGCGCCAGCCGTAATAGCCCGCTCGCGGTAGGGAGACATGCAGCGCCGGCGCCGGCAGCGGCGCACGCAGCTTGGCGTGAACGGTGAGGCAGTCGCCCGGCGCATAGGCCATGGTCATGCCGGCGTCGTTGAACAACGCCGGAAAGCCATCGGGCTCGGTCGTGTCGCGCAGCGCCGCGGCCATGCGGTCGAGGGCCTCGCCGAGCTGCTCCTTCAGCGCCCCGGCTTCCAGCACCTGATAGCACTCCAGGAAATCGGCGAAGACCTGCGCATGATACGACGGCGAGCGCTCGTAGTGCATGCCGTCGCTCAGTACCTGGGTCGCGATCTCCTGGCGCAGCAGCTGGCGCCCCAGGCTGGCGCAGCGGGCGAACTCGGCGTCGTCGAAGAAGGCACCGGCCCAGAGCAGCGCCTTGATGTTCTTCACCAGGTGATTGCCGCCGATATCCCGCTCCAAGTTCGCGTGCAGGAAGCGGATTTGTTGACCCAGGGAGTTGAGGATGGCGGGCCGGTGCTCGGGAGAGATCGTGCTGCTATGGCGGGCGAGCTGCTGCATCCAGACCACAGTGCGGATGGAGAGGCTGTAAGCGTTCCAGGTGGCCAGCCAGTAGCCGGGGCCATAGGGCGGGTTTTTGACCGCCCAGTCGGCCATCAAGGCCAATGATTCCTCTGCCGGTAGGCTTTCGAGATACTCCATGTAATGGAGGTTCATCTGCCAGAGGCAGGCGCCCTGCTGCGTCTCCTTGTAGTCCCAGTCGATCTGAGGGCCGAAAGTGTGGCTGCGCTTCAGGAAGCGCATTTCCCAACCACCCTCTTCCTTAGGCCTGGCGCCGCCGCGCGGCGAGAAAAGCGGTTTGGGAAGCTCTGCCTTCAGGTGCGGCGTTGGCCCATCCTCGGGTTGGCGCATGGCCGGACGCCACGCGGCCCAAGCGGCCAGCACCCGCCGCTTGCTCTGCAAGGCCAGGCGGCGCACGACCTGCTGCGGCGCCAAATGGCGCAGAAAGCGGTAGCGTGAGAGGGCTTGGGCGATCATCAGGCTTAGCGATGTACTGGAGAATTCAGCACGCTTGGCCAGCCCCTACTTGAAGAGCCGCTCGTGAAAGGCCCGTAGAGGCTGCTTCGTATTCGGGTAATGGCCCTGCATCGCTTACGTCCTCCGCCGAGCTACAGGCGCTCTACGAGCTTCAAGAAGCTGCGGCTGACCGGCACCACCCGGCCCGAAGCGGTGGTGATCTCGCCGCGCCCGCTCTGCTTCCTGAAGGCGCGAATGGCGGCCTTTCGAACCCAGAAGGAGCGGTGCACCTGCAAGCCCACGACATCGCCCATTTCGGCGACGGCATCCTTGAAGCGATAGAGCACCACCTTGCTGCGGTCGCCGGCGTGGATCTTCACATAGTTCTCCTGCGCCTCAAGCACCTCGATCTCGTTGCGCCAATCCGCCGGCACGTCCTTGAGAAAGCCGGTAACAACCGTGCTGACATCAGCCTTGGCACTGTCGACCAGCGCCGTCTCCCGCCGCTGCAGTTGGTAGGTCAGCAGGCTTGCAAAGCCCCAATAGGCGACGACGTACTTCAGATCGCTCAGGTACTCGTTGAACAACGACGACAGGCTGAGACCGCCATCCGCCGGAAGCGGTTCGGGGCCCATCGTGCCAGGGCCAAACGCGAAGATGTCCAGGTTGATGTCGACCAGCACCGTCAGGAAGTTCGCAGTTAGAACGGTAAGCCCATGGACCACCCAACGATTTATGGGCAGCCGGCAGAACAGTTCGTAGGCCGCGACGCAGGACAGCAGCAAGGAAGCGATGTTGAAGAATTCAACGGCGATCAGTGCGCCGGTGTAGTCGCGCCCCTCCGGCACATCGATAATGAGGACGCAGAATATGATCAGGGCTAGAATGGCGTGAACCGAGTAGGTCTCGGCCAGGTATCGTAGCGTCCGCACTTCGCACCCTCCGCTGCGATGCGTGCCGTTCGTCAAACACGAACGGCATTCGTCAATAAATTCACTGATTTATCAATATCTTGTGCCGCCTTGCGCTTCTTGGACATAGCTTCCCAAGCGTCCAAAGGCAAGCGCATCCGCTTGCCGATCATCTGACAGTTTTAAGAAAGGACGCGACGCAGTGAGAGTGAAAACGCTCGCTCTGGCAACGGCACTGGTGATGGCAACGATGATGCCACCGCTGTCGATCGCCACAGCGCAAGAGAGTGACTCCGAAAGCGGCCCGGATAGCGGCGGCGAGATGGGCACGCGAAACTGGACCGACTGGAACGTCACCATCGGTTTTGGCACCGCATACGAGCCCGTGTCTCCCGGCGTTGACGAATACGAGTTCGAGATCCTGCCCTTCGTCGACATCGAGTACCTCGACCGTTTCTTCCTGAAGTCAGAGCGCGGGCTTGGCGCCTATGTCCTGCGCTCGCAGGACGGACCTGAGTACGGCTTCGGCTTTGCCATCGGATACGACGCAGGCCGCGAGGAAAGCGACGCCCGCAGAGAGCTTGACGGGCTGGGCGACATCGATCCCTCCGCCGAAGCGATCTTCTTTGCCGAAGGCGAGATAGGACCGGTGGAGTTGGAACTGGAGCTGGCCCAGGGCCTGGGCAGCGATGGACACGGTGGTTTTCGCGGCGAGGTCTCGGCCGGCATCGAGGCTCCAGTCTTCGACCGCTTGGCGCTGGGCGCGGGTCCTTTCCTCACCTTCGCCGACAGCCAGTACATGGGTAGCTACTACGGCGTCACCTCCGGACAGGCCGCGCGCTCCAGCCGCTTTGAGCGCTACGACGCCGACGGTGGACTGGAGAGCTACGGCATAGAGGCAACCGCGCGCGTCAAGATAACCCAGAACTGGTCGCTGATCGGCTTCGCCGCATACACCCGGCTCGCGGGCGACGCGAAGGACTCCCCGATCGTCGAGAACGAAGGCTTCTTCAGTGGCGGCGCCATCGTCGCCTACACCTTCTAGCGCGGAGGAAGACAAGCGATGAAACGGCTATTGCTGACCCTCGCCGCCGTTGCGACCTGCGCCTCTGCGGCTCTTGTCTATGCCAAGCTCAACGGGGAACAGCTCTTCTTCCGCGACATCCGCCCCGCGCACTGGAGCTGGAACGGCGCCGACCTGGAAACCATCGAGCGCGTGTTCGATCGGCTGCGCGCGGCGGAGGGGCGACGCGTTCCCGCGGGCTACGTCGACACGCTCGAAGCCTTCGGCCCCGGCAACTGGACCTACGAATTCGAAGCGCTCGGCGACCGCTTCATGACGCGGGCCGAGCAGGAAGACCAGAAAGGCCTCAGTGGCAGCGCGTCCTTCTACTACAATAAGGCCGCCAGCTACTACGCTCTGGCCAAGTACCCCCATAAGCGCGGCGCAGTTCACCAAACGCGCGCCTATCAGAAGAACATAGAAGCGGTGGGCAAGGCCTGGCGTGCCGCCGGCATGCCCTTCGAGCACATCCGCCTGCGTTTCGAGGAGCAGCCGGTCGATGGGCTTCTCCATCTGCCGGCCGGGACGCCGCCACGCGGCGGTTGGCCACTGGTCTTGGCCATGAACGGCCTCGACGTCTTCAAAGGCGAGTTCTTCTCTCTGCCCTATCTGCTGGCCGATCGGGGCATCGCCTTCTTCGCCCTGGACCTGATGGGCACGGGCACGCATGCCGCCTTCCGGCTCGTACCGGAGAACGATCGGCTGGTGAGCTTCTTCATGGACCAGCTCAGCGCGCGCGACAACATCGATGGCCGAGCCCTAGGTTTCTTGGGCGTCAGCTTCGCTGGTAACACCGCGGCGCGGCTGGCCTTCACCGAAGAGGCACGGCTGAGGGCAGCGGTCAACATGTGCGGACCCATTCACAGCGTCTTCATGTCGGATGAAGAGGACATTGCCGACATTCTGCCGATGTATGTGGAAGGCTTCAGAGATCGCAGCCACCTGGAAGAGGCCACCGACACCGAGCTGGTGGCCCACCTCAGTGGCTTCTCCCTGCTCTTGCAGGGCCTAGTGGGCGAGGGACGCACGCCTTCTACCGTGCCGCTGCTCTCTATCAACGCCCGCAACGACCCTGTAGTGCCGGCCTTCGATATGGAGCTGGCTACCGCGGCCTCGGTCGACGGTCAGGTGATCTACAGCGGCACCGACGACCACTGCCCGCAAGACCGTTTCACCGTCATGCCGGAGGTGGTCGGGTTCTTCGAACAGCACCTGATCGTGCCGCAGCAAATGAACTGATGTTTTTGCATCGCAGCACATGCCAGTTTCGCAGTATCGCAACCGATCCGGCACAGCTTCGACTGCGCAAATAAACACTTTTTCGTAGTATATTTTACTGAAATAACACCGCCTAACGCGGCGACAATCCGGCGCAACCTCCCTCTGATCCAAATCAAAGCCCTTATTTTGGAACGGGCCTTTTGTTGCAATGCAAAAAAGCTCGATAAACATAAGGACAAGCAGAGATGAGAGGACCGTTATTGGCCGCCTTGCCGGCGCTCGCCACAGCGGCGGCGCTGGCTGTTGCTGCTCCCCACGGCAGCGCTCTTGCGGAGGAAGAGGAAGGCTTCAGTTTCCTCGGCCTCGATCTCAAGGGTTCGCTCGGCGAAGGACGACATAGCCGCTACGTGCCGCCGCTTACCAATCCCATCTTCAACGAAACCCCCTACATCACGACCGAGATACGTCCCTTTTACTTCTATCATGTGATTCCGGACGACTTCGTGACTGACGGCGGCCATGCCAACCTGTTCGCGCTGCAGGCCCGCATCGCGCTGACCGAGCGCCTGGCTTTCATTGCCACCAAGGATGGCTACGCCGACATCCACTTCGACGACGTGCTGCCCGACGAAGACGGCTTTGCCAACATCGCGCTGGGCTTCAAGTACGCGTTCTTCTCGGATCCTGAGAGCGAGAGCATCGCGACGGCCGGCCTTCGCTACGAGATCCCGATCGGGGACCTGCGGGCCGGCGGCATCGATCTGCAGGGCAACGGCGACGGCTTCCTTAATCCTTTCGTTACCGGAGCCACCACCTTCGGCGATCTTGGCCTGCAGGCCAGCGTGGGCGCCAACCTGGCGCTGGATACGAACGAGGACACCTCGATCGTGCACTACTCTGTGCATGCCGACTATGAGGTTCTTCCCGGGCTCTTCCCGATAATCGAGCTCAACGGTTTCACCGCCATCGACAACGCCGAGCGTTCGACCGGCGCACTGGGTCAGCTCGACGGTATCGATGTCTTCAACTTCGGCAGCGAGAACCGGGACACCACTGTGACCATCGGCGGCGGCTTGCGCTACCGCTTCAACGATCACGTGATGTTCGGTGCCGGCGGCGAGACACCGATCACCGATAAAGACAACACCGTTATGGACTACCGCATCTACTTCGACTTGGTGCTGACGCTGTAGTCGAAAGCTCATTGCGATCGGCCGGGCCTGCAAATCAAGCCCGGCCGTTTGCTCTAGAGCACAAGCGCGCTACCGTCGCTCTCCTCTTGCAATAGCTCGGCGACGATAGTGAGTCCCTGCTCCACCCGCGCCCGGCTGCTCTCATGACTAAGGCAGAGGCGCACCGCATTCGGCGTCCGTGCTGGATCCACGGCGAAGGCGGCGCCGGCCAAGAGCTTCACGCCCCTCGCCTCTGCGACCATGCGGAAGACTTCCGGGTTCCAGCGCACCGGCAAGGTCAACCAGACATGAAAGCCGTGCGGATCGGCCTGCATTAGCTCGGCCGGCAGCCGCGCGCGCGCCAGAGCCTGGCGCGCAGCGGCTTCTTCGCGCTGAAATGCGTTGAGACGTTCAGCCGTGCCGTCTTCCAGCCAGCCTGACGCGATCTCGGCCATCAAGGGCGGCGGCATCCAACTCGACAAGCTGACGGCTGTCTGAGCCGCATGGGTCAGCGCGCGCGGCGCGTGGAGGAATCCGATGCGCAAGCCGGGCGTCAGACTTTTGGAAACGCTGGTGACGTAGAGCGTCCGCTCCGGCGCAAAACAGGCCAGCGGCAAGGGTCGCTTCGGAGGCAGAAAGCCGAAGACATCGTCTTCGATCAGCGTAAGGTCGTGCTTGCGGGCAACGGCAGCAACGGCGGCACGGCGCTCGGCGTCCAGAGTCGCGGTGGTCGGCGTGTGCAGGGTCGGTAGGCAATAGAGTGCCTTGGCCGCAACCCGGCCACAAGCTGCCTCCAGGGCATCGGGGCAGAGCATCTCTTGGTCGCTTGCCAGAGGGACAACCTTCAACCCAAGGCGCTGAGCCATGGCGGTGATTGGCGCATAGGTCAGCGCCTCTGTCAGCAGCACGTCGCCCGGCCGTGTGCAGGCCATCAACGCGACAAGGAGGCCATGCTGCGCGCCGCAGGTCAGCACGATGTTCTCACCCCGCGCCGCAAGTCCGATCCGGCCAAGAATTTCTGTAGCCGCCTCTGTGGTTCGGGCGGTTCCAGGGGCAAGTTCCCCCGGCACTTGGTAGTCAAGCAGAGATGCCAGATCGGCAGCGCCGGACAGCTTGGCTAAGGAGCAGGCCAAAGCCTCGGCGGCCGGGCTCGGCGCTGGCAAGTTGAGGGAGAAGTCGATGGGTCCGCTCTCAGACCGGATCAAGGATGCCGACGGCAGTTCCGCCGTCAGCGCACTGCCGTCCCGAACATAGGTGCCGCGCCCCACCTCACCCTTGAGGAAGCCGCGGTCCATGGCTTCGGCATAGGCGCGGCTGACCGTCTGCAAGGAAACGCCCAGTAGATAAGCGAGCTCCCGCTGAGGCGGCAGGCGCGTGCCGCTCGGCAGGCGCCCAGCGGCAGCGTCTTCCCCAATCGCCTCGGCGATTTGCAGGTACTTGGGCCCGTGACGGCCCGCGAGATTGGGCTGCCATATTGTCATGAAACAATGTTCTGATTGATCACCTGCATTTGTCAATGCAATCAGTGCATATTGATATGATCAATAGAGGTTCTGCTATGAGCGACAGCGGTCCACTGCGGCACAGCCGACCAGAGCTCGGCATCGCCTATGCCTTCGTCTGCCTCGGCATCCTCGGGACCATGCCGGTGATCGCCAACAGCCGCCCTGCCGACTTCGATGCGCTGGGCTTCGCCTTCTGGCTTTCGCTCTGGCAGCTGCTCTTTTCCCTGCCCCTGGTCTTGCGGGAACTGGCTTCGCAGGACAAAGGCATCTTCTCTGCCCACCTTTCCCCAGACCTGAAACGCCGCACCATTGCCATCATTCTGGCGACCGGCGTGATCTTCGGGCTTTCTACCTACGTCTATGTGCTCGCGGTCGAGAAAGCCGGCGCGGTGAGTGCCGCCATCGCCATCCAGGCCTACCCTCTCTTCGCCATCCTTTGGGAAACGATCTTCCTCAAACGGCGCAAGAGCCCGCTGGAGCTCTTCTTCATCCTGATGCTGCTAACGGCCCTCACCTACCTCGCCACCGGCGGCACCTGGCGTATCGAAGGCTTCTCCACCTGGTTCCTCTTCGCGCTGATCGTCCCCTTCCTGTGGAGCGTCGCCCACGTGATCATCAAGGAGGTGCTGGACCGCACACCGATCACGCCTGCGCAGGTCACTTTCTTCCGCGTGCTGGTGTCGGTCGGCTTTCTCGGCGTCATTGCCTTGGCGGTCGCCGGTCCGGGCCACATGGCAACAGAGTTTTCCCGCTTCGACTTTCAGACCTTCGCCCTGATCATGGGCCTGGTCTATTACCTGGAGCTCATCTTCTGGTTTTACGCCGTGCGTCACATCGACGTCTCGATGGCCAGCTCCATCTCCGCGCCCTGGCCAGCGTTGACCTTGGTGCTCGCTATCATCTTCCTCGGCGAGATGGTCGAGGCCTACCAACTCATAGCCCTCGCTGGCGTCGTCGCCGGCATCTATGGCCTGATCTATGCAGCCGCGCGAAAGCGGCGCCGGGCGTTACCTCAGGAAGCCGATGGATAAGGTTCTAGAACGCGGAGTTCCCGTTATTCGCCGGGCGGAACCCAGCCAATGCGGCGCTCGCAGACGCTGCGAGAGTTGTAGGTCATACACTGGCGCCATTGCCTTTCGAGGTTCGCGCGTTGCGCCTCAGAGCCGGGCAGTGCCACACTCACGTCGCTCTCCCCGGTCCTCTCATCAATCGTGATCTCGCAGGCCGCCAGCAGGCTGAGCAAAGCCAAGGCACTAAGGCAGATGATCAAACGCCGCATCGAATCCCCCCAACGAGGCTGTCATTCTAACCGAGCATCAGAGGCGAGTTCCAGCGCCTTAGTGCATCCTTTCTGCGGCCCTACCGGCGACCGGTATAGAGCGCCGCGTCAAGAAAGGCCCAAAGGCTGGCGCGCGCCGCGGCCGGCGAAAGGTGGCTCGGGTTGACGGCCATATCGTACCAGAAGCCCTCCAGTAGCACATAGAGAGCCTGCGCCGTGGCAGAGTGATCGCCTGCCAAACTCCGCTCCCGTGCATAGCCGGCCAGGGCGCTGGCGAAGGCCGCCTGCGCCGTTTCGCTGTAGGCGGTCATCTCGGCACGCAGACGCGGCTCCTGTCGCGCGAAAGCACCGAGCGCCACATAGGCGCCGGCCGACTCTCCCAACGCCCCCTCGCCGAGGTAGAGCTCAACGATCGCTTCCAGCCGCGCGCGGCCGTCGATCTCTGCATCTTCGATCCGCGCAATCTCAGCCTGGAAATGGTTGGAAAGCGTGCGATAGGCACTGACCAGCAAATCGTTCCAAGTGGCGAAGAAGTAGGTCACCAGACTCGGCGCCACGCCCAGGTCCCGCGCCACCTGTCGCAGCGTCCAGTCCTCGGGCCGATGCCGGGCCAGGCAAGAGAGCGTCGCCGCCACGATTCGTTCGCGCCGTTCGTCCGCGCTGAGTCTCTGCCTGATCGCTTGCTGTTTCACCGCGCGTGCGCGGGACATCTCTCCTCCTTCGGGACGCGCGTGTGGGCGCCCCAAGAGATATATTGAACAGTTGTACAATAAAATGCTACAAGAAATCCCGCTGGCGACGCTTCGGTCGCCGGTCTCGTGACAGTCTGCCGGGAGGTGCGCCATGGTCTTTGAATTCGACCGGAGCCGGATGGACGGCTTTCGCCCGCTCGACCGTGACGTCCGCCGCTCACCGACTCTGCCGGGCTTTCTCTATTCCGACCCGTCGGTCTTCACCGAGGAGAGGCGGCGGATCTTCGACCGAAGCTGGCAGCTCATCGCCCACGAAAGCGAGCTGCCCGAGCCCGGCTGCTACGTCGCAGGGCGAATCGTCGAGGAGCCCCTCTTCGTCGTGCGCCAGCGCGACGGCGGCATCGCTGGCTTCTACAACGTCTGCCAGCACCGCGCACACAAGCTCGTCACCGGTCGCGGCCAGGTGAAGAAGCGACTGGTCTGTCCCTATCACGCCTGGTGCTACGACCTGGACGGCACGCACCTGCCCGCGCGCCTGACCCGCGAGCTGCCCGGCTTCGACGCGGCGGACTTCGGGCTCAAGCCCGTGCGGGTCGAGGTCGCCCTGGGCTTCGTCTTCGTGAACCTGGATGCGAGGGCGCCGTCCTTGGCTGAGGTCGCCGGCGACATGTTCGACGACATGGCGGCGAGCTTGCCGTGGCTCGACGAAGTCCACGTCGACACCTCGGTCACCGACAGCACGGCCTGGGAGGACTCGACCCTTGCCGCCAACTGGAAGGTGCTCGCCGAGAACTGCCTCGAGTGCTACCACTGCGGCCCAGCGCACCGCGACTTCGTCGACCTGATCGACATGCAGGACTATCGCTATGTCGCCCACGGCAACTGGCTGAAGAGCCGGGGCCGGCTCCTCAAGTGCGAGAACAGCGCCTACGCCGTCGACGCCGAAGAGCCGGTGCAGGAAGCTGTGTTCTGGCATCTCTGGCCGAACATGGAGTTCAGCGTGCTGCCCGGCGGCCGCGCCCTGGGCGGCTTCCGCTTCACTCCCGCCGACCCCGGCACCACGGTGATGAACAGCATCATGCTGACCGTGCCGGGCGAGACCATCGCAGCCGAGCGCTTGCGCTACCGTTGGGAGGTGCTCTGGCCGGAGGACGAGGCTATCTGCCTATCGGTGCATCAAGGACTGAAGTCCCGCGGCTACCGTCAGGGCCGTTTCGTCAGCGATGAGGACGAGAGCTCGATCTCCGAGCACGCGGTGCACAAATTCCAGCTCCGCTATGCGGAAGCGATGGGTCTATTGTAGCCCCAACGCCAATAACGAGAGGGAGACGAGGGATGCCGCCGAACATCGAAGCCTTGCGAGAAATGGGACAGCGGTACGCAGAGGCTTGGTCGTCAGGCAACCCCGAGGCCGTCGCCGCTTTCTATGCCGAGGACGGCCGTATCGCCATCAACAACGGCGAGCCGATCGTCGGGCGCGCGGCGTTAGCCGAGATGGCGGCCGGCTTTTACAGCGAGTTCCCAGACCTGGTAGTGCACATGGATGACATTCGCCTCGCCGGCGACCACGCCATCTTCGTCTGGACATTGCAAGGCAAGCACAGCGAGACGGGCAACTTCGTCAAGGTCAGCGGGTGGGAGGAATGGACGCTCGGCGAGGACCTCACCGTACACGCGTCGCTGGGCTGGTTCGATGCCGAAGACTACGACCGCCAGGTCGCGAGGCGATAAGGTAATGCGCCTTCACTGTCCTAGAAGGTAGGCCTCGATGCCGCCGATGCCTTTGAGAGCGACCTGGCCGCGGGGGGTGACCGGCGGGAGTTGGGAGCCGCCCAGGCTCAGGGCATCGAGGGTGGCTTGGGAGAGTTGGATGCGGCCGGGCAGGCCGTGGGCCTCAAGCCGGCTGGCGATGTTCACCGTCTCCCCCCAGACATCGTAGACGAAGCGGTATTGGCCCAGCAGGCCAGCGACCACGGGGCCGGTGTGGATGCCGATGCGGATCTCGAAGGGCCGGTCTTCCGGGTCAGCCCGGGTTACCGCAGCGAGCATGGCCTGGCCAAGGGCCACGGTGCGCTCGGCGTGATCGTCGCTCGGCTCCGGCACCCCGGCGGCGGCCATGTAGGCATCGCCGATGGTCTTGATCTTCTCCACACCGTGGCGGGAGGCGAGACGGTCGAACTCGCCAAAGATGCAGTCGAGGCGCTGGACCAATTCGACCGGTGAGGTCTGTGCGGCGACAGGGGTGAAGCCGACCAGGTCGGCGAAGAGGATGGTCACCGAGTCGAAACGGTCGGCGATGACGGTCTCGCCGCCGTTGAGGCGCGCCACGACCTGGCCGGGCAAGATAGCGTGGAGGAGAGCGTCGGCCCGCTCCTTCTCTGCCTCGATGCGGCGCTGGTACTGCCGCTCCCGGTCGGCCCAGCGCTTGCGCTCCAAACAAGCCTTCAAACGCGCCTGAAGCAGCACGTGGTTGAAGGGCTTGGCGAGATAGTCATCGGCGCCGGCGGCAATGCAGCGGATAACCGCGTCCATCTCGGTGAGGCCTGAGATCATGATGACAGGGATGCGTGCCCAATCGGGATTGGCCTTGAGCTTGGACAGCACCTCGATGCCGTTCATGTCAGGCATAAGGACATCGAGCAGAATAACGTCCATGTCGACAGAGGTGAGGCAATCGAGCGCCTCGGCGCCGGACTGCGCCAGCAACACTGTATGCCCGTCACGGGTCAGGCGGCGGGACAGCAAGTCGCGGTTGCTGGCGATGTCGTCGACCACCAAGATCCGTCCAACCTGGCGCGCGGCCTCAGCGCCCTCCCCGTTCGCCATGGCGGCCAAGCTATGAGCCACGTCTTCGGCGGTGTGGGCAGCGGACTCAGAGGCCGCCTCAGCAAGGGAAAAGTCGACGATGGCGTCGATACGCTCCAAGAGCACGCCGGCCTCAGCGCGGATGACAGCAACGTCGCTCTTGAGCGCCTCGTGCGGCTGTTCAGCCAGTTCTTCAGCGATCATTTCGGAGTAGCCGATAATGGCGTTGAGGGGGGTACGCAGGTCATGGCGGAGCTTGGCGCTCAGATCACTGCCAACTACCTCCCCAGCGGCGCCTCCGGCAACCACCTCCGGGCCAGCTTCGATGACCCGGTCGAGCAAACGGTTGAGCATGCCTGCGGCCTGGCTGATGCTCTCGAAGTATTCCAACAGATCATCGAGGCCCAGCTCACGGGCCTGCTCAACGGCGAGATCGAGAAAGCCGAGAATGTCGCGTGCGGGGCTGCCCAGGTCCTGCGCCACGTAAGCTGCCAACGCACGCTTGCGGAACTCTTCCTCAGCTTTTGCGCCTGATCCTTCACTCTGTTCGGCGCCTTGTGTCATGCCTCACACTGCCCCCATCCCTCTCACGACGAGCCAGCGCCGCCGCCATTGCTACCGAGCAGAGTCTCGATCTTGCCCAAGAGGCGAGGTAAGTCGACCGGCTTGCTGTCATAGTCGTCGCAGCCGACCTCCAGCGCTCGCTCCCTATCGCTTTCCATGGCGTGGGCGGTCAACGCGATGATCGGGATGCCGGCGGTTTCCGGATCGGCTTTCAGGCGCCGCGTCGCTTCCCAGCCGTCGATCACCGGCAAGCTCATGTCCATCAGCACCAAGTCCGGCCGCTCCGTCTGGGTCATGGAGACAGCGAGCCCACCGTCCTCCGCGATCAGCACCTCGAAACCACGGCGGTTCAAACGCCGCGAGAGCATATCGCGGTTCATCTCGTTGTCCTCGACCAACAGAATACGCACCATCGTCTATTCAGCCTACTTGCTTCGGTTGCTGTTGTCGTCCGCCTCGCTGCGCCCAGCCACGGCGTCCGGCATGACACCTGGCAAGGCGGGAATCTGTCGTTCCAGGGCATCGACCAATTGCTCGCGCGTGCCAGCGTCCTTGGCAATAACCGAGACCGCATGCTCGCGAAGCCAGTTGCGCTCGCCGCCTGTCAGGTCCTTGGAGGTCACCACGATAACCGGAATGCTACTCAACGCCGGGTCGCGCTGCATTTCGCTCAACACAGCAAAGCCATTCATCACCGGCATCATGAGGTCGAGCAGCACGGCCTGCGGTTTGAGGCGCCGCATCTGCTCCAGGCCGCGGGCACCATCAGCAGCCTCGTGCACGGTTAAGCCCTGCTTGACCAGAATGCGGCGTAGAAGGTCGCGGGAAGTGCTGTCATCGTCGACCACCAACACAGAGCCGGCAGGCGTGCCGGTGAACTCTCCGGTGCTCTCCAGGGTGGCGATCAGCCGCTCGGCGTCGATCGGCTTTGTGAGATACTCGACGGCGCCGAGCGCCAGACCCAGCTCTCGGTCAGCCAGCACCGTTGCCAGGATGACCGGGATGTCGCACAGCTCCGGATCATCTTTCAGCTGGCGCAATACCGACCAGCCGTCCTGGCGCGGCATGATGATGTCGAGCACGATGGCCTGCGGCCGCGCCTGACGAGCAATCTCGATGCCTTCCGGCCCGCTCGCTGCCTCGCGGTAGGTAAAGCCGGCCTCACCAAGAGCACGGGCGATCACTTGGCGCGCGTCCGGCTCGTCATCGATGATCAGGACATAGCCGGCCTGCGCCTCGAGCACCGCCAAGGCACCACAGGGCGCGCACGGTGTGCAAAGCACATGCTGCGGGCAGACGGCGGGCAGTTCCATGGTGAAGCGCGAGCCGACACCAAGCGTGCTATCGACGGCAATCTCGCCACCGATCAGACGGCAGAAGCTGCGGGTGATGCTGAGCCCAAGGCCGGTGCCACCATAATTGCGGGTGGTCGACGCGTCGGCCTGGGTGAAGGCAGCGAAGAGCTTCTCCGTCTGCTCCTCAGTCATGCCGATACCGCTGTCTGTGACGCGAAAGACCAGCCAGTCGCCACTCGGGCGCTGCTCGCGCGCGGCTTGGAGGGTCACCTCCCCGTCTTCGGTGAACTTGGCCGCGTTGCTCAAGAGGTTGAAGAGGTTTTGCCTCAGCTTGGTCTGGTCCGAGTTCATCGTGCCCAAGGAACCAGCGATCTCCAAGGACAGACGGTTGTGGTTTTTATCCATCAGCGGCTGGATTGTGCTCGCCACGTCGCGCAGCACCGGCTCGACGGCAAAGTCCTCGGTGAAGACTTCCATCTTGCCAGCCTCGATCTTGGAGAGGTCGAGCACGTCGTTGATCAGCGACAGCAGGTGACGCCCTGCACCGGCAATCTTATCGAGGTCAGGGACGAAGGCGTCTTGCTCCAGATCGCGCGCCTCCTCGATCAGCATTTCGCTGTATCCGATGATGGCATTGAGCGGCGTCCGCAGCTCGTGGCTCATGGAAGCGAGGAAACGGCTCTTGGCCTCGTTCGCCTCCTCCGCCTGAAGTCGCGCTGCCTCCAGCTCGACTTGACGCTTCTTAAGCTCGGTGATGTCGGTGTAGACGGCTACCCGACCGCCGTCAGGCGTCTCGCGCTTGGTGATGCGGACCCAAGTGTCCCCGTACTGCCGATCCTCCGCGAAGTCACCCTGGTCACGCGTATAGGCCAGGCGGCTCTCGACCCATTCCTCGAGCGAGAGCCCATTCAGCGACACGCGGCTGCTCTTGGCCTGGGCTTCCAAAACCTCGCGGAAGCGCGCACCGGGATGCGCAACCTCGGCCAATTCTGGGAAGATCTCCCGGTACTTGGAGTTGGCGAGCAGCATGCGCTCGTCGGCATCGTAAAGCACGAAACCGTCCGGAATGGTCTCGATGGCCGTGGCGATACGTTGGCGCTGGCGCTCATTCTCGGCCTCAAGGCGCGCACGCGCCACGGCATTTTCCTTGAAGAGACGTAGGGCGTTGGCCATGCCGCCCAGCTCGTCATTGCCGCCTGACGGGACTGCCACCTCATAGTTTCCGGCCGTTACGGCCGCCGTGGCCTCTCGCAGGCGCCGCAGAGGCGTAACAATAGAACGTAGTATTGCCGCGGTGAGTGCAATTCCTATAACGCCAAGTGCGATCACCATATAGAGCGCCACCTCGGCCGAGTAGTCTGCTAACGCTGCAACCTGCCGCCGCTCCTCCACCGCTGCGGCGTTGACCCGCGCAACCAGCGCATCGAGAGCTCCGTCGACGGCGATACTGTGGGTGCGTGCTTGAGCCAGGATGGTATTGCCGATGACGCGGTTGTCGTCGGTATAGGCATCGGCAGCATCGACAGCGTCGGCAATGTAGGCTTCGACCTCGGCGCGAATGGTGGCCACTGTCTCCGGATCGTAGTCGGCGATCTGCGTCAGGTGCCCGTCGAGTCGCTTACGGGCTTCCTCGGCATTGCGCTCGGACGTGACAAGCAGACTTACCGAGAGGTCAGTCAGCCAGTAGCGTAGCTCGCCGAAGGTGGTGTGGGCAGCGCCGGCTTCCTCGACCACATCGAAAAGCTGCTTCATGCGTTCCGTGCGCGCGGCGCTCTGCTGTAGCTCTGAGAGGAGAAAGAGCGAAGAGCCGATCAAGCTAAGCAGGCCAGCACCAGTGAGAAGCGCAAGCTTGGCCCAAATCGGCAGACGACCCAGAAAGCCCTGCGAAAGCGGGCGTGCCGCGCTTTCGTTGTTGCTTGCTATGCTGGCCTGCGAGCCGTTCATGAGCGGGACTTGGTCATAGGCTCGCGTTCACTCGAAGATAACAATGCTGATAGCGCCGCCCAAATCACCCTCTTTGCCGCCTTCCTTGGGATAGCCTGTTATGTCAAGCTCCCCTTGGGGCTGACCATGGCAGGACAGGCAGGAGGCGCGGTAGTACTCCGGGAACAGCATGCGGAAAGCCGGGCGGCCCTCGAAGTCGACCCTCTCCGTATAGTATTGGCCCTTTGGCCAATCATCCGCGAGCAGCCGTGTTTCGAGCACCTCTCGCTCCCAAGCGTCCGGGCGTGACTTGCGATTGCGTACCAGGCTCGTGGGGGCCGTGACGCGGACACGCGCCTCACTGCCAGCGAGGGCCTCAAACTCCTCGTTTACGAGGCGAGCGAAAACTGCCGGGATGAAGCCCTTGAAGCCGACACCTTCTTTGTTGATGTCGGACTGATGCTGCTCGACGATACGCAGCATCGCCTCCTTCTGCGCCGCGACAAGGCGCCTATCGCGCTCCGACAGGCCATCCATGGTGAGTGGCGAACCGGTGCGCTTGGCATAGATCGCCTCCGCCTCCGCCACCAGCTTTTCGCCGGTAAAGTTCTTCTCGCCGATGTCAGGGTCGTTGATCAAAGGTTGGTTGGTGGAGACTACGTTGCGTCCGGCGCGTAGCAGGTTGGCCAGTTTGATCGCCATCTCCTTGTCATTGAGATTTGCAGCTTGGGCTGACCGAGGGGGGTGTGGATTGGCGGCTCCTACCAACAGCAGAACGGAGCACAGAACGAGAAGAGGAATCGGCGATCGACGCAGCATCGCAGAAACGACCTTTCTTGCAGTGACAGGCAATCTGGAGCCTCGCCAGCTCTTCAATCAGCCGAGGCGTTGCCTGACCCTGCATTGGTATGCGTAAACGATTTCTTTACAAACTTAGATCGGCCAGCCGAACTGTGTGAAGCCTGCAAATTACGCGTTTGCAGCGTGACTGCACAGAGATTTCTCAGTTCTTTTATGTCTTTGCCAGCCGATTGCGAGATAGATGGCGAGCACGTGCGCGAGATCGCGCCAAGACCGTGCAGGAGGACTTAGGCCTCACGCTGCTATCGTCAGTCACGATCTGAGCGTGGTGGCTCACGCCTGCGACCACATGGCCGTGATGTATCAAAGGTGCCTAGCTGAGGCAGCCTCGACTCGGATCACCACAAGATCAAATGCCATCATTGGAAAGAACTGCTCTACATGGGTTGCGCGTCGGGAAGCGCTGCAAGCCAGGCTTGAACGTCAAACGACGGGCAGGCCTTCGCACTGACCTCGTTGTGGCCGATCACCTTGGCTGCCGGCCAGATGAGCTTCAGCGCAACCAGGAGCCGTTGGAGCGTAACCCACTGCGCCTGAGTAAAGTTAGTTGACGGACACCCTGCTTCGTCGACGCCACCAATCAGGCAAACCCCAATCGAACGCGTGTTATGGCCACGCGCATGGGCGCCGACCTTGGTCGCCTCGCGGCCATGCTCGAGGACGCCGTCTCGTCGGATGACAAAATGATAGCCGATGCCGACCCAGCCACGCGCTTTGTGCCACTGGTCGATCTCGGCTCGGCCTACGTCACGCACTGGCGACGTCGCCGAGCAGTGGATGATGATACGATCCGTGATAGCGCGGGCACGCAAAGAGGCGGTCATGGTGATGAGCTCTCAATGAACTGCGATGGGGAGCGGCGAAGCCGGGGGCGCTTTTGGGATTCTCAGCCCAAGTGTCGCTTGTTGCACTTTTGGCCCGCTTTGCCCGATCATCAACGGATGGTGATCCAGACGGGGCTTGGCGCGAAATGAACGGTGAAGCGTTTGCCAAGAGGCTCAGGCAGCTTGGCAAAGAAAACGGAGTCGCCGTACGTTGCGACGGCAGTCCTGGAAGGGGAAACCACGGCCGGGGCTACTACGGTGCGGCCTTCACAACGATCAAGGACCTCAAGAAAGACATCGGCCCCGATCTGCTCAGCCGCATGTTGACGCAGCTGGGCGTCGAGAAGGACGACTGGAAATGATGATCAGCTATCCGGCTCGCTTCGAGAGCGGCCCTCAGGGGCGGGTGATGGTCAGCTTTCGTGACTTGCCGGAAGCCGCAACCGACGGTGCAGACTTCGACGAGGCACTGGAGGAAGCGTTAGACCTGCTGAACTCGGCGTTGTGCTTCCGCATCAAGTATCGCGAAACCATCCCGACACCGTCCAAACCGCGCAAGGGCGAGGTTGCTATCGTGCCCGACACCGGCGTCGCCTTGAAGACGGCGCTCTACGTGGCCGTCAGCGACAATGATATGAGCGCGGCTGAACTGGCGCGGCGGCTGGGCGTAGACCAGAAGGTCGCCCAGCGTCTTCTCAACCCACACCACTCGAGCACCATCGATCGTATGAATGCAGCGATCCGAGCCGCCGGCAAGCAAGCGGTGATCGAGGTGCGCCCGGCAGCGTGAGGAACCAAAGCGCAGGGGTTAGTGGATCTTGCAACCCAGCGCCCGATAGACCTCATTGTTGCGCAGGATAGTGCGCTTGGTATCGCTGGTCAGCGAAATGATCTCAACTTCAGTCAGAAGGACAGGCGTGTATAGTGCGCAGTAACCTTGGTCACTCTGGACGGCGCCAGTCCGAGCGCAGCCGCTCGTCAACATCGCTGTCAGACATAACGGCAAGAGACTCTTCCACATCCTTCGCCACTCCCATGGCCTTGACCAGATCCGTCATCTGCTCAGCAAGAGCGGCCTTCTCTCCTGCCCTGATCAAGCCCCGCTGCTTGGCCCAGCCGGCAAGCGCCCCGGCCAGGCTGAGCAGGGCTTTGATGGCGCCAAGCACGCCCATCACGTCTCTTCGTTCGGCACCGCGTAGACGCCGACAGCCGTGAGAACGGCAACGATGGTGTTCACAAGGCTATCGGCGGGAATGCCAAAGAGGCTGCCCCCGTCACCAATGCCGAGAAAGGTGGAAAGGCCTAGGAGAATTGCTCCCACGGCTGCGGCGATGAACTTGCGCAGATTGGTCATCAGTTATCTCCAGGGTTGATGCCGGCGCGACCAGGACCGGTGTTCGCCTCCATGGGCGAGGACTCCGGCAGGTCGAGCGGCAGGGCGTTGGTCACATACTCGGTCAGGAAGTTGCGGCAGTGGCCCACCACGTCGCGCACGCGCTTGATGTCGTGCGGACTCATGCCGGCGGCCCGGCGCGCGGACTGGCCGTTCACCGTTTCCAGCCAACAGGCGCGCAGAATGTCGACGGCCACATTGATGGCTTCGTTCTCGGCATCGACCTCGGCGGGGAAGTCTTCGCAGGCGTAGGTCCGCGGGTCGGTTTCCGGCAAGTCGAGTTCAGGCAGGCTCTCAATCCAGTTGATCGCGAAGTCGACGGCATTGAGATAGCTCTCCAGTCGCGTGCGGTCGGCAGCCTTGAAGCTGGAGTCGTTGGATGACTGGGACTTGATGAGCTCAGTCCCGAAACGGTGCACCTTGTCGGCGACAAAGCGCACGTGAAGATTGTTCACGTTCACAGGCATTGCTTTCTCCTTGGTCCAAAGAAAAAACCCCGCTGATCAGGCGGGGCTCAGGTATCCGCGGGATTGCGGAATCTCAGGACTGGTCGCCGCCCTCTATCCGGGCGGGACGGTAGGCCGTGCCGCTCCCGACAATGCAGGTGGCAAGGCCGCTGGGCATGCGCTCGTTCGCGGCCGTGACGGTGATGCTCCAGGTCTCGCCGCCCGGCGTGGCCCAGATACGCATCAGGCCAGCGACGCCGGCCTCCACGACCCCGAAGCCGACAACCCGCTCGCCATGCCTTTCCGTCAGCAGAGCTTCGACGCGGTCGGCGTCACCGCAGGGCGGCGTCTGCTGGGCAAAGGCGGCCTCGGCCAGCAGCCAATAAGCCACGCTCAGCGCCACAATCGCAGCAGCGCCGATCAGGATTATCCAGCGCATCATGAACCTCTTTCCGTTGTTGCTAAGGTCGCCGCTCTTCGTTGAGCCGGCGCTTGATCTCTTTCACCTCGGCAATGATCACCTTCACGTCGCCGGGCAAGCCCGCGAGGAGCTTGCGGTCCTCCGCCAGCTCTTCCTTGAGGTAGCGGATCTCGCTCTCCGCAACGGCCACGCGGGTGCCGAGTGACCACACCCAGCGCAGCAAAAACGGCACCGTGGCGGCAAAGAGATAGGCTACCCAGCGGACTAGCTCCGCCAGCAGATGAAGAGGGTCCATGTTCTTAGTCCTGCGTCATCGATAGCGAACGCGCGCAGAGCCCAGATTGAAGGAACCCACGAAACTAGCCGTCGCGAGTTGCACCCTGTCCAGCTCGCCAGCGAGGTCGATTTTACCCCCGCCAATGTGAAAATTTGCGCCCGTCGATGGCGCTTGTCTTACCATCCAGTCGGCCAGCCACAGGTTTTCATCGTGGCCCTGCCGCTTGATGCGCATGACGCCGCTCAAATCCGCATTGCTTTGGTAGTTGTCGTCTCGCGCGACGTGGAAGGCGCCGGTGAAGTTCGACGCCGCGACCGCTGTCCCCAAAAATGCCAGAGTGGACGAGATGTAGCCCGGGCTAGCAAAGCCACCGGACGTTCCAAGCTGAACCACAGGCGGCTGGTTGTTCGTATTTGCCCGCACGGCATTGAAAAGAATCTCAAGCTCACGAATGCCAGCTGGCAGCTCGGACGCCAGGACAACGGTGCTTCCAGACGTGGTCGCGACCGCAGGCATCTCCGTCCAGTCGAAGCTGCGCGCCGCCTCATACCAGCCCGCGCCGTGCTCGCCTTCTCCCGCATCGCGTCGTTCCAGCCAGATTGCCCCGTCCAGATCGCTGAGATCGGCGTCGGCATTGTTTCGCAGGTAGATGTTTCCGCCTCCACCGCCGTTGTGCCGAATCCTCGGAACCTGGCCGCTGCTGCAAGCCTGGACTTTGATAACGCTGCCTACCGGATGATTGGTGGCGGCAATGGTGTCGAGATTGTCAGTCGCGGCTGCGGCCTCGTTGTTGATGAGGACTCTGCTCTTGGTCGGCGTGATCGCCCCTGAAGCAATAGTGAGCGTCTCGCTTTGGAGGACAAAGGGTGCGCCCACGATGAGATCGCTATTGACTGTCAAATCCGCCGAGAAGGTGTTCGCGCCGCTGTGTGTGTTCTCCCCGTTCAAGAGCGGGATGGTCGCGCCGGACGTGCCAAGCGCCGTCGTGGCGGCCGCCGTCAGCTCAAGGAATGTGCGCATTGCCGGCTCATCGGCCAACCCGACAAGCTCTTCGCCCTTCGCTGACAGCACGGCGTCATCCGGCGCGGTAGACGCAGCTAGAATGACGCCCTGTTCGTCGCTGCTGACCTGCAGGCTGGCGCCCATGCCGCCTGTGAGGTTGAGCGTCAGCCCGCTCTCCGGCGCCTGGCTGCCCTTCGCCACCTTGAGCGCGCGGGCAATGTCCGTCTCCAGCTCCTGCAGGCGCGCGGTGATGATATCCAGCCGGCGCTCCAGCGGCTCGGCCGCCAGCGCTCCGCCGTCAATGAGATCGTCCGGCTGCACGTCCGGGCTCAAGCGCCGGATGACCAGCCGCTCCGCCGTCGTAGGCGCAACGTTCATGGTCACCTGCCCGGTGCCCCCGTCCCCGCCGTCCACGCTGTAGTCGCCGCCCAAGCTCTTCAGGCTCTCAGCACCTGTCGCCTCGGTGACGACGATCACCTCAAGGTCGCTCGTCGCGTGGAACTCGAAGGTGACGTCGAAGACGGTCGTGCTGTTGTCGCCGTCATAGCGGACGACGGTCTCTGTCGTGACTAGGGTCATGGGCACTGTGCTCCCGTGAAGTAAGAAGAAACCCCGCGCGGCGGCGGGGCGGACTGTGCGTCAAGCTGCGTTCGGAGAACGTTTCATCACCCGACGCGGCTGGGTGTGAAAAAGAAGTCCTGCCGCTCGGCCTCGCGGGCGCGGCGGGCCAGACGCTGGCGCACGCCGGGCAAGGCGGCCTCCAAGACGCGCTGCAGGAAGAGGTTGTCGAGCCCGAAGCGTGCGAAGAAGACGGTGGCGAAGTCCTCGCGTTCGAGCAGCGCGGCTAGGGCATCGGCCGCCGCCGCCTCGCCGTCGCGCAGCTGGCCCGCGAGCTTCGGCAGATCGGCGATGCCGCTGTCTTTCAAGACCGGGCCCGCCAGGGCAGCGAGCGGCCGTCCATCCAGACGCCGTGCCACGAGGTCAAGCAGGAAGTCGCCATAGAGGCCAAGCCCGCCACCTTGGGTCATGGCGTCCCGCCAAGCCTGGCGCCATGCCGCGTCGTCACGCTTGCGCGGCCCCTCTTCGCCGCTTCCATCTCCGACTTCTTCAGCGATCTCGGTTGCGCGCTTGGCGCCGTGGCCGAAGAGCGCGCTCCACATCAGCACTTGGGCGAGCCCCAGGATCTCGCCGTGGCCGTTGGTCAGCGCCTTGGCCACCTCGTTGTCGCCCCGGCGCAGGATGGCCTGGCCTTCGCGGTTCTGGGAAGCGGCCAGTGGAAAGAGCGCGAAACGCTCGGAGTAGCGCAGGAGCACCAGCTCCGCCCCGCCCAGCAAGGTGCCGATGGCGGAGAGTGGCGCCAGCGGCCGAGGTGCCTCGGCGTCCTCGAAGAGCGCCAGGGCCGAACGATCGGTGAGGTAGTCCGTGAGCTTCCGGCCGAGTTCGCTCTCAGGCCCGTCCGGCAGCGCCTCCGGCGTCACGTAGTCGCGGCCGCCAGCCAGGCGCCGGGCCGCCTTGCGCAGGGCCGGCCAATCTTCGGCGCCGATCTCGTGAAAGCCGAGCTCGCTCTGCAAAGCCGGCTCCAGCGCGTCGAAGTCCCGTGTGTTGTTGCGCGCCAAGCGATGGCTCATGGCCTGAGCCACGGCGCCGCGCAGGCTCTCGTCCCACCAGGCGCCGCCGTCGAGCTTCAGCCGATAGCGGAGCAGCCGCCCGGCCGTCCCGGGATAGCCGTCGGCAGCCTCAGCCCGCGCCAGGATGCTGCGGGACATGGCCTCGTGAAAGACGCTCAACATGGCCGCCAGCTCCTGCCGCGCCCGTGGCGTGCGGCGGCTGGCGATCAGGTTGGTCAGGTCGCGCTCCAGGTCGGAGAGCAAACCCCGCCCCCGGGTCTCAAGCCGGGCGGCACCGTCCGGCGCCTGGGTGATGCGCCCGGCCATCAGGCCACCGAGGCGGGCGAAGGCGCGCTGAGCCTCGGCCCCGGCGGCGACGCGCGCGGCGATGCCCTCGGCCGGCAGGCTCATGCTACCGTCCAGCCTGGCCAAAGCGGCCTTCAGACTCCGCCGCGCTTTGCTGCGGCTTTTGGTGTCGGCGACCAGGTCCTGCAGAGCCCCGTCAAGACTGTCCCGAAGATTTGGGCCGAGCGCGCGCATCAAGCCGGTGGTGCGGCCGAGACGCTCCAGGCCGAAGAGCAGCGCTTCATTCAAGGTGCCGGCGCTGAAGCGCTCCAAATAGTCGAACCAAGCATCGGCGTTGCGGAAATGCAGCAGGCGGTCGTTGGTCAGCAGGCGGGCGACGGCCTGCATCCAGGCACGTGCACCCTCGCCGTCTTCGTCTCCGCCCGTCTCGTCCAACGCGATCGGCCGCAGGGCCGCGCCGAGCAGCAGGTGCTGAGCGCCACGCGACAGGGCGTCGTACACCCGGCGCAGGTAACGCTCCCGGTCGCGCACGCCCTCGAAGGTCCGCTCGTCCAGGCGCTCGGCGAGAAAGTCGCGCCAGGCCTGGAAGCCGGCGAAGCGGATGCGGTCAGCGTCGTGGCTCTGGCGCAGGACATAGCCAGGCAAAGGCTTGACCCAGGCGCCGGCAGCCTCGACCTCAAGGCGCGCGGCGCGGTCGTACTTGGCGAGGATCTTGGACAGCGCCGCCACCTCGCCCGGGCCGATCACGGTTGTGCCGCCACGAGTGGCGCCCCCGCGTGAGGTGTCAGTGGCTGTGGTGTTATCGCGTCCAGTGTCGGTGCGCGCAGTGTCGGGGCGTAAGGTATCGTTAGAGCTCCCGCCGTTCGCAGCGGGGCCCGGCACTGACGGACCGTCCGACTGTTGCTGTTGGGGCGGTTCCGGAACGCTTGGCGCAGCGGTTCTCGGGTCGACCGGCGATGCTTCTCGTAGCTGGCCGGAGCGTCGATCGCGCGCCTTGGCTGCCCCGGTGTTCTTGCCCTCCTCCAGGTCCCAAAGCGCGCGGACCACGCGGCGGTCCAGGTGGCCGTAGTTCAGTTCGGGGATAAGATCAGCGCGCTGCAAATCGGCGAGAAGGCCGCCGAGGAACTTGGCGGCGAGACCCTGCGCCTGCGCCGCGGCCGAAACGGTTGCACCGTCGTCGACATCACCGGCATCGAGCAGCCAGGCTTCGAGGCCACGCCGCGGCTCGCCGGCATGGTGCGCCTGGACGAAAGCCGAGAGCGCCTCGCGCCGCTGCCGGGTCAGCCCCGCGTTGTGCCGAGCCACCTTGGCAGCCTCCGCCTCTTCCCGCGCCATCTCTTCCGCCGCTGCGGCTAAACCCGCCTCGCCCAACAGCCCGCGCGCCTGGCTGACGGCGGCGCGGCGTCGCAGCTCGGCCTCGAGTCGCCCCGGGGTGACGTGCAGCGACTCCGCTCCCGCCTCGCCCGACCCATTGCCAGACGCAGTGCCCCCGTCAGCGCCCCTCCGTATTCGATCGACAAAGCGCTGAAGGCTCATGCGCGTGCCTCCTTGAAAAAGAAAAACCCCGCTCGCGGGCGGGGGCTTGATGGGAGCAGCGATGCGAAGGAACCTATCGCAACTCGCTACACACGATAAGTTCGCACCAACTACTGAATAGGGCCCGCGAACCCTGAGTTAGGTGGCCGGCGGTTTATCTCGTTGTCCTGATCGAGCAAGCGCATGAACAACAGCACCTCGTCGTTGGCTGGAATGCGACCTTGGGCCAAAGCGGCTGTGTAGCCGTCAAGTAACAGCACTCGCTCTTCAGGGGACAGTCCTTCTACGAAACGGCGGTCTTCATCTTCGGCGCCTGACTGTTGCAACAGTTGCTGAGCGGTGGTTCTGACGCCAGCTTCCGCCGCGGAGCGTGCGGCCCTGGAGGGAATGTTGCTGATGCCGCCCGGCACTTCAGGAATGTCCCCGCTGCCATCCAAGCCGCGTGCCGTGAGGTCACCTGCATTTCGAGATCCCACAGAACCGTCGGATGACGAACGAAAGAGGCGGCGGAAGTGCCCTACGAAGGCACCGGCACCAATCGCAACCATCATGTCCTGGAAGAGCTCCCACTCGTCACGACCTTCGCCATGTTTGCGTCTGTCCACTTCCACGAAGACCTGCGTCGCGACGAAGTCCTTCAGACCTTCGGCGGCACCGAGCAAGATGGGAACCACCTTCGGCCCAAGTCTTGGACCAAGTATCTTTCCAAACCGAACAGCAAGCTTAACCACTCTGATCGGCAGTCCGAGGAGTGTGAGGAGCAGGTTGCCCGGCTCCGCCGTCATCAGCACCTCGGCGCCGACGACTGCGGCGACTAGGTGCATATCGCTCTCGGCCCGTGCAAAGATCGCTTCTCGAAGAATCCGTTCCCGCTCACGCCGTATCATCAGCTCGACGTGTTCACGCCTTCTCGGCTGATCGAACGTGATATTGACTACGGCCCCAAGTTTGTTTGCGTCCTCAATCGACAGGGCCTCGCCGGTTGCGAGAGCCTCGGCGACATGTCTCTCTTTTGCCCTGCGAAACTGTCCGTGCCCTTTCTGAACTATACCAGTCGCTTCCCTAAGTTCAGCATCTCTGAGTAGTGTGCCCGTGATAGTCTGATTGAAGGAAAGTTGGCGTGCAGTTTTAGCCAGCAGACCAAAGCTCACTTTCAGGTCAGATAGCTTGCGCTCGCCGGCGATGCCGAACTCCAGATCCTTGCCGGAGCAATGCAGAAACCCGCTCATAGACAAAGAACCTCATCTGCACGCAGCTCTGTGCTGACCCAGGCTAGGTATCGGACGGTTGAGACCATGGAACGGCCTCCTCAAAATGGGATAGTCCGGGTTGAAATCGGTGTGCAGTAGCTCGATAACAGCAGTGGATTGCTCGGCAGCCACTTAGCTGCAATGGCTAGACTGCAGGCTCACTCTTGGGGATCGGGTCTGCAGCCGTACTCGTAAGTTGCCGAGAGACGGTCCCCATCGACCTGCAACTTGGCCTCCCAGTAATCCAGAAGCCAGTTTCCAAAGTGATGAATGGTGTGCTCTGCCATGTGCGGCGAGTAGGTGCGGCAATCCGCTAGATCTATGTACGCAACCTCATGAATGAAGCGAGCAATCTCATGGGGCGGCTGCGAAAGGTCCGCGCCTTGCAAGTTGACGAAGATCGTCACGACCAGTGCGTATTCCATGCGCCTTTTACATCGCCCTAGATGATCAGGAAGCGCCGAATCAGGGTCATCAAGTTCGCTTAATCAGGACTACAAGAAGCGCCGGAATAGACCACCAGTTCTTCGCCATCTTGCATATAGGGCTCCCAGTAAGCCCGCAGCACCTCTTCAATGGTCTCGACCATTTGATTGCTGTCCTCGCGCAAAGCTTGACGGCAGACTTCCATACTCTCCATGGGGATCTCGTGAAAGAGCTCCGCGACATCAAAGAGCTGCGGCTCGCCGTCAATATGCATCAGCGCGAAGATAAAAGCCCCTACGGAGAGCGTCGCTGTCATGGCTTTCTTCTAGCTACTGTGCCGCATACGAATCAACAATCTTGAGTCGCGAGTCACGAGCAAGCCTGCTGCAATGCTGCTTGTTCGAACGCGCTATCGCTGCCCGTCTTGTACGTCCGGTTCATCCCCTTGCGGCTCGGCTCGATTGCTCGGCAGCGGCATTCTGCCCGGCGGCTGGAAGTTACGCCGTACTCCGTTGTCGTTCGACACTTCGCCTTGCTGGCCTTCCTGCCCCTTCGGTTTCGATACGCCTCCGAAGCGGCGAAATTTGTTCGTTGCAGCCTCGGCTTTTGCCGCTTCCATACCCTCCTTGATCTCTTCCCAAGTAAAGGCGACGAAGCTGCCGTCTGCATACTTGACCGGGCGCCCCTCGCCGTCGACCAGTTGCACGCCATCGCAGGTGTTGCGCCAACGGCCATGCCCACGCACGTGATCGGCGTAGAATTCCTTCTTGTCTTGCAGCCTCAAAAAGCGGCTTTGGTTGTTGATGATTCCTGCCGCGGCGAAACTAAGCTCGCTCGCCTCCAGGTCATCGAGCATACTATCCAAAAAGCCCTCAATTCCACTCGCCCGACCGAGGTCATCGAAGGTCTTCAGAACATCCGGAGAAATCAGAAGGCTGTCGGTGACTCGTTCAAACGGAAAGAAGGCTCTGAGTGCTTTGGGAAGCGAATTGCTGATTCTGCCTTCCGCAACCAGTAGCAGTGCGAGGCGCGTTGCCATGTCCAGACGGGCGAGCCCTTCCTGCTCTCGGCCGCCCTCCGCGAAGGTCTCCAAGAAACTGCTGGCATACAATGCCATGTTACTTTCGATCCTCTGCGGATCGCCAACCTCTTTGCGAAGTTCATCAAGGCTCTTTCCGGCAGCTCTGCTCCAAGCATCTATGAATGTCTGCGATGCTCCAGAGAGAACTAGAAGCGCAATACCGCTCTGATCTCGGTTGAGTTCCACCGCCGCAATCTCATTCAACACCCGCCCAGCAGAAGGACCGTAGTATTCGTCAATGTCCCGCCACCAGGCGACCTGCCCATCGAAATCCAGGGAAGCGAGTTCCCTTGCCTTCTCGGCGGCATCCGGCTTGGTCAAAACTCGATTGCCGATATCGGTGCCTTTGATCTCCGTTTGCCGCGCGTCGGACACCCCAACTGCATACTGCGTTGCTTGCGCAGCCTCCTGCCGCGCCTGCCTTCGCTCCTCGGGCGAAAGATCCGGTCTGTTCGCATAGGCGCGCGCCGCCTCTGCTTTCGCATCGATTTCCCGAATGTCCTTGTCGTGAGCCCGCACATGCTGCTTCGAATCGTTCTCCAAACTGCGCTCGATCTCGGTGACGGCACGGCGGACAACGTTAGCCGCTTCGCTATCCGGCGGAGCGGCAACACCGCGCACCGGATCCGGCGGCCGCTCGCCTTGAAAGTCGGGACCTCGTTCGCGCCCGATGACTTGGTCGCGTTCTTCCTGCGTGAGCTGCGCAAGCACATCCGGATCGACATCGCTATCGGATTGGACGTCGGGAGTGCGGGTGGGTTCGCCCTCCGACGGGGCTTCGTCTCTCTCGCTCCGAAGACCCGTCGATGCCGCTTCACGATTTGCCGTGCGCTCGGCTGAGTCTTCGGCGCCGGCCGCTTCGTCAGCGGCAGCCTCGGCAACACTGTCCAGCCCACCGGCTGCTTCGAGCGCTTTATTGCGCTCCTCGGCCGGTGCAGCCGCGTATTTGTCGTAGGCCTCAGCAGCGGCCAATTCCTCTTCCAACTGTCGCGCCTTCCGTTCGCCGACCTCGCCGGGGAAGATCTCGCGCAGCGCATCCGGCGTGATGTGCGGGTCGGCGCCTTCGCCGGCTCGCAGGCGTTGCAGTTCCAGCCGCTGGCGGGTGTCGGCATCGACCTGCCGCTCCATCAGAGCGGCGCGCTGGCGCTGTCCGACCTCGGCAGTGGTCTGCACGACCAGCGCCTCCATCTCCTCCGGCGGGAGAAGGCCTTCGAAGCGCCCGGCCTCCATCTCGCGCAGCAGAGCCTCGGGGTTCGGGCCGGCCAACCGCGCCTGGCGGTAGCTCGTGAAGATAGCACGCCGCGCCGCCAGCACCTCCTCTTCGATCAGATCGGGGCGCAGGCCGCTCGCCCGAATCATCTCTTCCATTTTCTGGAAGGCATAATCCAGCCTCGCCGGTTCCTGCCCAACAAGCTTCAGATACTCCTGGCGAGTGCTCGTAATTCCCTGCCGAATGGCAAGGATGCCACGGTCGCGCTCAACGGCGTAGGCCTCGTTGTAGGACTCGGCCCGATGCGCTTCCAAGTCGGTGCTGAAAAGCGGCCGAAGTTCCGGCGCGACACGATCGATGATCTCTTCGGCACGGCGGTCATAGTCTTCCAGCCAAGCCTGGGCGAAGCCGCTGGCGTCACCATCGCCGAGCGCCTCGACAGCCTGAGCGAAGGCCTCCGAATTCTGCCGCAGGAAGCGGGCAAACGCCTGGCTCGCCACTTGAAAGTTCTTTCGCTGCCCAACGCTCTCCGGCCTCGCTGGCTCCGGGTCCACCGCAGGCTGGGCGATGGGCCCGAACTGCAACCGCGTGTCCTCTACCTCCCGATCCTTGGGTGGGCCGGGGCGCAGATGGTTGCGGGTGCGAGGCTCGGCGGCCTCGACATCGAGGTCGCCGCGCAGGTCCGGGCCGCGCCCGGGCTGAACCCGCGGCTCCCGCAGATCTGGGCCGCGGCCAGGTTGAACGGCCGCCTTACGTGATTCGGCGACAATTGGCCCCAGCGCATCGCGCTCCTCGGGAGGGCCTGCGCGCAGGCGGCTGGGCCGCGCGCCGGCAGTAACGACTTTCGGCATGGCTTCGCCTCCCTACTAACCCTCGACCTTTGGGACCAGCTGCCCAGCGACTTCGGTGCCGCCGGTCAGGAGCGCGGCACACGCCTTGCGGCGGACGCACAGCCCCTCTCAGCGCCGCTCCGTATCCGATCGGGAAAGCGCCAACGGCTCATACGCATGCCGCCTTGAAAATGAAAAACCCCGCTCGAAGGCGGAGTCGAAACGGAACGGGACAGGCTGCGTTACGGCTATGACACTATCTCAAAGCAGCCTACGTCGGTTGTGAAACGGACGTCGCGACGATCCGGCTTCAACACACGCATCCAATGGTCGCGAAAGGCATCTTCCATATGCTCCGCAACATCTTCGCCATTTTGCTGCTTGTAGAGTTCGCAGTCTTTATTGGTCTCGAAGAGCACCTCATGAAAGAGGGCTGCATGCGGCACCCAAATGGAACTCCCGTCTTCCTCCAAACCACGGAGGTCAAAGAAGACGGCAACGACCAGTTCGAAACCCATTGCTAGTGACCTGCTCCATACTGCGGGACGCGAGCTAGTGGTTCGCGTAAACTAGGGTTCTCTCTCGAAGCAATCGACATCGAGGTCGACACGCAGGTCCTCTCTTTCAACACCGAGCTCTTCGAACCACCAAGCACGCGCCGTCTCCTCGATGAACACGGCGTCTTCAGCAGTATACCCTTCGAGGTAACTCCGGCAGCTCTCCATGGTATGGAACGCCATGTGTTGGTAAAGGTCGCCAACCTCTTTCCAGACGACCTCGCCGTCGGAAAGGATTCTCAGATAGATATCGGGATGGGAACTCGGGGCGCTGGTATACCCGGCCCCTCTTCCGGAAACTTGACCGAGCCCGTCAGCTTATCAATCAGAATGCTGACTGGGTCGACCTCACCCAATGCCAGTGCGAAGACAGTAACAAGCGTATCGATCGCAATATTGTCAGAGCGGCGAAGGAGAGCCTCGAGAGTCCGAGCAGTGCGATCGCGCTTGACCAGAAGACGAGCGTAGCTCATCGGAATTGGCCTATCGACGACCACGCCAAATCGGCGCCGGACCTCGGGTGGCGTTAGAAACGTCGCGACCTTATCCGGATCTCTATGTTTGCGCCTTCCCCTCGTGTTACCGCCAGGCTCGATTGTGTACAGGCCGTCTTGCTTGGCTCTCATGTCGACGAAAAACCTGAGCAGCCCGGTCGTATCGGTGTCTAGCACGGCCGTGTCTATGCCTGCGATCAAGACTTCTAGCTCCCAGGCCGAGAGAGTCGTTAGGGGCCGTGTACCGTCCATGCCAGCAGCAACATCTACTTCGGAGCAGAGCACAAACGGGCTCATAGGCTCTCTCCCGTAACAGCAGCGCGAACACGATCACCACCACCCTCCCACGCCTCGATCTCAGCCCAGGTCACGGTAAGGAAACTGCCGTCCTTGCGAACCACCGGTCTTCCCAACTGATCGAGCAACTGGACACCGTCGCAGGTGTTGCGCCAGTAGCCGTGGCCACGAATGTTGTTTGTGTACTGCTCGGCGAGTTGCTCCTCGTCCAAGTGAAAGGGCATGTCATTCCGCAAACCAGCCTGCGAGGCATCGACATCTCCAGCCCAAACGCTTCTCCGGATCCAAATGAGGAAGTTGCTGACTTTGTCTGGGTCCAGCTTTGATCGCAGACCATTCTCCGGCTCGACCGGTAGAAGAACCACGTCATCGCCACCCATTCGTTGGAACGGAAAGACAGCCGCAAGCGCCATAGCAATAACTTCGTCGACGTTGCCTTTCCCATCCTGGAACAACTGCCACGCAATCAACTCCGCTGCTTTGAGCCGCGCATCGCCTTCCCGGTTGAGGCCATTCTCACCAAAAGCTGCCCGGAGTTCTTCGCTCTCGCGCCTCACGCCATCACTGATTTGACTTGCTTCCGTACCGAGCATGTTCCGCCGGTGCTCATTCTCCGGCTTCGCTAAGGCTTGGCGCAGAGCCTCCGCTTCAACGGTTCGTCCAGTGATCCAAAGGTGCGCGGCGACGCCCATCGCGTCGGGAACACCCGCCTGAATCAGCTCATCGAGCACACGGCCAGCATGCCGTCCTCGGCTCACTGCGAAATTCCAGAGTCGCTCAACACGCTGCAGCATCGGCAGTGCGTCGAGCTCAGCCAAGGTTGTCTCTATCTTTTCGTCGCTGAGGGCACGGCTTCCTTCACTCGTGCCTCGAATGCTCTCTTGCTCGGCCATACAGAGATCGATGGCCTTTTCATTCAGTCGTACTTGCTCACCATAGTCCGTTGCCTGCTCCGCGGCCTGCGTTGCCTCGCGGCAGGTATCCGAGTACTTCAATACGTGGCCAGCGGGGTCCTTTTTGAAGCTCTCCCGATTGTCCTCGACACCCAGCTCTTCAGGGCCCTTTTCGAGATTAGCGTTCTGCCCTGCCGCGATGCTCTCTTGGCCTTCTTGGCGGTCTGCATCGGGCTCAACGTCACTCGCTTCGCCGGACAGCGTGTCAGCGCCCTCACTGCCTTCGAGGCGGTCGCTTTCCGTGCCACCTGCGAGCGTTTCGTCGCCCTGGCCAGCAGCAAGCGTCTGGTCCGGCGCTTCTCCTCTTGTGCCGCTTTCACTTTCGAACACACCGAAAGCCGCTTCGATCTCGGCCGGCGTCATGAGCGCTGTTCGCGCACGAACCTCAGCGCGTCTGCGCTCGAACTCCAACTGCCGCGCCTTCCGTTCGCCGACCTCGCCGGGGAAGATCTCGCGCAGCGCATCCGGCGTGATGTGCGGGTCGGCGCCTTCGCCGGCTCGCAGGCGTTGCAGTTCCAGCCGCTGGCGGGTGTCGGCATCGACCTGCCGCTCCATCAGAGCGGCGCGCTGGCGCTGTCCGACCTCGGCGGCGGTCTGCACGACCAGCGCCTCCATCTCCTCCGGCGGAACGATGCCTTCGAAGCGCCCGGCCTCCATCTCGCGCAGCAGGGCCTCGGGGTTCGGGCCGGCCAGCCGCGCCTGGCGGTAGCTCGTGAAGATGGCGCGCCGTGCCGCCAGCACCTCCTCTTCGATCAGATCGGGACGCAGGCCGCTCGCCCGAATCATCTCCTCCATTTTCTGGAAGGCATAATCCAGCCTGGCCGGTTCCTGCCCGACAAGCTCGACGTAGTCGTCGCGCGTCCCCCCAATCCCCTGCTGGATAGCAAGGATGCGCCGGTCGCGCTCGAAGCTGTCGGCTTCAGCAAAGCTCTCGGCCCGCAGCGCTTCGAAGTCATTGCCAAAGAGCGCGCGGACCTCCGATGGAATGCGATTGAAAACCTCTCCTGCGCGGCGGTCGTAGTCCTCCATCCAAGCTTGCGCAAAGCCGGCAGCATCACCCTCCACTGCTCCCTGTGCTTGGGCGAAGGCTTCGCCGTTCTGCCGCAGGAAGCGCGCCAGCTCTCGGCTGCCGGTCTGAAAGGCGTTGCGCTGCCGCACACTTTCCGGGTCTACCGGCTCCGGGCTGATTGCTACCGAGTTCTGCGAAGGCCCAAGTTCGCGTGCCGTGCCGGCATTCGAAGAACCAAGGCGCTCCGACGGTATGATGCGTTGTTCCGCTGTTGCAGACGCGCTTGCGTCCGCGTCGCTCTCAGCTCGACGGACTTCACGGCTGCGCAGCGAGTCGCCCTCGCGCTCATCGGGAGAGCCTGCGCGCAAGCGGCCAGGTCGCGCGCCGGCGGTGACAACTTTTGGCATATCCTATCGCCCTGCCATGCCGGCCAAACGACCCGTAACAGGATCTCGAATCAGCGCCGGCCGAGTGTCGAAGCTCGGTTCATCTCCATTGCCGTTCGGCTTACGATTCTGAGCGATGCGAGTCGCGCCGCTGAGAAGCTCCGTGCCGGCACTGAAGAAACCCTCCCGCCGTGCCTGGCGGCCGCCGAAGCGGGTCAGTGCCGCCTGGTTCTCCTGATTGCGGGCGGCGATCTCGCCTTCGAAGCGTATGGCCTGCAGCGCCAGCTCGGCTTGCTTGGCGTTGTCGGCCAAGAGGTCGATTGGCTGGCCAATCAGGGCTGTCCCTTGACCGCCGAGCTGGACGACCTGCTGGCCGAGGGCCTGGCGCTGCGCGCGCCGTTCTTGCGCAATCTCGAACTGCGCGCGGTTGCGCACGCCCTGGGCCTGCTGCTCGGTCGCCTGCGCCTGGGCTCTAGCGGCCGCATCGGTCGCGTTGCCTTCGCGGATGGCACCGACAGCGCTCATGGCGGTGCTGACGGCCATCAGGCCGATGGTAACGGGGTCGCCGCACATGTCGTTCGCCTTCTCCTCAACCTGCGTTGCTGGTGATCTGCATGGCGTAGCTCGCCACGGTCATGGGGGCGGCGCCCACCGGCTCGAAGCGCACGACGAGATCTTCGTCGGTGAAGCCCTGGGGCGCGCCGTAACTCCGAAGGCCGGTGAAGAGCGGCGCGGAGCTGCCGAGCGGATCGGTTGTCTTGCGGAACTGCGCCTCCAGCATCGCGCCAGGCCGGCCATAGCGGGCCAGCAAGGTGTCCACGAAGCGGATGCCGATGCGGTGCCCGGCCTTGGGAAAGCCCATGCTGGGACCGGACTGGTTGCCGGGCTCGAGCGGCAGGGTCTCGATCGCGCTTTTGGACGCATAGTCCAGGCCGATCGTCACCCTGGCAGCGGCACGGGTGATGGTGAAGCTGCCGTCGTTCGCTATCGTTACATCGGGCTGCAGGGCACCGTCCGCCCAAACGCCCACAGTCTCGCCCGCCAAGTGCTCGGCCCCTGCGAAGCTGGTCTTCAGACCGCCCTCGTACGTGATCACACTGTCCAGGAAGACGGCACCGATCTTGTCGTCCGGGCTTGCGGGCCGGTACTCGCTCGACAGCACCTCGACGTAGCGCTTGATGAGGCCGTTGATCCTGCGCTCGACGATCAGCCAGACGTCGTCCTGATCGGGTTCCGGCGTGACCGCGACCGACAGCACCTTGACCTCACTCCCGCCCAAGGGGTGCCGGTGCCAGGCCGTCACCTCCTGCTCGCGCAGCAAAGTGAAGCCAAGCAGGCCGCCGCTGTTGTCGACCGCCCAGAGAATGGACCAGGGCTGTCGCTGATAGGCCAGCCGCGCAATCCCCGCTTCCGTGATATGACTAGCTAGGGCGTTCATGTCCGGGCTCTTGAAGCCATCGGCCTGAATGTTGAACGCCATCTCATGCAGCTTCCGGCCGGCCCGCTGCACGAAATACACGGCCTGATCGAGCTTCACCGGCCGCACCTGGGCCGCCCCGGCGGAGGTCGCCTTGACGGCCGTGACGTTCTCCGGCGTCAGCGCCTCACCCAGGCTCGAGGCTTGCAGAATCCACTCACCGCCTTCGGTCAGCACCCGCAAGGGGTCGGCCGAGAGGATGGCGCGGATGGCATTGACCTGGTCGTCGGCCAAGGTGCGGGTGATCGCATTGTCGGCCAGGATATCGCCGTTCTTCTCCGAACCGTTGAAGAGCTCCTTGTCTGGGCCAAAGCCGCCGACCACCGTGCTCCAGACGGTCTGCGGCTCGTGCGTCGTACGGCCGGTCCAAAGCCGCTCTTCGTGGAAGCTGCCCACCGCCGGCCAGCCGCGCCGGTCGCTCCAGGCGCCCTCGCTCCACTGCGTCGTGCCGAATGTGCGAACGGGCTGCGGAATGCGTTCCAGAACAACCGCCGTCGCGCTGGTCGGGCTGGCCACATCGGTAATGCGGACGACACCGAAAATGCCCGACTCGAAGGTCCACTCGACCGCCCCGTCAGAGCGCGTGCCCTCTTCGTGGACAGGCGCCCTGTTGCCCGTCGTGCCACCGGCCGTCGTAGTGTAGAAAAGACTATCGTTCACCGCGCGCGCAGAGCTGCCGAAGGCCTTGTTATTGTTCCAGGCAGTGATGTTGCTCAGGTCGGTCGCGCGCAACTTCCAGAGCGCGCCCCTGTGCTCAGGCTCGAAGACGCTGCTCGTCGCCGTGAGCGTGACCGTTCCAATCGCGCCTGACGGTGTGATGGTGATGGCTGGGTTGTCGTTCTCCGGCAGGAAAGGTCCGCCCTCGAACTGCAACTCTTCCATCGTCCAGTCGGTATCGGATGTGCGCTTTACCTTTCGCGGACGGTAGCCGGGGTGGAAGAGATAGAGAATGTCCGCGCTCTGTGTCCAATAGAGCTGATGCAGGTCGGCAGTGCCATAAGGCGTGGCGATCTCCAGCGGATTGCTGCCACCTTGCACCTGCCCGCGGTCGCGGAAGACACGGAAGTACCTGTCCCCGAACTCCAGCATATAGGCTTGGGTGGTCGAGAAGATGAAGGGAACGAGCACCGCCTCGGCACTATCTTTGGTCTCGGCCAGAAAGATCGTGCCCGGCCTTCGCGTCGCTGGGCCCTGAACGCTGGGAATGAAGTTGCTCACCAGACGGCAAGCGGTGGAGTACTGGGCGACATCGCTGCGCCCCAGCATCTCCGGCGACCACTCTCCCCCGCTGAAGGTGTATTGCTGTGACTGGATGCGCGGCATCTCGGAGACTCCCCTGCTACCAGCTCGCGCCGCTCAGGCGGGAGTCGACCCAGGTGGTCCCGTCCTCGAAGGGCTCGGGCGTGCCTTCCTGTGCGTCGATCGCTTTTGCCGCGTCCAGCCGCTCCTGATAGATGCGCGCCATCTGCTCGGCCAAAGCCGCGCTGCCGCTCGCCATGTAGGCCGCCTGCCAGGCAAGCCGCGCTTCCAGCGCCTTGATAGTGAGGGGATCCCAGAGCGCCGGATTGACGATGCGCCCGATGTAGCGGATGGGCAAAGGCGCCTCGAGATCGGTCAGGAGGCGCCGACCCGAGATCTCCCAGACATCGCTGTCCTGCCGGTTCTCTTCGTTCCCGACCGCCCAAACACGCAGGCAGAACTCAGGCTTCGGACCAGCCGGCAGTTCGTAGGCGCGCCTGAAGCGGAAGGCCGGCGCCTCCGACGAAGCCGCGAGCTTGGCGCGCCGCATGGCGAAATTCCAAGGGTACTCGCGCAGCAGCGAATCCCGCTCCACATCGAAGTTGCGCTTGATGGCGTTGCCGACGTGGGAAGAGCTGTCGCTCAAGCTCGCGATGCCGTTGGACGCGATGAGGTCCAGGGCGCCGTTGATGATGCTGTTGACGCTGTAAGGCACTCCAACCTCCAAGATGAATGCGTCGCCGATATCGCTGTAGTCCGGTGGCGGCGTGGCAAGACCCCAAGCCTGTGTACGAATCGCCGGGGCGCGGGCAGCGGCAGCGCCGAACGGAACGACGATGCCGCTCGCACCACTATGTGCCGCGCCAGTACGGGCCGCCGCCGTCCCCGATACAGCATTGCCGACGGTGCCCGACGCTTGCGTCCGCGCGGCCAAGGAGGACGCCGCAGCACTTCCTGAAACACCATGGGCACCAAATGCTGCGGCCGAAGCTGGGCCGGCCGTGGCAGCTGCTGTGCCCGTTACACTGCTTCCGCCAGACGAACCGACGAAGAAAAGCTGCGGCTCAGGCCGTGCCCAGAGGAAGGGGTCATCGGCCAGCGCGCGGAACTCCTCCTCTCTCAGATGAAACTGGCCGTAGAACGCGCAGTGATACGAAACGCCCGCCAGCTCGCTACCGATTTGCAACTGCAGCGTATGGCTCTGATTGCCGAGCGAATTGTTGTCCGTCTCCGTATGAACCAAAACCTGTCCATCGGAGGCTCGCCGGTAGTAGAGCGACGCGTTATTGGCGTCGGTGCCGTCCATCGTCGCGGCGATGACGTGCAGCCCGTCCCCGACATTGTTGATGCCAGCAGCAGAGCTGAGGCTAATGTTACCGCCGCCTAGGTGGTACACCATGGCGAAGTCGGAGCCTGTCGCACCGTTGTCGTCGAGGCGAAATCGCCAGGACGTCTGGTTGATGGTGTTGTTGAAACCGGTGTCTCTGGCTCCTGCGAAGAAGCCGTCGTACCGCACCCCGTTGGCCGGGAAGTTCGTCGAGAAGGCCACGAAAGCCGTGTGCGGGACAGTGCTGTTCGACGCCGGATTAGAAGGGTCGTCGTTAAAGCAGAAGCGCCGGCCAGGATTGGCATTCGCCAGCCCCAGGCTCCAGCCCAGATAGCCCGACGTGGCGCCGGACGTGATGGCTGTGGGCTGATGCAGCGCCGGCAGGCCGTTGACGGTTTCCAGCGTCCATCCGGGATGCACCGTCGCCGGGCGGCTGCCTGCCCACTTTGTGTGGAGCATCTGCACACCAGCGGAAGGCAGCCAATAACCCTCCATCCCGGACCAAATCCGGCGGAAGCGAGACTTAGGCGCTGTGTCTCTGACCGGAGCCTGAACGAGCATGGCTAAATCTCGATGTTCGTGGCTCTCTGGTACCCAGCGCCGTTAGATTTGATGCGCAAAGACCCGACCCAAACCAGGTCCTCGCTGGCAACGAAGTCCAAGGCATCCGAAGGGAACGTTGTACCCCCATCGGTGCTGGTCTCGATGTAGATATCGATCGTGCCGTCAGCGGCCGCATTGGTCGCCGTTACTGTGACAGTGGCGTGCAAGCCAACGAACTGGTCGGTTGAATTGTCGACCGCGCCGAACTCGGCCGCGCTACTGTCGGTCAGATCTGGGGTTGTATGGGAGACTGTCTGCTGGTTAGCCTGGAAAGTGCCGTCGCGCTTGACCCCTCGATAGGTGATCTGGAGGGAGTCGCTGCCCGTCACGGCAAGCGTTTGCCCGGTGTTATTGATGGCGTAGAAGCGCCAGTTTCTCGCCAGCGTCATATCACACCAGTCCTTTCGACCTCTGCGTGACAAATGCGACCATCACTCGCTCCTCGGGACAGTGAAGGTGAAGGAGGTGATGCGTACGGGGCCGCCCGCCGTGATCGTTGTCGTGTTCAGAATCAGCTCCGCGGTACCGGGGGGATCTTGTCCGACGGCTCCATCAATGACTGCGGTGCCGTTGCCATTGGTTATGCGAAACCAAGCCGCATTGCCGCCTGCATCGGCCATGGCGTCTTCAATCGGAGGCGATACTTCGAGCACGGCTACGCCGGAGGATGCAGCTCCGAAGGCCGGGTTGTTCAAAGAGATCGTGGCAAGCGAGCTAGTGCCGGGCGCAGTTTCCGGATTTGCCGGCTGCGTTCCTCCATAGATCGTTAGCGTTCCAGCACCACCAGCGTTGATGCTGCCCACAATGGCATCGCAGGCGGTATTGGCGGCCGCAACAGTGATCTTGGTTGTCATCGCTCAGGCCCTCACGAAGTCGCGATGGGCGCCTTGGCGCGGATGGCCTCGGCGATGCGTCGCAGGGTGGTCTCGATCGCCAGGGTGTCGGTCATCGCGATCTTGGTATCGTCAAAGACGACCATGACGGCTTTTGACTGAACCTGCGTGCCAGGGTCGATGGTGATGTCGTCCCGCGCGTCGTGAACGTCTGCCTGGACGGTTGCGTTTGCCATGCTGTTCTCCAAAAAGACTGGGGCGGCTTCCGTAAGGAAACCGCCCCGAGTTTGAGGGCCCTCCAGGGAGACCGGAGAGAGGCTTGGTCAGTCCTGGACGTAGGTGACGTAGCCGGTGAGCTTCGTGCCCGCCGGGATTTCCCCCCCGGCGACGGTCGCCTGAACGGTCACGCCCGATTTGCTCTCGATCGGAAAGCTCTTGTCGGCGTCGACGCCGCTACCAGCACCTTGGGAGCTTGCGCCCCAAAGGCCGTCGCCCGCGGAAACGACATTCAAACCATCTACGAGAGCATCGGCATCAGCATCGACTGCAGTGCCGTCCGGTTTGCTATAGGCCTGCCAACCGATGTCCAGTGAGCCGCTCGCTCCAAATGCCGTGCGATGCATGTGGCACTCTTCGAGCAGCACGCGGACATTGCCAGCCGGAAGGCGAACAAGCTCTGCCGTGGAACCGAGTGGGCCGTTGGCTCCGCCTTGCTCGAACTCGAACCGCATGATGCGTTTCACACCCTTCCAGTCGGTGGTCGGGATGCCGACAGGCGGCTGCGCTTCCAAATTCTGAATCTGGGTCGATTTTTCTTGCGTCATTGCCAACCCTCCTTACGGCGTTTCGGTGCAGGGCACGAGAACGACCTTCTTCTCCTCGAGGCGTGCCGCCCCGTAGTCGCCGCTCATGTAGACCTGCATGTTGTAGTTCTTGTCCGGCCGCTCGGTGATGCGGCGGAACATGTCTTCCGGCTTCCGAAGCGTCAGCCCGGACTTGGCGTGGGCGAAGCACTGGCGGTCGTTGCCATCCAGACCGATCAGTTCGTCCTGCAGCCAGATCCAACGGAAGCCCATGAAGGTGTCGATCTCGCCGTTGACCAGTGCCTTCACCGAATTGAAGTCGGACGAGGTCGCTTCCGTGGTCGCGAGCAGGTCCGCCTGCTGGGTGTAAGTGGCGGTGAAGTAGAGATCGCCCATCTCCACGTCCAAGACCGCGTTGTTGCCCAGGATCTGATGGGCCCTGCGGATCTTGGCCAGGGTCAGGCCGGTGTTACCCGAGTTCCCGACGTTCTGGTTCGGGTCGAACGGAAAGTCCGTCGAGCCGTCCTTGCCGCCCTTGGCCGTCGCGATCGCGGCAACCGCGATCTTCTTGTTGACGTGCCGGTTGCGGGCCGCGACCGCCGCACGAACGTAGGCGTTCTGCGGGTCCTTCATCAGGCGCGTCACCTCCCAGCGGCGCACCAGGCGGTTCCACACCCAGGGCGTGGTGGTGATGGCCCGGCGGTTGCTGTTCTCGGCCTGGATGGGCGTGTCGGCGTTGAGGTCCGCGACCTCCTCGCCGTCCATCTCGCCGATCTGGTCGCGGAAGGCTTTCTCGCCGCCCTCCGTATCGGCGATGACCGCCGGTTCCAGCTTCGGGAGCATCGACTGCGCCAGCATGTCGAACTGCTCATTGAAGCGGTTGGCGAAATTGGTCGCCAGTGAGTCTGCCATGGTTTGTCCTCCAACAATTGCAGAGCGCGTGAGTGCGATTGCCGGAGAGGTTGCCCCTTGGATTCCGGAGACGGCTCCGGGCTCGGCGGGACCTGTCCTAGCTGTTTTGCGCCGGCTTGCGGCGTGCCGTCTTACCGGCGGTAGCGGGGGCTTTCGCCTTGCCCGCGAGTTCAGATTTCTTGGCGTTTGTGGTTTGAGGCGCCAGGCGCTTCACCGCCGCGAAGTAGAGGCCGGCCAGCGCGCCGGGGTCGCCGTGAGCGCCACTCTTGACCGCCAGCTCGACGCAGCGGAAGGCAAGCTCGGTGTCGTTCATTCTGTGCCTCGCAAATGGAGTGCGCTGGGAAGTCGATGCCGTGTCCGCTTTCACAGACGGCTTGGCGCTTCCGGTTGTAAGCTGGTCAACCTTGGTCTTGGACGAACCCAGCGGAGCAAACCATGCCGGTCAGCACCTGTGGTCACTGCAAGAATGCAGCCTTTGAGATTGCCATGCTCGCCGTTGGTGGCAGTGAAACGCATCCAGTCCTGCAGTGCGCCACCTGCGGAGCCGTGGCGGGGTTGTTGGATAGCGGTGACCAGACCGCCCCGCTTAAGGCGCAGAACGACCGCATCGCCACGCTTCAGACTGAAGTGCGTGCACTACGTAGCGCCTTTGAGCAAATCGCCCATCAGCTCGAACGGATCTGACCCTGGACGCATCGTTGCCCTTACCCCCCAATCGGGTAGGCGCGCTCGGTGAGCTGGTTGAAGCGGGCCACCACCTCCCGGTGCTGCGGGTGGCGGTTGTCAGCGTAAGCCTTCTGAACTTCCGGGTCGCCCTTGAAGCGCTGCAGCTCGGCTCGGGCCGCGTCGGCACCGAGAGCCGGAGCACTGCCGCCGCCGACCAGGGCATCCTCGCCGACCATCTCGCCGAGCTTGCGCATGGCTTCCACCAGGGCGAAGTCGCTGACGTGGTCCAAGAGACCGTCGAGCCGCTCCGGCGCCAGGCCCAAAAAGCGCGCGCCCCGCTTAGCGCAGTCCAGATAGGCCGCCTGCCTCGCTTCGGGCCAGTTGTCGTGGATTTCCATCTCGAGCTGATGCTTGGCCGCCGCCCGCGCTTCGGCTTGCTGGGCCAGGTGCGGTTTGACGATGTCCTCGAAGTAGGCGTCATGCAGGCCTGAGAGCGCTTTGGACGGCAAGGCCAGGCGGTGCCCGGTGGCACGCAACCAAGCAGCGATGGAGTCGTCGTAACCCTCGACCCCGTCCGGCTTGGTCAACTGATAGCCGTCCGGCGCCTCGGGCACACCGAGTCGCTTGTGAAAGGCAGCGCGCTCTGCATCGCTGGCGCCCTCGCCCGGCACGACCACCGCCTTGCCGAGCTTCTTTTCCAACTCGCCATAGGCCTTGAGCGCATCGCCCGGTTCCTTCCAGCCCTTGGCTTCGAGCATCGGCTTGAAGCCCTTGTAGCTCTCACCCAGGTTGGTGCTCCAATCGAAGCCCGCCCCGGACTGCGATCCGGGGCCCGTCACGGCCCCAGAGTTACCTAATGCTTCCGGTGCATCGGACTCACGCTGTTCATTCATGATCGAAAAGATCCCTTTCTAGGTCTTCGAAGTCGCGCCAGTCGAGCTTCAGCCAGGCCGCGATGCGCAGGAAGGCCTGGCGCCGCCCTTCCATGACGAAGCTCTCGCGTTCGCTCGCCTGCACCGTCGTGCTGTTGGCGGCACAGAAGTTGGCCAGGTCGCCGAGCACGCGGCGCCCCTCCTCGCTGTCGAAGACGGCGTGGTAGCTGGCGGCCAAGGTCTTGGTCTCGTCGAGGCCCAGCGCGCCGGTCATGGCACCAAGCTCAAGCATTGGCAGCTGTCCCCTGTCCACCGAGCAGGCCACCTAGTCCGCCACCAGGCCCACCGTCGCCGGCATCGGCAATCTCGGCTACGTCTTTGAGGGCCCGGGCCGCTCCCGGCGCTTGCGCGGCGAGCTGTTGAGCCTGCTGGGCCTGCACCCGCTCTTGCCGCCGGGCATCCCGCGTTTCCGGGTCGACCAGCACTGACTGGGCGATGCCGTAGGCTTCGCCGTAGGTCTGGGCGAGCGCGTCCTGATCCACGTTGTCCCAGACGCTTGGGTCGCCGGTTACCGAGGCCAGACTGCCGAGCGAGGCCACGAAGCGGTCAGCCGAGGCGGCCTCGCTGACCCGCTGGGCGCGGGCGAGCGGCGAGACGTAGGCGACGGCGATGTCGTTTTGTTCCAACAGCGGCTCGGGGATCTCTTCCTCCGGCCCGAAGGCGCCCTCGCGCAGTAGGATACCAAACACACGGTCGATTAGGGGGTCGAGGAACTCGCTCTGCAGGCGGCCGAGCTGCGGCCCCATCAGGCGGAGCTTCTCCTCCTCCCGCTGCAAGACTTCGGTCGCCGTGGCGTTGGGCGCACCGACCATCTGCAAGAGCGAGAAGAAGAAGGCCTCACGGATCGCATGACGCCGCTGTTCTTCCATCTCCAGGCCCAGGCCCACGTTGGCGCCGGTGATCAGAGGCTGATAGAGCGGCCGGCCTTCCGCCGTGACTCCGCCGTAGATGATCGACTGCGGCCCGGTGCGGAGCCCGCGCCGGTTCGCCCCGCGCACGGCGCTCTCGTTGGGCGCCAACAGCGGCGGTTTCACCGCCAGCTCGGCCCCGCTCAGCGTCGTCCTCGCCATGGTGTTGACCATGCGGATGTCCGGCATGGCCAGGTCCGCTTGGCTGTCGCCGTAAACCCCGCGGGAAGCCTGGCTCCAGCGCGGCACCTGATAGGGCAGTTCGTAGTAACCGCTCTCGCGCAGCACCGCCGCATCGTCGACACCGACCCAGAGGGAAGCATAGGCCTTGCCGCTCTGCTTCTGGCGCTTGTCCACCTCCATCTCGTCGATGGGCAGCACCGCATGGATGAAGCTGTGGCGCTCAAAAGGGCGCTTGTCGGCAGCACGGCGGATGCCGCTGCTAGCCGGCAAAGCGTTTTCGCCGAAGGCCTGCACCGCCTGCCGCGCGGTCATCTCGAACTTGCGGAAGACCTTGTCGACCTCGTGCCACTGGTTGCTGCCGATGTAGCACTCATGCAGTGGCAAGGCCCTGAAATAGACGTCGGCCTGTTGCGGCCGGAACTCGTTGTAGAACACAGCGGTGCCAAAGGTCGGCGCATCGCGGTAGACCTCCAACGCCTGGGCATAGAAGCGCTGGCCCGAGCCGCCGAAGGCCGCCAGCATGGTCTTCGACGCTCGCTCCAGCCAAGCGCGCACGTCCCGCTGGCGATCGATCTCTTCGTCCGGATGCTTGAGCGAGAACCAGACGTTGGCCGCGTTGGTGATCTGGCTCCAGAGACCCGAAGCCAGATTGTCCTGCGCCAAGAGCGCGGTGGAGTCATAGAGCTTCTGCGTCCGCTCCTCGCCCTCGGCGCGCGTCACCGTGAAGTCGCTGCGCATGGGGCGGATGAGCTCGGCGTGGAGCTGCCAGCGCCGCTCCCAATTGCTGCGCTCGGCCGCCAGGTCTTGCTGCATCTGCAGGACGAACTTGGCGCGCGGGTCGCTCATCAGGGCGCACCTCCGCCACCAAGCAACTGAGCTGCGGGCCTGAGGCTGGCGCGGGCCACGTTGCCGCTGCCCAGAGTCTCACCGCTGCCGAGACTGGGCGTCAACACCGTGGCGGCGCGGCCGCGACGTTGACGCTGTCGCCGGCGAAAGTCGCGCTCGGCCGTCCGCACCTCCTCGTTGTCGATGGTTGGCGGCGGTGGGGGCGGCGCCGGCTCAGGCGGCTTCGGTGGCTTCGGGCTGGAGAAGGGATTTCCGCACATCGTCGTCAGTCAGCTCCCATAGAATGAAGTCCTGCCCTCCGGCACCGAAGCGCTTGAGGACGCAGAGGTCGCGAAAGCCAAGGCTCACCATCCAGCGCGCCGCCCAATCGTAGCCTTTGAGCGAACGGGCTTCGGCCCGGCGCACGCCGGCCTCGCAGAGGGTTGGTATCGTGATGCGGCGAAGATGCCGTGTGAGCGCCAGGCCGATCTCGGGCAAGCGCGCGGTGGCGAAGAAAGACCAACCGACCAGGCCAGGCAGGTGCTCCTCTCCGGCACAGGCGGCGATGGGCGTGCCATCATCGGCGCAAGCGATGAAGCCGTAGCGTGCCAAGGCGAGCCGTTCGGCAAGCCAAGACGAGTTCAGGCCAAGCCCCAGAGCCGCCATCTCGTCCCGGTCTCGGGCACGCATGTTGTAGGCGACCTGAGCAATGAGCTCAGGCTGCAGCGGCATGAGGATCACGGTTGAGGTTTCGAAGCCTGAAGTCTAGGAGGAACTCTGCGCAGCGGAGCTGTGCCGATGGGCGCAGGGTCTGAAAAGCAAAGCGCCCGGCGCGATGTGGCTGCCTGGGCGCAATTCCTCACGGTCAATTTCCACCATAGAACAAAAGACGAACGCGTCGAGTCAAGCAGCTTTTTGATTTTTTGTGCCGACGTACTTTCCGGCGACCTCCGTGCTTCGTGTCGCAATTTTATCGCACGCTTTGTGTTGAATTGAGTCCTATCGTTCTTTGTCGTGATGCCGAGGGGCATCCTGCGCACCGAGCGCACGGACGCATGCACCTGTAGGACGCGCCCAACTCCTTGAGAGAGCGCCTTGTGCATGCATCGGCGTCGGCATGTGCGGCGATGCAAGGCAAGGGGGTTGTCATGCGGGGATGTCTACTGACCGGTGCGGCCGCGATCATGCTGGCGGCCTGCGCACCTGATCTTTCACAAGTGACCGAGAGCTATTCGGACGCCGTCAGCGGCGCGGAGTCGGCGATGACCGAAGTGGTCGCCGCCAACGCCAGAGCGCGAAAGCGTCTGGACTATCAAACCATCGCCATCGACCGGCCGTTGCTGCGCATCGAAGCGGCCTGCAGCGAGATCTTCGATTTGGCCGCCTGGAGCGGCGGTGCCCTGGCATCGCCGAACGCGGCGCCGAGCGAGGAAGCGCGGCAACGCGCTCTGACGGAGCGGCGGGACCGGCTCGCGCGGCTGGCAAAGGACTGCGCCGTCGTGACGATGGAGCAGGCACCGGCAACCAGCCCTGCCCTCTTCGCGCCGATGGCGCCCGGCGGCGAAGGCACCGCAGCGCAGCTCCGCGACCCCTTCTACCTCTGTGGCATAGACCCGACTCGCCTGACCTTGTCGCAGGAGGGTAGCGCTGCCCCGGACCGAGTCGGCACGGAACCGAAGCGGATTCCGCCACCGGCACCGAATACCGCGGCACAGGCCGAACTGACGGCAGCGTTGGAGGCCTATGCCAGCGCCCTGCAAGAAGCAGCCGAGGCCAAGGACATCGAGCATCTGGAGAGCGCCGCGACCCGCGTAGCCGACAGCTTAAGCGAGCTCGCCGCGCTCGCGGGGCCCTTCGGCGTAATCGCAGCCCCCGCTGTGAAGGCTGTCGGCACCGCAGCCGCGCGTCTGTCCGGCCTGTTTCTGCGGGAAGAGCGCTTCGACTTCATCAAAGAAACCGTCAATGCGACAGACGAGGCGGTCAAGGACAGCGTGGCGGTCGTCTGTCACGGCGCCTTGCTGCTGAGCTACGAAATCGTGCGGTCCGAGGGCTTCCTGCTCAACGACATGGTCAACGACTACAACATCGCGCGCGGCCTGACCAACGCGGGCTTCGCCGGCGACCGGCAGATGATGATGCGCTTGGACGCGATGGACGGCGCGGTTCTGAGTCTGAGGCAGGTCGCCGGGCGCGACAGCGTTGCGCCGATCTTGGGCGTCGCCGAGTCGCACAACGCGCTGAAGCAGGCCGTCAATGACCCCGATCCCGACTTTGCCGCGATCGTCGCGCGCCTCAAGACGCTGATTGGTGAGCTGGAGGAGATCGGGAAGATCGCGGCAACAGTGGCACAGAGCCGCTAAGGGGAGCAGGGGAATGAGCGACACGCAAATGGGAGCAAGCGCCGGCCAGAGCGTTTCTGCTGACGAGGCGCTGGCCGCGATTCGCCAAGGTCAGAGCGCCGAGTTCGCCACCATCACGGCCTGCATGAAGGAGGCGCAGAGCCTGGCCGCCGACGACTCCATGCCTCCGCTCGAACGGCAAAGCCGGGTGCGCAACCTGCGCCGCCTGCGCAACCGCGCCAACGAAGCCCTGCGCGAACTGGAAGACGATGAGCGCAGCCTGGTGCAAACCAGCAGCTACGCCCAGGATGCGGTCGCTGCCTTGAGAGATTCGGCGAGCGCTTTGACCCAAGAGATCGGCAAGACCGAGCGAATCTCCGACCGCATCGACGGCATCAGCAACGCGGTCGGCAAGGTCGTGGTCGTGGCCGACAACGTGCTGAGCCGCGCGAGCGGAACCGGCGGCACCTGAGAAGGGCGATACGCTGACGAGCCGGCTCGCGCCACCTCGTTGAGTGTACCGTTCGATCGCACTGCGTCCGTCCTGGATGGTGAAGCGAGTATGGCCGCTCAGGGTCTCGCTGCGGGTGACATCGCTACCGCAGCCCCGCGAAAGATCTTAAGCATTCAAGCCCCTAGCTTAGGCTGGCCGAGACACCACAACTTTCCGTTTATGTCACACGCCCCCAGATTGTGGTAACCTGAGGCTCTGTGTCTAGGTGCCAACAACAAAGTCCGGGGAAGGACAATGAAGCGTTTACCGGCAATCTCCGTATTGCTCGCCCTCTCGTTCGCTCTCGCCGCTGCGGCCTGGGCCGACAGGGCAGCACTGCTCAAGGCCCATGCTGCCTACCAGCGCGGTGACTACCCGGAGGCGGTGAAGTGGTGGCGCAGGGCGTCTGATCACGGGGACGCAGAAGCGCAGTACAACCTGGCCATCGCTTACGACGATGGCCTTGGTGTGCAACAGGACCACGTGCAAGCAGCCAAATGGTACCGTGCGGCCGCCGAACAAGGACTCGCGGTAGCGCAGACGAGCCTCGGCGCCTTATACGACCATGGCCTCGGCGTGCCACAAGATTTTGAGGAAGCCGTAAAGTGGTATCGCCTGGCCACTGCACAAGGGGAACCGTTTGCACAATCCAACCTTGCCACTTTGTACTACGACGGCCTCGGAGTGCCGCAGGACTATGCCGAAGCCGCTAGACTGTACAGCTTGGCCGCCGAGCAAGGGGATGCCCACTCTCAGAATAGCCTTGGCATGATGTACGAGGAAGGATTGGGCCTGAGGCAAGACTACGACGTGGCTGCAAGTTGGTACCGCCTCGCTGCTGAGCAGGGCGATCCAGAAGCGCAATACAACCTAGCCAACCTTTACCTGGATGGTCGGGGCGTACCGGAGGATGAGCGGGAGGCCGCAGCCTGGTTCCGTTTGGCCGCCGAGAATGGCGATCCGGACGCTCAGAATAGCGTTGGGACTCTATACGAGAAAGGTCAGGGCATATCGCAGAGTTTCGAGGAAGCTGTGAGGTGGTACAGATTGGCCGCTGAGCAGGAGAACGCCTACGCACGGTACAATCTCGGAGCCATGTACCTCGAAGGGCGCGGTGTGCCGCAAAACGAACGAGAGGCGGCGAGATTGATACGCTTGGCAGCCGAGCAAGGCGCGGCACAGGCGCAATTCGAGCTTGGCTTGCTGCACGTCGAAGGTCGGGGCGTGCGGCAGGACTATGTCGCGGCAAAGATGTGGCTCAGCATTGCAGCAGTTCACGGAGCCAGGGGAGCCGAGACGACCGGCATCATGTTCCAACAATTCATGACCACCTCTGAGATCGCTGAGGCGGAGCGGCGCGCAGAGGCCTGGCTGGCAGACTTCCAAGCAAAGCAAGGTGGCGCGGAGTAGCAGCGCGCATCGGCCCGCGCCATCGCCCAGACCAAAACTGCCACACCCGAAGCCTCAACGGTCTTTGCCTACTTGGCCCGGACCTGGGTAGTCCTCGGTCTGGCAGTGCCGCTCACCGGGCTCTAGTATCTGAAATGATCGAGCAATGCGCCCTACCCCAGCGACGGCTGAGCGAGGCCGCGCTGAAGGCCATCCAGCGCGACGGCTTCCTCTCGAGGCCGGCTTAGTTCGACCCGGCCGTTGCCAGCGGCGAGGACGCCGCCCGTACGTAGAGATGATGCTATAGAGCTTTCGCCGCTCTGCCCTCGCGCTCCCTATGCAAGCACTTTGGCCGAAGCGCCGCGTAGAAGGCTTGCGGCCTGTCGGACCGTGTCTTCGATAATCCGGGCGGCCGGCGGGATATCCCGCACGAAGTCGAGCGCTTCGCCGGCGATCAGAACTCGGGTCTCGAAGTCTTCCGGGTCCGTCGCGAGATAGCGTGCCTGCTCGCTCTCCGCCTGGCGCTTCAGTTCCTCGATGCGGTGATGCCAGTGGCGGCAAAATGCGTTGCGGACGACCCGCCCCGTGAAGTGCTCGGGCCACCTGGCGTTGCGCGCCACGTCGAACACCTTGGTGCGGACGGTTTCATCGCCGCCGGTCGCGACAAGTCCGCGCTTGGCGCTTTCGGGGCCAGCAGCTTCCTTGCTAGCCCAGAAGCGGGTGCCGAGTGCTACACCGTCCGCCCCCAGCATCAAGGCCGCGGCGAGACCTCGGCCATCCGCGATGCCGCCAGCAGCCAGGATGACGCTATCCGGCCCGGCAAGATCGCGGACCGCAGGTAGGAACGCCATTAGGCCACGGTCCATGCCGTGGCCGCCGGCCTCCTGGCCCTGCACCACGATGGCGTCCACGCCAGCCGCCAGCGCCTGCTCGGCCTGCGCAAGACGCTGAACCTGCCACAGCGTCGGAATACCCTTTGCCCTCGCCGCTTCGATCAGCGGCTCGGCATCACCAAAAGACACCATGAAGGCACGCGGCGCGCGGGCGAGTGTCTCCGGCAAAAGTTGGGCCTGTTCCAACAGGCTCCAGGTGATGAAGCCGACGCCGACTGGTTGATTGCCGGCATCTGCAAATTGCTGCGCCAGCCAGTCCCGATCGCCGTAACCGCCACCGATCATGCCGAGCCCGCCGGCTTGGGTGACCGCGGCGGCAAGGCGGCCGCCGGCCACCAAATCCATCGGCGCTAGCATGATGGGATGTTCGACACCAAAGCGCTCGGTGAAGCGGGTCTTGATGAGCTGTTCCATAAGGCGAGCATGCCAGGAGGGCTAAACTAGTAAAATTGATTGTTATAGGAATTTGATATCGATAAATTTGATGTAATGGATATGCTCCTCTTGAAAACCTTCATGACAGTCGTTGCCGAAGGCAGCTTCTCGGCTGCAGCGGAGGCGATGTCTTGCGTCCAGTCCAATGTCACCGCGCGCATCAGGCGTCTTGAGGACCATCTCGGACAGCCGGTCTTCGAGCGTGGCAGAGGCGGCGCCAAGCTGACGCAGTTCGGCTGGCGCCTACGCCAGCACGCGGAAGATCTCCTGGCGAGAGTTGAAGCCGCGGAACGAGATCTTCTGGACGCCGCCGGTGAGGCGGCACCCTTCCGCCTCGGCGCCATGGAGTCGACGGCGGCAGGGCGCTTGCCGGCGCTGCTGCGAGACTTACGCGCTCACTGCCCCCGTGCACCGATTTCCGTGCGCACGGGGCCCACGGGCGAGCTCTTGAAGGATCTGTGGGAGCGGCGGCTCGATGCCGCCTTTCTAGCAGGGCCCGTCGATGCGGCACGCTTTCGCTCCGTGCTGGCCTTTCGCGAGCGCCTGGTGCGGGTCGAGAGCGCATTGATGCAAGCGCCCGGACCGCTTCTCGCCTTCCGCGCTACCTGCAGCTATCGGGCAAAAGCCGATGCCTGGCTCCGGAGCGAAGGGCTCTCCGATACCGAGGTAATCGAGATGGGGACCTTCGACGGCATTCTCGGCTGCGTCGAAGCCGGTGTCGGCTTCGCCATTGTGCCGGCCCATGCAATCCAACGCTTTATCGGCAAACGGGACTTGGCTATCGAGGACCTACCCGAACCCTACAGCCGCTCGGAGACCCTATTGGCATGGCGGCTGGACCACGCGGTTACAACCGCGCATGACGCTCTCATCACACTGTTGAAGAGCTCACCCCACAGCGCCGCAAGCTAGAGCCTTGCGCAGCCGCCGCTTTCGAGCCCCGCGGCCGACGAGGTACACCGAGGTTACCGAGCACGCCAGGAAGCGGAGCCTTTGCTGCACCTGCGAGATTTAACCAGAAGTTCACAGCACCAGGCCCTGGCGAAAACTATGCTTTCGCCTATCGGGTCTTATCTGAGTGGCATAGTTGTTCGATCCGGCCGATAGAAATTGCTCGGCGCAGGACGCATTGGGTTTGAGACTTGTCGTGCGTTGCAACGTCGCTGCGTTGCACGCGAGACATTGCCGAGAAGGCCGACCGAGGAACCATCCATGTCCGATCTCAATCTGCGCGACCTGTCCCCGTCCCTGTGGCTCAGCAGCCTCTTTCATGACTCCGAGCTCTCCTCCGGCGAAGCGATCGACGCGGCGGAATCCCTCTATACCGCCGGCGCCACCGCAAGCCAGCTGCTGCTGCGTGCGGCGTCCCGGCACGCCGAAGCCATCGCGACCACCAACCAGGCGCGTACCCGCGCCAGCCTGGCGAAGCTCGGCCAAGCGACAAGGGACCTGAGCCGCGCGCCCGACCAGAACCTCGCAGCCGATTGGTCGAGCTACCTGCAGGACGCCTGCCAGCGCACGCTTCTGAGTCTCGATGTGCTGCGCGAGCGCGGCGACATCTTCCTCGATCACGAAGCGGCGGGCTGCCCGCCGGTGCTGACCTATGACTATGAAGTGGTCGTCGAAGGCAGCGAGCTGCCGCGGCCCAGCAACTACATGCTGCTGCGCATCGTGCCGCCGCAGGGTGTGACGGTGATCGACGGCAAGCGCCCCTACGTCATCATCGACCCACGCGCTGGCCACGGCGGCGGCATCGGCGGCTTCAAGGAAGACAGCCAAGTGGGCGTGGCGCTGGCCGACGGTCATCCAGTCTATTTCGTCAGCTTCAAGCGCGACCCGGTGCCGGGCCAAACCCTGGCCGACGTGACACGATCGGAAGCGGCGTTCGTACGCGAGGTCATGCGCCGCCACCCCGACAGTCCCAAGCCCGCCGTTATCGGCAACTGCCAGGGCGGCTGGGCGACCCTGCTGCTCGCCGCCACCAACCCGGATCTGACCGGGCCGATCGTCCTAAACGGCGCCCCAGTCTCTCCCTGGTCGGGAGAAGTCGGCGTCAATCCCATGCGCTACAATGCCGGCGTCTTGGGAGGCACTTGGCAACCCATGCTCTGGTCGGATCTGGGCGCTGGCGTCTTCGACGGCGCGCACCTGGTGATGAACTTCGAGCAGCTCAATCCAAGCCGCAACTTCTTCCGCAAGTATTATGATCTCTATGCCAAGGTCGATACGGAGCGACAGCGCTTTCTGGAGTTCGAGCGCTGGTGGGGCGGCTTCTTCCTGCTCAACGAGGCGGAGATACGCTGGATTGTCGAGCAGCTCTTCGTCGGCAATCGCCTGGTGCACAACGAAGCACGGCTGGAGCCCGGCCGCACGGTCGACATCAAGCAAATCCGCTCCCCCATCATCGTGTTCGCAAGCCATGGCGACAACATCACACCGCCGCAGCAGGCGCTCAACTGGATTGCCGACAGCTACGCCGATGTCGACGAGATCCGTATCCGCGGTCAGCGCATCGTCTACATGGTGCACGAGGAAGTCGGACACCTCGGCATCTTCGTCTCTTCCAAGATCGCGAAGAAGGAGCACTCAGAGGTCGCTTCGACCATGAAGACGATCGAGGCCCTGGCGCCCGGCCTCTACGAGATGAAGATCGAAGCGGTGAGCGGCTCGGGCCTTGAGCGCAGCTTCGTCGTCAGCTTCCACGAACGAGAGCTGAGCGATGTCCGCGCGCTGGACGACGGGCTCGACGACGAGCTGCCCTTTGCTGCTGTCGCTCGCACCTCGGAGCTGCAGGCCGAGGCCTATGACGTCTTCCTGCGCCCCTTCGTGAAGGCCGCCGTGAACCGACCGCTGGCAGCCCATGCCCGCATGATGCATCCGCTCCGAGCCCAGCGCGCCCTGTTCTCCAGTCGCAATCCGCTGATGGCCCCCTTGCAAGGTATGGCCGCAAGTGTCGCTAAACAGCGCACGCCGGCGGCGGCGGACAATCCCTTCGTGGAGCTCGAGCAGCTTGGCGCTGACCTGATCGAGCAATGGCTCGACATGTACAAATCTCTGCGTGACATGGCTTACGAGGTCGCTTTCTTCAGCTTTTGGACCCACCCACTCGCTTATTGGTTCGGCCGCAGCCATGCCCGCCGCCGCACCCTGAAGGACAAGAGCGAGCTGCGCAGCCTGCCGGAAGTTCAAGCCGCCTTGGGTCATATCTCGGACGGCGGTTTCGTTGAGGCTGTCATCCGAATGCTGGTGCTGCTGGCCGAATCGCGCGGCAACGTGCGCCGCGACCGACTCGAGCGTTCGGCCCGGGTGCTCACCCAGGATGAACCGTTCCGGTCACTCTCCATGGACGAGAGAGCCCGCATCATCCACGAGCAGACCTTAATCGTCCGCTTCGAGATGGAACGTGCCGTCGAGACGTTGCCCGACCTGCTTCCCGACCCGGAAGAGCGAGCATTGGCGGCCGCCGTCGCTCAGTACGTGCCCGGTGCGATTGACGAGATGGCACCCCACACGCTGGCCATGCTGCAGCGTTTCCATGACATGCTCGGCCTGCCCCAAGTGACCGCCGACGTTTTAGAGGACCCCTTGCAGAAAAGTCCGCGCAAGTCGGCCCGGGCAAAGGTGACGAAACTCGGCAACGCTGCCGAGTAGGAACCAACGCTTGGCGTTGAGACGCACGCCGCTTGTGGTATCTTAAGATTACCACTTTGTGCGGCGTAAGGGCCGCGCCTGCCTCGCCGCACCGGAAAATGGGGTAGGACAAATGAAGATCTCGGAGATCCTCAACCGAAAGGGTCGCAGGGTGGAAACGATTGCGCCGCAAGCCACCCTTGCTCAGGCCAACGCCGTGATGACACGTCTCGGTATCGGCGCCGTCGTCGTGCATGACTTGCGCGAAGGCATCCTGGGCGTTCTCTCTGAGCGCGACATACTTCGCAGTCTAGCGGAGGAAGGGCCATCCGCACTCGACGTCCCTGTGACCGAAGCGCTCCGCAGCCGTGCCGTTACCTGTGGCCCGAGCGACGAGGTTCGTGCCGTGATGGAAAGCATGACTCAGCGCCGCGTGCGTCACGTTCCAGTCTTGGTGGAGGGTAAGCTCGACGGCATCGTCAGCATGGGCGACATCATCAAGCAGCTGCTCGAGGAAGCCCGCTTGGAGGTCGGCGTACTGCGCGACTACGCCCGTAGCCACTAAGCACACACGGCGCTCGTGACGCCCGGCGGAAACTACTCGGCCAACTGCTTGCGTGCGGGTGACATGCCTTCGCCCCGGGCGAGGGCTTCCTGCAGCTCAGCTTCCAACTCAGCGGCCCGGCTGTTGCGCGGCTTGGCGAAACCGGCGATCTGCGCGTAGAGCACCGGCGCCAGGAAGAGGGTGACGAGGCCAGCCATGCCGAGGCCACCGAAGATGATCCAGCCGATGGCGTTGCGAGCCTCGGCCCCGGCGCCGGAACCCAGAATTAAAGGAAGTCCGGCAAAGACAGTGGACAGCATGGTCATCATGATCGGCCGCAGGCGGACCAGCGAGGCCTCCTTTGCCGCCTCCCTGGGCGTGTAGCCCCGCTCCCGGAGCTGGTCGGCAAACTCAACGATCAGGATGGCGTTCTTGGCCATGATGCCGACCAGCATCAGCACCCCGATCTGAGAGTAGAGATTGATGGTGGTTCCGGAGAGCGCCAGGGTAAAGACTGCGGCTGCAAGGCCGAAGGGCACGGTGATCATCACAACCAAGGCGCTGGTCACACTCTCGAATTGAGCCACCAGCACCAGGAAGACCACCAAGAAGGCGATCGCGAAGGTAATGGCGAGATCGTGCGAGGTTTCTTCCAGATCCTTGGCTTGGCCCAGAAAGATAAGGCCGACCTCGGGGCTCAGACTGTCGCGAGCCAGGGCCCTCAAAGCATCAACCGCCTCGCTTAGGGTTCTGTCCGGCGCAATATCACCCTGCACCTCGATGGCCCGGCGCTGGGCGTGACGGTCGAGCTCGGCGGCGACCGAGCTTTCGGAAAAGGTGACCAACTGGGTCAAGGGGACCAAACGGTCGTCCGCGGCGCTGACGTAGAGGTTAGCAATGTCGCTCGGCTGACGAACAGCTCCGTCGGTCGCCTGCAGCAAAATCGGCACCGCCTGGTCGTCGACAGTCAGCTCGGCGACTTCGAACTCGTCGATCAGCACCTGGATGGTGGTGGCAAGATCGGCGATGTCGACGCCCAGATCAGCGGCCCGCCGGCGATCGACCTCGATGGAGAGCTCCGGCTGAGTGGCACGGAACTCGATGCGCAGGTTGTCGATCCACGGTAGCTCTTGCTCAACGCGGCGCACGAACGCTTTGGTCTCGGCGAAGATACGCGCGTAGTTGCTGCCGATCAGGGCGAAGTCCACAACACCGCTGGCGATACCACCCAGATTGAGACTGTTGCCGCGACGCACCCGCGCCTGGGCGCCAGGGATCTCCGCCAGCTGTGGAGTTACGGCCTCGGCGATCTCTCCTTCGGAAACGTCGCGCTCGGACCAGTCGACAAGCGGTGCCGAAATGTTGCCGCGGTTCAAGTCGTAGCGACCGGTAATGGTGTAGAGTTGGGAGGCCACGCCCTGATCGACGTAAGGCTGCAGGATGCGCTCCACCGCTTCGACCTGACGGTCCGTGTAGGCAAGGCCAACGCCGTCCGGACCGGTCAGCCGCACGATGATCTCGCCACGGTCTTCGCTCGGCACCAGTTCCTCGCCCAAGCCGCTGTAGACCACTACCCCGGCACCACCAACAACAAGACAAATCAGTAGCATGACCCAGGAATGGCGGAGCAGGCGCTCGAGTGGCCAGGAATAGAGGACAATCAAGCGTCGGCCTAGCGCGGCAGCGGCGCGGGCGACAACGTTCCGCTTGGTCATGCTGCGGTCCGGCAAGCGGGAGACCAGCATCGGCACGAGGGTCAGCGAAACAAAGGAAGAGATGGCCACGGTGACTGCCAGCACGAAGCCAAACTCTTGGAACAGGCGCCCGGCCTGAGAGGGCAGGAAAGAGATCGGCACGAAGACCGAAATCAGGGTCGCCGAGGTCGCGATGATGGCAAAAAAGACCTGGCGGGTGCCGAGCACCGCAGCGGCCCGTGTCTTGATGCCCTGGGCGCGCAAACGCTGGATGTTTTCGAGCACGACGATGGCATCGTCGACCACCACGCCGGTCGCCAGCACCATGGCCAACAAGGTCACCAAGTTGATGGAGAAGCCAAGCAACCAAATGGCCGCAAGTGCTCCGATCAAGGCAACGGGGATGGCGACCGTCGGAATACTCGCGGCGCGCGGCTGCAAGGTGAAGAAGGCAATGACGATCACCACAATCGCAATGGTGTAGGCGAGCGTAATCAGCAGTTCCTTCACCGAGCTTCTGATGAAAAGCGAGTCGTCTGAGATCGTAGCGATGGTGATGTGCGGTAACTGGTGGCCAAGCCGCTCGACGGCTCGGCGGGTTCCGTCGGCGATGGCGATGGTGTTGGAGCCGGCCTGGCGTACGATGCCGATGCTGACCACTTGGCGGCCGTCGAGCCGGACCCAGCTCTCGGCCTCGGCCGGCGCGAAATAGACGCTGGCCACGTCACCGATGCGCACCGGCGCACGTACGAAGAGCTCCTCGATCTCCCGTGGCTCGACCACCGACGCATCGGCGCGCACCAGCACCTCTTGCTCGCGTGAGGTAAAACTGCCGGCGGGCACATCGTAGCGGGCGTTGCGCAACACCTCGGCCACGTCGGCCACCGACAGTCGGTAGCTTGCCAGCTTCATTGGATCGAGCCGGACGCGTAGAACCCGCTCGCGAACGCCCCAGAGGCGCACCTCGGCAACGCCTTCGACGGAGGTAAGCGCCGGCACCACCTGGTCTTCCACGGCACGGGTCAAGGCATCGATCGGAAGACGGTCACTCCAGGCAGCCAGCCAGAGCACAGCCCGGGAGTCAGCATCGGCCTTGATCACAGACAAGTTCTCAACGCGATCAGGCAGTCGGCGCTCGATTCGACTTACCGCTTCACGCACCTCGGTGGCCGCCTCTGAGAGATCAACATCGGGGTTAAAGACGACACGGATGCGGAAGTTGTTCTCCTCGCTGGAGGAGCGCACCTCGGCGACACCGCTGACGCGCGCGACAGATGCCTCGACCAAGCTGGTCACCTCGGCATCCATGGTCTCCGGCGAAGCGCCCGGATACAAACCGAGCACAGAGACCACCGGGCGGTCGACGTTGGGTAGTTCGCGCACCTCGACGCCAAGGATCGCTCCGAAGCCCGCGATCATGATCAGCAGGTTGAGAACGACGGCGAGGTAGGGTCGACGAACGCTGATCGCTGGAAGGTCGTTGAGCGCGTCCGAGGCGGAAACACGCCGCATCTTAGCTGCCTTCGGCCGCCGAGATCGTGACCGGGCGACCAGCGCGCAGTCGCTGCACACCTTCGATCACCACAAGCTCACCTGGACGGACGTCACCTTCGATCAGCACGCGGTTGTCGAAACGCCGACGGGCGGTCACTTCCACACGCTCGGCGAGTCCGCCGACGATGCGCCAGAGGTAACTCTCTCCGGCTTCCCACTGCAGAGCCAACTCAGGCACGGACGCAAGCTGCGGACCGGGCAGTTGCAAGGATACGAAGAAGGACATGCCGGGGCGCAGAACGTCTTCGTCGTTCCGAAAAGCGGCACGGATCAGGACCGTACGGGAGAGCGGATCGACGCGGCTGTCGATCTTTTCGACCCGTCCATCGACGCGACGGTCCGGAAAGGTCGGCGTGCGCGCCGTGAGCGCCATGCCGAGCGAAAGGCGCGACAAGTAGCGCTCGGCGAGCTCGAACTCGACCCAGAGAGTTGAGCGGTCATCCAGTGTCACGATCTCGCTTTCGGTCGTGACCCGGTCACCGACCTCCACCTTGGCAATACCGACGATGCCGGCAAAAGGCGCCTTAAGTGTGCGGTCAGCCAACGCCTCTTCGGCTTGGCGCAGTTCCAGCTTGCTGCGCTCGACGATGATTTCGGCGTCGCGCACGTTTGCCTGAGCAAGAATGTTGGCGCGGCGCAATTGCTTGGCACGGTCGAGCGCGCTTTCCGCCTCAGCGACGCGGGTTTCAGCGACAGCAACGGCCAGAAGCGCGTTCTGATCGTCGAGACGCATCACGACCTGCCCTTCGGCGACTGCCTCTCCAGCACTGACCGAAACAGCGACCACTTCACCGTCGGCATCGGGAAAGAGCGTCACAGACCGCAACGCCCGGGCCGTACCGATGGCTTCGATAAGGATCTCGTCCCTCGCCTCGCCGACCGCTTCGACAATCACCGGAACAGCTTCAGGCGCAGATCCAGGCGTCGTTCCCTGCGCCGTCTTGCGCAGGGCCTCGCCACCCGCAGAGAGGTGGGCAACGATGTTGGCCTTTGCCAACAGCGGCCCCCAGCTGTCATGCGTTGCCCATAGGCCACCGCCCAGCAGGGCCGCAACGACGGCCAGCCGTAGAAACGTGGCTGTTGTTCTGTTCCTCAAAAAAGCGGCACCTTTCGCTGTCCCTTACGCGGACGGTCTCCGCATTCTCCCCCTTGTCCGCGATTTCCCTATTGTCTCACCATGTTGCTCTTCGACAAAGCCCTATCAAGAATATACACCCCCGCGTGCGATAAACCGCGCATTCAAGGCTTTAACGCATCTTTTGTCCCAACCCGGAATAGTCAGCCCGGGCCTGGCTGGGAGGCAGGCCAAAAACCCGGCGAAAGGCGTGGGAGAAGGAAGGGGTGTCTGCAAAGCCCACGGCAGCGGCGATCTCCGCCACGCTGAGGTGGCTGTAGCGCAGCAGAGTGCGGGCCCGCTCGAGCCGCAGGCGGGTGTAGTAAGCCGCCGGCGTTTCCTTGAGCTGTGTGCGAAACAAGCGGCGGGCCGTGGAGTCCTCCACGTTGGCGCGGCGGCAGACCTCGGCGATGGCGAGCGGCGTTTCCAGATGGCTTTGCATGATCGCCACCATGCGCCCAAGCCGCCGATCGACGGCCGAGACACCGGCAGGCAGAGCCTCGCGCTCGGGCAAATGCTCCTTGGCGGCCTTCTCGACCGGGTCCATGTCGAAGCTCATGGCATGGGCGACGCGCCGGGCCAGCGCAGCACTCTGCGTGCGCTCGATCAGGGCCAGGAGCATCTCCAGGGTCGCCATACCGCCGGCGCTGGAAAGCCGCCGACCTTCGAAGGCGTAGCGCCGGTCGAGCAAGACGGCCTCGCCGATCTCTTCCCGAAAGGGCTGCACCACCTCGTGGTGGACGGCGATGCGCTCGCCTCGCAGCAGACCGGCGCGCGCCAGCACCAAAGCTGCGGTATCGACGCAGCCCAGGATGCCGCCCTGCCGATCTTGCCGCCGCAGCCAAGCCAGAAGCCCCGGAGTGCAGGCGGCTTCAGGCTCGTAGGCCGTCAACACGATGGTGACGGGTGAAACGGCAAGATCGACCAATGCGGCGTCGGGCGTGACAGCCGGCCCGCTCGAGCAGGCCACCGCTGCGCCGTCCTCGCTGGCGAGGATGGTGTGGAAGACGGGCGAGACGCTCTCCCGATTGGCGATGCGCAATCCGTCGATGCAGATGGCGAGCGAAACGAGCGAGAAGCGCGACGCTAGGACCAGCGTCACCGGCAATGGGCTATCCATCGGTCTTCCTCCGATAATCCGCAGAGTGGACGGTGAACGCTGCGATGGTTGCTTGTTCAAAGCAACAAATTGCTTGTTGAAAACAAGCATAGAGAAGCAGGTAACCCTACCGTTTCCGAAAGGAAACGACCTACCTAGGAGCAAGGACCATGGCCGTGATCGCCGCCCCGCAACAGCTTTCCAGTGCCTGCAGCCCCGCCGAGTGGGAGACGCGCTGCGAGCATGCCGCCCTCTACCGCATCCTCGACCACTACGGCATGTCGGACCTGGCCAACCAGGTGGTCGGTGCCCGCATCAAGGACAGCCCGGAGAACTACCTGCTGCACCAGTACGGCATGTTCTACGAAGAGATCACGGCGTCGTCCCTGATCAAGACCGATGCCGAGGGGCGGCCCGTCTCCGCCGACCTGCCGTCTCCAGTGGACGGGGGCCAGAATCTCGCCAAGTGGATCTTCAGCAACCGTCCCGACATCAACTACTTCATCCACGGCCATTGCGAGGACGTGATGGCGGTGAGCGCGACCAAGAAGGGCCTGCAGGCGGTCTCGCAGGCCGCCGTCTATCTGATGCACATGCTCACCTACATCGACTACGAGTTCTTCGAGGACGAGGAGTACGGCGAGAAGTTCAAGAAGACCTTCGCCGACAAGAACATCATGATCACCCGCAACCACGGCTACTACGTGCTGGGGCGCTCGGCGTCGGAGGCCTTCTTCCGCACCTACTTCCTGCGCCAAGCCTGCGAGGTGCAGATCAAGGTCCTCTCCATGCGGGACGAGCCCAATGTGATCGACCCGCAGACCGTGGCCCGCTTCCAGGACCAGATGTACAGCTCCGAGCACTATAACTACGACGGCACGACCGAGTGGGCGGCGCTGCTGCGCAAGCTCGACCGCGAGCAGCCGGACTACAAGAGCTGACCGCGACGCCATGAGCGGGGAGACCGCGAGGCGGCAAACGCCGCCTGCCCTGCCGCCGACGCCGGACTTCGACCACTATCCGGTGACGGAGACCATTGCCGGCGGGGAGCCGGAGGGCGACGGCCGCATCCTGGCGTTAGTCTGGTCGGACGGGCGCCGCAGCCGCTATTACGCCGTCTGGCTGCGCGACAACGCCAGCGATCCCGAGGTCATGAACCTGGAGACGCGGGAGGCCTGGACCGATGTCACGGCATTGCCGGCCGATCCGCGCATCGCCTCGGCTGCCGTCGATGCCGCAGGAGCGTTGGAAGTGCGCTGGGCCGAGGAGCCTTTCGTCAGCCGCTATCATCCCGGTTGGCTGCGGGCGCACGATTACTCCAACCCCAGCGAAACGCGCAGCGACGATCCGGCGGAGATCGCGCCCGTCCTTTGGGACGCGCACCTTGCCGAACCGCCGAGCTTCGAGGGCGCCGCCATCCTGGATGACGATGCCGTGCTCGAAGCTTGGCTCGAGGCGATCGCCGCGTACGGCATCGCCCGCCTGCGCTGCGTGCCTTGCGAGCCCGGCATGGTGACGCGCGTCGCCGAGCGCATCGGCCCACTGCGCGTCAGCAACTTCGGACGCGTCTTCGACGTAAGGGTCAAGACCGGCCCGGGTTCCAACGCCTACACCGACAAGGCCCTGACCCCGCACACGGATCTGCCGACCCGCGAGTACGAACCGGGCCTGCAGTTCCTGCATTGCCTGGAGGCCTCCCCCATGGGCGGTCGCGCGGTCATGGTCGATGGCCACAAGGCCGCCGCCGTCATCGCCGCGCGCGATCCGGCGGCCTACGAGGCGCTCACCGAGATCTGCTGGCCGATGACCAACCGTGCCCCCGACAGCGACTACCGCTGGGAGGCGCCGGTGATCTGCCTGGATGAAGAAGGTGCGGTGAAGGAGCTGCGCGTCGCCCCCTTCCTGCGCGCGCCGCTCAATTGCGCTTTCGACGAGGTAGAGGAGGCTTACCGCGCGCTCCGCGTCTTCTTCGCAACGCTCGCCGAGCCGGACCTGCAGCTCGTCTTCGACTACCGGCCCGGCGATCTCATCGGCATGGACAACCGGCGCCTGCTGCACGGCCGCGAGGCCTATGACTCGGCCACCGGCGCACGCTGGCTGCAAGGCTGTTACGGCGAACGGGAGGAATTGCACTCCCGCCTCCGCGTCCTGGCCCGCAGACGGCGCGCGTCAGGCGCTTGAGGGCGCCCGCCCCTAACCCACACGGGTCAGCGGCGGCTGATGGAACAACAGCGCGTCGCCGATGCGGCGCCCCTGCCGATAGAGCCCCTGGCCGAGATCGAGCTGCTCCGGCTGCCAGCGGGCCAAGGCCCCGTCGACGTCGTCCGGCATGGCTCTGAGCATTGCGGCCAGGTCTATCGCGTTGCGGGCGGCCTTCGAGGTGCTGGCCGCGGTATGCGGACGCGGAACGAAGGCCGCGTCGCCCAGCAGCACCACCCGCCCCTTGACCATCTCCTCGACACCGAAGTCGCGGATGGCCTGGGCGAAGGGCGCTTCGGTCGCCTGCACCACCGCGCGGAAAGACGGCGGCAGAAGCAGGCTGGCTTCCTGGTAGAGCGCCTCGCGCCGCGCCGGCGCCAACGCCCCTTCCGGCAGGGAGAAGCCGCGGTCGCGGCCGTCCTTGTCGGTCATGATCGCGCGTAGCTGCGCATCGTCGGCGGTGCGGTACCAAACCCAGTTGTAGAGCCGCTGGCCCGCGCGCGTGTCGTTGCCCTCGCCTGGCACCAGATAGCCTAGGATGTGAGAACCGGCGCCGTTGGCGAAGCCGAAGTCGCCGTGCAGGGCGTCCCGCGCCTCATCCGGCATGGCGTCTTCGGGCAGCAGGCCACGCCAGGCCAGATAGCCGGCATAGCTCGGCGTCTCGCCCGGCCAGAGCAGGCGGCGGACGGTGGAGCCGTTGCCGTCGGCCCCGATCAGGAGATCGCCGGTCGCTTCCGCGCCGTCTTCGAAGCGGGCGGTGACCTTCTTGCGCAGGTCATCCTGCTCGATGGCCACGAGCGCCTTGCCGCGATGGTAGTGCGCCTCGCCGAAGGCCTGCTTCAGGGTGCCGTAGATCAGCGACCAGGATGTCTGGGTCTGCGGCGCGAACTGCCGGCTCTCGATGCTGCCGTCCGGACGCAGGACTGTGCGGTGGCGCGAGGCGACACCGAGGTCCATCCCTGCGACCTCGATGCCGCTGGCGCGGAAGGCCGCCACCACGTCGGGCTGCAGCACGATGCCGCCGCCACGGCTGTCCAGGTCGTGGCGGGACCGCTCGAAGACCTCGACCTCCCAGCCGGCACGCCTCAAGAGGTTGGCGGCGAAGAGGCCGCCGAGGGAACCGCCGATGACCAGCGCCCGCGGCAGCTCCTTGCTATAAGCTCTGTCCATGATCCCCTCCTACTCTGCCGCCTGTGCCTTGCGCGCCTGCGCGGCCAGGATGGCATGCCGCAGCGTCTCCGGCCGCTGTGCGCCGGTGACAACGCTGCCGTCGATATCGAAGTGCGGAAGGCCGGCAACGCCACGAGCCAAGGCACCGTCGATCAAGGCCCTGACCTCAGTCGCACCTTCGCTGCTGGCGAGGAATGCGCGCACCATCTCGCGGTCGAGCCCGGCCTCGCCGGCAATCTCCGTCAAAGTATCGAGGTCGCCGATGTCGCGGCCGTCGGTGAAATAGCCGCGGAGGATGCCCTCCACGACCGCCCGCTGCCGGCCCTCCCGCGCTGCCAACCAGGTCAGGCGGTGAGCGGCGAAGGTGTTGGGCGTGCGGGTCATGCGGTCGTAGTCGAAGGCGATGCCCTCGCGCTTGCCGGCCGCGACGGTGTAGGCATCGAGCTCCTGCGAGCGGGCCCAGCTGCCGAACTTCTGCGAGCGGTAGAGCTTCCGGTCCATGCCCTCCTCGGGCATCTGGGGGTTGAGCTCGAACGGCCGCCAGTCGACCTGCACGTTGAGCCCCGGCGGCAGGCTGTCGATCGCCTCGAACAGGCGTTGCTCGCCGATCAGGCACCAGGGGCAGATGAAGTCCGATGTCATGGTTATGGTGACGCTCATGGCCAGTCTCCTTTCCGGTTCGGATGATCTTGAACGGAAAGATGGCGCATTGCCTTGAAATCTATAATATGGAGAAAATGCTCTTGTTCATTGCATAAAACGCAAAGATAAAACCATGGATCCCTTTGCCGGCCTTAAGGTCTCGGGCCTCCGCGCCTTTGTCGCCGTCGTCGAGGACGGCGGCTTCGCCAAGGCAGCCCGCCGCGCAGGCATGGCGACCTCTTCGCTGACCCGCCAGGTGGACGCGCTCGAAGAAGAGCTCGGCGTCCAGCTCTTCAACCGTTCGACCCGCGCCGTCACCCTGACCGAGGCGGGCGAGAGCTATTATCACGAGGTGGTGCGCATCCTCGGCGACCTGGACGAAGCCAACCGCAGCGTCTCGGAAAGCGAGGGCGCGCCGCGCGGCCTACTGCGCGTCAGCCTGCCGGTCGCTTTCGCCCGGCTGCACGTTGCGCCGGCCATCCCGCGCTTCATGGCGCTTTGTCCGGATATCGAGATCGACGCAACCTTGACCGATAGCGTCGTCAATCTGGTGGAGGATCGCATCGACCTGGCCATCCGCATCGGCCGCCTCGAGTCTTCCACCCTGGTGGCGCGGAAGCTGGCACCGCATCGCCGCCTGCTCTGCGCCAGCCCGGCCCACCTTGCCGCCCATGGAACACCGGAAGCACCCAGCGATCTTGTGAGGCACAACTGCCTCACCTTTGCCTACAGCCAAGGGCGGCAAAGCTGGCGCTTCGCCGGCGCGCAGGGTGAGAAAACCGTGCCGGTGAAGGGTAGCCTGCGGTCCAACAATTCCGAAGTGCTGCGCGAGGCGGCGCTAGGCGGCGCCGGCCTCGTGCTGCTACCGAGCTGGCTGATCGGCGCCGATGTCAAAGCCGGACGGCTGCAAACCCTCTTGCCCGAATGGGAGGCCAGCCCGGGCGAAGCCGGTGGCGCGATCTCGGCCGTCTACCTGCCGAACCGGCGCGGGACTCGAAAAGTCCGCGCCTTCATCGACTTTCTCGCCGGCCACATAGGCGCGCCACCCTATTGGGAGCGCATCGCTTAGTACGGTGTTCGCGGCAAGACCTCGGAGGGTCGGCGCCTACCACCGCTCCAGCAATTGCCGCTCAAGCTGGTCGCAAGCGACGTGAACATCCGCTGCTGCCCGCTCGGCAGTAGCAACGTGCTCCTGCAGGAAGGCGGCTAGCACCTCGTCCCCATCAGCCAGCGCATGGTTCATACGCTCACGCGCCAACTCGGCATTTTCAGCCGCCTGATGCGCGATCTGCCGCAGCTTCTCGATCCAGTCCCTGGCTTCTTCTGCGCTCATGACTCAGCTCCCCGTTCCGCTCCCTATCACACCAGGAAACCATAGGTGAAGTGGCAGACGGAACATGATTCTGCACAGAGGCCTATGATACAGGGTTTGAGGCAGCGAGTAGACCCGTCCCGACATAGCCGATCATTGCACAGGCGCCGGTCAGCACAGCACCCCAAGCCATGTCGACCAGGCTCATGGCAAGCGGCCAGCCTTTGATGGTTGCCAGGTTGGTCATATCGTACGTGCCGTAAGCCAAGAGCCCGAGCAGAGCGCCGTTGATGACGGCCGTCGTCCAAGAACCAGCCGCCAACGCAGGCGCCACGGCGAAGAAAACGATACCGGCAACGTACGCGAGGTAGAAGCCGCCGGCGGCAGCCCAGTTGATACGCGCCCGCATCAAGGAGCCAAGTTGAGCGGCATAAAAGCGCCGAGCTACCACGCCGAGCCAGAAGAGATCGATCACCAGAAAGGCGGCCAAGGTGACCGCGTAGGCATTCACGTAGAGTGTCGACGATTCCATTTATCGGTGGAGCAATACATGAAAGAAACGATTGTGGCAGCAAGACATACTACGTAAGTCGCGCGGATATGGACTTCACGTTGAACCTGCCTGACCGACCAAGGACTCTCTCGATTGCGGTGAGCACACACGCGCAAGGTCGAGCGGCGAATTCTCTTTCTTCTGTTCCGAGAATGAAAACCGCTATAAAAATCACATGCCACTGTGAAATATGAGAGACAAAGCCCATGGCGCCTTGCCCGAGCCCTTAACTGCGATGCTAGCTTTGCGTTTGTCGCACTGACCGCGCGCTGGCTACTGCGCCATCGTTGCGGACTGGTCCGGAGATCAAGGTGCGCATTTGGGGATGGCTAATCGGTGGCCGACGGACGGGGACTAGGGAGCGGCAAGACCGCACCCATCGAAATACACTTCCAAGAAATCTTCTCCGGCGAGCGCATCGAGGTCTTGGCTGGCGGTGCCATCGTGGCGGACATCACTGCCAAGACGCGCTTTCAAACCGGCCTGGCGCATATCGAGCGCCTAAGGCTGCGTGACGGAGAGGAGGTGACCTTACGCATTCCCGCCCTCGGCCTGGAGACGAAAGCCGTGATCGAGGTGGCTCGGCCGTACCTGACGGTGACCCTGAGCCATGGGCAACTGACCGCCCACAGCGTCGCCACCTGTCCTGGCTACGTTTGATCGCAGCATAGGTCTCTCGCGGTGCGATAGGCACCATCCCCGCTTTTCAAAGGGCACGCTTCATTGCTGGAGGATTTTTCGAAACGACGCAAAGAGGAGAAATCCGTTATGGCAAAGCGTTCGAAATCCGAAGAGAGCAAGTCAACCACCACGCTGTCCGACGCCGGCATTGAAGAGCTGACGCAAGCCGCTCCGCTGCAGGAAGAAGAACATCCCGACTATGTCGCCGGCCGCATCGGCGAGGAGACGGAAGCCTCAGGCGAAGCGGCTTACCTCGAAGAGACCTACGAGGAAGGCGCTTACGACGAAGCGGCGTACGACGAGGAAGCTTTCAGCGAAGAAGCTTATGAGGAGGCCTACGACGAAGGCGAGATCGAGGCCTTCACGCCAGTGCCGGGCGGCCCGGTCCCGGGCTTCCCTCCGATTCCTGGCGGCCCAATCCCGCGACCCGGCATCCCGACGCAGCCCATTCCACGGCCCTTCCCGCGGCCCTGGCCGGGCTTCTGCACAGTCGTCAGTGGACGCTACAGCTACGCACCACCCTTCCAGCTTCGACCGCAGCCCTTGCCGCAACCGGGGTGGCGCCCTGTGGTGCCGCGCCGTGTGCCAGGGCCCATTATCCCGATCAATCTGCTGCGCATCACTGTGCGGGTCGATGTCGACCGCTACTTCCCGCAGAAGCGGATCTCGATCCAGGTCAACCGACTATTCCCGCATCGCACCGCCCACGCTATTGCCAGGGTCATTTCCGATCGCTGCAGCGGATTCAACAACCGGACCATCCGGGCCCGCATCTATTACCGCGACGGCAACGCCAGCCTTATCCCGGGAACCATCGTGACGTTTACGGCGAAACGGACGACGGGGCTCGGCTACGGCGCCTACAAGCTCACTCTGTCCGGTGGCGGTATCACACCAAGGCATTACAAGCTGCGCTTCGCCTCGCGCTATTTCGACCCCGTCGAGTTCGAGGTCGACCGGGTGCAGAACGCCGGCAGCATCGTAACCGCCTACAACACCGGCAGCCACCCGACTCGTCCGGGTAACCTGCCCAACGAGACGCTGTCCCTGGCGACGGTGTTCCAGCGGGCCGGCTTCGACGTGCGCATGTCGCCCAACACCACGGTCATTCCAACCTCCGGTGCTGGCGCCAACGGCACCTGGTCGGATGCCGAGATGCACAATGCCATGGTCACCTACTGGTCGCGTTTCGCCAACCGGCCGCAATGGGCCATGTGGGTGCTCTATGCCGCGCGGCACGATGCCGGTCGCGGCCTCGGAGGGGTGATGTTCGACGACATTGGCGGCAACCACCGCCAAGGTACGGCGATCTTCACCGACAGCTTTATCCAGGACGTGCCGCCAGGCGACCCGAACCCGAACGCTTGGCGCAACCGCATGCAGTTCTGGACGGCGGTGCACGAGATGGGGCACGCGTTCAACTTGGCCCACTCCTGGCAGAAGGCGCTTGGTGTGCCGGTTGCGCCTGGTGACCCTTGGATCCCGCTTGCCAACGAGCCGGAAGCCCGCAGCTACATGAACTATCCCTTCCGTGTGTCAGGCGGGCAGTCTGCCTTCTTCTCGAACTTCCGTTTCCGCTTCTCGAATAACGAGCTGATCTTCATGCGCCATGCGCCACGGCGCTTCGTGCAGATGGGCAATTCGAACTGGTTCGAGAACCACGGATTCGAGGCACCCGACGCCTTAAGTCAGACCGGCAACTGGGCCTTGGAGATCCGGCCGAACCGGGACGCCAGTGCCTATCGTTTCCTGGAGCCGGTGACCATGGAACTGAAGCTCACCAACACCAACTCCGAGCCTCAAACCATTGATCCGGATATGCTGGACGACGGCCGCCACGTCACGGTGTTCCTGCAGCGCGAAGGCGGGCCGACACGGCAGTGGAACCCAATGATCACCCACTGCCACGAGGCGCATGAGGATGCCTTGGCACCTGGAGAATCGATCTACGGCGCCCATATGGTCAGCGCGTCGACTGATGGCTGGCTGGTTGATGAACCCGGCTTCTACAAGCTGCAGGCAGCCGTCGATATGGGTGGCGAAATCGTCGTTTCCAACGTGCTGCGCCTCTACGTCGGTCCACCGGACTCACAGGCCGAAGCGGCCGTAGCGCCGGACTACTTCACCGAGGATGTCGGCCGGGTCTTGGTCTTCTCCGGTGCGCCGGCACTCGACGCAGCAGAGAATGCGCTGCGCAAGTTGACCGAAACCTGCGCAGACAACCCGGCAGCACGCCATGCAGAGGTGGCTCTGACCTCGCCGCTCTTGCGTTACTTCAAGACCCTGAAGGCCGAGGGCAGTCGCGCCGATATGGCGATCACCACAGCCAAACGTGACGTCGGCAAGGCTGCCAAAGTGCAAAGCGACGCCCTTCTGAAGGGGGCGGACGCAGCGGCGGACACGCTGGGGCACATCCCCTACTTCGGTCAGCTTCGCCAGGTGGCCGCGGCCCTCGAAGACGAGGGCAACAAGAAGGGCGCGGCAGATTTGCTGTCCAAGACCGTCACGGTGATGAAGAGACGCAAGGTGCTACCTTCTGTGATCGCCGAGACCGAGGCAGGGATTAAGTAAGCATCACCTCAACCTAGCAGACCAAACGGGCTCCGCCTTCTCTTTCAGAAGGCGGAGCCCTTCCTCTTCAGCGTCCTTAGCGCTTCGGCGGTGGTCGCCACCACCAGCGCTAAGCCCGATCGATGCGTCCCGAATAGCAACCCTGCTTAGCATTATGAGCGTGGATGTAGGCGACATGCGGATTGGCAAAGAGGCGATCGATCAACCCTTCCACCTCCGTGCCTTGAATCACGTCGGCTTCGACGATCATGCCCTCAGCATCGAATCCGCGCAGCGACAGCAGTCGCTTGCGCATCACCTCCGGCACTTTGTCGACTTCGTCGTAGGTTTCTTCCGCGCCTTCGCGCACATAGATCGCGTGACTGGCACGATAAGGGCTGTCCGCTGGTTGGCAGAGGTGGTTGAGCAGGAGAAAGACCTCGCCGGGTCGGCCTTCCCGCATCTCGATGCGATCGGGAAAACCGGTGTCGGGCTCGACGACTCGGCGTACAATCCCCTTCTCAGCCAGCGCCACCTCACTCAGTCCATAGAGATGACGGAAGGGTTCAGGCGACAGACCCGTGATGCGAAAAGCCATGGCGGCGCTCCTTTCGTGCTGTTGCTCGATTTCGTAGTCAAGCCTCAGCACACCATCACGGATGGCACGCCGCTATCCGCTTTTTGCGACGAGCCTCTATTGGGGATGACGGCAGAACAGCATTCCCTATTGCCGGTAGCGCGGCGGCTGGCTTTGAGCGTGGATGGCGAGGATATCGGCAAGCAGCGCAAAGCCGGTCTCGATACGCCCTGCACCGGGACCTGAGACGGTCACCGGACCGAGCAGGTCGGTGTCGAGCGTCAAGGCGTTGGTCGGGCCTTCGATCGATGCGAGTGGGTCGCTGTCAGGAAGCATGATCGGCGCGACCTCCAGCGCCACATGGCCGTCGGGGGCGAGACTTCCCTGGCCCAACAGCTTCCAGCGATGCCCTTCCGCCTTTGCGGCTCGGACCTCCGCTTCGCTGAGACCCGTGATGCCTTGGCAGGGCACAGCGCTGGCTTCAACGGCTTGATCAAAGAGTGCGCGAGCAAGGATGAGCACCTTCATCAGCACGTCTGAACCACCGATGTCAGCCGTGGGGTCAGCTTCGGCATAGCCTCTAGATTGCGCCAGCGCGATGGCGTCATCGAAACTCATGCCCGTTTCGACTTGGCCGAGCACGAAGTTGGCGGTGCCGTTCAAGATACCGCGGAAGCCGGCGATGTGGCAGCCGGCTAGGCACTGCTCCGCCGTGCGGATGACCGGCGTGCCGCTCATCACTGTCCCCTCGTAGGAGAAGGCCAGCCCCTTAGCCTCGGCTTTCTTGGTGAGCTCGGCCGCTGCCAGGGCAACCGGCCCCTTGTTGCTGGTGACCAGATGCTTGCCGCTTTCCAGGGCCCAGCGGCAGTGGGAGAGCGCCGGCTCACCTGTCTCTGGATTGGTGAAGGTCGCCTCCACGACGATGTCAGCCGTGCTCCGCTTGATCACGGCTTCGTTGTCGGGTTCGGCACGGCCACCCGAGAAGACCGCCAAGGCACCGGGCTCATTTGGCAGCTCTGCCAATTCAGCAAGATCCAGTCCGTCAGGATCCTCCGCCATTCCAAGCCTGAGATCGGAAACAGCGACAACAGAGAGCTCAAGGCCATCCTTCTGTGGCAGTTCGTTGCCCTTATTACGTAGGATCTCGACTAGCGCTCGCGCGACACCCCCGAAGCCGATCAGGGCCAAGCGGTAGTGCATGTTTGTTGTGCTCCTTCGTTGTGGCGCAGCTGCGCTTTCGTGTCTTGTCGCTTCCTTTCGAGGCGCGCCGCACTGTACCGGCCCACTGCCTCTCCCGACGACCCACTAGTGTACCATGCCTTGGGTAGTCTGGAGGAAGAGTGAGCAGGTGCCGTCTGGCACCAAAGATACCGGAAACAAAAAAGTTCCTGCGCCGGATGAGCCCGTCATCCGGCGCAGCAGTTTAGGGAGGTTAGGCGAACTTCTTGATCTCTCCTGACTTGAGGCGGCTCATGTAGCTATGGAGTTCTTTCTTGACCACCGGCATCAGGAAGTAGAGGCCGATGATGTTGACCACCGCCATGGCAAAGATGGCCGCATCCGAGAAGTCGATCACCGGGCCCAAGTTGGCGGCCGCGCCGATCACCACGAAGACGCAGAAGATCACCTTGAAGACCAACTCCTTGGTGTCGCCTTCTCCGAACAGATAGGTCCAGGCCTTAAGGCCGTAATAGGACCAAGAGATCATGGTCGAGAAGGCGAAGAGCACCACGGCCAAAGCTAGGATGTAGGGGAACCAATCGAAGGCACTGGCGAAGGCAGCCGAAGTCAGACCCACGCCCGAGTTGCCGCCAACGGTCTGGATGGCCGTACCGGCTTCGTTCAGAAGGTACAGGCCGGTGTCGGGGTTGGCGATCAACTGTCCGGTGATGATGATCACCAGCGCGGTCATGGTGCAAACCACCACTGTGTCGATGAAGGGCTCGAGCAGAGAGACAAGGCCCTCGGTGATTGGCTCGTTGGTGCGCACTGCCGAGTGGGCGATGGCAGCCGAGCCCACGCCGGCTTCGTTGGAAAACGCGGCACGCCTGAAGCCTTGGATCAAGGCCCCGACCATTCCACCGGCAACACCCAATCCGGTGAAGGCACCTTCGAAAATCTGACCGAAGGCCCAGCCGATCTTGTCGTAGTGCAAGAAGATGATAACCAGCGCGGCGCCGACATAGACGATGCCCATGAAAGGCACGACCTTCTCGGTCACCCTGGCGATTGACTTGATACCGCCGACGATGACGGCGAAGACGATGGCGGCGAAGACTAGGCCCGTGATCCAGCCGGGGAAGTCACCAAACACGCCTGCGATCTGCTGATGTGCCTGGTTGGCCTGAAACATGTTGCCGCCGCCCAGCGCGCCCAGAATACAGAAGACCGAGAACATCACCGCAAGCACCTTACCAGCCGGCAAGCCACGCTCGGCAAAGCCCTTGGTCAGGTAATACATCGGCCCGCCCGAGACCCGTCCGTCCGGATATTCGTTGCGGTACTTCACGCCCAAAGTGCACTCGGTGAACTTCGAGGCCATACCCAGGAGGCCGGCCAGAATCATCCAGAAGGTGGCACCGGGGCCACCGATGCCGACGGCAACCGCCACACCGGCGATATTGCCGAGACCGACTGTGCCGGAGAGTGCCGTCGCCAGGGCTTGGAAGTGGCTGACCTCACCAGCATTCTCAGGGTCGGAATAGTCGCCGCGCACCAGCGCCACGGCGTGGCCGACAGCGCGGAACTGGATGAAGGCGAAATAGAGCGTGAAGACCGATGCGGCGATCACCAGCCAGCCGACGATCCAGGGAAAGTTGGTGCCTGGGAAGGAGCTGAAGATCAAAGCGACGAACCAGCCCGTGGCGTCGGCGAAAATCTGGTTCACCGTCTCGTCGATGGAAGAGGCATGAGCCGTCCCAGCGGCCAGCATCAGCATGAGAGCAAGCGTAACGCCGACGGCAAGCGCCGAGCGGTTGAAAGTCGGATTCATGAGATGTCTCCCTAAGGCACGATGGTGCAGGGCACTGAGGCAGCTTGCGCCAGGCTGATGGTGACTGCGCCGAACAGCCGTGCCGCCACGCCTGTGTGGCCGGTGCGACCGACAAAGAGCTGGCTTGCGCCTTCCTTGGCTACGATGTCGTTCAGCACTTCGGCGACATGGCCGTAGCGGATGACGGTGCGCGGTGTGACGCCTTTTGCCGCCAGACTCTCGACGATGGGATCCATCAGCGCTGTCTTCGCGCGCTCGAGTTCCTCTGTCCGGCGCGTGTGGCGCTCCTCCACTTCCTCGGGCGTGAGGAAGCTATAGGGTGACCACTCCAACACATGCGCGATCAACAGTTCAGCCCCAGCACGCTCGGCGCAGTCGACGGCGAAATCCAGCGCCCTATGGCTGGCCGGACTGCCGTCGTAAGCAACGACGTACAGATTGGACATACGTCCCTCCCTCTCTCTTGCCCCCTGTGACTCAGGGTTGGGTTGACGATAGCCCAGGCCAGAAAAGAAGGGTTCTTAACCTCACTATAGAATTGGAAAATTATTCGGATAAAATACGATAATCAGGCCATTAGCGGGATTATTTCCGAATGGATCGTTTCAACACGAAAATTCTTAGCGAATTACAGAAGGATTCAAGTGCTTCCATCGGTGCCTTGGCCGAGCGGGTGGGCCTGTCGCTCTCCGCCTGCCACAGACGCATCAAGATCCTGGAAGCGGATGGCATCATCGAAGGCTATAGCGCGCGTTTGAACCGCCGCCGGGTCGGTCTGGAGCTACTGCTGTTCATCGAAGTCAAGCTGCGCTCCCAGGAAAACGAGTGCCTGCGTGCCTTCGAAGCGGCGGTGGCGCAGATGCCCGAGATCCTCGAGTGCCACATGATCTCCGGCGACTTTTCCTACCTTCTGCGTGTGGCGGCACAGAACACTGGCAGCTACGAACGGCTTTACCGAGAGCGACTCAGCACCCTGCCGCACGTCACTGAAATCCGCACTCTCATGAGCCTCTCCACCGTGAAACCCTTCTCAGGCTTTCACCTACCGGCGGCTGGGTGACAAGTTGATTGCTCCGCACCATGCCCAGTAGGCGAGATAGGATTCTTCAAGTAGCGTTGCAGTTGCTGTACCGGCTCTCTGGCTGAGAGTCCGGAGGTATCGTTACGTCGGCAAACACACAAGGAAGGCACAGGATGACCAATAAGGAAGCCTACGAGCAGAAGCTGCAGGCCAAGATGGACCAGTGGAAAGCCGAAATCGATCGCTTGAAAGCCGAGGCGGCGGAAGCCCAAGCTGATGCCCAACTGGCCTATAACAAGCAAATCGAGCAGCTACGCGCTCAGCAGCGAGAGGCGGAAAGCAAATTCGAAGAGCTGCGCCGCGCTAGCGACGATGCTTGGCATGATCTGAGAGGCGGAGTCGAGAGCGCTTGGAACAGCCTCGAGCAGGCCGTTCAAAGCGCGTCATCGCGCTTCAAGTAGAGCGTAGTCGAGTGGCCTGAATCAGCTGCCCTACCGCGAGAAGGCGGTGCCAGTGGTTGTCTCATGAAAGCTTGCTGGCGGCGGCATCCCTCTTTGCCATTGCGTTGTCTTGACTCATAATGCCCCTTTTTCGGGGGCGATGCCGAGCGGAAGGGACTAGGGATGGCCAACGATCTTCGTCAATTGGTTTACATTTCTGACGCGAGCTATGGCCTCGCAACGCCTGACATAGAGAGCATCCTGGCAAGTTCACGGCGCAACAACGCAGAAGCAAAAGTCAGCGGCATGCTGCTCTACTCAAGCGGCGTGTTTATTCAGGCCCTGGAAGGTAGGCCGGAGACCATCGAAGGCCTCTACAAGACTATCTCCGACGACCGTCGCCACGAGAACGTGGATACGGTGAGCGATCGGATCGTTTCGGATCGCAGCTTCGCCGGCTGGGCCATGGGTTTTGTCGAGAGATCGTCTGAGGAAGTCAGCAACAAGATAGGTATCAATGGCCTTCTGGATCGAAAAGAAGCACTTGCCGCGCTGAGCGAGAACGAGGAACTGGCGATGTCGATGCTGCGCGACTTTGCCGAGAACCTCTACTGACGGGCACCGTTGGCCTCATTGCACATCTCATTGTGCACTGATCAGCAGAGCTTTGGCTCTGCGGAGAACACAGCCCAAGCGATCGGGAAAGCACCGATCAAAAGGGAAGCTTCATGTCCATCCGCGCGCCCTCTTCAGATAGTTGCCACGAGGGATGTCTCGCTCTGTCCCGCCGGGAAGCCTTGGCCGGCAGCGCGGCCCTGGGAGCAACCACCATGCTGGCCGGCGCCGGCCCCGCCTTGGCACAAAGCGATGCGCCGACCCGCACTCTGACGGAGCTTGGCCAGGGCATGTACCGCACCCAGAACAACTGGCACTAAGGCCTCCTGGTCGACACCGACGAGGGCATGATCGTCTTCGAGAGCATCAACCGGGGCTTCGCCGATTGGCTCAATGCCGAGATCGCCCGGCTGGACAGATACCAGGACGGCTGACGGCCCGGGTCTCAAGACAGCTCCGGCAGCGCGCGCCGCCGGCGCAGGGTCCGCAGCCCGGCCAAGCCCAAGAGGATGGCGAAGGCGGCCAGGAGCGCCGGCCAGGCATCGACCAGCGCCAGACCGGCAGCCAGAAGCAGGGCCACCCGGTCGAGCCAGGGGATCCGCGTCACCGCCTGTCCGCCGAGCAGCATGGCGACGCTGACCACGAAGAGCGCGCCGGTCGCCACGGCATTGACGATCGCCAGGGGCCCGCCGCCGCCGAGAATCCCGGGATAGAGGATGAAGAGAAATGGGATGACGTACGCGACGCCGGCCAGCTTCAAGGCCACACCCGCCACCGAGGTCCAGGCGCTGCGTGCGATGCCGGCAGCGACGAACACGCCGACGCAGACCGGCGGGGTGATGACCGACAGCGTGGCATAGTAGAAGACGAACATGTGGCTGGTCAGCTCCGGCACCCCGACCTGCACCAGCGCCGGCGCCATCACCGCGGCCACCAGGACATAGGCGGCGGTGGTCGGGATGCCCATTCCCATGACCAGGCAGACCGCCGCGACGATCAGCGCCAGCAGCAGGACCTCGCCTTGGGCCACGGCGGCGACGGCGCTGGACATGGCGACGCCGACGCCGGTCAGGTTGATCATTGCCACCAGGATCTGCGCGCCCGCCAGCAAGACGCCGATGATCACCAGGCCGCGCCCGCCGTCGATCAGTCCGTTGACGAGCTGCCCCGCCACCTCGCGCGGCGGCCGGCGCTCCAGCACCGAGAAGAACAGGAAGGTCGCCGTCAATCCGGCGATGCCGTAAAAGGCCGCCGTCTGGATCGAGCGCCCCATCAGGATGCCAGCAGTCAAGCCGCCCAGCGCCGCCAGCAGCGGCAGCACCTTGGACAGGCGCCCGATCTCCGACCAGGCCGGCACCTCGTCCTCGGGCACCACGCCGAGCCCCTGGCGCACGGCGGTGACATGGATCGTCAGGAACATGGCCGCGAAGAACAGCACCGCGGGGATCAACGCGGCCATCGCGATGGTGGCATAACTGACGCCGAGGATCTCGGCCATCACGAAGGCCGCGGCCCCGAGAACGGGTGGCGTGATCTGCCCGCCGGTGGAGGCCACCGCCTCCACGCCGCCGGCGAAGGCGCGCGGATAGCGCAGGCGCTTCATCAGCGGGATGGTGAAGTTTCCCGTCGTGGCCACGTTGGCGACGGCGCTGCCGCTCAACATGCCAAACAGGGCGGAGGCGATGGCGGCGATCTTGGCCCCACCGCCGGGGCTGCGCCCGCCCAGGCGCATCGCCAGATCGATGAAAGTCTGCCCGCCGCCGGTGTTGAGGATCATGGCCCCGAAGACCACGAAGGCGGCAATGGTCGTGGCCGCGACGCCGACCAGCAGACCCCAGAGGCCCAGGTCGCCGAGCAGCAGCGTCTCGGTGACGAAGTCCGGCCCGAAGCCGCGATGGGCGAGCGCACCGGGCAGATACTGCCCTAGCATGGCGTAGCCGAGGCCGGCGAGGACCAGAACGGGGAAGATCAGCCCGATGGCGCGGCGCGACAGCTCGAGCACGATCAGCACCAGGGCGGCGACCATGAGCAGGTCATGCGTCTCCGCCCAGGGCAGGTCTTCCATGATCCGTTTGTAGTTCACCGCGACGTAGGCGCAGGTCCCGACCGTCAGCGCGGCGGCGGCGAGATCGATCGCGATGCCGAGGGGCCGCCACCGCGAATTGGGAAACAGCGGATAGAGCGCGAGGCCCAAACAGATGGCCAGGGCCAGAAAGACGGGCCGCTGGACGAGGCTCTCGAAGGGACCCATCGCCGAGGTGTAAACGACGAAGAGCCCCAGGAGCCCCGCCAGCGAGACGACCGTCTTGGCCCGCAGGCCATCAAGGGGCATCGGCTACTCCGCGATCAGCCGGCTCGGCACGTCCTGACCGATCTCGCGGTAATAGCGCAGGGCGCCGGGGTGGAGCGGGAAGGTGCCCTGCTGCATCGTCATCTCGGCGATGTTCTGCCCTTCCAGCGCGCCGAAGGCGGCGGCCTGCGGGCCGACATTCTCGTTGATGGCCTTGGTGATGCGGTAGGCCGTCTCCTCGTCCAGGTTCGCCCGCGCCGCGACCCCGACGGCAAAGGCCCAGGTATCGTAAGCCTCGATGCCCGGGCCGGCGCCGGCCGGCACGCTGACGATGCCGACATCGGGCATGGTCTCGCGCAGGGTTGCGATCTGCGCGTCGCTCAAGTCCAGAACGGTGACGTCGGTGAAGGTGGCGATATCCAGGGACGAGCCGTCGAGCTTATTGCCGACGCCGGATTTGACGTAGCCGGCGATGCGGTTGTCCTTGACCGAGGCGACCACGTCGGCGGTCGAGCCCGAAACGAACTCCGGCGCGATGCCAAGGGCCGCGAACACAGCTTCGCTGGTCGCTTCGGTCGCGGAGCCCCGGATGCCCGGATTGAGCCGGATGGCGTTCAGCTCCTCGAGCTGAGTGACGCCGGCATCGGCTCGCATCACGACGTTCTGCGGCGCGACGGTATAGACCCAGAGCAGCTTGGTCTGGACCGGCCGGCCCTCGAAGTCGTTGAGCCCCTTGAAAGCCTGATAACCGATGTTGGTAGTGACCAGCCCGAGATCGACCTGCTCGCGCGACAGCCGGCGCAAGTTGTCCACCGTGGCCCCGGTCTCCACGACCGTGGCCGAGACGCCCTCGGCGTTCTCGTTGATGACGCGGGTGGCCGCGACGAAATAGCCGTAGTGGCTCGACGCGGACGACGTGGAGCCGATCAGCAGCTCGCTCGCCAGCAGGGGCTGCGCGAGCAGGCCCGCCACGCCCAGCACGACGCCAAAGACAAGACTTTTGGATTTCATGATTTTCCTCCCATTTTTTGATGAACCGCCGGGTGATCCCCCGGCACCTCGACCGGCATGGCCAGGATGCGGAACGACAGCGTCTTGCCGTGACTGTCCAGGCCGAGGCTGCGGTTGACCCCGCCCTCCAGGACGCCGTCGAGCACGAAGTTGAATGCGCCGAGCAGCGGCAGCTCGTAGCGCTCCACCGCGCCCGGGCGGCGCCCGGCGAAGAGCGCGGCAATCCGCTCGGCGGTGACCAGGCGCTTCAAGAGCGCGTAGTCTTCGGCCCGGTAGGCGATCAGGCTGACGTTAAGGCGATCGCCCTTGTCGCCGGCCCTGGCGTGGGCCAGGCGATGCAGAGGCACCGTCACGGTTTTAGTCATGAGGCGCCTCCTGCCAGCGCCGCGCCGGCGCGACCCGGACGCGGACACCGGCGTCCACGTCGGCGCGCGCCGCCGTTGCCGACCAGGTATGAACCCGCCGCCGCACCTGGATGCGGGCGCCGCCGCCGCCGGCCGGCCCGCAGCACAGCAAAGCGACCACCTCGCGCACGGCGGCCTCGGCCTCCCGCGCGCTGTCGCTCTCGACGGCGATGCGCGCGCGGACATCCTCGCTCTCCGGGAAACCAGCTCCCTCGTCGGCCCCCTCGTCGGCAAAGACGCTGCGATAGCCGATGAGGTCGCGGCGCAGACGCAGATGCTGAGGCACCCGCCGCGCCAAGACGTCGAGCGCCAGGCGCGCCCGCGCCAGCGCGTTCGGACCGGCATAGGAGATCTCGCCCTCGCCGATATAGCCGCCGTCGACGCTGACCGTGACCTTCAGGCGCTCGGGCCGCGCCCGGCCCCGGGCGCCGAAGACGGCGACGCGGTCCGGCCCCTCGGCGCGGACAGTGACGCCTGTCATGTCCAGCGTGACGTCGGGCGTCAGGTAGGATGAGGGGTCGTGGATCTCGTAGAGCAGCTGCTCCTTGACCGTCGCCTCGCTGACCAGGCCGCCGGTCTCGGCCGGCTTGCCGATGGTCAAGCCGCCATCAGCCGTTACTTCGGCGATCGGGAAGCCAATGGACTGCGGGTCCGACACCTCCTTCCAACCCGGGTCGGCGAAGTAGCCGCCGGTCACCTGGGAACCGCATTCCAGCAGATGCCCGGCCAGCGTCGCCGTTGCCATGCGCCCGCTGTCCAAGGCGTCCCAGCCGAAGTGATGCGCCAGCGGCGCGACCACTAGAGAGGGGTCGGCGACGCGCCCGGTCACCAGGATGCGCGCGCCCCGGGCCAGCGCCGCCATCAGCGGCCCGGCGCCCAGATAGGCGTTGGCGCAGATCAGCGGGCGGTCATGCAGCGAAGCGTCGATGCCCACCGGCGTCAGCTTGCCCGCCTGCACCAGGGCGGTAACCTCATCGCCCTCGATCACGCCGATAGGGACGTCCGGGACACCGGCCGCGGCGCACAGCCCCGCGATGCGCCGCGCTGCGCCTTCGGGGTTGGCGGCGCCGAAGTTGCCGATCACGGCGATGTCGGCGGCCAGACAGTCGGCCAGGACCGGGCGGAGCAGCTCTTCCAGCAGCGGCTCGTGGCCTTCGCCCGGATCCTCCAGCCGGCGCAGCTGCGCCAGGGCCAGCGTGCGCTCACCCAAGGTTTCGAAGAAGATGGCCGAGGGACCGCCGCGGCGCACCAGCTCCCGCACGACGGGGATCGGCGCATCGGTCCGGTCGCCCGAGAAGCCTGCCCCGCATCCGATCAGGAACTGCGCCGTCACCTGGGTCTCCCACCTGTTTTCCGGCGGGAAGTCTCGACAGACGACTATTCATCAGTCAAATTTAAATAAATCAATTTGTCATTTGGAAAACAAATGAGCGTCAGTCACCGCCAACTGCAAGCTTTCGTCGCCGTGGCCCAGACCCGCTCGTTCGGCGCCGCCGCCGGCAAGATCGGCCTGTCGCAGCCGGCGCTCAGCCTCGCCATCAAATCGCTGGAGGAGCGGCTAGGCGGCCCTTTGATCGACCGCAGCAGCCGCAACTGCGCCCTGACCGCGGAAGGCACCAGCTTCCTGCCGGTCGCCGCCCGGCTGATCGACGATTGGGATGCGGCGGTGGAGGATGCGCAGAGCCTCTTCGCCATGCAGCGCGGCCGGGTTTCCGTTGCGGCCCTGCCCAGCATCGCCTTCGGCTATCTCGCGACCATTCTGACCGCTTACATGGAGCGCCACCCGCGCATCGACATCGAGATCTTCGACGTCACGGCGGGGCGCGTGCTCGACCTGGTGCGGGACCGGCGCGCTGACTTCGGCATCTCCACACGGCCGTCGGATGGCCGCGACATCGCCTTCGAGCCGCTGTTGAGCGAGCGTTACATGGTAGTGCATGCGCCAGACCATCCGATCGCGGCGCTGGAGCGGGTGCCGGCGCGCGTGCTCGAAGCCTATCCCTTCATCGCCCTCAGCCGCTCGTCCAGCGTCCGCCGCGGCTTCGACGAAGCGACCCGGGACAGCGCCTTGAGCCTTCGCCCGCTGGTCGAGGTCGAGCAGCTCTCGACCGCCGCGACGCTTGTCCTACGCAACGGCGGCGTCACGGCGGTGCCGGAATCCTGCCTGCCGCTGATGCGGGTTCACGGCCTGCGCGCAGCCCCGCTGCACGATCCGGAGATCCGGCGGGAGATCGGGCTTCTGACCGCGACGGGCCGCCCCTTACCGGTAGCGACCGAGGCGCTGCTCAAGATGGCGCGCGCCGCGATTTCCGAGAACGGCATAGGGACCGAGACGAAACCCGCTGATGCCGGCCACCGGCAAAGCGAAAAACAGAAGTGAATCTCTGTGCTCGGAAAAGTGCTTCGGCGCGGGAGGAATCTTGAGCAAACACGGGAAGCCCCGGATTGTTCGGCAGCGAAGCAACAATGGCTGACCACGCCGCTTATTCGCGCTACCTATAAGCCGAACCAAGCGAAGAGGCCGGGATGGAGCTGCGCCAGCTCAGATACTATCAGGCGGCAGCGGAGGAACTGCACTTCCAGCGCGCCGCGCGGCGGGTCAATCTCAGCCAACCGGCGCTTAGCCACCAAATCAAGCGCTTGGAGGAGGAGGTCGGCGTCACCCTGATCGACCGCAGCCGCAACCACGCCGCGCTGACCCCGGCTGGCGAGGCTTTCTTGAGTCGGGCGGGGGAGATCCTTGCCGCCTGCGATGCGGCGCTGCAGGAGGCGCGCGACATCGGCGGAGCGGAGCCGGAGGTGCTGCGCATCGGTTATGTCGAATTCATTAACCTCGGCGCCGTCGCCCGCTCCATCGCCGCCTTTCGCGCCGCCGACCCGAGTCGCAAGGTCGAGCAGCGCGACTTGCACTCGGCCGAAGCCTATGCCGCCGTCAAGGAGCGCGAGATCGACGTCGGCTTTGGCGTCCTTCCGGTCACTCATCCGACCCTGAAATTCCGCAAGGTGGCGGAGGGCTGGTGGGGGCTCCTCATCGCGGAGGGGCATGCCTGGGCGACGCGGGAGAACCTGCCTCTGGCCGAACTCGACGGGGCGCCGCTCATCCTCTTTGATCGCGCGCTCAATCCACCGCTCTACGATTCCTGGATGATGCGCTTTGCCGACGAGAGCATCGCGCCCAACATCGTGTTCACCACCAAGCAGGTGCAGACCGCGCTCACCATGGCGCAGGACGGCGGCGGCCTGTTCCTGGTCGCTTCTTATGTGGTGGACCCGGTTCCGGTGGGTTTCCGACTACTCCGCCTTACCGGCTTCGACAATCAGATCGCGGTTGGCGCCGCCTGGCATGAGGAAAACAAGACCAAGCTCCTGGCCGACTACCTCGCCCTGCTCCGCGCGCAGCTTTAGGGCGCACCGACAGCGGACTAGACTGACCGCGGCGACCTGGGGAAGGATAGGGTGTCCCCCGTCTGAGGCTACGGCCTTGCGGCAGGGCGGGCGGTGTCAGACCGGTGCGACTCGGCAGAATCGAGGATCATTCTTTGTTCCAAGAAGATATTGGGATTCGCATTTCAGCCACCCCTAGCCCTGGCGCTCGGCGTCCTCTTACGCCTGTATGTTCGCGTTTTGTCTTGTGGCCAAACCCAGCAGAATCACGTTATGTTCCGCGCGATCGGGAAGGAGACCTCCGCCATTAAGATGTCAGCGGTCAGCCGCGGCGACGGCCTGAAATTCTTTCCGCCCGGCAGCGGCGCCTTTTTGCGTCAGCGCCTGGCGGAGCTGTTTGGCGTTGCCCTGTTCATCGCCGGCGCGCTGCTGCTCGCCGCCCTCATGACTTTCGACCCGGCCGACCCCTCGCTCAATCACGCCACCGACCGGACGCCAGGCAACATCCTCGGCGCCGGCGGCGCCATCGTCGCCGACTTCGCCCTGCAGGGCTTGGGTGCGGCCAGCTTCGCCCTGCCGCCGCTGCTCTTCGTCTGGGCTTGGATCCTGGTGCTGCGCGGCCGGCTGCCGCGCTGGCGCTGGCGGGTCCTGGCGCTAGCCCCGCTGTTCTGGCTCACCAGCGTGGCGCTGGCCGGCCTCGGCAAGCCGGAGAGCTGGCCGCTGGTCAGTGGTCCGGGCGGGGCGCTGGGCGGGCTCTCACTGGGGCTCCTGCTGCAGCTTTCCTTTTTGCGGCCCGTAGGCATGCTGCTGGCGCCCTTCGCCGGGTTTTTGGCAGCGATCGGCTTTGCCTGGCTGTTGGGCCTTGATGGTCAGCAGTGGCGTAGCCTGGGCCGCAGCATCGCCTGGCTCTTCCTCGGCGCTCGCCGCAGCCTGGGTCTCGGTCTCGACTTCGGCCTGGGCCGGCTCGGCCGCCTGCGCCGCAGCGGCGACCCGGCGCGGCAGGAGCCGGTGTTCGAAGCCGCGGCCAGCCGAGCGCGGGTGCAGGGCGCGCAAGATACGGCGGTCGCGCCGCCGACACCGCCGCTGGTCGCCCCACAGCCGCCAGCGATGCCCAAGCGCAAGGCACGCAAGGCGCCGCAGCCGCAACCGCAGCTCGATCTCGGCGATCTTATGGGCGGCAGTGCCTATCAGCCGCCGCCCCTCGATCTGCTGGCCCAGCCGAAGCCGGGGGAGCGCAACGTCGGCTCGAGCAGCGCCAGTCTGGAGATGAACGCGCGACTCCTGGAAGGGGTGCTGCAGGACTTCGGCGTGCGCGGCGAGATCGTGAAGATTCGCCCCGGCCCGGTGGTCACCCGCTACGACCTGGAGCCCGCACCCGGCACCAAGACCAGCCGGGTGGTGGGCCTGGCCGACGACATCGCCCGCTCCATGGCGGCGATCTCGGTGCGCGTCGCCGTGGTGCCCGGCTCCAGCGTCATTGGTATCGAGCTCCCGAACGCCCAGCGCGAGATGGTCTATCTCGGCGAGCTCCTAGGCGCGCGCGATTTCACCGAAGGCTCCGCCAAGCTGCCGCTGGTGCTGGGCAAGGACATCGGTGGCCAGCCGGTGATCGCCGACCTCGCCCGTATGCCGCACCTGCTGGTCGCCGGCACCACCGGCTCGGGCAAGTCGGTGGCGATCAACGCCATGATCAACTCGCTGCTCTACCGCCACGGGCCCGACCAGTGCCGCTTCATCCTGGTTGACCCAAAGATGCTGGAGCTCAGCGTCTACGAGGGCATACCGCACCTCCTGGCGCCGGTGGTCACCGAGCCGAAGAAGGCGGTGGTGGCGCTCAAGTGGACGGTGCGCGAAATGGAGGAGCGCTACCGCGCCATGAGCCGCCTGGGCGTGCGTAACGTCGAGGGCTACAACGCCCGCATCCGCGAGGCACTCAAGAAGGGCGAGGTGCTGACCCGCCGGGTGCAGACCGGCTTCGACCCCGATACAGGCCAACCGATCGTCGAGGAACAGCCTTTCGATCTTGAGCCCTTGCCCTTCATCGTCGTGGTGGTCGACGAGATGGCGGACCTGATGCTGGTCGCGGGCAAGGATGTGGAGGCCGCCATCCAGCGCTTGGCGCAGATGGCGCGGGCCGCCGGCATCCACCTGATCATGGCGACTCAGCGCCCCTCGGTCGACGTCATCACCGGCACCATCAAGGCGAACTTTCCGACCCGCATCTCCTTCCACGTCACCTCCAAGATCGACAGCCGCACCATCCTGGGCGAGGGCGGTGCCGAGCAGCTGCTCGGCATGGGCGACATGCTGCATCTCGGCAGCGGCGGCCGCCTCTCCCGCGTGCATGGGCCCTTCGTCAGCGACCAGGAGGTCGAGGACGTGGTGGCCCACTTGAAGGCTCAGGGCCCGGCCGACTTCATCGAAGAGATCACCGAAGGCGGTGGTGGCGAGGATGATGACGGTGGTTTCATGCTTGAGGCGGAAGACAGCGGCGATGAACTCTTCGACCGCGCCGTCGCCATCGTGGCGCAGCACCGCAAAGCCTCCACCTCCTTCATCCAGCGGCAATTGCAGATCGGCTACAACCGCGCCGCCCGCATCATCGAAGAGATGGAGCGTCAGGGCATGGTCGGCGCCGCCAACCATGTGGGCAAGCGCGAGGTCTTGCTGCCCAATCATGGCAATGAAGACTGAGTGAGCCAGCCCGCTTCTGCCTTGAAGCGACCTGGAAATCGTCGCATTGCAGGGCTACCTGCTGTGTCTGGCGGTTTGTTTGGCCGTCAATGCTCCAATGACCAAAGACCGACGCGCACCATGACCCACAGCACCGCGACATTCAGCCTCGGCCGCCGGCTTCTGTTCGGCCTTTTTGCCGGCCTGCTGGTGCTTGGCGTCGCCGCGACCATCTCGCCCAACGCGCGGGCACAAAGCGCGCTCGGGGCCGAAGAGCTCAAGCTGCTGCGCGAGATTGAGGCCTATCTCAACGGCATCAGCACCCTGCGCTCGCGCTTCGTGCAAGTGACCTCCGAGGGCGCCTACGCCGAGGGCGAGGTCTCCCTGGCCCGGCCCGATCGGGTGCGCTTCGAGTACGACCCGCCTGACCCGGTGCTGCTGATCTCTGACGGCGCCAGATTCATCTACTACGATAAGGAATTGGAGCAGGCGACCTTCCTCTCGCTCGAGGACACTCCGCTTTGGTTCATCATGCGCGAAGAGGTAGTTTTCGACGACAGCATCCGCGTTATCGATCTCGAGCGGCGCGCCGGCACCCTCTACCTGACCCTGGAGGATGCTCGCTATCCCGATCTTGGCAAAGTCACCTTGCTGTTCAGCGAGGGGCCGTTGCAGCTCCGCCGCTGGGACATACGCGACCCGCAGGGCATCGTCACCGAGGTGGCGCTGATCCGGCCGAGCTTTGACCAGCCGATAGACCGCGACGTCTTCAACATCCGCCAGCTACCCGGGATGTCCCCCGAGGAACGCCTTCGCCCACAGGGCCGTTAGGGCGCCCGGGAACGCCACGACGCATAACAGACTATCACCCCGGCCTTGAGCCGAGGTCCGGGCACAAGCTCGGAGCGTGTCCGCCACTGGGCCCTAGGGTCTCGCTGCACGGCGGCCCGGCCAATGACGGCAGCTTGGACGACGAGCCACAACCTCCCTCAAAGAAAACCCCCAGCGCCGGGAAAGCACCGGGGGCTAAACGCTGCCTGGTCGGAGATGGCTTAGGCAGCGTCCGTGACAGCACGCTCGGTTTCGGCCGGCGCAAGCGCTTCGGCGATCTGCCGCGTCACCACGTAGAACACCGGGGTGAAGATCAGGCCGAAGACGGTCACACCCAGCATTCCGAAGAAGACCGCCGTGCCCAGGGCCTGGCGCAGCTCGGCGCCGGCGCCCGTCGCCACCATCAGCGGCACCACGCCTAGGATGAAGGCGAAGGACGTCATCAGGATGGGACGCAGGCGCAGGCGCGCCGCTTCCACCGCCGCCGCTACCATGCTGCGGCCCTGGTCCTCCAACTGGCGGGCGAACTCGACGATCAAGATGGCGTTCCGCGCCGCGAGACCGACTAGGACGATCAGCGCCACCTGGGTCAGCAGGTTGTTGTCCTGCCCCATCAGCGCCACGCCGCCGAGCGCGGAGAGCAACACCATGGGCACCACCATGATCACGGCGAAGGGCAGCGCCCAGCTCTCGTACTGCGCGGCCAGCACCAGGAAGACGAAGACCACAGCCAGGATGAAGAGCACCGTGCCGTCGCTGGTGATCTTCTCCTGGTACGAGAGGTCCGTCCACTCGATGCCAAAGCCGCGCGGCAGCACCTCGTCGGCGATCTGCTCGACCAGGGCCAGGGCCTCGCCGGAGCTCAACGTGGTGGCCGCGGCACCGAAGACCTCGGCGGTGGGCACCAGGTTGTAGCGTGGCACCCGGTCCGGCGCCGTGCGGCTCTCGATGGTGGCCACGCTGCCCAGCGGCACCATGTCGCCGTTCACCGAGCGGGTGCGCAGGCGAGAGAGCTGCTCCGCGTCGAGCCGGAAGCTCGGCTCCGCCTGAGCGCGAACCTGGTAGGTGCGGCCCATCAGGTTGATGTCGTTGACGTAGCGGCTGCCAAGATAGATCTCCAACATATCGAACAGGCGCTCGACCGGCACCCCGAGCATCTCGGCCCGGGCGTGGTCGACATCCAGGTACAGCTGCGGCGCATCCACGCCGAAGGGCGTGAAGGCGAAGCCGATGCGCGGGTCGGCGCGCAGGGCCGCGAGCAGGTCCTGCGTCGCCCCGTTGAGCGCTTGCGGGCCTTGCGAGTCGTAGTCTTGCACGCGGAAGGCGAAGCCCCCGGCGGTGCCGATGCCGCGGATGGTCGGCGGCGCGATCACGTTGATCTGGGCGCCGGGGATCGCAGCCATCTTGGCGCGCAGCTCGGCCAGGATGACGTCGAGCGTACGGCCGTTCTTCATCCGCTCCTCGAAGGGCGCGAACTGCGGAAAGACCGTGCCGGCGGCGCTGTTGGTCGTGCCGGTGATGATCGAGACTCCGGTGAAGGCATGGGCATAGCTCACGCCCTCGACCTCCAAGGCCGCCTCGGACATCTGCGCGATCACCGCATCCGCCCGCGACAGGGAGCTGCCGGCCGGAAGCTGCGCCGTCATAATGGCATAGCCCTGGTCGGAGGCCGGCACGAAGCCGCGCGGCGTGGTGACGAAGAGCGCCACCGCCCCGGCGGAGAGCAGACCGAAGACCAGTAGAATGCTCCAGCGCCGAGCGATCGCCGCTTCTGCGAGTTTGCCGTAAGCATCGGCCAGCCGGTCGAAGCCGCGGTTGAAGGCACGCGCGCCGATCTCGAAGGGCCGGGTCAGGACAAGACGGCGCACGCCCTCGCTTTCACCCTGCCCCTTGTGCTTCAGCATCATGGCCGAGAGCGCCGGGCTCAGGGTCAGGGAGTTCACCGCCGAGATCAGGGTTGCCACCGCGATAGCCACCGCGAACTGGCGGAAGAACTCGCCGGAGATGCCGTCGAGGAGCATGGTCGGCACGAAGACCGAGGCCAGCACCAGGGCGATGGCGATCAGCGCACCGGCCACCTCGGTCATGGTCTTGCGCGCCGCATCCCGCGGGGAGAGGCCCTGCTTCAGGTAGCGCTCCACATTCTCGACCACCACGATGGCGTCGTCGACTACGATGCCGACTGCCAGCACCAGACCGAACAGGGTCAGGGTGTTGATGCTGTAGCCCAGCGCCGACATGACGATGAAGGTGCCGACGAGGGAGACCGGGATGGCGAGCACGGGAATGATCGTCGCCCGCGCGTTTTGCAGGAAGACGACCACCACCAGCACCACCAGCACGATGGCTTCCAGGATGGTGATCTGCAGCGCCTCGATGGAGGCCTCCGTGAAGAATTCCGTCGGGTTGTAGGTGGCGCGGTACTCGATACCTTGCGGGAAGTCTTCGGACAGCCCAGCCATGGCGGCCTGGATCTGGTCAGAGGTTTCGATCGCGTTCTCGCCCGGCTGCTGGAAGATCAAGAGCGCGACGTAAGGCGTGCCGTTGAAGCGGGCGTTGGTGGTGTAGGTCTGGGCACCAAGCTCGATGCGGGCCACGTCGCCAAGGCGGGTGATGCGCCCGTCCTCGCCGCGCTTGACGATGATGCGCTCGAACTCGGCGACCTCGTCGAGCCGACCGCGCAGGGTCAGCGAGGGCTGATAGGCTCGGTCGGTGGCGACCGGCGGCTGCGCCAGCTGGCCACCCGCAACCTGAACGTTCTGCGCCCTTACCGCGGCCACCACCTCGCCGGCCGTCAGTTCCAGGTCGGCGATGCGATCCGGGTCGAGCCAGATGCGCATGGCGTACTCGCGACCGCCGAAGACGGTGACCGAGCCAACGCCGGGCAGACGCTGCAGGACCGGTTCGATGCGCTGGGTTGCGTAGTTGGAGACATAGAGCTGGTCGCGCGAGCCGTCGGGCGAGAAGACCTGCACCACCATCAGCATGTCCGGCGAGTTCTTGCGCACCGACACGCCAGTGCGGCGCACCTCCTCCGGCAGGCGGGCCTCGGCGAGCTGCACCCGGTTCTGCACCAGCACCAGGGCTTCGTCCACGTCGGTGCCCAAAGCGAAGGTGACGGTCAGGATCAGCTCGCCGTCGTTGGTGGCGTGCGACTGCATGTAGAGCATGCCGTCGACGCCGTTGACCTCCTGCTCGATGGGCGTTGCCACCGTGTCGGCGATGGTCGCTGCATCAGCGCCGGGGTATTGGGCGGTGACCACGATGGTCGGCGGCACCACCTCGGGGAACTGCGAGACGGGCAGACGGGTCATCGCCACGATGCCCATGATGAGGATGACGACCGACAGCGAGATCGCGAAGATCGGCCGGTCGATGAAGAAGTGTCCCAGTTTCATGTCGCCTCTCCTGTCGCTTTATTGAGCTTGCGTCAGCTGTTGGTTAGCCGGGGCCGCCGACACCAAGGTCGGCGCCACCTCAGCGCCGGGCCGGGCGCGATGCAGACCTTCGACGATCACCCGCTCGTTCGGCTGAAGACCGCTGCGGATAACGCGCAGGCCGTCGACCAGCGGGCCGGTCTCGACCCGGCGGGTCTCCACCCGGTTATCGGCCGTCACCACAAAGACCACCCGGCCGGCCTGCTCGGTCACCACCGAGCGGTCGGGGACCAACACGGTTGGCTGCGCGGCCCGACCAAGCAGGCGGACGCGGGCGAACATGCCCGGTGTGAAGATCAAGTCGGGATTGGCGATGACAGCGCGGCCGCGAATGGTGCCGGTGCCCTCATCCACCCGGTTGGCGACGAAGTCCATCTGGCCGACGAACTCGAACTCACCACTATCCGGCAATGCGATTTCAACCGGCATCGACGCCAAGCGGGAGCTCGGGCGCTCGCCGGCGCGCGCGAGCCGCAGGTAGCGCAGGTGCGCGCCCTGATCGACATCGAAGACCACGTGGATGGGGTCCAGCGCCACGATCGTGGTCAACACCGTCTCGCCGTCGCCGACACCGTGCACAAGGTTGCCGACATCGACATAGCGATTGTCGATGCGGCCGCTGATGGGCGCGCGGATCTCGGTGTAGCCGACATTGAGCCGGGCCTCTTCGGCACGCGCCTGCGCGGCCTGAAGGCTGGCCAGCGCGCTCTGCATCTCGGCCCGGTCCTGGTCGAGCCGCGCCTTGCTGACGTGACCGCGGGCCACCAGCACCTCGGTCCGATGGAGCTGTTGGCGGGCCAAGGTCAGACGGGCCTTTGCCTCGCCCACGTCTGCCTCGGCCCGCTTGAATTCGGCCTCCAGGGGACGCGGATCAACGGTGAAAAGCAGCTGGCCTTTCTGGACGATCTCGCCGTCCATGAAGTGTACTTGCATCAGATGTCCACTGACCCGCGAGCTCACCTCGACCACGTCGGTGGCAGCGAAGCGGGCTGCGTAGGTGTCCCACTCGGCAACCGGCCGGTATTCTGGCGTCGCAACCACCACCGCCGGCGGCGGGGTCGGAATGGCCGCCACGGCGGGGGCCGAGACGCGCTCCAACCAGACGTAGGCGGCGCCGGCGATTACGGTGCTCGCCGCTAGTGCGGCGATGACCCTGTTCCTCTTCATGTGCCATCTCCAAAAGAAATTGCCGTTGGGCAGAAGATGGCGGCGGTGGCGAAGGGCAGCCAATTCGAAGCTCCCGGTTGCTTATTCGCCAGGCGAATAAGCAACCGGGCAGTGCAGCGCCCAAGGCCGCCTGCCATCGCAACGGCGGTCGGCTGGAATATGTCGCGGGTTCTTGATCGCCCATGTGACAGCGCTCTCAGAGCGCCCTGCGCTTCTGCATGGCTGCCTCGCCGATTTCGCAGCGAGGCGCTGTCGCATTGCCTCCGCCCCGGCTAGCCTTCCTGACGACCGAGACCGGAGGCCACCGCCATGCCCAGAACTGTCCCCCGCATTCTCTTCTCAAGCATCACGCACTACCGCCTGCCCCATCAGGTTTGGCAACGGGCTTTGCCCCTGCTCGCGCTCCTGCTGATCGCGGCGCTGCCGGCCTGGGCCGCTCAGCAAGAGGGCAGCAGCGACCTCGCCTGGGGCGACATGACCATGGGCCTTCTGGGTGGCCTCGCCCTCTTCCTATTCGGCATGGAGCAGCTCGGCGACGGCCTTAAGGCGGCCGCCGGCAACTCCATGAAGACCATCCTGGCGAAGTTCACCAAGAACCGCGTGCTGGCCGCGGTCACCGGCGCCGGTGTCACCGCGGTCATCCAGTCCTCCTCCATCACCACGGTGCTGGTGGTCGGCTTCGTCTCCGCCGGATTGATGAGCTTCACCCAGTCCATCGGCGTTATCATGGGGGCCAACGTCGGCACCACGGTGACAGCGCAGATCGTCGCCTTCCGAATCGACGAGCTGGCGCTGGCCTTCATCGCCTTCGGCTTCCTGCTGCTGTTTGTCGGGCGAAGCGACCGCACGCGCCACTTGGGGGCCGTCGTCATGGGCCTCGGCTTAGTCTTCTTCGGGATGGGAATCATGAGTGACGCCATGCATCCCTTGCGCAGCTTCCCACCTTTCATGGAGCTGATGGCCTCGCTGGAGAGTCCCTTGCCGGCGATCGCCATCGCTGCCCTCTTCACGGCGCTGGTGCAGTCTTCTTCGGCCACCACCGGCATTGTCATCGTTATGGCCGGCAGTGGCCTGATCACTTTGGAGACGGGTATCGCCATGGCGCTCGGCGCCAACATCGGGACCTGCGTCACCGCCGGTCTGGCTGCCATCGGGCGTCCCGTCGAGGCGCAGCGCGCTGCCCTAGTGCACATCCTCTTCAATGTCATTGGCGTCCTGCTTTGGATCGCCTTCATCGCCCAGCTCGCCGAGCTCAGCCGCAGCCTCTCGCCGGTCAGTGAAAGCCTGGAAGGCATCGCGCGGCTAGCCGCCGATACGCCGCGGCAGGTCGCCAACGCCAACACCATCTTCAACTTGATCAACACGGCAGTGCTGCTTGGCTTCGCCGGGGTGATCGGGCAATTGGCCATCAGACTGCTGCCCGATCGGCCGGCCGAGGAGAAAGTCATTATCCGCCCTGCCTTCCTGGACGAGGAGCTGCTGGAGACCCCGACGCTGGCGCTGCAGAGCGCCCGTTTCGAGATCGGACGCCTGGGCGAGCTTCTTCACGAGATGCTGGACCGCTTCCGCGACACATTTCTCGCCGGCCACGCCGAAGGCCTTGGCGAAGTGCGGTCCATGGACGACAAGGTCGACCTGCTGTTTGATGCCATCGTCGCCTATCTTGGAAGAACCCGGCACCACGAGCTGTCCGAAGAAGAGAGCCGCACGCTACATGACCTGCTGCTCGCCGGGAACAACATGGAAGCAATCGGCGATGCGGTGGCTGAGCGCCTGACCGGCCTGGCAGAAACCTGGCTGGCGGAAGGAAGGACCGCAAGCGAGACCACCCAGCACATCCTGAGCGCACTGTTCCAGTCCGCCTACGACGCGGTTCTGGGCGCGACCCAGGCGGTGCGCGACGGCGATGAGACGGCCGCACTGGCCGTCATCGCCGCCAAGCCCGAGTTCGAGCGGCTGGTGGCGAATGCTCAGGCCGTTCAGGCCGAGCGAATCGCCCTCGACGAGCCGGAACACCTCGAGACGATTCGCCTGGAGATGGAATTGATACACAGCCTGCGGCAGGTCTTCGTCTTGAGCCGGCGCATCGCCAAGAGCCAGGTGCCGCCAGCGGTGCTGCTCGACGCCGCCTGAGCCGGCCTGCGCTCCGCCAACGCCTTGCGGCCAAGATAACGACCGAGGAAACGGAGAGTGCGCAGAGAATCGCTGAGTCGTGTCACAAAGCTGATACTATTGCGCATTCGTTCTACCATCGGTCCCCGTGATGCCCCCACCCAAACGAGCCAGTTCTCCCGCACCCGGATCCGAAAGCGCGCCGGCGAAGGACTACCGCTTCATGACCGCGCTGCAGCGGGGCCTGTCGGTGCTGCGCGTCTTTCCCGCCGGCAACCGGCCGCTCGGCAATGCGGAGATCGCCGCCGCCGTCGGCCTGCCCAAGGCCACGGTCTCCCGCATCACCTTCACGCTGACCGCGCTCGGCTACCTGCGCTATGACGAGATATCGCGGAAATACTGCCTGGGGCCCAGCGTGCTCTCGCTTGGCTACAACGTGCTGGCGCAGATGGAGATCCGCGACAGCGCCCGCCCGCTGATGCGCGAGCTGGCGGACTATGCCGAAGCCTCCATCTATCTCGCAGCCCCCGACGGCACCGCGATGGTCTATGTCGAGGCCTGCCGGGCGCCCACCTCGATGGTCATTCGCCTCGGCGTCGGCTCCCGCCTGCCGATGATCAACACCGGCATCGGCCGCGCCCATCTCGCCGCCCTGCCGGAGGCCGAGCGCGCCCAGCTCTTGGACAAGATCGCCGCAGAGATCGACCCGGCCGACTGGCCGGCCAAGCGCGATGCGGCCCTCAGCGAGATCGAAGCGGCGCAGAGCCGCGGCTACGCCGTCACCATCGGCGGCTGGATCTCGGAATCGAACTCGGCCGGCTGCGCCATCTGCCGCCCGGACGGCTATCCGGTCTACGCGGTCAACGTCGGCGGGCTCGCGTCCCTGGTGACCGAGGAGCGCCTGCACGCCGACCTCGGCCCCAGGCTGGTCAAGCTGGCGCGGCAGATCGAAAAAGCCGCGATCTCGCTCGACTAGGGTCTAGAGAGACATCGCCTGGCCGCCGTTGACGTCGAGCGCGGCGCCGGTGATGAAGCCCGCCTCGTCCGATGCCAGGAAGGCAACGGCGGCGGCCACGTCCTCGACCCGGCCGTGGCGGCGCATGGGGATGCTCCCCAGCACCGCTTCGCGCTCGGCTTCGCTCTGGCGTTCTTTCAGCAGGCCTTCGACCCGCGGGGTCAGGATGGCTCCGGGGCAGACGCTGTTGCAGGTGATGCCTTGCGGCCCGAACTCCTGGGCGATCTGCAAGGTGAAGGCCTGCACCGCGCCCTTGGCCGCACTGTAGTTGGCGCCGGCGAAAAGGCTCCCGTAACGCCCGGCCTTGGAGCCGAGATTAACGATGCGGCCGTAGCCGCGCGCCACCATCCCGGGCAGAAAGGCGCGGGTCGCCAAGACGCAGGCTGTGAGGTTGACAGCCACGACCCGCGCCCAATCCTCGTCGCTCTGCTCCAGGAAGCGCTGCGGCGTGCGTAGCGAGCCGCCGACGTTGTTGACCAGCACGTCGACGGCACCCAACCCCGTCTCGAGCCGCTGCGCGGCACCGGTCACCTGATCCCCGTCGGTCAGGTCGAGCGTTTCCGTGACCAATGTCAGCCCTTCTTTCGCCGCCCGCGCGGCCAGGGACGCCAGTGCTTCGGCATCGCGGTCCCAGACGGCAACCTCCGCACCCTCCCGCGCGAGACGCAAGGCCGTGCCCTCGCCCAGGCCGGCCGCGCCGGCGGTGACCAGGGCGCACCGCCCTTTAAATCGCTCAGCGAAGGGGGGCATTGTCGACCGCCTCCTGGTGGCTGGCGTCCGGGTCGACCACGGCGTCGATGACCACCGGCCGGTCCATCTTGTGCGCTTCGGCCAGGGCATCGCCCAGCTCGTCCGGGTGATGCACCCGCATGCCGTGGCCGCCCATCCCCTCGGCGACGGCAGCGAAGTCCACCTCGGCGAAGTCGACGGCGATGCGCTTGTCCCCAAGGTTGTCGCGCACCATGCCGAGCCCGGCGTTGTTGTCGACGACGAAGACCACCGGTGCGTTCTGCTGCACGCAGGTAGAGAGCACCTGCATGGTCATCATGAAGCCGCCGTCGCCGGCCAGGCAGGTGACGCGCTTGTCCCGGTGCACCAGCTTGGCCGCCGCCGCGGCGGGCGGGCCCCAGCCCATGATGCCGGTGCCGCCGGCGACCAGCAGCCGGTCGCGGTAGGGCATGCGCAGGCCGAAGGTCGACCAGATGCGGTTGGCCCCGGCATCCAGCGCCAGATAGTCGTCCGGCGTCAGGAAGCGCTGCATACTGCGCACGATGTCCGCATGGTGCAGATAGCCCTGTCGCGCGGTGGTGGCGGGCAGCGTGCCATAGCCCGTCTGCTGCTGCAGGGCGGCGATGGCGGCCAAGCGGTCCTCCCGCCGGGCCCCGCTCACGCCGATCTCGCGCAGCAACGGCAGTAGATCGGCCAGGTCGGCGGCGATCGCCAGATCGACCGGGTAGACCCAGCCGGCGTTGCGCGCGTCGACATCGACCTGCACCAGGGTCTGCTCGCCCGGACGGACAAGGTCCGGGTCGCGGAAGCGGGTGTAGTCCGGCCCCATGCTGGCGCCGAGCATGACCACCAGGTCGGCGTTGGCCACCGCGCGGTTGGCGCAGGGGTGGCCCCAGGTTCCCAGCATGCCGACGGAGACCGGGCTCAATTCCGAGATGCAGCCCTTGCCGTTGTAGCTGGTGGCGACCGCGATGCCGGCGCCTTCGGCCAGGCTTTCCAGGAGGCCGCCGACCCCGGACTGGCCGATGCCGTTGCCGGCGATGAAGACCGGTCGCTCGGCCTTGTCAAGCAGGGCCGCGAGCCGGCGCACCGCCGCCTCGTCCGGCTTGGCGCGCGCGCTGCGCAGATAGCCCTCCGTCGGATAGAGGCGTGGCTTCGCCGGCTCTACCACCTCCTGCCGGATGATCGGCGTCTTCATCACCACTGCCGCCGGGCCCATGCGCGGCAGGGAGGCGTGCTTGACCGCCATCTGCACCCCGAAGACCGCCTCTTCCGGCGTGGTGGCATAGGTCGCGTACTTGGTGATCGGCTTCAGGCTGGCCATGGCGTCGGCACCGCCGTAGTCGCCGGTCATGGTCTGATAGACGCCCATCTGGCCATAGCCGTCGTAGTCCGAGGTCTCGGTCAGTACCAGCATGGGCGAGCCGGCGAAGTGCGCCTCGAGGATACCGGGGGCGCCGACGGTCGTCATCCAGGGGCCCTGCCCCATCGCCGCCGCCGGCCTGCCGGTCAGCCGCCCGGTGGTCTGCGCCATGATCGAAGCGATCCACTCCGAGCGGGTCAGCACCACGTCGATGCCGTCCTTGCGGTCGTAGAAGGCCGGCAGCGACCAGGTGACGCCCAGGCCGGGCAAGGTGAAGGCGCGCTCGATACCGGCCGCGATCATGGTGTCGACGACCAACTCGTTGGTTCGGGGCATAGGAAAGGGACTCTCTTGCTGGAACGGAAACTGCGTGAATGGACTGGATCGGCGTTGCCTAGGCGCCCTTTCCGATCTGGAAATCGTTGCCGGCGCGGTCCTGGCCGCGCAGAAGCCAGAGCGGCCGCTTGGCGTAGTTCATGGTCGGCGAGACCTTGGCGGCATAGCGTGTGGCGGGATGGTCCGGCCGACGGTCGTAAAGCGCATCCGCCGGCATGTAGCGAATGGCGTAGTCGGCGCGCCGCTTGCCCGAAGCATTGGGGTTGGAGCCGTGGATGAGATAGACGTCGTGCAGCGAGATCTGCCCCGGCGCCAGAACCACATCGCGAGCCGAGCTGTCGTCCAGCTCGACGATCTCTTGCTTGATTGCATAGTCATTGCGCAGCTGCACCGCGTGATCGGCGAGCGCCCGGTCGCGGTGCGAGCCGGGGATATAGCGCAGGCAACCGTTCTCCGCCGAGGAGCCGTCGATGGCGATGCGCAGGGTCACCGTGCGCAGGGGGGTGATCGGCCAGTACTGGCCATCCTGATGCCAGGGCACGGCCTTGCCGGTGCCGCCGGGCTTGGCGAAAAGCTGGCTGCCCCACAGGATGATGTCCGGGCCGATCAGATCCTCGACCATGTCGAGAAAATCCGGGAAGCCGCAGAAGCTCAGAAAGGCCTCGGTGCCCAAAAGCTCGGCCGACTGGCCCCAGGGGTTGTGCGGCCCGGACAGCTGCTCCGGCGCCACGTTGGGGTGGTTGGCGATCAGCCGGTCGACCTCGTCGCGCATCTGCCCTAGCAGCGACTCGGGTACGCGGTAGTCCGGAATGATCAGGCCTTCGTCCCGGTACCGCGCTATCTCCTCCGCGCTCAAGCGCTTGCCAGACATCTCCGTCGTTTCTCCCGTATTGTGCCCACCGGTTTCGGTTCCATTTTTTGTGCCCAGAAGCATTCCATTTTTGGAACAGTGTTTCAATAATTGATATTCAGAATTTGAAACATTATTCTGAATTTGTGATAGTGTCGCCACCGGCGACCGTTCATCAACAAGCTGGTCCTGCCCGTTCCAGCGGCAGGCAACAGACGATTCCTGCATCGAGGGAGGATTTCAGTGACAGTGACGAAACTTGGCGCCGCGGCCGCCGCGCTCGCGGGTCTTGCGGCATTCGGGCTTGCTCAGATGGCCCAGGCGTTCCCCGAGCGGCCGGTCACCATCGTGGTGCCCTTCAGCGCCGGCGGCGGCACCGACATCACGACGCGCACCCTGGCCGCGCCCATGGCCGAAGCGCTGGGCAGCGAGATTCTGGTCAAGAACACAGCAGGCGCCGGCGGCACCATTGGGACCGCCGAGGTCGCCCAAGCCCGCCCCGACGGCTACACCATCGGCATGATGCCAGTCGGGCCGATGACCACGCAGCCGCATCTGCGCCAGCTGCCTTACGGCCCCGACTCCTTCGACTACATCTGCATGGCCTACTCCGCGCCCTCCTCTATCGTGGTGCGCTCGGACTCGCAGTTCGAAAGCCTCGAGGACATGGTGGATTACGCCAAGGCCAATCCCGGCAAGCTGAACTTCGGCGTCCAGGCCATCGGCTCGATCCCCCACGTCGCAGGCCTCGGCCTGGTGGAGGCGACCGGCATCCAGATCGAGTTCATCCCCTTCAAGGGCAGCGCGCCGACCTTCAAGGCCATGCTCGACGGCAGCGTCGACGTGTTCGTCGCCCACATCTCCTTCCTCACCCAGAACGCTGACCAGGTGAAATCCATCGCCATGCTGTCGGAAGAGCCGGTGTCCACCGCGCCCGAGCTGCCCACGGCAGAGCAGCAGGGCGTGGCCCTGGACTTCCCCATCTGGGGCGGTCTGGTGGCGCCCAAGGGCATTCCCGCGGACGCCCGCGCGAAGCTGGAAAGCGCCTGCCAGGACGGCATGCTGTCCGATGCCTTCGGCGAGCGAATGGGTAGCCTGCGCATGCCCGTCACTTTTCTGCCTGGCTCTGAGTTCGAGGCCTTCGTGCGGGCCGAGTTCGCCCGCAATGAAACGCTGTTGAAGAACGCCGGCCTCTCTGAGTAGAGCGACCCAAGTCTGGCTGCCCCGGTCGAACGGCCGGGGCAGGAGACTTGGTCGTAGACGCCGACTGAAAAACCTGTCGCAACCATCCGCAAGGAGCCCCATGCTCGTCGCGGCAAGAGCCAACGGCACGACCGCAGTTGCCACACTGGCGCTCGGCACGGCGCTGTTTCTGTTCTGGCACACCTTCGACCCCGTCTACGACACCGCCTTCGCCGCCGCCGGCCGCGGGCCGGTGTTCTATCCGCGCATCCTCTTGGGAATCATCATCGTCCTGGCGGCTACCATCGCGCTACAATCTCTGTTCCAGACGTCTAGAGTCCAAGTATCCAGGCGGCCCGCCGATGCCGCACCGGACCGAGCCGGCTGGCGCGCGCTGCCGGCCTTGCTCGCGGCGATCGCGCTGACCGCCGGCTATGTCATGGCCTTCAGCGCCGCGGGTTATCTCTTGAGCACCGTCGTCTACGCGCTGCTGCTGCCACTGGTCTTCGGCTACCGCAACCCGCTCGTCATCGGCGCCTTCGCCATGAGCTATGCCGTGGCGACTTGGTACCTCTTCGAGAAGGTCTTCCTCATCATCCTGCCCAAGTCCCCCTGGTTCGCGGCCTTCTGAAGGATCCCACACGATGGATGCCGCGCTTCTCGGTCTCGATCTGATCCTGAATTGGCAGGTGCTGCTCGCCGTCACCCTGGGTACCGCGCTCGGCGTGGCCGTTGGCGTGCTACCCGGCCTGGGCTCGGTCGTGGGCATCACCATGGTCCTGCCCTTCACCTTGACCATGGGCCAGATCCCCGCCATCGCCCTGCTGCTCGGCATCTACTGCGGCTCGGTCTACGGCGGCTCGATCACCGCCATCGTCATCAACACGCCGGGCACGCCGCAGGCGGCGGCCACCGCGCTCGACGGCTATCCCATGGCGGCGCGCGGCGAAGCCGATCTGGCGCTCGGCTGGGCAACCGCAGCCTCGCTCGCCGGCGGCCTCTTCTCAGTCATGGTGCTGATGCTGGCGGCGCCGCAGCTGGCCGCCTTCTCGCTGAACTTCACCTCGGTCGAGTACTTCGCCCTCGGCGTCTTCGCGCTGATCTGCATCGCCCAGGTGTCCCGCGGCAGCCTGCTGAAAGGCTTGCTGTCGGGCGCGGTCGGCATGTTTATCGCCACCATCGGCGTCGACCAGGTGACCGGCGACATGCGCTTCACCTTCGGCAACTTCCAGCTCTCCGCCGGCATCTCGCTAATCCCCGCCATCGTCGGCCTCTTCGCGCTGTCCGAGATGTTCGTGCGCGTCTCCGAACGCTATGCCCCGGCGGTGCGAACGGATTTCCGCATCGGCTTCAAGGTCCCTGGCTGGCGCGAATGGCGTCCACGCCTGCTGCTGCTTTTCAAGTCCTGCTCCATCGGCTCCTTCATCGGCGCGCTGCCCGGCACGGGGGCCGCGACCAGCGCCTTCATCAGCTATGCCGAGGCCAAGCGCTCCTCCCCCAACCGGGAGCGCATGGGCAAGGGTGAGCCGGACGGCATCGTCTCGGCGGAAAGCGCCAACAATGCTGTGACCGGCAGCGCCCTGGTGCCCACCCTGGCCCTCGGCATTCCCGGCGACCCGGTGACCGCCGTCATGCTCGGCACCCTGGTGGTGCAGGGCATCACGCCGGGCCCGCGTCTCTTCAACGACCAGCTCGACATTGTCTATGCGATCTTCCTGATCCTGATCGCCGCCAACCTGGTCATGTTCGCCGTCGGTGCCCTGGGGGCCCAGGCCTTCACCCGCATTCTCCGCGTGCCGCAAGGCCTCCTGATGACCGGTGTCGTGGTGATCGCGCTGCTCGGCGCTTACGGGGTGCGCGGCAATCCGCTCGACCTGATCATCGCCCTGGCCGCCGGTGTCGTCGGCTTCGTGATGCGCAAGACCGGCTTTCCCATCGCCCCGATGGTGATCGGCATGGTGCTCTCACCGATGATCGAGAATGCGCTGCGCCAGTCGCTGCTGCTGACCCGGGGCGATTTCTGGGCCTTCTTCGACCGGCCCATCGCGCTCGGCCTCTTCGTGCTGACCGCCTTCGTGCTGCTCTGGCCGCTGCTCAATCTCGCCTGGCGGCGCCTGCGGGGCACGGCACCCCACCTCCAGAACCAAGCGAGAGGCGAAGAGTGACCGCGCCAGATCCCTCACCCGAACGGCCACTGCTGCTGACCGGCGCCGCCGGCTTCCTCGGCGCCTGGGTCGCTCGCCGCGCGCTGCAGCAGGGCCGGCCCGTCGTCGCCTGCGACCTGGGCCTCGACCGGCAACGCTTCCTGCAGATCGCCGAGCGGCCCGAGGAGGCGGAGCAGATCGACTGGCAAACGCTCGACGTCACCGATGCCGAAGCAGTCGCGGCCCTGGTAGCGGAAACCCAGCCCTACGCCCTGCTGCATCTCGCCGCCCTGCAAATCCCAGCCTGCGCCGCCAACCCGGCCCTCGGCGCCCGCGTCAATCTGGAAGGCCAGATCAACGTGCTGGAGGCCGCGCGCCAGGCCGGCGGCATCCCGGTGGTCTACGCCAGCTCCGCCGCCGCCAAGCCGCGCGGGCCGGACAGGGCGCCGGCCAATCTCTATGGGATCTACAAGCAGGCCGGCGAAGGGGTGTCGCGGCTCTATTGGCGGGACCACGGCGTGCCGAGCCTGGGCCTCCGGCCGTACGTCGTCTACGGCATCGGCCGCGACCAGGGCGAGACCTCGGCCTTCACCGCCGCCATGCAGGCCGCCGCCGAGGGCCGGCCCTTCGAGCTACCCTTCGGCGGGCGCTTCTGCTTCCAATATGCCGCCGACGTGGCCGACCTCTTCCTGGGCTGCGCCGAGGCCCTGCGCGAGGGCGCGCACGTCAGCGACGTAAGCGGAGAGCTGCACGCCGTCGCCGACCTGCAGGCCGCCATCGCCACCAGCGTTCCGGACGCCCGCATCACGGTGAAGGCGGTGGACCGCCCAGGGCCGGACGTCGGCTTCGACACCGCGCCGTTGGAGGCGCTGCTCGGCCCGTCGGTCATGACCCCGCTCGCGCGCGGCGTCGCCGAGACCATCGGCGCCTTCCGCCGCTTGGCTGCTCGATAGGACGTGCTGTCTGAGCCCACAAGCGTCGTCACAAAAGGGCATATGCGCGGAAGGCGTGAACGCATAGACTGGTTGGGTCCTCTGTTGCCCGTCATTCTGAGCCATCGGTCGGCATGGTGTGGCCAGGCAGCCTTTTGGAGCGGAACGTCAGGAGATCGCGCGATGCTCAACCCGACTTCGATCATGGCTGATCATCTCGGCGACTATCTCTCCAATCTCTATCTACAGTACTTCTCCAACCGGAACCCGGAGTATGCGGCTTACCTGGGCGGCGCGGCGCGCCTGGTGCTAGAGCGGATAGGCAACAGCGATGCGCTCTATCACGACGTCGAACACACCATGATGGTCACCCTCGTGGGCCAGCAGATCCTGCGCGGACGGCTGCTCTCAGAAGCGCTAACGCCGGAGGACTGGTTGCACTATTCCTGTGCGCTGCTGATCCACGACATCGGCTACGTGCGTGGCGCCTGCAAGGCGGACGGCTCGGCCGACGTGGTGATCGACGAGGAGGGGCGGCGCTTGACGCCACCGCGCGGCGCCTCCGACGCCTTTCTCTCGCCCTATCATATCGAGCGCGGCAAGATCTACGCGCGGGAGCGCTTCCAGAATTCGCGCTTCATCGACGAGGAACGCATCGTCCGCTCCATCGAGCTGACGCGCTTTCCCGTGCCGAACGACGAGGACCATCTAGAGACCCGCTCGGAAGCGGCGCTGGTGCGGGCGGCCGACCTGATCGGACAGCTCGCCGACCCCTTCTATCACCGCAAGATCAACGCGCTGTACCACGAGTTCGTCGAGATCGGCTTGGCCGAGGAGCTGGGCTACACCAGCCCCGCCGATGTTCTGCACAGATACCCGGAATTCTTCTGGGGCTGCGTGCAGCCCTACATCGAGCCGGCGCTGCGCTACCTGGAGCTGACCACCGAAGGCAAGCAGTGGCTCGCCAGCCTCTACAACAACGTCTTCCAGGCGGAAAAACGCTTCAGCCGCATCGGCCCATTCCCAGGGGCGTGAGGGTTACTTGGCGGGAGAGGCTGCTTGCCGAGGTCCCATGCTGCTTTGGCCTTCCAGCTAGCGGCGCGCCGTATCCTCATCGTCTTTCGGCAACTCCTCGTCTCGCAGCGCCTCGTCGTCGCCCTGCGGCTCTTCGTCCGGCAACGGTTCAGCCGAGAGACGCTCAGCGCCGGCCGCCGCCTCGAAGTCCTCGTGCCCTGCCTCAGGCGAGCCCTTGGGCGGATAATCGAGTGTGTCGTCGAGACGTTCCAGCCGCTCCGGCGCAAAGCGCGGGAAAGGCAATTGACCGGCGCGCCGCCAAGCCTTCACCTGCTCCGCCACCTTGGCCTTGGCTTGGCTGTCGAGGCCATCGTCCTTGCCCATGTAGATCGTGCGCGAGGGGAAGGCGAAACCGCTGCCTGCCTCGGTTACTAAGTCATAGATGCGTAGAAAGATATCCTCCCGAATGGCGTGGAAGTCATTCCACTCCCGCGTCTTGGCATAGACGCGAATGGTCACGTTAAGAGAGCTGTCGCCGTATCCCGAAAACCGCACCCGTACCGTTTCGCTGTTGATGCGGGGGTGGGCATGCAGCATCTCCCTGAGCTTAGCCAGAATGTAGCGAAGTTGGTCAGGCGCTGTCTCATAGCGCAGACCGATCACCTCACTGATCAGCATCTCATCACAGCGCGCCCAGTTCGTGATCTGCATATCGGCGAATTGAGCATTCGGAACCGAGACGAGGGTGCGGTCGAGACCGCGCAATTGTGTCGAACGGATGCCTATGGACTCGACCGTGCCGGTCTTATCCCCGAAGCTGCAGAAGTCGCCAACCCTGACCGGCTTGTCGATATAGAGAATCACGCCGCCAATCAGGTTTTCCAGCGTCGGCCGGATGGCGAGGGCGACGGCCAAGCCGCCAATGCCAAGGCCGGCAAGGATACTGAGGATGGGCAGGCCGAGCGCCTGACCGCCATAGGCCAGGATGATCGTGACACCGACTACACCGATCGCGCCGGCGACAAGGCGCAGCAGATTGGCATCGAGGCCTTCGTCTGAAATGCGCGGCGAGAGAATGACCCATTCGAACAACAGCCGGCTGGCGAGCCAAAACAGCCAAGCGGCGGAGACATAGATCAGCACGATGACGACAGTGTCGACGACGCTGGAGAAGAGTCCCGAGGTATTGATCTGGAAATCCACGAATGGGATCAGCACCACAACCACGAGCAGGATTGAGAGCGGACGAAGCAGTCGCCAGGATAGGGCTCCGATGCGGCTTTCCGGTTCGTGGCGAGATAGCCAGCGGTGCAGCCAGGCGATCAGCAGCGCTGCTATGGCAGCGACCAGCGACGTAGCGATCACCTTCCAAATCGGTGTGTCCATCCACAAATCACGCAAGCGCGGTGGCATCGCTTGGACCACCGCGCTGGGCATCAGCGGTCCGGTCAGCTGCGGCAGGGAGGCGCTCCAGCTACGAATTGGCAGACTCGATTGCAAAGGCACGTCTGCGATCCCGCGATAAAAGCGCGGCGCAACGAGAACCGTACGACCGTTGAAGAGAAACTCGCCGTCCCGCGCCCCGCCTTCGATGCGAGTGATCCTTAGCGGAGTCTTGGGTATGCGGTACTGCGCCAGGCCCTCATCCGCGAAACCCTCAGCGTCGGGCACGTTTCCTAGCGGAGGCAGTGCCACCCGGCCGAAGATGTCGAGTAGCAGCGCGACCGTGTCGTCACCGACTTCCCGGCGCGAGGCGCTAGCCACCGCTTCCAGATTGATCAGTGCTCGGAGCTGATCGAACAGCAGCGTGATCTGATCGTGTCCTTCGCTCGACCGCGAAGCGTTGTAGTCGAGGACCGCCGCCTCCAGCTCATCGCGCAGGCGCAGGAAGGTGATCAGCGTATCGCGCGGGCTGTCAGTCCGCACCGGTCGAATGGGCGGACCCTGTTGTTCAGACGCCTCCTCGCCGAAGATCCTCGATACATCTTGCGCCCCGGCCCAGGACGCGAGGAGCAACAGCACGACGAGGGAGGCCAAGACGCTGCAGGATGTTCTGCAAAGGCTGGTCACGGCGCTCTCCCGACGGTCATTCCTCTTTCGAGCTGCTACGATAACTAGAACGACAGCTTGAGCCTACCAGCCTCCAAAACAACGTCTTCCAGGCGGAAAAGCACTTCAGCTGCATCGGCCCGTTCCCGGGCGGCGCCTAGGACAGGGCGCGATGGAGACTGTTTTGGGACGGCACCCTACTCTGGACAGGTGCCGTCGGGGTTTCGTGGAGTCGGCTTGGCACCATTTGCAATCCAGGCCTCGTGAGCCTTATCGCCGTCCATAATCGTGGCTAGAGGCGTGAGCGCCTCCTCGTCCCAATGGCAGGGTGCAACCAACCCCTCCGGTAGCCGTGTGGTGCTGTCACCAAAGGCCAACTCGAGTCGCTCTTGCGTCATGCTATGCCGCGCATCGGTGAAGTCAGCGCCGCGAAGGACGGCGCCTCGAATGGACCAACCACGAAGATCTGCCGAGGTGAAGTCGGCCCCGTGCAATTGGGCTTTCTCGAGGTTGGCGTTGCTCAAGTCGGCGCCTTGCAGCTGAGCGCCGCTGAGGTAAGCCTGCTGCATTTCCGTCTCACTGAGGATAGCGCCGGGCATCTCCGCATCTGTAAGGATCGCTCCGCGCAGGCTGGCCCCATGGAGGTTCGCTCCAGCGACGAAAGCGCCAACCAAGCTAGCCCCCTCTAGGTCCCGTTGGGCGAGCCGAGCTGTGTCTAGAGAGCGAGTCCGCAGAATCCAACGTTCCCGCGTCTCAGCCGCGAAAGCCCTGCGGACATGCTCTGGCCAGTCGCGGATAGGCCGCTCCAATGCAATGCCCTCACGCAGTCGGAACTGTCGCTCCCACTCTTCAAGCCACAGCGCATACCGCACCCAGTCCCTGGGCTTGGGAGTCAATTCGGCCTCGCGCAGGTCGGCGCCGGCGAGGAGACTCGGCGGACCAAAGCCACTCGTGGTCGTCGCGAGGCTGAGCGTGCAAAGGAGAGAGAATAGCAGAACGCTCCCCACGATCTGGCTGGAGAGACGACGGGCGCTGTCGCGGGCCTTGGCATCGCCTCGCAAGAGCCTACGCCAGGAAAAGCTTGTAGGCTGCCAATCGGCCTGGCGCATCTGCATAATAAGGTGCACGGCGCTGCCGATACCGGCGATCAGCGCGAGCCAGAACCAGAAGGCGATCCACAGGCTGAGCCAGGTCTCGTGATAGGGCCAGGAGCGGATCCAAACGGCAGCGAGCACAACCAGCCCGAAAATCCAGGTCATCAGAAGACTGATGCCGAGAGTCGCCAGACCACGGTTCCTCACGGGCGGGGCCGGCTCGGCCCGCAGCCAACGGCGCAGGATGAGTGCCGCAGTGCCGATCATGGAAGGATAGATGCGTTCGTCGAGCGGATCGCCTCCGACAACGGAGGGGGCTTTCGCCAGCGCCACCCAGAGGCCGTTGAGATAGATATGCAGATAGATGTAGAGCGCCGCTGCCAGCACGGGGGCCGCGATGAAGAAGGCTTCCGTCGGCACGGCGATGTTGAGCAACGGCAAGCTGGTCTCGGCACCGACGGCGAAGAAGTCGCTGTCCCGATGGCCCATCAAGGTGACCCCAATGAAGACCAAGAGCGCCAAGAGTCCGAACCAAGCGGTCCGTGCGTTCAACGAAATCTTTTCGATCTGGGCAAGACGCGCGTCGACATCCATGACAGCAAGTCTTCAGTCTTATCGGCCAGCTGGACTGACCATAGCATTTCAAAGGCCAGCCGGATAAGGGCGAGCCAACTCGTCGGGACTCGATGCCGGGTGTCGGCGCGGTCGGAGGCAGGGACGACCTAGCTCCAATCGAGACATGACATCAGACACCGGAGTCGGTGACCCAGCGCCACTCCGTTTCGGGAAGCAAGAGTTCGAGGATCTAATAATCCTCACAAACCTCGCGTTGGGTTGTGGTGGTGCCGCCACCCACGGCAGCACTTCGTGGTCAGAACGGCAGGGGCGCATGCAGGATGACGGGCGCCTCACCCACGGTGGCGGGATCGTCGAGGGCGCGAACCACGAAGTCTGCCACGTCCGCGCGGGAGATGAAGCCGTTGCGCCAGTTCACCGGGTCCGTCAGCACTTCATAACAGCCGGTCCGGGGACCGTTGGTCAGCACCACCGGCCGCACGATCGTCCAGTCGCGATCGCTGTTACGGATGAGACGCTCTTGCACGCTCTTGTCGGCATAGGCCCGACCGAGAAAGAACTGAAACGGCAGACGCTCAATGGGCCGCATGCGCGGGCCACTGTCGCCGGCGCCGAAGCCGGTGATGCTAACAAGCCGTTTGACCTCAGCCTTGGCCATAGCCGGCAACAGCACGCGAGTGGCATCCGAGAACAGAGTGACGGGACGGAAGGTCCTTTCGAGGCTAGGCGTTACCCCGAGCGCCTGGACCACGGCCGCCACGCCTTCGAGGGCCATGTCAACGTCGACGCGGCTTAGCGCATCTCCGGGCCACGTCTCCAGTCGAGTATGGGATAGCCCGATGCCTGCCGCCCCCCGTGCGAAGGCACGGACAGAGTACCCCTCGGCGAGCGCGCGCTCGACCACCTGAAGACCAATACCGCGGCTGGCGCCGATGACCAGCAGGCGTTTGTCGTAGGAGCGTGCCATCACGTTGGTACCGATTTGCTGGAGGAACCCTGCGGCTGGTGGCCAGTACGCCCAAGAGACAGGGGCGGATCAACCCTTCCCGAGGCGGTGGAGGACGAAGCCCTCAATGCCGTCCTTTGTCTGCAAAGCGCTGTGGGACGGGTGCGGTCGTTAAGCCCAATAATTATTGCGCATGCAATAACTAATACTATATATTTCCTGAGAAAGGATATTCCAATGCCCATGACAGCTCAGGCTCAAACCGAGTCGCGCGAGGCCGAAGTGGTCACCAAGGCCGCCGTCCGCGTGGCTGAGCGGCTCGATCTGTCCAACAAGATCTTGGCCAAGGTGCTTGGCCTCTCGGAAGCCAGCGTCTCGCGCATGCGCCACGGCAGCTACAGCCTGCAGCCGGGGCAGAAGTCCTTCGAGCTGGCGGTGCTCTTCATCCGGCTCTATCGCTCGCTCGATGCCATCGTCGGCGGTGACGACGGCGTTGCTCGCGCCTGGCTGCGAAACAGAAATACTGTGCTCGACGCCGAGCCAATCAAGCGGATACAGAGCATCGCGGGCCTGCTTAATGTCATCGACTACCTGGACGCCCGACGCGCTCTCGTCTAGCGCGGGCAGTCTAAAGAGCGACTGCTGGCGTTTCGTCGAGGCGCAGCATCGCGTTTCGACCTTAAAGCTAGTAGACGACCTGGCAGAGCAGGCGCTGCTGGAGGATCTGATCGAAGCGGCCAAGCCGCCGGTTCCCGAGGACTGCCAGCACCTGCACTACCTGCTCGCGACCCCATTTCGCTATGGCGCGCCCTACCCCTTCGGCTCCCGCTTCCGGCGCGCCGGTTTCACCGACGGCATCTACTACGCCTCCGAGCGCCTCGAGACTGCGGCCGCTGAGCTGGCGTTTCATCGCCTGCTCTTCTTCGCCGAGTCGCCGGACACGCCTTGGCCCGCCAACCCCGGCGAGTACACGGCTTTCGCGGTGGGCTATGCCACAACGCACGGTCTCGACCTCACGCGCCCACCGCTCGACCGCGACAAGAGACTTTGGGAACAGCATGACAGCTATGAGGCTTGCCAGAGCTTGGCCGAAACTGCGCGGACGGCAGACATCGCAGTCCTGCGCTACAGATCGGTGCGCGATCCCAGAGCCGGCGCCAATCTCGCACTGCTGACCTGCGGCGCCTTCACGGACAAGCAGCCCAAAGAGCCCCAGACCTGGCGCATCTACCTGCGCGCCAGCGGCATCCAGGCTCTCTGCGACTTTCCCCGCCAAGCCCTCGCCTTCGACCGAGAGGCCTTCGCCCCAGACCCCCGCATCGCCACGATGGTTTGGGAGCGGTAAGAGGGGCCTCTGCTCACTTCGTCCTGTTCATACGGAAAGTCGAAGTGGCACCGACTCAGCAGATCAGGTTGGCAGATAGCGGCACAGACGAGGGTTGAGGCTATGATCGGCATCGCCGCGGCAGGGTTCCAGCATGAGACCAACCCCTTCGGGGCGACGAAGGCAGACTTTGCCGACTTTGCCCAAAGGGGTGGCCACTTTGCTCAAGGCGGGCCTTCGAACGGGGCACGCCCGTCAGAAGGCCCCCTTACTTGTAGGACAGTGCTCTAACGCGCGCGTCTGCGGGCGTGGCCACGTCCGGCGATGTACAGTCCGGCGAGGCCAAGGGCGAGGAGAGCGAAACTGCCAGGTTCGGGCAGACGTTGCGGATCCGGGTCTGCAGCGACTTGGTTGCCGGGGAGCTGCCCGGACCCGCCGCCACCGGAGCCGCCGCCACCGGAGCCGCCGCCGCCTGAGCCGCCTCCAGCGAGGCCGCCTCCACCGGAGCCGCCGCCACCGGAGCCGCCGCCACCGGAGCCGCCGCCACCGGAGCCGCCGCCACCGGAGCCGCCGCCGCCAGAGCCGCCGCCGCCAGAGCCACCGCCACCGGAGCCACCGCCACCGGAACCGCCGCCGCCTGGCGGGAGCATGCTGTCGGGGGGGCTGCTGGGATCGAGCGGGGGATCATCCTCGCCGAAGAGCGGCGGTGGATCGACAGGTCCCGTACCAGGAATCCCACCAGGACCTTTGAATTCGTCCGGTCCAGGCCAATCATCGCCGGCAGCCGGCTCAACGGCGAGCGCGAGCGGCCCGCCGGCGAATTCGCTGTCACCCCCAGAGCCGCCACCTGAGCCAACACCACCGGGGCCACCACCAGCGCCACCAGCGCCTGGGCCACCACCGAAGCCTCCGCCGCGCTGGGTCTCAGGTGTGAAGGTGACAAGCTGGGCAGTCGGCTCGTCGGAGCCGAACGCGGCGCCCTTGCCGTCGATGGCCAAACCCTTGACCCCTTCGAAGCCGAGCGGCCTGACGGCTTGCCCTGCCCCGCTCTCGCTGTCGATCGCAACGAGTTGACGGCTGGCGAAGTCGACCCCGTAGAGGCGGCCGTCCGGGGCGAAGGCGAGGTCCTCAACGGCTGCGAAGCCGATTGGCCCAACGGCACGCCCCGATCCGCTCTCGCGATCGATCGTAATGAGCTGGCCGCCGGCGACGTCGACGCCGAAGAGGCGGCCGTCCGGAGAGGCAGCCAATCCGGCTACGCGCTCGAAGCCGAGCGGCCCGACAGCGCGGCCCGCCCCGCTGTCGCGATCGATCACGACGAGCTGGCCACGCTGGGCATCGGCGCCAAAAAGAGTTCCATCGGGCGCGAAGGCAAGTCCCCTCACATTCCCGGAATCGAGCTGCCCAACCACACGCCCGGCGCCGCTTGCTGTATCGATGACGATAAGCTGCCGGTTGCCGGAGTCGATGCCGAAGAGCGTGCCGCCAGAATCGAAGGAAAGGCCCCTAACACCCTCGAAACCGAGCGGCCCGACGGCGTTGCCAGCTGCCGGTTTGACGCTGGGGACACCGACTGGACCCTCTGGGACGGTGCTGGTGCTAACCGGTGTCGCTGCCGCGCCGGCAACGCCCAGCGCCAGAGCGACTGGCGCACCGATGATGGCTTTGTAGAACTGTGCGAACCCAGACATCGTTTTATTCATCCCCTACACCCCAAGACGAAGAAACAAGGCCAGGCTGTCGCCGCCCGCACTACGGGCGGCAAGTGCTATCGCCAGAAGCGATAAACGAACTATCGATCATTGGTTAATCGGCGCCACGTACTCGCCGAGTCACCCCATTTACCACCTAGCCATCCTGGCAAGCGCGCTTAACCAAAACCCCATCTAAAGCGCACTACCAGAATGCCTTACCATACCACTTTACACGGTATGCTTCAATAGGGTCGGCAATTACAGTTAACACCGGCCGCACGCATTGCAAGTTAACCAACGCATGCGGCCCCCGAGGCGGTGGCAAGTCGATACATCGATGCTGGACATGGCAGCGACGGGCTTTCCATCATCGCTTGGTAAAAAGCCGCAGTTTGGCCCTCGGCGCCGACCCTCAAAGCCCACGACCGTTCAGGCTGTGGTCAGGGCGCAAAGGAGGTCTATAGGGAAAGGACGAGTGAATGACCCGTATCGCGATCGCCGGGTTTCAGCATGAAACAAATACCTTCGGGGCGACGAAAGCGGGCTTTGCCGAGTTCGTCCAAGCCGATGCCTGGCCCGGCTTGCTGGTGGGTGAGGCCGTCATCGCCGGCACGGCTGAGCACAACCTGCCTATGGCCGGCTTCATCGAGGCTGCGCATATGGACCCATCCATTGAGTTGGTGCCACTGCTCTGGTGCGCGGCCGAGCCGTCCTCTTACGTGACCGACGACGCCTTCGACCGCATCGCCGGCATGATTCTGGCGGGGCTCGCCGAGGCTGGTCCGCTCGACGGACTCTACCTTGACCTTCACGGCGCTATGGTTACCGAGAGCCACGAAGACGGTGAGGGCGAACTGCTGAGGCGTGTCCGGCAAGCGGTCGGCCCGAACCTACCTATCGCTGTCAGCTTGGACTTCCACGCCAACGTCACCAGCGACATGGTCAAGCAAGCCTCGGCCCTCACTATCTTCCGCACCTACCCCCACATCGACATGGCTGCGACAGGCGCGCGAGCCTTCACCCTGTTGCGGCACTTATTATCCGGCGGAGCACTTCATGCGGCCTTCCGCCAGGCACCTTTCCTCGTGCCACTCACGGCACAGTATACTGGCGCCGAGCCCTGTGCTGGTCTCTACGGTTTGCTGAAAGTGCCGCTCGCCGGGGTGATCTCGGCAGATGTTGCCATGGGCTTTCCGGCCGCCGACATCTTCGATGCTGGCCCCTCCATCGTTGTCTACGGCAAAAGCCAGGCTATGGCGGAGGCGGAGGCCGACCGCCTGCTGGCCGCGCTTGAAGCTGTCGAGACCGCCTTTGACCCGCAACTCCTACCCGCTCGGGACGCGGTGCGGGAGGCCATGGCTTTCAACGGCGGGAAGCCGGTGGTGTTGGCAGACGTGCAGGACAACCCCGGCGCCGGCGCGACCGCCGATACCACCGGGTTGCTCGCGGCTCTGGTCAACGAGGGCGCACAGGGCGCACTGCTGGGCCTGCTCGACGACCCCGAGACGGTCGCCAAGGCCCAAGCCGCTAGCCTCGGCGGAGAATTCGAGGCAGCGCTTGGCGGCAAGGCAGGGCTGCCGGGACAGCCCCCTTACGCCGGGCGCTTCCGGGTCGAGGCACTGAGTGAAGGCCGCTTCCCCTTCACCGGGGAGATGTACCACGGCAGCGTTGCCGAGATTGGGCCGACCGCTCTCTTGCGGGTTGTTGACGGCGGAGCCGACGTCCGCGTCGCCGTTGGCTCAAAACGCTGCCAGTGCCTCGACCAGGCGGTCTTTAGCCATCTGGGTGTCGACCCTTCCGCGCAACGCATTCTGGCTGTCAAAAGCACGGTGCACTTCCGCGCTGACTTCGAGCCCATTGCCGGACGCATCCTCTATGCCGAGGCCCCCGGCGCCAACCCCTGCCGCCTAGAGACAGTAGACTACCAGCGCCTTCGGCCCGGGATGCGTTTTTAGTGCGGTTCCGGCCCCGCCGCGCTCCTCGCTTCGCACAAGGCACTTGCACGCTTCAGTTCTATTCGGTCGCGCCGGCTCCAATGGCTTCCGGCTGCGTGTCCCGCTCCGCTGCGTCGATGCGGACCAGCGCTCTCACCTCAACCTGCCCTTGGGGCACGGTTCGAATGCCAAAGAAAGCATCTTGCTTCTCAAAGCAGAAAGCCTCGCCGGGATGATGCGACAGCTCGCGCCGTGGGATGTGGAACAGAGTGACTCTGTCTTCGCCGTGCAGCACCACGATCGGCCAGATCCCCTCGCGTAGATGGTTCTCGTACTCGATCTCTCGCCAGCGAAGGCCGCTGCCCTGCAGCAGGTCGGGCATAACACGGTTGGGATCGTCGTATTCCAGCAAGGCGCAGCCTATCACCCAACCCTGTCCGACGATTTGGGAGAGATCGAAGACCTCCTGCTCCGCGCCGAGCTCAAGAAGGCGGCGGGCCATCTCCTTGTCTTCCTCCGGGAGGAAGGCACCTCGGTCCTTCAAATGGTACTCAAAAAAGAAGAACACGATCAGCCCAAGACAGACCGCCAGCCCCGCTCCGACGAGCCGCAGAAAAACCTTCATGACCTTGCCTTGATGCTTCGCTGGTCCACGTCCGCCACACCGCCTGTCACACTGACGCCGAATTGCGACCATGGCGTGGTGCATCGCGAAGAGAAAGACAACAAGTTATCGCCTTTCATTGGACCCGCGCTCCGCCGCGTCGTACATCTAGGCCTGCATCAGCGATCCGTCGCAACCCACATGAGGCTGTCCCATGGATGAAACCAAGATCACGGGCAGACTGCCTATGGTGGATATCGAGATGACGCGTCGGGAACTGCCCGAAGAGAACGCGGAGACGATCACGCTGTACATGAGAGCCATGCCCTCGCTCGAGGCCTTCGCCAGGGCAATGCCGCAGCCGACCAACTCTCCCTTCTCACCATTCTTTGCGGCCTGGACTACACCCTCGATAAACCCGTTCTTGCCGTGGCTGCAGATGACGCAAGCCATGTGGGCACCCTGGCTGCAGGCGATGACGCCAACGGCACTGCCGCAGCAGGCAGTCCCAACCACTGATGAGGGCAGCAGTGAGAAATCTCCGAAAGGTCGACGACGGGGCTAGTTAGTGCGTTCTTAATCCTAAAGGGCCCAGGTTCCCGTGCCAGCGGAAAAAGAGCTGAGCACAGGAGAGCCTCGTGGAAGAGCTATCCGAGCGACAGATTGCATGCCTTGTTGGCCTGGTCGAGGACCGGCTAGTCGCCTTGTCGCGCGAACTCGGCGAAGACGCGCCAGACTGTCGTGAGCTGCAAAGCTGCCACGACATTCTCTTGGCCCAAGCCGCAGCTTTGCGCCGCCACGCCACCCTCGCCGGCATAATCCCTAGTCCCCGGCCACAACGCGCCCGTCTGCACACGATACAAGGCGGCAAGGCCTAGCTCGTTTTTCTCGCCTTCTGGCAGAGCGTAGCTGCGACTGCGAACTCCCGACCGACGACCGGGCATCGGTTGAGGATGGGCGCCGTCTCTACGAGTTTCTGTATCTCGCCGACCAGCGGCACCGTCGACACCGCACTCTGCTCTCGAGAGGGTACGACTGACCGACAGGCCCCCGCCTGCGGATTTCCGTCACGCGAAGACCTCCGCTGAAAAACAGCAATTGATAATTCTTGATATCTTAACTAAAAATATTAGCTAAATACAATATTAACATAAATATATTGAGTTAATACATAGATATCTTTTAAAATTTCTTGATTTTTATTTAGTTACAGTGTAGATGTCGTAGGAGCAACGAGAGGCCGGAGCGCCGCTGAGGTCGGCCTGCCATCGGGGAATGGCGAGGCGGCGCGCCTCTCGGGACCGCAGGGTCGCAGTTTGCTGTGGGCGCGTTGCCCAAGCTTGGGGAACTGTCTGACAAGGGGATTGCGAGGATGAGGGTAAAGCTGTTCGCGGCGGCGATCGCTGCCGGCGTAGGCGCATTCGGCTGGGGTCAGTCGGCTGACGCGGCGGTTATCGGATACACGCTGGATATCAACAATCCAGTGTTCAACACCGCCAACCTCGTCAACAACGTGCCGGACTTCCGCCTGACCAATACCTCTGACACGGCGAGCATCACGGCCTTCAGCCTGACGATCGGCAACAACGACTTCCACTACGACTTCGTCAGGTCGCAGAGTGCCTTCAACGACTCGGGCGCGGTTCTGAGCTTCACGCTGAACAATCCCGACTTCACCAACGATCATGTCGGGGACGGCTTGATCGACTATGTCTTCTCCGGCTTCGATCCAGGAGACGCCTTCCAGTTCGAAGCCGACGTCGACCCTCACGTGGGCGACATCGTTCAGGACTATCGGCAGATCCTCTTTCCCAACGCTCTGCTGACGGTGACCTTCAGCGACGGCAACAGTCTCTCGCAGAACCTCGCGCCCGACGATGTTGGTCTGGATGGCTACCGCTTCGCCCAGACGTTCGATACATATCCCGTGTCCCAGCTCTCCGAGCCGGCAACCCTGACGCTCTTGGCTGGCGGCCTGATGGCCCTGCTCCGCCTGCGTCGGCGGCGCAGCTAGCGCGCTCCAACTCTTGCGGCGGCCGAACGAACGCGGCCAAAAAGCCGGGCGGAATCCAGAATTGACGCTGAGCTTGCGCCGACTCCACGGAGCTATGACGCGCGGCCGATAGCCTTGTCTCCATCGCACGACGGTAACACCACCGTCGTCGCTGAGCGGATGGAGACGACCATGAGCCTCTTCGATATCAGCCGAGCAGCCGCGGTCTACAACGCCTTGGAAGCCATGAAAGACAGCCGGGCCCGAGACGCACGGACCCGTCACGCGCATCAGCAGCAGGACCTCCCAGGCCCTTCAGCAGCTGCAACTGACCGCTCCCGATGGCGAGCAAAGGCCGCGAAACTCCGGTCTCTCTTCTCGGGATAGCGGAGATCGGAGCCGAATGGCGCGTGAGCGCCAACCATCGCTGTGACCGGGATGGGACAAATGGACCGATCTCGGGGATTTTGGACGCTGGCTGTGTGAATTCTACACGGCCGCGGTTGAGCCCCACGCCCCTGCAGCCCAGACTGTCGGCTTACCGACAGGCAGCCGGGGGCATGACCCTGGGGGACCGGGCGAATGGCGGTATCTCAGTTTGAGACGGGTGGCGAGCCGAAGCAACAGACGGAGCTCCGGGCGGCAGACGAACTAGGGCCCGAGCAGTCTGAGCGGGCGGCTTGGCAGCGCACACTGCTTCCGTTGATGGCCGCCTTTCTCGTACTTGCGGCCATCTTTTTCGCCGTCATGAGCATCTTCGAACTGCGCGAATTCTACGACGAGGTGGCGCACGAGCCCCTCGACCTCGCGATGCACTTCACCGAGATGGAGGAAGGCGCCCCGGCGGATGCCTTGAACCATCCGGACTACGTCCGCTTCAAAGTGCTGGCGCTGCTCGAGGCCGAGGCGCTGCAGCGCCGCTATCACCAGGCGAACGCCACCATGCTGGGGCGCATCTGGACGCGGCAGCTCGGTTTCATCACCGGCATGCTGATCGCCCTGGTCGGCGCCGCCTTCATCCTGGGGCGGCTGCAGGACGCGCCCACCACTTTCGAGCTCGCCTCCGACCAGCTCAAAGGCGCGCTGGCCACCTCCTCGCCCGGCATCGTTCTCGCCGTGCTCGGCACCGCTCTTATGGCGCTGACCCTCTGGATCCCTTTCGGTGTCGAGACTCGCGACCTCAACACCTACTTGGACAGACCGGCCACGATCACCGCGCCCGCGCCTGGCAACATCATGCCGACGGAGATTCCCGGTGCCGGACAGCGCCCTCCGCCCGATGCGGAGGAGCGGAGGCTCTTCGGCGCACCGGCGGGCAACCCGCCCGCACCACCAAGCGAAGGAGGCGTAGAATGACCCGTTTCATGCACGCGGTCGCCTGTGCGGCCGCGCTTTGGTGCCTTGCCGCCACCGCCACCCAGGCGGAAAGCCTCTATGACCGCGGCCGCGAGGCCTGGAGCGCCGGCGACTATCCCGGCGCTCTGACCGCCCTGCTCACTTTCCGGCAAGAGCCCTACGGTCGCCGGCCGGATGTCGACTACATGCTCGGCACCAGCGGCTGCCGCGTTGCCGAGCGGGTGACCTGGGGCCGCGATGTGCTCGATTGGATGCTCTACGCCTACGCCCTGACCTACCAGAGCCGCGTCCACGTCTCCCGCGAGCGCGACCGCTGCCGCGATGTGGAGCTCGCCCGCCTGGACGGCGACCTCACCCAGATTGTCGAGGAGCGTGCAGCCGGCATGACCGGCTTCGGCAAGACCTTCTATTGGGCCGCCCGCGAAGAGCAGCCCGTCGCCTCCTACCCCATCCGCCGCAAGCGGGAGATGGCCAAGGAGGAATTGCTGGCGCGCCGCATCCCGGTCGGCGAGGAAGCGGCCGCAGTCGCGCTGGCCCGCAGCCTCTCGCCCAACGGCCGTGCCCTGGTGCACGAGCGCTTCCTGCTGGTCAGCGAGGCCGGCCACGAGCCAAGCGACCTCAGGGCCATTGGCCGCACCTTGAACCGCTACATCGGCTTCCTGGAAGCGTCCTACGGCATGGTCCCGCCGGCCCACTATCTCTCCGTCTATCTGGTGAAGAGCCACTACGACGTCAGCGAGATGGCCGAGCGCCTGCACGGCCTCGACGTCAGCCGCGCCACGGTCGGCTACGCCTTCGTCGACGACGCCAGCGTGGTCGCGGCGGTGCCCGAGCAGGCGGCCGGCACGGTGCTGCATGAGCTCTTCCACCTTCTGGTGCGCGAGCGCTTCGGCGACGTGCCGCAATGGCTCGACGAGGGCATGGCCGCGCTCTACGAGGTGTCCGGTCGCAACGGCGACCGCTACTTCGGCCTGCCCAATTGGCGCGGCCAGGTTCTGGATGAGTTGTGGGACCTGCGGCCCGACATCAGCACGCTGATCCGCACCGAGTGGTTCCTCTTCGACGACCCGGAGCAGGCGCGGTCCATGGCAGATGACGGCCGCCCGGCCGACATGTACCTGGATGCTTGGGAGGGCAAGCGCCAGGCGGCAAACATGGCCACGGCGCGCTACTTCGCGCTCTATCTCGAGCAGCGCGGCGAGCTGGCGCCGGTCTTCAAAGCCATGCGCGACCAAGGCTTCGCCACGCTCGAAGGCGATGCCCGCGACCACGCGGTGCGGCTCGTGGAAGCGACTCTGGGTCGCGATGCCGATACGCTCGATGCCGAGTTCGCCGACTGGTTCCTTTCCGGCCAGGCGCAACGGCCGCGCGACGGCCTGACCCCGGTGGCCTACGGCGCGCCGCTCTATGACGCCACCAGCGATGTCAATGTGCGGACCGGTCCCAGCACGGACTATTCGAAGATCACCCTGCTACGCCGCGGCACCCAGGTCGCCGTCTTCGCCGAGCAGGACGGCTGGTACGAGTTGCGCCTCGCCGACGGCACCGTCGCTTTCGTCTCCGCCGACTATCTGGAGCGCAGCGGTAAACCGGAGTGATGACGAGTACGGGCGCCAGCTCCAACGAAAGGGACAGAAATGCCCCAATACCTTGCCCCCGGTGTCTATGTGAAAGAGAGGCCGCTCGGCCCACCACCCATCGAAGGCGTGTCGACCAGCACCGCCGCCTTTATCGGGGAGACGGAGCGCGGCCCCTTCACGCCAACCCTGGTGACCAGCCTGCGCGAGTACGAGCACTACTTCGGTGGCGCCTTCGCCGAGGGCAAGTACTTACCCCATGCGGTGCGGGCCTACTTCGAGAATGGTGGACAACGGCTCTATGTGGCGCGTCTGCTGAGCCGCGACGGCAAGACACCCGGCGTGACGGAGTTCGAAGGCCGCCACGACGAGCGCGGCATGATCCTCAACAATGAGGAGCAGCAACGCGGCCTCGCCGCTCTGGCGCAGGAGTGCTTTGACGAGGTGTCCATCCTCCATGCGCCAGGCGTCGGCAACGACAAGGCCGGCCAGCCGATCCAGGCGGCACTGGTCCGGCACTGCAAAGAAGTCGGCTTCCGCTTCGCCGTGCTCGACTGCGCCCCCGGCCTGAGCGATCTCAACGACCCACGGCTCGACCCGCGCAGCAGCCTCGACAGCCCCGACGCCGCTTTCTACTACCCCTGGCTCTTCGCGACCGCACCCGATCGCAAAGCCAAGATGCTGTTGCCGCCGGGCGGCTTCGTCTGCGGCGTCTACGCCCGCAACGACCTGACGCGCGGAGTCTGGAAGGCGCCGGCCAACTTGCCCCTGCGCGGCGCCCTAGCACTGGAGCGGCCGATCGACCACGCCAAGCAGGATGTGCTCAATCGGCGCGGCGTCAATGGACTGCGCCATCTGGCCGGCCGCGGCCTGCGCGTCTGGGGTGCCCGCACCCTTTCGAGCGATCCCGAGTGGCGTTATGTGCCGGTGCGGCGGACCGCGCTCTTCCTGGAGCATTCCTTGAAGCGCGGCCTCCAGTGGGCGGTCTTCGAACCCAACGACGAGCCGCTCTGGGCCAAGGTGCGTCAGAGCGTTGTCAGCTTCCTGCGCCAGCTCTGGCGTAACGGCGCCCTGACGGGGGCGAAGCCGGAGGAGGCCTTCTTCGTGCGTGCCGACCGGACCACCATGACCGAAGCCGACATCTCGAACGGCCGGCTGATCATGGAGATCGGCATGGCCCCTGTCCGGCCCGCCGAGTTCGTCGTCATCCGCATCATGCAGAAGACCCGAGAAGCGGACTGAGAGCCGCACCTTGGATCCAAGCCCTCAGTTCACCCGCGACCAGATGCCGGGGCCAAGCTTGCCGGTCAGGATCATGGTGTTGGGGTCGGGGAAGCTGTAGGTACCCTCGTCCCGCCAAGTTGGCGAAACGATCGACCAGACGCCGCCCAGCGCGGAGAAGCGGCCGCTGTGCTGATCGACGGCAGGATTGTCGGCGGTGAAAGCATAGCTTCCGTCCGGATTGAAAGCGAGCTGCAACCGCGCGAAGCCGGCACCCATGGGCAAGTAGAGCTGCCAAGTGCCGACGAATTTTTCGTCGTGAGTTTGAGACCCGGGATCCGCACTCTGCCCCTGCGGCAGGGCCTTGAGCCCCGGCGCTGGCGGCGACTTCCCCTCGCGCAGCGCTGCAACCAAAGGCGCTTCCGCCTCGGCCAGCTTATCGAGGCCGACCGCGATGGCCTGCACCGCATCGTCCCTGAAGTCGTCCCAGGCGCCGCCCTCGTCGTCCAGCGGCGGACCGTAGCGATAGGCAACCAGCACCACCTGGCTGCCGGGCCGCTTGTAGACACAGCGCCCCTCGCGCGGGTCGACCTTGACGCGGCCGCAGACAACGTCGGTTAGGGCCCGTCCCTCGCCGGCATAGTCGGTCCGGGTGAAGGTGGTCGTATCGACGGTACCGGCCTGCCGCGCCTGCGCTGCGGCTAGGAAGGTGAACTGCATGTCGTCCGCGTGGCGCTGCGCCGGCGTTTCCATGACCCAGAACTCGAGCCCGTTCTTAGCGTCGCGGGAATTGAGTGGCAGCGTGACGATGCCGGCGGTGCCGCGGTCCCGCGCCCATTTGCTCGGCCGCTCGACCGAAAGACCGTGCGGCGGGCCGAATGAGTCCGGCCAGTCCTCGCGCCCGAAGAAGGCCATGGCGCGCAGGTGACGGGTCAACGCCTGGGTGTCGAGCTGCCAGCCGCCCGGCGGCCAAGCCGCCTCGCCGCCCTGCTCGACCAAAGCCGCCTCGGCCTCGGCGAGCAGCGAAAGCCCGTCGGCGATTGGTTCGGCGACGTCGATCACGAAGACATCCAGCGCCATCTCTTCCGTGCGGATCTCGTTGGCACGCGCCGCCATGTCCTGCCCCCGGCTGTAGCTGCCGACGATGGTCTGGCTGCCCTCGGCCAGATAGGCGCAACGCACCTCGGTGACCGGGCCGCTGTTGGTCGGCCGGTGGGCGCAGGTCGCCGCGAACTCCTGTTCCGTCGTCGCGTTCCAGCCGGCGATCCGGCTGGTGCTGAAGCGGAAGCGGCCGCCCTCCTCGCGGGACTCCTGCGTCACCAGGCTGTTCTGGAAGCGCGACTGGGCGGTCGCGGCATCGGGAAAGATGCGAAAGAACAGGCCCGACGTCCCGACCTCTCCGTTCATCGGGATTTCGATCTCGTTGTAGGTCAGCCCGCTGCTGACCTCGGTGATGATGGCGTGCTCGGCACTGCCCGGTGCGCCGAAGGGATCGCCGTGGTCGCGCGAGACCTCGAACGGCAGGTCGCTGAGTTCCTCAGCCAGAAAGTCCGGGTTGAACTCGTACTCCTGCGCCAGCGCTTCGTCAGAGAGATGGAAGCCGAACGCGAGCGCAGCGATCAGCGCCGCGCGCCCGGCAACGACGATCAAGATCCGCATCGCTTTGCCCCCAGCCGTTTCGTCACCCGCTGGTATGTTAGCCGGTCCAGCGGCAACGACAAAGGGGATGGCGTGGAGCGCCAGCCGCGCCTAACGGCAGTTAGGCGCGTGTTTCTGTTGCGCACCTTCGATGCTGTGCGGCACCGGCCCACACCCCCGCCCGACCAACCCATGGCATGGTACCCTAGTGGGTTGGTCGGGCGGGGGTGTGGGCCGGCACCGCGCGGCGCGTCAGCGCCTAAGAAGACACTCCTCAAGCCGGCTGTGCGGCGGCCGGTCCGGCAGAGCCCTTCTCGGGCGCCGCGGGAGCGGTCATGAGATAGTCGGCCGGGAGGCCCCACTTCTCGCGGTAGGCCTCCGGTGTCAGGCCGTGGGCGCTCTTGAGGTGCCGGTGTAGGCTCTTGAAGCGCTTGCCGCAATCCAGGCAAACGAGATAGCCCTCGCCCACCGACTCCGCCGGCGGCACGGCCGGGCTCTCGGCGCCGAAGCCATGCGGGTGCTGGGCCGCCTCGGCCCGCTCGGCCGCGCGTGTCAGCTCTTCCAGGCGCATCTGGGCCTTGGTGCAGAGGGCGTGACCCTCCTTGGTTGCCCACGTGCCGGCCCGGGCGGCCACCAGCCCGGCTTTGAGCGCTAAGCGCTTGGCGTTTCGATAGAACTTTCCTTGCATCGTCTGTCCTTTCCGCACCTCGCTTGCGAGCGTGCTTTGCGTGCGGCGCCTTCCTGAGAAGCACGCCTTTGTCCTACTGTGACATTTAGGACACAGCCTGCCCGGCGCAAGACGGGATCGAGCCCTGTGTCAGGTGCTAACCCGCAACCTGCGGCGCCCTCCTCCACCCGTCTGCGGTTGGTGCTAAGCATCTTCAAACCAAACTCGGGTCCCAGTCGGCGGTTATGGGGGCATCGTCCCGCCCCCACCCCGCCATCTGGGCTTCCTGGGCGCGTTGTGAGAGGACGGGCTCGGCGAAGGTGAGGGCGAGGGCGTCGCCGCCGTCGGGGGAGAGGCCGAGGCGCGCGCGGATCTTCTCCTTGGCCTCCAGCACCAATTGGTCGTTGGAGTTGAGCTTGAAGCCGGGGGCGACGATGTGGGTCATCAGCTCGTCCTCGTCGGGGATGTCGGCGCCGCCCGGGTCGGACAGCCAGTCGCGCAGGGCGCCCCAGATCTCGGCCCGCTTGTTGGCATAGTCGCGCGACCCGGCCCCGCCGAAGCCGCCGCCGGTGCCGCCTGTCCCAGCAGCCCCCATGCCACCGAGCCCGGCATCGAGGCTCGCCCGCGCGCCGAACTGCACCGGCGTCAGCACCTGGCCATAGCCGCGCTCGACCAGACGGTCGTGAACGCCCGAGCCATAGCCGCCGCCCACGTCGATGAAGACCCGGTCGGGCTTCAGCCGCTCGATGATGCGGGCTAGGGTCCCGGCGATCTCCATGCTATCGCTGCTATCCATCCGCTCGTTCAAATGGCGCCCGGCGACCCGGCCCTTTCGGCTGATCATCCAGGTGCGGTCGCCGCCGCCAAGCGCCACGTCGACGCCGATCACCAGTGGCGCGTAGGGGTCGACCTCGAGGCTCGCGCGCCGCGCGGCCAGCACCGTCTCCGGCCGGATGAAGCTGCCCTCGCCCGAGACCTGAAAGGCCTCCTCCACCGTGGCCGGATACTCCTGCCGAAAGAGCCAGCAGGGCCGCTCCGGGTCCTCGCCGCGGGCGGCGGCCAGCTCGCGGTTCTTGGCGTGGGCCCAGCGCAACTGAGGCCGCGATAGATCGTGCAGTTCGCCGTATCTGTGCCAGGCCTCGGGCGGCTTCCAGCCCGCCGGCACGACCTGGCGGTAGGCCTCATGGGCGAACCAGGGCAGGAAGCAGAGCTGGTAGTCGCTCTCACCCTTCATGGCCTTCATGCAGAGGGCATAGAACAGGCCGCCGAGGCCGTTGGCGGTGGACTCCAGCACCACCTCGGTGCCCGGCTGGGCCGGCACAGCCTGCAGCGCGCCCGAGGCATGCTCCTCCGCCCGCTGCCAGAAGGCGACCTCGCTGCCGTGAAAGAGCTGGATGGTCTCCGCCCGGCCCACGCCCGCGGCCTTGGCGGTGCCGACCTTGTAGCCTGAGTCCAGACGGCCGAAGGTTAGCTCTTTTGCATTCGCTGCCTTGATCTGCGGACAGACGGGGCTGGGCAGGTTGTCGTGGAAGCGCTTGGCCATCTCGAAGAGCGCGGCGGTCGCCTGGTCCCGGTGGGTTAGGATGAAGGCGCGCAAGCCCTTGGCGTGGGTCACCTGGTGGAAGAAGCGCGCGCCTACGTAGGTGCTCACACCCATCTGCCGGCCCTTGGGCACCAGGGCGCGGACCCGGCCGGTCTCGGCCTTCTGCTTTTCCAGCGCCTCATGCAGCAGGCGCTGCGGCGCGTTGAAGGTGAGCGGCTCGATGCGCCCCGCCTTGGTGCGGATCTTCAGGCAGGCCTCGGCGTAGTGAACCAGGTCGTTCTTGAGCCGCTGGCGGATGGTCCGCTCGCGTTTGGTGAGAGTGGTGGTCATGAAAGCGAGCTCATACGGTTGGGGAACATCGTTGGGCGTTGGGCAAACGCTCAGACTGTCATCCTTGGGCGAGGCGCGGAGCGGCTCGTCCCGAGGATCCACGGGCGGGTTTCGTGCAGGCAGACGGATGGACCCCGGCTCGCGGGCTAGCGCCCTTGGCCGGGGGTGACAGTCAGGGGTGCTGCGCGCTCGGTGGTGCCACATCGGAAGACAGCGCAGGCTGATGAATGGATGGTCGGATCAAGGCCGACCATGACAGTTAGGAGTGAGGCGACACGCGTCTGCTATACTTCCTTCGGGAACACGCGAGAGGACGCACGGCGAGGATTGCCCCGATGACGGCGGAGCGCGTGAAGGGCAGTTGTTTTTGCGGCGCGGTCGAATTCGAGATCGAGCTGCCGACCCTGTTCTGCGGCCACTGCCACTGTTCCATGTGCCGCCGGCCGCATGGCGCCAGCTTCGTGACCTGGGTCGGGGTTCACCCGCTGCAGTTTTCAATCCTGGCCGGCGCGGAGCAGATCGCCACCTACAAGAGCTCTGAGCATGGCAAGCGCATGTTCTGCCGCACCTGCGGCAGTCAGATGTTCTGTCAGACGCATGCGGATGTCATCGACGTCGCTCTGGCCGCCTTGCACGGCAAGATCGACCGCCCGCCCGAGGTGCACTGGTACTACGACTCGCGCGCGGACTGGACGGCGATCGACGATGACCTGCCGAAGCTTGGCGGCAAGGACGGCACAACGCCCCTGTAGCCGCGCCCCCGATGACCAGGCATTTGCCATTCTCGGCCAAGCTTCGTGAGACACCCAGCCCATCAGTTTGATCCATTGTGCAATTCCGGCAGGGCTGCACTCTGAATAGCTTCGTCCAGCCCTCGTCAGCATTGAATGAGCGGACGTGGGGCAGAACGTGACGAGGCCACGCCAGCGGTGATCGAGCTTTGGATTCCCATCACGGTCTTTGCTGCCTTCATGCAGAACCTGCGCTCGGCTCTGCAGAAGCACCTCAAGGGCAGGCTGTCGACGGGCGGCGCCAGTTACGTGCGTTTCCTCTACGCCTGCCCCTTCGCCCTGGCCTACCTCTTCACGCTGCATGAGGTCGGCGGTTATCGGCTGCCCGCGGTCAACGGGCTGTTTCTGCTTTATTGCCTGCTGGGGGGTCTCAGCCAGATCCTCTTCACCTTTCTGCTGATCCACCTGTTTTCCTTCCGCAACTTCGCGGTCGGCACGACCTACTCGAAAACCGAAGTCATCCAGGTGGCGTTGCTTGGTTTCATCCTGCTCGGCGACACCATCAGCATCGTCGGCATCTTCGCCCTCGGCGTCGGCATGATCGGCATCCTGGCGCTTTCCGTCGCCCATCGGGGCGTCAGCTGGAAAAGCCTCGCCACCGGCCTGTTCGAGAAGACGACTGCGATCGGTCTGTTGTGCGGCACCTTTCTTGGCGCTTCGTCGGTGTTCTATAGAGGCGCCGCCTTGGCGCTCGACGACGGTGACGTCGTCATGCGCGCCGCCTTTGCGCTGGCAGTGGCCCTGGTCATGCAGACGGTGATCATGGGGGCTTACCTGTTGCTGCGCGAGCCCGGCCAGATGACCGCGATCTTCCGCCACTGGCGGACGGCCCTGGCCGTAGGCGTCTCCGCCTTTCTCGCCTCGGTCGCCTGGTTCACGGCCCTGACTCTGCAGAATGCGGCCTATGTCCGCGCGGTGGGCCAGATCGAGTTGGTCTTCACCTTCATTGCCTCGGTCCTGTTCTTCAAGGAGAAGACCAGCCCCCTGGAGCTCTTTGGAATTGCCCTGATCCTAGCGGCGATCCTGCTCCTGATCCTGGCCGGCTGAATTTGTTTTTGGCGCGCCTTTTCTGTGAAGGCCTATCGTCTTCATTTAGAGGCGCGCCATACTGTTCCGTCCCACTCCCCCACCCGGCCGCCCACGGAATTGTGGACAGTGGGGCGGCCGGGTGGGGGAGTGGGACGGAACAGCGCAGCGCCGAAGGCGCCCAAGAAAATCGACAGCCCCGCTTGTGCGTGACAGGCATGCTCCGGATGGGTCTAGTCATTACCCTTCGGGCCAAGCAGACTTGCCGATTATGACTGACCTCACCATCGAGCCCCTCCACCCGGACTTCGGCGCCCGCGTGCGCGGCGTCAGCCTGTCCGGCGATCTTTCGGGCAGCGAGTTGACCGCCATCCGCGAGGCGATCGATAGCTACTCGGTGCTCTGCTTCCCCGATCAGGACATGACGGACGAGAAGCACTTGGCTTTCACCCGCCGCCTGGGTGAGCCGGAGGCCGAGCACGTCGCCTTCGGGCGGACCGGCAAAGTCACCTACTTCGGCACCGTCGGCAACGTGGCCGACGATGGCAGCAAGCGCGACAACGCGCATTCCAACACCCGCTACCAGACCGGCAACCAGCTCTGGCACTCGGACTCCTCCTTCCGCGAGGTTCCCTCCTACGTCTCCATCCTGCACGCCTACGAGGTGCCGGGCGAAGGGGGCGAGACGGCCTTCGCCAGCATGCGGGTGAGCTACGACCGCCTGCCCGAGGAGCTCAAGGAGACCATCGAACCCCTCTCCGCCGTGCACGACTACGTCTTCTCGCGCAGCCCTATCGCCCCGGTCGACCCGAACCACGCAGCCTCGCTGCCGCCCGTGCTGCACCCCCTGGTGCGGACCAACCCGGGCAACGGCAAGAAGAACACCTATGTCGGCTCCCACGCGCGCTCCGTGCCCGGCTGGTCGGGGATGGAGAGTCGCCGCCTGCTCGACGATCTGCTCAACCGCGCGACGGTGGAGGACACCGTCTACGCCCACCCCTGGCGCGCCGGCGACACGGTGATCTGGGACAACCGCTGCATGCTGCACCGGGGCACCGGTTACGACGCCGACCGCTGGCGCCGCCGCCTGCGCCAAACCCGGGTGGTCGGCAACCACCACGGCGTGCTGCTGGGGTGAGGTTTTTCGGCGCGCCGTCGGCCGGAGCGTTGGAGAACTCTGCCTTACCAATCGCGGGCCGGCGCAATCCAGGCTTCGTCGGCTGAGAACTGGAAGCCGTGGCCTCTGCCGGTCTCGACCGAGCGTTCTTCGAAGCGAACGGTCTCTTCGGTCAGGGCGGGAAAGTCGCGGCAGGGTCCGGCCATCTGGTCCGAGGTATCGTAGATAGAGAGGACCTGGCCCGACATCTTCGGCGCCGGTCCGCTCGCCAGGCGCCTGACGTGGCACCCGCCGACCAAGACCCAACGGAGCGTCGGCTCGGCGATCTGCTCGCTCGCCAGCTGGGCGATGAAGGCGCCTTTCGAAGCGCCGACGATCTTGATGTCCGATGCCTCCGTTCCTTCGTCCATGAGGGACTCGATCAGCTCGACCAGCTCCAGCGCCTCCGCATGCGGCTGTGCGTTGGGGTCACGCTCAGGCGCAATGACCTGCGCATCCTGCCCCAAGGCGTCTCGGATGCCAGCGAAATCGTAGACGCCGAACTGCTGGTGTACCTCGCCGTTCTTGTGCCTCTCGAACCAAGCGTTGTGCAGGAAGACGATGGTCTGTTGATCTGCTGCGGCTGGCGAACCGCCAACGGACCAAGCGGCGGTCAAAGCCAGGACGCCGAGCAGGAGGAGCCGTTTCATATTGCCTGTCTCACCTCAGCCGTTGTTGGGTGGCAGAGTTTTGCGACGGCGGCCCGGCCTGCGAGCGCGGGCGGCGTCGCGTGGCCAACTAGGTGTGTCCAGCGAAGCACTCACGCAAGGCGTGAAGGCTGTGTCCCTTGCGTGACCAAGCAGTTGTCATCATTCCAACTCATCCAGGGCCTGCTCGTGGCTGAGCTGGATGGCGCCGCCGTGGGCGACCTGCGCCAGGCGCGGATGGAGATAGGGCGCCGCCGCCTTGGCAGCCTCCACGCGCGCCGACTGCGGTTGCTCTTCGTCGCGCAGAATCGAGAGCAGATAATCGAGCGGACTCATGATCGCATCGGACGGGGAGGCCTCAGCCGCCGACACCTCCGGTTCTGCACCAGCCTTTGAAGCCGTCCGCGATTGCTTTGAAGTCGCGCCTTCGGGTGCTGCCATGTCGACGCTCCTGCTGCTTGGGTGGGAGTGATTTCGACCGCGCCTGCACCGGCCAAAACGACAAAGCGCCCGACGGGCAAGGCCGGCCGGGCGCAGGTGCGACAGGGTCAATATTCGTCATTTAACGCCGCGTGCCCGCGCCGGGTCAAGCTCGCTTCGCGGGTTTTCAGTTTTTGCATGCAGGCAGTACGAGTTAGCTCGAACGTGGCCCCCACCTGCACCAAGTGTGGTTCAATGCGTGACATCACACTGTGTGGTGATGCAGCGCGGTCGCCCCATGCCTACATACAAAGAGGGATACTGAGACGGGGGAACAGGCATGCACGGGGCCGCTGCCATCAGCCGACGCTTGACGGCCTTCTCCGCAACGCTTGCGCTCGGGCTTGCAGTCGGCACTGCGATACCGGGAACCGCGGTACCTGCCGGCCGTGGCGTGGACAGCGCCCAACCTGCCGGCCCCGGTTTTCAGCAGGCTCAGCTGCGCCGAGAGGATCTGCGCGGCCGCAACTTTAGGGGCGAAGACCTCTCCCGCGCCAACCTGAGCGGCGCCGAGCTTTCCGGGGCCGATCTCTCCCGCGCCGACCTCAGGCGCGCCAATCTCACCGGCGCCGACCTCAGCCAGGCCATCCTGACCGACGCCGACCTGAGCTCCGCCAACCTGACCCGTGCCCGACTCATCGCGGCGCGGCTTGAACGGGCGCGGCTGATCGATGCCAACATGAGCTTTGCCGAACTCTCCGGCGCCGACCTCAGCTTCGCCGATCTGCGCGATGCCTGGCTGCGCGGTGCCGACCTCGGCGAGGCGGTCTTGCGTGAAGCCGACCTGCAGCGAGCGCAGCTCTTCCAGGCCCGGCTCGATGCGGCCGAGCTGGAGAAGGCGGACCTCAAAGGCGCCTCGCTCATCCAGGCGGTGATGGCCAATGCCAAGCTCGCCGACGCCAACCTGCGGGAGGCCGACCTCGCCGGCGCCGACCTGGCCGGCGCCGAGCTTAGGCGGGCCATCCTCTTTCAGGTCGATCTCACCGGCGCGGACCTGCGCCGTGCCGATCTCAACGGCGCCAATCTCACCCAGGCCAACCTGCGTCAAGCGACGCTCAACAACGCCGACCTGGGCCAGGCTCAGCTCGGCGGAGCAGACTTTACGGGTGCGGAGCTGGGCCGCGCCAACCTCGGCCATGCCGACCTCAACGGTGCGCGTCTCACCAACGCCGACCTCGGCGCTGCCGACCTGGGCACGGCAAACCTGGCCGGCGCCGACCTGCGCGCCGCCCGGTTGGTACGCGCCAACCTGCGCCTCGCCGCCCTGCGCGGAGCAACGCTGAGCGGCGCCGATCTGCGCAGCGTGCGCGGCCTCACCCAGGCCCAGCTCGACCAGGCCTGCGGTGATCTCGACACCCGCCTGCCGGAGGGTCTGACGATCGAGCCCTGTGGGTGAGGTTGCTCACCCGCTCTGAACGGGGCCAGAGTGTGGTTTGCGCGCCCCCTCCTCCGCCAGCGCGCTTTCGAGGACTTCGAGGCCGACGGCGAGCCAGGCCCACTGCTTGAGGGCCGCGGGCGACGGCGGCTTGGCAGACGTGGACGCGGACTTGGATGCGCCGCCCTGCCCTGCCACCCTCCCCGCATAGACCGATGCAATGAGCGGCGGGCGGTCGTAGAGCACCAGCTCCTTAATCTCCGCTTCCATCTGGCGGGAGACGGCGCGCAACCGCCGGGTCGCCCGATCGTAGCGCCGCTTGGCGGCCGCGAGATGCGCCTCGCTGGGCCCGTCTTGTTGATCGATGGGCACTGGGCCGCGCGCTTCCTCGGGATCGAGACGCGCCGCCTTCAAGCCGCCGCTCACCGTGCCGAAGACCTTGGCGCGCAGCCGGGCGTAGTCGGCGCCGGCCTGCTGCTGCCGCGGGCTCAAGAGACCCCAGGCAGTGAGCACGTCGAGCCAGCGGGTCGTCGCCGCGGGGTCGGCACCGGCGGCCAGCACCGCGCGCTTGGCCTGCAGCTCCGCCGTGCCTTTGTCAGCCTTGGGCTGTCCGGCCCGTGAGATGCGGCCGCTGGGCTCCCGCTCCGCCAGGACCTTGCGCTTCCGGCCTGCGCGACGCCGGGTCATGGCGTCCTCTTTGGCGCTGGCGCGCCGTGCGGCTCCGGCCCGCACCCCCTCCCGGCCACCCAATAGGGTACCATGTCTGGGTGGACGGGAGGGGGTGCGGGCCGGCACCGAAGAACAACGACACTCATCGCAGCTTGCCCTCCACCAAAGGGATGCGGACCATCTCGGCCTCAAGCGGTGGCTGCTCCTGAGCGAAGCCGCGATCGAGGAAAGCGAGCTTCTGCGTGAGCCGCGCGATCTCGCAGCGCAGGTGGTGGATCTCGCGCACCGCGAGGCGAAGGCTCTGCTCCAGCTCCATGCGGCGCATGCCCCTAATCTGCTTGCCAGTCGGCAAGCGGTAGGGTGGCGCGGCCTCTTGGCTCTCCGGCTCGCTCATGGCGCCGCCCTCCCCTTCGCTAGCGCATTGAGCGAAAGCCCGCGGTTGGCGGCGGCATAGTCGAGCAGCGCGAAGGCATCACGTTCCGCGGCGTTGCGCGGCGCGAGGCCGAAACTTTGGGCGCGGGCCTGGAGCGCGGCCTGGGCGGCCTTTGAGGGCGGCCGGCCGTTGCCCAGCAGATGGCGGCGCACTGCCTGGACGTTGGCCTCGCTTGCCGGCACCGCTTCCCGATGACAGACCAGCGCAGCGACGCCAGCCAGGCAGATCAGGCGCCGCAGGGTCTCGGGATTGGGACGGCCGCCCGGCCCCTCCCCGCTCCAAGGCGCCTGATAGATGACGCGCAGTGGCCTGTTGGTGGTCAGGATCAGCTCCAGCCAGTCGGCGAAGGCAGCCAGCGCCTGACCCAGGTCCGCCGCCTCCCCGGGCAGGACGTTGCTGCCCAGCAGAGGGTTCGAACCGGGCCGCCAGAGCGCGAAGCCACAACGGCCGCCGAGTTCCAGCGCCAGGAGACCCTCGGTCTCAACGTCGCCTTTCGCCGTGTTGGAAGTCTTAGCGGGGACGCTCATGGATGAGGCCTCCCCAAACGCTCGTGCGAAGGCCCACAGTGAGAAGGTGGGGCGGGCGGCCGGCTGCTCGGGTGCGGCGCTGTTGGGGGAACAGCGCCTGGGGGGACGACCGCCCGCCCCCTGCCCGACTTCCCGGTGGGGTGGGAATGACCGGGCAACGGCCTCGGCTCCCGACGTGGATCGCCGGGAGCCGGGGCAAGCCCTGCCGGGCAAGGCATCGGCAGGGCAAAAGTCATAGAGGTGGCCGCGCGCATCAGGCCGCCCCCTCGATCGATGCACCCTTCTTGGATGTGTCCGGGTGCGACTCGGTTACCGAAGGACATTCTACTTCAGGGTGTGTCGGCTTGGCAGAGCCTTTTCCACAGGCTGTGTCTTCCGATCGGTCTTCCTGATGGGGAGACCGGCGAAAGAAGTCAGCTGGCTCTAAAGCGATGCCGCGGGCGCGGGCACTGTCCAGGAGATGCTGTTGGTGTTGCGCCGGGACCAAGCCACCGGTGCCGCCGCGGGCCTTAGGGTAGGTCCAGCGAAAGACGCGGGAGATGTGAACCCCAGCCAGCTCGGCGGTGGCTTGGGGGCCGCCCAAGAGGGCGATGATGTGTGAGGCAGGATTGAGCATGACGAGCAATACTTGCGATAATCACATTGCGATTGCAAGCCAAAAATGCGATTTAATCACTGGAAATGTCATTGCGTTTTCCGCAAAATGCGTTCATGGAGCGCGAAAACGCAATGCGGACACATTCCTGGCTCAAGCTAGCCCTCAAGCGCGCCCAGCGTACCCAACGTGACCTGGCCGCTTACCTCGGGCTCGATCCGGCGGCGGTGAATCGCCTGATCGGCGGACAACGCGAGCTTAAGGCCAGGGAACTGCAGAAGATTCGAGAGTTCTTCAACGACGACGACTTGATCCCGGCGGAGATTCTGCAGGATCTCGATGTGCTATCTAAGGCTTTATTTGAAGACAACACCTCGCTTTCCAAGGAAAGCCCTAATATCGCTGAAGTCAATGTTTCCGCTTCTGCCGGCCACGGGGCCGTCGTCGACTACGAGCAGGAGGAGCGCTCTTGGCGGTTTCCGGAGCGCTGGGTGAGGAGCGAATTGAACACGACGCCGACGGACCTGCGTATCATCACCATCGAGGGTGACTCCATGGTTAGCGAGCCGAGCACAGCCCGCGACCTCTTGCCCGGTGACAAGGCGGTGGTGAACGTCGGCGACATCCGCCCCTCGCCGCCCGGCGTCTTCGTGGTACACGACGGGCTCGGGCTGGTGGCGAAACGCATCGAGTACGTCGCCGATAGCGACCCGCCGACGATCCGCATCCTCTCCAACAACCCGGCCTATCCCGAGTATCAGCGTACCCTCGACGAAGCCCGCATCATGGGCCGCGTGGTCGGGCGCTGGCAGCGGCTCTAACGTTGGGGATCGGGCTTGGGCCGCTCGCGTTTGAGAGCGCGAAGCTCTCGTCAGGCGAAGAACAGCGGGGTGGCGAACCAAATTGCGGCTTTGCCGAGGATGAGAATTTCGCCGCCGCTCATGATTGGCGGAGATAGGGCGAAGCTATCCGAGGTCCAGCGCGGTCAGCAGTAGATGCGTCTGCCGGACAACGTTGCGGCGCCTTACTCGAAGGCTTCCTCGATCGCCTTTCGGGTCGCTTCATAGGCGTCTTCCGCACCCCGGGCGATGCGGTCACCGAGTTGCTCGGCATCGTCGAGGAAGTTGTCGGCGGCCTGCTCGAATGTGGAGCCTTCGTCAGTCGCTTCGCTATCGGCCGCATCCGTCGCAGGCGTTCCGCTCGCGGGCGAGACACCGTCGGGAGACTCAGCGTCCGGCGCTGCCTTCTCCACCGGCGTAACGCTCCGCGGCTCGACGACCATCGGTGTCGTCACGTCCTCTGCTGCCGCAGAGACGGCCAAGCCCGCCGCCAACAGCAGGGCAGACATCAAGACCGAAGCCCCGGTGACACGCGTTGAAAACACCGTCATCTGACACACTCCTTCGATGCTGGGTTCCTTGCGATACGCAAGGAGACGCCATCTCAACGTCGCGCGTTAAACCGGATTTGCGTCGAAAAAGCGGCGCACAAGGCGCCGGGCGTACCGGTCAAGACACCACGCTGTCGGGTTGCTCCAACGGAAAATAGAGCCGCGCAACCAGCCCGGGCGCATTGTCGGCCAGTGCAATACGCCCGCCGTGCATCTTGGCAACCGCGGCGACGAGCGCGAGTCCCAAGCCTGTCCCCTGCCCTCCGTCATGCGTACCGCGGCTTGGGTCCAGGGTAGCGAAACGCTGCAATACCGTTTCGCGCTGGTCCTCCGGAATACCGGGGCCCTGGTCCAAAACGGCAATGCTGGCCTCGTTTGCACCGCTGCCGACCTCCACCGTTACCGTCGAGCCCGCTGGGGCGTAGCGCAGCGCGTTCTCAAGCAAGTTGGAGAGCGCCTGGGCGATGAGCTGGCCATGGCCCTGGATGGCCGGCGCGCTTCCTTGCGATACCAGGGTTATGTCCCGGTCCGTGGCGGCCGGCTCGTAGAGCTCCACCGCATCGCTGGCCAGTCTTGCGAGATCGACAGGCGCGAAGTCGGCGCGGGCCAGCCCGGCTTCCGCGCGCGAGATCTCGATCAGGGAGGCGAAGGTACGCAAGAGACCTTCGGTCTCCGTCACTGCGCGGGTCACCAGTGCCTGGCGACGCTCCTCGTCCAACGCCGGCTCGGCGAGTTCGGCGAGCTGGCCGCGCAGACGGGTGAGCGGACTGCGCAGGTCGTGGGCCAGGCTGTCGGTGGTGGTGCGTAGATTGGCGACCAGCGCTTCGATCTGCCCGAGCATGCGGTTGAGGGTCTCGCTGAGGCGATCGAACTCGTCGCCGCTGCCGCGCAGGGGCACGCGGCGGCCGAGATCCCCGGACATGATGTCTCCGGCAGTGCGTGCGATGTCACCGATACGGCTCAAGACGAAGCGGGAAAGCAGCCAGCCGGTGACGAGGCTGAGCAGCAGAGCGGCGAGCAGCGATTGCAGCAGGGCGCCGCGGAGTGCCTGGCCAAAGAGGGTACGGGCCTCGGCGTCACGGCCGACCAACAGGCGCTCGCCGCCGGCAAGCCGGATGGAGGCGGCGGCGATCGGAGCGGCGCGCTTGCGATCGGTGCGATAGAGCTTGAGCTCGACCCAGCCCGAGCCCGGCGCCACCGTCGGCGGCCAGGCCTCCAGGTTGCCGGCAATGCGCCCACCGTAAGCATCGGTCAGCAAGTAAACCGCATCCCGTTCTTCCGCACTGGCCAGGCGGCGGTCGATGGCCCGGGCCAAGCCCAGAGTTCCACGCCTCTGATAATCCTCCGACAGGCCGGTCAACTCAGCGTTGACCACCTCGCGCACCTCGCCCTCGATCAACGAATTTGTGGACCAGTAGAGGAAGGCCAGGACACCGGCCGTCGAGAGCGCCACCAGCAAGAGGTGGACGGCGATCAGGCGCGTGGTGGCGTTGCGCAGCACCGCCGGAGCCTCAGCGCTGCTCGCTCAGCATGTAGCCGGCGCCACGCACGGTGTGGATGAGCGGTGGCTCTCCGGGCGCGTCGATCTTCTTGCGCAGCTTGCTGATGTGCACGTCGATCACGTTCGTCTGTGGATCGAAATGATAGTCCCAAACGCCTTCCAACAGCATGGTACGGGTGACCACCCTGCCCTGGCGGCTGAGCAGGAAAGCAAGCATCTGAAACTCGCGCGGCTGCAGCTCGATGCGCCGCCCACCGCGGCTGACCGTTCTAGCAACGAGGTCGAGCTCCAGGTCGGCGCAGCTCAGATGCGTTTCGTCGCGCAGCTCGGTGCCGCTGGGCCGGCGCAGCAGCGCCTCGGCACGGGCGTGGAGTTCCTCGAAGGAGAAGGGCTTCACCAGATAGTCGTCAGCGCCGGCCCGCAGGCCGCGGACACGCTCGTCGACTGCGCTCATGGCGGTCAGCATCAGAACAGGCGTCACGATACCGGCCGCACGCAAGGAGGTCAGAATGGCGAGGCCGTCGATCTGCGGCAGCATGCGGTCCAGCACAATGAGGTCGAAACCGCCGCCGGTCGCGAGGTACAGACCTTCCCGCCCCTCCCCGGTGCTCTCCACCGCATAGCCGGCCTCCTTCAGCCCCTTGGCAACGAAGGCGGAGGTCGCGGGGTCGTCCTCGATGATTAGAATCCGTCTGCTCACGATCGCCTAACTTAGGGGTTTATCTCCCGCGCCCCAAGCGGATGAAAGGGTTTGGAAGAAACAAAGACGGGCCTACCCCCGGTGAACAGAGGGGCAGACCCGCCAGTTGCTTCGTCGGCGGTGAGCCGCTTAGCGCATCGGCCGCTGACCTGCAGCCGCGCGCTGTGCGACTACGTGAGAGACAAGCCGACGAAGATCTCGGAACCGCGCCGGTTGATCAGCAACAGAGCGGCCTTGTCGTCCTCGGCGCTCAGCGCCTGGTCGAGTTCGGCAGGGTTTTCCACGACGCGGTCTCCCAGACGAACGATGACGTCACCGACCCGAAGCCCGGACCGCGCGGCAGCGCCGTCCGCTTCAAGCGAGGTGATCACAACACCCTTGGCCTCGTCTTCGAGACCGAGGTTGGTGCGCGCTTCCGGCGTCAGGCGGGCCAGCGTTGCACCGAGGCTCTCGGAAGCAGTGCGCTCCTCCTGGTCCTCAGAGCGGCTGTCATCGAGCGCCGCCATCCGGTCGTTCGGCAAGGCACCGACTTCGATCTCGAGCTCACGCTCTTCACCGTTTCGGATAAGCTCGACGCTGACGCGCTCGCCGGCATCGCTGCGGCCAACCAGCTTCGGAAGGTCGCGGCTGCTCTCGACCGGCAAGCCGCCGAATTCGACGATCACGTCGCCTGGCTCGAGCGCTCCTGCGGAAGGTCCATCCTCAAGCACGGAGGCAATGAGCGCGCCCTGAGGCGTCTCGAGGTCCATGGCCTCGGCGATGCTCGGAGTCACATCTTGAATGGTGACGCCCAGCCAGCCGCGCGAGACTTGGCCTTCCTCCTTCAGGTCTTCGACAACGTCGGCCACGATGTTGGAAGCGACGGCGAAGCCAATCCCGACCGAGCCGCCGGTCGGCGAGTAGATAGCCGAGTTTACGCCGATGACCTCACCGTCCATGTTGAACAGCGGACCACCGGAGTTGCCACGGTTGATCGCCGCATCGGTCTGAATGAAGTCGGCATAAGGACCGGCGTGGATGTTGCGGCCAGTGGCGGAAACGATGCCGGTGGTGACGGTGCCGCCAAGACCGAAGGGATTGCCGACAGCGAAGACGTCTTCGCCGACACGCACGGCGTCGGAGTCGCCCAGCGCCACATAGGGCAGTCCGCCCTCAGCATCGACCTTGAGCAGCGCCAAGTCGGTTTGCGGATCGCTCCCGACGATTTCGGCCGTAAACTCGCGCCGGTCGTCCAGGCGCACAGTCACCGCGTCCGCGTCATCGATGACATGGTGGTTGGTGACGATGTAACCCTCTTCGTCGAGGATGAAGCCGGAGCCAATACCCTGACGAAGGCGGTCCTGGCCGAAAGGCTGACGCTCCCCATCGGGCTTGCCTTGCTGAAACTCCTCGCCGAAGCGGCGGAAGAAATCTTCAAAAGGCGAGTTCTCGCCGAAGCGGTCGAGATTGCGGCCATTGTCGGAACGCTGGCCGCTGGCACCGTCGGTCGCCAACACGGTGACAACCGCGGGGCTAACCTCTTCGACGAGGTCCGCGAGATTCTCGTCCGCCATAGCTGCGCTGCTGGTCGCAACCAGCAGCGCAGCCGTTGCGGCCCCCAAAAACGCCGTCGGCACACGCGGCACGAAGCGGGGCGTGATCGAATTAGACATAAACGAAACCTCCATTGCCTGTACTCGCCGGACTGCGAGCCTCCTTTCAGGTGAGGATGGGAGGTGAGCGGCAGCTTTCCGCTCCATTAAACTTCGTTCATGTTGAGCGAGGGCAGAGTGAAGGCGGCATGTCAGGGCGGGTGTTGCTATAGGCTCGGGCCTAGCAACGGTTGGTCGGGTGTTCGCCCGGCCAAGCACTTATGCCCATAGGCCCAAGTCCAACCAGGGCCGCCAGCATTGCGCCGGTCCTAACGGGACCGCATCGCCTCGTGAGCGTCTTGCCACTCCTGGGCGCGGGTGGCTGCGAGCGCCTGCTCGGCGGTGCTGAGTGTCTCGGCGTTTTTGGGCCCGATCATCTCGCCGAAGCTGTCGCCCTGGGCGGCCGCGATATTGAGCCAGATCTGCGCCCTTAAGGAATCTTGCGGCAGGCCGCGACCCTGCGCGTACATGATACCGAGGAAAGCTTGGGCCCGAGCGTGGTTCTGCTCGGCGGCAGCCTGGAACCAGCGAGCGGCTTCTTGATCGTCCTGCGGTAAGGCGCCTTCACCACTGTAGTAGAGTGCGCCGAGGCGCGCCTGGGCGTGGGCGTCGCCGCTCTCACCTGCGCGGACGTAGAGCTCGGCCGCCTTCTCCCAATCCATCTCGACGCCGAGGCCGAACTCATGGAGCCCAGCCAGGCCAGCCAACGCCATGGCCTCACCCTGCTCGGCGCCCAAGCGATACCACTTGGCCGCCTCCGCATAGTCCTTCTCGACACCTTGGCCGTGGGTATACATGGCGCCCAGCGCCGCTTGCGCGCGGCTGTGCCCTGTCTCGGCATCGCGGCGGAACCATTCGACAGCGGCCGCATAGTCGCCGGCCTTGTAAGCCGCCACCGCCTCTTCCCAGGCGATGACATCGCCTTCGTTGTGCCGGTCGAGCGCAGAGGCTTCCGAGGCCTGGGCCCCCGATACCTGCGACATCAGCGCAGCGAAGATCAGTGCTGCGAAAAGGACCGCAAGGCGCCCGTCACGCCGGGCCGCCCGAAGGGCATCACTCAAGTACATGGTTGGCTCCCCCAAGCCTGAGGCGCGACAAGCCTGTGGCTCCATGAGCCTAAGGGCACTGCGCGCCTCGGTTACCCCGCGGGCCGCTGCGGCTTCCCGACCGCCAAAACCCGCTCCCAATGTCCACAAGTTAGCACAAATCGCCCCTGAACGATAGGCCAGAGGGGTTAAAACCATTAACTATAAAAGCGTTTAAGAAATTATGATGAAATACCTACTCTTCCCGTGATCCCAGCCAATGGCGGAGCCCGCGAGCCGGGACCCATGGCAAACGTAAGCGCGAGATGCACCGGCTTCGAAATGGACCCCGGATCAAGTCCGGGGCGACAGTCAGGGCGGTGCAAGCACCCCCATCACTTTGGCGGGCTACCGACACTCTTTGGCAAGACATCTCACTCGCGCCAAGGCTATGCTCCCAGGGTCATGGATCGGGACCGCGCACACTTTCTGCTGCTCAACATCGGCCACTTTCTCGACCACCTCCTTATGCTGGTCTTCGCCACGGTCGCCGCCCTGGCGCTGAGCCGCGAGTGGGATGTCGGCTATGCCGCGCTCCTGGCCTATGCCACACCCGGCTTCTTCGCCTTTGGCCTCTTCTCGCTGCCGGCCGGCTGGCTGGCGGACAAGTGGAGCCGCGACGGCATGATGTGCGTCTTCTTTATCGGCATCGGCCTCGCCTCCATCGCCACCGGCTTCGCCCAGAGCCCGCTGCAGATCGGCGCCGGGCTCTTCGTCATCGGCGTCTTCGCGGCGATCTATCATCCGGTCGGCCTCGCCATCGTCACCTCCAAGTGGCGCAACACCGGCATGCGCATCGCCACTAACGGGGTCTGGGGCAATCTCGGCGTCGCCTGCGCCGCGCTGATCACCGGCTTTCTGATCGATCATGGCGGCTGGCGCATGGCCTTCATCCTGCCCGGCCTCTTCTCCATCGCTATGGGGCTCTGCTATCTCGCCCTGCGCCGGGAGAGCATCCCGGCCGAGCGCAAGGCCGCCAAGGCGGCCGCCGCCGCGCCCGAGCCGCAGCCGGCGCCCGATTACCGCGCGCTGCTGATCCGGGTCGCGGCGATTGTCTTCATGACCACCGCCGTCTCCTCGATCATCTTCCAGGCAACCACCTTCGCGCTACCGAAGATCTTCGAAGAGCGGTTGCAGGGCCTGGCGGCAGAGATCTCGGTCTGGCTCCAGAGCGCGGCTGCCTCAGGCGGGGGTGCGGGAGGAGATGACATCGCCACGGTCATCGGCTCCCTCGCCTTCATCGTCTTCGCCGTAGCTTCGATCGCGCAGCTCATCGTCGGCAGCCTGCTCGACCGCTTCGGCCCACGCCCGGTCTTCATGGCCGTGGCGCTGCTGCAGCTCACCTTCTTCTCCCTCATGCCTGGGCTCACCGACGCGCTGGCGCTGGCCGTGGCTCTGGGCTTCATGCTCGGCGCGTTCGGCCAGATCCCGATCAACGACTACATGATCGGCAAGACCGCGCGCGGCGCCTTCAAGGCAAGGGTCTATGGCGTGCGCTACGTGGTCAGCTTCACCGTGCTGGCCGTGTCGCTGCCGCTGATCGCCTTCGTCTACCAGGCCTGGGGCTTCGATATGCTGTTCCGCCTGCTGGCCGGGGCCGCCGCCGCGATCCTGCTGATCGTCGCCGCCCTACCACGGCGCCTGCCCGAGCCCGCACCCGCGCCGGCGGAGTAGAACTTCTGGGCCGCGGCGTCTCCGAGTGCAGCGTCGAGTGGTGCACGGACGCCCGCCGCACTCTCTTGCTGTCATCCTAGGGCGAGACGGCACGTCGAGACCCTAGGATCCATGGGACGGCTGGCCGCGAACTGAGGAACGAGAAGACAGGCGGCCGAACCACCGCGTCCTTCTCTCACCATTCCGCGCCGGCCGAGAAATGGATACTCGTGCCAAGCACGAGTATGACAGTCGGTGGCGGCGGCCGGTTAGCGGACGCGCCAGGGCTTTGCGTCCAGGCTGCGCCGAAGCGTCTTCTGCCGGCTGGATACGACGTCGCGGTCGATGTAGGCCTGCCGCATATGCCGAGCCCCGGTCTCGAGCCGAAAGGCCTTCCGGCTGTGAACGATGCGATAGTTGTCCACGATGAACATCTCGCCGGCTTGCAGCTTGAGACGCACCTCCAGCGCATCCGAGCGGATCAGCGCGATAAAGCGTCGACGCGCTTCGTAGAACGCGTCGAGCCGATCCGGGTCCACGGCGGCAACCCGGTCGCTGCGTCCATGAAAACGCACGTGACAGATCTCGCCTTGGCGGTCCAGCTCGATGAACGTCGAGGTGTCTTCCAGGATCGCCTGCTCATCCCGGTAGAACCAGTTCACCGGCGTCGTCGCAAGCGCATCGAACAGCGCGGGCGACTCAGTGCGCAGCTCCTCCGCGGCACGAAAGCCGTCCGTGATCCCCGACTCGCCGCCCTCCGCCGCGTTCTCCAGACAATGGAGCAGAACGTACCCGGGCTGCGGAATCCTGTAGGGATTGTCCGTATGCGGTTCCAAGGCCCGGGGGGTCATGCTGAGATCGTAGGCCAGCTCGGGCGGGACGGCCTTGATGTCTTCGATCGCCCCGTTGTTGGTGACGCGCATATAGCCGATCAGGTCGATGAACGCTTGCATGCCGTTCAACTCGGCCGGCACACCGCGAATGAGGGCGAAGCCGAGCCGTGCCAGATCGTCGAGGGTATCGCGGATCGCGGCGGGACGCGCTTGAAGCTCGGCTAGGTCATGCCACGGCAAGGGATCGAGACTGGCGTCAAACAGCTCCCTGTCGCCTGCCAGCTCCTGAAAGAAGGGCTTTTTCACCGTGTCGACCAGCCATGCCGTCGAATAGGCACAGCGATGCCCGTCCGTGAAGGCGAGGTGGAGCTCTTCGTCGCGCAAAGTCGCCGAGGCCAATGCGATGTCGAGTGGCAGCTTATCGCCGTCGCCGAGTTTGTGACCTGTCTTCTCGTCTCGAAACTCGGGCGAGAAACTCGATTCCCGCAGCCAAAGCGCGCTGTAGGTGTGCCGGAAATCCGCCCCGTCACGCAGGGTGAGGCGATTGCCCTCGTAGGTGATGTCCATGGTCGACCGACTCCCAACGAACGATAGAGCCCGAAGTCTCGACCGCAATGGATTGGAAGTCTAAAGACGACGTGGCAAAAATCGTCGAGGACGTGACAATCTCGATGTCCCGACCTCGATGCACCGGCGCGATCGCTGGGTGCGCTTTTGGGGAAGCCCGCAGTTCGGCAGCTAATCGAAAAAGCGGGAGGGCGCGACACCGAAGGCCTGGCGGAACATATGGGTGAAAGCGCTTGGCGACGCATAGCCGAGATCGAGCGCCACGTTCAGCACGCTCTCTCCATCGGACAGCTTTCTCAGCGCTTCGAGAAGAATGGCCTGCTTCTTCCATGTGCCGAAATGCAGTCCTGTCTCCGACACGAAGATTCTCTGAATGGTCCGCCCGCTGGCCCCGACCGTCTTGGACCAAGCCGCCAAGGTCGCGGGCGCCTCGGAGCCGTCCAGAATCGCGTCGACGATCGGCTTGACCCTCCGGTCCCTCGGCAATGGAAGAAAGAAGTCTCCGGCATTCGCCTCCGCGCTCGAAAGCTCATCGATGATCAGGGTCATCACGCGTTCGTCGCGTCCGCCTCGTTCGTAATCGGGCGGGACGGTCATGGCCGTCAGCAGGAGCTCTCGAAGCAGAGGCGACACGGCGATCACGCAGCACATCGACGGCACCGCCCTGGCTTCGCGCTCGTCGATATAGACCGTACGCAGCTCGACCTTCGTCTTGGAGAGGATCGAGTGATGAATCCCCATCGGAATCCAGACGGCGCGCTGCGGCGGCACCACCCAGGCGCCGTCCTCCGTCGTCACGTTGAGGATGCCGCGCGACGCGAACACCAGCTGACCGCGGTCATGAAAATGGGCCGGCTGTTCGTGCTGGACCGGCCAGTCGATCGATCTGGCAACGACGGCGCGATCCGCGTCGATTGGCTGATACTCGGGGTTCTCGAACCCGATCCGACGCTCGTGCTTCTTCATCGGTTTTCATTCACGCCAACATCGACCTCCCTTCGAAGGGAAAGATAGCCAATCTCAGGAAGGCGTTGTATCGACGCTATGGCAAAAAGCATCGAGCATATGACAAATCACTGTCTGCGGTCGGTTGCGATGCGTGCCGCTGTCCGCTCCGGGTCACCAGCGGACATCCGAGCCCCTGCGAAGGAACGGCGGCGGCGCGCGGCCCGGTTGGTTGGATCTGATTCTGTACCAAGTCTGTCGCTTTCGCTAGACTTGCGGGTCAGCCGGCCAAAGGGGAGTCGGAGCCGTTTCCGAGCGGATTTACGAGCCAATGACCAAGGCGGAGGTCGTCGCCGCGCAGCGTGCTTGGGCCAAGTACGTCACAGAGCGCGACGTCGACCGGCTGTTGGACCTCTACGATTTCGGCGCACCGGACGAGCCCCTGCTGTTCAAGCCAACCTTGGCGGACGTCATTCGGCTCGATCGCGCCGGCACGCGGTCTTACTTCGTGGGCGGCGATGCGAACTACCCCAACGACGATGGCTTTCTCAATCGAGGCTGGAAGCGCGTGGAGTTCCAGAGCGCGGCCGGTCCCATCCTGAAGGCGGGCGGCCTCGGCTATAAAGATATGGGGCACTACACCTTCATCGACGGGGACGGCAACGCGACCCGCGCCGACTATACCTTCGCCTATCACAAGCTGGACGGACGCGTCCTCATCTCGTTGCACCATTCCTCGCTCACCTGGCTTCCGCCGTTGGAGGACTGAGGCCTGCGCGAAACCTATGGAACGCGGAGTCCAGCACCGCGCCCTCCCCTCACCATTCCGTGCTGGCCGCCCAGGCCGCACCGGAGGCTTCGCCGAGGCGAGAGGAATGGCCCCCGGCTCGGGGGGCGGGGTGACCGGGAGCGGCGCCGCAAGGCAGCCCTGTCGGACGAGACACTAGCCAAGCCGCGCATTTCCCGTCATCGTGCTGCACACCCGGGACGCGCTGGATTCCGACCTGACCCTGGACTCTAACGCCGACGACCTCGCCGCCCTCGACCTCAGCCTGGTGCATCCCATGACCGGGACATTCTTAATCGAAGGAGCGGAGCGCGGAGACGTGCTGGCTGTAACGCTGATGGACATCGAGCCAGACCATTACGGCTATACGGTCATCATGCCGGGCTTCGGCCTCCTGCGCGACCTCTAGACAGAACCCCACCTGGTGCACTGGCGCCTGTATCGGCTCAACGCCGTCTCCGAGGACATGCCAGGCATCAAGATCCCCTGTGAGGTCTTTATGGGCTCGGTCGGCGTTCTACCGTGAGAACCGGAGGTGCAGGCTTGGAAGGCTCGGGAAGCGGCGGCTTCCCGACCGCCGAAACATGCTCCCGATATCCACAAGTTAGCACAAATCGCCCCCGAACGACGGACTGGAGTGGCTAGAACCGTTAACAACAAAGATGTTCAGAGTTTTGCTTTGAAACAACCGTAGTTCCTACTCTCCACGGCCAAGCGGCCCTACCCCGCTTGTCTGGCGAACGGGACCGGTCTGGAGCGCATGAACAGCCGATAGACCGTTGGCACGAAGATCAGTGTGATGGGCGAAGCCACCAAGAGACCGCCGATCATTATCGTTGCCATGGGCTCGAACAGGGCACCACCGCCGATCGCCATGGGCAACAAGCCGAAGATCGTGGTCAGCGACGTAAGCATGATTGGGCGGGCCCGAGCGCGGGAGGCCGAGATGATCGCTTCATCCAAGGGCTGGCTCTCCCGGTCGATGTCGATCTGATTGATCAGCACAATGGCGTTATTGATAATGATCCCCATCAGCGACATCAGCCCGAGCAGCGCAAAGAAAGAGAAGGGCTTACCCATCAACAGCATTAGATAGGGCGCGCCGATGACGATCAGCGGTATCGTCAGGAAGGTGATCAGCGATTTGCGGAGCGAGTTGAACTGGAAGATGAGCGCGGCAAGCATGACGCCGAGAGCCAGCGGCAGGTTACCGCCAATTTGATCGTTGACGTCGGCGCTGTCTTCGAGCTCGCCACCGATGACGATTTCATAGTCGGGGCCAAGATCGAGGGCATCGATAGACGGCTGCAGCGCCGCAAGAAGATCCTGGGCACTCAGTCGGTCGCTCCGCGCTGAAACAACGATTCGGCGCACCTGATTTTCGCGCCGTATCTCGGCGTACTCCAAACGGGGCTGAAAGCTGGCGACCTGGTCCACCGAGATGACCCGTCCGCCGGTTGCGATCGAGAGATTCGCCAAGTCCTCGACGCTGTCCCGCCCCGCCGTGGTGGCCCGCACCACGATGGGGATTTGCTCGTCATCCTCGCGGTAGGTGGAGTAGGTGGTGCCGGAGAAGTAAGCCTCCATCACCTGCGAGATGTCCTCCGATGTGATCTCGTACTCCCTCGCCTTGTCCTGCGCGATGTCGACGACGACCTTGAGGACCTTGTTGCCCCAGTCATTTTCGTTCTTGGTGACGGCGGGAAGCTCCGCGACGGCGGCTTCAACCTGCAAAGCGGCGTCCGTCAAGACCTCGGCGTCCGGACCGCTAATCTCTACATCAACGATGCTCGACTCGCTGCCGCCCTGCGGCAGGCGCGTTACGCGAAATCTGGCTTCTGGAAACTGCTCGATGAAGACCCGTCGCGCCCGTGCACCGGTCTCGATAGCGTCCTCGAGGGTGGTGGTGTTCACGGCGAAGAAGGCGCTGGCGGGATCGGGATCCTCGGGATCGAGACCAAGATTGAAGCGCGGCCCGCCGTCGCCGACATAGACGGTGCTGTTGACCACGCCAGGATTGATCTCCTCATCACCCAGCCAGGCTTGGACGCGAAGCGCCATGCGCTCCGTTTCCGAGATCGCCGCCTCCTTCGGCAAGTCCATGTAGATCAGGAAGTCGGCACGCTCGCTATAGGGGAACATCTCAGGCTTGAGCAAAGAGAACTGGCTGGCGCTGAAAGCCACGGCCCCGAAGGTGACAAGGGCGATCGGTACGCCGAGCGGCAGCGAACGACGAAGCAGACCGGTATAGAGCCCGATCAGGCCGGAGGAGTTTGCATCGTCGGTCTTCGCGGGCTTCGGCTTCAGGAGGCGCACGCAGAGAAAGGGCAAGATGTAGAGTGCGGTGAGCCAAGAGCCCATGAGCATCGCGGCAACCACCGCGCCAAGAGAGAAGGCAAACTCTCCCTCGACGCCGTCCATCAGCAGCATCGGAAGAAAGGCCGAGACCGTTGTGATTGAGGCGACGCCGAGGGGAATGAGGTATTGAGCACCGGCGTGCCGCGCAGCCTCGCGCGGGTCCTCGCCTGCCTGGATGCGCCCTTCGATGTCTTCGACAACCACCAGGCCATTGTCGACCAACAGACCCAGCGAGATGATCACGGCGGCAATCGAGACTTTCTCAACGTCAACGCCAATGAGCGTCATGCACACAAGCGCGAAGCAGACTGTGAAGGGGACAATACAGCTGATCACCACAGCCGGCCGAAGGCCGAGAAACAATAACATCACCAGGAAGACCACCACAAAGGTCTGGCCGACGTTCTCGAGGGCGCTACTCACGGACTCCGTGACATTGCGCTCCTGAAAGGTCGAGATGTTGAGAGCGACGCCGATCGGCTGCCGCTGCTCGAAGGTTTCGAGCGCTGCTTCCAAGCGACCGCCAAGCCCCTGAATATCGGTGCCGCTGGACATCTCGATCGCGGCAACGATCGCAGGGGCGCCGTTGAAGAACACCGGCTTGTTCTTGGGATCTTCGTAGCCGCGACGAACCGTGACCAGATCGGCCAGTCTGACAAATCCCGACAACCCGCTCACCTTGGTGAGCACACCGCGAATCTCATCTACGCTTGCCAGATCGCCGTTCGCCTCGAGAACGATGTTCGTTCCATTCGCATCGATCTCACCCGCCGGCAGGATCACATTCTGGCTAGCGAGATCGTCCAAGAGCTGTTGCATCTGGACATCGATAGAGGCGAGCTTGCGAATGTCGACCTCGAGCCAGATCCGCTCCTCTTGCTGTCCATGGAAGCTGACCTTGCTGACACCATCGACCCGAAACAGCGCTGTGCGCAGGTCTTCGGCAATGTCATCGAGCTCGGCAAGGGTGAAGCCATCACCCGTGATTGCCACCGTGGCGATGGAGACGTCGCCGTAGTCGGTGTTCACAAAGGGGCCCGCGGTTCCCTCCGGCAGATCGGTCACGACATCGTCCATCTTGTTCCGCAGGTCTTCCCATGCGGCCTCAATGCCGTCTCCATAGATCTGATCGTAGAGGTGGACTTTGATCTCCACCTCACCCGACGAGATGATCGTTTCGATGTCCTCGACCTCACCGATCTCGCGGATCTTCCGTTCCAATGGAATGGCGATGAGATTCTCGACCCGCCTAGGCGCCATGCCACCGAACTCGGCGAAGACGACAGCAGTGCGGATTGTAATCTCCGGGTCTTCGCGCTTAGGGAGACCGAGATAGGAGAAGCTGCCCAGGCACAGCAGGGCCAGCATGACAAAGACCGTGAACCGAGATTTGTCGAGACCGAACCGGGTCAGGGCGTCCAACGGCTCTACTCCGGCCAGTCCAATGGCCGGACCTTCATCCCCTCGCGTAGGAACGAGACCCCTTTCGCGGCCACGCGCTCACCCGGCACCAGCCCTTCGATGACCAGGAATTTGTTGCCGCGCAGCCCAGCCATGGTGACGGTACGGCGCCTCACGGTTCCGGTGGCTTCGTCGAATACGAAGACCGGTACCGGCGTGACCGAGTCAGGGCCGGAACCCGGAGGTATCTGGCCATGGGGAATCGCCGCGCTGATCGGGATTAGATAGCCGACATCGCCCGGGAGCATGAACTCGAACGCGACCTCGACAGCCATGCCGGACTTCAGCGAGGGGTGGCCCTCCCGCAGTTGCACGACGACGGGAAACGCCGACACCGTGTCCGCGCGTTCGCCGAGCTCGCTGATCACCGCTGGAAGCACAATGCTGGGATCATCCGCAAGCCGCACGGTCGCAGGTGTGCCGACGACCAGCTTGGACACCACATCGAAGCTCACCGAGAACGAGACCTCGTAATCGCCCTCGGGATAGACGGACAGAACCGTCTCACCTGCGGCGACCGTTGCGAAGCTCTCGACCTCCACGGAGTTGATGATGGCATCGAACGGGGAGAGCAGCTTGGTGTCGGCAAAGTCCTCTTCTGCAGAGGCAAGGTCTTTCTCTGCTTGGACCAACTGAGCTTCACTGGTGCGGACCTTGGTCCGATCCTCGTCGCGGCGGACACGGGTTCCCGCTCCCCTGCTCAAGAGTGTCTCAGAGCGAGCCAGATCGTCACGGGCCTGAGCAAGTGTTGCTTGAGCCTCCTCCACTGCTGCTGCCCTATTCTCGATCGTGGTCAGGAACTGTTCACTGTCGAGTTCGGCCAACAGTTCACCCTCTACGATGCGCTGGCCGACAACCAAATCCAATCGGCCCAGGCGGCCGCCAACCTCGAAGGCGAGGATATTGACCTCGCCGGGCTCAAGCACTCCCGGGTACCGCCGGACTGTTGTTTCGCTGAGCGCTTCAACCGTCGTGGTCACAAGCCCACGAACCGGTGCAGAAGCGTCTTCCGTCCTGTCGCCCGGAAGGCAAGCCGCGACGCCAAAGGCCATGATCGTACTGCCGATGAGGCGAAGCCATCCAAACCGGCGAAACACCCCAGCTGCCCTGTTCGAGATGCACTGCCCGGCCCCAGTTCGGCCGCAGCGAAGGCGTTCCAAGCAGCGCCAGGGGCGCATCCGCAACCCTTGCATTTCCATGCAGTTATGCCTCATTCCACAAGGGCGGGATGGTAGAGCCGAACTGCGGAGCGAGACAGGACCATGAGGGCCAAAAACCGGACAGAAGGCGCCAGATCAGGCGGCACTGCACACCATATCAGCGTCGTTTCGACCACGGTTGCCTTTGCAATGTCACAAGGCATGACGATGGCGGACATTGAGGATGCCACCGGCTTGCACGGGCCTGCGCTTGCCGATCCTGAAGCCCGTCTACCGGATGAGATCGTGCCGCGCCTATGGCGCACCTTGGTGGCGCGGGCGCCGGACGATGTCACCATTACCCTCGAAGCCGCACGCGGCGCGCCCTTCTCGGCGCTTGGCGGGCTGGCACACGGAGCACAGTTCGCATCCAACCTCCGCGAAGCGCTCGGCTTCATCGTGCAGAACCAGCGTATATTGGGCGATCGTCTCGAACTTAGACTGGTCGAGCGGCCCGAAGAGACGGTCCTGAACGGACATCATCCCACTGACAAAATCGACCAAGGACGAACCGCAGAAGTCGGTATCGCGTTGACGGTCCGCCTCATCCGCGAACTCCTGCGCATCCGACGGGCGCCATCGCGAATTGAGTTCGCCCATCGGCCGCTGGGTGCCGTGGAGAACTACGAAGCCTTCTTCAAGACGCCGGTCATGTTCGGAAGCGCGGAGAACGCAATCGCCTTTCCAGCCGAGGTTATGTCGAAGCCAGTTTGTGGCCAGAACGCGGAGCTTTTCGCCTTTGTCGAGACTCACTTCAGGATGGTGCTCGACCGGCTGGTCGCAGAGGCGCCATCCCCTGCTGTCGTTCGTTTACGCCAAGCAATCATGGCCGGCGCATCGCGCGGCGACTACAATGCCACAACGGTTGCCCAACGCGCCGGGCTGAGTCTGCGCAGCGCCCAGCGCATTGCGGCAACGATAGACACCACGCTGCAAGCCATGCTTGACGAGGCGCGTGCCTCGAACGCGAAGGCCCTGCTCAACGACCCGACGATTTCGATTGCCACCATCGGAACCCTGGTCGGCTACTCCGACGATCGCGCGTTCCGCCGGGCCTTCAAGCGCTGGACAGGAACGTCCCCTTCACAGTTCCGGCGGCAAAGCGGATAGCCCTTAGCCCCCGGCCTGAAAGTCAACGTGAGGCCGCACCGCCAGAGAAGTCACTGGCCATCGCGCGGTTTTCCCGTCATCGTCTAGACAACGGGAAGATCAAGAAGAACGACCGTGCAAGGAGGCCCCACCATGATGCATCCCATCCGACGTGCCGTTTCGACGCTCGCCCTGCTGGCCGCAGGGACGGCCGCAGCGGCGCTTGCCAGCGCCGCCACCGCCCTGGCCGACACCACGGAGGTCACCTGGCAGACCCGCGTGGTGATCGACAAGGAGGGCGACCATTGCGCCCAAGACCCCAACTGCTTCAACCGCTTCCATCCGGAGATTCCGCCGGCGGCCCGCGCCAAGCCGGGCGACGTCATCGTGCTGCACACCCGCGATGCGCTGGACTCCGACCTGACCCTGGACTCCAACGCCGACGATCTCGCCGCCCTCGACCTCAGCCTGGTGCATCCCATGACCGGGCCGGTCTACATCGAAGGCGCCGAGCGCGGCGACGTGCTGGCCGTGACACTGATGGACATCGAGCCCGACCAGTACGGCTATACGGTGATCGTGCCCGGCTTCGGCTTCCTGCGCGATCTCTATACCGAGCCCTATCTGGTGAACTGGCGCCTGTCGCGGCTCAATGCCGTATCCGAAGACATGCCGGGCATCAAGATCCCCTACGAGGCCTTCATGGGCTCGGTCGGGGTGCTGCCGGGCGAGGCGGAGGTACAGGCCTGGAAAGCACGCGAAGCGGCGCTGGCCGCGGCCGGCGGCGTGGCCCTGCCGCCCGAGCCGACCGGCGCCTTGCCGACCGCCGTCTGCGGCCCCCAGGGCAGCCATAAGGATGACTGCCTGCGCACCATCCCGCCGCGGGAAAATGGCGGCAACATGGATGTGCAGCAGATGCAGGTCGGCACCACTATGCTGTTTCCCTGCTTCGTCGAGGGCTGCGGCCTCTTCGTCGGCGACCTGCACTTCGCGCAGGGCGACGGCGAGGTCTCCGGCACCGCCATCGAGATGGGCGGCGTGGTGACCCTGACCACTGAGATCCGCAAGGGCCAGGGCGCCGTTATCCAAGGCCCCGAGGTGGAAGGCGGCGACCAGATCAAGCGCATGGAGCCCTCGCGCTTCTATCAAACGATCGGCCTGCCGCTGAAGGAAGCCGGGACTATCCCGCCGACCCACAGCTATATCGACTCCGAAGAGATCGCGGGGCTCGAGAACCTCTCCGAGGACCTGACGCTCGCCGCGCGCGATGCCCTGATCAAGATGATCGCCTACATCCAACGCGAGCATGGCCTGACCTCCGAGCAGGCCTACATCCTGGCCAGCGTCGCCGTCGACCTGCGCGTGGGCCAGGTGGTCGACGTGCCGAACTTCGTGATGACGGCGGTGCTCAACCTGGACGTCTTTGAGGAGTGAGGCGGCCCAACAGCCGGCGGGCCTTTCTGGGACGGGCGGTTCTGCTAGCCGGTGCGAGCCTGATCCTCACCGGCCACACGCCCTACCGCCATTGGGACATCTACCGCCAGGCGCACCTCCTGATCGGCTGCCACAAGGCCGACCCGGAGACCTATACCCTGGCCCAGGCGGCGGTCGCCGTCTTGGCCGAGGATCTACCCGAAGCAAAGGCCCGGGTGGCACGGGCGCCGCATCCCGAGCGCCTCGCCAGCCTGATCGGCACCGGGCAGCTGTTCGTTACCGTCCTGGGCCGCGATGAGGCCTTCGCCATGGCCACCGGGGCCGGCGCCTTCGCCCCTTACGGTGCTCAGCCCCTACAGCGCCTGGCCGAGATGGAGACGTACCTGCTGGTCGCCCACGCCGATCTGCCCAAGCGCCACGCCTGGCTGATCACGGAGGCCCTGTTCGGCTCACGACTGATGCCCGAGACGGAGAGCACAGCGACTCAAACAGCCACAGCGGGAGAGACGTCGCAGGGCGCCGCCTGGCTGCCCTGGCACCCGGGCAGCCGCGCTTTCCTCGACGGCGAACCGGAACCGCCGGCGCAGTAGTGAGATCGGCCTTCGATCCATGGCCCTCCGCCAGGTCCGCTATGCCCCTTGGCGACCGGCCAGCTCCTGATCGAGCGTCAGGAGGTGCCAACGGCTGTCCTCCGTCGCCTTCACCTGGTCGAGCAGGCGGCGAAAGAGATCTTCCTCCTGGACCTGTTCCTCCAGGAACCAGTGCAGTACCGGCTGAGTGCCGTATTCCTTGCTCTCGTGAACGAGTTCGAAGAGGGCGTTGATCTGCCCGGTTACCTCGCTTTCCATATCAAGCGCCGAGGCAACGGCAGCCTCAGCGGAGATGTAATCCTTGGTGGGTTGGTCGATGCCAGTCAGCTCGACCCGCGCATCCCGTTTCACCAGGTGATCGTAAAGCCGCATGGCGTGACCGACCTCTTCGGTCGCGTGGCCGCGAAACCAACTGGCGAAGCCCGGCAGCTCCTGCCCGTCGAAGTAGGCCGCCATGGCGCGGTAGACGTGGCTCGCCTTGAGCTCATTGTTGACCTGTCGATTGAGCGCTTCGGCAACCTGCGCGTTCAATGGCATCGGCATTGCTGTACTCCCCTTCCACCCGAGATCGATGTTGTCAGCATTGAGAGTGCGGACTATTCGCAATCTCAACCCATCGCCGTCAAGAACGATCGTGACTGTGAGGGAGACGCCCGGCACGAAGCTCCTGCCCCTGTCAGAGAGTGAAAAGGGGAGTGGAGCCGCCTCCACTCCCTTCCCCGCTACTCCGCAGCACGCTCCGGCGCTTGTGCACCCTCTGCCACCTCGTCCTCTTCCGTACGGATGAAACCACCCGACTGGCGCCGCCAGAAGCCGGCATAGAGGCCGTCCACGGCGAGGAGCTGTTCGTGGGTGCCCTGCTCGGCGATGTGGCCGTCGTCCAGCACCACGATGCGGTCCATGCGCCGGAGGGTGGAGAGGCGGTGGGCGATGGCGATTACCGTCTTGCCGACCATCAGGGTCTCCAGTGCCTCCTGGATCTCCGCTTCGGCTTCCGAGTCCAGCGCCGAGGTCGCCTCGTCGAGCACCAGGATGGGCGCATCCTTCAACACCGCCCGCGCAAGTGCGATGCGCTGCCGCTGGCCGCCCGAGAGCTTCACCCCGCGCTCACCCACATGGGCCTCGTAGCCCTTGCGTCCCGTGGGGTCGGCAAGCTCCAGGATGAAGTCGTGGGCCGAGACCCGCCTGGCGGCGCGCTCCACCTCCTCCTGGCTGGCCTCGGGCCGGCCGTAAAGGATGTTGTCGCGCACCGAGCGATGCAGCAGCGAGGTGTCTTGGGTCACCACCGCAATCTGCTGGCGCAAAGAGCTCTGGGTCACCTGGTCGACTGCCTGGTCGTCAATCAGGATGTGGCCGCCCTCACGCTCGTGAAAGCGCAGCAAGAGACCAATCAGGGTCGATTTGCCCGCGCCCGAGCGGCCGACCAGGCCGACCCGCTCGCCGGGCGCGATGCTCAGATCGACCCCGTCGAGCCCGCCGGCTCCCCTGCCGTAGTGGTGGTGCACGTCCTCAAAGCGCATGCCGCCCGCGTGCACCTCGAGATCCGGCGTGCCCTCCCGATCGCGGATGCGGTGCGGCTGACAGATGGTCTCCATCCCCTCCTGTACGATGCCGGCGTTCTGGAACAGCTGGGAGGTCACCCACATGATCCAGCCGGTCATGAAGATGAGTCGCGTGGTCAATGCCGCCGCAGCGGCGACAGTACCTATGCTGCTCTCGCCCGCGCTCCACAGCCAGATGGCAAGTCCAACGGTGCAAACCATGAGCACGCCGTTGATCAGCGCCAGGCTGGCGGTCATCAGACTCATGAGCCGTAGCAGGCGCGAGAAGCGCAGGCGGTGCACCCGCATGGCAGACTTGGCGAAGGCCTTCTCCCGCTCTGCATGGGCGAAGAGTTTCACCGTCTCCATGTTGGTGTAGGCGTCAACGATGCGCCCAGTGACCAAGGAGCGGGACTCGGAGTTGCGCCGCGAGGCCTCGCCGATCTTTGGGATGAGGGTGCCGAGCAGCCAGACATAGAGCGCCACCCAAACCAAGAGCGGGACAACCAGGCGCCAGTCGGCCCCGGCCAAAACAATGGCCGCGCCGATGAAGTAAATCGAGGCATACCAGATCGCCTCCAATGCCATGTAGGCGGAGTCCTCGATGGCCGGCGAGGTCTGCATCACCCGGTTGGCGATGCGCCCGGCATAGTCGTTCTGGAAAAAGCCGATGGACTGGCCCAAGAGGTGACAGTGGGCACGCCAACGAATCTGCTCCACCAGGTTCACCGACATTCCATGGCTCAGGAGGCCGATATGGATGATGACGAAGAGCGGCCGCACCAGGAGAATAGCGAGCGCCACCAGCACGAGCTCCAGACCGTGCACCGAGAGGAAGTTGTCGGGCCCGAGCCCTTCCATGCTGTCGACCAGGTAGCCGGCGTAGTAGACCAGTCCGGTTTCGAGCAAAGCAGCGCACATGCCGGCCAGCCCGGCTGCCACAAGCACCCGACGATAGGGGCGCAAGTGATCGAGCACGAAGCCCCAGAAGCTGGCGGGCGGATTGTCTTTGGGCTCGATAAAGGGATCGACCAACCCCTCGGCCCAGTCGAACAGACGGCGGATCCAAGAAGGTGTGCGCCAGCGAGCTGAAGTGCGGCGGCCGAAGGAGGCTTGACGGGCCATGGGGAACGCTCCGAGGTGCGGATCCGCAGAGGCTGCGGACAGTGGTACGGACGGCAGTGCCAAGGTTGAGGCTTTATTGCTGTCCGAAAAAACGATGATCGGATTGGGGTGCCGCGCCCTGCCTGCCTGAGCCTTGCGGCCCTTCGCGAGGGAAGGCGGGAGAGAGCCGGAAAAGGCTCGACGTTTCACCCCGGTGGGGATCTACCCCGTCAGGGAGGACGTCAGCCGACCGGCGATGTCATCCATGGAAAGATCATCGAACGCTCCTCTAAAGCGAGGCGTTTCTATAGCAAGAGCCTGCGCCGCAGTCGACCGGCAAAACCCGGAACAAAGATGAGGCCGGCCAGAACGCAACTTTACGTAAGAGAGATCGGCTGCAACGACAGAAGGCTGCGCGAAGAGAGCTGCAGGAGGCCGTGTGTTGTTGGTGGGTGCGGAGGTCGCCATGCATCGGCCCCACCGCACCCCCGCTGTCATTTTCGGACGGCTGTTCCGGAAGCGGTTGTCTTTAGGCAGGCATCGAGCAGGTCACCAAAGCCCTCGGCGTGATCGACCAGCCAGCTGTCGTGATCGCCGGGCACGTCGTGCACCTGCACGCCGCCGGTCGTGAAACCACCCCAGCCGAGGGCCCGGTCGTTGTCCCAAGGCCCGCGCCTTTCGCCGGTGCGCACCAACACGATCTCCCCAGCGAAGCGCTGGCTGCCGTCATACTGATCCATCGCCTTGAAGAGATTGTACTCTATGGTCTCGTGGCGAAGGATCTCCTTCAAGGTCGGCCAGTTGAGGTGGGCGAGCCGGAGGCGGTTGATCAGGGACCTGAGGTGCTTGAAGAAGCGCCGGGCTGGACGCTTGCCGAAGACAGCACCCCGGCCGTAACCAGGCGCCGGCGTGATCCAGAGGATCAGCCGGGCGACCTCATGGCCGCGGCGCTGCAGCTCCCGCGCGATGGCATAGCCGGTCGGCGCGCCCTCGCAGCCGCCGCCGATGAAGTAGGGACCCTCGGGCTGCACCGACTGAATAATATCGGTAAGCTGCCGGGCGAAGTCGTCGATCCTGTTGAGCAACTTCAAGCCCTGCTCTAAGCGCTCGCTCTGCAGCGCATAGAGGTCAAGGCGATAGAATGGCCGATTCGGGTCAACCCGTGCTGCAACGTCCACATACTTGGGATGGCTGCCGACGGCGAAGAAGGGCGGCAGCGAGCCGCTCGCTCGGATGGCGGTGCAGCAGCGGCTGCCGCGCTCCCGCTCGCCGCTCTGTCCAGCGGCGTACTCGTCGCAGATCTCCTTGATGGTGCGGTGCTGCACCAGGTCGATCAGCGGCACGGCAACGCCCGTGGCCTGCTCCATCCTGACCACAAGCAGCATGGCAAGGAGGGAGTGGCCGCCGAGATCGAAGAAGCTGTCGCAAATTCCGACCCTCTCCAAGCCCAGGGTTTCCGCCCAAACCTCCGCCACCGCCTCCTGCAACGGCGTCTCGGGCGGGTGATAGCGGCGCCGGCTGCCCGCGGCATCCAGGCTCGGCGCCGGCAAGGCCCGGCGGTCGATCTTGCCGTTCGGAGTGACCGGAAAGCGCTCAAGCATCATAAACTTGGCCGGCATCATGTAGTCGGGCAAGGACTGCTTGACCAAGCCGAAGAGCGCCTCCTCCAAGCCCGAGAGATCGGCTGTCGCGCTTTCCTTGGGTTCGATATAGGCAACCAATTGCTTGGACTCGGCCTCGCCGTGGGTCGCGACCACGGCCCGCTTGACTCCCTCGGCTCGCATCAAGGTGGCTTCGATCTCGCCGAGCTCGATGCGGTAGCCACGCAGCTTGATCTGGTAGTCGGCGCGCCCCAGGAACTCGATATGCCCATCGGCGCACCAACGGCCGAGATCGCCGGTGCGGTAGAGCCGGCCGAGCCCACCGCACTCGACGAAGGTCTGCTCGGTCAATTCCGGCCGATTCATGTATCCGCGCGCTAGAGCCTCACCGCCTATGTGGATTTCACCGGTCACCCCGATCGGAGCCTCGCGCCCCCATGCGTCCAGCACATGGACGCGATAGTTGGGAATCGGCCGCCCCACATCACCGGCGCAGTAGCACTTGGCTGCGACTTCGGTTGCCGTTGCCCAAATGGTAGCCTCGGTGGGACCATAGAGGTTCCATAGGGTATCGAGACACGGGGCCAGGCGATCAGCCAGGCTCTGGTTTAACAGCTCACCACCGACCAAGCCCTTGATCGGGCGACCTTCGGCCGATGCGTCCGCCCGCCAACCGGCCTCCAGCAGCATCAGCCAGCGCACCGGCGTTGCCTGCATGTGGGTCGCGCCGCTGGTCTGTATCTCCTCGGCCAAGGCGCGGCCGTCTTGCGCCGCAGCCGCACTGCAGAAGATCGTGCAGGCGCCGTGGCAAAGCGGCACGAAAAGCTCGAGATAGAAGATGTCGAAGGAGATGTTGGTAACCGAGAGAAAACGGTCGCTCGGCGCAAGCTGCAGCACCGCCTGCATCGCCACGACGAAGTTCACGAAGCTGCGGTGCTCGATCATTACGCCCTTCGGCCTGCCCGTCGAGCCGGAGGTAAAGATGGCATAGCAGAGCTGTTCGGCGAGCGGTCCTCTATTGGTCAGCGTGCCGGTGCCTTCGCTCTCGCTTTCTTCTTTGGCAAGCAGGTCCCGCACCCGTTCTGCCGTGAGCACACTGTCGAGCCCGGCCTCTTCGGCGATCACCTGGCGCCTTTGTTCGGGATAGGAGGGATCGAGCGGCACGAAGGCGGCGCCGGACTTCATGATACCAAGCAAGGCAACCGGCAGCTCGAGACAGCGCTCGATCTGAACGCCGAGCCTTGCCCCGGTCCCGAAGCCTTCTCGGACAAGCGCCTTGCCAAGTTTCTCGGCAAGATCATTGAGTTGCATGTAAGAATAGGCCTCGCCGCCGGACTCGACTGCCGTTGCATCGGGCGCCCGTGCAACCTGCGCCTCAAAAAGATCGAGAACGCTGTCCGTCTCCGGCAAGGACACCTCGTTGCGGCTCCAGGCCGCGAGCTGCGCCCGCTCCTCTTCGCCGACGAGGTCGACCGCATCGATTAGGCTGTCTGGCTCTTCCAAGAAGGCTCGCAACAAAACGAGGAAATGACCGATGGCCCGCTCTCGGCCCTCGGCGCACGGCCAAGCACCTTCATTGAAATCGAAGGCGAGATCGAAGGATTTCGCCACCGGATCGTGGGTCACGTCGAGAGCGAGACCGTCGCGCCCGGCCCACTCTTCGGAAGGCTCGGCGTCACTGGGAATCTCATCAAGCAAGGCCAACGGCGAGAGGCGCCGCAGTTTGGCCGGCGCACCGTCGAACCGGGTCTCGGCCGGCAGGCGGAAATTTAGCAAGGCTTCGTAGCGGGCGTTGCGCGAAACCACCGGGTGGCCGCGGTGGGGTTTCACGCTCTTGGTCTCGGCTCGCAGCTTCTCCAGCAGGCTCGCGAAGCTGTCGCCTTCATCGAGCTGCAGCCGGTTAAGGCTGATGTCCATGAACAGCCCCATGGTGTCGGCGTGCTCCTTGGGGCGGTTGAGCTGCGGAATGCCGACGCAGATATCGCCATTGCCGGAGATGCGCCGCAAGAAGGCGAAGAGCACGGCAATGAAGAGGATGGAGGGCGGAACGCTGCGTTTCTGCGCGATGATCTTCTTGGCGAGCTCGGCCGGCAGGTGCAGGTCGTGGCGCACGGTAGAGAGCCGCTTGAGATCAGTTGACCGCCCGTAGAAGCCGATTTGCTCCGGCGCCGTGGCAAAGCGCTCCTTCCAATAGACTTCGCTCGTCTTCGCCTCGTCAGAGCCGAGTCGGGATTGGCGCGCCCTCAGGTAGTCGCGAAAGCGCGGTCGCGCGGCTTCGTCCTCGGTCTGCGCGATACCTTCGACCGGGTTAGCCGCAGCCCGGTAGTGCCGGTCCAACTCGTCGATCAGCAACTGGCAGGCCCGCCCGTCGGTGACGCAATGGTGCTGGTTCATGAAGAAGACAAAATGCGCGTCTGCGAGCTTGAGCAGCGCAGCATCGTAAAGCGGCTCGCCGAACTGGAAGACCTTGCCGCAGCGCGCCTGAAGCCAAGCCCGATAGGCAGCCTCAGGCTTCGGCTCTTGCGAAAAGTCGTGAAAGGCCAGCCCTTCGCTGCCTCGCCAGTCGCCGACCGGATGGAATTGGGCCGCAAAGCGCTCACCGAGGTGGCGCACCGTCATGCGCATGGCGTCGTGCTGGACGGTCAGGCGCGCAAAAGCCTTCTGAAGGGCGGCAACGTCGATCGGCCGCTCCAGGGTCAGCAGGGTCACCATGTTGTTGAGGGGCCGGCCCGGATGCAGTTGATCCTCGACCCACATCAAGGATTGGCGGGCGGTCAGGCTTAGAACCGGATCCATACTACGGTCGCTCTCGCAGCACTATCGAGATGTTTTTGTGATAGACAGAGCCGGTCATAAATGTGTCACGCAGCCACTTCAATGTCCGGGTCCACCACCTCTTCCGGGCTGGTGACTCCGGGGAGGTTAAGCCTCCGCCGGTTAACTTCGCTTTAGCGCCGAAGCCCTCGACGAGACACACCTAAACCACATGAGCCGGTCGCACTGGTGGCCCCTGTGCTCGCCCTGCTGCTCTGCCTCCTGCCCAGCAACGCGGGTTCGGCGACCACGCCGCAAGGTGCAACGGTATAATTGCATAAATAGCATTGACATTAATTGAGTAATTAGCAATTCTCCTTTTCAGAACCTTCTACGGCCTGAGATGGAGACGGGTGATGATCTATCCGCCTTTCGCACCGGCGGCAAAACAGTTGCGCCGCGATGCTCTGGCCCAATTGGAGCGCTGCGAGGAAGCTTGGGAGCGCTGGCGTGGCCGGCCGCTGGCCGCCTACCCCCGGATGCGGGAGCGGGCTCACGAAGAAGGGCTCGAGCGCGAAGAGCGCCTGGCCGTCTTTGCGCTCACAGCGACCGGGCGCGGCACGCCGCTCGACACACCCTGGCCGGCCGAGGCACGGGAGCGGGTACGCGCCTGCCTGCGCCTCGTACGCGCCTATCGTCAACGGCATGACGCAGACAATGTCCGCTTCTACCTTGGCCGCCTCGAGAAGAGCCTCGACTTTTACCGCAGAGCCGTCGCCCGAAGTCGGCAAGAAATGGCGGCGAAGACCAATCTGCAAGCCGCCGAATAGTGGCGCATTGGGCGTATGCTCTGTGTCGCGCTTCACACTATCGCAGCGCAGCAATCGCCAGTTCTCAAGTCAGGCGGGCGCCACGGTCAGCCCCCCGGGCCATTCTTCCCAGGCCCTTCCCCCAAGCCGGGCGCTCGCCGACTCTTCATAGGCGCTCTTGGCTCAGATCATGTTTGAGGCAGGCCGTCGGCAGGCGGAGAGGCGGCCTGACCGCTCGTGGCCTGTCCATTTCGTTGGGCAATGACCTGCGCCTGCGCGTTTGCGGCAACCTTGAAAGCATCGAGAACGCTCTTGGGCTTGGCTGAGGCTTCGGCCGCCGGCGTGGTCGGTACTTTTTCGGGCATGGCCTGCTCAGGCTGGCTGCCACCCCTGAAGGCGCGCAGCACTTGGAAGACCTGCGATAAGCCGGAGAAGACGCGGAACCAGAAGGGCCCACCGAGTCCGATCAGTACGCCGGCAACGATCGTCAGCAGCACCCAGCGAACTGCCTTCTCTACCCGCGTTGCGTTGTCAGGTGACGCGGCGCAAGCCGGATCGCCCTCCGTCCCCTGCACGCAGTAGGGATAGAAGCTGTGTCCGATCGGCAAGCCCTCGCTCGCAAGCGCTTCAAGACCGCCTTTGATTTCGTCGATCTGCGTCTTGATCTCCTCGGCCTGATTATCCTGCAGGCCATTGCGAGCGATCTGGTCTTGGAGAGCTTGCAGCGTCGCCACAGCTTTCTGGTTGGCCTCTGCCGCTTCGCCAGCTTGCTCGATCAGGCTTTGTCTCACGTCCGGATTGTCCATCAACGTGGTGAACAAGCGTCCGGCATCGATGTTGGCGGCGAAAGCAAGAAGGATGCCGACCGCGATGGCAGCCTGCTTGGCGTTCTTGCGAAAGACCTCCCTGCCGGCGCTGCTGAAACGCTCGAAGCTGCGTGTGAAGTCCTGGATGATTGGCTCCACCGCCGCGGCGCCCTCGGCCAGAATGGCCTGACCGACGTCGGTTCGCCCAAGGCGCTCCGAAAAGGCCACGACGGAGAGGACGTCGATCCGCTCCTGGTGACTGAGCAGCCGGTCGGCACTGCCGGCCGCCGGGTTGAACGTCATGCCGTTGACAAAGTCACTGCGCGCGCTCGTCTCAACATCGGTCGCGGTGCCAGCGGTTTTGCGGGAGTCCGCTTGTTGCTTGAGGCGCGCTTCGAGCCGCGGCCATACGATTTTGTCGAAGAGCGATTCGATGGTGGCTCTCAGCGTCTTTTGGCGCACCCCGAAAAACCGCAGCAACGCCTCGACGAGCCCGGTCACGATCGTCGACAGCACGATCATGACGACCGCAAAGGCCAAGGCAGATTCTAGCAATTCCATGATGAGCCCCCTTCCCTACAAAGTCTCCAGCCGCTGGCGAGGAAGCAATCCGGCTAAGCCGACCGGGTTGCGTCCAGCCTTGGAGCAGCCAACGCGTCTTCGCAAAAGCGCCGCCGTCGCTGGAAACGATCTTGCGGGACGCTTGACCAGCGCTCGCGGTCGGCGATTTCCCGACCGAAGCTCGCAAGATCATTGGCGACCACATGCGGTTGCAGGAAACGCCGGCTCGCCGGAGTGTAGTCGCCACGAAAACGCAGGTCGATCAGCAGCTCTCGGATGGCCGGATCGAGCCCGTCCCAATCGGTAGCACCAAAGCGGCGCGTCACATCGGGCTTGGTCGCGAGACGTCGTGTATCTGCTTCCAATGCCCGGTAAGTCGCCTCGAACAGACTCACCTGCCCGGCCAGCGAAATCTCGAAGTCCTCCAAGTCGTTCTCGGCAACAAACTCTTCAGCCTCGGCACCACTGAGGCCAGCAGCCTGCGAGATCAGTTGGGCCGCGCCGGGCGCCACCCCGGCGGCCAGCAGATCGTCGCGCACCTCAGCCTTGCTGCGGCGCTTCATATCGTAGCCACGACCCAGGGTGAGGCCGGAGCTCGCGCTCGGCACGTGCAGGCAACGGCTATGGAAAGGGCCACCTTCCTGCCCCTCCGCATCGAAGGTGAGACGACCGAAGGCGGGTAGCGCATCCGTTCCGTTCATCGGCAGAGCTCCTTTCGCAAGCCCCGTCCGCCGCTTTGCTTGCCGCCGACTAGTCGGCCGGCTTCTGAATGAGGTAGCGGCGCGGATGGGCAAGTGGCTTGCGATCCAGCATCTCCTCGGGCCGCTGGCCCGCCAAGACAGCACGTACGTCAGCGATCACCTCCGTGCGAAGGCGATAATACTGATGGTTGGCATGGGCGATCTCTGTCCGGTCCACATGGCGGCAGTCGATCGCCACTACCTTCTCGTCGGTGCGATTCATCTCTACCGGTCCATTGTGACCGAGGCGATCCGGATTCAGCTTGGTCGTGTCACTGATCACCAGCGCCAGGTCGTCCTTGCTGTGATAGATGTGCACCGCGTTGCCTAGACGCGGTAGCAGGCCGAGCTTGAGCTGGTCCTGCAGCGCGTCCTCGTCCTCATCAGCCGCCATCAGGAATATGTTGTCGAAGACGGCAGGCAGGCGGTCGGTGCCCCGCCGCTCGATGATAGACTGCACGGCATTGCGCAAGGCCCAGTTGCCCATGGAATGTGCAAGCAGGTGCAGGCGGTGCGAACAGGGCTCATGTTCCGCCCGTTTCTTGGCACTCGCCGCCGCACGGCTTGCTCGTGCTTCGTCCAGAAAGAAGTCGCAGAGCCGGAAAAAGAAACGGGCGATTGCTTGGCCGGACTTGGCGGCGTCCTGCCGATCACTGACGTAAGACGCGAAGGGCACCGTTTCTCCATTGGCCGGCCAGGAGAAGGCAAGCACCAGCGGCGGGCGCTCAGTCGAGTCCTTGCCCAACACTACGTACTTCTCGGTCAGCTCAGCCGCGCGCTCCAAAGCGGTGGAGAACTCTGAGGCATACCCGTGGAGAAGAATGACGAGATCCCGCTCCTCTTTACGCATGCGCGTCTTGATCTCGGTGAACAGACGTGCCGAGCCGAGCTTTGCACCACGATCATCGCGACCGGGTCCGGGCTTCTCGGGAAAGGTGTTGACCGTCTTCAAGACATACTCGGCCTCTTCACCCGCGCCGGTGGCCTCGACCTGTCCTTCGCCGACCCGGTAGCACTCAGAGCCGTCGGGGTGGAATTTCTTCCCGTACCAAGGCGCCTCCTTGTCCAAAGGCTCGCGGTTGGTGGCAAAAAAGACCTCGACCTTTCGGGCCATATCCCTAGCTCCTTCCCATTTCGTAGCGCCCACCGCACACACCTACGACCGTTCCGGCGGCACCTTTCAAGCTGCACCCTTGCGGTAGAAAGCTGCCGCAACACTCTAGAAACCAACGTGAGTCAAACGGGAAAGCGGCACGGTACTACCATTCCGAACCGTACTATAGGGATATTGTCGTGACGCTGCCGGTCAGCGACCGCCATGTTTGAACGCTCGATGAACCCGTTAGTGCGAGGCTGCGCGAAGCGCCGGCGGCCGCTTCAGGAGTCCTTCGAAAAGATCTGCGCCAACATAGCCGGCAACAACGGCGGCCATCATAAGGCCGGACGAAAGTTCCACGCGCCCCAGGGCGTCATCTAGCCCCTCATCTTGAAGCGCGAGCAGGGTCAATGCACCGCTGGCAAAACCAGTCATCAGACTGCGAAGCAGGAGGCGCCCGTCCAGAACGGCCTTGAGCGGCAGGTTCAATTCCACGGCTGTCCTTTTCGCCTTCGTCAACCCGACGACGATGCGCAAGCTTTGGCCAAAGCTGCCGAGGTAGCCACCCAGCAGGATCAGCGTGATCCAGTACGCTATATCCATGACTCCCTCCTTCGATCCATTGCAATACCGCGCAACCCGCCCTTCCCCAAGACTGGTGACAGCGAAGGAGCACTCCTGAAAAAAGGCGGCTGCGCCGTGCCGATGGCGCTGGAGGAAACCTCCGACACGCACGCAGCCAGTTTCAGGGAGGCACCTGTGAAAACCGATTCCCCGCCGGGCTTTTCGAGGCCATGAAGCCCGCGGACGTACCGCCTGACACGAGGCTGCGGCGAGGCAGCTTGACGCCGCCATGCACAGCCGAGCTGCGCATAGTCCCCCGGCGTACAAGCGCCCCGCACGCAGGCCCCTCTGACACTGCCCCACCCCTGCGCAGTCCCGTCCCGCGCAACCCCCAAGCGCGTGGACTCCGCGTGCCGCAACGGCCGAGCCAACACGCGGCTTTGCAGCAGTTTCCAGTGGTGTGTCAGATCGCAATGTGCGGCGGGCATCATGATCCCTTTCGTTTCTCTTCGGTCGACCAGACTATTTCAGGACACGGGCGGCACGCAGCAGCGCGGACATGCTGTCGACGATACGCTCGTCCGAGGTTACCGCGTCGCGCGGATGCCAGCGGCCAACGTCGGAGCCTATCTGGTTCCAATAGGAAGTCTTGTCGTTGATCACGAGACCCGCCAAGGTCTCGGCCACCAGCCGGCTGCCCAGCGGACCAAGGTGCTGGCCATCGGCACAGATCTCGGCTTCCTTCAGGATGTAGAACCACAGCGGGGTCCGTGTGACGAAGCCGCCCTCTCGCACCGCCTCTCCGGTCGGGCCGGAGGTCAACTCGTCGGCGCCCAGGGTGTCGATCGCCGCGCCGGTTCGGGCGTAAATCCCCGCGATACAGTCTTGTGCGCTGGGGATGTTGAGTCGGTAGCCGCGGCGCAGGTTGCGCCGGGCGAGCCGACGGAACAGGCCACCGGCGTCGGTCGGCGCGTTGGACATGTCGGTAAGCGGCGGGGCTAGCAAGGTGTCGATGCGTCGCGTCGCCCGGTCGCGCAAAACGACGTGGACATCGACCAGACGCTCCCACTCCGGTGCCCAGTGGCCCGGCAAGCCAGGGTGCGAGCCGCCTTCCGGCGCCGGCATTGGCCTCGCACCGTTCCCCGTGTAGGCAAAGAGATCCTCCAGGTCTGCGCGGGTATCGCGCAAGCCCTCGCTGTTCTCCGGCCGGCCAAAGTAGCGGTTCAAGTCATAAGACGCCCGCACCATTGAATGACCGAAGCGGAAGGCGGCGGCGGAGAACTCAAGCGGCAGCGGCATGTGGCCCGGTGGCAGCGAATTCGCCGCTCTCGCCATTTGGTCACGATAGAAGTCGGAGTAGAGCGGCGCCCCCTGGCCCCGCACGTCGGCAACCACCGACGGATCGCAAACCTTCGGCAGATAGGCATTGAGCACGAGCCACTGGTAGTGCCAGCGCACGAGCTGACGGGCCCAGTCATAGACCGCGTCGTCGCCTTGTCGGTACGGCCCACCGGCGTTCTTCGCCGCATCGACCACTTGGTTGTGAAACCGCAGGAATGCGAGATGCAGCTGCGCAAGGATGAGGTTCTCATCATTGCGCGCATCGCCGATCATCGCGCGCTGGGTGCGAATGCTACCATCCTGATTGAGGAAGTCTCGCCGAAGCGGATCGGGGAGAGCTCGGATCTCGGCCTCGTCGAGCTGCTTGTGTGGCTCTTCAAGCAAGCGTCCGAGGCGCAGCAAGTCGCCGCTTCCGTCATCCGGTAGCGGCACCCGGCCACGACCGACGTCGACCAGATCTCCAAGCCACATCTTAGCCCGCGCGTCGGGATCGCGCAGCATGGAAGCGAGCTTGCGGCTGAAAGGTTCCTGGTCCGGGCTGTCGCCATAGAGGCTGTCGAGCCTGAGCGCACCGGCCCGCAAGTTGAGGCGGTCCCGCATCACCAGTTCGCGCGGCGCCGGCGCAATGTCGTCGCCGTCGATCATTGACAGGCCTGCGTCGCGGTCTGTCCCAGCGCTGATGTCGTGATCTATGAACTGACCAAGATAGGTGAAGATAACAGGAATCCGCGAATCCGGCCGCGCAGACTCCGGCGGCTCGGCCATAGCGTCGCCCAGCGCATCCAGTGCCCTCGTTGTATTCTTGCCAGGAAAAGCCTCTGGCGCATCGTGGAAGTAGTATCCGAACGCGCCGAAATCCGGCGGCGGCGCCCCACGCTTTGCATTGCCGTTGCACCCACGGACTGCGGCAAGCGTTGCACCGTCAGGACGCGCTTCCTGATTGGAGTGCGCCACCACACAGTGCCCATGTCCCAGTTGAAACAACATTCCTGCTTTCCTTTGTTTCTTGCAGTACCCACTCCCTCGCCGCGACCTGGACGATCGGTCTGCAGGCGCCGGGCCATCACTGCTTTGCTTCGGCCATCATCGTGCCGCAGGCGCGTCAGCCATGCGTCAGCCGAGCGGCAAGCCTCTACGAAAGGTCGGCAAATTGAGTGGTTTTCTGGGCCTCTGCGGCCCCGAACCAGGGCCTTTCTATTGTCGTGCGCAAAACCGCCTGGACCGCAACGACCGTCTTCGAACCCTGAGGCCAAGAAGAGAGGCTAGCGTGAGAGAGGTCGACAGGGTGCAAGGAACAGAGTGAGATAAAGCACTTGGAAGGCTACAGCAGCACAGGTCATCTCGACGGTTCGACCAAACCACAAACCCTGCACACCGACCACGCGCGCGCCTTCGATGCCTCGCCAGATGACGTGAAGGAACGTCGCGTCCGAGCCTCCACGGTGCCGATACCGGTCCGATACCAGGCCGCCTCAACCAGCGTCGCTTTCGCCTAAGCCTCGATCACGGCCGCAACTTCGTTCTGAAGCTGTAAGTTTTTGATCTCGTTGGAGTTACTTGAATTGCATTTAATGCCAATGATGCTCGTTCCCTGCTGGCGCCTTACATTCCCCGCAAGGCCTCTCGGTTGAAGACGACCCGTGGGTCAAGGCGGCCATCGAAGAAGTCGAAAACGTTCTGCACCGAGATCTCGGCCATGCGGCTGAGGCAGGCGTCGGTGTGCGCGGCGCAATGCGGGGTCATCATCATGCCCTCCAGCGCCATGAAGGGGTGATTGGGGCCCGGCGGCAGCTTTTGCCAAACGTCGGTGCCCGCCCCCAGGAGATGCTCGCGCCCGACCGCCTCGGCCAGGTCGGCTTCGTTCACCAGGCTGCCACGGGAGACGTTGACGAAGATCGACCCCGGCTTCATGGCGGCGAACTGGGGCGCCTGAAACAGCGGCGGCGCCTTGGGGTCCGCCGGCAGGGAGAGCACAACGGCGTCGGCCTCGCCCAATGCCGCTTCGAAGCCCGCCACGTGGCGGTAGCCCAAGTCCTCCACCGCCGCCGGCTCGACGAAGGGATCGGCGACAACGATCTGCATGTCGAAGGCAGCGGCCAGCGTCGCCAAGCGTCTCCCGATGCGGCCGAAACCGACGATCAGCAGGGTGCGGCCCTTCAGCTCCATCGTGCCAACCCCGTCGCGGCTTTCCAGGAAGCCCACGCGGTCGGCGTCGCTGGCGCTCTTCACCAAGGCCATGCAGTGCGGCAAGCGACGGGCCGCGGAGAGGAGCAGCATCATGGCGTGCTCGGCCACCGAGTCCGCATTGGCCGTGCCGATGGTGGCGACGGGGATGCCCCGCTCGGTCAGGAAGGGCACATCCATGTTGTCGCAGCCGACCCCGTGGCGGGAGACGATCCGGAGCTTCGTCGCCTGCTCCAGCACCTCCCGGGTCAGGTCCAGCTTGCGCAGAACGATGGCGTCCGCCTCGCCGATCTGCTCCATCAGATCGGCGCGGACCGGGTCCTTGAAAAGGACCCGCTCATAGTCCGGGCGGCTGTCGAACAGGCGATGCCCGGCCTGGTGAATGTCTCCGACGAAGAGAACCTTCGGCATGATCGACCCTCGGCAGCGGCTGGCTGTCAGCGGTCGGCGAAAGCGGCGAGGCTCTCGGCGGCGCCCTTCTTGAGCAGCCCGACGTCGGAGCCGACGCCGACCAGGCGGTAGCCCATCTCGACGTAGCGCTTAGCGTCCTCGGTGCCGAAGGCGAGCGTGCCGGCTGTCATGCCGTTCTTGTTGCAGACCTCGGCAATCTTCGCCATCTGCGCTTGCACCTCATCGGCGCCGGGGTTCATCAGGTGGCCCATGCTGGCTGCCAGGTCGCCCGGCCCGATGAAGACCGCATCGACGCCCTCGACGGCACAGATGTCGTCCAGCCGGCCCGCCGCCTCGATGGTCTCTACCTGCACGATCAGTGCGATGCGCTCGTTGATGGTCGACCAGTACTCGCGATTGTAGCCGTAGCAACTGGCTCGCATGGCCGCCGCCACGCCCCGCACGCCCTGGGGCGGATAGCGCACGGCGCTGACCGCCGCCTTGGCCTCTTCAGCGGTCTGCACGAAGGGGATGACGAAGTTGTAGAAGCCCATGTCGAGAAGGCGCTTCAGGGTCACCATGTCGTTCCAAGGCGGCCGCACCATGGGCACTGTCGGGCTGCCTTTGATGGCCTGAAGCTGCCCCAAGAGGTCGCCGTAGTCGCTTGGCGCATGCTCCGTATCGAACAGCATCCAATCGAAACCAGCGTAGGACAGCACTTCGACAGCCATATTGCTGCAGAGTGAATTCCACAAGCCGATCTGTAGCCGGTTCTCTTTCAGAGCCTCTTTCACGGGGTTGCGGAGGGCAAGATCTTGCTGGTTCTGCGCCATGTTGGGTCAGCCTCGTTTCGGTGAGTTGTTGAGTGAGGTGGGTTATCGAGTGAAAGGACGTGCGATCAGTCGAGGAGCGCAGCCTCCGACATGCCGAGGCCTTCGGCGGTGTCCAGGATTTGCCGCCAGATGCCGTCAGGCACCTCGATGCCATTCTTGCTGCGCTTTGCGCGCTCCAGGTTCTCCGGCTCGCCAGGAATGAGGACCGGTGCCGCCGGGTCGCGGGCCGCACTAGCTTTGACCCAATCGATGTAGCCGGCGGCGATGCCGTTGGCCTCCCCGCCCGCGTGGCAGGCGGCCGGGTCGATGAAGAAGGAGAGCATGTTGTTGCGGTTGACGCGCTCGGTCGGGCTGGTGGTGCCGCCGCCGGTGAGGGCGCCGGCCATGAGGTCGACCACCAAGCTGAGTCCGTATCCCTTATGGGCGCCCATGGTCAGCATGGCGCCGCCGTCGTAGTAGTCGCCGGGGTTCTGGGAGGGCTTGCCTTCCTTGTCGAGGATCCAGCCTTCCGGGATACTGCGGCCGGCCATGTTGGCGACCCGCAGCTTGCCCTCGGCGACCGAGGACGTGGTCATGTCGACGATCACCGGCGCCCGGCCCTCCACGGGGATACCGACGCAGATCGGGTTGGTCGACATGCGCCGCTCCACCCCGCCGAAGGGAGAGACCGCGGGCTTGGCCGGCGAGTTGACGAAGTGGAAAGAGACCAGGCCGTCTTCCGCCGCAAGCTCGGCCCAGTCGCCCAGCCGTCCCACATGGGCAACGTTACGCAGGCCGATGGTGGCGCTGCCATAGGTCTTCGCTTTTTCGATGCCTTTGCGGGTCGCCGCCTCGGCCATCACCTGGCCGAAGCCAAGGTTGGCGTCGAAGACCGAGACCGCGCCGAAGTCGGCCACCTGGGTCAGCTCACCGCCCGACTTGATGGAGCCGTCGCGCAGCTGCTCGGCGTACTGGCAGAGACGGATGACGCCATGGGAGTCGTGGCCCACCAGGTTGCCGTTGACCAATCGTATAGCGACCTGCCGGGCATCGCCCTCGCTGGCCCCTGCCGCGGCAAGAATGCGGGCGGCGGCCCCTTCCAATTGCTGTGCCGTCAGTCTCACCGCTGCATCCTCGTTCTCGACCCTTGCTGTCTTGTCATCTCTTCGCGCCCCTCATCCCTGCTTGCTGTCGGCCGGAACCGCCGCGGTCATGCGAGACACGACGTAAACCGCGGCGATAACGGCCAACGCCGGCAGGGAGGCGCGCCAATCGGGATAGATCAGGCCCACCGTGGCGATCAGCAGCAGCGCCTTGTGCCAGGTTCTGAGCGGCACGAAGAGGTAGCCGTGCAGCGCCGCCGCCAGCACGATGACGCCTAGCACGGCCTGAGCGAGCGCGAGTGACACGGTCAGTGCGTCACCCTGCAGCAGGATCGCCGGCTCGTAGACGAAGAGGAAGGGAATGATGAAGCCGGGCAGGCCGAGCTTCACCGCCTTGATGCTGGATTCCCAGACATTGGCGCCGGCGAGCGCGTTGGCGGCATAGACCGCCATCGCCACCGGCGGGGTGATGGCCGAGAGAATGGCGAAATAGAAGACGAAGAGGTGCGCCGCCTCAGGCTGAACGCCGAGTTTCACCAGAGCCGGCACCAGAAGCGCGACCTGCACGATGTAGGCCGGCGTCGTCGGCATGCCCATGCCGAGGATGACGCCCGCGAGCATGCTGAGCAGCAAGGCGATGATTAGGGTGTCGCCCGCCGCCGAGATGACGAAGTTGGAAAAGCCGAGGCCGATGCCGGAGATGTTGATGGCACCGACGACGATGCCGGCGCAGGCCGTCGCCGCGACAATGGCGAGAGAGTTGCGTGCCCCCTTCTCCAGCGCAGCCAGCGTATTGCTGAGCGTGACGTGGTGGCGGGTGGTCTTGCGCAGGAAGGCCGACGGCAGGATGGCGGCTATGCCGCAGATCGCGGCGAAGGCCGCCGAATACCCCATCAGCAAAACGCCGATGATGATGGCCAGCGGCAGGAACATGTGGCCGCGATCCTTCAGCACCTTGAGCAGAGGAACCTGCTGCTCCTTAGGCACGGTGCCGATGTCGAGGCGCCTGGCTTCGAAGTGGATGGCCGCGAAGACGGCAACGTAGTAGAGCACCGCCGGCGCAAGGGCCAAGGCAGCGACGGTCAGGTAGCTGACGCCGAGATACTCGGCCATGACGAAAGCGGCCGCGCCCATCACCGGCGGCATGATCTGCCCGCCGGTGGAGCTCACCGCCTCGACCGAGGCGGCGAAGGAAGGCTTGAAGCCGATGCGCTTCATCAGCGGAATGGAGAAGGCGCCGGTGGTCATCACGTTGGCCACGGCCGAGCCGGAGACCGAGCCGAAGAGACCGCTGGTGATGCAGGAGACTTTGGCCGGGCCGCCGACCTGCCGGCCGGTCAGGGCAATAGCGAAATCCATGAAGAGCTGGCCGACGCCCATGCGCTCGACCAGGGCGCCGAAGACGATGAAGAGCACCATGTAGGTCGCCGAGACGGCGACCGGGATGCCGAAGATGCCGTCGGTGGTCAGGAAGAGCTGCTCGACCAGGAGCTCGTAGGAGGTCTGGGTCGCGACCAGGGCGAAGACCATGAAGCCAAGGGCCGCCAGCGGCAGAGCCGGGCCCAGCATGCGCCGCGTGCCCTCGAGCACCAGAACCACCAGCGCCGTGCCGACGATCATGTCCCAGAGAGACAGCGGATCGACGTACATGAAGCGCAGCTCGACGTACTCGAGATTGATCGCCGGATAGAGAGCGGCGAAGCCCACGGCGAGGGCGAGCAGCAGGTTGATCAGGCTGGGACGCTCGACCTTGTCGCCGTTCCAGGTGACGGTCAGGAAGACCAGGCCGAGCCCGATCGCCACGTGGTAGCCGCGCAGGTAGTAGGGGCCGGGATAGCCCGCAACCGCGAAGTAGAGATGGCTGATCGCCAGGGTCAGCAGGAGCCCTTTGATCAAGAGCCCGACGATATGGCGTTGGTCTCGCTGCATCTTCGCCGCCGGAAGCCGCAAGGCTCCCCCGGTCCCTTTTGCTACTGCGTGCAAAAGACAGCCGGCACCGCCCCCGCCGCCTTCCAATCAACAGCGGGGGTGAGCCAGCACGGGAGGAATCAGTTGACGCCGCGTTCCTTGTAGAAGGCAGCGGCGGCCGGATGCAGCGGCACGCCGATGTCAGCCGACATGTCCTCCAAGGTCAGGGTGGCCATGCTCCTGTTGACGGAGGAAAGTGAGTCGAGGTTGTCGGCAACAGCCGTCAGCATCTGCGTGACGATCTCACCGTTGTAATCGCAGGCGGCAATCAGATGCGTGCCATAGGTGATGGCCTCGGCATCCTTGCTCAGGCCGGGATAGCTATCGGTCGTGATGGTGCGCTTGATGAAAGCCGCGTTGCGAGCCTTGAAGTACTCGAAGATCTCTTCGGTCACGGGCACGATCTCGATGTCACGGCTGGAGGCCACATCCATCACCGCGCCTGCCGGCAGCGCCGTGCCAAGCGTGAAGATGTCGGCGTGGCCGTCCTTCATTTGATTGACCGAGTCCGAATAGGACACGTGCGAAACGTCGTCCAGATCATCGTAGCTGAGACCGACCGCGTCGAGCAGGCCGCGGGTCAGGAACTCGCCGGTATTGCCGTTCTGCTGCGTCGTCAGACGCTTGCCCTTGAAGTCGGCAATGGAGTTCACGTTGGCATCGTCCCGGGCGACGATCTGGAACCACTGGGGATAGAGCGTGCCGAGGTTGCAGACGTTCTGCGCGGCTTCTCGGAAAGGCGCCCGGCCGGCCAGCGCATCGACCGTCGAAATGGTGTTGGCAAAGGCGATCGGGAAGCGGCCGGCAGACACGCCAACCACGTTGGCGACACCGGCACCCGGCTTCACCGTGACCGAAACGCCGGGGTTGTTCTGCTCCATAATACCCTTGATGGCGCCGCCTAGCGGAAACCAGGAACCGCCTTGCGAACCGGTCGACAGAACGAACTCTTCCGCCTGTGCCGTCATAGCTCCGGCGGCGGCTAGAGCGACAGCAAGCGTTGTACCTTTCACCAACTTGGTCAGCTTCGACATCTCTGTTTCCTCCTTGCTCGCGCCGCGTTTGTTCGCGCCGCGTTTCTTTGTGTCACGCAGTGCCGTTCTCCGGCCGAAGGCCCTTTTTGCGGGCCCTGCGTTATGTGGCTCACGACACTAAAGTTAGGGGCAAATTTGTCAATCAAATATAATCCAACAATCGCAGTTACGCGTGCCAGTCATGGCGCTGCCGTTCAGAGAGAAGATACTAATATATTGTTTTAATTTATACTATTTTGTTAGACCGATGGTTTCCGGCCCATTCGCTTGACAATTTGTCTTACAAGTTTGCTTATTAGGAGGAAGGAAGGTCTACAGAACGACACGTTTTGAGAGAGATTTCGGTGACGAAGAGAGCGACTTTGACCGAGCAGGTCTACGATGGGATTTTGGGGCTGGTGATTGACGGCAGCTTTCCCATCGGCACGCGTCTGCCGCCTGAGGTCGAGCTCTGCCGCAACTACGGCGCCTCACGGCCAGTGGTGCGCGAAGTGCTGGCCCGACTGCGCGCCGAAGGCCTGATCGAGTCGCGCAGAGGCTCCGGCAGCTACGTACTCAGGCAGTGTGCAGCCTCACCTCAGCTGCCCGAAGGCGTGGCCAGCATGGCAGAGATCGAAGAGTGCTACGACTTCCGCATCGCCCATGAGGGCGAGTGCGCCTACCTCGCAGCCACCAAACGCACAGACGACGACATCGTAGCAATGAACACCGCCTTCGACGCCTTCTGCGACGGCCTAACTATCCCTGAGCGCGGTGGCATTCACGACGACTTTCGCTTCCACCTGGCGATCGCTCAGGCGACGCACAACGCCTTCTTCGTCAACGCCTTCCAATCGATCGCCAGCCGCGTCTATATGGCGATCGAAATCTCCCGGCGCCTCAACGCCACGCCGCTGGAAGCCCGCCGGGAAACGCTGATCAGCGAGCACGAAACGGTTCTCAAGGCCATCGTCGAAGGAGAGCCGGCCAAGGCACGCCGCGCCATGCGGCGCCATGTGACCAGCTCCAAGAGTCGCCTGTTCAAGGGCACGAGCGGCTAGAAAGCCCATCGGTCAGATTGAGCACCCCAGTGCGCCGCGTGGAGGCCCGGGCCGGAATCGAACCGACGTACAAGGATTTGCAGTCCTCTGCATAGCCACTCTGCCACCGGGCCTTGGGGAAGAGTGGGCAGATAAGGACCGCCGGGCCGGAGCGTCAAGGGCTTTGCGGCTCCCTCCCCGTTTTCTTCTCTCGCGCAAGACTGACCAATGACGGCCGAGCTTCCGGTCTCACCGATCGCTCGCGAAAACCAACATGCCCTGGAGCGCACAAGGAAGCAGCGTGATCGCTTACAACGCGCAGTCCATGTGTCCTAAGGTGAAAAATCCTACCGCCACCAAAAACCGTACTTTCCTTCACCAATTGTCAAAGCACCGCACCGATAGTCGAGGAACACTTTCACATCAAGCTGTCTGCAGAATGGCGCTGAGCTCGAACCAGAAGACCGAGGCCGGTCTGTTTAAGGACCACGACCGCCGCTTGGCCCACGAAGCGCTACAGACACTAAAGCAACTTCAAATTGCACCTCAACCGAAGAACTTTGCCCTCTGGTTCCGCTACCACCAGCAAGCGGACCGGCGACTCATCGATGAGATTGATAGACTGGTCAAGAAGGGGGCGCCTCTCTCGCAAGCGGTTCTGTCAGAACTCTACAGTCGGCACATCGCTCAGACCATCAATGCCAAAAACCTGGACAGGACGGTGCAAAAGATGGAGGCGGCCGCCAGAGGCTTTCTTGGCCACATGGCCGATGCAGGCCGGTCCTCCAAGCGTCATGCGACAAACCTCGACGCGCTGCACATGGACCTAGCCGACGGCAACGGCGCTGTCGCGCCGGACAATCCCGTGCAGGGGCTCTTCGATCAGCTGCAGCAGATGTCGAGAGAGAATACGCTGCTGTCGAAGAGGATCACTGCAACGTCGCACGAAGTTGCCGAGATAAAAGAAAGCCTGCGCCGCAGCAGAGAAGAGGTCTGGACGGACGGTCTGACCGGCATTCCCAACCGTTCTGCTTTCGATTGCCAAATAGATCAGGCAGTCGCCAACGGCCAAGGGGGAAAGCTCTTTTGCTTGATCATGGCCGACATCGACCACTTCAAGGCGGTCAACGATACACTCGGCCACGTCATGGGCGACAAGGTTCTCGGAATCGTCGCCAAGATCCTACGGCATCAGCTCAAAAAGGAAGACTTCGTTGCGCGCTACGGCGGCGAGGAGTTCGCTGTCTTGGTGTTCGACAAAGACTTGCCGGGCGCCATGGCAGTAACAGAGCGGCTGCGCGTCGCCCTGGCAAACCGCCGGCTCTGCAACCGACGGACGGGCACATACTTCGATCCGGTGACCATGTCCTTCGGGGTGGCGGCCTACCGCAAAGGCGATCAGGCGGCCGATGTAATTCGGCGCGCCGACGCCGCGCTATACGACGCGAAACGCGCCGGCAGAAACTGCGTCCGCAGCTTCCAAGAGTCCTAATAGAGCCGGACTCAAGAAACGGCGTGGCGGTCATTGCCGCAACGCCATTGGAATACCCGCAAAGCTCTTGTGATTGGTGCGCCGCGCCAATTCGGTCTATGATTCACTATGGACAGAGCCTTTGACAATGCCTTGCAGGCTGGCTTTCCCAACCACATTCAGTCTTGCCTGCCGGTCGACCTGCATCCGGTGAGCGCCATGTTCCTGCGCCACTGGCTCGACGGAAACCTAACCACCGCCGAGTTTTTGCGGTTTTTTCATCTCCCGAACTCAGATTATCTCAGCGTTGCCCAGTGCCTGTTGCGCGCGGTGCTGCAGTTCGGTTGAGCCAGACGACAAAAAACCGGCTCAGCACAGCGACTGAAGACTTTCATGGGCCGATGGGCTTTGCTATATGCCCGCATCCACCTGCATGGTCCGGGGTAGCTCAGCGGTAGAGCAGACGGCTGTTAACCGTCCGGTCGGGGGTTCGAATCCCTCCCCCGGAGCCATAGCTCGAACGAGACCCAATCAGCTTTCGTTCAATCGGCGATAAGCCTCGCGGACCTTGCGGCGCACACCCTCCGGCTGCCGGTCGATCGCCTGAGCCAGAGCCTTCATCTCACGACGCACGCCATAAAGCTGATCGAGCAGCGATAGCACGACTGGCATCGCGTCGTCGTTCACCTTCATCTCGTCTTTGAGCTCGCAGAGCAGACGAACGCGAGCCACATCGAGCTCATCAAAGTGGGTCCCCCCTTCACCCGCCGCTGGTGCCACCCAGCCCCGGCGCACCCAAAGCCTCAAGCGCCTCAGGGTAACGGACTCCACCTTGGCGACGACCTCTTTCTCGCTGTGCTTCATGCTGCCCCCATGAGCTCGTTCCGCGGGTCGTAGTGATGGCTCTTGCGCCAGTCTTCCAGGAAGCTCTCAAGCTCTGAGTCGATCGTCTCCGGCAGCACGATCTTGATGATGACCCGCTGATCGCCAGGGGACCGACCTTTCGCTCTTACGCCGCGCCCTTTGAGCCGCATAATCTTGCCGCTTGAAGAGCCCTTGGGCAGTGTCATCTTGACCCGCCCACCGATGGTCGGCACCTCGAGCTTGCCGCCCAGGACCGCCTCGTCGAGGGTCACCGGCAACTCGACAACAATATCGTCATCCTCTCGCTTGAACAGCGGATGCAGCTTGACCGAGATCTCGACCAGAGCGTCGCCCGATGGGCCGCCGCCGATACCCGGCATGCCTTTGCCTTTGAGGCGCAGGGTGCCGCCGTCGCGGGTGCCGGCCGGGATGCTGAGGTCCAACGCCTTGCCGTCGGGCATGGTGATGCGGCGCTTGGCGCCGTTTGCTGCATCGAGGAACTCGACCTCTAGATGATAGCGCGTGTCAGGACCGCGGGCCTGGAAGCCCTCGCCCATGCCATAGCCGGCCCGGCCCTCGCGGGCGCGGAAGAGGTCGGCAAAGAGATCTGAGACGTCCTCGAAGTCTTCGAAGCTGGCGCCGCTGGTGTAGCGCCCCGTGCCGTCCGCGTCGGCGTAGCGGTGATAGAACTCGCGCTCCGGCCGCTCCATACCGCTGGCGTCGATGTCTCCGCGATCGTAGCGCGCCCGCTGCTCCGAATCCTTCAACAGGTTGTAGGCGGCCGAAACCTCTTTGAAGCGCTCCTCGGCGTCTTTGTCGCCCGGCTTGAGATCCGGGTGCAGCTCCTTGGCAAGCTTGCGATAGGCCTTGCTGATCTCGGCGTCACTGGCGGTCTTCTCCACGCCCAAGACCACGTAGGGGTCGTCAGCCACAGTGCTTGTGCTCCTAAAGACTTATGGACCAAGTCTGAATCGCATTCGACTGTGTTCCTCCAATATACTGCGCGCCGCGATTTGGGAACCACCGGCCGTGACACGACGACGGCCCGTCGAACAAAGGTCCTGGAGCGGACAGCGTTCGCAAAGCGGCGCAGCATGGCGGCAGATCTCTTGGCCGAGCCGCTTGACGAGCACGTGGTGCTGGCAGATCTCAGCGGGACCCCAAGCAAACGGCAGGAGCGGCATCACAGTGTCGTAGGCTTGGCAAAAGTCGCTGCGTCGCCCAACGAAACCAACGCGGCAGAGGACACGCAGGTGATGTGTGTCGATCACCAGCGCCGGCTTTGCCAGCGTACTGAAGTTGAGCGTCGCAGCCGCGACCTTCCGACCGACGCCGGGCAGCCGCTCCAGCCAGGCAAGACTCTCCGTCACGGTGCGAGGTGCAAGATGGTCGAGACGCGGCCGACCATCGCCGGCTGTGATCGCCGCAAGCGTCAACTTCAGGCGCGGCGCCTTGGCCTCAGCGTAGTTAACCACGGCAATCAAGCTGTGGACCTTCTCGAGAGGCGCGTCGCGTACCGCAGACCAGCTGTCGAAGCTCAGCACCAGCCGCTCGAAGGCAGCCTGGGAGACTGCGCCTCGTGTGCGCCCACCCAATAGCCCGAGCACCAGCTGGCTGACGGGATCGAGCCTGAGGTACGGACCCTGCCTGCCAAAGCACAGTAACAACCTTCGGTGAATCTCGGCCAGCAGCGCAGGGCGATCGTCGAGAGCAAGCTGAAGCTGCATAGTCCTCGGAGAATGCAGCGAGAAAAAGAACAAAACAAGAACTTATGAACTATCGGGACATTGCAGCTTCTACCTCTGCCGCTGCCTTGCTCAGTCGCGGGGCAATTTCCGGCACTTTAAGTGGGTTTTAATCCGAACCGCGTCTAAAGAATTGATACCTACACTCTTAGCGGGAGCGGACAGGTGATCAAATCGCTGCGTATCAGGACCATCGGTCTCCGCCTAGCGCTTGCCCTATCGCTGAGCGCCGTGCTGGCCGTTGCCATTACGACCGTTGCCAACCTCTGGGTGACTCAGGGGCTGAGCCAACAGAGCTTTGAGCAGAAGCTATCGAGCCTGCGCAGCCAGCTTATCAACGCCATCGATGCTGAGGCGGCGCGGGCGCTGTCGATGGCTGCCACCGTTGCCGACAACTCGGCCGTGCAAGAGGCCTTTGCGGCGCGCGATCGAGAACGCCTGACAGACTTCTTCGTCCCACACTTCCCGAAGTTGAAGGAAGAACAGAGCGTCCGCCAGTTCCAGTTCCACCTGGCACCGGCGACCTCCTTCCTGCGCGTCCACAAGCCGGAAAAGTTCGGCGACGACCTTTCCTCTTTCCGCAACACAGTGCTCGCCGTCAACGGCCGGGGAGAACCAATCTCCGGGTTGGAGCGCGGTGTCGCCGGTCTCGGCATGCGCGGCGTCGTGCCGGTATGGCATGCAGGCGATCAAGTCGGCTCCGTCGAGTTCGGCCTGTCGTTCGGGCAGCCCTTCTTCGACCGCTTCACCGAGCAGTCTTCGGCCATGGCGGCGCTCTACATCCTGCGCGATGAGGACGTCGAGACTTTCGCAACTACCTTTTCGGCCGATGTGACCTTTGCTGACGGTCTTCTCCGGCAGGCCGCCGGGCAAAGCGCACCGACCATCCTGCCGCAGATCGACGTCGCCGGTGTCGCCCACGCGGTCATGCTTGCACCCATCACCGATTTTGAGGGCCAAACCATCGGGGTCGCCGCGATCGGCTTCGACCGCACACCCATCGACAGTGCGCTGACAACCGGCAGACTGGTTTCGCTCGCCATCGGTTTGATCGCCCTGCTGGCCGCCTTGGCGATCGCTCTGGCGATGAACAAGACCATCGCCAAGCCCATCAAGTCCCTGACGGACGTGATGCGTCAGTTGGCCTCGGGCGATACCGGCGTTTCGGTCAACGGGCAGGAGCGCGTCGATGAGCTCGGCGCAATGGCCCGTGCCGTCCAGGTGTTCAAAGACAACGCCATCGAGAAGGCGCGCCTCGAGGCTGAGCGCCAAGCGGCCGCAGAACAGGCTGAAGCCGAGAAACGGCGCACCATGCAAGAGCTGGCCGACCGATTCGACCAAGAGGTCGGCAGCATCATCGAGAGTGTTGGCTCTTCGGCTGTCGAGCTCCAAGGCACTTCACGCACACTCGACACCGCTGCCGGAGCAGCGGAAAAACAGACCCACGCGGCCTCCGAGGATGCCGAGCGCGCCTCGCAAAGCGTTCAGACCGTGGCTTCGGCGGCCGAGGAGATGACCTCGGCCATCCACGAAGTGAACGGCCAGATGGCGAGTGCCGCCGGCAAGCTGCAGGAGACCGCCGAAGGCGCAAAAGGAGCCCAAGCGCAGATGGACGAGCTGTCCCAGGCTGTGGCGCAGATCGACGAGGTCGTCGTGCAGATCAGCTCCGTCGCCGAGCAGACCAACCTCCTGGCGCTCAATGCCACCATCGAGGCAGCACGGGCCGGCGAGGCCGGCAAGGGCTTCGCAGTGGTCGCCAGCGAGGTGAAATCCCTCGCCACGCAAACGCAGAAGATGACCGACAGCATCGAGACCCAGCTCGCCGCCGTGAAGGCGGCTTCGGAGCAAGCCGTCGGTGCGACCCAGGCCATCGTCGGCAATGTCGACGGCGTCAACGAAACCACCGGCGCCATCGCCGGCGCCATCGAAGAGCAGACGGCCACGACCGCCGAGATCAGCCGCAGCGCGCAGGAAGCCGCCCAAGGCACCAGCGCGGTCTCTGAAAAGCTCGGCAGCGTCGCCGACGCGGCCCAGAATGCCTCGCAGGCCTCCAACCGAGTCAGCGAAGCGGCGACTCACCTGGTGCAGCAGTCGGAAAGCCTGCGTGCCGCAGTCCAAGCCTTCCTGCAGGAGGTGCGCGCGGCTTAGCGTCCTGCGTTAGGGGCGGAGGTTAGCCGCCTCCTGCCCCGCCGCACCGCAAAGCCAAGACCCGCCAAGCCCAGGCCGAAGAGCGCCAGGGTCTCCGGCTCCGGCAATTGCGTGACATCGGTGGTCAGGCGGGCAAAGTCGATGCCAATGCCGTTCCACGGTAAACTGCCGACCCCGCCGCCGCGCATGCGTAAGGACATCTCGAGGACGCCGTCTGCAAAGTCGCCGACGATCGAAGAAAGATCGATCATCACCACGTCATAGGCTTGGTTCACGAACGTGCCGGTGGTGCGCAACGCCGCCGCCAGGGCAGCGGTGAAGTCGTTGCCGTCGATGAGAAAGGACTCGACGACGGTGCAGGCCGGGCCGTCGCAATCGTGGTCGTAGAGCCCCATGGTCAGGCTGGCCATGGTGGGCGTCTCCGGCGCGAAGTTGAACACCCAGCTCTCATCGAAATTGCCGTTGGTCGGTCCCACATCGCGGCCCCGGAATCTGCCGCTCGCCGGCGCCGACTCGCCGGACTGAGCCCGGTTGTAGTCTGAGAGCGCTACCGTAGTGCCATCGGCGAAATCCTGCTCGCCGAGCGTCACCACCGTGGCGTTGGCTGCCGCACCCGCAACAGTCAGAAGAGCCGCGGGCAGCAACGCCCGCAGGGCAAAAACAAACGTCTTCAGCATGAGTCCCCCAAAAAGCTATCACGGCCAAAAGGCCATATTCGCGCGAAAGGTTAACAAGCAGAAATTGCACAGCAGGAGACTCCAGCGCACCATACCCTTATAAAGTTTATGAATAAAAGAAAGACCCCGATTGCTGGTATTCCACAGCCTGGCTCGCGAGAATGCCAGCCATCACCTCGCGCGAAACGAGCGGCCAAGACCTTCATCCTGCGCATCGGATGCCGGTTAGACGCCCATCGATGATTTCGAAGAAAGTTCGAGGAGGTATCCCCGACGGGCCGAAGCCCGCCGGGTGAACCTTCAATAGGAAAACCTACTTACCGTGGCTTCCCCACCGATTTCCCTGAGGAGCTTCTACGGAAATCGAGCCGTTTCTTCAAGTTCTGATTGCGTGCAAATCGCGAGCGAACCGAGATCCTTTTAAACATAGCGAAGCTCTTCAGCTCAAAGAACCCTCTCGCCCTCAAGTTGTTTAATCCAATTGTATCATCATTTGTATGGCTGTATATTTTCCTGTTGAGCGGGGCTCTTGGGTTCATCTAGCGATAGAGTTAGGGCAGCATGAGTATACCGAACGGACTTTCCGCGCAGAGCTTGCAAGACCGCTACGAGATCCAAAACGGTCTGGTCCTCGGCCTCGACATCGGCATCGCCTCCTGCGGCTGGGCACTGCTCGACACAAAGAAACAGCGCATCGTCGACGCAGGCACCTGGGGCTTCGAGCCGCCGGAGGTCGCCAAGACGCGGGAGAGCAAGGCCAAGGCGCGCCGCACTTTCCGCGGTCAGCGGCGGCGGCTACGCCGCCGGCGGCAGAGGATGCGAGACATCCGGAAGTTGTTGCACGAAGCTGGGCTGCTGCCCTCTCCCTTGCCGCCACGCGACGAAAAGGGCGTCGGCAAACCGGCCTACGACCCCTGGGCGCTGCGGGCGCAAGCGCTGGAGCGGGCGCTGAGCGGCGAGGACTTCGCCACCTGCCTGTTGCACATCGCCAAACACCGCGGCTACCGCTCCAACTCCAAGTCGGAGAAGGCGCAGAGCGCCCCCGCCGAGGATAAGAAGGTGCTGGCCGGCCTTGCCGCTGTCGAAGAGCGTTCGGCGCGCTGGCGCACGGTCGGGCAAATGTTCGCCTGCGACGAGCGCTTCGCCGAAAAGAAGCGCAACCGCGACGGCGACTATTCCCACACCATCAGACGGTCGCTGCATGAGGATGAGGTGCGGGAGCTGTTCAAGGCACAGGCCCGCTTCGGCGCAACCTTCGCAACGTCGGAGTTGGAAGAGCGATACAGCCAAATCGCCTTCGATCAGCGGCCGCTGCAGGACAGCGAAGTGCTGCTCGGCCACTGTCTCTTCGAGCCGAACGAGAAGCGAGCGAGCGCCGTCGCCTATTCCTTCGAGCGCTTCCGCTTTCTCTCCAAACTGGTGCACAGCCGGATCGACGACGGCAGCGCCGCCGGCCGTGCCTTCACCCCTGAGGAGCTGACGGCGGCGGTCCAATGCTTCGGCACCACCTCCAAGACCATCTCCTGGAAAAAGCTCAAGACGCTGATCGGCCTGCCGCGCGACGCCCGCTTTATCGGCATTGGCGAGGACATGGAGGGCCGCGACGCCGCGCGGGCGTCTAAGGGCGCCGCCTTTGGCTCCAACACGCTCTACCGCGCGCTCGGCGAAACGGCTTGGCAGAGCCTGATCAAGACGCCCGAGAAACTGGACGCAATCGCACATGTACTGACCTTCCGGGAGGATGTCGGGCGTATTCGGGCCGGGCTGGAAGAACTCAGCCTCGACCCGTTGATTCACAATGCCCTAATGCAGGCGGCCGAAGACGGCGCCTTCGCCGGCTTCTCCAAAGCTGGACATATCTCAACCGCTGCGGCGCGCAGTATTCTCCCGCACTTGAAAACCGGCCTGGTTTACGCCGAGGCCTGCGCGGCAGCCGGCTACGACCACAGCGTCCAGATCCAAGAAGACCTGGCGGCGCTGAACAATCCAGTGGCCAAGCGCGCCATCCTGCAAACCTTGAAGCAGATCAACGCCCTGATCAGAGCCTTTGAGGTCCGCCCCGACCGAATCCACGTCGAGCTGGGCCGCGAGGTCGGCAAGGGGCCTGAGGAACGCGGCCGCATCAAGAAAGGTATCGATGATCGCACAGCCACACGCGAAAAGGCGAAGCGGGACTTCTGCGATCTCGTTGACAGAACCGACTGCTCGCCTGGTGAGCTTCAACGCTATGAGCTGTGGCAGGAGCAAGAGCACTTCTGCATGTTTTGCGATCCGGCAAATGACGGCAGTGGACGGAGACACATCGACCCATACGATCTGATCGATGGCCGCAACACGGTGGAGATCGAGCACATCCTGCCGCAGTCGCGCAGCCAAGACGACTCCTGGAGCAACAAAGCCCTGGCTTGCATCAAGTGCAACAGAGAGAAGAAGAACCAGACGCCCTGGGAGTGGTTCGGAGGACGTGACGCGGAACGCTGGCAGCGATTCGAAACCTACGCACAGAGCCTGAAACGCGATGGCCGCCTCAAGGGCCTCAAGGTCCGCAACCTCTTGATGAAGACCTTCGAGGACCGTCAAGAAGCCTTCCTCAACCGCAACCTCAACGACACGCGCTATGCCGCCCGGGTGGTGCAGGCGGAGCTGAAATGCCTCTACAGCAAGGCCGAGCAGGATGGCATCCGCCGCGTCTTTGCGCGACCGGGCCAGATCACCGGCAGCCTGCGCCGCTTCTGGGGTCTCGATCCCTTCAAGTACTTGCCCGGCGATAAAAGCGCGAAGGAGCGCATCGAGGATGAGCGCCACCACGCCGTGGACGCCATCGTCGTAGCCGCCTGCTCCGAAAGCACGCTGCAAAACCTGACCAAGGCGATTCAGAAAGAAGAGGAACAGGGCCTGCCTATCCGGGGTAAGGACTTCAAGCCACTCTGGCCGAGCTTCCGCGACGACGTAGCCGCCGCCCACGATGCGGCACGCGTGGCCCGTTCGGAAAACCGCCGCGCACGCGGGGCCGGCCACGCGGCCACTATCCGCAAGCTGCGCGAGGAAGACGGCCGCCGCATCGCCTATGAGCGCACGGCCATCGACAAGCTAACGCCGTCAGCGCTGGAGCGCATCAAGGACCCGGAACGCAACCGCGACGTTATGGAGGCGCTCTCCGCCTGGCTCGCCGCTGGCAAGCCCAAGGACGCGCCGCCCCGGCGCAACAACGGCCACCCCATCCATAAAGTCACCCTGCGCTCGGAGAGCAATCCCAGAACCGAGCGGGCCGGCTTTGAAGCCCACAAAGGCCTGGTCGACAACGCCGACATGGTGCGGCTCGACATCTTCGAAAAAGAGGGCAAGACCTACCTGGTCCCGGTCTACGCCCACCAGATCGCCGACCGCGCCGGCTGGCCCCAACCGCCTGACCGCGCCATCACCGCGCACAAGCCGGAAAGCGAGTGGCTCCCGATCGACGGCAGCTACACCTTCCGCTTCTCGCTCTTTCCTTTTTCTTGGATCGAAGCGGTCGACCGCAAGGGTGTGGTCTATGAAGGCTATTACCGTGGCACCGACCGCTCCACCGGCGCCATCACCTACTCCCACGAGGTCAGCCGGCTGAAGACCGAGCGCTTCGGCACCCGGCTCCTGGCAAGCTTCAAGAAGTTCCAGGTCGACCGGCTGGGCCGGCGCCATGAGGTGAAGGGAGAGCCGCGGCAATGGCATGGCGCGGACTCCACATAAGCCAGCCGGCGCGCCTGTCGCTTGAGCAGGGGCGCATCCGCGTGCGTCAGGGTGAGAACGCGGACGGCGATCCGCTCAGCTTCCCGCTGGAAGACATCGCCTGGGTCATTCTCGACGACGGCCGCTCGACGCTCTCCGCCCGGCTGATCGCCGCCTGCATGGAGGCGGGCACGCCGCTCGTCTTCTGCGACCAACGCCACCTGCCCTGCGGCGTCGCCTTGCCCTTCCATCAGCACCATGCTCAGACCCAGATCGGCCGCGCGCAGCTTGCGCTCTCCGCGCCGCTGAAGAAGCGTCTCTGGCAGGCGATCGTCAAAGCCAAGATCTGCGGCCAGGCGCTCAACCTGCGCTATGCCCAGCACGCCGACCACCAAACGCTCAAGACCATCGCAACGCACGTGCGCTCCGGCGATCCCGACAACGTGGAAGCACGGGCGGCACGTTATTACTGGCCGCGGCTATTCGACGGCTTCATCCGCAGCGATGATGAAGACCTGCGCAACGCGCTTCTGAACTACGCCTACGCCTGCGTGCGCGCCGCCATTGCGCGGGCGCTGGTGGCATCCGGCTTCATCCCCTCGATCGGTATTCACCACGACGGCGGCCTGAACCCGTTCAATCTGGCCGACGATCTGATCGAGCCCTATCGGCCCATCGCCGACTGGGCGGTGGCGGAGCATCTCGGCGCCCGTGACGACGAAGGGAAGATGACGCTGGCCGACCGCCGGACGATGGCCGCCGTGCTGACTCGGGAGATCGTCATCGCCGGCGAGCAGATGAGCCTGCTGCACTCGGTCGAGCGCTCCGTCGAAAGCCTCAGGCGCGCGGTGGAAGCGAACGACCCTACTGCACTCGTCCTGCCGGAGGGCTGGTAGCGCCATGGCCTACGAGAGGGTGCGCTTCATGTATCTCTTCGTCATGTTCGACCTGCCGGTCACCACCAAGGCCGAGCGCAAGGTCGCGACACAGTTTCGCAACTTCCTCAAGAAGGACGGATTCGATATGCTGCAGTATTCCGTCTACACGCGGATCTGCCGGGGCCAGGATGCGGTCGACAAGCATCTCAAGCGCCTGCAGTCGGCGCTGCCCTCGAACGGAGGCGTGCGCGCGCTACAGGTGACCGACAAACAGTACGCTCGCATGATGGTCTTGGTTGGAAACCGCAAGGGTCATGAGGAAAAAGGTGCCGATCAGCTGGTTCTGCTTTGACGAAAAGCGTCTTTTCCCAGCCTTTTCAGCACCTTCCTCGCAACCTAGCCTACCCAAGGGAAATCGGTAGGGAAACCACGGCC